>OAWP01000072.1_pt1 | contig 101979 bp, 91 predicted proteins | sample 1517081 | NCBI WGS metagenome assembly OAWP01 (sample SAMEA2580167, study PRJEB22360) | human gut metagenome | biome: human gut; feature: human-associated habitat; material: faeces | place: Denmark | collected 2008/2010 | reverse complement strand
TGCTTCCCGGACCAACAAATCCGGTAACACCACGGGTATTTCTGACAACATACCATGTGTCGTCATTCATAACCATATTGATAAGAACGTATCCCGGAAACATTTTCTTTGATACGGATTTTTTTGCGCCATTTTTCATTTCGACAACATCCTGCATCGGAACGCGGACCTCTAAGATCTGATCTTCCAGATGTCTGTTTTCAATTGTCTTGTCAATGTTCGCTTTTACCTTATTCTCATATCCTGAGTAGGTATGAACAACATACCAGTGTGCCTCTGCCATAAATCACTCTGCCTCCATTAAAAATTAAAACCAACAAGGAAATCAACGCCATACTGAATTGCGAAATCCAAAAGCGCGATGATAAGACCTAATACAACGGATACAGCAATAACCGCTGTGGTCTGTCTTACAAGTGATTGTTTCTCCGGCCAAATAATCTTTTTGAATTCAGCCGAAAGACCGGTAAACCAGCTCTCTTTTGGAGCCTTGTCTAACTTCTCGGTTTCTCCCATTTTTTCACTCCTTTGCCACGCGCGTCTTATTTGGTTTCTTTGTGTAACGTATGGGTCTTGCAGAATCTGCAATACTTTTTGGTTTCCATCCTGTCAGGATGAGCTTTTTTGTCTTTTGTCATGTTGTAGTTACGGTTTTTGCATTCCGTACATGCCAATGTTATTTTTGTGCGCACAACTTCCACCTCCATTAAAATTCTTTGTGCTTTTTTCTGCCCCGGTCTCCGTAGTGAGACGTTTTTTAAGGATCAGCGACAGTCCTTAAAAAAAGGCATAAAAAAAAGACCTACTTCCATCGCCTGTCTACTATATCATATCCACTTGTTTCCGTCAATCTTTTTTTGTATATTATACCCTTTTAAACCTTTTTGATTATTTTTTCCTATTTCACATTTTTTTCTCAAATGGTATAATATTTTTATATAGTTAGACCGAAATACTTTTAAAGAATTTTTAAAAATATAATTAAAATCCCCACATTTATCATGCCAGGCGGCAAGGATGCTGTCCTATAACCTGATAAATGTATATATTTCATGGAAGAAAGGAGGGGTTTTCTTGGCTGCTATTGACAGTGCCTATCATTATTATTTAAGCACTTATGGCACTTCGAAGGTATCGCGTTATGATACCCATAAGAAGAGTCAGCTTCGTGCTGTCTATAATCAGATTGTAAAAACAAATAAAGATACTCCTCTGTATAAAATTCCAGATTCCACGGATGTGAAAAAATTTGCGATTGACCTGAAAGAACATACCCGTTCGATCCAGAATGTAATCGCTGCCCTTTCTGACAACGACGAGGGGATTGAAAATGTATTCAACAAAAAAGTTGCAAAGTCTTCCGACGAATCTTCTGTCAATGTTACCTACATTGGTGAGGATCAGAGTCTCGATAATTCTTTGCATTTTGATGTGGAGGTAAAACAGCTTGCAGCCCCACAGATCAATGTCGGAAAGTTTCTTTACCCTGATGAATGCGATTTCAAAACAGGTACTTACACATTCGATATATCAACTGATTTAAGTTCATATGAGTTTCAGTATACCGTAAGCAGAAATGATGACAACCAGCATATTCTTGAAAAGCTTGCACGCCTGGTCAATTCTTCAGGTGCCGGGATTCATGCCGATCTTGCCAAAAATGCCAGTAACAAGATTGCCCTGCGTTTAACTTCAAGTCAGACCGGTCTTGCAGACGGTCAGTCCTATCTGTTTGAAGTTACCCCAAGTTCCGATCATGCATCCGAAAAAGCAATGCAGACACTCGGTATTGATTGTGTTACCCAGACAGCAAGTAATTCTTCTTTCTTATTAAACGGTACGGAGCATGCATCTCTGTCAAATACTTTTACTGTCAACAATGCTTTTGAACTGACACTGAATAAACCAAGCTCCCAGGCAAACCCTGTACAGATCGGCTTTAAAACAACAGCTGACTCCATTGTAGACAATGTCCAGTCTCTGGTAAATGTATACAACAATCTGATCCAGTTAAGCTATCGCTATGACAGCACACAGGAAGCAGATAAACTGCGGCGCGATTTTACACAGGTGGTAAAACCTTATTACAATGAATTTGAGTCGTATGGATTAAAACTTTCAGATGACGGTGCCATCAAGGTCGATACACATCTTTTGACGGATGCAGTCACTTCCACGGATGCAAAAGAATGCTTTGCAACATTAAATAAGTTTAAAAACGATCTCGGGACGACCGCCGGAACCGTCTCTGTTGACCCGTTAAATTATGCAAGCAAAACGATGATCACTTACAAAAAACCAGGTCATAAGAATTTTTCCTGCCCTTACCTGACCTCCGTTTATTCCGGAATGATGTTAGACAGATATTGCTAAACGGACACTTACAGATTTTCTGTAGTGTCCGTTTAATATTCCAATATCCCAGATGCAACTTCAGATTATGCATCTTTCGCACTGATCATGTACTATATATCATTTTCCTGATTTTCATTTTCTTCTATAATATCCAGCATCGTATTTATTCTCTCTATATAATTGTGATGCTCCCTTACTTTTCGATAACCATTTTCTGCGATTGCCAGACGTTCTTCCTCATGTGCCAGATAATATTCTGCTTTTTCACAAAGATCATTGATTCCGTCAAAGCATACCAGGTCTTCCCCCTCTTTAAAATAATATGGTATTTCCGCCTGATAATTTGTCATCAGAAAGCCTCCTGCCCCAAGCACATCCCATACCCTGAGTGGTATGCCGCTCTTGATATTCGGAATCGTAAAATTCAGATTAATCTTTGACATACGAAAAACCTGCGGCAGCTCACTCCAGTAATCAACCGAACCACAGTACTGAATCCGCAGCATATCACTTACATCACTGTTACTGTACACATTGACATGATAACGTTTTGACAGTTCGATCAATGCACGTCTGCGCTCCACTTCCGCAATTTTAAATCCAAGTACGGTTGTCTGAAAGATCAGTCCAAGATCCGAAAACGACCCTTCTGATTTTTCCAGTTCAAAATATTCCTGAAGTTTTTCCAGTATATCCGTGGTCAGCATGGGTTCCACAATATTTGCGCCACTGATATTTAACTGTGCCTCGATCACTGCGTCAAAATACCCCCGTAGATATTCTGGCAGCCTGCTTTTTATCTTATCATAAGAATTTCTTTCATAAAGGCTTCCAACAAATGCGATATCCCCTTTGTATTTCTGTATTTCCGGCGAATTTGCAATCACCATATCCATCCGGTTTGTATCTACCGCAAGCGGAAGATACCAGATATGCTCTACTCCCATCTCCCGAAATTCCAGATAATTTGTCTTGTCAAAGGTAAATATATAATTGCAGGGATGAAAAATGGATTCGTGATACATACTGATCAGCGGATTGTCACAGCTCCACGATACATATTTTATTCCCATCTTCTGACAGACATTCGAAATCAGTGCAAAATAATTGACCGTAAATACCATATCATAATGCGTTTCCTGTATTTTGTGCTCAATTATTTTTTCAAATTCCGGATCAATATCATAATTGCCAAGATGCTGTTCGATATTATCCACCGTATGCCCCAGTAATAAAAAAGTCTGCTCTATGTCTCTGTAATTATAAGCTTTCCAGCGATACATTAATATGTGCATAATAATCTCCATTCCTGTGCCGTGTCAGCCAAAATAACGTTTTCATCTGTATGTAAAACCTGTTGCATGGAGGGAATGAGAACCTCCGCTCTACATCCAGGCTTCCCGGATCCACTCCGCTCTGCTTTTCCACGTATGATGTTCTTTTACTGCCTGATATCCACAGTCTGCCATTTTTTGTGTGGACTGCATGTGGCCAAACAGGTCAAATACACGGTCTGGCAAAGTCCGGATCTCATTTCTTGAAAACATGACAAATTCTTTTCCATCCGTAAATTCTCTGCGCAGATAAGTGGAATCATCCGTCACAACTGCTGCCCCCGCAAGCATTCCATTAAAAATACGGTCATGTGCTCCGGCTTTAAACCAGGTCATCGTATTCAGGACAATCTTGCTATCGTTCATCAGTGGCAATATTTCCGGCGCAAGTACTTTTCCACCATACACCAGATACGGATTGTCGCTCCACTCACACTGATCCCAGCCTGTTCCATATGCCGTTACCCGTATTCCGTTTTCCACCAGAATACGGACAGCCTGTTCACGGAAAAATGACGTGGCATACGAGTCAATAAAACGCATCTGCACGATGATCTCATGAATACGCTGTTCTGAAATATCATTCCGCTTATATTTTAAATATTCTTCTATCACATCCTCTGTTGTCCGGTCAGGATGATGCACCAGTTCTGACAGCACAGCCTGTGCCATCTCCTCTCCATCGACTTCCGGGATGGATGACAGATCCGGTATCATCTTCGCAACTGTGTAGATCGGCAATGCCCCGGCATATAAAACATCAATTCCACGCTCCGCAAGCGGCTTATGCCTGCTGCCAAGTTCCACCCCGGCATGTGGCAGAAAATCCGTATACCGGATATTTTTAAAATATCTGCGGATATACCGGACATGGTTGCGGTCCGTGCACAACACAATAGATGTTGCCGGTGCATTCTGCAGTGGTTTTTCATAGTGAAACGGATGATCCATCAGGATATTGATATATGGAATATTGTAAGTTTCCCAGAGATTTGGCTCTTCTTCCGCAGAACCTGCTCTTTTTGATCCTGCTGTACTTTGGAAAATGTCCTGCTTCAAAAGCATCCCTGTTCCGGTCATGCCTGCCGGAAGTGACAGATTATATCCCAGGTTATTAAACGTCACACAGAAAAACCTCTGATCTTTTTTTGTACCTTCTTCGATGCATTCGATCAGCGCCTGCTTGCTCACCTCTTCGAGACGGGCATCATAGGTAAAGGAAGCATATCCCATGGATTCAAAGGCATTTTTCAGTTCCTGGGTGAATAAGTCGAGGGTGTCGTAGACACCGGTGATGTAAATGATGGTTGTCTGCATGGTGGTCTCCTGTACTTTTTATAGATTTATTTTTTCTATACTGCAGCTATGCCTTTTATAATCATCCTTTGTGGAATCTGTGCTGTCGTAATTGATTCCAGCAAGAATCACTTGTCCATGATAATCTTTCAGGCTCTGCATGTACTGCTTCTTTTTTATCTGTGCAATCGCTGCATCTGAGGATTTATCCCATTTTAATTCCACCACGATCGCCGGCACATCTCTAAACTTTCTCGGAACAAACACGATATCTGCAAATCCCTTTCCCACGGCGAGTTCCCGATACATCACATAATCTTTTCTTGCAGCATAATATGCCAGCGAAAGCACACATGACATAGAGTTTTCATCATTATACTTTAAAATGGATATATTTTCCTGATGCACCTGCTCGATCATTTCCGCAACATATTCTTCTTTTCCATCTATAGTTGCCTGAAGCAGTGTTTCAGAATTACGAATCGCATCCATGACCGGTTCCCATCCGCCATCCTCTATGCAGTTAATAAACTCTTTCTGCACCTCCTGGTTTGGAATAGAAACAGTCTTGTTCTCAAAATCGTAGGTCAGGTATCCCAAATGCACTAAAAGCGTAAATACATCATCTACGCTCGCAAATGTGGACATATCATTCTGAAACTTATCCGGATTAATCCTTATACGGCTGCCTGATATAAGCTGTGTGATTAACGCCTTCAAGTGATACATGTCCATCTGGATATATTTTTTTAGTGCCTCATAGGTCTCCGTCTTCGTCCAATAACTGTCAAAATCATGTCCCAGCAATGACATGACTACTGATCTTGGATTATAGATCTGAACGCCCTTTAAATCATATCCATCGTACCACTGTTTCATTCTGTCATAAGGCATACCATATGACACACACAGACTTTGAACTTCCTCTTCCGTAAACCCGGTAAATTCAGCGAGTTCCCTTTGATTGGTCATGGAATATTCATCAAACATATTGAGAGCTGAATGCTCGCCATACTTTTTAATCGGCAGTATTCCCGTCATATAAGCCAACGCAATATATGGCTTATCTTTCATCCACAGGCACAAGAAATCCAGATATTTTTTCTGTGCTTCATCATCCCCCGGATACTTTCGAAATATGCAATCCCACTCGTCGATAATGATGATAAATTTCTGTTTTTTCTGACTATAGATGTTCTCTAATACATCAATAAGATCTTCCCGGTCAAAACAGTCTACATCTCCGTATTCCCGCCTGATATCCCACAAAAGCCTCTTTTGCAGGTAATCGATCATTCCGTCCACTGTCTGTGCACGGTTAAGAAAGTCAAGCATATTGACATGAAGGACATTATATTTATTCAGATTTGCCTCAAAACTTTCATCCTGTGCAATCTTATAATCCGCAAACATGTTTTTCGAATCACATCCCTTGCTATAATAAGCTACAAGCATATTTGCAGTCATAGATTTTCCAAAACGGCGAGGTCTGCTTACGCATATATTCTGATGTTCGGTATTCAGATTCTGATTCATTTCAGAAATCAGCATGGTTTTATCCACATATATCTTAGAATTAAGTGCTTTCTGAAATTCTTCATTTCCCGGATTTAAATATATTCCCATTCTAATCTCCATTCTGCATTTGAAAAATTATATTTTTCACTCTGTTTCTCCAATAAGCTGACTATAACAAATTTAACTGTTTATCAATTTTAAACGTTTTTTTGCCGGCTCATAATTACCGCACTTCTGATAATAATACTTTGCCTCACTGATTTTCTCCAGGCATTCATAAATAACTCCAACATTATAATAAGCTGCATAGGAATTTACTCCCGCCATCCTGCAGTCCCGGTGTTTGACCGCTTTCAAAAATTCTCCAACTGCTGCATCAAACATAGCGTTATTCATATAAATGAGTCCCATCAGGAACTGAAAGTCCGCACTATTTCCAAATTCTTCGTAAATGTTTTCAAAGAAAAGTGCTTCCCCGGCGCGTCCGCTGTTGATCAAGGCATAGCCGTAGGTTTCCACCATATCGATGACATATTCTAACTTTGGTTCAAGGTCATAACTGAGCCCATGGGCGAACCAGAAGCATGCCTCGTTATAATCTTCTGCCATGTAATAGCTTTTTCCAAGCTGATACAATAGATACGGGATCTGCTGCTCTTTTTTTGCATCCGTAATTTTAGATTTCTGCTCTGCATCCGTATCCTGCTTTGCGATATTCTGATCTAACTGCGTGGCATGCACTTTTTCATCCCATCCTGAATTCTTTAATTCCTGCTCTAACAGTCTTATGTTGCGCAGCGCTTTTGCCTTTTTTTCTTTCTTCGGAAGATCATAACCCGTATGGCCGATGACGACCGGTGCTTCGTATGTACGATATTCCTTTTCGTCACAGGCAGTTACCTGCTCATGGATTCTTCCCGTGTAATGAAAACTTTCTTTTGCAAAAATGCGGTTGATCCACTCTTTATTTTCCTGCTTTCCATCTTTTCCGGAAATAATATTGATTCTCCGGATCCTGCCAACCTCACCTGGATGTTCGGCAATCATTTTCTCTAACTGTACCCGATCAATCTGCTGTAAATATTCATCACTGTCAATGACCATCACATACGGATGTGCTGCTTTTGAAACCGCAAAATTCTTTGCTGCCGAAAAATCATCGCACCATGGGAAATCATAGATATTTTCCGTATATTCTGCGGCGATTTTTTTTGTCTGATCTGTCGATCCGGTATCTACTACGACCAGTTCAAATCCGGTGTTCTGGAATGATTTCAGGCAGCGTGCCAGATTGTGTTCTTCATTTTTGGTGATGATGCAGACTGATAACATGTAATGATTCTCCTGTGTGCCGATCGCTATATTGGTGGGCATATTCACTCCTCCCTGTCTGTCCCAATCAAAACTTTTTTGCCTTCAAATGCAAATCCATAATGATATATCTGTTCCTTTCTGATTCCTTTATCAAGCAGGTCTGCATCGTATTTTTTCTCACAGATCTGCTTTAAGGCAGACAGAACTGTCTCTTGAATACTTTTTTCCTTTCGTGGATTTCGAACTTTGAATTCTAAAATAACTGCTTTGCATTCCTTTGAATTTTTCGGTTCTAACATTACATCATATCTGCCAAACCCACTTTCACGGTTGGATTTAAGGTAATATCTATCCCGCAGGTCAACAAGCAGACCTAATATAAAACCATGGTAAAAACGCTCAGGCTCTGCCCCAGATGCCCTCTCTCCGGTGTCGAAATAACTAAATGTCTGTATAACAATTCGATTCATGTATTCATTCATCGCATCCACATCACCAAGTAACATTGCCCTTACAAAATCATTGTAATCTGGTTGTACAGGAGCAAACCAGTCATGTACCATACCCTGAAACATTAACTTTACTTCCAGATTCGTCAACGCAAGCTGGTATTTCGGCATCTTCCCCTCCTCAATATCCTGATACGTTTCATAAGATAATACTTTCAAATATCCACTCGCCAGCAAAAGACTCCAAACTGCTTTTTCATTTCCATTTAATTGATTGTATACAATCTGCTCTTCAATTTCTGACCAGATGTATTCTCCGCACAATAATTTTTCAAATTTTTCCTTAATTGTACGATTTCCTTCCTGAATCAATTTTCCTACTAGACTATTTGCACTTGTATTTGCCCAAAATGTTTTGTATAACTGTGTATCGAGATAATTTAAAATTGACCATGGATTATAAATATCTTTGTGTTCCCCAAAAATGAAACCATCGTACCATCTTTTTACCTCTTTTTTTTCTTTCTCAAGACCATACTGTTCCAATGCATCAAAGACTTCCTTCTCTGTAAAACCAAATACAGAAGCATATTCATTTGATGTAGTCGTAACTATCTTTAAGTTATTCAAATCTGAAAAAACGGATTCCTTACTTACTCTTGTGATTCCCGTCATAATTCCACGTTCCAGTGCCGGATTTGTCTTAAATGTCGAATTAAACAGGCTTCGGGTGAATGCGACAAGTTCATCCCAGTAACCATCCACAAATGCTTCCTGCATGGGTGTATCATATTCGTCTAACAAAATGATAACTTTTTTTCCATAATATCTATACAGAAAATCTGATAACTGATATAAAGAAGATGTCGCATCCGTCTCTTTTATATTTTCCTCCAACATACGCTCATAATATGCTCTGTCGGCATCTGTAAGCTTTTCACTGTCTTTAATATAACAAAACTTTATATATATGTTTCTTAACACCTCACACATCTTTTGTTTTGTTTTCTCATAATCTCTCTCTTTAATCCGCGCAAATGACAGACTGATGACAGGATAAGTTCCCTGCAGCTCACGGTATTTTTCTTCTTTCCAGATTGCCAGATGTTCAAACAAATCTGACCTGCCGGCATAGTCTATGGAAAAGAACTGCTCCACCATACTCATTGTAAGTGTCTTTCCAAAACGACGCGGACGGGTGATCAAAGTCGCACTGTCCCCGCAATCCCACCATTCTTTAATAAAAGGCGTTTTATCTATATAAAAATAGTTTCCCTGGATGATTGTGGAAAAATCCTGTATACCGATCGCTATATTTCCAGACATTATGACCTCCCTGCTTTTCAGACTGATATTGTGCGTTCCTTTTTGTTGTGATAAATTAATAATATACCATTTTTGTTTATTATACCATATGTAACCTTTTTACCAGGAGAATTTCGATCTATGAAAAAAGTAAGTGTCATCATCCCATGTTTTAATGCAACAAAATATCTTCCGAAATGCTTTATGTCACTTGTACAGCAGACAATCGGAATTGACCAGATCGAACTGATCTTTGTAGACGATGCATCCACAGATGAGGATGCTACCTGGAACATGCTGCAGGAATTTGAACGCGCCTATCCGGAAAGCATTATGATCTTAAAACTTGAGGAAAATATGCGCCAGGGCGGTGCAAGAAATGTTGCCCTGCAGTATGCAACGGGTGAATATATTGCATTTGTTGACGCTGATGACTTTGTCTCTGAAAATTTTCTGTTGGAAACTTATGAAAAAGCCAAAGAATCGGATGCTGACATCATCCAGTTTGAATATTTTTATTATACAGACCGTCTGGGTGCCGTGGACTCCGGTCGGAACATTATGCCGGAAGTGATTGAAATTTCTTCTGTCAATGACCGAAAAGAATTTTTGATCTCAGAGAAAATTACCTATGGCTGCTGGAATAAACTTTACCGTCACGATCTTTTAAAAACTGCTCATACCGCTTATGCAGAGCATGTTATTTACGAAGAACCGCTCTTTGTATATCCGCTTTTATATTTTGCAAATAAAATCGTAATCTTAAACGATGCCTACTATTATTACAGACAAAATGATTCTGGAACCATGCGAAATGATATGAGACAGGAAGAAACCCTAAAAATGCATGCCGATGTCCAACTTGCCGTCTGGAATTTTATGAAGAATACGCCGTTTTTCCAGGAATACTATGATGAAATCAAACTATATTTTCTCCATACCTATCTGTATGAGACACTGTATTTTGCAAAACTCCGGGATTTTAAACCCTCCTATTCTTTCTACAAAGAATTAGAAAAAACGATTCTTGCGGAGGTGCCGGATTATGCGCAGTCCACTTACAGTGCTCTGATTCCGAAGCAGATGGAGCTGTATCGGATGATCGGGGAAGGGATGACGGAGGTGAAGTTTAAGGAGTATTGGGAGCAGCTGTGAGGCACTCCCTATTATAAAAAAAGCATACCAGATCATCTAACATCTGATATGCCCATCTTTTTTTGTCTGTCTCTTCTTTGTGAAGCCTTATGAAACCTAAAAATAACTCTCACGTACTCATAAAAGCCAGTTGTTCGTTAATCCTGGATGCAACGGATAAAGAAAAACTATCATCCGTTTGGATATTTCCACTTACCAGTCTTACCTTAATGATTGCTGCGGTCATACAGGCACATACTTTATGCCTGTCTAATAAAGTTTTACTTTCACCATTTTTCTTTTGGTATAAAACTCTTAACATGGTCTTTTGATTGAGATATTCTTCATACAATGAATCAGGATTATCGCAAAAATGAAATTGCCTATACTCATTTTCCAAATGCACCCCTAGTTTTTTAACTACACCATTATAAAATTCTAAAAAATCTATTTTATTCATTATGCTTTGATCCTTACATCATCCGGCATTTCTATTTTCTTAATGGCCTTTGCAATATCAAAATCTCCATTTTCATCATTTCCTATTCCTTCAATTTCAACAAATTGCATATTGTCTACATAAAATCCGTATGTCAATCCTAACCTCTCTTCTTTGGATTCACTATATTTTTTCATTGCATATAAATTCCATACTTTACACATTGCAGCTATAGTAAAAATGAAACTAATAACAATAACAATTTCATTTGCCATATTTTCAAGCCTCCGCTCTATTCACAAAACTTTAAAAAAAGCCTCTCTGGAAGAAAGATATATCACATCTCTTTTCTCTTCCATATTTCTCCTCTTGTTACGTATTTTACCATGTATCACCACGATACATTCTTGAACTTCAATAGCATTTACAATTGTGACATTATTGTGCATTCTATGCAAGCATTTTCTACTATCTTTGCAGTTGTTTTATAATAACCATATTTCAGGCCCCAGCTCTCTTCTACTGCTTCATACATACCTTCAATTTCTCCACCAGTATCCGGTTCTCCTCTTCTCCCCGGATCGCAATTCTGATATACTGCTTTCCATTATGTATCTTTCCTGTCAGGTCTTTAATCAAGATATTTTCCTTTAAAAGTCTTCCTGCCAGTTCTTCGCTGCTGATTCCATCTAAAATCTCACACATGAAATAATTCGCCTGTGACGGATAGACCTTTAGATTTTTGACCGCACAAAGTTCATTCAAAAAACGACTTCTTTCCTCCTTTATTTTCCGCAGGGAATCTGTATAGTCGCTTTTATACTTGTCCAGGATCTGCATGAAAAATTCCGCCATGGAATTGATATTCCATATCGATACGTCTTTCTTTAAGTGTTCAATCATATCCGTATTTCCACTCGCCAAGATTCCAAGTCTGAGTCCCGGAACGCCGTATGATTTTGAAATGCTTTTTACCACATAGAGATTCCGGTTTTCTCTTAGCACCTGTTCCGATAATAATGATAAATCTTCTGTATCTGCGAAATCAAGAAAACTCTCATCCATGATCAGATTTATGCCACATTCCTTACTCCACTGCAGGAGGCTCTTTATCCCGTCTGCATCCATGCAGTGACCGGTTGGATTATCGGGATTGATGAGTACAAGCGTATCAACTGGATTTTCTGTGAAGTATTGGATTAACTGGCTAGCCGTATATGAAAAATCATTTTCCGTACAGTCGTATGCAATAACATCTTTCTCCCAGCGGTTTGGATACTCTTCAAAAGTCGGACGGATCACACCCAGTTTTCCGTTCAGTTCCTCCAATAATCCTTTGATCAGCTCTGCTGCACCATTTCCAATCACAATGTGTTCTTCATGCACATCAAAACTCTTTGCCGCAAGAAGCGTATTAACTGTCATACCAGACGGGTACTGCCGAACCAGCACATCAAAATTAGATTCCATTTCCTCCTGCATGCGTTTTGTCGGAAAATATGGATTTATCAGATAGCAATAGTCCTGCAAATGGGGAAAACGCCAGTATCCTCCATACCGTTTCATCAGATGACGATATCGCTCCACATCATCCTCGACAAATAACGTCTGTGCAATATCAAGATCCTGTATGTCATCAATCTCATACCACAATTCGCCATTTAGTCTTTTTGCCTTCATCGTATTTTTATCCAGCATCAGTATGAGTTTAATTACCGTTTCATAATATTCATTATTTCCCATAACCTTTGCATATGCTTCCAAAAATGGAACATATACATCTCTTGAAAACTGTGCTCCGAACTTATAGATATTTACTGTTTTATAATAATGTTCTTTCTCATGGTATTTTAATAATTTTCCCGGAATGAAATCAGTAATGTTATCGTCCTGATCGACCACGATGCAGGTTCCATCCATCCAGTTTTCGAATTTGTCTACCAATGCAAGCGTATCCCGGTCATCTTCTAACAGCATATCGATCAGGTTCTCTTCAAAAATCAGATCTGATTCCAATAACAACGTATCTTCCTGCATCATCTGATCTTTTGCCAGAGAAAGTGAAAAAATATTGTTCGTCTTATGGTATACATCATTTACAATATACTCAACCGGTGTTTTAAGACACAAAGAATCAACAAAAGAAACCAGATTTTTATGCTGGTATCCGACAACCAGAATGATCCGGCTTAATTTTTTTCTGTCAAGTATACGAAGCGCTCGTTCAATCAGCCTCACACCACCGACTTCCACCATACATTTCGTATTATTTTTCGTCAACTCTCCTAAACGTTTTCCCATTCCCGCTGCCAAGATAATCGCCTGCATGCCATATCTCCTTTATTTCGTCAGATAACAGTCAAAAACATATTTATTGTTCCAGTACAGATCATTCTGCGGTTTCACAAGCTCACATTTTGCCCCGACTCTGTCCGCAAACTGCAAAAACATTTCTTTCGTGTAAAATGTTTTATCCAGTCCCTTATATTTTTCATCATAATTTTCCACGCACTGCCTTCTGTGGTTTAAATGTTCTTCCTTCATTTCTTCATCGTGGATTTCAGTGATCACAACCATTTTTTTTGCTTTATTCCACATCTTTTCCACGACACGCATACCATATTCCGGACTCTGGAAATACTGAAATACACTGTCTGAAAGAATCACATCATAAACAGGTTCCTCTGCAATCTGATCCGCTTCCATACACTGCAGATCATTTGCATTTAATATTTTTTTTGCAAGAGCAATCTGTGTCTGGGAATAATCGCAGCCACCAGCCTGTGTCACTTTCTTTAACTGCTGAAACAGATACAGATTTACACCGCTTCCGCACCCCACTTCATATACACTTGAAATATCGCCAACATTCTGTGTAATGTGTTCCACCATATGTTTCCATTGTGAAAAAAAAGCTTCATAATATCCATCTACATCCTGTGTATCAAATCCGTCGGCTTTTTTTAATTTACAAAACATATCAAACACATCATCAGAAATTACAATATCCGATGAACGATTTCCCCAGATTCTATTCCATTCATTCATTTTTCTTACCTCACACCCGCAGTCTGCCGCTTGAAACTGCCTGACAGAATTCCTCCACGCTTCCATCAAATCCAACGTCTTTTATCTGTTTCTTTAATTCGTTTTCCATATGTCCGTAGAACGGGTAATCATGATCTGCCGTTCCCTGCACCGGTACCATATAGTCCCCGAACTGTACCCTTAATGCCTCATCATACATTGCCGGAGCCGGAATCTGCATGTTCTCAAACGGGAGCATGACCGCCTCATCATACCATTCTTTTTTCATCTTATAACCGTCTTTCTCTATCCAGAATGTATAATTGGTTATATACTCTGCTTCTTCTTTATGATAGAGCGAAGCGATTGCATCTGTCAGCTTCCACAGCCAGTTTTTTACGTCCCCCTGTCTGTCTATCCTGACATTGCATAATTTTTCATACTCCTGCAGACTCTCTTCCAGTTTTCCTGCATTTTCCAGCGTTGTCCAATTTTCCAAAAGATTTGTTCCCTGTTTCATCATAATCTTTTGTATGTCTGCCAGTTCGTCTTCCACCGGAATATAATCCAGCGGAAAAATATCGATTCCTGCACGCTGATAAGGGAATCCATGAAAATACTTCATGTAATCATTAAAATCCCACAATGTTTCATCCGCCATAACGCGCAGCTGCGGCACGTATGCTGCCATCCTGAGCCGCTCAGTGCCCGCATACATTCCTGCCACCACAAAACCATGCGGCAGCTGCTGGGGCAAAATACTGATCAGGCGATTATAATCCTCTCTCTTTAAACATATATCAATATCATCATCCCACGGAATAAACCCCTGATGTCTCACAGCACCTAATAAGGTTCCCCAGTCTGCAAAATACTGCAGACTATTTTCTTCACAGATATCTGCAACCACCTGCAATACTTCCATCTGCGCCGCCCAGGCACGTTTCATCATAGCTGGGATTTCAAATCCTTCTCTTATTTCCGGTTTGAAAAAATCTTGTGTAAACTGCATCAGTGTAAATCTTCCTTTATTGTTTTTTTCTCAAAATCTATTCACAATCTCCAATCGTTACCAGCAAATATCCCTGTCCACAAATATCCTGTACCCCATATTGTTTACTCTCCAGCAGCCAAAGCTGCAATGCCTTTCGAAGATAATGTTCTTCCGGCAAAAACATTAACGCATGCTCTGCGCCGATTGTATATTCTTTTACATTATGGATTCCCGCCTGTTCAAACTCACACCCAAGACTATACTGAGGTAATTCAAGTCCATATGACCATATTCCCTGCTGTTCCATCATTGCTTTCCCCGTACGATAAGCAATGCTTGCAGCATTTGGAATCATAGAAATCATATGTTTCGTGTACTGTTTCCAATTTTTTAACAGGGCAATTCTCTCCTCTGTGCGAAAATGTTCCAGCAATCCACACTGATAAATATAATCAAATTCTTTTTCCTCAAACGGAAGTGGTTTTGTTGCATCCGCACATACAACTCTCATTCCAAGATCCATTCTCTGGTTTACCACATTTACCAGTTCCACACATTCCTTTGAAAAATCCAAAGCAGTCACTTTTCTGCCATGTTTCTGTAAATATGCAGCACTTTGACCGGATCCACAACCCACTTCACACATTTTATCATTTTCGTACGAAACTTTTAGTAATTCTTCTGTCCAGCAGAATACCTGATCCGTAGCTACGGCATTTATTACCTGTTCCGCCTGTTCTTTATTATATAATTCTCCCCATTCCTCTTTTTCCAGCCTCTTTTCGTATTTTCCCATATTTCTCTCCGTTTTCCTCTTTTTTATTTTTAAACTTTTGTTGACACTCTCTGTGTTCTAATATTTTATTACTCACAGTATCTATATCGGTCATAACGATTTCTTACTTAATAATTTAAAACTTCACTTATGTTTCTGCTTTCTACGCCGATATAATATTATAGTCTATATTCAGGGGGATTTGTATCATGAAACTAATTTTATTTGGAGATATTCAAAACTGGAACGCAGCTTTAAATCTGCTTCAAACATATCGCAAGGACGTTTTTATCGTCGGTTTATCCAGTCTTGATCTTGGACAGTTTGCAGACTCTCCTGTTACCTATACCTTAAAAGAAACTGCAAACCTCTATCATGAACATCAGATTGACGGTGTTATTAATATTCAAGGCGAAAACCCTTATTATTTTAATCTTATAAAAGAACTTGGAATCAATGATATCTATATAATTCCAAGCACATTATACCGCAGACTCGAGCTTTCTGAATCCATAGAGGATGATCCCATTATTTATCCTTATCTGGATGTTGCTCCGGAATTAATGCAGATTGAATTTCACCTGGCTGATCATTGCAATTTAAACTGCAAAGGATGCAGTCATTTTTCCAATCTGGTTCCGTCACCTGTATTTCCTGACAAAGAACAGTTTCAACATGATCTGCAGCAATTAGCGAGTTATTTCTCACAGATCCATAATTTCTATCTTCTTGGCGGTGAGCCTTTGCTCAACCCGGAGATAGGTGAATATATCACAGCTGTGCGAAACACCTTTCCCTATACCCAGATCATTATCGTAACAAATGGACTTCTTCTTCTTTCCTTAAAAGAGAAATTGATTCAGACGATTAAAGAAAACCGTGTACATATCAGTATCTCAGACTATACCTGCCTTGACCGTGAGAAAATTATCGCTTTCGTCCAGGCACATGCTCTGTCTGCTGAACTGCGTGAAGGAAAAGAATGTTTCTCTAAATATCTGAATCCGCATGGTGATTCTGATCCAAATGAAATTTTTCCAAATTGTATCCGCAGGAACTGCACTTTTCTTGCAAAAGGAAAAATGGCTGCATGCTGTCAGCCGTTTGTAATCCACTATTTTAACGATTACTTTAATGAAAACATTCCGGAGGAAGAAGGAATTGATTTGTATGAACCAGGGCTTGACGGCTGGGAAATCCAGAAGCGTCTGATCACACCTATGAACTCCTGCCGCTACTGCAGCGCAGATGTTCCTTTCGGCTGGGCAGCATCTAAAGCCCCTTACGACTCAAATGACTGGTGTGTAAAATAAATTTTAAGGAGGTTTTTATGTCTTCAACAATGAACATTGCAATCGCTGTAAACAAAGCATACCTCAAATATGCATCCGTAATGCTCACCTCACTCTGCACACAGCAAAGTGAGAATTTGAATGTTTATGTATTACACCATGATCTTTCCCCGGAAGATCAGTCTGTTTTATCCTCATTACCGGATAAGTACCAAATTACAATTGAATATATTTTTGTACCGGACCATTTACTTCCACCAAAAGAAGTATTACGCGCTAATTCCTGGGGAATTGAAACCTATTTCCGGCTTTTACTGGTAGATCTGCTACCAGCTGCTTTAGACCGGGCATTATACATTGATGTTGATATGATCATCAATAAATCACTTACTGATTTTTATTATTGTGATCTGGGGGATAAAAAACTTGCCGCATGCAGAGATTTTACCGGTACACCGCCTTATAACGATTACCGTCAGGAATTATTTGCAGATATTCTTGCTGTTTCTCCTGATTTTCTTTATTTTAACGCAGGCATTACTCTGTTTCATCTAAATGCATTGCGCCCTGCTTACAATTTTGCATATTACATGGATATTGCAAAACAGCTTGACTATAAAATCCAGTTCCCGGATCAGGATCTTTTAAACTACTGTCACTGGAATGAAACGCTGTTTTTCAATGAAAATAAATATAATCTGTATGCAAGAAGAGCCTATACCGATCTTGGCTTAACTCTGCAAAATGTGAGAGACACTGTTCATATCATCCACTATGCAACTTCGAAGCCATGGAACGGCAACTGTCTCCACTGTGATATCGAACAGTTATGGTGGGATTATGCAAAATTGACTCCATTTTATAACGAGTTTTTAGAACAAATGGTTTATGAAACCGTAAATTCAACGGAAGTTCTCCAATATGTAACCGCACTCCAACAGGAAAATGAACAGCTCTATCAGATCATTTCACAATACGACGCCCTTCTCCAAAAAAAAGGAATCCATATTTAATTTACGATTGCAGCACTTTTTCCAACAAGTTAACAACAACTTCTGTAACGCCTAATTTTTCTGCATCCCGTAAAATAATCTCTACTCTATGATTAAATGTATCTGTGGCAAGATAATCTGCTTTATATTTTGCAAGCAGCATACAGCTTGCGATCAGATACTGCCCGGTATCTCCACCGGAAACTCCTGAAATGGAATACCGGGCATCCAGATAAATTTCATCTAAAAAAATCGCTTTGTATTTTTTCGCGACTCTGAGCGCAAAATCATAATCCTCCAGACATTTCAGTGATTCATCTAATCCACCTACTTTATCCACACACTCTCTTTTCAATAGCATTGCCGGCATTCCAACCAGATTATCCCACAAAAGCTGTGCATAAATGTCTCCGCTTTTTCTGTCTGCAGGAATTTTCTCATCAGGAAGTGTCATTCCCCTTCCATCCCCCAGATCATATCGGAATTTATGATATACCATTCCTACATCCGGATCAGCATGTAACATGGCATCCATTTGTGCCTCTAATTTCCCTTGCCGCCACAGATCATCACTGTCCTCAAATGCAAGATAATCATACTTTGCCATCTGCATTCCAACATTTCTTGCTTTCGACTGCCCACTATTTTTTCCCATCCGATAATAGCGAACACGTTTATCTTCATAGGAATTTATCAACGTTTCCGTGTGATCTGTAGATCCGTCATCTATAACTAATAACTCAAATGTCTCATAATTCTGAGCTAATACACTCCCGATCGCATCTCCTAGTTTATCTGCCCGATTGTAGGTCGGTAATATAATACTGACCGGTTCTGCATGTTTCATGTACGTTGCCCTCTCATTCTTCTTCCATTGCCTGTAAAAGTATATCCACAGCTTTCTCCACTGTCATATTACCCATTGCAATATTTCTTCCATTCTTCGCTATATTGGCAGCCTCATCCTGATGTTTTAGATAATGCCGTATCTTTTTAGCAAGCCCTTTGGGATCAGTCCGATCATATAGAATCGCTGAAGCTTCATCTTCTAAATATCTTTTCGTATACTCATTTTGATCAGACAAACATACAGCGCCATTCATCAGCGCACTTGTCACCCTTTCATGACTGCCATCTTTAAACCACGGCAATACATTCAATACCATTTTGCTATCTGCCATACAATTAAGCACTTCTTCATAGCTCATATTTTCAGATAAAATATCAATTTTTCCATTGCCCTGATATTTTTCTTTAAAATCATTCCAACCGTTTCCAACTACCGTAAGAAATACTCCTTCATCTAACAGGCCTGTGACAATCTGCTGTCTGTAAAATCGACAGATATATGTATCTATATATCCGCCAAAACCATCCATACACTCTTTCAGGAACCCTTTATCAACCAGTTCTCCCATCTGTTTTAATACGATCTTTACTGCCTGTTCCACACTGACCTCATTATGATTCTTTAAAAAATCAATTGCCTGATCTGACACGATCTTTACTGCACCATTCCGCCAGTCACTGTGTTCATTCTCAAATTCTTTGACATCCATATATGAGGCTGGAAAAAACACTTCAATTTCACGATCCATGTATTCTTTCATTTTTGCTGCCTGTCCTGCAAAATGCGGCATAAAAAACGCATGCTTAAAATCCATACATTGTTTTAAATATGCAACATGTGTCTGATCCACGCACCCAATCCATAAATTCTCCATATCCTTATACATGATAAGACGTTCATTCAAAAGCACTGGATGATCGACCAGCCATGTCACATACTGATCCGCCTGTACATCAAAAGTCATTTCAATTGCCTGACAGGAGATACAGATATCCCATTTCTGCTTTTTCCACTCGTCTAGTTCATCCCAGTTACATACTGTAACTATATATCCTCTATACTGCAACTCTGCTGCAATGCCCTCAAGCATATAAGAGAGAACTCCGTATTGGTTAATACCTTTTATTACCAAAATACTCTTCTGTTTGCAATCCATACTGTATTTATCCTCTACTTTTTCCTTCTTGCAATTATTGTAAAATCTTACAATTCATAACCCGCATAACAGCCCTTTCATTGCACTCTACTATAAGTGATTGGAATCATTCGTCTTTCTATAATCTTAAACAATTTCTCACATACAACAACTTGATTATCCACTCCAGCAACCTTATAAATTTTTATCAATTGCTCCAATACTTTCTTTTTATCAACTGTTGACCGAAGTATTAACTCCTCCAGTGTTTCATATGAAATTTGTTCTGCAGCTATTGCATCCCATAATTCCTGATACGATACTGGCTGCAGTCCTAATTCCATTCGTCTCATCAGAAACCGGACAGACATATATTTTTCATATATCTCCTGATAGTTCCGACATCCCATAAAAAAACTCTTTTTTACCCTTGTAATTTTTTCTTTTTCATGAATATCATACAATATACCAAGTGTTTCTATCTCACTGCTTTTTCTCCCCGCATTCCGATAAGAATCTATAATCTGTCCTACCTGTTTCCATTCATGTGCAGCAATCAACGCTTTTATCTGATCTGCAAGCAGATCGCTCAAATCGTTCCATTCCTTATCATAGATAAACTCAAAGCCTCCGTCGGCATACAGATATTCCGGATATTCTTTCAGGCAAATTTTTCGTGCTTCATCATAATAAGTCAATTTTGCAAAGCTGCTGTCATGGATTGCCCAGGGTGCTTCCTGATAAGGAACTAACACTTTATATCCTGCTCTTCGCATTTCAAAAGACTGTGATACATCATAAAAATCAAAATGTGTAAACAGGTCTTCCCGCCACGGAATATCGTATTGTGTTGCTATCAAAAGACCATCTACCGCCTCAACGATCGTATCCTCTTTTTTCATATCCTTAGCACCATACATATAATATGCCATATCCGGATCCCGGCAATCCACCTTCCCAACATTCCAGGCACGATAAGTTACACCTGTTTTAGGCATACCATTGCCGCCAATCATTCCAATCATTCCAATCTGTTTATCCTTCTGAAACCGCTCTAACAGATATATTATAAATTTAGGTTCACGAATAAACACATCCTGATGCAGATACACCTTATATTTTGCATCACTGCTTTGCATTCCTGCATTATACCCTGCACACATAGATGGAACTTCCGTTATTCCAATAACATCAAGTTCCATCCCCTCCGGCAATATTAAATTATGGATATAATACTGGCACTCATTAAAATATAACTGATTATTGGTGCATATGATAAATGCGATTTTATTTTGATTCACTTATGTTCTCCATACATTGTCTGTAATCTTTCCCGAAAAGTAAAATCCCTCTTTACCCGTTCAAAACCAGCCAATGCGACCTGCTTCCGTTCGTCTTCATGTTCCAGATAATACCTTGCCTTGTAGAACAAATCTTCAATGTTCTCATACACGACTAGTTCTTCACCGGCATTAAAATATTCCATCAATTCTTCCTGATAATTAGAAAGTACAAATCCTCCACACCCCAAAACATCAATGACACGAAGCGGGATTCCTGTCAAGATTGTTTTCAAAGAAATATTCAGATTGATTCTGCTCTGTGAAAAAATAAGCGGCATCTGTGTATAATAGTCTGCATATCCACGATATCTCACATTTTTTAATCTTTTATCCTCATCTGTGGAATATAAATCCACCTGATAATGCCCCGATAGAAGTGCCAATGTCATATATCGTTCTCTTCCGGTAGTCTCACAGGCAAGCATAAATTCAAGTTCCCTTCTTCCCATTTTAAACCCATCTGTCGCAACTCTCGCATACTCTTTATTCATCCGTGCAAGCAGCTCGTCTGTGATTAATTCTGGGATCAGATAGCCTCCATATATTTTTCCCTGTGCATTAACAATTCCTTCCAGATATCCTTTTGTATATCCCTGCAGCGGTGCTGTAAAATATGTATATTCTGTCTGATAAAGTTTACCTACCAATGACACATCTGTCCGGTAACTCTCTTTTTCCCGTTTCGATGCATTAATTCGAAATACATCCGTATCCACTGCAAGTGGAAGATGTATTGCATTCACATCGTTTTTACAATATCCCTCTGCCTGTCCTCTGTCAAAAAAGAAGATTCGATTGCAGGAATTTTTCAGGCTATCTGTATTTCTGATATGAATGGGTGAATCATATACCCATGCAGTATATAAAATACCAAGTTCCTCACACAATATTGAGATCAACGGTGAAAAGTTCACAGACAATACATCTGTATAGTTTCCTGCTTTTAAATACGCACGAAACTGCTCCAGGAAATCGTCATCTTTCTCCCAGTCACTAAATTGATAAAAAAATGTATCATAGGGAATATCAAGTTCTTTTAATCCACGTTCGATCCCTTTGTTCATAAAGGAATGCCATTGAAAAAATAATAGTTTCATATCTCACTCTCACCCACTTACCATTAAACTAATCTGTTTCTCTTAATCTGCAAAAATCTTCTTCTCCATTCAGCAATTTTAGTACATTGTAATAACCTACAAGTCCAGCAGCCAGATTATTTGCCGCCCCAGCAATTCCATTTCTTTCAACCTCTTGGAAACATTTTAATGAAACTGCTGATTCTGATGTGGTTTCAAATGGAACAAACGCTATCTTATGTTTAAATGGCAATGTCTCGAATCTCTCAAGTATTTTTTCATTATCTGTCTGCATTTCTATAAACAAAGCATCTTTATTGATACGTTTTTTTCGTTGCTGCCATTTTTGTTTTGCATCTTCAAATGTTTCATAATGGTTAAACCACAGTTTTATTCCACTTCCCCCTAAGATTCCAATCGGATAATTTCTCTTTAAATTTGTTTCATATGCATCTTTTAAATATATGACATCTTCTTGCATATATTCATCAAAATGCTCCAGCAGATCAATATAATCTTCCTGTGTAATAAACATATTGATAAATGGTGATAAAAATTCTGCTTTTAATGAGTGATAAGTATAGCCTCCCCAACAATGATTAGATATGATACTTATATTTTTTTCCGCTACCTGAACATATCGTTCAAAATCGAATAACGGTAATGAAAAGATTTCGAGCGAAAAAATTTTATTTTTATCTACTCCGACCTTTACAAGAAGCTGCTTTATCTGAGCAAAATTTTCTTTCCGTCCACCGATCAGCAAATAATCATATGACATGACCAGCACTTCCTCAATGGAATATATTGGATATCCATCTATATATTTTGCACGAATATCCTGACATCCAATTCCAATTACTGTTATTTCTCCCTGCATCTCCTGCATCTTGATCATATTAAGATTTTGTTCATAGGATTCTCCCGTATATATGATTGCTATCTTATACATATGTTCTACAACTTCCTTCCTCTACGTATTAAATTCTGCAACTATTCAATCTCCCAATGTTCTCAAGAACATTTTTCTCAAATATATCGTAACTGTAAATTTCCTCATAAACAGTTCTTCCCTGTTCCCGTAATTGCTCTAATTCCTCATAATTTCGGACAACGTATTCCAACTTTGCTTTCAGATCGTCCACATTTTCATTATCAAATATAAAGCCACTCTTCCCATCTTGCAAATACCTGGACACCCCTGTTCCACTTGAACAAATACATATTCTATGATACATAAGTCCCTCTACTATCGTTGCTGGTGTGGCATCTTCTCTGGAAGGAGCTATTACCACATCCATATCGTAATATAAATCTAATAATTTTTCTCTTTCTACCAATGAATAAAGTTCTACATTGACATATTCTTCTGTCAACTTTTCTATCATTCTATATTCTTTTATATTGTCATTTCTTAGCTTCCCCAGAAATATGAACCTGCATCTATCTCTTAATCCGGCATCCATTCTTCTAATCGCCTGTACTAAAATATCCTGTCCTTTCAGTTCACAGACTGTTGATGGACATATTATATTCATAGATTCATGCTTACGAATATCTTTTTCTGCAGTATAGTTATCTTGCAGACCAAATTCTAAAATTTCTGTTTTTATCTTGTAAAAATGGTAGAAATTATCTGCAGCAACATGTCCCGCCGAAAAAATTTTTGCATATTTTGCAGCAAATTGATAGTATTCAATCATCCCACATCGGCCCTCATAAGCAGGTGTATTTTCATGTATCCACCAGTAGATAGGTATCTTTCCTGCCAACTTAATAACAATTGGAAGTGCCAACGTTGTATTTGCCACTATAAATTCGAATTCCTGAATGATTACATTGCGAAGCAAATCCGTTATCTCTCCACTAATAATAACTTCTATTCCATTCTGTTCAAATTGCTGTCTCATCATTCCATCTGAAGGAGATAATACAACTACATTATACTTTTTCTTTAAAATTTTTCCCATTTCACATAAAACAGCAGGAGCTCCTCCTGTTTTTAATTCATGTGAATACAATAATACATTCTTTTTCATTTAAATCACCATTTTGCACTATTTTTCGCATCTCAAGTTTGTGTGCGAGTACAAATCTTGCTTGTAAAAAATTATATTTTCACACTAATCTCCATTCCGCCGCTAACGCTTGCGGCACAAATAGTTGTGAAAAAAGGTGTGCGTCTTCCACCACTTCATTTATACTTGTTACCAGGAGCTATACTACAAAGCACGGTGAGGTGAGTCGAAGGCTTTCTCTCAGGGATTAAATCAGTACACTAATCAGTGTAAGTCATATCTTTCAAGCACAAATAAGTGGTACTACGAGTCCGCAATCTAAGAATTGTTTTAACTCTTGTTAAATGTGTGATGTGACAGTCAATGGCTCCTGATTTATTACGAAAGGAGTTGTTTTCTATGAAAGTTGTTTACTCAACCTGTTGTGGTGTCGATGTTCATAAGACTTTTCTCGTTGCCACAATCATTAAAACCACCAAAGGTTTCCAACCTTCTTACCAAAAGAAAAGGTTTTCTACTTTTAACAGTGATATCCGACACTTCAAACAGTGGCTTCTTGATAATTCCTGTTTTGATGTCTGTATGGAATCCACTGGAAAGTATTGGGTTCCCGTTTTCAATCTCTTGGAAGATAAAATCAATGTTACCATTGCTAATCCCAAATGGGTTAAGGCTGTTAAAGGTAACAAAGATGATACCAAGGACTCCAAATGGATTGGCGATCTTTTTCGCCTTGGTCTTGTTCCCGGTAGCTTTATACCTTGTAAAGATATACGCATTCTTCGTGAATACACTCGCTACCGTTTCAAATTGACCTGTTGTAAACGAAGTGAAAAAAATCGTTTCCAAAATGCTTTTACCGTCTGTAATGTCGCTCTTGATGCAGTTGTCACCGATATGTTCGGTAAATCTGCTTCTTCCATTACTGATTATCTGATTACTTCTGATGAATTTGACCCCGAAACGTGTAAGTCTTTTCTTCAAAAATCCTTAAAGAAGAAAGCCGATTCAATAATCGAATCCATTGAAGGATACCAGATGACTTCTTCTCAAAAGGAGCGCATGCTCATGGTACGTTCTCATCTCGATTTTGTGCAACAGTCCATTGATTCACTGGACTCCAAACTTGATGAACTAATTGCTCCTTATGAAAATGCTGTTTCTCTACTCTGTACCATTCCCGGAGTTGACAGGACTTCTGCTATTACCATCATCTCCGAGATTGGTACTGATATGTCACAATTTAACTCTTCCAAACGTTTATGTTGTTGGGCGGGTCTAACGCCAGGCAATAATGAATCTGCCGGTAAGAAGAAGTCGACAAAGATTACACGTGCCGGAGTCTACCTCAAGCCTGCATTGGTACAATGTGCCCATGCTGCCGTAAAATTTTCAACTTCTCCTTACTACAAAAACAAATACGAACGCATTTCAAAAAGAAGAGGTAAAAAGAGAGACATAATTGCCATCGCAGGAATGATCCTTACTGCCATTTACCAGATGCTTTCAAATGGTGAGACATGGAATCCTTGTGATTTATACAAAATCGATATGCCACAGGAAATGCAGGATAAGCAAAAAACAAAAGCAATAAAGCAAGCCCTAAAGTTACTTGTTTCTGAAGGTGTAATATCCCCCGAATCTGCATCTGTAGCAATTTGATTTTTTTCAATTTGTAGGATGCCTTGTATTAGTGCGCCCTTTTTTACGCATCATAAGTATATTTTTCAATCTATACCTCTGGCACTCTGCAAATAAGCCATTAAATTTCTATATCCACACAATTTTTATCACTCTTATCTTCTCCTAAAATGAAACCAAGCAGTTCTTCAACGTTCTATGCTCCTAACCACTTTAATAAATCAGAAATATATTTTCTATTTTCTTCATCCATTATTTTTTTTACATACTCCTTGATTCCTGCATATTCCCCTACAATTGTATATGCCATTAATTCTTTCTGTCGACTCATCCATTCATAAGTATCATCCATAATATTCAAAAAAATATCCGGTTCCAGTAAAATCAGAATATCACGTAAATCTTTATATTGCGCCTCTCCCATATTCATTAAATACCATGCAGCATATGTCGATAAAATTGTACGCACTTTCGAATTATAAGTTTCTTTTCTAAACTGTTTAATTCTTGAATCAATATAAATTTCATGAATTATCTTTAATTTTTCTTCTAATGGTAATTCTGCATTAATGATGCTTTTTAGCAGTTTTTCCACATTAGTCCAAACCGATATTTCTATAAGAGTTATATTTTTATTGGTTAAAGCATTACATTTTACAAGAAATTCCTTTTCTATTTCTTTTAAAATAAAATAGCTGGAAATTCTATTAATTCCTATTGTGCATGAAGCTGCCCCGCCACTATGAATCCGATAATGGTACATTCTTTCATTCGTAAATACTATTTTTTTACACTCCATTAAATAAGATAACATAAATGCCGTATCTCCACCAAAGTAGCTTCCCTGCTCCAATTTTTTATCTACGATTTTCATTTCAGGAAGAATCTTACAAAATATATTATTTCTGAACATTTTTCCCCAATATGTTCCTAGATAAGAACGCAGTTCTATATAATTCTCGCTTATATCTGTTGTTTGATAAATCCCATTTAACAAACCATATTCATGTGGAAATTCTTCACCGGTTTCTTCTTCATGATCCACTGCCCCACATATGGAAATATCTGCCCCTTGCTTCTCCATCGGATCTAACAATTTTTCAAGGTAGTCTGGTTCAATCCAATCATCACTATCTAACTTTACAATATATTCTCCCTTTGCCTTTTCCTGAATGTAATCATTGGCAAAACCTGTCCGATTTTTTTCAAAATATTCAACTTTGATTCTGTCATCCAATTGAGCATATTTACGAATAACATCCCTTGTTCCATCCGATGATCCATTCTCAATTAACAACCATTCAAAATCATGATAGGTTTGTGAAATAACACTTTTTATGCATTGCTCTATATATTTTTCCACATTATATGCCTGTGTATATATCGTAATCATCTTTCTCTCAGTTTCCTTACCTTATATTTTCTTACGCGTTCATTTCTTTCAAACGTTGCTTTGCCGGCTCATAATTTTCGCACTTCATATAATATTGCTCTGCCATACCATTTTGCCCTATACATTCATAAACTACCCCTAAATTAAAATATGCCAGATAGTCATTAACCCCTTTATCCATTGCAAAATTCTTTTGGGTTGCCTCTAAAAACGCCGTTATAGCTTTTTCTATCATTTCATTCTTCATATAAATCAAGCCCATTATATAACAGTAATCTGCATTGTACTCCAGATCATCCCAACATGATGCCAAATCAAGGGCACGTTCCTGTTTACCTGTCCGTATCAGTGCATATCCATATCTCACAACCAGCCATACTACATCTAGTAAACGCGGATTTAAATCTGCTTCTAAAAGTTGTTCCGCTCCCTCTATAAAATGATCATATTTTTCTTCTTTAAAATCAAATCTAAGTATATCTACCTGCTTTGCAAAATAATCATTGGTAATTCCCTTCTGCATATATTGTAGTTTTTGCTCTGCCGAAAATTCACAGTTACTGTTTGCCAAATCTGCAAATCCAGCACTTAAACATTTTTTATTTATATATTTGTTTTCTGGCGCGGCTGCCATTTTTTCAATGTCAGAAATATATCCACACTCATTTGGAATTAAATTTAATTTTTTTGCCCAACCACACCAACACCATGATGCCTTGCACCTTGTACCAACTGGTTCTAACAGTAACTCATCCTCTATATTTTCAAAAAAATTATGCACTGGTCCAGCATTTTGCAAACATTGAGAATATGTACCGGTTGTAAAATCCACTTGAAAGTACCAACTACCTGCATAGCAAAATTTATGATTATCTATTTCATCCAAATCTTGTATGTATTCTAAATTATAAGAGGGAAATATATCTATAACTTTTTTATAATATTCCTCTTTTTCATATTTTGACCACAATCCTTCAATGTTTCCTGTTATCTCATTGTACTTTTTGGCACTTCCTATACTCAGGGCAACTCCATCAAGATCATTTTCACAATATTCATGTATACGTTTTTCTGCCTCTATATCTGCATCACTACAAACCATAGATATTCGAAATGAAACCCCTTTCTCCCTTACATAATTAATATTATCTGCATATATCTTAAGCCAATTTCCTTTCTCTAACTCCATGAAATGTAATGAAAATGACATAAGTAAGTGATCCACTACCCCCTCCTGTTCTGCGCCTTCTATCAAATCATGTATTCTTTCCGTAAGCGTTCCATTCGTTATTACCTGAACATAATGTCCTTCTTTCAATAAACCTAAAATCAATGGACCCGCATCCTTGGGTAATAATGTCTCGCCATCTCCAATAATTTGTATAAAGCATGTTCCTCCCAAGCGTTCCTTTGAACATGCTTTAAGAACTTTATCCAATGGGTATTTTAATGCAAAAATATCTCCATCATTTTTGTACCCTCTCTGTGCCAAATAGCAATATTCACATTGTAATGTGCACCCCAATGTATGTATTGTTCCATTTATCATCTTTACAATTTTTTCCATTTCTCCGCTCTCCTATCTTATCCTTACATATTAAGTTCATATGTATGTATTTTCTCTCGAAGAAGATGTACCGATCCGTCCAAATCCATTATCGCAACTGCCGGCATATCTCTGCTTAAAAACAAATATCCTGTTTCTGTTACTGAGTATGCTCCACACCTTAAAAAGACAAATAAATCCCCCTCATTGACGCAGCCTTGATACCCCTTTATTAACACGTCCTTCATCGTACATAATGAACCACATAGATTCCATTTTTCTCTTTTATTTTTTTTACTATTAGGCTCAGGCGAATATTGTTTAACTAGTGGCACTTTTATCCCCACCATCTGACCATAATAAGAAATATGGTGTATTCCCCCATCTAAAATAGCATAATTCATATTTTTATTTCTTTTAATATCCACTGCTTTTGAAATATACATTCCACATGTTGCTGCCAAATATCTTCCTAATTCAATCGTAAAATTATATTTTTTGCTATATTCATTCAAAATACAGGATAACTCTTTTATCTCAAAATAATCATCATACGCTTCATTAAAATATTCGACAAAAAGTCCCGGACCATATTCAATTTTCCGAATATTGGCTGCATATTTAAGGTTTATTTTTTCACAAAACCCAACCAGATAATGTACCTCTTCCTTTAATTCTTCCGTCTTTCTTTTTTGTGTACCTGAATAATATTGAATTGCTGTAATATGATAATCCGGATTTTTTTCACTGACTATTTTCTCAATATCTGACTCGTCCAATCCAAACTGGCTTCCATTTGTTAACCGCAACATAAGTTCCGGTTTTTTCTTCCATTTATATTTTTCAACAAGCCTTAACTGACGCAAGGACTCTATTGTTATTACTCCATTAAAGTTTCCCGAAATTTCTTTTATTTCCTGCTCTTCTTTATTAACACCGGAGAATACGATCTTATTTAATTGTATTTTATTTCTTTTGCAAATCTCATATTCACCTTTCGAACATACTTCATAACTGTCTACCATGTCAGATAAAAAACTTATAAGAAACGGATTTGCTTTCATTGCATAGCATAATTCACAGTTTTTTCCCAATATTTTTTTTATATTTGCAGTTCTCTCTCTCAATTCTTTTATATCAAACACATACATCGGTGTTCCATATCTTTCTGCAATTTCAAAAATATTATCATTTGTCATCAAACTGTCTCCTCTATCTCTTCTTCCAACCTTCTTCTATCTATCTTTCCATGCAAATTATAGGGCATTACCTGCTTTTTGATGAAAGAATCCGGTATCATATACATCGGCAGCTGCGTTCTAAGAAACTTTCTTACCTCTTTCTCTTCTGCCGTTCCAGTATAAAATGCATATATTTTTTTATTTTTATAAATGCATCTTGCATTAACGATACCCGTATACTGTTCTAAACTTTGTTCTATTTCCATGAGTTCAATCCGGTGTCCCATATATTTTATTTGGAAATCCTTTCTTCCCGCATAGCATAAATCACCATTCTCATCATAATATGCCAAATCCCCTGTTCTATATATTAATCCTTTTTTTGTATTATCAATCGGATTTTTCACAAATTTACTTTCTGTTTCCTTTGGATTATTATAATATCCCACTGCCAATCGTGAACCAGATACACATACTTCACCCGCCAAATTTGTCATATCTACTTTTATGATTCTGTTTTTTTCATCCAACAAAAATACTGTATCCCCATCAAATGGTTTTCCAATTGGAATCACGTGATCATAAGCCGTATTTCGGTCAATGATATGATATGTACAATTACATGTAACTTCTGTAGGTCCATAGACATTCACAAACATAACATCCGGATAAAGCTGTCTCCATATATTTAACTGTTTTACAGGCATTACCTCGCCACTGAATATGACTCGTTTCAAATGCGACAGTTTTATTTTTTCCATTATCCCACTGGATGACAGAATACATAATGCGGATACCGCCCATGTTAAAGTTGTAACTTTGCTTTGTTCTAACATTTCTAATAAACTGACTGGAATTGAAAAATATTTTTTGTCAATAATTCTTAAAGTTGCACCTGTTTTTACCGCAGAAAATATATCCTTTACAGAAACATCAAAATCCCACGGTGCCTGATTCCCAATAATATCGTTCTCCTCTATACCAAATTTTGCTGTAAATTCATTAATAAAATCTGCCACTGCCTGATGTGATATCATCACACCCTTGGGAATCCCTGTAGAACCAGATGTAAACATTACATAAATTGGTTTTTCACCACATACTTTATTCTCCAATTTTTCTTCCGATATATTCCGATACATCTCTCTTTCATTTATAACTGATATATTTTGTGGAATCTTATTTATATTAACACCAGTTCCTACGATTATGATGGGGGATTGCAATGTATCCAGCATACTTTTTATCCTTTTTTGAGGCAGCATCGGATCTATCATACAATAACAGGCACCTGCCCGAATAATCCCCATTATTACTTTCAAAGCAGTACAGGATTTTTTCATAAATATTGGCACTGGTTTATCAATATTGCCTGTGCTGCGTAAAAACAATGCTATTTTTTCAGAATCATCCCACAATTCCTTATATGTACATAAACCATTATCATCAATACATGCTATTTTTTCAGGATAATTATTTTTTGTTTTTTTTAAAAAGTCAATTACCGTCTCAGGCATCTGATTACTCTTCCTCGCTTTTCAACTTGCATACATAAGTGCTTATAGCATCAATAGATGCAAAGTTTTTTTCATTAACATCCTCCAAAGATACATGGATTTCATATCTGTCTTCAATTTCACTGATCAAATACAAAATACTTACCGAATCTATGATCCCCTCGTCTAAAAGCATCGTGTCTTCTTTCACTTCCTGTTCATCCTGAATATCTGTAATTATCTCTTTCAAAAAATTAATAATTTCTGTTTTACTCATTTTGTATCCTCTCTATTTCTTTAGACAATTCACTTGCTACGTGATTCCTTCCTTTGTAATTTGTGGTCTCATCCGGTGTTGTAACATGTGCAAACTCCTGTTTTGTACATAGATGGCTTAAGTCTAATAAATGATATCCTCCCTGTTCAATCACACTGCTAAGTTTTCTTAAATTATTTTGTATTGCGCTTTCAAAAATCTCATCCGGAAACAGTTCATTTCCTCGTTCATAATTTACCGGTGGTACAAATGGCAGCACCTTGAAATTGTATTGATGCGAAAGTTCCATAACTTTTCTTAAATACTGTATACTTTCCATATCAGGATCCAAATCATACATATAGTTAAGTTTAAAGAAGACTTTCGATGCATTATCACTTATTTTCCCTTTTCTATTGATTCTTGTATTAGAGAATTTATTCGTTGTAAAAAACTCTGCCTGAATATTTTTAACTCTCTTCTCCGTTATTTGAACATATCTTTTTAACTCTCCATCCGGATCCGGTGAAAATTCATATGCTGCTCTTATTAATTCCGTATGTTGGGAACGTGGCAACAAATGCTGTTTTCCTGTCAGTGTTTCAAAATTCAACATCACCACAAAAACATCAGGAATCATGCCGGAATTGATCTGCCCTTTGAGCAAATGATAAAATCCCGGCATACTAAGTCCATGCATAGTCAGACACTTTACCCTGTTTCCGGAAAGTTTTTGTTTCATAATTTCGGACAAAGACTGTTTATTCTCATCTTCAAAAGATACTACTTCAAACATACAGTCCCCCATAATCAATATTTCATCTCTCATCGGTTTCTGATATTCTTCTATAAATTTTTTATACAAATCCGGCTTTGGATAAAAATACGATTCTCCGAGAATCAGTCCTTCATTTTCCAACTGTCGGCAGATTTCATCCCCCTCTTCCGTTGAAATTAAAAATATTTTGCTTTCTTTATTTTTTAGTGCACTCTCAACTGATTCAATGGGATAATCATCAATGACTCCACCCCATTTCTCCTGATTATTATCTGTAAAGCTAATATTAGTTATGCCATTGCATCTAAGTATTTCAGCTATCTCAGTTCCTCTTATTCCAGCTCCAAAAATAATTATTCTTTTATTTTGTATCAATTCAGCATATGATCTGCTCCACTCTGAAATTACTTCATAACTTTCCTTACTTACTGCTGTAACAGGCCACGCATAATTCCTTGATTCCATCTCTACCCTTTCCTGCCTTTTTGTTCAAATAGCATATAATACAGTCCTACTGTTTCCAGATAATATAATCTGTCTTAAATAAAACTGATAATCTTTATTTAAATGATTAATAAAAGCAATTAGTTCAATTCCTTTTTTTCTCAACAAATACAATGTCTGTCTCCCCTTGGCACCTGCACCGTACAGACATATATCTGATTTCCTCCGCATTGTAATATCCATTCACATTCTCTTATATCTGCAGATCCTCCTCTGTAATGAATTGCGCACCCGCACATATATATTTTTCTGCTGGAATTTTCATTTCACGAAATATTTTTCTGGCAGCATTAGATGCCTGTACCGGAAGGACAAATATCATCTCACCTCTCCATTTATATTCCTCTGGTGGTATAGTTTGTATATCATGAAAGTTCACACGGTTATATGTGTCAATAACCGTACATAATCTCGCATCAGGATACTGATGTTTCATTTCCTGATAAAAATTCTCTGCTGCTTTTGAAACTCCCCAGATTGTATACTCAAACGCTGTATCTTTTGTATATATTTTTTTCAGTAAATTCAGAATTGATTGATAATTATTATTAACTGTTTCCTTAAAAGTAATATTCTCACTATATTCTTTACGACAAAAAATATGCTCCATCTTTTCTGCATTTTCATAATTTTCAAAAACAGCCTTAACTCGATTGATTGATATTTCTAAAATAAATTTTTTTCTTTCTTCATACGCTACTGCCTCTGGTTTCCAATCAATATCCGCATAACATTCTTCACTATACAAAGGTATATATTCATCTAACCAGCCAAATCTTCCATCCACCTGATCTTTTACAAATATAACAGGAATTCCCCATGCCATACATGGTGCTGCTACATGTAATCTTGACGTTATTACAAGTGACGCTTTTGTTTTATATTCCCGATATTGTCGCATGGCATTTTTACGAATTTCATCAATCTGTACATCCGGATCAAAGTACTCCTGTTGTGTACAACACTTTGCATTTTTCAAAAGTTCCTCCGGAATAAATTTTTTCAGCTGCACAGGCGCATCCACCAAATATACATATTTTTCACTTTTTACATTATTATTTCTTGGCAGGGTTATCGTAAGACATCCATTCAGATAAGCCTGTATTCCATTTGACTGAAGCATTTTTTTTGTGTGAACATCCCTGCATCCTATCGGCTCAAACCTTTTTAAATATTGCATATTATATTCATTCATAAATGACTCTTTAAAATTTCCATCTTCTATTGTCACAGCCAAAAAAACCGGAATAATATCCTGGGATATACAAAGCCTGTCGCCCTCCATATAATCTTTCCAAAAAACAGACCAGTTTAACGGAAGTACTAATTTCTCGCCACGGTAAGTTTTTACTTCTCTTATATCAAGATAAACAACTTCACTTTTTTCAATTCCGGCACATGAAAGCAAATAATCAATAACAAACAATTGCAGGAAATCACCATAGTTAACTGCTTTTACCCCTGATGCTAATTCCGTATTCTGCCATATAATATTTGCATATTTCATTCGTATCATTCCCCCTGATTATTTAATCTAGCCCTTATCTCATCCGCATATGCATCTATACTGTCTCCCGGTGTCATCACCGTATTCTGTGGAACATAGCAATTTCTGCATGCTTCAATCCCAAATCTCCCATTTTCAAGCATATTTTTCAGAAAAATTTTTTTCTGTACACTGTTCCACGCTTGCATCAGTGTTGTATCATGTACACTTCCCAATTTAAACGGTGGTCTGATATGACTACATGGATATATCGTTCCATCTGGCAATATGTTAATTGTATAAAAAATCAACGGACAACAACGTTGTACTTTAAAAACATCGCCATATTTATTGGTTTCATTTTCTTCTCCCGTCATATCCATGCCTGTCCACAGTGGTACAACTGATTCAACAAAAACCCGGTCTGCAATAGGCGAAAACATTTCATAAAACTTATCTTTTTCTTCTCCTACAGCCACATCCACAATCTTGATATGAACCTGTGTTGCTTTTTTCATTTTATATAAATATTCCAATCTGCGATAAAATTTATCAAAATCAATCTGCGCGCCACAAACTTCAAGATAATTTTTTTCGTCCAATCCCTGAAGTGAAATCACAATCCGATCTATCTGCGCTTCGCATAATTTCTCAATATAGGCTTCATCTAACAGCAATGCATTGGTATGTATGTCTGTCTTCGCTGTCAATCCTGATTTTTTTATGTATACCACCATATCCGGAAGTCTATGGTTACACAAAGGTTCCCCATGGTGTGATAATGCAATTCGTTTTATCTGATGTGGGAATTCTTTCATCTGATCTACAATCTTTTCAAATGTTTCCCACTTCATCAAACGATTTTTTCGATAATCCTCCGCTACTATGCTTTCATCAGCCCGAAAGCAGTAATTACATTTCAGATTACACATATCACTAATATCAATCATCACCGTATATGGCGTATCCAACGGCAGCACTTTTCCCAATACACTTCTATCCTGGCTATATGATTTTATAATATTATTATAACTCATTTACGATTTATCCTTCCTGAAGTATATATTTCTGCATCCATTCTTTTTCAAAGTCCTGAATATATGGTGAAACCAAAAACTCCTGTTGATTGGTTTTAAGCTCTTGAACCAGTTCTACAAATATATTATAACAATCTTTTAACTCATATGTTTTTATCTTGTCACACATACTGATCATATACGACCATTCACTGTATTGCACCAATTCTGCTAACGCCGGTAGCTTACTACTGATGTACTCAGTCCGTTCTCGAAATGCTGCCAGATATTCTTCCATCTGCTCTGCTTTCCACAGACCCGAATTTTGGGTAAACGAACTGTTATTATTTTCATGTCTGGTAAAACAATATTTTGGTAAACCATATGCAGCTACTTTATTTGCGTTCGCCATATACTTATAGCAGATCCAGATATCCTCATACTTACAATCTTCTTTAAATGGAATCTGCTCAAATAATGTACGTTTTATAAGTTTTGTAGGAAGCCCGGCATTGTTGCGCTTTCTTTTTAAAAGTTCCGTTACCGCATCCGTTGCACTCCAAATGCAATATTCATTCCACATACTATGTGGAAGAATCTTACCATTCACATCTTTTTGTGCACCACATATTGCAATATCTGCATGATTGTCTTTCACAAGCTGATTTAAAAATCCGAGCATATCCGGAGATGCAACATCATCATCATCTACAAATGCAATATAATCTCCTTTTGCATTTGCAATTCCAATATTTCTTCCATGCCCGATAGTGCTTTTATCAATATGCAATACCTTGATTCTTGCATCTTTCCTGGCATATTCATCAGCAATCTGACCACTTCTGTCACTCGAACCATTATCAACAATCACAAACTCAAAGTCAGAATATGTCTGTTTTAAAATTGCTTCAATTGCTCTCGCTATGTATTTTTCCCTGTTATATGTCAGCATAATTACCGAAATCATATTTGTCCCCTAAAATCCTACCAACAGCACACTCAATGCATCTCCGACCGGTATCCTGTACAATGCCGGATGTTCATTTACATATTCATCAATTGCCTGTGCAACACCGCCATAGCTTTCTGTATAATAGTCGTGGGAAATGAGGAAGCCCCCCTTTGCCATGCGTTCTCCAAACCACTCAAGTGCCGCTTTCGTCGGCTGGTACATATCAACATCCAGTCTTACAAATGCAAATGTTTCTTCTAAACCTTCTGCTGTTTCCGGGAAATACCCCTTTTTTATCACACACTGCTGCGGATATTTCATTTTCTGCAAAACAAGCTCTATAGATGTATCGCAATAGTCACCAGTCTGGGCTGCTGAAAAACCTTTCTTTTCATCTATCTCCACATCCCTGACATCAAATCCGTTGAAGGTATCAAATAAATACAGCTTTCTATCAGCAAATGCACTGTTAATTATTTTTGCTGTATCCCCCTGAAATACTCCTACCTCTGCGCATGCTCCCGGTATATCCTTTAATTCTTTCGCATACTGAAAAAAAGCACGCTTTCTATTTTCATTGTTACTCTGCGCATATTTTTTTATCTGACCGCCTGTAACACCATAATGCTTTATCTGCTGGCATATCGACTCATATCCGGGAACAGAAGCGATTATAATATAGTCATATTCTCTATTTTTTATCTGTTCCGCAGGAATTACCGGTATCCCCTCAACAACCGTTCCGTGCAATACTTCATTATTGTCTGCAAATGCTATAATATCACAATAATCTTTATAAAAATCATATGCACGTTTTCCCGTTGGACCTGCACCAAAAATAATGATCTTCTTCATTCTGTATTTTATTCTCCCCTGTTTTTCTCCGTAAAAATTATGCGTGATCCCTCAGTCTCAAAATCAAATTTTGTTTCTTTATATTCACCCATGGCGTGTCTGACTTCATCCTGCTTTTCTGTTGGTACAAACAATAGCATAAACCCACCCCCTCCAGCACCAAGAATCTTTCCACCTATGGCTCCTGCATCTTTTGCCTTTTTATACATTTCATCAATAAGTGGATTCGAGATACCGCTGGACATCTGCTTTTTCAGATTCCATGCCTCATCCAGCATTTCACCTATTTTTCTGACATTCCCCTCTGCCAATGCATTTTCTGCCATCTGAACCATTTCTACCATTTCATCAAGAACTTTTTCCCTGTCATAAATATTGGCCTTTTGTTCTGCCAGAATATTGGAGGATATTCTGGTCATCCCGGTAAAATACAGCATAAAATTATTTTTTAATTCCCCCAGTGTCTCCTGTTTGCATATCACCATCTCATTCGTAACACTTCCACCCTTGTGAAACTTATATTTGCGAAACCCACCATGTGCAACTGCATACTGATCCTGTACCCCTATGGGATTCTTCAGACGTTCTATCTCAATTTCACACGCCTCTCTTGCAAGAATATCCGGTGAAACATGTTCACCCTTGTAAGCATGAAGCGCATTCAAAACACCTACCGCAAGAGCACTCGAGGATGCCAGTCCGATTCCCGCTGAACTAAGAGGAATATCTGCGGAATATACAATATCGATCCCTTTTTCTATATCAAGCATTTTTAATGCTTCCCGGATAATATTATGCTGCACCTGATTCACAGAATCCACAAATTCGTTAATGGTATAACATACTCTGATCTTATCATCAAATCTCTTACAAACCATAATGTACACATACATGTCCAAAGCCGTACTTATAACCGTCCCATAACCATACCGGCTGTTTTCATAATAATCAGCAAAATCCGTTCCTCCTCCAAAGAAAGACATCCTTAGCGGTGTTTTTGATATTATCATTTGTTTTATCTCCCAATACTTCGTAATAAATCATCTACTGCACATTTCAGCGTATAGTTATCATCCACAAGAATCCCGCGACAGCCCGCCGCCTGCGCCGCCTGCATATCGCGTTCATCATCTCCTATCATAACACAATCTCTCAAATTGAGCGAGTATTCCTTCTGTGCCTGATAAAACATTCCAGGTTTCGGTTTCCTGCAATCACAATCTTCGTCCCAATTATGTGGGCAATAATAGATTTTGTCTATTTTTCCACCCATTTTTTCTAATTCACTTTGCATTTTCTGATGTATATTTTTTAAGGTTTCTTCTGTCAGATACCCTCTTGCAATCCCCGGCTGATTTGATATGAGAATAATGCGATACCCTGCATTCTTTAATTTTACAATTGCCTCACGCGCCCCATCTATCCACACGAACTCCTCCGGTTTCTCTACATAACATGCCTTCGGTGGTCTGACATTTAAGGTTCCATCTCTGTCCAGAAAAATTGTTTTGACAGGCTGAAAAAACTGCCTTGTCAGTTCAATTCTCTGCCATGACCCAACGGAATAATATCTGTGCTCGGTTACCTCAGCAAACATTTTTCCTTCTTTTACCATTTCCGGATAGACAACTGCCTCAAAATTACAATTTTCTTCCGGCAATAGCTGCAAGGTTTGTTTATTAATGATTGCATATCCGATATCCACACCTTTCAATCCTGAAGTAACTCTCTTTTTGTCATAGCAGAGAACCTGTCCATCATCTTTTAACAGGAGATTGTCTTTTGTATACAAATCTTTGTTCGCATAAGCCGTAATTTGTATCATCGCATGATTTTTAAAATAAGCTTCCTGTAATATATCAAAATCAATGGGACAATAATTATCACAGTACAATAATAGGAAATGATCCTCTAAAACACTTTCTGCTTCTTTCATTCGTGTACCAGTATCATACTCCGGCGGAGTAACACGGTATACCAGCCGTACACCATATTGTTCTCCGGTTTCAAAATAGTCCATAATTTTTTGCGGTAAATATCCAAGTAATAAGACAATCTCTGTAATTCCAAAAGATTTTATCTGCATGACCAGATACTCCAAAAATGGTTTTCCCTCAAACGGATACATAGGTTTCGGGTTATTTTTCGTAAATGGTGCAAGACGCGTTCCTAACCCGCCAGCAAGTATTACTGCCTGCCTGATTCTATTATACTCCATATTCTTTTACCCTCATGCGTTATAAGCATTCTCCATCTCTCTCTAAAATCATGTCTACAATTTGCTGTAAAATAAGATTATGGATTGATTCAACCATTCCATAATGTGAAACCGGTACATGTAAATTATAATCTCCGAGCACGCGGATAGCATTGTCTTTCAAAAAACCGGAAAATGTTATTACTCTGCATCCTTTTTTCTTAGCCACCTGAATGGCATTTATAATATTTTTTGAATTTCCAGAACTGCTAATAGCGATCAGTAAATCATCCTCATCTGCCAAAAACTCCAATGGACGAGAAAAAATATATTCATATCCATAATCATTTCCCATACATGTTGTAACAGAATTATCATACAGACTATATGTTTTCATCCCACCATTTTTCATAAAATCTGCCGTCATATGACTGGCTATTGCAGCACTTCCCCCATTGCCAATAAAAAACACCTGTTTTCCTGCCTGTTTAACAGTTGTAAACACTTCCACCAACTGCTTCATTGACGTTTCATAGTCTTTATATGGTATTCCATCTTTATCATACAATGTTGCAGTTTCCAAATAGTCAATTAATTTTTCTATATACTCTCGATACATAAATCTTTCACTTTCTCAATCACTTCATTCTGCTGTTCATCCGTCAGTTTCGGAAAAATCGGCAGACTGATCATATGTGTATACAGTTCCTCTGCCACCGGGCAATGTACATCCTTAAACCCGTGTTCCTGATAATACGGATGATAGTAAACAGGAATATAGTGCACGTTCACACCGATTCCCTCCGCACGCAGTGCATCGAATACTTCTTTACGGTCTTTATTTTTCACCTGGATAATATAAAGATGCCATCCACTCTTTGTATCCGGAAGCTGATATGGGGTAACGATATTTTTGCAATCTGCAAAAGCCTCATTATAACGCTCTACAATCTCACGTCTGCGTGCAATAAAACGATCCAGCTTTTTCATCTGTGTACAGCCTAATGCACACTGGATATCCGTCATACGATAATTATATCCCAGATCGATCTGCTGATAAAACCAAGGTCCCTCATTGCGGGTCATCTGGCTTTCATCTCTTGTAATTCCGTGACTGCGGAACAATACCAGTTTCTTGTATAATGTTTCATCATTCGTTACGATCATACCGCCTTCACCGGTTGTGATCGGTTTTACCGGATGAAAACTGAACGTTGTCATATCTGACATTGATCCAATCATTTTTCCTTTATATTCCGAACCAAGCGCATGTGCAGCATCCTCAATAACAATCAGATGATGTTCCTTCGCAATTGCATGGATCGCATCCATATCACATGGCTGTCCAGCAAGATGAACCGGTATAATCGCCTTTGTCTTATCCGTGATCTTTCGTTTTATATCTTCCGGATCAATGTTATAAGTTTTTGGATCAACATCTGCGAATACAGGTGTACCACCACAATATAATACACAGTTTGATGATGCTGCAAATGTGATTGGTGTAGTGATCACTTCATCTCCCGGTCCGATTCCCGCCGCATGACAGGCTGCATGTAATGCAGCTGTATCATTCGAAATTGCCACAGCATATTTTGCCCCGACATAATCTGCCACCAGTTTTTCAAATTCTGCGATCTTAGGTCCTGTCGTCAGGTAATCAGATCGCAGTACCCCAATAACCTCTTCTATATCATCCTCTTCTATGGTCTGTCTTCCGTATGGTATCATTATTGCCTCCTGCTTATTTTCCCATATTTATTTTACTCCTAAAAAGAAACGGTAGAAAAGCTCTTGTTTTCTACCGTTTATAGGATATTATTCTTTACAAATTTTACTTCAAAACTTCGAGAACGGCTTTCGCATCATTATTATACTGTGCTAAAATACTCTGAGACGCATTTACCAAAATTCGATTTGTGGAATGAAGTACCAATTCCATATTCATATTGGTATCCCTGCGAAGTGACTCTGCGCTTTGTGTATTTTCGGATGTATTGTCCGTATTACGCACCGCATGCTCTAACTGTTCTAGCTGCCCACCAAAACCATCACGCCACATTGCAGCTTTTTCAATTGCATCCTGTACCGTCTTAATAGACTCTGCTGCCTTCGCATGAGAAGATACATCCACTTTATCTACACCAAGGTTTTCCTTGCCTGCATTTACAAAATGAATTGTGAGACTCTGACCTGCCAATGCACCTGTCTGGATTTTAAAATATCCCGGATCAGCCTGTGGTGTTCCAGCAGCTAACATATACTGCTGATTAAAGTTTGTTGTATATGCAATACGATCAACTTCTTTATTCAGCTGATCTATCTCATCCTTTATTGCATCACGGTCTGCTTCTGTATTTGTATCATTTGCAGCCTGAGTTGTCAATTCCACCATACGATCCAGTACATCCTGCGTCTCTTGTAAGGCCGCATCTGCCGTCTGTAACATACTGATTCCATCCTGTGCATTTCTCGAAGCCTTATTCAATCCTTTAATCTGATGGCGCATAGTTTCCGTTATCTGTAATCCTACCGCATCATCGTTTGCCGTAATGATTTTATAACCACTCGAGAGTTTCTTGGATGAATCCTCCATTTTTTTTACATTATACCGCAACTGTCGGCTCTGTCCAATTGCAGCCATATTATGATTAACTACCATGTTTTTTTTCACCTCTTCCTTGAGATTATATTTCTAATATTTATATCGTACATTTGGCTATATATCTTTAGGACTAATTTATTATTCCGGCTTATTACATTTTCTTTCTCTTTTTGTCGTTATTAATGCCTTAATATCATATATCAACATAAAAAAGATCAAAATAAATCCCAGATAACCATTGATACCATACAACACATTAATCAATCCCTTATACGGCACAAAACATGCAATGATACATCCCAAAGCACCGCCAACAATCGTAACAATTTTATATCTCGTAGAATTTTCCTTAGATATCCTTCTAACGCCCGTCCACAAAAGCGGTACCGCCGATGTGTAAATACCCGCACAAATAATAATTGCAAATACCTGTGCCAGCCACGGTGCAATCTGATTTGCCAGTTCCAGTGCCGGTATATCAGCCTCGGCTGTAATGTTAATATGTCCGATCAATGCAATACAACATATGGTCGATGCACCAAATATAAACAATGCCGAAAGAAGCATTCCAATATTCACTTCTTTTAACTTATTCTTTGCTCCAATCTCAGCCAAAAATGCCGCGAACCACAAAATAACAAATCCACCATAGGAGGCTCCTGATTTCAATGGATTTCCACCTCCAACCTGCTGCATCACATCCGTATAATTTCCAGCATCAATACTCGCCATATTTCCCATGAAATCAGGCCACCCTGTTACCGCTGTAATTCCGGCGATTATCAAAATCATAACAATAATAAGCGGCCCGATTTTGCTCAACGCATTCAATATTCCATCCAGTCCAAAAATAACCGTACAGACAACAAGTATCGTAAGCCCAACGGCTCCAGTTCCTTTCGGCAGTCCCCACTGCTGGGTAAGCGTTGAGTTTGCACCTCCACACATAACCACAAAACTCATATAACAGAAAAATGCTGAAAATATATCAAAAAAAATACTGGCATACTTTCCAAACTTATCTCCAAAGCAACTACAGTATACCCGGTAAATCTCCCCGCCTCGTTCAAGTCCAAGGCGATTACCATTTGTTGCAAAAGACAGATTCGTGTAAATATATATGATTGCCGTTACCAAAATTACTACCGGAAACATGCTTCCATAGGAAGCGTCATACTGCACCACTTCCTGCATTGTTGCAAAACCGGCACCGATATAAAATGAGATACAGGCTCCGCTTAAAGCTATGATCGACATGAGACTCAATTTAGATTTTGTCATTTATGATACATCCTTTCCTTCACTGCTCATAAGATTTTTGATAATATGTTCCGCTCCCATTCCATCCACGGTTCTGACTGCAGATTCTCTCATCTTTTGTCTTTCTTCACAATTTTCCGCCAGCAAATACATCATTTCCATCAGATCATCCCAGAATCCCGTCTTCGTACGAACGTCTCCTGCACTTTTCATGACACCTTTTCCACATAAAGAACTTTCTCCTAACTTTTGATTATCTGCTAGAACGTATGTAATTGTCGGCATCCCACATGCACATAACTCATACAGTGTCGAACCCGCTGCTGAGACAGCCATATCACACTGCTGCATTAATTCTGACATTTTTTTTACATTCTGATGAATACATATCTGTGTATGTTTTTCTGCCAATTTTTTTATTTCTTCCACGTCCGGTTCAAATGCACCTAAAACAAGATGAAATTTGTACCCGGATAACTGCTCATTGTGCACCACTTCTCTGGCAAAACGCAGTGCGATCCGCTCCGGATCTGCACCACCTGCAGAAAAAAGGATATCTGTCACCTTACTTTTTACCGGTTTTTGTTTCAGGTTCTGAAATTCCTGTCTCAATGGGACAAAATGCTCGCCTAATATTAACTGCGGCAATTCTGTTTTACTGTCCTGATACAATTTCGGATAATTCATCTCCATTGCTCCGGAATTATAGTTGATCAGAACATCGACAGGATATGCAAAACTTTTTATATCATCTATATATGCAAGTTTTGCATATTTTTTTAATTCTGTAAGATACGAATGGGTTACATAATAACCGTCTGCCAATATCACATCCGGCTGAAATTTTTGTATAACCTCCAGGCACTTATTTAACTCCTGCTCCATATCATAATAATCCGTGTGCAATATCTCACATTCAAATCCATATTCTTTTATCGTCCCTGAAAAAGAATCATCTGCTGTCACATACTTACACAAAATGCCAAGTTCACGCGCAGCCATCCCCAAGGAAAGACACCTCATAATATGTCCCGCACCAATCTGTGCATTTCCATCTGCCCTGAATAGTATTTTTTTCATTTTACCTTACAACTTCCCTTAAGAGCATAAAAGCCTCTGCTTTTTCCATCCCCACATTACTGCCTCTGAATGTTGCCAGTGCCCTTAATGCTTCCGCACTTCTTGGATGCGGGAATACCGTACTTTCACTCCGGTAGCACTTCATACCTTCTACTTTTGCTTCCACTGTATCTGTCACATCAATATATACATTCGGCGTAAATGGTTCCTCATAAGTATAATTCCACTCTGTTGAAGACGGCGTTTCAAAAGAATATATCTTTTCTACAAAATAATCACCAACCGGTCTGCAAGCTGTAATGACGGCTTCACATACGATCCTGTGATCAATATTTAAGTCACCATGATGATGTGTAAATATCGTATCCGGCTTATATTTTTCCACATATTTACTGACTACCTTGATCACGTCTAAAAGTTCCATACCATCCAATCGGTTATCCGGCAGATCACAAAAATCTATTGTCTCATATCCAACCACAGAAGCTGCCTTTCTTGCATCTTCTTTTAACATGGCGAGTTCATTTGTATCGGCATCATTCCTTTTTTCTGAGCGGGATGTGATTCCCTCTCCAACGATCACCGCCCTGCATGTAATTCCCTGATCAGCGAATCTGCGTACGGCTCCGCCTACTCCAAGCAGTTCATCATCTGGATGCGCTGCAATTACTAATACATTTTTCATAAATCCTCCTTTCTCTGGACAGGTTCCAAAAAACTTTTATCGAAGATTATTATTATTCTCCAACATGACAAAAAACGGTTTCAGATCTTTTTCATTAAAATAATATTTGCATTTTGCATTTTTAAAATCTTCATACCATTCCTCTATGCTGTAATTACGCTCTATTACTCTTTTCTGATAATCAATCGGCTCTACCATTGCATTAAAGCTTTCCGGGATTTCTTGATAGGCGTCCTCTGGAATTTTCCCACTCAGCATAGACTCAGCCCATAATACAGGCAGATTCATTCCAGCACAGGTGGCAGCATAACTCCAAGTTGAATTTCTGAAATTAATTTCACTAAAATATAACGTATCATCTTTATCTACTAAAAACTCAATCTCAAAAATTCCCTCAAATCCAATCTGCTCTAACATTTTACTCAACGCATCATATAAAAACTGATCTTTAAAATTATCTACACTATGATACGGACTATAATATCCTTTAATGTTATATTTATACAAAGATGCGATTGCTATAAAAGTCTGTCTTCCCTTGTCCGCACTGAATCCTTCCAACACCAGCTCATTTTTCTTATCAATATAATGCTGAACCAGCACTGTCGGACTCTGGATCTTTTCATAGGCTGCTTTTAATTCTTCTTCATTTTCGCAGATAAAAACATCCGCCTTCCAGCCACCAATATTAGGAGCGATCGATTTGGTAATTACCGGATATGGTACATTCTCTGGTATCTCTCCCCTTTTTACCGATACAGCCTCAAGTGTATTTAAGCCATTCTTTTTTGCCAGTTCAAGGATATTGAACTTGTCCATATACTCTGTAATACCACCATTTTTTCCGGCATTAAAAAAGATGAACTTTCCGGCAAAATCATCATAATGCTCATCCATATAGCCGACCTGTTCATCATCCGATGTGATCACGATTGGAAGATTATCCGCAGGAAAATCTCCATATTCTTCTAATAAAAGCTGGCATCCCTCAACATAGTCTTTTACACGATGGCATTTTGCCACATATTTACTTGCAGATGCAACATCTGCCCGTCCCGGAATTGCAATAAAGACCGGATGGATTCCCTGCTCGCCAAGACTTCTGATGATGCCTAACGGATTATAATGTTCTATTCCAAATACAATAATAGTTCTGCCTTCTAACATTTACTCATTCTCCTCCATTTTTTTTAAATAATATCCTTCTTTTACCACCGCCGGATTGCCAACGATCAGACTGTATGGTGGATAATTTCCCTCTCTTACAATCGTACCTGCTCCAACAACAGAATGATGTCCAATATGCACACCACCACCTATAAAGCTCTGGGTTCCCACATATACATTATTTTCAAGAATAATATCTTTTCTTTCAATCTCTTCGGATAAACCAATTGTTCTTTTGTGTGAATCCGTGCAATTTATCACTACGAAAGATGCTATATCGCAATTATCTCCAATCACTACCTTTGCGCCTTTCGCATTGACTTCGGACATACCCCCTATGTAAACATTTTTTCCAATCTCCGGCTCTCCTCCAATCCAGACAAGCGGATGAAACGGGTTTTCTCTGATATCCGTCAGTTCTGTAAACAGGCTTTGGAATTCCTCTTTTTTCATCACACGATATCCCCCCTTTTCAATTGAACATTTGCTCCTATATCACGTTTTGCCTGTTTTCCGATCACCTCATCCCACATGCTTCCCGGAAGTCCATCCCCCGGACGGCGCATACACAGATTCTGCTCTGTAAAAACATCCCCCTGTGCAATGTCACAGGCAGTTGTAATTGAACGGTGATATTCATTTCGTATCTGCATTTCCTTTTCCGTAGGCTGTAAATTAGGGGTTCCCAACATCTGGTATGCCGTTCTCACATCGGATACCCATTTCTTTAACGCTTCAGGTTCTTCTGAAAACCAGTGATCCGGCCCCGGTAAATTATGATCTAATGTAAAATGCTTTTCAAATATCCCTGCTCCATATGCAACCGCCATAACTGCTGCCGTACTTCCTACTGTGTGATCTGATAACCCCAGAATAAGTCCGGGATACTTTTCACGCAATGTTAATAATTTTCGGATATTAACATCCTCCGGCGGCGTCGGATATTCCGATGTACATAAGAACAGGCATAATTCCTTGTCTGTATATACTCCTGCATTTTTTAATGTAAGATCGATTTCCTCTTTTGTTGCCATACCACAGGACAATAGGAGTGGTACATTCTCGGTTGCATATCGCCGGATCAACGGTATATTCACAAAGTCATCTGAACCAACCTTCACTGCCTGAACTCCTATTGACATCAATAATTCAAGATCAGACACATTTCCAGGCGTTGAGAGAAACAAGATTCCCTGCGAATCACAAAACTCTTTTAACTCTCTCCATTGCCTGGCAGTAAATTCTGACCTCTCAAACATATCAATGATAGGTTCCGTGATCTCTTTTCCCTGTGATCTGTATGTATAGGTCAGTCTTCTGTCCTGAATAAAGTCTTTTGCATAAAAAGTCTGAAACTTTACTGCATCGACTCCCGCATCTTTTGCAGAAAGAACCATCTTCTTTGCAAGCTCCATATTACCATTATGATTGATTCCTGCCTCTGCAATAATAAATGGAGGATACCCTTCCCCTATTTTTTTTCCATTGATTTCTATCGTTTTCATTCTTTTCCCCTGCACATCTGAAACTTTAATTCTGCCAATTCCCAGTCGCTCTGGTTATCAATGTCCTGAACTTCCATCTCCGGGATCTCAAACGGAACGGTGTGATTGGAAAGAAAATTAGGATTCTCTAAAAATGCTGCTGTTTTGCACCAGTAAAACTGTCCACAATCATGTAAAACTGTCTCCAGATCCTGTGAACGCATATCGATCGCCTCAGGCTGCACCGGCTGTAATACTCCATCACGAAGCACCATTCCTCTCTGTGGCGGGAACGAAAATGGTACCATCGGAACTACATTATAAACATTTTTCTGTTCCAGCAACTTATGACTTTCCTGTAATTTCTGTGCTGTAACAAACGGTGCTGTCGGGTAAATACAGCAGAACTCATCATAATATTTTCCCTGCTGCCGGTATCTGTCCAATACTTCTTTCAGCACATCCGTTGTATCTGCCATATCATTTGCATTTTCATCACTTCTCATAAATGGAATTTCTGCTCCATAAGATTTGGCAATTTCTGCGATCTCCTGGCTATCCGTTGAAACCATTACTTCGTCAAACATTCCACTCTGTAATGCCGCTTCAATACTGTAAGCAATGATTGGCTTCCCGCAGAACTCTTTTATGTTCTTCTTTGGTATCCGTTTTGATCCGCCTCTGGCGGTAATAATTGCAACTATTTTCATCCTGCATTTACCTCTTTTTCGCAATTATTCTAATTAATGTCGGGTCCGATTTTTTTGTTTTTGAAAACCCGTTTTTTTCTTCTGCATAAACGATTTCAAAGTTAAGTTTTTCTAACTTTTCTAAAAATACCTGACGATCAATAAACCGCCTGAAATGATCATTATATACAAACGCATTTATGGCAACTTCTTCCCCTTTGCCGTACAGTTCATCTTTTGTACTTCGCACTTCAACAAAAAACAATCCACCTGTTTTCAAAGAATCTGCCACATTATGTAATAATTCATCTTCCTGCCTTTCGGAAATGGCATGAATCGTCCATCGACTGTAAAAATAATCATATTGCACCTGATATAGCGCCTTACATGTAACAAAATCATCACATACAAAAAGTCCATTCTCTATATCATAGCTTTGTAATTGATTGATTGCCGTCTCAGAAGCATCTACTCCTGTTACCTGAATTCCATTAGCTGCAAAATAAATACTGTCCCTTCCATTTCCACAGCCAATATCCATCAGTTTTCTCTCCACTTTCATATACGGTAACACAAATTTTGCAAAATCGCTCGGCTGTTGAATATCTTTTATTCCATTTTTGTAAAAATCATTCCAATATGCCACATCCCTGTTGAAACTGTCATGCACCCGTACTTTATATACAACAATCTCTTCCACACATTCTTCTACGCTCTTCGTTCCATTATTTTGAATTACAATGTCTGGGTTTTTCGGGAATTCCACTTCCATATCCATTCCAACAACTTCTTTGACCTTTCCTGCTGTCTGTCCGGAATACAGTCCTTTTCTATCCCTCGCAATCAATACACTTTTTTCCACCTTCAAAAAGATTTCTATATATTGCTCTATATGTTTACGATTCCAGTCCCGCACTTCGTCATACATTGCTATCGTACAGATAATAACAGATATCCCCTGGTCTGTTAGTGTTTTACAAAGATTCGAGTAGTAATATGCCCTCTTCTTTCGGTCCTCTTTGGAGTATCCAAGAGAGTCTCCCACTAACTTTTTTAATATATCACCATCTAATATAACCAGGTTATCCTGCTCATTCTTCAACCGATAATACAGTGCCGTTCCTATCGTAGTTTTTCCTGAACCTGACAAACCTGTGATCCAGTATAAAGTGCCTTTTTCCAAACCGGTTCTCCTTTTTGCTTATTAATCTTTATAAATCACGCATGAACCAACATGGTCCAAACACCATTTTGTATAATACGCAATTTTATCGCTATCCTGAATTACATTTCCATTTGCATCAGTTAACCGTGTTTCATACTCATCTAAAGGAACTCTGCATTCAGAAGTTACGTTTTCTTTTCCATTCAAATAAAACCGGAAATCTTTTGCATTTAAAACGATCTGATACGGATCTCCCACATGGATACTCTCTGTAACCGAAAATTCTCTCTCTTCGCTTCCTCCAAAAGCCATTGGCAAATGCGCGTCCGTATTTGTATAATCATAGGTTATCCCTGCAAGTTTACACATAATGGGCGAATAATCACACGCTGACATTATCTCCCGCGTGTGCCCCTTTATATCATTGCCCCGCATCATAAATGCGATTTTGGTACGTTCATCTGACAGAAAATCTTCATCCTGTTTTACCAGATACCCCTGTCCATGATCAGAGAAAAGGCTGACCACTATCTCATCTTCTTTATAATGTTCCTCAATATAGCGATACAGACTTGCCAGTCTTCGGTCAATATATTCTACTTGCTTCAGATAGTATTTTCTCTTGGTCGGATCATAATTCTGCTTTACAGAATTTATTTTTTCCTCTAAAGTTTCATTTTCCCACACCATAAATTGAGACTGTAAAGGTGCTATATCTAATTCATCTGCAATTAAATGTAACTCCCCTATCTCCATCCAGATAAACTGATCTGTTTCCTGCATACGATACATTTGTTCCTCTGTTTCCGCAATCACCCGATCTGCCGTATATCCTTCATACATATGCTGATAGAATACCCGGTTCATTCCTCTCGCATAGCCATAATTAGGTGCAATCCGCCAATTTCCGCCTATTTTCGTCGTGTTGTAACCGGCATTTTTAAAATATTCAAACAAGATAGGCGTATCAATGTCGATTTTTCGCAACAGTTTCGAGTGTAACATCTTATGATTTGCGATCGTCTGTCCGGTTGTAATAGACGCAATTGACGGGAATGTCCAATCTCCCGCTGTATACGCATTTTCACATACCATTCCTGACTGAAAAAATTTATAAGTATGCGGCATAACCTTCTCGAAGTCTTCACCTAATACAGTCTGTGATAAGCCATCCACAAAAATATTTAAAACAAGCTTTTTTCTCTTTTTGTCATGCACAATAGGGACTATTTCTCCTACCCGAAATTTAGCTTTTTCTGAGTTAACTACCGTACGCCCCTTCGGTATTCTGAAATTCACATACTGAAATGGTGAAACATAGGATACATCTACCTGTTTATCTTCCAGTTGAAACATCAGGCTATTCGGTTTATCCATTATAATCGGTAAATAACTTTCATGTTCTGTTACAATTTCAAAATAATTTTTTTCTTCACTTACCCTCTGAATCTCTGTTGTTTCCATAACTGTATCTTTTCTTTGTATCCCCATTACATAATTGCTTTCACTTGGCAATCCTGCAATTCCAAGGAACATTTTTGGCAATTCCGAATAATCCATATAATTACTTGCAATAATTTCACTATATATATCATTGAACATGGCTTTTCTTACCCCCCACCCCACATCTTCCTGAACAACAATATAATCAATGAAATGTTTTTTTTCTAAAAATTCTTCTTTTGTTCCCTCATTTAATTCTTCCGAAATTCTGTTTAACAGCTGGTTTTTAAAATGATCCAATTCATCCCGATTAAATTGTCCCAGATTTCCACCATCTACTAATTCCTGTGCAATCGAATACTGTTCATATGCCTTCATCCACTCTCCACAGAACTCATACATATATCCCAGATTGTAATGTGCATTTGCGACATATGGCATATTTTTTACTGCTTGTTCCGCTTCCGATACAGCTTTTTTTATATCATTCAATCCAATCGAGCAAAGTGATTTTAACAAATATATTTCACTGTCGTCCTGTATATCTGTTTCATATTGTCCAATCATAAAACGCGCTTTTTCATATTCTCCATTGGATATCAATCTCTTTATTTCCGCCTTCATCATATGACCTCGACTATACCTTCTTTATTAATGCACCTTCACGTCTTTTAATCGTTCTTTAATATCCTCAACAGAAAGCCACTCTGTGTTATTGCCGGAACTGTACTCAAATCCGGGCTCAACTTTTACTCCGCCAGCCTGAATCTTTGAAGCATCCCACCAATCGAAGTGCGGGTATACAATAAAATGCTTCTCATACTCATATGTCAGCATGGAATCCTCTTTTGTCACCATAACCTCATGCAGCTTTTCCCCTTCACGGATACCCACTTCCGGCATTTCGCATCCCGGTAAAATCGCCTGTGCAAGGTCTGTGATCTTAAATGATGGTATTTTGGAAATAAATGTCTCACCGCCTTTTGCTTCACTTAAAGCCTTGATAACAAGCTGAACACCCTCATCCAAACTGATCCAGAATCTGGTCATACGATAATCTGTGATTGGAAGTTCTTTTCTTCCACTTGCAACAATATCCTGGAAAAACGGAATGACAGATCCCCTGCTTCCTGCCACATTTCCATAGCGTACGATAGAAAAGCATACATCTTTTTCCCCTGAATATGCATTTGCTGCAATAAACAATTTGTCGGATACTAATTTCGTTCCACCATATAAATTGATCGGATTTACCGCCTTGTCAGTAGAAAGAGCAACTACACGTTTTACCCCACAATCAAGGGCTGCATCTACAATGTTCATTGCACCATTAATATTGGTTTTTACTGCCTCCATCGGATTATATTCACATGCTGGAACCTGTTTCAATGCTGCCGCATGAACAACATAATCCACACCTTCAAATGCACGGTAAAGTCTTTCCTTATCCCGCACATCTCCAATAAAGAAACGCAGTTTATCCTTATATTTTTTAAATTTATTTGCCATATTGAACTGTTTAAATTCATCTCTGGAATAAATAATGATCTTCTTAGGCTCGTAATGTGTCAACACATACTCTGTAAACGCATTACCAAAAGATCCGGTACCACCGGTAACAAGAATTGTTTTACTATTTAACATTTTATGCCTCCTGCATTTACGATTGCATCCTGCAATACTAATATATTTATCGGCTTTATCAAAAGAAGCCAGCTTTCGTATAAATACGAAAGCTGGTACTCTTCGTTGTATTTATTTAATTACTTCCTTGGCACTTACACCAAGCTGTTCAAACACCGGAATGATTTTTTTGAATTCTTCTGCCATTTTTGCATCATCATTCTCACCGATTGCCTGGCTTAATGCTACTACCGCCGCATTAAAAGATTCCTTATTCACTCTCTCTTTTCCATCATTAAGAACTTCCATCGTTCCATTCACTACCTGGATTTCCCAGTTAATTGCATCTACGATAGATTTCAGGAATTTATCTGTATCATCCAGACGTTCTCCGGATAATTCCTTCACGATAATGTTCATATTTTTCACTAATCGTTCATTAAACTCCGTTAAAACCTCCAGTGCTTCTAACTGTTCTTTTCTTGCATCTTCCATGATTGTCTTTCCCTCACCCTCCAAGGTGCCTTTCTGTCATTTTGTATATATATCGGCTCATTATGCCTATATCATTAGTTTTCTGAAAATTTCTCTCATTCTCTTTCAAAAAGCTGTCCTTATTCTTTTATCTAATATATCTAAAAATTGCTCTGCACGTTTATCCCAGGTATGCTGCAACAATGTTTTCTGCTTACCATTTTGTGCAATTATTTTTCTATATTCTTCATGATCAAACAAATACTTGATTTTATCTGGCAGCTTTTCTCTCTCTTCCAAAGAAAAGGTCAGCAGATCTTCATCCGTATATTTTCCCATCAGATATGTTGTATCATCTGTCACCAGCACAGCTCCCGCAAGCATAATATTTGCCATTCGTTCTGTAAAACCGCCTTTGTGCCACGACATAATATTTAGGGAAAGCTTTGATTTTTTCCATATATCAAGACTCTCCTCTACCGTTACATTCGGATGACAGATAAGGTTCGGATGACTGGTCAGCGGACAATTCATCCAACTGTCTCCAAAAACGTCCAGCTTGATTCCACTCTGTAAAATGCACCGCAGCACGCGGTCTCTGTAATAATGCATCACACAATAGATCACTCGTCGCAAGTCATACAACAAGTCCAAAAACTCTTCATCCGATAGTATCATTCCACGCAATTCCAGTACTTTCTGTAATGCTTCTTCCGCCGTCAATGCAGAATTTTTGCGCATGATTAAAAGAAAATGATTTGCAAGAAAACGTTTTTTACGTTCCATCTGATGGATCAGCAATATCTCATTCCAATAATCACCATATGTTCCTACGAATGTCAGGTCATAGATTCTCTCTTTCTCCTGTATATCATCAGACATCATTCCTGCCGGAGGAAACAATATCGCATTGTGGTGAAAGTACTTTTCTATAAAATTCACATAATTCATGTCGTGTGTCAGCACATAAAAATCTGGGTACTGCTGTTTTAAATGTGTCCGCATCCATACCGGATGATCAAAGATAAAATTATATTTCGGTCCATAAATATATTCATGCAGATAATGCACTTCATCTTTCATTTTTACAGAAAAAAGATATGACTGTACCCCTATCACAGCCTGAAAATGCTGATTCATATATAGTGTCAACTCTCCAATGTCCTGTTTTTCACAATCAAAATATTTTACTTTTTTTCCTGCTCTTGATAATGCCCTTCCAAACTGTTCCGCGAAAATATTCAATACATTATGGCATACATCGTCTCCCTTGTACATTAGAATATCACAGCTGCCTTCTGCCAGTTTCCAGTACTCTGCATCTTTGCGGATCATATGTTCCAGAAAGGTGATTGTTTTCGTCTCTCTGCCTGCTGTCTGTGCCTCTGCTAACAACGCCGTAATGACGTCATCAAATACTCCTTCTGTTTGTAACTCCACACTATACCGCCCGATCAGGTAACAGTCTGTCTTCCATCCATCATCAGTACCGCTGTTCTTTTCATCATCATCGAATCTGATGTACTTTATATCCGGATCTGATTTTTCATCCACAAACGCAACCGGAGTTTCTGCCGCAATGCGAATCAGCAATTCATATTTTTGCTTTGCGCTTAAATATGCGTTCACTCCGCCTGCCCGCACAGCCATTTCTTTTTCTATCCATACTGGTCCTTCACATATCGTCTCATCCAGCAGGAGTTCTAACCATGTAACTCCTCCTTCAGTCTGCTTTAACACCCTTGCCATAAAAACGCCTTTTCTCTTGTAAATCTTTTGTTAATTAGTATATAATATCCATAGTAAAAACGCAATCTATTCGAGAGGTCCCTAACTTATGAACATTCTCATTTACCGCTACGGAAGCATATGCGAACCAGATGTTATTACCGGATTTCAGGCACTCGGAAATCAGGTATCAGAAATTACAGCAGAAATATATAATAAAAATCTGTCCCCCTCTGAAGGTGTTACCCTTTTAAAAAATGAACTTCTGACACATTCCTATGATTTCGTATTTAGCATTAATTTTTTCCCTTTTATTTCAGAAGTGTGCAACATTTTTCAGATACGTTACATCTGCCAGACGGTAGACAGTCCTGTAATGGAGCTTTACTCTAATTCCATATACAATCCATGGAATCGTATTTTTATGTTCGACAAAGCACAGTATGATGAATTTTCTCCCAAAAATCCTGCCGGAATCTTTCATCTGCCTTTAGCGAGCAATCCTGACCGCTGGGAATCTGTGATAAACAATGCCACACCTTCCCAGATTGATCGTTATTCCGGTGATGTTTCTTTTGTCGGTTCTCTCTATACCGAAAAAAGTCCATATCGTCGCCTGAAAAATGCCCCCGATTATCTGACCGGATATTTAGACGGCATTATGGCTGCCCAGCAAAAAATATATGGTTATGATTTTCTCGAAGAAGTACTTCCAGAATCAATCGTAACCGATTTTCGAAAGTATTTTACCGGCTTTTACACTGCACCGGAAGAATCTTTCTGCACCGACCGTGCCACTTTGGCACAGTTATATCTCGGTACTGAAATCTCAGCCCGCGAACGCGTAGATACCATGAAACTTCTCGGTTCACATTATCATGTAGATCTGTATACCGGCAGTGACACTTCCGGTCTTCCAGTGCAAAACAAAGGGCTGGTAAAAACACTGACAGAAATGCCCTTTATCTTTCATTACAGTAAGATAAACCTGAACATTACGGCGAAATCTATCCGTTCCGGTCTTCCACTCCGTATTTTTGATATTTTAGGCTGTGGAGGTTTTTGTCTTACCAATTATCAGCCGGAATTATCCGATTATTTTACCATTGGTTCTGACCTGGAATGTTATACTGACGAAAAAGATCTGTTAGATAAAGTTTCCTATTATCTGTCACATGAAAATGAACGTGCACAGATTGCACATAATGGTTTTGAAACGGTAAAAAAATATCACAACTACCCAGAGCGTCTGCTTCAGATGCTGTCACTCGCCTACGGAATAAAAGAGGATACCTTATGAAAATATTGTTTTTGGACTCTCCTGCCTTTGCCAAACAGGATTTGTTAGATGCTTTTGCTGCATGTAATATTCAATACGATTTGTTTTTTCACAATGATTACCATGAACGCCAAAGTCCGGCGTTTGAAACTGCTTTTCTTACTGCTTTAGAAAAATGCAGCTACGACTTTGTATTTTCTTTTAATTATTTTCCAATCATATCCCGCTGCTGCCAGAAGAAAAACACAAAATATGTTTCTTATGTCTATGACAGTCCTTTGGTAGCACTGTATTCCTGCACCCTGATCAATTCATGTAATTATGTTTTTCTTTTTGATAAGGCAACTTATCTGACTTTTCACGATGCAGGAATTCCGACCGTATATTATCTGCCGCTTGCCGCAAACGTAAAGAGATTGACCTCCCTTGTCTGTTCAGATTCTCTGAGAGAACAGATTTCCTCCGACGTTTCTTTTGTTGGCTCCCTCTATAATGAGGATCACAATTTTTATGACAGACTGGATCATATTTCCGACTATACCAGAGGATATCTGGATTCTATTATGGCTGCCCAGCAGCAGATCTACGGCTATTTTTTTCTGGAAAAATTACTAACACAGAATATCTTAGATGATCTGCAAAAATCAATTCCCTATCAGCCTATGTCGGATGGAACAGAAAGTGCTGCATATGTGTATGCCAATTATTTTTTATGCCGGAAAATTACAAGCAACGAGCGAATTTCGCTTTTAAAAGCCATCTCTGAACACTTTCCGTTAAAGCTCTACACACACCATCCTGCAAAAGAATTGCCAAAAGCTGAGTTCGTCGGTCCAGTTGACTATTATAATACGATGCCGCTGGTATTTCAAAACAGCCGTATCAATCTGAATATTACATTAAAAAGTATTCAGACCGGTATTCCACTCCGCTGCATGGATATCATGGGAAGCGGCAGTTTTCTGCTTACGAATTTTCAAAGCGATCTTCTGGATTACTTTATTCCTGGAGAAGATTTCGTTTATTACGAAAATGAGGATGATCTTGTTTCCAAAGTATCCTACTATCTGGCACATGAATCAGAGCGCCAGCAGATCATCACAAATTGTATAGCAAAAATGCGCGATGCCCATACTTTTGAACATCGCGTACATACTATGATCAACCTTTTATAAAACCGTCCGTTAATCTTTCATAATAAATTCATCAAAATCTTCTAAGAAAAGCTTTGCTCCATTCTGATATCCTTTCAGCAGGGTAAGGCTTTTCTCTACCAATTGCTCCGGAGTCAGATTTTCCTCTGCGTATATGGTATCTCCCATCTCATATTCTTCATTTTGCGCATACATGGAGATATAACTTAATAATGGATCTTTTTCTATGATCTGATTTGAATTTATCAGATTGTAAAGCAATTTCTGCTGCTTTTCAGCAGAAACATCCGGTTTTCCCAATTCTTTGGCAGCCTCTTCCTGTTTTAGAATAGCATCTTTCACATTTTCTTCAAATTTAAGGATCAGATTTCGCATTTTCTTTAATTTTTCAAACATCACTGCCTGCTGTTCTTCCGAAAACATCGGTGATATACTCTGTTCCATTTCATATATATCAAAATCGCGTTTACATTCTGTTTCTATTACATCTTTGAGAGTCCGTATTTCTGCTCCTTCTATTTTTGCGCCGCCTTCCGTTGCATCAATTACCTCAACGACATCTTTATACATTCGAATTGTTTTTTCAAACCACTGCTTATAAAACCACATCTGATAATCGGTCTGAAGCATTGTCCCATCAATTCCTTCTACTTCTACAATCTGACGACTCTTTATATACTCATCATTATCTCCAAGTGCATCTCCAATTCCTTTTGTATGAGATACTCCTCCTGTAAATGCCAGATCCTGTCCAATCAAAACAACTTTCCGAAATCCTAAATGCAATGCAAGCATAAATGCATCTGTAGATACTGACCCTCCCGGTGCTATATTAGGGAAATCATACCCCAATGATTCTTTTAAAATATTATTCCATATGTCACCATATGAACCATAATAAAAAATACGTTTCGGATTAAACTTATCTATGAGTTTATCATTGGTCCAACTATTACAAGCCCAATAAATATCTGTTAAATCCAAATCTGAAAAGAAACGCTCCGGTGAATTAGGATCAATTGTACACAAAATATCCGGTCTCACCCCAGCCTGTATCACAGCTCGTATTGAAGCATCTACAGTGATAATCAATGCCTTTCCCTGTATTTTTTTTAATAAATGAACATTCTTATCAAGAGAAGGTCCTGCCGAAACTATTACAGCTGGAATATCCTTCAAATCTGCATCTGCTAATTTTTTCTTTAACTGTTTTATATTCGAGTGTTTAATCATTGTTCTCATATGATATAACATATGTTGGGGAAGTATACGATCAAACGCCATATGTGTTTCTCTATTAACTATTTCCATTCTCATAACTTCCAATACACTATCCATAAATTTTTCGCACTCTTCATGATATAGTATATCGTGTCCAGGCAAAATGCAAAATTCTAATAATTTAATTTTTGTATAATTAACTATACGTCCCCACTGTGACGTCATATCTAAATTTTTTTCAGGAAAAAACAATATTATTTTATCATCTTCAAAAAGATCACTTAATTTGAAATAATGACATGCTATTTCAAATAACCCTCTATCAGGCACATATACTACAAGCAAATTTGTATCATCACATTTTTTTCTCAATTCACGAATATATTTTCCATCTGAAAACCCAAATACAAAATAAACTCCATATAGCTGTATTTTATATCGTTCTGCATATATTTCTGCCGCAGCCTGCGAATTCCATTTACTATTCAAATTCCAACGCCTGTTATTATAATTTTTATATAAAACAATATTCCCATCCGCTTTATTCTCAATGCCATATTCATCTGTTTGTTTTTTAGTATTTTCTTTTCTTATCTTATCTATAATATAATTGTATCTTTTGTTCAAAGACGATATATTTTTTTCAAAAAAATCCATATACGCACCCAATAACTCTTTCTATTTCCCACTCACATACTGTACAAAAAGAGTGGCTTTTTCCATCAAACAATCCGCCATCCCCATTATGTCCTGACATTGATAGGCTTCTAATATTTCTCTCATCATAAGTAATGTAAAATTTCCACAATTTTTCATCTGTTCTTCCGTCAAATTCTGTATCATTTTTTGAAACACTTGTAATAAATCCGATACCGCAGTAAGTCCATCCTGCTCTTTATTCTGATACAGTAGCACCGCTGCTTGCCTTATTTTTTCCAATACAATATCTTTGTCCATTTTCCCACTCTTATCATATTTTTAGTCAAAAAAAGCCGGCAGTAAACTGCCGGCTTTCTTTAGTTGAATTACTGTAACAGAGATAATACACCCTGAGTAGACTGGTTAGCCTGAGCAAGCATAGACTGTCCTGCCTGAGCAAGAATATTGTTCTTGCTGTAGTTAACCATCTCTTCAGCCATATCTGTATCACGGATACGAGACTCAGCAGAAGATGTGTTCTCAGAAATGTTATCCAAGTTGGCAATTGTATGCTCCAGACGGTTCTGTAAAGCACCTAAGTAAGAACGAGTCTCAGAAATCTTAGAAATAGCACCCTGAATCTGGCTCATAGCTTTACCTGCATTAGTGAATGAAGTCATCTTCAATCCACTAACACCGATTGCGCCTGCATTCATAGAACCAACGCTGATTGTGATAGCCTGTCCACAGATAGAACCAATCTGAAGGCTCTTCTTTGTAAAGGAACCATCGATTAAGTTCTGAGTATTGAACTGTGTTGTAGAAGAGATTCTGTTGATCTCAGATGTTAACTGATCAATCTCAGACTGGATAGCACCTCTATCAGCAGTTGTATTGGTATCGTTAGCTGCCTGAGTTGCTAACTCGTTCATACGCTGTAAGATAGAATGAGTCTCGTTTAATGCACCCTCAGCTACCTGAATTAAAGAAACACCGTCCTGAGCGTTGTCAGAAGCTTTGTTTAATCCACGGATCTGGCTTCTCATTTTCTCAGAAATTGTTAAACCAGCTGCATCATCACCTGCACGGTTGATTTTGTAACCAGAAGATAATTTCTCAGAAGATTTTGCCTGAGCGTTTGTTGTGATACCTAACTGTCTGTTAGCATTCATTGCTGTAAGATTGTGCTGTACTACCATAATTCATTTCCTCCTTGAATTTACTGCGGCTTCCATGCCGCATCGTCTAAATTTTGCAGTTTTCCTTCCCGGCCGTACGCTCCATTCTGTTCCACTGCCAAGTAACTTTTTCAAGTAATGTTCATCATCACTTTGTTTACTTGTATTATATATCGGATATTCATCCCGATACTTTATAGTAAAAAAGAAATTTTTTTCTTTTTTCTATCTTTATTTCTTCTTGTCCGTAAACACCGGCTCGCCATAGTTTGTCTTCATCATATTTTTATAATACTGATTTACAACACGCTGGCTCTTGCGGACTTCTCTGACCTGTTTATGTACAGATGCAAATTTTTTTGTCATTAAATCTTTATTGCGTGCTTCCTGTACCTGTATGGTTGCACTTTTACTGGTTAATTTACGGATATAATCCTGCATCTGCGCTATTTCATCACGATAAAGATCCTGATGATTCTTCAAGTCATCTTTTACCCGGTCAAACAGTTCCTGAAAACCATCATCCAATAGATTCAGCTGTTCGATCTGCTTTGACTTTTCCTCTACTGTCTTATCAAAATCATCCGGATCTAATGCCGGATTTTCCAATTCCTCACTCTGCCTGATATTTAATTCCATAATGGCATCTAATATCTCACTCTTTTTTTTCAGGCTCTGTATCATAACCGGAATATATTGGTTTTTCTCCATCTTTTCCATATCCTTACTGCTGTGTATGTGCCAGCTTCATAACCTGTTTCCAGGTATCACGCATGGTACGAAGATGTTTCAATACTTCTTCCATGATTTCCTTATCTTTTTTCATGTTTGCTTCCTGTAAGCGCATCATCAGATAATTATATACCTCATCAAAATCTTTTGCCACCGGATATTTATGATTCAGCGTACTCTGAAACTCCTCAATAATGCGCTCTACTTTTATAATATTATCATGGGCTTTCTGTATATCTTTTGCTTCGATCGCTTCAATTGCGATATTTGCAAACTTTATCGCTCCCTCATAAAGCATCAGCGTCAGTTCCGCCGGTGATGCAGTCATAACTTTGTTGTTTGCATACGCTGCGTATCCTTTGTTAGCCAGCATAAATCATTTCCTCCATGTGTTATATAATTTTAGATGTAATTTACTTCATGTCACAAATATCTGTCCCACATCTATGTGGGGCAGATATTTAAATTTTATCACTCTCTTTTTTATTTTACCACCATTTTCAGCAATTTTATCAGCCTCCGAACAGGTTGGATAATGAAGATGTCTGGCTCTGTAATTTAGACAATGCTGTCTCCATTGCAGAGAACTTCTTGTAATACGCGTCCTCCTGATCCTGCAGTTTCTGCTCCCACTTTTTGATCGTGGTGGTGTAATCACTGTATTCGGATGCCATCTCTTTATCATTGTATACTTTATAAATACTACTTAAAGTTGAAGATTTCATCTTCGTTCCAATCGCATCATATAAATTGGTCGTAAGCTGCTGCATAAAGGAAACGACCGTATCCGGATCAGAGTTGATCATTGCCATCAGCTTATCTTCGTTTCCGGAAGTTGCTGTATCGTCCTCATCACCGTCAATATGATATGCATTCTGCTGGTTCTCCGGTGCATTCAAGAAACCCAGTGTCTTGATTCCAAAACTTGACAGATAATATTTCTTGCCATCAATCGTAACCGGCTGACTCATGGCATTCGTCATCAGATTCATGACACTTTCCAGGCTGTCATCACGACGGAGCAATGAAGATTTAATTTTCTCTTCCCACTTCTCAACTTCTGAATCAGACATTGCACTCTTTTCATCATCTGTCAAAGGCTCATATCCCTTTGCCGTATCTGCGTTGTAAAGTGATGTCATTTCGTTGATCAGAGAGTTGTACTGTGTCAGGAAACTCTTGATTTTATCGTAAATTGCCTGTGTATCGGTCGCAGTTGTGACGGTAATCGCATTGGTATCCCCATCTCCGGTTGCCTGCATTGCAGTAATGGAAAGTCCGTTGATAGAGTAGGTATTCAGTGAACTGGTGTATGTAATACCGTTTAATTTAATTTCAGAATCACAGCCATCAATCTTCTTGGCGCCTGAATTTGTCAATGTAGAACTTTGATTCAGGATACTCTGTGAATCCTGTACTTTCTTGACGAATGCTGCCAAATTATCATCATATTTCTTTTGTCCATCAGCTGTTGAAGTATCAATAGCCGCCAGATCTGCAAGTACAGAATTATCATCCAGCGTTTTCTGTGCTGTTGACATTTTTTCCTGATTCTCATTAATGTGCTTTGCATATGTATTAGTTATATTTGTAACTGCACTTGCGCCGCCTTTATTATATTCCGTCTGAATGGACTCAATAATTTTTTTTCTGGAATATTCATCGCTATCGTCTAGTGTATCCTCTGCGCTTTCATACACATTGACTTTCTCAATATCAGAGGTCACTTTGGAAATAACGTCATCGGTAAGTTTATCCTTATGATCCTCTCTGAACTTGCTGAGCAGATCTGCTGCACGGGTTGTATCAGACAATGCTGTATTTCCATGACTGTAAGTTGTCTTAACTTCTTTTTTCTGATCTTCTGTAACTGTCGCTGTTCTTCCATTGCTAACCGCATTGCCATCGCTGCCAATTTCTGTAAATGTGTTATTATCCAGCTTATAAGTTTTTCCATCAGATCCAGTATATTTTCCAGCATCATTAGACGTATAGACAATACCATCATCATCTGTGTACTGCGTATAACCCTTTTGTGTTACATCTGCCTGATAATAGTTTGTAGTCTCCTTCATGGCAAGCTTCGCTACCTGTCCATCCGGCATCGTACATGCATAATACTCATTGCCATCACTGTCTTTTTCGCCAGTCGGCTTATAAACCAGACCTGCTCCTGAATCTACATAATTACCATCTGCATTTTTTGTGTATGTATTACCGCCATCATCCGTTGCAGTCGTGATTGCCTGAATGTATTTCTTATCTTTTCCACTGCTATATTCATAGATAATGCTTCCATCATCTAAGGTAGTTGACTTTTCGTATACATTACCAGATGAATCTATCACAGAATTCACTCTCTGCGTTGCACTCATGCCAAGTAAAGTTTTAAGTTTCTTCTGATCATCATCAGATAAACCACTGTTTTTTAACGCATCCATCATCTCTGTATATGCCGTTGCATATCCATATGCAGATGAAAGATTCGCATTCTGCCCTGATGCTGTCTTATATGCTTTCTGCGCATCCTGATATTTCTGAATGGCCTTCACTACATTCTGCTCCAACTTAGTGTCATTTGCATCATAGTACTGCGTATAAGACTTATATGTTGCATTTGTTGCATCAGAGCCAACACTCAGTCCTAACTGATACAGCGCTCTTGCACCTTCTGTATTTGCACCGGTCAGGGTAAAATCGTTATCTTTTCCGGTATCCTTTGAGCTAATGAAGATACGATGATTTGTTGCATCATAGTTTGCACTGACACCGGCATCTTTTAATGATGCAATCACATCACCAACGGTTGATCCCTGTGTTAATGTGATTTCTTTTGTTGTACCATCACCCTTGGTCAGGTTGATCTTTGCATCTCCACCTGTGTAGCCAAGTTCTGCAAGCGTTGTAGATGTTGTTGTACTGTTTGAAAGCTGCGCTCCGGTCAGATAACCTGCCTGTGCAACTTTAATAATGTTTAACTGCTGTGTTCCGGTCGGTGCATTATTTCCTGCCTTTACCGTTGCTTTTGTAGAATCGGAAACAGTTGTTGATTTTAAATTGTATGCAGTGGAAAGCTTCATGTTACCAACACTGGTATAGAGACTGTAAATCTTTGTATTTAAAGTTTTCCATGCATCCTGCTTCCAAGATAACTTTGTCTGTGCCTTTTTGTATTTATTCGTTTTGTAATTGTATGAAGATACAAGAGCTGAAATAATCGCTTCTGTATCAAGACCTGATGTCAAACCGGTAATTCTGATTGGCATATTATCACTCCTATCTGATGAAACTTTTCATCTGTTATTATATACTCTGCAGACAGACTGTACTGTCTTTGTTTACATTTTCTCGTCCACTAAAAGTCCTGCGACTTCCCAGACTTTTGCGATCATGTCAAGCGTTTTCTCCGGCGGATATTCCTTTAAGACTTCTTTTGTGTCCTTGTCCACAATCTTGATCATAACGCGGTTCGTGGCATCGTGAATGCCAAAGACTGCTTCCGAATTGTGTGCTTTCTTATTAATTTCTTCTACAGCTTTGCGGATCTGGGTGTTATTTCCTGCTCCTACGAGTGTTTCCTGCTCCTCATCCTTGTCGTTTCTGGCACTCAGACTGTTTTTGGTATCCGTACTGTTTTTGTTTTCTGCCTTCCATGGAGTCGTGATGTTCTCCACTGTCTGCGTTGTGCCGCCTGTAGCACTTCCGCTGCCTGTAGCACTGCTATTTCCTGCTGCAGCTGCCTCTACGGATTTGCCGTAAGATGCTGTCGATGTTTCCTGTATCCGTTGAACTCCCATGATCCTGACCTCCGTTTCCATGGTATTCTCAGCTTCTTTCTGCTGTAATCTGCACTTCCCTGTGTCTGTCTGCGTTTGTCAGTTATATACCAAACTATGCGCATACTTTTACTTAATCTGCAATTTATATCGGTTTCTTTGCGTATAAAATTAATACCGGAGCCGCATTTTTCTGCCTGTATAATAGAATGCACGCTCCGAGGTCATTCTATTATTGTGAATTATGTGCTCCGGTATTTTTTAGAGCAGATCTTTTAAGGATGCGATCGCATCGATATTAAGAGCTGCCTTATTTTCATTCTGAATCTGAAGATATACTTCCTTGCGGTATATCGGCACTTCTTTCGGCGCAGATATACCGATTTTTACCTGATCTCCGCGGATTTCAAGTACTGTGATCTCGATATTGTTATTTACCACCAGAGACTCACCTTTTTTTCGTGTCAATGCCAGCATTTTTATTCCTCTGCTTTCTTTCTGCCTTTTACGGCTTCATATACATTAAACTTGATTGGATAATCATCTTCCACAATCACCTGACAGCCTTTTCTGGTATCTGTATTGATTACCAAAGGTGCCTTTAAATTGACAGTCGTATCTTTCTTATCCGCCGCTGCTGTCAGCGTTACAAGTATGTAAGTATTATCTTCTGTAAGGTCTCCAAGCGGGATCAACATCTCATCGCTGACTGACGGTGCATAATCCGGTTTCAGTTCATTTGGATGCATGACCGGAAATGCAACTTCCGGTTCATCCATGGACTGGAACCACATGATCGAGGATGGTGTTCTTTCTTTTTCCTTGTCAAAAATCAATGTAAATTTTCTCAGATCCGGAAATCCGATCATCCCATTCTCTAAGGTAATGATCTTCTCCTCATCGATATCTATTTCCCCAAAAAGCCTTGTATTTGCTTTCATTCCCTTTTCCTCCTGATGCAGCCTGTGTGATCACGACATGCATTCTAAGAATAATGCTGTTAATATAATTTACAGATAGCTGAGTAATGTCACCTGATTTACTTTGGAAGCTGCCTGCAGTGATGACTGGTAAGCAGTATATGCCGCTGTATACTCTAGAATGATATCAGAGAGCTCACGGTCTTCATTCTTGGACTTTAACTCTTCCATCGTTTCCTGCTCATTTGACATACGGTTTTTCGTCAGCGCAAGGCTCTGTCCTTTGCTTCCGACGTCTGTCAATGCAAGATTGACTTTATTCAGGTAAGTATCGCAGTTCCCAATGTAGCTGTTATAGAGTTTCTGCATATTATCATTTGCATAATCACGCTCTTTTTCGGCTGCTGCGATCCACTCTTCTAATTTTGCCTGACAGTCATCGGAAGAATATTCCTGCATTTTCTTCATGGCATTTAAATCTGTCACTTTCTGTTCTGCGTCAAGCGAACGCTGTACAGCATCGATCAGCTCATCCACATCCCTGCTGAGTCCATGATCAAATACATTTGATGCCTCTGTATTGACAGTAAGTGTCTGGTTTGCAGCCACTACATAATCGATATCCTGATAGATCTGATTGCCATCTTTATCATATTTCTCATACTTTAACTTATTGTTCGTATCTGTAATATTCGTGCAGTTGTAATAATATTCCGGACGAAGTTCACCATTTGTAAATCCGGTCTTTGTATAGGAAATATCCAAAGATGCTTTATTAGTGGAAAGTGTATCTGCTGCTGTTTTGCTGAATACCATTTCTCCGGTATTACGGATCAGCACTGCCTCTCCATCTGCAATGTCATATGATTTTGGTGTTTTCGTAGATGCTTCTAACCATTTATCATAAGAATCATATACGGTAACATTCATATTTCCCGTCTTATTGACAGGCGTTGTCCCTGTTGTATCTGTATAATTGTAACTGATCGTTACCGTGCTGCCATTTGCAGAGGTTTTTGTGGTAGTTCCTGCTGCATCTGTCACATCCAGGCTGTCAATGCTGTCATAGCCAAGACGGATTCTATTATAAGCAGCCTGGGTTGGAGAAGCGATCTTTGTGCCATCTAACACATCTGCCTTATTTCCCGGAACTGTAACATCATTTCCATAATACCGGTGTTCCTGCAGATCAGCATACGACATCTTCTGGTCGATCTCGTATGAAGTCTTTTGTTCGTCTTCCGTGAATGTCAGCTTTTTATTTGTGCGGTATCCGGTAAATACTGTTCTGCCGGCATAGTCTGCATTTCCCTCTGCATATACTTTGTCACGAAGTTTTTCCAGCTGTGTCAGGATTGTTTTCCGGTTGTCTGTCGTCAGGGAATCCTGGGCACCGTATTCACACTGGGTACGGATCGTCTTGATCACTTCCTGCATACTGGTGATCGCAGTCTCTGTTACATCTAACCATGACTCTGCATCCGGAATGTTCTTCTCGTAGTACTGGTCGATCTCACTTAAGGTACTGCGCAGACGGAGTGCACGGATCGCTGTTACCGGGTCATCAGAAGGACGCTGTATTTTTTTCTGGCTGGTCATCTGATTGTTCAGTGTGTCCACATTTCCTTTATTTCCATTGATATTAATGGATGTATTATGCAATATGATATTATTTGTAATACGCATTGCCATTTCCTCCTGTTATAAATCCGTTTATACTCCGGTTTCCTCGATCAGTTTGTCATATACTTCTGCCATAACTGAGATCATCTTGGATGATAAATTGTAGGCATTCTGGAACTTGATCAGATCAAGTGCTTCCTCATCCTCATCCACACCGGAAACAGACATTCTCTGTGTCTCAAGCGCTGCCTGTATATTTGTATAATTGTTGCTGAAGATCGTAGACTGCTGTGTATCAATGGAGATATCAGAAATCATACATTTCAGGAATCCTGATGCATTTCCTGCACGGAATAAAACCGTATCACTCTTTAATTTTGCCAGATCTTCCACCAGTTTATACTTATCTACACCTTCCTCTGTATCTGCCTTATACTGTGCAGCCAGTTTGGAAGAATCTTTTACACAAATGGAAGATACACAGATATTGGATGCTGTCAGTTTGTAATAGGAGCTTGCGCCGCAGTCTGTCGTGTTTCCATGATTCTTATCGCTCTTTCCTAATACATATTCCTCACCGGTCACCTGATCTGCACCGGTAAAGAAAGAATAATAGTCTGTTGCATTTCCGTCTAAATCCTGTCCTTTTAACATGATATCATTAAATAAAGAACAGAAAGAACGTAAAAACTGATTCATCTGTGACATGTAATACGGAACACCCATGGTATCAACAGAGCTTCCGATGGATGCCTGCATACCGTCTACCTTATTGGACTGCTGCTGGCTTAATGCGTCCTCAAGTTCGAAAGTATAGGATGTGATCTTGCCATTGGCATCCGTCTCAAATGTAAAATTCGTATAATTGTAATCTTTTCCGTAAATGGTGAGTGTACCGCTCTCCGGCACTGTCATTGCCTCAATATCTGTGATGGAAGGACTGACTACTTTCACATGTTTGCTGTCGATCACTCTTGCCTCACCGGTAAAGTTCTCTCCGTTGTTGCCATCACGGATATCAAACAATGCCTTTAAGGTACCTGACATGGAACTTGCGCCAGCTTTGAAGCTGTTGCCGGTTTTCTCCCATTTAACATCATATAAACCGTCCATATCGGACTGGTTTACTTTATTTTCCCTTGCAACACATTTTAATGTTTCATAATCGTAGGTATCTACCAGTACCTGACCACCGATCTTAACTGTAAAGTAATTAGCTCCTGTCGGCAGTTCCGGATCGTTTGAGTTCTGTACCGGAAGTTCCTCTGCCTCTGTCGGAACAATTTCGGATAACTCATCGATCAACAGTGCTCTCTGGTCACGAAGCTCGTTTGCATAACCGCCCTGGATCTCAATGACGTTGATCTGATGATTTAAACTTGCAATCTTTTCTGCGATGGAATTGATATTCTGAACCGTGGACTTGATCTCCTCGTTGGCATTATTCTGAATATCTCCCAGACCGGATGCAACGCTGTTAAAGAATGTTGCAAAGTTCTGGGCACTTCCGATAAACTGCTGACGTGTATTCACATCTCCGGCATTGTTCTTTAAGGTATCTAAGTCATTAAACATCGTGTTTAAGATTGTTGAAAAACCTTTGGAAGAATCATCATCAATAAAATAATTTTCAATCTGCTTCAGGTAATTGAGCTTCGTCTCATATAAACCGACAGATGACTGGTTGTACCAGTATTTGTTGTCATAATACTGGTTGCGAAGCTGTTTTACGGACTCGGTCGTAACACCGGTTCCCATACTGCCGTATTTTGCATAGGCACGGATGGATTCGGAAGCAACACGGTTTGCCTGCTGTTTGCTGTATCCTTTTGTCTGTACATTCGATATATTATTTGCACTCGTATTTAAGGCAACCTGATATGCACTTAATCCTGAAGATGCAATCGTTAATCCAAAAAATGTTGATGGCATGTTAACCTCCTATGCTGCTATCCAAGCTGTGTGATCAGATGCTCGATCATCTCATTAATAACATTAATAAAACGGCTGGATGCATTGTATGCGTTCTGGTATTTGATCATATAAGTCAATTCTTCATCCGAAGAAACTCCGATTACCTGCTGTCTCTGGTTATCAACTGACTGTACCGTCTGGGACAGGTTTGTTGCAGTAGAATTGTATACATTTCCGTAGGTAGCAACCTCTTCGATCATAGCTGTATAATAGCCCTTAAAGCTGTATGCCTTTGTGTCATTCGGATTGACTGTAAGGCTTTCTTTATCCCACACTGCTGCAAGTGTCGCCATCAATGACTGATCCACATCTCCATTCTGCTGTAAATGTGGAAGTAATGTCTCATCTGTGATCAGTGCACTGTTTACTCCGGTGCTTGCCATGGTGTACTGCTTTGTCGTGTCTGTCGGATCTTCTTCATTATATAAATAATACGTCTTCGTTGTCGGTGGATTAACACTTGTATCTGTATATGTAACCTCTGTGTAACGTTCTGTTCCAAGTCTTGTAAATAACTCCTGTGGTGGCAGTTTCCCATCCGATCCAACTGCACACTTATCTGCATCTAAGATCTTCGTATTTGCTGTCACGGTATAGGTATTGCCGTCTGCATCGGTCATGGTAACGGAATTATTTCCTGTCAGGCCTGTAATATAATTTGATGCTTCTGTATTCGGGCATAAAATATCGTTGATCGCTGTTGCAATTCCATGGAACAGCTGATCCATCTGTGCTTCTGCACGGAGCATAACAGACATGCCTGTCGTATCATCATAAGTCTTGCCGTCCACTCCAAGAATATCCTTGTAATTGGCAACTTTATCTCCTCTCGCAAGCACAAGAGCTTTGATCTCTCCCATATCGTTTTTATTTTCCGTGGAAATATCACGGTTAAAATTAAACAGATAGGTATACTCACCCTTGTCCGGGTCAGAGAGATGTGACCAGTATGGTGTCACAAATCCTGTCACTTTGTCCGTCTGTTTTTCTACTTTATAGTAGCCGTTCTCATTGACAAACTCGTTGCCCTCCACGCTGACGCGCACAACACCGTTTACTTCTTCTTTATAGGAGATATCAACGAGACTTGCTAACTCATCCAGTGCTAAATCTCTTGCATCACGCAGTGTCATTGCAGTTTCAATATTTCCTGCCTCGATCTTCTGGATCTGCAGATTTAGTTCACTGATCGTCTTTCCAAGTTCATTGACCTGATCAATGTCGTCGGAAATCTGTGAATTGATATTATACTGATAACTCTTCAGTCCAGAATAAACAGCACTTGATCTGCTGGTAAAAAGCTGTGCCTTCTGAACAACAAGATTCTGATATACGCTATCCTCCGGGTATTTATATAGCTCCTGAAATGAGCCCCAGAAATCGGTTAATGCATTCTGAAAAGCCTGTCCCTCTAATTCCTGATAATAGTTCTGCACCTCTGTCAGTGCCTCACTGGTCGATGCATAAAAAGACTGACGGCTTGATTCTGTACGGTATAACCGATCTAAGAATACATCTCTTGAATGGACAACATCTCCGATCGTTACACCAAGACCGGATTGCTGATTGCTGATTGCTGCTGTTGTATTAAATGTGACATAGTCACGGTCTGCAAACAAAACGCTCTGACGCACATATCCTGTTGTGTCTAAGTTCGCCAGGTTGTTTGATGTTACGTTAAGTGCATTCTGACTGCTCTGTAAACCGGCTACGCCGATAAACATACTTCCAAAACCATTTGCCATGGTAGTTCCTCCCTGCTTTTACTATTGCTTCGCGTCGAATCCACTGCTGCCTAAGATATCGCCTGTATTATAGGCATTCTTATCATAGTTGGCAGTCTCAGGTGCCTGTCGCGTACTTCTCAGCAAGGTAAGGTCAAATTCGACCATCTCCAATGCCTGTTTTAAAAGTGCTTCATTCTGTCTGTTTAGCTGCTGCATCTTAGCACCGGCCTCAAGCAGCCTGTCACGCTGTCTGGTAAGTGCTTCCTGTTCTTTTGGCTGCTTGTTAAGATATCCGATCATCTTTGTGATCGTCATCTCTTCCGGGCTCTGACCTAAGACAGTCGCCATATCCGTCAGGACACGGTTTCTTTTATTGGAAAGATTAAGAAGCACGCTCGCAGCATCCTGCTCTCTCGTCGTAACATCCGTAAGATGTTCGATATTGCCCTGCACCACTGCATCTGTTTTTTCAGATGCAAGTGTGATCAGTTCCTGATACTGCTTCTCCTCTTTACCCAGCACATCCAAAAGCTCTTCCATTAAACTAGCCACAGATTCATCCTCACTTTTACTTTACTAAAGCATTGTACTTTTCTAATAACTTATTCGCGAAATCATTCATATCCACGTTATAATTACCAGAGTCCAACCTTTCCTTTAGCTGTGCGACTCTATCTTCCCTGATATCCGAAGCATCTGCCACTGCCTGCTTTGCGATCTGGTAATCACGTCCCATAGAAGAGATCTGCACTTCATCGCGTCCGGTGCTCATCTGCTTTGTGTTCTGCACTTTCTGCGTTTTCTCTCTATTGTAAAGTTGTGCCACCTGATTATAAGCTTCTACTCGCATAATGGCATCTCCTTTCTTCCTTGAAATTCGCTTTCTAGTGTTTATATCGGACGAATCATTTTTTTCATTAGCGCAAATATGAAAAAAGAAAATGACAGGTCACCACTTTTCGCAGTATCCTGTCATTTTTCTACTGGTATTCACGGATCAGGCAGTATTGTTTCAGTGGGAAGTTCTTCTCCACAATTCCATACACCTGAAATCCAAAGTTTTTATAAAAATCTACATTTTTTTCATTGTGTGTTTCCAACGATATCATCATGTGGTGTTCCTGCGCATATGTGATCGTTTCATCTAACAGTTTCGCAGCGATCCCATGGTGCTGCATTTCCGGATCGACTGCAAGATAAATAATATGAAGTCTCTGTGTCTGGTGCAGCTGATCGGTCCAGCTTGAGTTCAGGTAATCCCCACCCTTGATAAAATTGTGGAACGTCGCAAGTGTCGGATCTTCCTTGATCAGGAAAGCGTCCGTATGGATCGTCGCCCATGACTCCGTCAGAAAAAAGTGGAACATATTAATGTGTTCCGCCTCATCCGACACGACAAGAATGCTGTTTAACTCTTCACTGTCCGCAAAAATCTCACATGTCTCATAAAATTCATCCATATCACATTGAAATAATTCCGGCATCAGCCGTTTTCTTATTTCGGCATCCGGGATCAGCGTTTCATAGAGTGGATCATGCGCAAAACAGCGGTATAAAAGCTGCTCTAATTTTGGCAGATCCTCGCGCTGTACCCGGTATAATTTGTCCGATTTCATATTTTTCTTATCCCCTTTTTATTGTGTCAGAACATTTCCTTTACCGTCTGACTGATTTCTTTTAAAGTCTCGCAGAGACGTCTGGTCTGTTTTTTATAGCATTCCTTTAAGTAATGCAGTTCTTCCCGGTAATCTGTGTCTGCTTCTTTTCTCTTTTTCAGCAGGCATTTCACCACATGGTAGAGATCTTCATGCCCTAACAGCCTGCCGTAACCCCATTTCAGACGATCTTTGGGCTGATTGAACACATAGTCCGTAAAATGGCGGTAAACATATTCATCAAACATAAATGCATACGCATTGTTATCCACCTGATATATTTTTTCCAGTGCTTTATCCACATCAGATTGTTCCAGAGCGTTTACAGAGTCCTGCAATAAGCCAATATTTTTCCACAATATCTCATGTGGGAAAAATACCTCTCCATACCAATCAATGCGGACAAAATGATCCTGCTCCTGTTTGAATTTTACAAGCAGTTGTTTTTCTCTTTCCCTGTTTTCCGCAAAGAGCTGTTCTGCCTCTTGCATGTTACCTTCTGCAAGAAGTGCGTAGTAGCGGGTATTGATAGCGGCAGTCTCTTCGTAAGACTGTTTTGCTTTTTCCTGTGCCTCTTCTGTTACCTGAATTAATTTTTTTGTGATTGCAGCGATCTGTTCCTGTGTTTCTTCCACTTTCGCTGTGATTTCACTGCCTCCGGCAAGTATGCGCTCTAACACCGGTGTAAAATCAAGCGGCACAACTGCCGTTTCATCCAGTGCTAAGATCAGCAGTGTGAACAGCTCATGGTGCAGCCGGTAAACCGCCTCATCATAAAAATCATCATTATCAAACTGGGAATGGTAATGTGTTTCCATGAAACTTCCGCCGGTAAAATCATTGACCATGGAAGGGATTCCTGCGATTGCCATCGAAAAATCATCTGACCAGGTTTCGATCGGTGCCGTCACGCTTGTCATCTCAGGATAAGCCTTTGTCAGTTCCGGAAGTCCGTCTAAATATTCTTTTATATAATGTACATATTCATAACAGCAGCGGATTCTTGCACGCGTGCCGTGTGCCAGCGCCGGCAGCTCAAAATTCAGATCTGCGATCACTTTTCCGACCCATTCCGGATGTGCGGTAAAAATCTGCTCGTAAGCTCCGGTCGACCAGTCAAAGTTGGAATCAACAACGCCCCATTCCTCTGCCGCCATCGCACAGAACACGATCGTGTTGTTCGGCTTGAATCCGCTTTCAATCAGCGTTTTTGCAATGCCAAACATCATGGCGACTGCCGTATTATCATCTTGAAATCCACTGAAATAGGAGTCATAGTGTGCAGATAACAATACCATGCGCTCCGGGTGTTTTCCCGGAATACAGCCTGAAATGTTATAAGTCGTGCAGTCACGTTTTACCCGGCTGTCGGCCTTCAACCATACGGTTGCTTCTTTCTCTCCATCCAGCAGTTCCCGCAATAATGCAGCATCCTCCCTTGAGATGGAAAATGCCGGTGCATCCTCCGGTCCGGCGATATCCTGTGCGTTGAGTGCCTTCGCATCGACTTCTCCATAACCGCCACACTGCACAGCGATCACTGCCGCCGCACCTTTTAAATGTGCCTGATAAACCGGATAATTGATCCACCACTCATCTCTCTGGTTGATATCCACTAACACCAGTTTTCCGGTTACATCTTTCCCTTCATAATCCGCTTCTGTTCCCTTTCCAAGATACATCAGGGAAAATGCCTGCTCACCGTCCGTTACAAAATCTGTCTGATATGCCCCGAGCAATGCGGTATGCCTTTTTCCCTCTTTCGTTTCAAACGTAAGCTCCGCATTTTTAAACTCCCAGCCATCCACGGTAACCGCATTTTTACATACATCCGACAGTCCAAGTTTTTGCATCTCATCCTTTAACATTTCCCCTGTCAGGAATTCTGCCTTCGAACCCGCAGGACGGTAACCGAGTTTCTCGTTTGAGCGAAACTGCTCCATCCGTTTTGCAAGCTGGTACGAGTAATCCGTATCAATATTTTTTATGACCGCTTCCTGCATTGTCATGTGTGTCACACCTTCTTTTTTGCTGTTTTTTGTGTTATCTATTTCTTTTTGTGTTCAAATTATTTCCTGTTTTTGATTATAGCACACTTTTTTGTTATGAACAGTCTTGTGGGGGGATTTTGAGCCGATATAATTATGTGGAAGGGTTCGATTCGGATGGACATGGCTGTCGGTATTATTATCGGCGGTGCTTTTACAAGTATTGTGTCGTCACTGGTCGAGGATATTATCAACCCGTTTCTTGGAATTTTCGGTGGCATGAATTTTGACAAGCTGCACTGGAATATTGTTGGGGATGTCACATTGAATTACGGAAAGTTTCTGACTGCCGTGATGAATTTCCTGATCATGGCTTTTGTTGTATTTATACTGGTGAAAGCGTTAAATACCGCTGCCCGCATTGCACCTCTATCTTAGATGCAAAGGCAGTGGAAGCATTTGAGAAAAATTTGTAATTTTCATTTGCCACAGCAGATGAAAATTCAGGCAAGTAATTATACGAAATGTGAATGATACATTACACTAGTTCAGGCTGTCTGTCTTTGTGTCATGAACGATACAAAGCAGGCATGTCTGTCCATCCATTTTCCGATCAGTCCGATCACTTTTCCCATAGTAAATGCGGCTAAAATGGTTCCGATCCCAAGGCCGTCAAGATGTCCTAAAAATGCAAAGGTCAGTCCGGCTGTCACGGCAAGGCAGGTAACATCAAATCCAACTTTGATCTTAGAATAGGTAACGGATGTGATATCCGACAATTCTCTCGGGAATAAATCCGTCGGTATGATCGGCAGTTTGCATCGGTTCGACAAAGCAATTCCAATACAGAGCAAAATATAACTGATCAGAAAATAGATTACACGATATCCCGGCGTCAGCGGCAAAACATTGATCCAGCTCTCATGCACATCCAATAATTCGCTGAATGCAAATCCCACTACAAAACTGAACAGATACTGCGGCACAAATTTTTTCCGCAGGATCATGAGACTTAGCACCAGAAGTCCCTGAAATATATAAGTCCAGGTTCCAAGCGATACGCGTGTGAAAACTTCGGAAAATGCATACGGCACGCTTGATATTGCCGAGATGCCTGCGCCGGAATGCAGCATCAGTACAACACCAAGACTGTTGATGGCAACTGCGACCATGAGTGCAAGTTCCCCGCGGACCGTGCGGCGGGATTTTTCTTTCTGTATTTCTGTTTCTTTCATTTTAAATATTTCCTCCCGGGGAAGTTTTTACAGAAGTCCTGTTTCTGCATTTATGGTCATCCCCAAATTTCAGAAACACTTTACACCTTTCTAATCCATTTAACAAATCAATAGTTTTTATAGTTTGATAGACAGTATCTATTAATCGTGATAAAATGAGCAAAACAAGGAGGATTGCCATGAACTTATTCCAGCTTCGTTATTTTGTAACTTTAGCAAAAATGCAGCACTACACAAAGGCTGCACATGAACTTTGTATCACACAGCCGAGTTTAAGCCATGCGATCTCGCAGTTGGAGGCAGAACTTGGCGTGGCACTTTTTGAAAAAAGCGGACGCAATACTACACTCACAAGTTTTGGGGAAGAGTTTTTAATCTGCGCAAACCGCACGCTTGCCACATTGGATTCCGGAGTTTCATCCCTGCAGCGGAGCGCACGCGGTGACGGATTGATCAGGCTTGGCATGCTGCGTTCCCTCGGTGTCAGTTTCATTCCGCAGCTTGCCGCGCGTTATCTGGCATCCCATCCTGAGCATGATGTGCGTTTTACATTTCATACCGGCTCGACCGGCGATCTTGTCAACGGTCTCTCGGCAAGGGATTATGATCTGATTTTCTGTTCCATGCCGCCGGAGACAGAATCGTTAGACACTGTGCCGATCACCCACGAGGATCTGGTACTTATCGTTCCAGACCATCACCCACTGGCAGCAAAACAGTCCGTTGCATTGACGGAAACGCTCATCTATCCACAGATTTATTTTTCCCACGGTTCCGGTATGCGTGACGTTGTGGACCATCTGTTTTCACAGATCAATGCAGTACCGCAGATTGCCTATGAGACAGAGGAAGCCGAGGTGATTGCGGGACTCACTGCACAGGGTTTTGGCATTGCCGTCGTTCCTTATATGGATCTTTTATTAAAGCTGGATGTGAAGATTCTGCAGATCAGTGCGCCTGTATGGGAGCGTAATCTGTATATGATTCATGACCGGCAGGCGTTTATGCCGCCTGCCGTAAGAAATTTTTGTGAATTTGTTTTAAAAGAATGTAAGTATCCTATGATACCAGATTAATTCTGCCACTGGATCTGTTGTTTTGTGAGCATTGGATAATGCACCGGAACACTTCCGTCAAGATCTTCTCTGTGCATGTCCACCGCCGTGATCTGGCTGTTGGAATATGTGGTGTAGTAATAAATTCCACGGCTTGCATTACAGCAGGAGGTGTAGATCGTGATCTCATATTTTCCATCGGATACCTCGCAGCAGCCTCTCTGCTGGTCGACAGATCCTAAGATATGGAAAAACTGTGCCACACTCTCCTCCTCGGAATCGTCAGAAACTGCGTTCATTTTTGTAAACGCGACTCTCGCAAAACGGGAAGCTGATGAAAGATCACCCGGCAGTCCTAATGCCCCCATGCCACGGCTGTACATATTCAGATCCAGTTTATCCGCAAAATGATTTTCCGGCTGTTTTGGTGACAGTCCCATGTAATTATTCAGCATAAACATCTGCTGCTCAAATGGCGGATTGTTTGTCAGGACACCAACCGGATTTTCATGGATATGCAGTCCGTCTTTCATGGATTCTACTGTAATCGATCCACTCTTATCTGAGATGATCCAGTGTAGCATGCCGGACGGCAGATTTTCACTGAACGGCGTATCCACAATACTTAAATCTGCAATCAGCTCCCGCACCTCATCTAACGTTGCGCACTGCGCAAGCACCCATGGAATAAATTCAAAGGATGCCACATTTTTTTTACCGCTTTCTTCCTTATGATAATATGCATTGCCGACAAAATTAAGTCCCGCCATGCCGACGCCTTTTTCGTTCACCGCATCATAATAAAGCGGATAATCTCCTGCCATGTGCGCCATGCCAATGATCGCATAATGTTTTTCCAGATTTTCCGTGTGACGGAAATGAAATGGATAATTCCGCGGTGTCACCGCAATTTCCTCGCCATAAGAAAATTCATAATCTAATGTTCTTCCAAAATAAAAGTCTTTCGTCAGGTAAGTTGCTGCTGTACACATAAAATTCTCCATTCTTATATTGTTTTCAAACCGGGACTTTCGTGCGAAAAATCTAGCCAATCTCGTCCACGTTTGCCCCACGCAGTTTAATTCCGTCTGTCTGTTTTAAATCCTGCTGGTATGGATTCGACTCATTATAATATCTGATCTGTGTGTCCGTCACACCACCGGAAATATAAGAACGGCCACATTCCGGGCAGACCGATGTCTGGACTCTGACGGATGCAGATACCACTTCGCCGTTTTGCGTGGCAGCTTTGTGATACGCATTGGAAACATGCTGCCCCTCATGTGCCCGGACAGCAGAAGATGCCGCTTCCGGTGAAATATGCGCAGCATTTTTAAAGGAAACATTCGCTTCGTTAGAGCCATCAACATATTTGCGGTTTTTACAGGTCTGGCACTCTGTGGTCTTAGATTTATCGACCGCGCCTTTTTGTCCCAGTTCATCTTTATTATTAACATTATTCCGCTGATTTAAATTATTATCATAGGAATCTGTGATATTCCATTTGTATCCATCCACGCCACCGATCATAACGCTCCTCCCCTCCATCCCCATAGGTCTTTTATACCCAGGATTCATCATACGGCAAATCTGCAATTCAATATGCCAATTTTTACAGTTGAGATAATATGATTAGGGTGTCAAAAGGTGGTTCATAACTTAGCGATTGTCAAATTGCACAAAGCCGAGACTGTTTTTGTGACTTTGGGAGAAAATTAGAAAATCTTAGTATGCCTGTCTATTTACAGTAATGTTCTGCCACGGACGGCAGAACAAGGCTTCACGAGCCATGGAAGGCTCGTTGAATGCCGTTTACGTCACTCTGTGAAAAACTGATTCAGGCATACTTAGTTTTTCTTATTTTCGGACAACGGAACAAAACAAGTTCGGTTTTGTGCAATTTGACAAACCCAAAATTGAAAACCACCTTTTGACACCCGAATCATAATATGCGACAAATACGAAATTCATCCTACTAATTTTCATAACTGCCGGTTTCAAAATTGCTCGTTCACCTTTATTATACGCCCGATCTTACCGTCTTTCAATCCGTCTTCTGATTCTCCTCCATAAAACAGCCGACAAAATAACTGCTGCATAATCCGTCAATGCCTGTCCGTAAATGACACCGTTTAACCCCATACACGCATTTAACAGGTACAAAAGCGGTATCAGAAGCAGTCCCTGACGCATAACGGAAAGTATCGTCGCCGGAAATGAATTTCCTACTGACTGCATACAGTTCATATTGACAAATAACAGCCCTATGACCGGCCCGGAAAGCATGTAGGCGATCAGCATTTTCACGCCATAATACACAACTTCCCCGTCACTGATGAACAGCCTTATGATCGGCTCCCGTAAAACAAAAAACAGCGCCGTAGCTAAAATGCCGACAATGACACAGCATTTTTTTGTATACCGTTCCACGGAAACAAACCGCTTGTGATCTCCAGAACCATAGTTATATCCCAGAAGCGGCTGCACTCCGTTTGCCAGTCCCATCTGTAAAAATGTGATAAACATGTTTGCCTTAAACACGATGCCGATCGCCGCCACCGGCGCATTGCCGTATGCCACTAAGATCTGGTTTAACACGATCGTGGACACACTCATCAGCATGGAAAAAACAGCGGTCGGCAGTCCGGTCACACATACTCCGCTCAAAATGCCGTCTTTGCAGGTAAAATATTTGATAGAGATGGAAAAACATTTACTTTTCTTTAAAAAATACCACAGGTAATAGATGCCTGCCAAAATATTTCCGATTGTCGTCGCAACTGCGGCTCCCGCAGCTCCCATCCCCATACCGCTGATCAACACCGGATCTAACACGATATTGGCGACGGTGCCGATCATACTGCCGATCATTGCCTCCTTGCTTGCACCCTCCGCGCGCACAACAAAACTTGCCGCTGCAGACCAGATGATAAACGGCGCCCCGTATGCAATGTGAAAAGTGTATCCTTTTGCATAGAGAAACGTCTGCTCGTTTGCTCCGAACATATTTAAAACTGGCGTCATAAATACCATTAAAATGACTGCAAGTGCTACACCGACGACCAGGGATGCATATGTCACAAACGCGGATACCTGTTTCATTCTTTTTTCATTTTTCTCTCCCATCGCCATGGATGCAGCCGCACTGCCGCCCATTCCAAACATGTTGGCAAATGCCATAAACAGTATAAAGATCGGGTTTGTCAGGCTGACTGCAGCCACCTGCAGCGGATCGCCGGTCTGTCCGACAAAAAAAGTATCTGCCATGTTGTATACAACTGTTACCAGACTGCTGATCACACTCGGGATCGCCATCTTTGCAACCGCCTTCGGGACGGGAAGGCTGCTCATCAGTTCATTTTCGTTCATTTTTTCTCCTTTCTTTCGGTGGTTTTTCATGAAAAAACGCTTTCACACGAATTACCATTTCTACACCGATATTATCCTCAATATATAATGGGCGAAAGTTCCTTTGTCCAAGTCTCTTTCGCCCATTTCTTCTTTCTTTTTAACATTTTCACAGCCATTTCGGGCGAAACCATCTTCTGTTCTCCTGTTTTCGCCCTGATTTTTTCATTTTCGTGGGCTATTGGCTTCATCCTTATAACGCTTTCGCCCATTCTCTTCTAAATCTCCATTGGTCTTCGATAAAAATGGGGGAATCTCTTTCGTTTTCACTTCATTTCACCCATTTCTTCCTTTTTATACACCCTGCACGATTTCATTTAAGAAATACGCGTGCACCCTTGCATCTTCACTCACTTCCGGATGAAAGCTAAGTGCAAGCTGGTTTTTGTAGCGGACTGCTACCGTATCGCCATCCACTATCGCCAATGTCTCTACCTGCGGATCTAAAATTTCATCAATGTATGGTGCACGGATAAAATTCATCCGGTAGGTTCCAACGTGTGTGATCTCAGCATCCGTGACAAAGCTTCCGAGCTGTCTACCATAGGCGTTGCGTTTCACGCTTACCGGCAGGGTTTTTAAATACGCTCTGTCATCGTTGGAAACACGCTCTGCTAAAAGGATCAGCCCTGCGCAGGTCGCAAGCACCGGTGTACCCGCTTCGATCAGTTCTTTTAACTGGTCAGACATGCCAAGGTCTCTAAGCAGTTTTCCCTGTACCGTGCTTTCACCTCCGGGAAGCACGATCCCCTGCAGTCTGCCATTCTGCACAGCCTCTTCCAAATCCTTTTTCTGACGGATCAGGAATGTATCTGCACCAAGCCCGTCAAGCATCGCCTGATGCTCCGCAAATGCGCCCTGCACCGCAAGGATTCCGATTGATACTTTTTCTGACATGATATTCTCCATTCTTGCGCTGTTTTTTGCGCATCTCAAGTTTGTGCGTAAGCACAAATCCTGCGTGTGAAAAATCTTATTTTTCACACTAATCTCCATTTCTGAGCAATTTATTTCCCACGCTCTGCCATAAGCAGCTGTATCTCGTCCTCGTTGATGCCGACCATCGCTTCTCCTAAATCTTCAGATAACTCTGCAATCAGTTTTGCATCATTGTAATTGGTCACTGCCTGTACGATTGCTGCTGCACGTTTTGCCGGATTGCCGGATTTGAAGATACCGGAACCTACAAATACGCCCTCAGCGCCAAGCTGCATCATCAGTGCCGCATCTGCCGGAGTTGCCACACCGCCTGCTGCAAAGTTTACAACCGGAAGTTTTTTGTGGTCATGCACATATTTTACAAGATCATATGGAACCTGAAGCTGTTTTGCTGCCTCGAAAAGTTCATCTTCACGTTTTGCCGCAACTGCCGCGATCTCGGAGTTGATCAGTCTCATATGATGTACCGCCTGAACCACATCACCGGTTCCCGGTTCCCCTTTGGTACGGATCATCGCTGCACCCTCAGCGATTCTTCTGAGTGCCTCTCCTAAATTTTTTGCTCCGCAGACAAACGGCACCTGAAATTTTGTCTTGTCAATGTGGTAAACATCATCTGCCGGAGAAAGCACTTCACTCTCGTCAATGTAATCGATCTCTAATGCCTGTAAGATCTGTGCCTCCGCAAAATGACCGATTCGGCATTTTGCCATAACCGGAATGGAAACCGCACCCTGAATCTCCCTGATCAGCTTCGGATCACTCATTCTTGCCACACCGCCTGCCGCTCTGATATCCGCCGGGATCCGCTCTAATGCCATAACCGCACATGCTCCTGCTGCCTCTGCGGTTTTTGCCTGCCCGGCATTTGTGACATCCATGATGACACCACCCTTTAACATCTGTGCCAGTTCACGGTTTAATTCATACTGCTCTTTTGTATTATTTATATTACTCATAACTAACTTTCTCCTTTTTCAGACAACCAGTTTGATTTTCTGCGCAGTTTTTCAAACAGTTACTCTGTATCAATTTCTTTCCGGATCCTGATGTTATGAAGTATAAGAAAAAACTGGATGCATGAAAACATCCAGTTTTTTCTTTTTCAGCCATGCCAGTTTGTAATTAACATGATCTGAGCATTCATTTTTTATTTCAATCCATGATACCATATCAGCACCAATAAATCTTCTATGCCCGGACTGCCCAGCGCATCTTCGTAGACCGCGCTCTTCCATTCTGTGCACATTCCTGTGCACTCGGTCTTACAACATCTTTTGAATAATCTGCATAAATTCCTGCCCGACAGCCTTCTTTTAATGCTTTTTTGACCAGTTTATCCTCCCCGGAATGAAACGTGAGGATCGCCACACGTCCACCTGGTTTTAAGGCGTCTGGCAGTTTTTCCATGAATTCATATAAGACCTCAAACTCACGGTTCACATCGATGCGGAGTGCCTGAAATGTACGCTGACAGGTCTTTTTGATCGTGTCTTTTTTTTCTTTTTCCGGCAGAAAATCCAGTGTTTTTTCAATCACTTCGCGCAATTTTGTCGTCGTGTCGATCCGGTTGCCCTTTCGTATCTCGTCGGTGATCGCCTTCGCAAGCTCCTCACAGTAAGGTTCATCGGAATTTTCATAGAGCATTCCGGCAAGTTCCTCCCTTGTGATGGTATCAAGACGTTCTGCCGCGCTGATTCCTGCTTCCTGATTTAAGCGCAGGTCAAGTGGGCCATCCACCTTAAATGAAAATCCACGCTTTGGATTGTCGATCTGCATGGAAGATACACCCAGATCCGCTAAAATGAAATCAAAACCGCCGACTTCTTTTGCGATCTCATCGATCGTACAGAAATTCTGCAGCCGGATCGTCAGGATATCCTCTCCGTACCCGAGTTCTTCCAGTCTCTTTTTCGTCTTGGCGGACTCCTCCGGGTCAACATCGGTTGCATAGATATGCCCCTGTCCGTTCAGACAGGCAAGCATTGCTTTTGTATGCCCTCCATATCCTAACGTTGCATCAAAACCGGTCTCGCCCGGCTGGATCTTTAAGGTATCAAGGATCTCCTGCACCATAATGGAAATATGCATTCCTGCCGGCGTATTTCCCTTTTTGATGACATGTTCAATCGTATCCTGGTATTTTTCCGGCTGAAGTTCTTTATACTTTTCCTCGAACTTCTTCGGGTATTTTCCTTTATAACGTACACGCCTTTTGTGCGGTGTCTGCTGTTCCTGTTCCATATGTCTGTCCTTTCTGTTTCCAAATCATGGTTTCAAAAAATATTTCTTATGATGATCTCAAAACCATCCTTTTCCATCAACAACTAATGTCTTTCATTATAATTGCTGGATTGGAACAATTCAATGCCTGATTGCTTTGCGCATTATAAAAAATCCTACAACACAAAAAATGCCCTCTTCTGAGAGACATTTACCCGCCTGCTTAGAAAAGAGCATTTTTACTTCATCTGAATTTGTATTCACTGACAAACTGCATGTAATCTCAAATTACATGTAATCCCAAATTACATGTAATCCCAAGTTTACACCATCATCCGTATCTACTAGATATTCAGCAGATCACTGAACACTTTCAGTGCACCGTCTGTCTCATGTGCAAGAACACGTTTTGCAAGGACTTTACCAAGCTGAACACCTTCCTGGTCGAAGCTGTTTACATTCCATAAGAATCCCTGGAACATAATCTTATTCTCGAAGTGTGCTAATAACGCACCAAGAGAACCAGGATTTACCTGATCACCGATAATGATGCTGGATGGACGGCCGCCCTCGAAGTTCTTGTTGCGGTTCTCATCGGATTTACCACATGCAAATGCAACGATCTGTGCTGCAACGTTTGCACACAGTTTCTGCTGGCTTGTGCTGTCCTGGATCACAACATCGGTTCCGATCTGGTTATTCTTAAATCCAACGAACTGAAGTGGAACAATGTCGGTTCCCTGATGTAATAACTGGTAGAAAGAGTGCTGTCCATTTGTTCCTGGCTCACCAAAGATCACCGGGCCTGTCGGATAGCTGACCGGCTCACCGAAGCGGTTTACAGATTTACCGTTTGACTCCATGTCAAGCTGCTGTAAATGCGCAGGGAAACGGTTTAATGCCTGGGAATATGGCAATACTGCAGTGCAAGGATAACCTAAAACGTTTCGCTCATATACACCGATCAGTGCATCAAGCATCTCAGGGTTCTTTAATACATCTTCATTTGCGGAAAGTTTATCTTCGGCTGCTGCACCCTCTAAGAACCGTGCAAATACTTCCGGTCCGAATGCCAGGGATAAAACGGCTCCGCCGACTGCGGAAGTGGAAGAGAAACGTCCTCCGATATAGTCATCCATGAAGAAAGCTGCCAGATAGTCATCGCTCTTTGCAAGCGGGGATGTCTCACTGGTAACTGCGATCATATGTTTCGAAGCATCTAATCCTGCTTTCTTTAATGCGTCTTTTACGAAAGATTCATTTGTTAATGTCTCAAGTGTGGTACCTGATTTGGAAACCAGTACGAAAATAGAGTGTGCCACATCAATGGAATTTAAAACTGCTGCTGCATCATCCGGGTCAACGTTGCTGATGAATTTTGCTTCCATCTTGAATGTGTTGTTTTTCTTTGCCCAGTTTTCTAATGCAAGATACATAGCACGAGGACCAAGATCACTGCCGCCGATACCGATCTGAACAACTGTTGTAAACTTCTCACCTGCTGCGTTTGTGATTTCGCCTGCATGTACTTTGTTTGCAAAATCAGCGATGCGGTTCTGCTGCTCTACATAAAAAGCACGTTTGTCCACGCCGTCAGCGTTTACTGCATCACCAAGCTGTCCACGTGTCATATGATGAAGTACCAGACGTTTTTCACCGGTATTTACAACTTCACCATTGTAGAGAGCTTTAAATTTTTCTGCAAGCTGTGCCTCTTTTGCAAGTTTTACGAGTGCATCAAGCACATCATCATCAACAGCTTTTGCTGCATAATTGTAAGAAAATCCCTCAGCCATAGGAATGCTGTAATTTTTTACACGCTCTGCACCGTTCTCGCCTGACATTACTTCTGCAAGGTTTACGCGGGAAGCCTTTGAAAGTTCCTTATAGGAATCAAGGGTGTCTAAGTTGTTCCAGGTAATCATAATGTCCTCCTTGTTTTTCAGAGAGAAATACCCGCTCCATAAGAATCGCGCATTTTCCTCCATAAATATATTTTTAGGTACTTAAAATTTTTTAGCTTAAGTGATTATACTATTAAATATCTGCAAGTTCAAGCCTCTGCCTTAAGATCACGAAAAATCACTAAAAAAATTAAAAAATTGTGCACTTACGACCATGTCTGTAATTTTCAGATGGACATTATTTTCCCTTTTTGAACGATGTTTTTTATCTGCAGATCTTTATCCAGCAATAGCAGGTTTCCATAATTTCCAACTGCAATCCTGCCGTAATCTTTCTCCACACCGATCGATTCTGCAGGATTTTCAGTTGCTGCCAGGACTGCATCCTCGAGCGGTATTCCCATATTCAGTACACAGTTTTTCATGCAGTCAAACAGGTTTGTGACACTGCCTGCGATAACACCCGGATCTTTTGTCAGGACGGCTTTTCTGCCTTTTACGGTCACGCCCTGCCCGCCAAGCTGGTAGTCCCCGTCCAAAAGTCCCGTAGCTTCCATACTGTCTGAGATCAGAATGACTTTATCTGCCCCGAAAATACGGAATGTCGTTCTCACCATCGCCGGATGAATATGAATACCGTCTGCGATCAGTTCCACCTCGGCTCCTGCCTCAAGTGCCGCTATGATGGGTCCCGGCTCCCTGTGATTGATCCCCGGCATGGCATTATAGAGATGTGTCATATGGCCCACGCCTTTTTCCAATGCCTCGCGCGCCGTATCGTAATCACTGCAGGTATGCGCGATAGAGATTTTTACCTGGTCATGGCACTGTTCGATAAATTCCATCGCACCTTTTTCTTCCGGTGCGATATCTACCAGTTTGATCAGCCCGCCGCTTCTCTCCTGCAGACGCAGAAACATTTCTTTATCTGCCGGCATAATATATTCCGGATTCTGCGCCCCGGCTTTTTTTAGATTGATAAACGGTCCTTCCATATTGATGCCGACCAAATCTGCTCCGGTATCTTCTTTGTAATCTGCCGCCTTGTCCATGACATGTCCTAAGATTTCTTCATTATAGGACATTGTCGCCGGGCAGATGGCAAGAACACCATTTTTTGCCTCATACTCTGCTATTTTTAACAGTTCTTCTTTCGATGCCTGACAGAAATCATAGCCTACCGCCCCATGAAAATGAATATCCACAAGTCCCGGTATCGCATACATGCCTTCCCCGTCGATCACATCCTCATCTGTGGCAGTAATCTGACCGTTCTCTGCGATCTCTGCGATCCGTTCATCTTCGATCCTGACATCTTTCTTTTCAAACTTATGATCTTCTGTATAAACCAATGCATTTTTTATGATCATTTTGGATTTTCCCCCTTTTAAATCTCCGAAAGTGCATCCTCATCTGCGATCAGTGTGAAATCCGGATGCATCTGCAGAATGGATGCCGGGACTTCCGGTGTGACCGGTCCGGTAAATGCTTTTTTGATGATATCCGCCTTGTTTTTTCCATTTGCGATCATGATGACTTTCTTTGCCTGTACGATTGGCAGGATACCCATGGTATATGCCTGACGCGGAACTTCATCCTTACTCTCAAAAAATCTCTTGTTTGCCTCGATCGTGCTCTCCGTCAGTTCCACACAGTGTGTATTTTTTTCAAAATGATCCGCCGGTTCGTTAAAACCGATATGTCCGTCCAGGCCAATTCCAAGAAGCTGCATATCAATACCACCGGCATTTTCGATGATCTTGTCATATTCCCTGCAGACTTCCTCACTGTTAAGATTTTCTCCGTTTGGAATGAAAATGTGGTCTTCCCTTACATTTACATGTTTAAACAGATTTTCCTGCATAAAACTCCAGTAGCTCTGTTCGTGGTTTCTTTTGATTCCTCTGTATTCATCCAGATTGATCGTCGTAACCCCGGAAAAATCAACCTCACCGTTGTTATATGCTTCCACGATCTTTTTATATGCCCCCACAGGTGAACCACCGGTAGCAAGTCCTAAAACCGCATCCGGTTTTAAATTTACCTGTCCTAAAATCAAATTTGCTGTCTTTACAGAAACCTCATCATAGTTTTTCACTTTAATAATTCTCATGTTGTTTTCCTCCCTCTCCTTACTGGTATGAATCATATGACATCATAAAACGCTCTTTTACCGGCTTTGTATCAACCCCACATAACAGGCAGCACATGATACATGCGCCATATACCGGTGGATAGTCCGGAACGTCTAATTCAATATCCGGATGCAGCATCTCTTTTAACATTTCCCGGAATGCCGGTTTCTGTTTTAAAATTCCGCCGGATGCAACCACATATTTTCCGACATCATAATGATCCACGGCAAAATTGATAAGTTCCGCTAAACATGCTGCATTGTTCTTTAAAATCTGCTCTGCGATTTTATCCCCATTTTCATGTGCCAGAAATACGCACGGCGTAAACGAAGCAATATAGGACTGGTTTTTACTGTAGATGTCCTGGATGCTCTCCCATACCGTATTCCCTAATTTTTCCTCAACAAGATCCGTCAGTATCGTATGTTCTCCGATCCCGTCCCTTGCATCCTGCGCTGCACAGATCGCATCCCGTCCGATGTGGTAGCCGCTGCCGCCTTTATCAAGCAGATATCCCCGCCCGCCAAAATGCTTTAAATTTCCATTCTGGTTTGCGTAAATGATCATTCCGGTTCCGCTGATCGCAGCCACACACCGGTCAAGATTTTTTCCACAGGCAATGACGTTATAGATGTCATTTTCGCACTGGATTTTTACTTTCGGATATTTTTCTTTTAACATCTTTTTGATCTTTGATGTATTGTTTCCGGAATCTAATCCTGCAGCACCCACAAAGATTCCGCTGATCTTCCCCTTGATCTTCATGAGCGTATCAATGCCAAGCTGCAGGATGTTCATTGCCTCCTCCATTCCTACCGTATTCGGATTGCAGCCGTCAAGGATGATCCGTTTTAAAATTCTTCCGCTTTCCGAAAATAAAACAAACTCTGTTTTCGTTCCCCCGCCATCGATTCCGATCATCATCTTTTCACTGTCACTGTTTTCACCGATCAGCGTATCGATGGAAACATCTAAAATCTCTGAGATCACACAAAGATTTTCGATACTCGGACAGGACTGTCCACACTCCCATTTGGATACCGCCTGTGGGCTGATTCCTAATTTTTCCGCAAATTCGTATTGATTCAGTCCTCTTTTATTCCGGTATGTTTTGATGTTTTCCGCCATTGTCATGATATCAAACACTTCGCATCCCCCATCTCGTTTTTCTAATTTCATTATAAAACTAATGGTTGATTTTTCAAGCATGTGCCGGTTGTTATTTCTTTTTACACATCAACTATCAGTTGATATGGAACAAAGAGTCGCTTGCGACTCTTTCGCGCCCTGGCGGTGCTGTTTACAGCTAACTTCTACTCCGCGAGATGCACATCCCGCCCGGAGGGCTTTTTAATTCATAGGACGTAATTTCCTATGAATTAAAAAAGCAGAGCTGACATCGTACTATAATACAAAAAATCCGGGCAGCAACACCCGGATTTTTTTATGGTCTGGATATTTAGTCCATATAGGCACCCTTCATCGCACTGGTCGCATGCTGTGCATACAATTTTAACAGACCACTCTTATATTTGCTGGTAAAACCTTTCCAGTTCTTTTTACGTTCCTCTAAGATCTGTGCAATTTCTTCCCCGGTCTTTTCCTCGCCTTTGACACCTACGATCGCAAGACGGCGGTTCTCAACATCAAGTTCAATGAGATCTCCCTCTTCCACGAATGCGATCGGGCCGCCGGCTGCTGCCTCCGGAGATACATGTCCTACGACCGGTCCTCTGGATGCGCCGGAAAAACGTCCATCTGTGATCAGTGCAACGCTGGCTGCAAGTTTCGGGTCGGAGCAGATTGCCTCGCCGGTGTAGAACATCTCCGGCATACCGCTGCCTCTCGGTCCCTCGTAGCGGATAAATACGGCATCTCCCGGTACTACTTTTCCCTTCAGGATCGCATCGATCGCTTCTTCCTCGCTGTCATACGGTTTTGCGTTTAATCTTGCATGGAACATTTCTTTCGGGCAGGCAGTGTGTTTAATGACTGCTCCCTCCGGTGCAAGGTTGCCGCGCAGGATTGCGATGCTTCCCTCTGTACCGATCGCATGGTCAAAATCAGCGATGATATCGGTACGTTTGATCTCTTTTCCGATCAGGGCGGATTTCTCTTTTAAGATCGCATCACAGTGCTCGTAGAAACCGTTCTTTTTTAACTCTTCTAAATTCTCACCGAGTGTTTTTCCGGTAACTGTCATCACATCAAGGTGGAGCATGCTCTTGATTTCTTCCATGACTCTCGGCACACCGCCTGCATAGTAGAAATACTGTGCCGGCCAGTCTCCTGCCGGGCGGATGTTTAGCAGATAATGTGCACCGCGGTGCATTCTGTCAAACGTATCCGCATCAATTTCAAAACCAAATTCATGTGCGATTGCCGGAATGTGCATGACCGCGTTGGTGGAACCTGAGATTGCAGCATGTACCATGATCGCATTCTCAAGACTTTCCATTGTGACGATATCTTTTGCAGCAATTCCCATCTCAACTAATTTCATTAACTGTTTTCCGGCATCATAGGCAGCCTTTTTTAATTCCGGCGCAGTTGCCGGCATCAGTGCTGTTCCCGGAAGCATCAGTCCAAGTGCTTCAGCCATAACCTGCATTGTGGAAGCGGTTCCCATGAAAGAACATGCGCCACAGCTTGGACATGCATTGTGTTTGTAATAGCGGAGCTGCTCTTCCGGGATCTCACCACGCTCATACTGCGCGCTGAATTTTCCGATCTGCTCTAAGGTTAAAAGCTCATTGATCTTACAGCCCGGATCATTTTCCACATATTCCGGTTTTACAACCGTTGCTTCCATAACACCACCGGTCACAACGATCGCGCTCATCTCTTTTAAACGGCCGATACTCATAAGCATCGCCGGCATTGCCTTGTCACAGCTTGCGATAAAAACACCACCATCAAACGTTGTAGCGTTTGCCTGCGCCTCCACAAGGTTTGTGATCGCATCTCTGTGTGCTAAAGAATAATTGATTCCATCGTGTCCCTGGGACATTCCATCGCACATATCTGTTGCATAATAACGCGCTGCTTTTCCGCCGTTTTCATCAACACCTTTTACTGCTTCTTCCACAAAAATATTTAAATGGCTTGAACCCGGATGGCTGTTTCCATAAGTACTCTCAATGATGATCTGCGGTTTGGAAAGCTCCTCTGCCTTCCATCCCATACCCATGCGAAGCGGGTCCATCTCCGGTGCAAGTTCTCTTACTTTCTGACTTCTTAATTCCATAATAGCCTCCATTCCTGCGCTGTTTTTTGCGCATCTCAAGTTTGTGCGTAAGCACAAATCTTGCGTGTGAAAAATCTTATTTTTCACACTAGCCTCCATTCCTGCGCTGCTTTTTACCGTGAAAATCTATAATATACTAAATTTCATGCTCTGTGATTGCTCTGTCATTACCGTTTCTTCTACACGAAGAAAGAAATGATCAGTGCAACGATAAATCCGGTTCCACCAACCAATGTCTCCATGATCGTCCAGGTTTTTAACGTTGTCTTCTCGTCAAGTCCGATCAGTGATCTTACCAGCCAGAATCCAGAATCGTTAAAGTGTGAGCAGACTGTCGCTCCACCGGCAACTGCTGCAACCACACATGCAAGATACATCGGTGATAAGGATGCGATCTCCGGCATTGCTGCTACAATTCCTGCTGCCATGGTCATTGCTACGGTTGCAGAACCTACACAGATTCTTACCAGTGCCGCAACTAAAAATGCTACAATAACGATTGGAAGATTTATGGATGCCACAGCATTACCAATGATCTCACCTAAGCCGGAGTACTGTAAAATATAACGGAGCACGCCGCCACATGCTGTCACAAGAAGGATCAGTCCTGTCGGCTCTAAAGATTTTGTGAGGATCTTCTCTAATTCCGGCATCGTGTATCCATGTCTTGTTCCAAGGATGAACATTGCGGCTAATGTTGCGATCAGAAGTGCTGCAAACGGCTGTCCTAAAAAGTTAAATAACGGTGCCACTCCTGCCAATGCCGGAACCACGCCTGCAACAGATTTCAATATGATAAGTACCAGAGGGATCATGATGATGGTAACGACCGATGCAAAACTCGGAAGTTTGGATTCATCAATATCTTCCTGGTTTGCGATCTGATCCGGAACCGGAACATAAAATTTCTTTCCGCAGATAGCTCCCCAGACCGGACCTGCAACGATCATTGCAAAAAATCCACAGCATACACCGACTAAAATAACCCATCCAAGTTCCACATTTAACATTGTGGCAACTAATACCGGGCCAGGTGTCGGCGGGATAAATGCGTGTCCTACGGCAAGTCCTGCTAAAAGCGGGATCGCATAAAACAGGGAAGATTTCTTTGTTCTTTTTGCAAGAGAAAATGCAAGTGGAATTAAAATGATAAGTCCTGCATCAAAGAATACCGGGATAGAAATAACAAGGCCGGTGATTCCAAGCGCCCATGCAGCCTTCTCATCCCCAAATTTCTTTACCATTGTAACTGCTAAAGTCTGTGCTCCACCCGATGCTTCAAGTATCGCACCGAACATGGAACCGAGTCCTACCAGGAGGGCAATTCCCTTTAGCGTGTTTCCTATACCATCGTCCACCGCCGTTACGATTTCTTCAAACGGCATTCCTGCGATCAGTCCGATTGCAATCGCACCGATTAAGATCGAAAGCATTGCGTGAACCTTAAATTTGATGATCAAAACTAACAACAATGCCAGTCCGATAATTGCTGCAATAACCAGCCGGGTTGTATCTAATTCTGCGACGTTACCCATGATATACCTCCTTATTGATATTTGTATGACGTCTGATGTTTCATTGCGATTATTGTATTTTATTGATCATTTCTTGTCAATACATCTGATGTCTAGTTTGTTAAAACCTCTCTTTTAGACAAAAAAATAAGGTGTTTTCCTAAAAAAGCACCTTGTTTTTTGTATATTTTTCCGATATTGCATCATGTCATATGACGTCTTACCAGTTTTTGGAGTTTTTGTCCCTTACTCATTTTTTTGCTGCGCCTTTGCCTGTTTTTTCAAAATCATCTGACGATTATAATTGAGGTGCATGATCATCGCATATTTTGCACCCGCACTGTCTCCATTTAAGATTGCATCCGTGATCGCACGGTGGGTATCAATCGTTTCGTCTTTTAACTGGCGGTGTGTCAGGTTCACGAACGTGATGACCGCCGACTGAATGATCGGTACCAGTTTCTCAATGACTTTATTTTTGCTGCACCGCGCAATGTAAGTGTGAAATTCCACATCTTTCTGCAGATGGTTCTCCCCGGCAAGATACAGATTTTCCACCTCATCACACAGCCGCTTTAACTCCGCCTTTTCCTCGTCCGTCGCGTTTTCACTTGCCAGCATGGCGATCTCCGGCTCTAACATCAGGCGCACATTGCAGAGGTCTAACGCCAGTTCATATTTGTCCGTAAACCCTGAAAGCCCTAACGGATCATCCTCTAAGCGGTTCGTCCCGATCACATAAGTCCCGGAACCCCTGCGGACCTCAAGCACACCTTTGGAAACCAGGCTTTTTACCGTCTCCCGCACTGTGCTCCGCCCAACGCCGAACAGCTCTGCCAGTTCAAACTCATTTGGCAGTTTCTCACCTATTTTCACCGGCGTATGCAAAATATAATCCATCAGTTCTTCTTCCACATGCGGTGCTAATAATTCCCGGCTCTTTTTTTCCATATTGTATTATTTTCTCCTTTGTCCTGTGTGATGCATAAAGACATCATACCACTTTTTGCCGGATGTTTGAACGCAAAATTTTTAACGTGCCTTCGCAAAATAGTCATTCAAAATTTCCTTGATGTAGTGATAGCGTCTTGCATAAGAGTTTTCCACACGGATGATCTGCATATGGTGCGCCTTACAGATCTCATTTTTCTGTCTGTCCCGCTCCCGTACCACTTCATCCTCAAAATGCTCCTTGCCGTCGAGTTCGATCGCAAAAACGGGCAGCTCGCTTTTTCCCCTCTTTTCATAGACAACAAAGTCGAATCTTCCCATATAAAACAGATTATCATAAGTGACATTATCCCGGAACACCTGGGATATGGCAACCTCTTTGTGGATCGTATATTTATTCCGGGTGAGCCAGATATTTTCCAGCGCATGTGTCAGGTTTTTCATAAATGCCGCTTCTGTTTCCGTGGAAAACGGCTGGATTCCAAGTGCTCTCGAACTGATATGCTTTTCCGTAATTTTGGATTCCCCGTTCATTTTCACATACTGCACCAGCTCGTACAGATCATCATCCTCATTTCCCTGATGAAGGCGCTCCAATTCTTTCCCGTCCGCAAGAAGGATCAGCTTGTCCTTCGCCCGCGACGTTGCAACATTGATCAGTTCCTTATTATTTTTGAGCCAGTCATAAGTTCCCTTTCCAGTCCGGTCGCTTAACGCCGTGGAAAACAGCACCACATCCTTTTCGTCTCCCTGAAATGCATGTACCGTTCCGCACACGACATGCTCAAATCCGTTTTCTTTGATCCCTCGCTCGATCAGTATCCGCTGATTCACAAACGGTGTGATGACAGCAATACTTTTATCAGGATTTTCCCCCGCATAGCGCATGATCTCCTCCACCTCTGCCGGAGAGGTATTCTTCATGTCACCTGGCCCGCCATCCACATTGACATAGACAAGCGGCTGTCTTTCCCTGCTGTCAGACTGCACCTGAAGTTTGGAGTTATAATATTTTTTATTGTTAAAGTCTATGATTTTTTTATTACAGCGGTAATGATTTCGCAAAAGTATCTCATCGCTGACCGCATCACAGGCAAGATATGTCTTATAAATGGAATTTTCGCGGTAATCATATTCATCCGCAACATGGTATTTTCTGCGCAGTTTCCGGTTCGTGAGTTCGTCCAATAAAATAACCGGCTTTAACTGCTGCGGATCTCCCACCAGCATCAGTTTTTCACCCCGGATGATTGGCACAAGTGAGACCGCAACATTGCACTGGCTCGCCTCATCCATGATTGTCATATCAAACAGCGGTTCCGGTTCACCCAGTTTATGGGAAGAAATGCAGGTCGTTATCATGATTGGAAATACCTTCTGCAGCTTCTTTACATTCTCCGATTTCTGCAGATACTTGTTAAATGCTGCTGCCTGCTCATTCACATCTTCATCATCATCTAAAATTTTCCGTAAATCCTGAAACCTGTTACTTTCCAGCTCCTTGATGTATTTTGCGGAGGTATAATACAGATAACTGTAAAATTCATCCTCATTGCGGTCTAATAGAGCCATTGCATCCCGCTCAGATATCTCACCGATCTTCTGGATTTTTTCATCCAGATTCCGCAGCTGACGCCCCTGCAGATCCGTATGGAAATGAAAGAGCGTCGCCACATTTTTCATCCGTTCCTGATACTCCATGACCTGCGTTAACGTTTCTTTGCGCTCCGTCAGGTCTAAGACTTCCTCATATTCCTTTAACCTGCCGGAAAGCTGTTTCGCCCGGTCAATTCTATCACCTTTTCGACGATCTAACGTGGAAGAAAATACTTTAATGCCATGCACCTCTCTCCGCAGCTGGTTGATGTAACAGATACATTCTTTTACTTTTTCCTGATTTCCAAGGCGCAGTACCGGAAATGCGACCCGTTTTCCCTTATAAGTCAGGGAACTTAATTTTTCAAATACATTGTTTATGGGTACATTGTTGTAAGACGCAAACAGTACCGTCATATTGTTAAAAAATGCCGTCACGATCGTGTTTAAGATCGTATTCGTCTTGCCGGTTCCCGGTGGTCCCTGAATATAGGCAAGCGGATATTTCATGGCATTGTTAATTGCAAGAAGCTGGTCGAGATTGATGTTCTGGTTTAACAGTGCGATCGGATATGCCTTCGTTCTTCGCGGACGTTCCAAAAGATCGCCGAAAAATGCCCGGATTGGAAACGTCACCTGCTCTTTTTCGTACATGTCAAGAATCGCCTTATACTCTTCATGCAGATTTAATGCACAGTCCATGCCAAGTCCGATGACATAGGGCATGTCATCCACAACCGCCCGTGCACCGTTTTTTTCTGTAATCGCATCTTTTATTTTTTCAAGATTTTTTTCAAAATCGGATAACAGCTCATATTCATCCGCATCTAAATACCTTCGGATATTTTCCTGCTCTCCCCCTATGGTAAACTGCGTGCAGATCGTGATATCTTCATCCGGTTTAAATGCCTTGTTTTTTACATCCAGATTCAGATTCCGGTATGCCAGCACATACAATCCATTTTTTGTATGGATGCTTAAAATATTCAGTGCCAGCTTTTGAATATGAAGCGTTTTCCCCTGTTGCGTGCCCCGGTTCATGCGCCGCTGAAAATTTGTCACGATCTCTTTAAACTGTTCCTCCGACAACTGATACTCCCCGTCACGCACCTGATCTCCGTCGATATAGCGCACCAGTTCATAATCGGTCGTATACGGCGTGGCATCCAGTTTGCTGCACATTTCCAGATAATTCAGTATTTTTAAATTTGCCGTGTTTGCAAAAAGGTTCTGGTAGCGTTCCGGGTGCAGCGCGATATCTTCGATCAGCCGCTCATTCTCCGGGCAGTACGAGCCTTCCACGATCTCGGTCGAGAGGATGGAATCGATATAGATCTTATCGTATCCCTCAATCGAGCACCGGTTGAGATGAAGTCCGTCCACTTTTAAAGTCTTGTTCCGTGGGTCTAAGTCCCGGATTCCGATCCAGTAGTTCGTGTGCCTGCCCTCTTTGTTCAGATATTCAATTTTCAGCCATTTTCCTTCGTGGATAGCTTTGAAGATATCTCTGTGTATACTGTTCATATGTTTTTGCCAGTCTTCCCAATCCTCCTCGCATACTCCGCCAGCTCCCGGTTCGCTTCATTTAACGGTCCAAACTCTTCTACCGCACAAATACATTTTTTACAGCTGTCAATCAGCCGCTTTGCCGCCTGCACCTTATCCTGTCCAACCGGGTAAAATGCCTTTTCTGACACAACTTCTGAAGCAAGTGCCACAGCCGCTTTGTACTCCACATCATTTTCCTGCAGGATTCCCGCTGCAAACGGAATGTTTTCGCGCCACAGCCTGTTGTATACCGGGATGCCGCTGCCCGCACCGCCGATCACAAAAATCTGTGAACTGACCGGATCTGGGACTTGACTGCCACTGCAGAAATCTTTACTGCTGCAATTCTCTATGTCAGAATCTTTGAAATCTCTTGTATTCTGATATCCCGTGCACAAAAAAATCTGTCCTGTCACCGGATCAAAGCTCTGATCCGCCACCCCGTATAATTCCTGCACATAATTTCCGGCAAAAATCTTCTCCGGTGTGCCGATGCGGTCGATGCGGTCGCCTCTGACACAGGCGATCGTATCGGAAACTTTCTGCGCAAGGTCAAGCTCATGCAGTGACATAATGACCGCCATCTTTTTATCTCTTGCAAGCATGCGGATATTTGTAAGTATATCCATCTTAAAGCCCATATCCAGATAGGAGGTTGGCTCGTCTAAGATCAAGATTTTTGTATCCTGACAGATTGCCCGCGCAAGCATCAGACGCTGGCGCTGTCCGTCGCTGATTTTCATGAAATCCTGATCCTGTACTTCACCTGCATGGACAAGCGCGATCGCCTCATCCACTTTTGCCCAGTCCTCTTTTGACAGGATGCCAAATCTTCCCGTATAAGGATAACGCCCGGAGGCAACCACTTCCCTGCCGCTCATCAGCTCCGTGCGGAGGCGTTCTGTCATGACCATGGACAATCGTCTGGAAATCTGGCTGTCTTTTAATTCATCCATGGATGCTTCGCCCAAAAATACGGTTCCATCCAGTTTCTTTAACTGCTTTGTAATCGTCTTTAAGATCGTGGATTTTCCGGAACCATTCGGCCCGATCAGTGTCAGTATCTCCCCCGGCCGGACAGAAAGATTCACATCCCCGATCAAAGGTGTTTTATCATAGCCGACAGTCAGATGCTCTGTGCGGATCTCCTGCATATATGACTACCTCCCCTCCTGTTTTCTCAACATTGCTGCGATCACGACCGGCACCAGAAACAGTGCCGTGACCGAGCTGATACTGATTTCCGTCGGCGCAAACACGGTTCTTGCAATTCCGTCACAAAAAAGTGTCACAACTGCACCACACAAAAAACACCCCGGAATCAGGATAATCGGGCGCGCTGTTTTTGTCGCCATCCTCACCAGATGCGGCACTGCAATTCCGACAAAGGAGATCGGTCCCGCAAATGCAGTCACGCAGGCAGACAGAAGGCTTGATAAAAGGATCATCGTGACCCTCAATACTTTTACATTGACACCAATATTTCTGGCATATGCCTCCCCCATCTGATATGCCCCGATCGGTTTTGCCAGACAAAAAGTCACAAGCACTGCTACACCGACGATCACGACGATCATTTTTATATTTTCCCATGTCATGCCGGAAAAACTTCCCATCGACCAGTTGTGAAGATTGACGATATTCGAATCGCTGGCAAATGTGACGCAGAAGTCCGTGATGGCGGAACAGATATAACCGATCATGATCCCACAGACCACCAGCAGCGACATTTTTGACACGCGAAATGAAATTAAAAGCACGAATCCCATGGCAAGCATGGAACCCACAAACGCAGCCATAACCATGCCAAAGGAACTGATCATAATGCCTTTTTCCAGCAGGAAAATCATGGTAAGTGCCACCACCAGTTTTGCGCCGGATGAAATTCCAAGCACATACGGTCCTGCAATCGGATTCTGGAAAAAGCTCTGGAGTAAAAATCCCGACACTGACAGTGCTCCTCCTAACAAGATCGCAGCAAGGATGCGCGGCAGTCTGATTTTCCACACGATCTGTGAAAATGTCTCATCTTTTCCACTTCCCGCAAGGATTGCAAACAGATCCGATGTGGATATGTCCACACTTCCCGCCCCGACATTCCATAAAAACAATACCGATAATATGATAATTGCAACAACAAAAGAGATGATATAACGTTTTTTCATGATTTCCTCTGGTTTATATGAATTCCTGTCAGTTGATTTTCTTCAAAAACCGGTACTCTGCATCTGTTTCCCCATTCAGTACCTTATTGAGATCCTCAATGAAATCACAGGTTCCACTGGTCTGCTGGTAAAAATTGCTTCCGGTTGTGTAGACCTGTCCTGTTTTTACTGCTTTAAAGTCGGCAAACAGACTGTTTTTCTGTACCAGTTCAGCGATCGATGTCAGTTCTCCCTCTATTGTACCATTGTAAATGAGAATGTCAGCATCTTTTTCGGCCGCATAGAAATCTTCCATCTGCATTTTTAATGTGGAGAGTGCATTTTCCTCTTCCGGGACATAACCATTTAAGGAATAAGTGCCCCCCGCAAGTTCGATCATTGATGATACATAATCATTTGGTTTCCGTACCGTAATCGTTCCATCCGATGCAACTGCAAAAAATGCTACCGACAGCCCCGTTTTTTCTTTTTCCAAAATCGGCTCAATATGTGCTGCCTGCGCATCAAAAAACGCTTTGGCCTGCTGTTCTCTCCCGAACAAAACGCCAAAAAGCTTTATCCATTCGAGTCTTCCAAGCGGGTGCTTTTCATAGCTGGAGCGCTCGATCATGACCTTGATCCCAAGTTCTTCTAATTTTTCTTTCACTTCCGGGTTGTGCGTGATCATCGTATTTTCAATCGCAAACGTGCATCCACCGGAAAGTAAAAGTTCATAGTCAGGCGCACTGTATTTCCCGGCATAGATCAGATTTCCCGCTGCCATCGCATCTGCCGCCTCTTTTACATACCAGTCTTTTTCTTTTACTCCTGTATATTTCAGATCGGAGACAGCACCGATCTGGCAGACTAAATCCATCACCGCACTCGACACCAGATATACATTTTCAAGCGGCTGTTGTAAAACTGTCACATCTGCCGGAACATCCGCCGGCACTTTGACACCTTTTGGCACAAGCAAAAAACGACCGTTATCCACGATCGTAATCAGCTTATAAGCACCATATTGTTCTACTTCAAACTGGTCGGCGTAGGATAACTCCATACGCCCATTGCAGTCTAAGTCTTTAAAACCTGCCGTTTCCGGAAATTGAAAAGTCAGGGTGTAATCAATCTCATGCGGCGTACTCATTGCCGTCGTATCACCGATCACATCCATCTCACATGGGATTCCATCAATTGGAAATGTGAATGTAGAGTTTCCACCTTCATTTTCATTGAGATATTTCTCCCCGTTCACGATCATGTAATCGTAATGCGTACTGCTCCATGTGATCGTCGCATATGCCACTCCATCCTTCACAGTAACTTTCGCCTGTGAATCCACAGTTGCTTTTCCGCTGCCGCCTTCTAATGTGACTTCCACCGTATATTCGCCATCCTCAGGAACTGAGACTTCTGTGCCGTCTGCCTGTTCTGCGGCATCATTTCCAGTCATGCTTTCTTCCGTTCCATCCTGATCTGCAGTTCCCTGCACATTTTCTTCTGCTGCCTGTGCATTTTTCTCTGTGGCTGTACCTGCCTCTCCCTGTACACTTTCCGCAGCTGTCTGACCAGCCCCGCCTTCTACTGCAGCGGCATTATTTTTTGCACCGCATCCCGTGAATATCTGCATGCACATCATTGCGGATAAGATTACTGCGGTCACTCTCTTTTTATTCATACAAATCTCCATTTATTAGTTATCTGTCTCCTGCGGATCAGAAACGCTTACTTTGTGATCGTACCACTCGCCTTTTGTGCCGAGGATTGCAAGATCAAATTCTTCATCTAATGCTTCTACCGGCACATCAAAACCATATACCTCGTCGGTGGTTCCATCACTGTATTTTACAGTATCCGTTGTCGGCTCTAAAATATCAGCACCGTCTTTTTTCGCATCATCTGCTGTTCCGACAAACAGATTTACAATTTTTTTTGAAACAAGGCTGATATGGATCGTCATTTTTCCGTTTTCTACGGTAAGGATACCACGTCCCTCATCTGCCTCATTTACATGAAACATGCTGCTGTCTGTATCAAACTTTGCGGTGTAAACACCATCCTCGAGAGTACCAACGGTACTCTCTGTGGTGGATGTTGACTCAAGGTCTCCAAGGGAATCGATGGCATCTTTTGTATGATCAATATAGATCTGCTGGATTGCTTCGATTCTTCCAAGTCCTGAAATCTGTGTATCAACGCTGTCAAAATATCCACTTGCTGTGAACTGGCTCTTCCAGGAATCTTCGTCGTCACCTGCCATATCGTTGTTTGCATGATCTCCTGCAACAACCATAAGAGGTCTTAAAACAACTTTTGTATAACCGGCTTCTTTTACTGCCTCAATCACATTTTCGCATGCTGTCTCTTCCGGCTCACCCTCAACAGTTCCGATAAACACATTATCATAGGAAAGATCTTTCATCTGTGCTGCCATCTGGCTGTAGCTTACTTTTGCAGAATGAGAAGTTCCATGTCCCATAAATACGAATGCAGTTCCATCTTCTTTTGCTGCATCTAAAGAATCATATCCTGCTGTCTTTACTGCCTCTGCTGTAATTGCTTCTGCAACTTTTGCCTTATCCTCATTGATCACAGTTGCGTCAGATCCTACTTCACCAAGCATTGGCTCTGCAACGGTAACTGTCTCAAATTTGTCTTTGTAATTGTCAAGTGTCTCTACCAGCTCGTCATACTCTGCACCATGCATTAAGTGTGTCGGCTGAACAACAAGATTTTTTACTCCGTTGTCAACAGCTCTCTCTAATGCCTGATCCACATTATCAATCTTTTCGTCATCTCTTGCCTGTACATGGTTGATGATGATCTGTGCTGTAAATGCTCTTCTTACAGACCAGTCCGGA
>OAWP01000069.1_pt1 | contig 103237 bp, 90 predicted proteins | sample 1517081 | NCBI WGS metagenome assembly OAWP01 (sample SAMEA2580167, study PRJEB22360) | human gut metagenome | biome: human gut; feature: human-associated habitat; material: faeces | place: Denmark | collected 2008/2010 | reverse complement strand
GAAAAATATTTGTCACAACTTTTACAGGAAAATAATTTTTAATGCGTCTGCCCTGCCTGCTCTGGCGCATCTCCTACATCCTCGACCACGATTTCTTCCGTGATCTGTCCGACAGCATCAACACCGGAAGCTTCCCCAGTGTATCCAAATAGGATACAATTTCGTATCGTTCTTGGAACTATGTTTTCACCCGGTAGTATACTCCTTTCGCATACCTTTGCAGGCATATTAACATATAATCACAAAAGGACATGAAAACGAAAAAACTATTTCTGATTATTGCTCTGGTTGTCGGTTGTGCCGTCGGAGCCCATGCGCAAAAGACGGTCTTCAAGTTTCGCGACGCACAGGCACGTGCAGGTGATGCAGTTACTGAGGTTTGTGTCAAACCTACAGTTGTCGAGGTGAAAATACTGGAAGATAAGGGACGGATCAAGGATGAATGGACACTAAGCAAAGAGGAAGTGGAAATCGCCATGAAAGGAGAACTTGACAACATCCGTGCATGGGGGACGTATCTGTCCACCATCAAATACAACTGCGATGTCATCATGGGAGCCACTTTCAAAGTGGAAGATAATGAAAAAACAGGGGGATACACGGTTACAGTAGTAGGTTATCCCGGCATCTTCGTCAACTGGCATCCGGCCACAAAAGAAGATTATGAATGGATACGTCTGCAAAAGTTATCACCCACAGATGGAAAAAGCCAGATAGCGCCCGTCGTTAAGAATAAGAATTAATCACTAAAATATCAATAACAATGAAAAAAGTACTATCAATGGTTGCCGCACTCTTATTGTGCGTAGGAACTCAAGCGCAAATCGTATCATCCAGAAGCGCAATCGTCAAAACAGAGAAGCAAGCCAGCAGCACACAATGGTTCTTGCGTGCAGGTTTGAATATCATGAATTTCTCCGGTGACGGGGCCGAAGGAGCTGATTCAAACATCGGATATAACGCAACATTTGGCTATCAGAAGCCTTTAGGCAGTACAGGAGGATACTGGGGGATGGAGTTTGGACTTGGCTCCCGTGGTTTCAAAGTGGACGACACGAAATGTATGGCTCACAACATACAATATTCTCCGTTCACATTCGGATGGAAATTTGCTGTAGCGGACAACGTCTGTATCGACCCGCATGTAGGAGTCTTCGCTAGTTACGATTACACAAGCAAAATGAAAGAAGATGGAGAAAGCATCAGTTGGGGTGATTATGCAGATTATATGGAGGTTGACTACAATCATTTTGATGCCGGTATGAATATCGGCGTAGGAGTCTGGTATGACCGTTTCAATCTGGATCTCACCTACCAACGCGGATTTATAGATGCATTCAGCGATGCCGACGGATTCAAAACCAGTAACTTTATGATTCGTCTGGGTATTGCCTTCTAAGGACAACCAAACCTCAATAAACCATATTATTTATTCAGCGTCCACGATCTTTTCTTTTCACAAAAAGGGCCGTGGATGCTGTTTTCTTAAAAAGAACGGAATATGATGACCAAACGACAATTTCTGGTAATCTTGTATCTACTGGTAGAAATTATCCCACTGATAGCACAGACTTTCACCGAACAGAAAAAAAGCTATCCTGTCAATGCAGACGGCAATAAATATGTAGTCAGCGGATTTACCCCTTTCAGCGATATGCAAGACGAAAACATCTACGCTAATGCACTGCTATGGATCGTCAAGAATGTCTGTCCACAGTTACGGGAAGGAATAGCGGAGGTCAACGTACCGGCTAAAAACTTCAGTTGCGATCTGATACTTGCCTCGCAGGCAGACTCAAGCCAAAAGAATACTTACTATTGCAAAGCCCTGTTTCAAGTAAAGGACGGCAAACTGGTTTATTATCTTTCCAATATACGGATAGAGTCATCAGCAGTGATAATGAAAAAAATCACTCCGATGGAGAAGCTACAACCGGACAAGAAAGCATCTCACAAAGAAATCATGGATGATTTCGTACAGGTTGAATCGCAAGTATTGAACAAAATGTTCGACTTCATCATAACGAACCAGCTTTCACCGATTACTCATTGGAATGAAATCAACATCAACAAGCCGGTGAAAGGCATGACGGAAGATGAATGTCTACTGGCTTTCGGCAAACCGCAGACTATTCAAGAATCAAATGGAGAAGTGCAATGGATGTATTCCAGCTCGTTCTACCTGTTCTTCAAGAACGGACATGTGGAAACTATTATCAAATAGAGTCTAAAAAACGAATCATCTCAAAATCAAACAATTAAAACAATTTATTATGAAAACAATCTGGAAAGCAACTGTTTGCATAGTTGCAGTATTACTGTCGTTCAGCATTTATTCCTGTGGCGACGACGATGACGACGCTGTCGGTTCACGCGATTTATTGTTAGGAACATGGAATGGAGTGTATTATCTTTCACAAGAATGGGAAGATGGTGAAAAGGTAAGTGACTCTAAAGAAGATTTTGTAAATGGAACCAACCGTTATTCCATAGAGTTCAAGGAAGACGGTACGTATGTAGAAAAAGATGTCTACAACTCCTCCGGAAGTACTAATTATTATCATGGTACATGGAGCTACTCCGGTAATAAGCTGACTCTCATCGACACTGAAGAGGATAATTACACAGAAGTGTGGACAGTGACCACAATGACAGAAAATGAATTAGTCTATGAACTTCGTGAAAAAGAGAAAGAAGACGGAACAACATACGAATATTACGAACAACACGCTTTTACGAGATAATTCAAAGGCGTTATAACATAAAAACTTTCTTTCTTTTTCAGGAAGATAAAATTAAGCAAAGGTTTCTTTGGTGAAAAGAAACCTTTGCTTAATCTATTGGAAAAGCAATTCAACACATCAATATGCTACTGCCAGCGGTGTGCGCAACTTCTGCGCATATTCAGCCATATATTTATTCCAAGCATCCGGAGTCTTGATAGCAGCCTTATCCCAGGCAGAACCCCAATAATAAGTATATTCAGAACCCGGCTCATATTCGCTGATAGCTAAAACATGACCGTCGGCCCCGCCACGTTCTTTCTTTTCCTTTTCAGAAAAAAGAACCACTTTCGCTTCTTTTACCTGTGCAGGAAATGCAGCACCGACAAATATCTTGCCGTTTGCACCGCTACGATCTGTTGTAGGATCCACGTAAGTGATATAGCCATTGGCAGCATCTGCCACAGTCGCACCGTCCGGTTCACGCAGAACCAGTCCGGTAGTCACCGGCATTGCTTCTTTCAGATTGGTATATGAAACAATCGTTTTGTTGAGATAAGAACCTGCATCCAGTGAGATTACACGTGTCTCCACTACATTAGAGTCTCCACGGACTACCAGCGGATTAAATTCCAGCTTCACCGTGAAACGCAGCGGGCCATTATCAAGGATTTCCTGTGTACGATAGCAGTAAGGATAGATAATAGTGTCACCCGCCATCAGAGCAGCAACACCGGCACCCAACGTAGGTCCTACGGCATAGCAATCCATGCCATATCCATGATCGATATGGTAAGAGATAGCTTTTTGTAGTTCGGAGGCAGCTTTAGGGTCTGTTTTTTTCAATTCAGCTATCTTGGCACGCTTTTCAGGATTCAGTTCTTCCGCATAGAGAGATTCCAGAATCGGCTCCGTTGTGTTGTACTTCGTGAAAAGGTCGTAGCCGAAACCACGCTCTCCGCGGGCTTGCAAAGCAGGGCCATACGCACGGAATCCGCCAAGATCATTCTCCCAGGCAACGTCGTCCAGACGTTCGGGGTAGTACTTACCGCAAGCAACGACATCGAAAGGTGCCGGTGTACCCGGTTGAATAGTGTAAACAGCCGTTCCGTTCGCTTCTACCGTAGCGGGGAAAACAACCTTTTCGTCATACGTCACCTGATAAGGCACTTGCTGACCGTCAACATCAAGCACTACAATCTGCGCTGTATCTGCCAGTTTCAACTTGGCAACAACATCGCTCATCGGCACTTCAACCATCTCCCCCACCCGTTCAAGAGCCAGCGGATTGGTCACTGTGATTGTCATTGACTGTTTACTGTCGGCACAAGAAGCAAACCCTATCAAGACTACAGCAAACAGAATTAATATCTTTTTCATAATTAGTCTACATTGAATGAATAATATATACTTTGCAAATAGAGGCTATTATATCCGCATCTGTTGGATCTATAGATCCAACGCATCAGCTATATATATCCAACGTGTTGGATATATATGTTCAACACGTTGGGCATATATGTCCAATAAGTCGGTCCTATAGCTCCTGCAAAGGGAATGATAAAAAATAAGGTGACAGATGAAAAGAGGATGCTCTTTGCCATTCTATCACCTTATCGGAATCTCTTCTATCTTACATTATTTCGGCTGTTTTCCGATATAAGCAAGGATACCACCATCTACATAAAGAACGTGGCCGTTGACAGCGTTAGAAGCTTCAGAAGCAAGGAATACAGCAGGACCTGTCAGTTCTTCTGGATCCAACCAACGACCGGCAGGAGTCTTGGCGCAGATGAATGAATCGAATGGGTGACGGCTTCCGTCTGCTTGTTTCTCACGAAGAGGAGCAGTTTGCGGAGTAGCGATGTAACCCGGGCCGATACCGTTACACTGAATGTTGTATTCACCATATTCAGAGCAGATATTGCGAGTCAGCATCTTCAGACCACCCTTAGCAGCAGCGTAAGCAGATACAGTTTCACGACCCAGTTCGGACATCATAGAGCAGATGTTGATGATCTTACCAGCACGTTTTTCCATCATAGCAGGAAGAACAGCCTTAGCAACGATGAACGGAGCATTCAAGTCGATGTCGATTACACGACGGAAATCAGCAGCATCCATCTCGTGCATAGGAACACGACGGATAATACCTGCATTATTTACAAGGATATCAATTGTACCTACTTCTTTGGCAATCGTAGCAACCATAGCCTGAACAGCCGGTTCGTCTGTCACGTCGCATACATAACCGTGAGCTTTGATACCTTTTGCAGCGTATGCAGCCATTCCTTTGTCTACCAACTCTTGATTGATGTCGTTAAAACAAACTTTAGCGCCTTGTTCTGCGAATGCAGAAGCAATAGCAAAACCGATACCATAAGAAGCACCTGTAACGAGCGCTACTTTACCTTCCAAAGAAAAATTCAAATACTGATTCATAATTCTTTTTATTATTAAATTAGGAAAACTATTGGATTTGTTATTTCAAATCTGTAATCAACGAGAAGTCCTGATCGCCATAGTCGAGGTTCTCACCACCCATTCCCCAGATAAAGGTATAGTTGTGGGTAGCAGCAGCCGAGTGAATAGACCATTCGGGCGAAAGAACAGCCTGATCGCCTTTCATCCATACGTGACGTGTTTCGCCTACCTCACCCATAAAGTGGCAGATAGCATGATCTTCGGGAATCTCGAAATAGAAGTAGGCTTCCATACGACGGCTGTGTACGTGGGCCGGCATCGTGTTCCATACACTTCCCGGAGCCAGTTCCGTCATACCCATCTGCAACTGGCAGGTGGGCAACACCTGATTCACCAGCATCTTATTGATATTACGGTGGTTGGAGCCTTCCAAAGAACCCATTTCAGCTACTACGGCATCGGCTTTCGTCACCTTACGGTCGGGATAATTGCGATGTGCAGTCAGTGAGTTGAAGTAGAATTTGGCAGGATGAGCAGCGTCCTTGCTTTCGAAAGTCACTTCACGGTCGCCCGAACCCAGATAAAGAGCTTCTTTATAATCCAGTTCGAAGGTTGCGTCGCCCGCTTTCACAATACCGGGACCGCCGACATTGTAAATACCCATCTCGCGACGGGTGAGGAAGAACGGAGCTTTCAGCGGATCGATTGCTTCAAGCGTCAGCACCTCTCCTACCGGCAGCGCACCACCTACCACCATACGGTCGTACATGGAATATACCATATTTACTTCATTGGGGACAAATATCTTTTCAATTAAGAAATCTCTGCGGATTCTTGTAGTATCATAACTTTTTGCATCTTCAGGATGCGCAGCATAGCGAATTTCATAGTTCGTTTTCATACCTTATTTATTTATAGTTATTGAATAAGTTCTCTTTCTACGTGCACTTCGTTTACGTACACGATGCAAAAATAGCAAAAGAAAACGGGTTTACCTTGCAATTTTGTTCCAATTATCCACCAAAAATGTCCAGAATCTGTGCAATGTACACTTTTTTAACGAACTATAATACGATTTGGGAGAGATTTCTACCTAATACAGTTTGAACCTTCTATAATAAAATACAAGCTATTCAACGACCAACACGATAAGCATTAAAATAGTCAATATAACGAATAAAATAAGATTAATGAATTCTATATACGCTGATCCCCTATATACTTCAATTTTATAAGGATATACAAAAACGACGACTTCAGAGTCACGAAAGAAAAGCCCCGAAAGATGTCTCTTTCGGGGCTTTTCTTCGTTGGACTACCAAGATTCGAACTTGGACAAACAGAACCAAAACCTGTTGTGCTACCATTACACCATAGTCCAAACTTATGTGCTTTCTGTTAAAAAGCGGTGCAAAGATAGAGGTTTGCAAGCAAACCTCCAAATATTTCGTTCACTTTTTTACATTCTATCGAGTGAATCGTGCATTATTACTTTGCAATCAGCAAAAAATAGTTCTTTTTACCGCGCTGAACAAGCAGATATTTTTCATCGAGCAAGTCAGCAGTTGTGATTACCTGATCAAAGGCTGTTAGTTTCTCTTTGTTCAACGAAACGCCACCGCCTTGAACCAACTTACGCATCTCACCTTTCGAAGCAAATACAGCCGCATTATCGACGAACAAATCTACTGCCTTCACTCCTTCTGCCAACGCATCACGGGAAATCTCAAATTGGGGTACTCCTTCAAATACAGCCAGCAATGTATCCTCGTCCAATTTGCGCAAAGCGTCGGAAGTAGCATTACCAAACAAAATATTGGATGCGTCAACCGCTGCGTTATAATCTTCTTCCGAGTGAACCATCACAGTTACTTCTTTAGCCAGACGTTTCTGAAGGAGACGCAAGTGCGGAGCAGCCTGATGTTCGGCAATCAGTGCTTCAATTTCTTCTTTTTCGATAGAAGTGAAGATTTTGATATAACGCTCGGCATCGGAGTCGCTTACATTCAGCCAGAATTGATAGAACTTGTAAGGTGAAGTATAGCGAGGGTCCAGCCAGATATTTCCGGATTCTGTTTTACCAAACTTACCGCCGTCAGCTTTTGTAATCAGCGGGCAAGTCAGTGCGAACACCTCTCCCCCATTGGTACGGCGGATCAATTCGGCACCGGTAGTAATGTTTCCCCATTGGTCAGAACCACCCATCTGAAGCTTACAGCCCTTTGTTTCATACAAATGAAGGAAGTCATATCCTTGAAGCAACTGATAAGTGAACTCGGTAAATGACAATCCATCACGCGCTTCACCATTCAGACGGCGTTTTACAGAGTCTTTTGCCATCATATAATTCACAGTAATGTGCTTACCTACTTCGCGAGCAAAATCGAGGAAAGTGAAATCTTTCATCCAGTCATAATTGTTCACCAGTTCGGCACGGTTAGGCACATCCGACTCGAAGTCGAGGAACTTGGCAAGCTGTTTCTTGATACACGCCTGATTGTGACGCAATGTTTCCTCGTTCAGCAGGTTACGTTCTGCTGATTTTCCGGAAGGGTCTCCAATCATACCTGTAGCGCCACCGATCAGTGCCAACGGCTTATGACCGCAGCGTTGGAAATGACGAAGGATCATCACTCCACAAAGGTGACCAATGTGTAGCGAATCAGCAGTCGGGTCGATACCCAAATAGGCAGTCACCTGCTCTTTGCTTAACAACTCTTCTGTTCCCGGCATGATGTCCTGCAACATGCCACGCCATCTCAATTCTTCTACAAAATTCATCGTATTACTCTATTAATTAGTTGTTTTTTATTGTATTTCAATCCCATGTGCGACAAAAGTACGACTCTTTCTCGGAAGATACAACTCTTATGCCCTAAAAAAGACATTTTGGATATTTCGGCGGATCGTCTCACGCAACACTTCCACTTCTACCCCACGCACTTTGGCTGCCCGACACAGGATATCTTCAATATCAAGCGAACTGTTGTCCGTTTCCAGAAACAACCGTTCGTCGGGTACTGTCTGCATCGTTTCATCAGGATAATGTTCTCCAAAAGAGAGATAAAAGCCCTTTTTTAGCAACTGCACCGCCTGCTCCGGTTTTCCACGAAAACCATGCCATATCCAAGCTTGTTGGGGACGAAATTCTTTTTTCACTGCTAACAGCTCGTCCATTGCTTTCACGCAGTGGATAATCAACGGCAAACCATACTCTTCCGACAGCCTCACCTGCGCTTTAAACACCGTTAACTGAAGTTCCATTGAAGCTGCTGCCAATTTATCCAATCCCGCTTCTCCTGCGGCGACAAACTGCTTTTTCCGCAACTGCTGCTTAAGATAATCCAAAAGCTGTCCGGCATTATGCTCTGTCAACTCCCAGGGATGAATGCCGACAGAATAATAATATCCCCTATCCACTTCCACATCTCCTGCGAAAGGCATATACGATGGAGAGTCCGCCAACAGCGGATAATTCACGATAGATTTTCCCAGAGAATCGGCCTCCAGTTTATGAGTATGAATATCCAAAATGTCAGTCACATTCTTTTTCATCTTCTATTTCTCATTTTAATTGTTTCAAGGTACGGGATCATAGCCGGAACCACCCCAGGGATGGCATCGCAGAATACGCCGCACAGCGAGGTAAAGCCCCTTTACAGGACCGTGTTTCTTAATTGCTTCGACAGCATAAGCCGAACAAGTTGGCGTGAATCGACAAGAGGGAGGAGTAAGAGGCGAAATACAAACCCGGTAAAAGTAGATGGGAACAAGCAACAAGAAAGAGAATACTTTCCTCAAAATTCCCGTTAAGAATACCCACAGGGCAGATATCCGGGAGTTACGAGGTTTCATGAGGATAATTTTTCAGAGATGCGCGCAAGCGCTATTTTCATCTTTTCTTCCAATTCGGAAGTTGCAATAAGCTCGTCCGACAGATAGATAAAGGCAACGGCTAACCGCTGCTCCCGGCGTTGCAATTCGTCCACCAGGAGAGATTTGTTCTTCCGGTAGGCTTCGCGTATCTGACGTTTCACACGGTTGCGTTTCACCGCTCGTTTAAAACGACGTTTCGATACACTGATTAATATAGAAGCAGGAGCCTCGCCCTGCTCAACAGGCATATATACAACGCGTATCGGAAAGATGGAAAACGACTTCGAAACGCCGCCTTCAAACATCTTTCCGATCAAAATTTTACTATTCAGCCTTTCGGCTTTACACAAAGTATATATACCCACTCTGTTTATTTATTGTTTTCTCTGATAAACATATCAAGTGCGGCAGTCATTGACGGAGCCTGCACCGTAGGAGCTTCAAGGTCCAGACGGAGACCTGCGTCACGTACAGCCTGTGCGGTAGTAGAGCCGAAAGTGCCGATCTTAATCTCTCTCTGATTAAAATCAGGGAAGTTCTTCTTCAATGAAGTCACTCCGGCAGGGCTGAAGAACACTAACATGTCATAATCAAACTCCTCGTCCGGTGTAAAGTCGTTGCTCACTGTACGGTACATCACAGCTTCTGTATGCTGAATGTTATTCTTGTCGAGCAAGTTTTTCACATCGTCATTGTGTACGTCTGACATCGGAACGAGATATTTCTCCGTTTTATGCTTCACAATGGAAGGTATCAGGTCCTCAATCTTTCCGGTAGCTCCGAAGAAGATCTTACGCTTGCGGTATTGCACATATTTCTGAATATACAACGCAACAGCTTCCGTCACGCAGAAATACTTCATCGTTTCGGGAATTGTCACGCGCAATTCAGTACACAAAGTGAAAAAATGGTCAATAGCATGGCGCGAAGTGAATATTACGGCAGTGTGGTCGAGAATCGAAATTTTCTGTTGCCGAAATTCTTTCGCCGAAAGACTTTCAACCTTAATAAATGGTCGGAAATCTATTTTAACGCCATACTTTTCAGCTATGTCGTAATAGGGAGATTTCTCTGACGCAGGCTTAGGCTGCGACACTAGTACTTTTTTAATTTTCAACGTCCTAAAATTTTATTAGCAAAATATTGTTCATTTGAATCATACCTTGATAGAGTAGCAAACAAGGTACTATTTCAAGAGCGCAAAAGTACAAAATTAATAGGAAAAGCCCGCTAAATTGATGAAAAAAAAGCTTTATCCACTTATAAAACATCAATATTTTAGTGAAAATTAAAATAATAGCCCCAATTATGACCAAATTTGTGAGACTTAAATCAAAATAAACTAGAAAAAGAACGAATGGAAAGAGGGCAAATCCGACATAATATATGAGCGCAGAATAGGATTCCAGCCATATATTTGTCTTATTTTTATCAAAAAACGTCCACCCAAGAAACATGTAAATCAGCCATTTTAGTAAGAAATAAGCAAGGCAGAATCCAACGTAGATACCCAGCAAAAGGAGGGGGGATACCTGGTTCATCAAAGCAGGGCATGTATCATGAAAATAATTGAGAAATGTGATACCCGACAAGACACAAGTCTGCAACACAAGCACAAGGAGATAACGCACATCGGCTGCCGTAGAACTATCAAAAATACTCGTTCGTTCACGGTGCAATACAAAGTCTTTCACCTGTTGGGAGAGAAATTTCTTTCCGCGCGCCAAGGCTATGGAGGAAAGAAAGAAGCAAGCCAGCAAGGTCAACGCAATGGCATCGTCCGTGCGGGGAGAGTAGGAGATAGGTGTCCCCTCAAAGCCGGAATCAACTTCTTGCACAGCATGAAGATCAACCAACTGCAGACTATCAGTGTCCGCCTTTGCCGGACTAGTCTGGTTCTGCCGAAGAAGGGACAGCGTATCCGCACTTCGGGAACTTAGTGTGTCGCCTATCATATCGCTGCAAATTTACGAATGGAAATGTCCCATACAGGAGTTTCATAAAGCAATTGAACCGCTTCTTCCGGCGTCTGCGCCACTTTCCATATATCGCCATGCTGCCGGCGCATAAAGTTCTCATCAATAGCTTTTTCAAGCATTTCGAGGAGTGGATCGAAGAATCCGTTTATATTGAGGATTACAATCGGATTGAGATATAATCCCAATTGTTTCCAGGTAATAATCTCCAGCAGTTCTTCAAGGGTACCGCATCCACCGGGCAAAGCAATAATACCATCGCTCAAATCTGCCATCTTCCGCTTGCGTTCGTGCATGGATTCTACTTCAATCAGTTCTGTCAATCCCGTATGATGCCAGTTTTGCTCCACCATAAAACGAGGAATCACACCTGTCACCTCACCACCATTTTTCAATACAGCATCTGCCACAGAACGCATCAGGCCAATACTTCCGGCTCCATTTATCAAACGAATACGGTGTTCGGCAAGCAGATAGCCGAGAGTATCGGCTGCTTGGAAGTAAACAGCGTCTATCTTGGTACTGGAAGCACTATATACACATACGGAATTTATCTGATTCATCTTCATCACTATCCATTATTATATCGAGAAGGCAAAATTACGAAAAAATTCCGTTATTCACATTCAACTTAATCAGAGATCATTTTTATCTCTACATTTATCTATCCCTATAAAAAAATCTTGGACTCCTTATCCAGAAGTCCAAGAACCTTTCTCACAAAGAATACATCTATCACAGATATCTCATCTACTAACAGGTGTATCAAATTGTTGCTGAATGAACTTTATTATTCGAATCATAAAATCATTCGAACACCCTACCAGTAGTATTCAGCATACAATTTAAAAAAGTGATTTTAATTCTACGTTTCAATATACCTTTATGCGCCTTTCACAAGGTTTATTAAGCCCACGGATAGAATTTACCTTCCCCTTTCGGTCATCTAATCGCCATTTCAGCAATGCGCCATATATTTCAACAGCGGGGCTTCATCAGTTAATGATTTAGGTATATCATCATTATGTTAGTTGCAAATAATATATATTTCAAAGATTTATTCTAATTCAAAATCTCCGGTAAAGGCCTCCTCCGAAAGCTGTATTTCCAAGATATATTTACCTTTTTCCTCACCAGCAAGATCGACATAAACCTTATTTACATTTAAATCAGTAGAAGTATAAACAACTTCTTCTGTTTCTGCATCTTTTATAATAACAGTCACAACAGGAACAGTAGAAAGAAGATCAATAGACAATAATGAGTTTTCAATAAAAGCTTCAGGAGTAACAGGAATAGACCGATGTTGTACCTTAGTTTTATTTTTCAATCTGATTTCACGCGCAGATATCATTTCATCTGCAAAGGAAAACGTACTCACTTGAAGTAAAACAGCCAACAATAAAAAAGGTAAGAATTTAGCTTTCATAATAAATGGGTTTAAAATTTCGCTTCAAAAATACACAGATGAAGCAAAAGAAACGATTATTATGTGGTAACAATGGTAACAGACATTCATTAAAAAATAAAACAAGCAAAAAGTTCGTATCACATCTCACTGATTATCAACACCAAACACACGCTCAAAAATTTGTGCATCCATTTTATTCTTTATGCGATTTTTACGTGTTTTAAGAGCATCTGATGTGGCATCCATTAACTCCATTACAACAGTTTTTGAGCAACAAAGTAATGAAAGAACACAAAAAAACACATCATCACCAGTTAAAGCAGGATAACGTTCTTTTAAGTTCATCATCACATCAACAAATGCATTAGAAATATCAGAACGTATTTCCTTCCTCAAGCTACGCATCACCAATAACTGTTTAGGAGTTGCTCTCTCCAACGCTTCCAATTGATCGTAGCAATCAGTTGTTTTAAGTACTGATATACATAATTGAATCTGTTGTTCGGTCAATTCCGATCTTTTCTTATCTATATGTTCCTTATTAGATTCAGAAAGCTCTTCTTCTTTTAACAGCATAGTATCCACTCGTTTTTGGGTCAATTCATGCTGTAGAGCTATATAATGCTTTTTCCTTTTTCTGTCGTTCCACATAAAACAGAAAACACATATAATCATTAAAGAAGAAAATGCAGTAATCAAACTAAAAATTAGCGTTCTAGTATGCTCTGACAATAATCTTTTATGCTCTTCCAGTTGATGTTTATCCATAAGGCGGTTTAGCTCCTCATTATCAGTCATAATCTGCATAGAATCATAAAGTATCTTATAAGCATCCATATTCTCTGTTGCAGTTTTCCACTCTCCCTTTCTCTTCGCTATCTGATACATACCATCATAACAAACGGCCTTTCCATAAATATCAAGCTCATCCATGTTCTTACTAAAAAAATAACTGGCAGAATCTAGTTTATTCAGATTCAACATAATTTGAGCCTTTGACAAACAAGTATTAATAGCATCCTGCCCCTGTAATAGAATTGCTTTCGACACAAATTTATCTGCTTGAATATAATCCTTTTTCTCACTATAAACCATAGCTAAATCGTGATAAAGAGCTCCTATCAAACTAGAATCTTGATCTGCCAATGCACAATCAAGAGCTTGTTGATAATAATATAATGCACTATCCTTTTCATTTTGCAATAAAAACACACGCGCAATCCCTCTCATCGGATATGTCTGTTCATCTTTGCCTTTCAATATCTGATAAGCCGCACGATAGTTTTCTATTGCTACATTGTACAAACGATCCTCTTCATAACATTCTGCAAGATTATCATAAATCATTGCTAAGAATTCATTCCTAACAGGCATCAATCGAATTGCCGTCAGATATTCTTCGACGGCAAATGAGGCATATCCTTTCTCGCTATAAATAGCTCCCCAGTAATAATGAGCCTTTGCAGCACGCAGACTTTTCTTCTTATCGCCATAATAGTCAACAGCCGTTTTTATCAACGAATCATCCTCTAAAGCAATATAGTTTTTATGCCGTGCCTGTGTGAGCAGTAGCGCATAAAGCGCCCGGTCAGCACGTGGCATCTTCTGTGGATAAGTAATTGATTCCAAAATAGACAAAGCACTATCTGGATATGTCTCCATTAATGAATCAGCGCATAATAACAATTGATTCTTCACTGAAGGAGAGGAACAGGAAGAAAGAGAGACAGACATAAAAATGCTACCTACGCTGACAAGTAAAATAGAGAACACCAATAAATAGCGTTTAGAACAACAACATCTTGTTTTCATTTAGCAGTCTGTTTTATTTTACGATACAAAAGTAGCAATTTCCGATAAAACATACTTAGTAGCCAAAAAACATTTATTTAAATATAACTTATTAAAAATCAAGAGCTACAACTTCAATTTCCATTAAAGGAAGTTGAAATTGCAGCTCTTTCTTAACAAGTTAAGCCCTGTTTCAGACTGTTTTACAGACCAAAAGCAGCTTTAATTTTATCTACGTAGTCGAGTTTCTCCCATGTAAAGAGTTCCACTTCCACAGTTTTGTCTCCTTCGTAACGAGAGAAGAATTTCTTCGTTATCACTTGCGGTTCACGTCCCATGTGACCGTAAGCGGCTGTTTCCTGATAAATAGGATTACGAAGTTTCAGACGTTCCTCGATAGCTTTCGGACGAAGATCGAACAATTGGTCGATAACACGCGCAATCTCGCCATCAGTCATGTTGACGTGAGAACGGCCGTAAGTATCTACAAAAATATTGATCGGACGAGCCACACCGATAGCATAGCTCACCTGTACAAGCATTTCATCTGCTACACCTGCCGCAACCATATTCTTTGCGATATGGCGTGCTGCATAAGCTGCACTACGGTCTACCTTGCTAGGATCTTTTCCGGAGAAAGCACCACCACCGTGAGCACCTTTACCACCATAAGTATCAACGATAATCTTACGACCTGTCAAACCGGTATCTCCGTGAGGACCACCAATTACGAACTTGCCCGTAGGATTCACATGATAAATGATTTTATCATTAAACAGTGCCAACACTTTATCGTGATGGATAGAAGCAATGACACGAGGCATCAGAATTTCAATCACATCACGGCGGATGATAGACAGCATTTCTTCGTCAGCTTTCAGCTGGGCAGCTTGAGAATCATCTTCCGGTTGGATAAAGTCATCATGTTGCGTAGAAACAACGATTGTATCGATGCGAACAGGAGCTCCGTTGTCATCATATTCGATAGTAACCTGGCTTTTGGCATCGGGGCGGAGATAAGTCATCACCTTTCCTTCACGACGAATGTCCGCCAGCACTTGCAGAATGCGGTGTGCCAGATCAAGAGAAAGCGGCATGTAATTTTCCGTTTCATTGGTAGCATAACCAAACATCATACCCTGGTCGCCTGCGCCCTGTTCCATCGGGTCCTGACGCTCTACACCACGGTTGATATCGGGGCTTTGCTCATGAATAGCAGAAAGCACACCACAAGAGTTACTTTCGAACATGTACTCTCCTTTGGTATAACCGATTTTCTTAATCACTTCACGTGCGATGAGTTGGAGATCAACGTACGCTTTTGTTTTCACTTCACCCGCTAGCACCACTTGTCCGGTAGTCACTAGTGTTTCGCAAGCTACTTTCGAACTGGGGTCGTAAGCCAACAGTTTGTCAAGCACAGCATCCGATATTTGATCGGCTACCTTGTCGGGGTGTCCTTCTGACACCGATTCGGATGTAAATAAGTATCCCATCTTTCTTAAATTAAGAATTAAAAATTAAGAACTAGAAACGAGAAGAGACGGAGAAGAGGTGAGTGCTGCGGAAATGCTGCCGAAAAGGCGTCAACAAGACGTGTTTTAGCATTTTTTTCCGTGGTTGCAAGCTACTCAAATCTGTCCACACTTTCATTTCGGTTGCAAAGATAAAGAGATTTTGGAGATAATGAGTATCTTTGCCACGTATTTAACACATAAATAGATTTATAATGATTCTAAATAAGAAATTAAAAACGCTTTTGGTCTTGGCGCTCTATGTCGGATTCACGATTGCTATTTACGCCATTGTCTGCCATTTCATTGACAAGCCGTTTCAGGAGATCCATTTGCTGTATGCAGTACTAATAGGATGTATCGCCTATTTGCCGGTGTTTATTGCGGAGAAAAAGAAGAAGTAAGCTCTTTCATCGTTTTTCCGAGTACCGGATGAACTAATCCGGGAGCAATTTCCGCTAGTGGTTTCATAACGAAGTCGCGTTCTGTCATCAACGGATGGGGGAGGGTTAACTCTACTCCGGAAGCAGAAATCACAGAAAGCACTAAATCCTCATAAAGTAACAGGTCAATATCAATCAGGCGGTCGCTATACATTCTGTTAACGGACTTTTGGGTACGCCCCAATTCTTTTTCAATCATTTGCGTCTCTTGCAATACCTCCAATGGAGATAATTTTGTCTCCACACAAGCCGCCGCATTCAGGAAACTGTTATCGGAAGAAAATCCCCAAGGAGCAGTAACGTAAAAAGCAGACAGGGAAACAATTTTCCCTACCTGCTCTTCTATTTTTTGCACGGCATCCCGAAGATTTTGTTCTTTATCCCCAAGATTAGTGCCGAGTCCCAGATAAACTTTTGCCATTATTTGTCCAAAATCAGCATTGCATCTCCATACGTGCCGAAACGATAACCTTCTTTCAATGCTACATGATAAGCATCCATCACCTGGTCATAACCACCAAAAGCAGCTACAATCATCAGCAAGGTAGAAAGTGGCATGTGGAAATTGGAAATCATTGAATTGGCTACGGTAAATTCATACGGAGGGAAGATAAACTTGTTCGTCCATCCTTCAAATTCCTTGAGATGTCCGTCAGTGCTGACTGCGCTTTCAATAGCACGCATCACTGTCGTACCTACCGCACATACATTTCTACCGTTATCTTTGGCACGATTCACGGTTTTCACCGCCATTTCGTTTACAAACATTTGTTCCGAATCCATCTTATGCTTCGTCAAGTCCTCTACGTCGATGTCGCGGAAGTTACCCAGACCAGCGTGCAAAGTGATATATGCAAAGTCCACACCTTTGATTTCCAGACGTTTCATCAACTCACGACTGAAGTGCAAACTAGCAGTCGGAGCAGTCACCGCACCCTCGTTCTTTGCAAAAATAGACTGGAAGCGTTCAGCATCTTCCGGTTCTACGGGACGGTTGATAATAGAGTGGGGGAGTGGAGTTTCACCCAGAGAATACAGTGCCTTTTTGAACTCGTCATGAGGTCCGTCGTAAAGAAAACGGAGCGTACGTCCGCGAGAAGTGGTGTTATCAATCACTTCAGCCACCATTGAATCGTCCGGCCCGAAATACAGTTTGTTACCGATACGGATCTTACGTGCCGGATCAACCAATACGTCCCACAAACGAAGCTCTTCATTCAACTCACGCAACAAGAATACTTCGATACGAGCACCTGTCTTTTCCTTGTTACCATACAAACGGGCAGGAAACACCTTCGTATCGTTGAATATAAACACATCCTTATCATCAAAGTAGTTCAATACATCTTTGAACATCTTGTGCTCAATCTTACCTGTATTACGATGCAATACCATCAAACGCGACTCATCTCTATATTTCATAGGATGTAGAGCGATCTTATCCTCGGGTAACTTAAATTTGAATTGTGATAATTTCATATCTATTCCTTATTACGTTAATTATTTTCTTCCTCATTTTCTATTTCCTGCCCGTCGATCCACTCTTTAAAGTGTTCGGGGTTCAGACAGTCTTCCAACCGGACATCACCTACACGGGTACGGATCAATCCTGTCAGGTGAGCTCCGCTATGGAGTGCTTCGCCGATGTCGCGGGCCAAGGCGCGGATATAGGTCCCTTTGCTGCATACGACACGGATTTGAATCATCGGTTCCGGATCATCCAGGCGACATTCCAGCAATTCAATCTCGTCGATAACAAGCTGTTTTGCTTTTAGTTCGACTTCCTCTCCTTTCCGGGCCAGTTCGTAAGCACGCTTACCGTCTACCATACAGGCAGAGAAGGCAGGAGGTACCTGATCGATGGCACCGATAAAGTGCGTCAGCACTTCTTCCACCAATTCCCTCGTGATATGTTCGGTAGGATAGGTGGCATCTATTTCATGTTCCAAATCGTATGACGGAGTAGTGGCACCCAAACGCAACGTCGCGACGTACTCCTTCGTATGATATTGAAACTCTTCTATTCGTTTTGTCGCCTTGCCTGTGCATAAAATCATCACCCCTGTTGCAAGAGGATCCAGCGTTCCCGCATGGCCGACTTTTAGTTTTTTCACTCCTATCCGGCGGCAAATATGATAGCGGGCATGCCCTACTACTTTAAATGAAGTCCATCCGAAAGGTTTATTGAAAAACAGTACTTCTCCCTTTTTAAAATTCATCAGCCAATTTCTAAGTTGTATCCAAGCAGCAGCATTACCAGAATGGTTCCGCCAACAATAATTCTATACCATCCAAATGCTTTAAAGCCATATTTCGTAACAAAGCTAATAAAGAACTTGATAGCCAGCAAAGCAACGACAAAAGCCACCACATTACCGATAATAAGTGCCGGCATGTTGTTGACAAGAATCTCGGTTCCACCATCCAGGAAGAGTTTCAACACCTTGTAACCGGTTGCCGCAAACATAGTTGGCACGGCAAGAAAGAATGAAAATTCGGCAGCATCCTTACGAGTCAACTTCTGGGCCATACCTCCGACAATGGTAGCCATCGAACGGGATACCCCCGGTATCATAGCAATACACTGAAACAAACCGATATTGAATGCCTTTTTTTCTGTCAGTACGGTATCTTCGCTTCCTTTCGAGAAAATCTTATCGCAGAACAGCATAAATATACCACCGATTACCAGCATCACTGCCACTATCGCTACACTTTCCAGCATCTCGTCTATCTTATCGCTAAACAGGAAACCCAAAATTGCAGCAGGAATAAAAGCCACCAGCAGTTTCCAGTAAAAATCGAATTTATGCAGAAAACACTTCAAAGCGGAAGCGCCTGCAGGAGCCGGTGTATGGTTCAACCGGAAAAAGCGTTTCCAGTAAAGGCAGACAACTGAAAGAATTGCGCCAAACTGAATAATTACAGTAAATGCTTTTACAAATTCTGTACTTTCTACTCCTAATATGTTTTGTGTAATAATCATGTGTCCTGTAGAAGAAACCGGTAGAAACTCTGTCAACCCTTCTACAATAGCAATAATAATCGTCTCAAATGTTGTTAAATCCCCCATCTTTATTCTTCTGTTTTTTGTGTTTTAGGTTTGCGCAATACTGCATAAATCATAGATATAAAGCCAAACAGGCAAACGACCGGCGCTACCTTGATTCTGCGTACACTGAAAATATCGGGTTCAAAAAGCGTTTCGGACGATGTAGGTCCCGTCATCAATAGAAAGCCGATAATAACAATCGCCATCCCTATTGCGAGCAAGATAAAGTTCACTTTATCAAAGGCAAATTTCTGCTTGTCAGACATAGTTTATTTAATTACAAATTACTAAATTCAATCATTCCCTTACTCTATCAGTCGGTTGTTACGGATGCTAATCACACGCAAACACAGGTTTGCCGTCAGTCATTCGCCATCCGCTAAATATAGTACAGGCTGTTTGCTTTCATTCTCAAGTATTTATTCATGGAGAAATAGGCGCATAGCCACGTTATTACAATTCCAAACGCCAATACGCTTGCACAGACTATCAACATGACTTCAGGCGTGATGACCTGAAGCAATTCCTGTTCGTACGTCACGGCCCAATAAGCGGTCCCCATCAATATGGAATCGGCAACGATGGCTGCCAATATCCCGCTCCATACATTCTTTCGAAGGAATGGCCCCCGGATGAATCCCCAACTCGCTCCTACCAACTTCATGGTGTGAATGAGGAAGCGTTTGGAGTAAATAGCCAGTCTTATGGTATTGTTTATCAGGGCAAAAGAGATAAAAGTAAGCACTACCGCCAAGGCAAGCAGTACCAGACTGATATTTCGTATGTTATCATTCACGGCGTCAATTAACTCCTTTCGATAGAGCACATCTTGTATGTTGATGTTCTTTTTAATCATTTTCTCTATCTTCGCAATGCTGTCGGAGTTTGCATAGTCGGAATGGAGTTTGATTTCAATGGAAGCGGTAAAAGGGTTATAGCCCAAGAATTCTTCCGGATCGGTTCCCATTGCTTCCGTCTGTTCTTTCAGTGCTTGTTTTTTAGAGATATATTCGGATTGTTTCACGAAAGGTTCCTGATTCAGCTTCTTCTGAAGTTTCAGTATATCCGCTTCTTTCATGTCGTCACTGATAAGAACGGAGAAACTGATATTCTCGCGGACATATACGGAAAGATTGTGTGCTGTCAATACGAAGAAGACAACCAGTCCCAGCAACAGCAACACTAATGTCGTACTGATACTCGACGTGATGAACTGCATGTCGAAAATCGAACCTGACTTATATTTGTTTTGATTTCCCATGCGTTATCTCTTTTTTCGGAATACATAAATCATTGAACTGCTGCGTTCTTTCCTTCCCAAAGCATTGAACCAGGCCAACGTCCCGGCAAACATCCCTTTCAGGAAACTGCATGAACTGCCACGATGTTTTTCGCTCAACATGGATACGTAGAACGCATCGAACGGCATCGGATGACGCGCCGCCATAATAAAGCCATGACGGGAAGCCAATTGTTGTATAGTGCCCGGAGTAAAATGCCAGAGATGACGGGGAACGTCGTATGCCGCCCAATACTCGCCATAACGTTGAGCATCATAAGAAGAGCAGTTGGGTACAGCTACAATCAATACTCCTTTTTCTGTCAGCAACTCATGAAGTCGCTGCCACACCTCATCAAGGTGTTCCAAATGTTCCATCACATGCCAAAGAGTGATAACATCAAAGCTGCCGGGAGCAAACTCTTTCAAAGCCGATTCGGGCTTTACGTCCAGATCGAAATGCAACTTCGCAAACTCACGTGCCTGCGGACTTTTCTCCACCGCCTCCACTTTCCATCCCCGGCGAACCATCGCATCAGAAAAGTAACCGGTTCCCGTACCTATATCGAGCAAACGCCCTGTTTTACGATGCGCTTCCTTAGCTACCAGGCGCGCTTTGCGGCCCAGCATATAGGAACGTACATAATGGTAGATATTATTCATCGCGCCTTTGCGCGTATCAGTGTGAGAGATATAGTCGGGAGTCTCATAATACTTGCCTATCTCTGCTTCCACGGGGACTCCTTGTGTGAATGTAAATCCACAGTCCTCACACGAATACAGTTCAAACTGTTCGCCCGAAGCATAAAAATCCGTACAAGTCATGACGCGTTTCAAGTGCGCACCGCCACACACCGGACAAGCATTTATACTGAGTTTCTCCATTAACTATCTAAGCAAAATTAAGTGCTGCCTCGAATGACAAGACAACACTATACCCGAATTTGGTGCAAAGAAACAAATAAAAAGTGATGGATTGGGGTTTCGTTAAGGACTTTTAATAGATAAACCAATTAAGACATCAGTATCTACAATTAGGCTAGCTGAAATATCAAGTACATATTCTGTATGCGTAGACATGTTGCTAGGCAAATTTAATCTATTATATTGAGAAAGCAACCTTTCATTTCCGCATTTATAAAAAGATACCCTGACACAGAATATTTTCTAATTCCATATCAGGGTAAGACACTCTGTTTTATCGAACAATAATATAAAAAACTACCCTGACACTTAAGAATATTTCTATAACATGTCAAGGTAGTAATCGAGCTATAAATCAGGGAGTTTTACAAATTTTTCAAAATTAGTTTTCCATATATCAAGTTCAAATAGAACTCCATCAACATCCACATTTAAGGATGCAATAACCTCAACTCCATCAATATCTGTAAATTGAAATTCACTAATTTGTCTACCCAATTTCCTACTTTCATTTATTTTCCCCTGTGGAAACAAATACAAACTACCCATTTCCCCATCATCCATTGGACATACTAATAAGCCATTCTTCCAATCTTCAGACATTTCTAAAGATGACTTATGAACAAGTAATTCAATAAGTTGTTCCTCTTGCTTAGTCGGTATTCTATAAAATTTCATGTATTCTTCCTATATTAAATGTTCCATCAGAAAGTTTAAAAGCTGTATACTGTATATTTCGACCACTTATTCTAATAATCTGATTGAAAGGTCTACCAAAGTTGCGGATATTCAAAAAGAAAAGCCGATGATAATACCTTTTTTACCAAAGTTGACCCATTTTCATATTTTCGAAGAGCCAATACCCACCCATCGTCCAAATGGAGATTCTCATAAAAATTAGAATCTGCCACAATTCCTTTTTCAAACAATTCAGTTCGCGACATTTCCTGCTCATCTAATTCTATAAAACAAAGATATTTCCCTTTATAGGTCATCACTTTAGAAGGTAACTCTGCACCATCCGAACCTGGAGAATCCGCCCCTTTAATACTATAAATAATGCTGGAATCATTTGATAATACTTCATTTATTTCAATATATGGAGTTTGTAGATATCCACTATCTATCAATACTTTAACTTGTTCTGCCACTCGTTGATGTATCTCCACTGGCGAAAAAGAGGGGGAAACACATCCTCCCAATAAAATAAATAAGATAACATAAACCAAGTTTTTCATAAGTATATTATTAATATTTTACATATCGTACTAAATCTGTATTACCCAATATTCGAATAGATTTTACCCGACTTTGATTTTTAGTATATTCGTACAACATTCCTTTTCTATCTTTCTTTAGTCCATTATCTTTTAGATAAACTGCATTTCTGCGCTGGGTAGGAGATAGTGCTAAATTACAATGGAATTTGCCTGTAATATTTCGAAATTAATAAAGAGTTACTGTTTGCACAATCAAAATCTATCCAAATAGTTTTTTGTAAAAAATAAAAAAATCGCTGTTCTATCAATACATTATTTAGCTTTGCAGAAACTTTATAAAAGCCAATTTTCATATTTCTTTTTTCTAACAATCTTGGAAGTTCATAAGCCTTTATAAAACCACTATATATTATTTTATCATTCAATGAAATAATAGTATTAATATCTTGGCTATTTTCATACGAGTTCCCTACAAAGATCAATGTAGATCTAGATGCAAAACAAACAATACATACACATAATAACATCAGCCCGACTGTTACCATTAATACTTTTCTATTTTTCAAATTCATTTATATCATCTCCATTTAAGACCTAAACTATAGACATCAACAATATTATTATCATAGTGAACATATGGATAAGGTATTTTTCTATTCATATAATTCAAGGAATTACTACCTCTATTTATATTATATTGTTGTTGCAGCATAACTTTTCTTTGTGTCGAATTACTATTGTGAAAAACACCTCCTTGTTTCATTATATTAAATGGATTCTTTGAATGTAGCAATCCGGCTGCATGTCCAAATTCATGAGTTGCAGTAAAGGTGTTATTGTGAGACAGATTATTAGACAATAAATTATTATTCGCAAAATCCCTTGACGCCAAAGTCATTACTTTTCCACCAGACATACTTGTAACTCCACGAGCCCCTTCACCATCACTATCCGCCAATACAAATAAATGGTCTGCACTTTCAACATCCTTCATAGAAGTTACCACTTTGAGATCCATATCAACCTTTAAATTATAAGTTTTGCCATCACTCCATTCAAATTCTCCTTCATAAGTACTTTTTATATCAGAAACTATATCTTTGGCAGCTCTCTTCATATTTATATTATCACTTGAATTATTGAATATTTTGGCAGTTACATGCATAGTCACAATATTGTCATTTAAAGTATACCAAATACTATCTCCGTTTATATCTATATTATTCACTGGATTATTTGCTCCATATTGATAAGGAGATAGAGAAACATACTTTTCTAAAAATCTATCAGTCTTCATAAATCTTCCCAATGTTGCATCATACATTCTTGCCCCATAATCATACCAATCCAATCCACCTTTCTGATCCAACTCTTTACCATTATACTTATATGGCTGAACGTTATTACATCCATTAGACATTAAACCACCAAAAGGATAATAATCATTCACTTCATCAACATTACCGGCCTCGTCAGTAACAACCCTTACATTACCTTGATGATCTTTCAGACAGAAATGAAACTTATTATCTTGGAAACTATAATATCCCGCCTCATTCAAGAGCATCTTCAAACTGCCATTCTCATAGATCGCATTACCACAATAAACGGTGGACGTGACGTTATTGTTTATAGTATGCGTGGTACGGACTTTCCTGCCGTCTGCAGCATATTCATATTCAATACTGCTTCCATCAGCAAAGCTAATGTGACTAGGCAAATTTAAGATATTATATTGAATTTCAGATATTTTTTTGTTCAAATCTTTAGCCAGATTGCCATTTTTATCATATTCATACTCTACCGTTTCATTGACATTATCCTTAAACTCCATACCGTTACCAAATACAGAGTTGGTGGCATTGTCATAAACCGACTGTAATTGATTGCCATGGTAGATCAAATTCAGATTATCAACCAAACCATAAGAATCCGTACCCGTTTGACCGTATCTAAGCAGCCCCAAGATATTACCCATTTTGTCATAGCCGGTTATTTGCTCATTGAAGCGGTTCCGGTTTTGTTTTAAGTTAGTACCTTCTCCATAAATAGCATCTTTCAAACGGGAAAGGCCATCATAAGTGAAACTGTAACCCTTTTCTTGCGGATCAATAACTGTAGCCATACCATTTTCGACACTACGCCAACACATGCGACTGATATTACCATTATAACAGGGAGTAGTTCCCTCTAGTGTTTCCTGGTAGTTAAGCGTCTGGTTAAACAATGGACCATTAATGCCTTTTATCCACGAACGAAGATTATATGTATAGTCAGTTCGTAACTCATATACACCATTACGTTTATCTGTTTTCAAACGACCTATCTCATCATACACATTGTCTACTAAAACAATAGGAGTATTATCATTCAGCTGATAGCTAGTCTTCAATAGACGGTTGGCATGGTCATACGTATGCCGGTGCAATTCTACGGTTGGTTCAGTGCCAGGAACTGTATGTATACGTTTTTCTTCCAAGGGATTTCCCGAGAAATTATAAGCTGTATGGACAATCTCCGTACCACCCAACTCATTATTACCCCTTTGCTGGATTATCCGGTAACGGTCGTCATAATACATTACCGAATACGTAAAAGTACCCGGACGGGCAGAGAGGAGCGATGTCCAAATCCCGGTCAGCTGTCCTTTACAACCACCTGCATTCCGCTTGCCATAGCCTGTTTCCTCTACGTAAACAGTGGTCATATCATTAGGGATGCCGTTCTTGCCCAAAAACTCATAGTGGTCGTAATAGTTGGCAGAAAGGAGACACGGAGACTCTAAGGTTACACCTTTCAATTGATAGCCTTTCAACCCGTTCTCTTCTTTTGCCCAATCGGCATACACGACGATAGTATCTAAAGAATTAGAAACATAATCCAACGTATTCGTACAAACTCCGGTCAATACTGTCCGACCGAAAGCATCAGGAATACTGAAACTCCACTCGTTCCGCTCACGCTGTTCGCCGTCTTGAGTAAAGACAGGATGATCGGCAGCGTCATAAACGGTATAAACAGGATCGCATCCTGGAAGTTTCTTGTAAATACAGCGGTTATACTTATCGTAATGATAAATATAGGCATATTGCTGAAGAACGGGAGCCGTTTCAGACCATTCTCCTTCATCGAAAAAATAATCGGCTGCCATCGGAGGCAACATCATACACAGGTTGCCATAGTTATCATAAACATGGTACGTATCATAAGATATTTGATTATCATCAGACTGACGAACGAGAACTATGCGACCGGCCTTGTCTTTAAATTCATAACTCACATGATTGTCTTCGTCTATCGTACGAACCACTTCCAATGTTCCGGCATCATATTCACCCGCACAGACCAAACTGTCATTCTTTATCCTATAACGGCACACGATAAAGCAACTGTCTACCCGATCAACTGCGTTTTTACGTTCTATATTGGTCAACACGTCTGTTTTGACCGGATGATTCTGCCAAGCAACTCCGGGACCATACTTCTTGACAATTCGGTTCAATGAAGAACTATCGTATTCAGGAGAGCTGAAGGGAGAGCTATCTTTCTCGTAATAGCTTGCTTTACAAACGGCCTCACTGACTTCTACGGATGGAAGAAAAGCACCGCCAGCAGTCGATTCTGCTACCGGAAGCCAAAGTTTAGATTCGCGGTTGATTCCGTCATACTCCTGCAATGTGAGCAGGTCGGTTTTATAAGGAGTGAAGCCATGAGATATATGAAGTGAAGGATTCCCGAAATGGTCAAAATACTGTATCTCGCGAAGATAATCACAGGTGTGCAATTGGGAGAGATCATCTGTGGAGACAGTGGGAGTCAGAGTAATCACACAGGGCTGCCCCTCGGTCGTACACAAAGCATCACTAAAGTTCGGTGCCTCTATCGTCGTCGTGATCCGTCCGTTATCGACACTGCCTTCCGAAACAACATAATAGGTGCCTGAAGGAAGTTTCTTGACCTCAATGCGGGCATGTTTCTCATTCTCACACTGACCTTCTCCCGCATAATCGTCATTGCTGTAAAGGAGCTCACCGGCTCCATTCAAGATGCTCATATAAGTATCTTCCAGTTCCGAACCGCAGTGACTAAACACCACATCCATCTCCTTTTGCAATACCAACTTATAAAAAACGTCATTCGCAGGTCTTGCCGGATAAGCATCCGTATAGTCTACAGAGGTATCTCGGGGATCGGAAAAGAAGAGTCCCGCCTTATATGTTCCAGCGTCGATAGCAAGTGCTTTTGTGTCTCCCGTTTGTGCAAGAAGTCGCCCGTTTATGGACAGGGAAATGTTGCCGTTCTTTTCCGCGTCGGTCACAATATAGTAGACGCCCGGGAGCAACACGGGTATATGAATACGGGCACTTTTGGCATTTGCACAAGCTCCGTCACCATCCGAATCGTCATTGAAATACAGCAACTTCTGCGTTTGGGAAAACACTTTCAAATAGGTGTCCGCAACTTCCGAACCGCAATTATCAACGGTCAGTTCCATCGGATTTTCAATCTCCAACCGATAGAAAACTTCATTGCCGGCTTTCTCCGGAAAATTGCCGGACATGAGTTCCGAGTTCTGAACATCTGTATATTGAAAGCTGTCCGCCCGGCTACCTATATCAATAGGACGAGAAAAACTGACTCCGGGAGCATACGTACGCCCACTCAAGTTCATTCTATAATACACGGCCCAAATAGGCGTGTCAGCATAAACATAAATATAATAGGTGCCCGCTCCCAAATCATACACATTCAGCTCGTAGTCTGTACCAAGCTTTTGCGTGCGGATGGGAACAACAGGATCATGCAAAGCTGAAAGAAGGTGAACACTGTAAGAATCCCCTTCCCAAGGACATTCAGTTCCATCATCATCCAGGCAAATCTCCATCGGTTCTGTCAGGGTGAAGCGATAAACTACATCATGCCGAGAATAATTATCCCAATAGTTATCACTGGCATTATAATCACATTGATAATCTATCGTATTTGCAGAATCAGCCAATGCAAAATTCTCACCAAATGTCCCCAACTCAAACGGATTGTAAAAATCTTCACCCAATTCACGAGGGGTTGTCTTTACATAAATAGTAACATCTTCCGCATCCACCGGTTTATACCCTTCATAGATGTTAGGTTTAGCAACCAGATAGTACACGCCAGGCAGCAAACCATATCCATAATCTCCCCATGCTTCCTCCACATAAATCGTACGACTCAAGAGGATGCCCGAAGAATTGAGCAAGAAAACAGTACCACTATCAGTGATACTGGGTTTTGCACTGGCTCTAATCTTCATAGGCTGCGTCACTGTTAGTTTGTAAAAAATATCCTTGGATATAAACACCCTCGTATCATCCATATCGGTCGGAGGTATAAATCCACAGTTAAAATTAGCTGTACTTTGGGTATCTTCATAAGTAAACGGTTCCGAATAGGTACCAATGTCAATAGCTGTTGCCATTCGTTCTTCCAAAGACTGTCCCCACGAATAGACAGAGCAGAATAACAAGAAAAATAAACATATATAAGTTTTCATAAAAAATCAATTTCATTATCAAGTTAAACCATTCATTGAATTACTTATCATTTACCAAAATGATAAATATACTGTTGAAGCATTACCTTACGGGCGTCCGCATCCAGATAATAACTATCTGTCAGCCGACTATAATTATCATATTCAAATTTCGTTATGACATTATTGGGATCGGTAATGGAAACAACTCCCTGCAAAGGGACATATTCATAGGTGGTAACCCGCGTATTACCGGGAAGTCTCTCACGAAGAGAGTTTATCTTATCCCATATCTCTTCAGTAGGTACGGCAAGTGAGGCCCAATCACCGAAAACGTCTTCGATGTCTCCATCATAACCAAGCGCCACACTCACCTGCTGCCGGGTAGCATTCTCTATCTTGGCTATAGGATAGCGGTTGCGATATCCCCAAATGAAGAGAACAGGCGTATCGTCTTTTGCCATAATTTCGCATACATTACTATTACTGTCATACGATTGGTAAACGACTTCATCACGAAAGTCCGCCATTCGGTCAGTTTTAAATTGCACCCTCACCGGGAGGCAGGTGCCGGACTTAAACAAGATCCTCTTTTCCGTGCATTGCTCGTCTTCGACGTGTTTATGCAAAGAGAGTATGGCAGGATAACCATCCAGATAAGTATAATGATCCGAGAATTGTACGCCGTCACTGTTTGTAAAGTCCACCCTACGTGGCTTCAACGAAGAACCTGGATTGGAGAGATGGCGGTCGTCATACGCATATTGCTTTTCCGTCGACATTACCCGTTGTCTCCCGTTCACTTTGCAATAATATTGTGTCGTTTCTTTATCAAGTGCCCAATACGTTTCACAATCCAAATAATAAGTAGTCCTCATATTCGTAGCAGAATGGGTATTGTCATTGTCAGCCACAAATACCGGCTTGCCAAGCAGGCTATTCGGTTTTTTCATGTACAAATCAACATCCACTATCAGCTTCCGGACAGGAAGATCCACAGGAATATTATACGGGCCCGCGATTACTTTTTTATATTCGTATCGGGTAGATGACACTAGCTCTTGCCCGTCGAAACGGTCTATACCCATAAGAGCCCCATTTCTCTGATTGGTCTCAAAATAGCCTGTAACAAAATCATCAGAAGGTTCATAAGGATGTCCGGGAAGCATCCGCCCAAGTCGATTCAATACGCTTTCCGGTTGATTCAACATAAACTCCCGGACAGAAGCGAATGTATTCTCCCCACTTTCCCAATGCAGAACGTCCTCAAAAGCATGTGCATCCACATCATAGTAATAGACGGTCTTTTGTGAAATGCCTCCTCCCAATATCTCTTCACTGACAATATTGTACATTACCGGACTTCCGTTACGAAAGGTAATATTAGAGACAGGCATCGAATGATAGACTGTCAAATATTCGTTCCAAAGGCTTTGCCCGTCGTCCATTACTTGCGTTACCGTAGAACAATAATCACGCTCTGTAACTATGTGTTTAATAGCACCGCCGCCCCAAACGGATTCATACTTCTCATTATTGATAACCGTCAGGCCATATCTATAATTCTTACAGAGCCTTTTCCTTGTCTTCGGATCATAGGTTTCTATACTCTTCACCCGCAATCCGCCAACCGGATAGAGGTAGTCTCGATACTCCGGCTGTTGGCTATTGTCACGAAACGCGCCGTAATTGCCTTCGTAAGAGAAAGAGGTTTCAATACCTTGCGGATCTGTTATCCGGTCAAGAATACCCACAATGTTACCAGACGCTTCACGGTCTATTCCGACTGCATTCTCAAATAATACAGTGTCTTTTCTTCCCGTGTTATTGGTATCCGGTAAAGGTATTCTTTTCGAAAAGTTCGGCACTGTCAACTTACTACCATTAGCACTCGCTTCCGAACCGTTCATAAATCCCCAATGATCTACAGCCTTCGTATAGATGGAAGGAACGCTGTTTACACCCACATACCTGAATGAATAAGTTTGCGATTCTACACCGGGAGCGGAGATACGTACAGAATCAAGTTTAGTCAAAGAGGTTTTTCCATTATAGGGAGTTACATAAAAGTTAATGGTACGCACCAGTTCTCCATTCTCATCCGTCACTTGCATTTTATCTAATACACTTGTATTGTTAGGCACTTCACCTACTGCTTTATAACTGACAGACAATCTGTTTCCCATAAAATTCACCTGTGCCAATCGGGTAGTACTCATCCTACCCTCCGCACAGTAACTACCTGACGGGTAACTCATATTCGCTACATAGCTCGAAACGCTCTCTTTATTGGCATTGGGCAAGGAGGAAGAACCTGACGATCTGCCTGCCGTAATTTGATAATAGTTATTGCCACCGCTTTTTTGTTCCATCAGATACAATTTGGGACTCCCGTCTTTATCCCTTTCATCAAAGACCAGCCTGTCATTCAAATTATAATAAGCACTAGGTTCCCATTGATTCTGAAGGGTTTGATACTGAAAACTAACCAATGTAGGATGTGGATAACGGGCTGAACAAATAGAGGTACACATCCAGCGGGTAATAATATCATTCATCGTCTCGTGTACGCCATTGAACAGATATTTGACTCCATTTCCATCTGTTATATTCATATCACTTTCAACATACCTTACCACATCGCTGTTATGAGGCACAGTAATAAGAGGGGAAGACCTGTCTGAAAAATATCCGCTTCCACCGCCACCCGGCAACTTATAAGTGAACTTATCCGGACGCGTATCCCGTTTATTATCTACCATCTCCCCATAATAAATCAATCGGTCTCTTTCATCACCGGGGACTGTATTTTGAGAAAAATATCGATCAAACCATCCATAATAGTCATTGTCTGCTACCCCGATCACCTGGCGGGCTATAGACGGTTCGAGATTCAATGTCCATCCTGCTCCCGCATATCCGCTTCCTTCTTTGGGCTTAAGCCCCGAAGCATGATAAGACAAAGTAACAGGTATGGTAACCTCCCCTGCAACTATATCATACAAGGGAATAGTTATGTTAGGTACTCCTGTACAATGATCTACAGGATAAGACTGATATTTCACCATAGCCGTAGCCGTTGGGGAAAGTGGTACAAGTCGTGGAACATCCAGCTTTATTCCATCTTCACTCTGCCCCTTAGCAGATAAAACCGCGAAAAAGGCTGATAATATAAGAAACAGCCTCTTTAGTATTATTTTTTTATTCGTATATAGATTATTCATAACTCGTTTTTTCTATTATTTATCAATAAAATAGTTTAGTCAATACAAAATGAATTAGCAGAGTCCTTCCATTTCACACAATCATGATCTATGGAAGGACTACTACTTAATTTTCTGCTTTACAAATTCATCGCATTAGCGCCTAAAACGCCTGCCAAAGCCGAAGCCACTGCGATAACCACTTTCAGGATCATATCCCATACTGATTTCTTCATTGCCATCATTTACCTCCTTTCTGTTCTTTAATGTGTTGTGTTACTCTGTGTTTCTCCGTACTTCCAGTCTCATCAGTTCTATCGGCAAATGCTCCGAACTCATTGAGTTCCTTTGCCACCTCAAAGCACGGGCACTGTTTAATCCATTCTTCCGGTTCTATCTCACCGTTTCCATTGAGATCCGGCGAAAGGTCCCGGTGTCCGCATACCCGGCAGCCGGGAAATTTCTCCTGTAGCTGCCCGACGAGTCGCCGGAGCGTAGCCCGTTGTGCCGGAGTCCGGGTATCTGCCGGGCATCCCCGGCAGTCCAGACCACCTTCATAGCAGATACCTATTGAATGAGCGTTGTACTATTTAACCCTATTTATGTATCTTGTTACTATAATCAATAAAAAAGCCGATTACCATTTCTGATAATCGGCTATGAAATATGCACTTTTAAACTTTGGTTACATAACCTATGGTTTTAAGTGATTAAACTTTTATTTACCTAACTCTTTATTTATTGCATCCTTCAAAAAGCTTTTTACATTTTCCTCTCCAGTTATCCCTTCAATTCTTTGTATAGTAGCTTTTGAAATTTTAGACAATGCTTCACAAACAGGCTTGTAACCCATTTCACTTGATAAGTCTATAACGACATTAATAGCATAGTTCTTAGCAATAAATTTATCTGTAAAATTAGACATAGCATTCAAAAAAGCATTAGCTCTATCAAAGTTATGCTCTATCTTTACAGTTTCACCTTTCATTAGCCTACTTAATTTTTTTGAGGTAAACTTGTGCTTATCCCAACATAAAATAAGACTAATTGTACTAATCGGAAATCCTCTTAAAGATAAGGAGTTTGCAAATTGCAGAAGTTCATTCTCTGGCTTAGCCAAAGTAGCACCTGCAATATAATCCTCACCTTTCCACTTTTCTACTTCAACATTTGCTTCTGCTAACAACTCTTTGGTTGAAGCTTTAGCATAGTTTTCAAAAAGATATATTTCTTCATCAGAAACACCATTTTCTATTGCTGCTGTATATCTATGTTGCCCATCAACAATAACAATATATTTGTCAGCTTCTTCACTAGAAATAGGCTTTCCGTCACTTGTCATTAATGAGCAACCGTCTTCAACAGCTTTTGTGCCTGTGACATACATCAATGGTACAAGAATACCATATTTACTAATGGATGCAGTCTTAGACTTTACATTTTTATTAGACACTTGTCTGTTTCCTTGAATGAAACAAACGTTAACACCCTCATTTTTAATATCTTTCAATGTAGATATATTCATGTAAATATTAATTTAGTAATAAAATGACGTTGTGTCTCTGTCTTAAAAAGGTTACAGGTCACGAGTTACCTCAATGGATAACATTTAAAGTGCTTTTGACACAATAAAGCGTTGCTGCTAGTGACCTTTTTAAGTTAAGCATTTCAAAGAGCGCATATTTCGGGGTACAAAATTAGCTATTATTTACAATATAACAAGACTAAGGATAAAAAAAACAGCAAATGAATTTCTTCAAATGCTGTTTTTATAATTGAAAGAGTTTTCGAATACTCTTTACCTACCGATAAACCTGCTGCTAGACCTATACCTAGCCAAATATTAATACTTCCAGCAATTAACATCACTAAAAGATTAACTAAACAATGTTTCAGTTTATCACTTTGTTTTAGGAAGTTTACTATTTTCTTCAGAATTTCCTTCATTGTTACTAAATTTTTTCCAAATACCTGTTACTGAATCTATTCCTAATAAAGCCATAACACATATTAAAAATGTATCTATCATTAATGGTGCTTGTATACACATTATAGTACAATATATAAGTACTACAACTGCAACAAACCACCCTATTACTCCACACACTCTTTTAGACGAGATTCCAGAATGTGAAGTAAACATTTGTCTTACGAAAGTTATGAATCTCATTTATTCATAATTTATTTATATATTTGCATATTATTAATTTTAAAATCTAAGATTATGCACATTAAATGTCCTAAATGTAAAAACACTAATTTTTGCATCAGCCAAGACACCATAGACGGTGTAGAATACAACGTTATAAGTTGTGTTATTGATGATTATATTATAAGTGTATATCCTAACTCAGATTCTAAACTTAAAGAACTTCAAGAGAAGATTGAGGATTTAGAAAGTACTATTAGTGATTTAGAGGACCGAATTGAGCGTCTAGAACGATAGTCTCACTTATATAAGCTTTAGGAATTACCATACAATCCTTACATAATGAATCAGGTATATTAATACCATAAATACTTGAAGCAAGTACAATAGCTTTATCATCTTCTTCTATGAAGTAACCTACTGTACTTGTTTCTATATCTCTATCTAAGTATCTAACATCTTCTGATAGACTGCATCCTTCTCTATCAGTCATGTACTTGCTATTCCATTTAATAAGTACTAAGTCTTTACGTTTTAATTTACAATTCATATTAATTCATATTAATTCATATTAATTCATATTAATTCATATTAATTCATTTAAGGTTTATACTCACGGACTTTAGCTTCAAGGTTACTAGGTAACTCTTCTGTTATGTGATGTATTCCTGCATCTGAACCTAACAGGTAAATAGTGTTATTGTTGCATACATAAAGATACTTACTTCCTCTCCAATATCCCTTACCTGTACGTACTTTAAATACTACATCTATTTTATAATCCGTTCTACAATTCATACCGTAACCTGGCTTTATAGGTGGGAATTTAGTAGTAATTGCCCAGTCATTCCATTTGCTCATATTTATATTAATTTATTACACAGCCGTAGTGTCTATAGAGAATGTCACGTACCACCAATATAAATCATCTGCATTATCTATCCCAACTTCTAGTAGCTGTGACCAATTTACTCCTTTATATTTCCTTAAGTTTTTAAGCACATTTAGAACATCTTCCATAGAATTAATAATACATCCTTCAGCCCCATTTGTTCCATTGCTAATTGTCATATAAACTTGTAATTTAGATTTACCTCTAGGAACAACGGCAAATGTTTCATAATGGTCTTTTATGTTCAAAATAATATCTTCTATATGTTCTAGAACATTGGCTTGTAAGGGTTCGCCAGTCAGGTTACACATTCTTAAGCCTTTGGGGGTTCTTTCATAATATAAATGCTTTAAGGACCCAAGTGTATCATACCAAGTTCCAGAGTTAAACAGTTTAATTACTTGTTTACGTTCCTCCTCATTATAAGGACTCCACCTATTCCCAAATCCTCTACTGGTTCTATCATTGTATGTTTCTGTTCCCGATTGTACTATATAGTCAATGATATCATCCAAATTAGATTCTATTATTTCAGTAGCATAGTCTAAAGGGTACTTTCCGTCAACTACTTTAGTAGTATCAGTATCAAGAATGGGATATTCTTCGTATGAGAACAACAGTCCTCTAGTTTTAGGAGTAGAGAATATATGAGCATTAGTGTCAAATAAGAATCCATCAGCATAATGCTCTATTCCCGTTAATGTATCAATACAGAATTGTTTTATCTTGTCTCTTTGTGCCTTTAATGATTCCTCTATTTTATTGCAATCAAATTGCAAGTTTATAGAGTTTTCATCAAAATAGAAAATAAACCACTTGTAAGAATCTAAATCGTTCAAAGTTTTAACCTTTTCATTTTCCATAATTCATTTGTTTAATTATTAATTTATAATTATCTTTTTATATATTTGTAACGTATATCTCCACCTTCCTATCAAGTAATAACTGAACAAGTATCTACTAGATTAATTAGTTATTAACTTCTAAATGGAAAGTAATGGAATATACGTTACAAACAATTTTGAAGAAGCCTGTTCTTGTACACGCATACAAACGTACAAGATTTGGCAAAGTCGAGTTCGTGAGAGAACATCGAAGAAGATTACCTCGTAGGTAAATTTAGTTGGTTTAGTTACAAGATTATTTCAATCAAGTAGATGTAACAGTAAAGGTGGTACTGCAATACCACCTTTTTTATTAATCTTAGAAAATAATCATATCTTTGCATAGATAATCATAAACATAGTCCCTCGCAAACATTATGAGATAATTAATAGTCCACGAGATTAATTAGTTATTCACTGTTAAAAAGGAGGGCGTATGTTGTATGACTGTCCATGTTGCTTTGGTGATAAGCCTGTCTTCGTAAGGGCTTACACTCGTACAAGATTTGGGCGAAAAGAGCGTGTAAGAGCACACTGTCGCAGATTACCTAAACGGTAAAGATTCACCACTGTAGTCTGGTTCTAGCGGGAACTGGACTACTTTTATTTCTACAAAGTTACTAAAAATCAGTTACTTAACAAAATAGATAATGTTAAAATAGCTTACTCAACTCCTCCAAAGTACAAGGAGTATCTTTCACATCATCGGGCACTGGAAGATTATCTACGGTTCTACTCTTCATAAATGCAAGATGAAATCTAAATAAAAGAGCCTCTTCTATACTACCTTCAACAAGTTTTCCGTCTATAAAATCTTCGACGGAAGGTATAAAACCATGTTTGCGTAATCTACTATATGTTGCTTCTATTATTTCAAACTCTCGTTTACTACGCAATCTATCTACCAATTCACAAAATATTGATAAAGTTTGTTCCCTATTTATTTCCATAATTCATTCCTCCAGCTACTCCAAAGGGTATTAATCCTCTATAAATATTTTTATTATTTAAATCAAAATTACCATTGTTGCCAACAATAGATTTTCTAGGTGTACCCTCATGTATTATAAAATTATTACTTACTGTTTTCTGCTTCACATGAGGACCTTCTATTACATCTTTAATCAATGTTGCATCATATCCTCCTTGCTGTTTCCAGTGCACAAGTTGGTCAGAATCTATAGTTGAATTTCCAAAAGGTATACGAGCAAAGTCATTTCCTTTAGCATTAACTGTTGCCACATTAGATGACTTTGGAATGGTCAATGCAAAAGCCTCTCCTTCACCTAAACTAGGGTCATAATAAGCATACCCTTTCTTATTCGCAAAACTATTATATACCTCTGGGTTATCGCTCATCCAACTTTTTCCGTTGTAGGTGGCAGATTTATCTAAATCCCACGGCTTTACTCCAACTCTCCAATCTTTGTGGGGCATTAATAATTTTTGTCCATCCTTACTCATTAGTTGCACCCATGTCCTTGGGTCTCCTTTCCACTTCCCTCCATTAGGAAGATTTAGCCATGTTCCATTAGCTTTAGAAGCCCTTTCTATTTCGTAATATTCAGGAATATGTGATTTTAAAGCATCTATGTCAGATTTAGTGTAATCTTTCCATTGTCCTGCTTCTTCAAACCATGATTTTGGAGACCAGTCTAGTTCTGATTTAAATTTGTTAGATTGTCTAAACTGTGGCGAAACAACTCCCAGTCTTTGATTCTTTATAAAATCTTCAGTTACTTTTTTGCCTATCCTCTTACCAGCATACTTCAATCCTCTACCAACTATACTTCCAACACCAGTACCTAAGCCCACATAATCTGTAAAAGTAAGGAATCCATTCAAATTATGCAAACCTTCTTCTGTATTCTTAGCTTGCATATAATCTTTATATGCTTTATCGGCTTTCTCACGACTTTGTGATTTCTCCCATTCACTTCTATTATCTTGACTTATTTCAGAATAAGTTGGAGTATATTGTTGCTTTATAGGCTCTTGAATTTGAGGTCTATAATCTTTGATAGCATCTCTTCTCTGAACTCTATCACCTCTTTGATATTTAATTATCTTACAATTTATATAATCAGTTGTTTTCATTATATTTGCATATTATTAATTTAAAATCTATAGTTATGCAGATTAGACCCAAACACAGACCTCAATGGACAGAAGAAGAATTAGATGTTATATTTAGTAAAGGTAAAGTTAGTTCCATTTTCTCACCACCAGAATATAGAGTTGATGATTACGGAAACCTCATGAAGAGAGATAAGTATGGAGATATTAATAGTCAACTTGGTTGGGAAGTTGACCATATTCTTCCAATCTCCAATGGTGGAACTAATATTTTTAGTAATCTTCGTCCTCTTAATATATCTAAGAACAGAAGTCGCTAAATAATTTCACCCATCATTACCTTTCTTACAAACTCGGATTCGTCCTCTTCTCTGTGATAATCATCTATTACAGCGTCTATAACCCAAAGATATTCTCTGGGCACATACTCTTTACATTTATCCCTTACTAATCCATTACAATTGTCTTTTAATGGACATTGTGAATCTTTTAGAATACAGCCACTATATTTTCTTTTTACATCGTAATACTTTTCTAATTGTTCATCATTCATAGTTCATTTTATTTATAATTATTGTATCACATTCTATCTCATTACTACTTATTTGCCAATACCCATACAGTTTATATTCATTCTTTCCCATTTCTATTTGATAATACAATGAGGTATATCTGCCTTTAAATGGATATATACTATCACCCAATTGTTCTACTATAATTTTACCATTTCTTTTATACTGAATATAACTTTTATAGAACTTCATAGTTCCTCCAAAATCTTCATAACTATATACCCGTAGTTTTTTATCAGGAGATTGCATTATATTAAACTTCCCACTTCTCTTTAAATCATGAAAGGGGTATGTAAACGAATTAGAATCATTTAAACAGACCTGTAATAAAGAATCAAATCTTTCTTTATATTTTTCATCCCTTTCATTATTCTTGGCATCGAATAGAATGTTCAATTCCTTCTCTAGTATTGAAATCTTTTGCTCATTTTGACATGAGGAAACAAGCAATATAAGTAGTATAATAGTTCTCATAATCTTTAATAGTGAAAATAGTTATCTATCCTATGTTTATATCTTCCAGAATCAAAATACCTTTTACCTGTATTTTTAGATTTATATGTAACTTTAGATTCTTCTCTAATCTTATCAATATCTCCTTTAGCTATACCTTCAAATAAGTTATCATAATCGTATAATCCATTCTTCAATTGCCAATACATATCTAATAATCCTTCTTTAATTTGTGGACTAATAGTATCAGCATTATTATTGGTTACACTGTTTAATTTTGCATCTAAGTGTGGAATTTCTTTTCTAAGCCTCTCAAGCATTATTGCATCAAGTTCTTCTTTAGTCATTCCATTTGCTGCTTTCTTTTTAAACTCTGCTGTTTGCATATCTAAGTCATATCCTGGACCTATATCAGTGTTTCCGTTTGCAGTTTTAAATGGATAATATAAATTACCTCTTAATCCTTTATTTTTAGGATTTTCAAACTTCCACATATTAGTATTAACTTTTTCTAAACTAGGAGGAGCTTTAGTTAAATCTATATTCTGATTTAATCCTAGTATTTGTCCTATAATTGGATTTATATTACCAAGAAGCATAGAAGCAACAGCACTAGGAGCATATTCTTTAGCAACATCTACAACATTAATAGGTTCCTTAGGTTCTTCTTTTGGAAGAATACTCTTAACTTTATTAATAGTTTGAGTTACTATTCCGTCTTGTGCTTTAATAACACCACCATTCTCTAACTGCTCACTTTGAGTAGGTGTAGTTTCTGGCTTAGGTTTATTAGATTTATATCTACTCCAATCGAAGCCAATTAATTGTTCTTCATTTCTGTTGGCAGCTTTTTCTCTATTGAACTGTCTTAATATTTTAGCTCTTAACTCTCCTGCACCCTTTAATTTAGGAATCTTCATTCCTTCTTGGGCTTTAGCTATCTGATTATATACATTAGATAATGCTCTCTTATAATTAGGGTCAGTAGCATATCCACCTTTAACTACTCTATCAATAAAATCTCCACCACTAAAAGCTTGATATCTTTTATTGTTTAGTAATGATACATGATAATTGGCATAATCATTTATATCTTTAAAGTCTCTAAAGCTATCATTTACATATACACCAATGAAAGATATATCTTCAATTCGTAGCACCATTGTTTTTTATAACTCATTTGTTGAGACATATTTGAATATATTTGGTAAAAGTTTCTCTACCTCTTTTCTTCTTGAATCTGTATACTTCAATTTCACTGTTACAATAATCTCACGTTCATAAGCTTTTTTATGAGTAGCTTTACTATAAAAATATCTACCACCCTTAGTATTACCTTCAATAGTATAACTATGGTCTGTAATATCTTTCTTGACAATTCTATTGCCTTGTTCTACTTCTGTATCAATCATTATATCAAACCATTCATGAAGCGAATAATCATCTTTAAAAACATCGAAGTAAGTAGCATACACATTCAAACAGATTGTACTATCTTCATTTACGAAATGATTTCCATTGCCTAAATCTGATTCTTCTCCATGTGTAAAGCTAGAGGGATATACTAAGAAATAATCAAAAGTTCTATTCCAATAAAACCTTGTATCATCATATTGGTATATCCCATTTCTATAATCAATCAGTTTCACACCTTTTACTCCTAATACCGAATCTACCCATTGCAAATATTTAGCTTCTGATATTTCCAAAGTAGGATGATTGTCATATATAAATAAACTGTCAATAGTAGCCTGTATATTACTATCCTTTTTACTAGTACAAGATAGTAATAGCATTAATAGTAATATGTAAATCGCATATATATTCTTCATGAATAATACTATTCTCTATAAAATAATCAATTATTACATATAAAATAAATCGCCAAAACCACAACAGGAACGATGATATACAATGCTATTGCTCCTTCCTCAAAACTCCCATTTTCTTTACGTGGACAGGTAATATATGCTATTATTGCATAAATTACAATTCCTATTACTGCTCCCATAAGATTTAGTTAATATTTACTAGTATAAAAAGTATCTTTTGTGCAAATGTACTGTCCCTCCTTAGTTTTTTTATATTGAATCCAAAGTTTCTTAGCAATATCATTACAAGGGTCAACGACTTCTATCCAAACATTATATTTCATATCAACAGCTACTGAAGTAGTATAATTTATAATCTTATACTTCTTTTTTTGAGTTGTTCCATTATTAAAACAAGCAACTTCTTTCTGTTTAACTCTTTCCAATGCAAGATTAATGACTTCTTGCGGAACTTTAGGCGTAAAATCTAAGACAGTTCTTTTAGGGGACTGTGGAGATTGAGCCATTATTCCAATATTCGTAAATAGTGCAAAGACAAATAAAAATATATATTTTACCATATAAAGAACGAATTAATCATTAAAAATTTTCATTTCAACATAGAATGTCCCCAATAAAACCAATATCCAGTATAGCCATGATTCATCCCATATAAACATATTGAATCCCGCTAGTTCTTCTGCATCATACTGAAAAGATGGTTCAATAAATGCAATTCCAAAAATAGGAAGTGCCAATATAAAAAGTGCTATTCTTACTACTAACGCAACAAGTGCAGGTGCAAATATTGCTAATACTATTTTTCTTTCCATATTGTCTTGTATTTATAAATCTAGAGCTTTACTTTTAATGTTTATAAAAGAATAGTCTGTTAAATCAATATGTTTATCTTTTGAAATAAATAGAATCTCCCTCTTTTCGCCACTTTTGATATACCTTTCTGTTATATCTTTTGTTTCCTTAACCCATTCATTGTTAATATATTTATTTAAATGCAACTGTATTTCAACAACATCAATTGTATATTCTGTTGTATTTTTAATATAATATGCCTTGCCTTCAAATATCAAATGACCATTAGAAGGATTCATCTCTTCTTCAAATATTACGTAACTAGCTATATCATTTCGATACATTTCTTTTTTATCTTCAACTGTTGTAGAGGAAGAGTTTTGTGTTTTTTGATTGCACGAAGTTAAAATAACAAATATAATTAATAGGCAAATTTTCATATTCTGTAAATAATCTTTTTGTTAATAATTCAATTTGTAGTATAAGCTGCTCAAAAAATGAGTTGGCTACTTAAAAGATAGTAGCAAAAGTTGTTTCTTAATGTCTGATTTGTAGTTATTCGTTTTATGCATCCTGTCCCTTTAGATACTGTTATACAATAAAAAAGGTGTGGAACGTATTGTCTTATCTCATTCTCTGGCTCTCGCATTGCCTTTGGTACGGATAAAACAATAGCCCACACCAATATTGACAATATCTAAAGCCTTAAAGATATAAGGTAGGTATATATCAAATGGTGTGGTGCTATTGCTATCATCTTCGTACCTTTGTTCAAATTTGCGAGATTTGAGAATGGAAGATAATTTCAATAACACCTTTCGTAATATGTCCTTTCAGACCTAACACATTAGGTATCTGAAATTGCCACAAAGTTACAAAAAGCGTTTGTAATAGCAAGAACTATTGTTTATTAAAAGTTGAGAGCTATCCCTTCTTTATAAATCCATGGTAGTGGAAAAATTCAAGACCACCCATATAAAAACTAAATCTCTGAATTTTTCCACCCCACCGATATTTCATGCTTATGGCTTTATAAACTGATTTTTTATCCGTTGAACGGTGGAAATACCAATACTTTGTAGCTTAGCTATATTTCTGATTGAATAGCCTTTTCTTAGTAAAGCAATGACTTCTTTATATTCCTCTTTTTTCTTATCATCCGTTTTGGTTGAACCTGTCTTTCTGCCAAGTTTACCACCTTTGGCAATATAATTTGCCCTACCACTATTCAAACGGTATTGAATATTGCTTCTTTCGATATTTGCCATTTCTGCAAGTACTGTCACCATGATAGAAGCTATTGGATTAACTTCCCCATTTGGTTGCAAAGTATATAAGCCCAAGTTCTGTATGTAAACCGATACTTTCGATTCATGCAATATATCCAAAGAGCGAAGAACCTGTAATGTACTTCTCCCTAGTCTTGACAATTCAGATAAAAGTAGGATATTCACAGATTCACGTTTACAGTATTCCAGACATTCCCCTAAAATCTGTCTTTCCTCAATTCTCTTTGCACCTGAAATATGCTCCTGGAATATATTCACTATTTCTATATCCTGTGAGATAGCATATTTCTTTAAATCCTCTATTTGTCTGCTCGTGTCCTGTCTGTCATTACTTGACGAAACACGAGCGTATATTACGGCTGTTTTCATTTTATTCTTTGATTAAATTGATAACATGAAAGAATGTGTTCAAAGCAACTTTGCAGATTTATTTGAACACATTTCTATTTTGAACACTAACGAGGTTTATTCGCTTCTTCAATATCCCATAAGCCAACTAAAAGAATAAGCAAGATTAACGGAACACAACCTGTTATAAAAGACAATACCACCCAAAAGAGCCAAACAAGTATCTTATAATAAAACATGATTCTTTGTTTTACGTAGTTAATAAAATAGGAGAATACCCATTTCTGAATATTCCCCTGTTTAATCAATCAATAAACCACTTATATTTAGTGTCTCCATGCAAAGCGGCATTTATTCCCGTTGCTATTTCGGTTGCATTTACCGCTCTATCCAAGAATGAATCTATATAACTGCTCTTATTTGCTCCTGTCAATAGATTATACAATTTCCACATACTAATATCATTCCCCAAGCTCCCAAAGTTCTTATCATTGATATATGCTTTTGCAACTGTATTTATTTGTGAATCAGTGATAAGCATTTTAGGAATATCTTTCTGATAACCTTGTGGCAATGATTGATAAAGTCTCATTCTCCCAAGTAATTGGCAAAATTGATGTTCTGTAAGATATGAGTTACCAAGTGTTTGCATTAAATGTATGTGTTTGGCTGTATCGTATTTGTTGAACATCTCTAATACAGCTTGATATAAATCCCTTGTATTAGTAACTTCCAAACAACTAAGAAAACCATCTGTTGATACACACAAGTTTGTGCAAACCTTACAAATGAAGCCTATAAATACTTTAAAGCGTTCTGCTCCTTTCTTTGAATACAGATTTGTGTGATTATAAGCACGAACACCACCAATAGTTAATATTAACTTATTTCCGTTCACCGTTTCGTAAATCGTAGGAATCTGAATAATAAAAGCACATCTTTCGTAGTAGATAGTCTTATCACTTTCAAGAAGTTGATTTGCAGGTTTGTGTATTGCTTCGGGTATTCTCCCCTTGATAATGTGACTTACACGAATATCGGGCTTATCAATACTTTCACCACTGAAAAATGTATTTGCAGCGTCATAAACAGTATCAATAAATGCAGGATGAGGAATTGTAAGCTCATTATCTTTGGCAAATACGGGTGTAATACAATCTTCTTTCAAATGTTGCATTGTTACCTCTAGTGTATTAGCTTCCAAGAAATGAGGATTCTCTTTTTTAACTTTTGGTTGTTCGTCGATTATTACCGCTTCTTCTGCATACTCACCAAAGTTGTTTTCCTTTCTAGCCTGTGGCACATTGCCAATAATTTGTAGATTTCTCATAACGAATAAAATTTTAAATGATTTATAAATTGATTACGTGGATTGAAATATATTTCGTTTTCTATCCAACTACCCTAGGGGGACGTTAGAACTACTGTTCATGCGCTCATGTAACTTTCAATTCAGTAAATCATAAGAGAAATAAGCTGATATATATTTAGGCTCTTATTTTAACAGGTAGGGGGTATTATATATAAGTACCTATACTTTATTGCGTGCTTATGTATTACTATGCACTATAATAGAAAGGAGAGTATTATACTGCCATATAAAGATATGCTAAGTAGTAATATTAGAAATTGAGTATTGTTTATTTTTTTACCTTGTTTATTATGAGTAACTTTGAGTATTCTTAAAAATCAAGAACTACCTGTTTGTCAATGGTTCAACTCCTTGAATTATATGTAAATCAAACAGGTCATATTTGCATTTTCCCACACTTCCATTGGGAAAATTAACTCCCATATTTAAAATTGCGAACTGTTATATCCCTTGTATTAGACAGGAATTTAGAAGTTCCACAAAAAAAGCCGCAGTTGAGCACATTTGTAAGTGTACTCGCTTGCGGCTATTTTTGTTTCTAGTTGGGAGTAGACTAATTTATTCGTCAAAGTCTCTATAATGAGCTTATTTGTGGGCATTGACATATTTTTCAGTGTCTCATACTTCAAGTGCAGGATTAGCCTATATAACCCTTAATCTTTAAAAATCAGAACAGATACTCTGTCACCCTAAAAAATGAAGTTCATGCGCACATAAAGTTTAAATTCTTTAGTAGTAGGGGAAAATGTGTGTTATAATATATAATTAATATCAGATACTTTTTCCCCACTACCTTACTTATGTAAAGCTAAGAATGGCTTGTAATACTAATAATAACACCGCACTTTACCGTACACAGAAAAAATCACTTTTATTGCATCCTATTCTGTAAAACAGGTAGGTACAAGGGAAAAAATACTGTATATTAATATATTAATAAAGAACACTTTTTCCCCTCACTTGGGAATTATGATATTCCCATTATCATCTATCTCTACTATTTTATTTACTTTCTTTTTAGGTAGTTTTTTCTGCTTGGAAAAGTCGTTTTCCAATAGAATATTTTCAGTATGTAAGATTAAAGGATTGCCAAACAATAGTAAATCAACAACTGCCAGCTCTATTATATATTTCTCATAAGTGTCTTCGTCAATTTTTATCGCTTTCAATATATTAGCTTTTGTCAATTCAACATTGCCACATCGAGATAATAGTAGTAATTGGATAAAGAAGCCTTTTATTGCTGCATCCAGTTTGATTAATGCAAACTTATTGGAGATAGTGATACATTGTTCTTCCATTGCAGGAATATGATAAATATTCCGTCTAGTTAGATAATAAAAACCATTATCCACAAAATAAGGCTTTATATCCAAGTACTCCTCAAATTTCTTATTAAAACTGCTTACAGATTTACCACCACTTGTTCTTTTTAATTCATCTAAAGTAATTCTCACATTATACCAATCATCTCTTGAAAGAGACAAACAGAAAAATCTATAAATATTGGCAGGTTTGAATCTATTTAGAATAGAATAGTTGACGGTTGCATTGCTTCTGCAAAATTTGGGTAGAATATTCATTAGTAGCGGATTGAATATTGTTTATAAATAGTAAATCTTTCTTCTCTTTTTCTATCTTGTAGTAATAAGCACTACCAAAGTAAATCTTTGCTTCTTTTCGATTATTGAATCGCTTTCCCGTGGGAATATGAATAATCATAGGTCATTGGTTTATTTTATAAATGATGTATCTTAATCTAATTAACGTTGTGGCGCAAAATAAATCGTATATACTTTCCCTTCTATCTTTCTTTTGCTTTTAATATAGCCATTTGAGCTAGCCCATAAGCCAACTCTAAGCCTGTTATCTGTTACTCCTTGCTTTAGTGCTTTTTCTCTGATTTCTTCATAGGTGAATGTTTGCATAGTAGTGTTTTAAATAAAAAATGGTGATAAAATAGTGTATCTTTTGTGCCTGTGTTATCTTATATACTATTTGTAATATATTGATACAAAGGTACTAAGTTTTTAGGGAGTGACCTAATACTAGTACCACAAACTGAAAAAATCGACTAGAAGTATTAATAAAATGTGATTATCGATTGGCACTTTATTTTACTTTATTGTTTTTGCTTTTAAAGCCTTTTGCCTAGCTCTGTATTCCCTTTGCCTTCTAGCATTATCTTCTTTATGTTCTCTGCAATATTTTACATTATAATAACGGTTTTTCTCTTTGTTCCTTACTGCCTTAAATCTTTCTTCGTAGCATTTAATTTCTTCTGATACTGGCAAAACTTCTACACCATCTTCAATAGCGTGAAATTTACCTATTAAGTGTTGATGAATATCTTCTGTGACATCTGTAAAGACAGTATTCTTTTTCGTATTCAAAGTGTATTGAAGTGGATGATTCCAAAGTTTTGGATATATTGAAATAGTATATTTATACTGTTCAATTTTGTCTATAAAAGCACAATCAAAAACTTCGTGGATAATATCATATCTTGTTTTGTCGTCTTTTATTTCTGCTACTTTATCTAAGTTCACAACCTTGTCATCTCTACTCACTTCAATCAACAGATTTTGAATAGTAGCTCTATCATTCATCCACTTATTCAGTTCTTTTCTTTCCTTGTCTATTTTATTATTGAGTTCATTAATAAAAGAATCAGCTTTCGTTATTGATAGAGTACCCTCCACATAAGCCTTATGTTCTATTACCTCCGCTCTTTCCTGCATTGCTTTAATTCGCGATTCAGAAGTTTTAATTTTACTGTCGCATATTGTTAGTTGGCAGTAATATTGTTTTCTATCTTCATCATCCTTGTGTGCTAATTTAGTTGCATAAAGCATAATAGAACTATGCCAAAGTATGCTGTCAACTAAATTTATCTGTATCCAAAATCCTTTAGTACATTCTTGACAATGATATGTATTGTTATTCTTCTTTGCAACCATTATTCCACCACAGTAAGGACACCTTAATAATCCTTTACCGAAATAATAGTTGTTATACTGTTTTTTAGGTTTGTTTGTATTACTCTTGGCTATCTCTTTACATTTATTTATCATTTCCAATGTTACTAACTGAGGATATATATTTCCTTCCGTCTTGACATTATTACGTTTATTGGTAGAAGAAGGCAAACCTGCATAAGCTAAATTGTTTAAAGTTAATGATATAAATTTTCTAGCAGTAAGCAAAGTATAACCTACTAATAGCCCTGTTTGCATTAGTTCTTTAGCTAGACTACCATAACTATATTTCCCTGTCAAATATAAAGCAAATATCGTCTTTACTATATTTGCCTGTTTCTCGTCTATTATTAGTTTCTTCGTTGTCTCATCTACCGTATATCCATATAAAATCCAGCCACCAGTATATATAGATTCTTTGCGTTTAGCATCTTTTGTACGTTTCCACCTGGCTAGTTTAGTACGCATTTCTGATTCTGCCATTTGGGAGAATAAAGTGAATACCATTTCTGCACCCTCATCTATATCTCCATTATCTTTAAATAGCCGTATAGACGGATTCTTGACTACTAACTGTATTTTATGAGTTGTGAGATAATCCAATACAGAGAAGTTTATTTTCTTTCTTCTAGCAATTCTTGATACTTCCCAACAGTACACACAATTTATATCATTATCTTCTTCAATCAATTCTTTCATTTTGTTTAATCCTGCACGCTCTTCTTCTGCCAACTTTATACCGGATTCCTTTTCACATACAGGAATTATGCACTCCGGTAAATAGCCGTCTTTGATAGCCATATTGTAAATTTCTCGTTCCTGTTCGTCGAAATCCTGTGCTTTTGTAGAAACTCTTACTAATAGTATTGCCTTCATATTCAGATTATTCTAATAATAATGATGCAAATATAACTATTTTAGTAACAGGATATATAAATTATACTATATAATTTGAAACCTTTGGCGTGTGCTCCGATGCGTTCGATGGGGCGGGTGAGGTGCACTGTTCCATCCTTGCGGATGTAGTAGTGATAGCCTGTTCCGTTAAATCCGCGCCGCCGGTGCAACCGGTCCAAATCTTCCGGAGAAAGTGTACAATCCTCCCTCGTGGCGCTGCAATGCACCACAATCAAGTTGATAATCCTCATGTTAGTGAATGATTTCTAGTTTAGTTAAAAGTCAAATGTCTAGTTAAGCCTACGAAGTTTGCCGTTTACATTTTGTGTACTCCTCACTGCCGTGACGTCATTTATGCAGCCGGATCGGGCGCTTCTCCGCCTCCTTCATTACCGCCTCCACCGGGCTTGTCGCTTCCACCGGAGTTGCCGCCTCCTGCACTACCTGCATCGGAAACAAGTTTATCATAACGGGCACACTTCGTACCGGTCACCATCGAACGGGTAGCGGTAGTGCGGTCATGATTCTTAGTCGTTGTCGGTTGGAAGCGGACGGTAAGCGTAGCCTGTGCAGCCGACACTTCGTCAGAGGTTTCCACACCTTTGCCACGAGCTACCATCACCATACGGAAGGTACCAAGACCGTCCACGCTTACGCTTTCCGAAGATTGCAAGTGTTGCCCCATCACCGTCACCAGGTTGTCGAGTGTGTTTTTTACGTCACCCGGAGAGAGGGAAGAGTAGGCTGCTATTTCTTTCGAAAGTTGTGCGGAATCCACGTTTCCCGAACGTACAACTCGGGGATAGAAGAGTTTTTTACCGCTTTTTTTGTCTTCCAGAGTTGACTGGAAAGGTTTGTACAATACTGGCATAATTGTAATAGTTTTTAGTCGTTAATAATTCTAGTTTGTCTGTGTCTTTAAGCTTATCGACAATGCAAATATAAGACCTTATTTCTGTCTGTGCAAGAGATTTTAAAAGTGTGCGTTAATAAATTCGTTAATATAAGAAGTTGTTGTTATATCACTAATTTACAACATATTACACAACGCAGCAGCATCATAACCCTTATTAATTCAGTTATTCAGGACACTCAACAAATAATGACCGGGCAGTTTGATCTTTCCGGCACTTGCCCGAATGACACCGAAACCCTTCCAAACCTTACCACCGATTTCTCCGTAATTACTTTTCAGTACGATTGCATACTGTTCAGAGGGAGGAATATGATAAAGGCGAAGGTTATCCAATAGTCCGGAAAGGTTGCGCGGGTGTCCGTCAGCAGGAGCTTGCATCCGGTCAATATCCGACTGTGTCAGTTCATGTTTCTTCTTCGCCGGTTTTCTGTTAGAAAAATCTCCTCCTTCTTCTCCCTCATCCCCTCCTTTGGGCAAAGGAGGGTTAGGGAGGATGTTTTCTTTCCTTTCTTTTTCTTTTCTTTTTATGAAGGTGCTTTTTGTTGCAGTATCCGGGGATTCTGTTACAGTATCGAGGGTTTGCGTTACAATATCCGGGGTTTCTGCAACAGCATCTGGAAGGGTGGAGCGTACGGTTTCCTCATCCGGCAGCAGACAGTAGTCCGGAGAAATATGACGGCGGCTGCGGCGTTTAGTGATAAAAAGGAACTGCCGCTGAATGTCGGCGGAAGTCAGGATGCCGTAACGTTCGTAGAGAGAGGAATCGAAGAAACCGTACTCCACAAACAGACGAAGCACCCGGCGGACACTATCGTTATCCGTGCTGAAGAGCTGGTCGGAGAGTTCGTCATAGAAGTCATCATCGACATGAATATAATAACCCTCGCCCGAATATAGATAAGACAGGGTATAGAGCAGGATCGTGAAGGCGGAATCGCCTTCACGCTTCATCACACGGCGTACGACACGGTCGTGCATAAAATCGGTATTCAAAGGGAAATAGTCAAGCCCTTGTTTTATTCGTCCCATGATATAAATTGTTTTTATAAATCAGTCTGCCAATTCTAATTTTGATCCTGATTTTGATTCTAATTCCAATTCAAAGACTGATTCGGATTGGAATTCAGAACCTGATTCGGATTCAAATTCCGATTCACGGACTTTCCGCCTTTTCCGTTCAATGCTGGCAGCTACGGTTTCAAGGGCATGCAGAATAAGTTCCCGTCGCAACGTGGGATTTTCCGTAGAGGTTATTACCGGATAATTGCTTTCCCTGTCGCATGCAAGGGAGCGTTTCTCGTTCTTCCGATGGTTCCGGCTGACAGTTTTACGACATTCCTTACAGTAGTTGCCGGGAAGGCCGGTTTTCTTATTGATATAAAAGGCACTTGCCGGAAGAGAGCGTTTGCAACATCCGCAAACGCACAGTGTTTGTACTTTTGAGCTTTTCATTTTGTTATCCAATTATAAATTATAAATGCTAGTTTTTATCAGTCAGGTCTGTAATCATTCAAATACGGAGTATTCGTATACAATATGTTATCCTTTTGTTATCCTATTGCCAGGTATTAACATCTGGCGTTTCAGATATTAATGGTTAGAGAAATAGCTATTAATACTTGAGAGAATAGCTGTTAACAGGCATCAGTAAGCTTTCCGCAGGTGGCGGATGAGAAAATTTCAAGTTTTTTGTGTTTTTCTTGAAGTATTGCATGGCATATCCGTTTTTAATTTATATTTTTGAAACGTTTTCTATTAATCAATGGGACAAAGATAGAATATTTTTCATAAATAAAATATCAATTTTCAATATTAAACCTCAACTGTTTCACAAATCATTGATTATAAACATATAGTAAACATATTTTTGAGGCAGCCATTTTTATAGCTGCCATTTGTAAATCCGAGATTAGTCTTTTAAATAAAAAAACAGAATGGATACAAATTTGGATGTATTAGGTATCATCAAGCGTGCCAAACAGGTATTGAACTTAAAGAGAGACAGCGAACTAGCTGAATACCTGGAAGTTTCGAGAGCAACAGTTACCAATTGGGGAGCACGAAACAGTATTGATTTCCGTCTGCTGCTTGACAAATTCGGAGACAAGGTGGACTATAACTGGCTATTATTGGGAAAAGGAAATCCGAAACATCAGCCGAGATTTTGCCAAAGCGAGCTGGTACAGGGAGAAGTCGAAATTATACACAATCCGAAAACGCCCGAACCAATAGACGACCGTAGCGTGACATTATACGATATTACGGCGGCGGCGAACCTGAAAACATTATTCACCAACAAACAGCAATATGCACTGGGGAAGATATGGATTCCCAATATTTCCGTCTGCGACGGGGCGGTCTACGTCAACGGAGACAGCATGTATCCCATACTGAAATCGGGAGATATTATCGGATACAAGGAAATTAGCAGTTTCGACAACGTGATTTACGGGGAAATATACCTGGTGTCGTTTATGATTGACGGAGACGAGTATCTGGCGGTGAAGTACGTGAATCGTTCGGAAAAAGAAGGGTATCTCAAGCTCGTGAGCTATAATACTCATCATGAGCCGATGGATATTCCATTCGCGTCCATCAATGCGATGGCGATTGTGAAGTTCTCCATCAGGAGACATATGATGATGTAAGTTTTACCACAAAGAATGCAGAAGACACAGAGTTTCAAGGAAGAAAAAAGACCTCCGTGTCCTCTGTGGTGAAATCAGATTTCTTCCCCCTTCAGCGTAGCCGAGCTGGCCTCCGTGACACGCACATTGACGAAATCACCGACACGGTGCGCACCTCTGTCGAACACCACCACACGGTTCTGCTCCGTACGACCGAACAGCTGGTCGCGCGAACGCTTGGAGACTCCTTCCACAAGCACTTCATAGGTTTTACCGATGCAACGCTGGTTGGATTCGGCAGACAGACGGTTCTGCAAAGCGATAATCTCGTTCAGGCGACGCACTTTCACCTCTTCGGGCACATTATCTTCGAGATGCTTGGACGCATACGTTCCCGGACGTTCGGAGTATTTAAACATGAAAGCAGCATCATATCCACATTCTTCCATCAGCGAAAGTGACAAGGCATGATCCTCTTCCGTTTCAGAATGAAAACCGGAGAAAATATCGGTAGTCAGTCCGCAATCGGGGATGATACGTTTGATAGCTGCCACCCGGTCCAGATACCACTCACGGGTATACTTACGGTTCATCAGTTTCAGAATACGCGAACTGCCGCTCTGCACAGGCAGATGGATATGTTTACACACATTCGGAACTTGCGCAATCACTTCCAGCGTTTCATCACTCATATCCTTCGGATGGGAAGTCGTGAAACGAATACGCACTCCCGGAGCAGCCTCGGCCACTGTTCGGAGCAACATCGGGAAAGTAACCACTTCGCCTGTCGGTCTTTCAAAACGGTAAGAGTTGACGTTCTGCCCCAACAGGGTGACTTCCTTATAGCCTTTCGCCACGAGGTCTGCTACTTCATTCAGGATGCTTTCTACGTCACGGCTGCGCTCGCGTCCACGAGTATAGGGCACGATACAATAGGTGCAGAAGTTATTGCAGCCACGCATGATGGATACAAAACCCGAAATATGATTGCCGCAGATACGCGACGGAATCACATCCCGATAAGTCTCGGTAGTAGATAGTTCCACATTGATTGCTTTTTCACCGGTTTCTACGGCCGCAATCAGGTCGGGCAACGTCAGGTAAGCATCCGGCCCCACAACGAGGTCTACATGATGATTCGTTATCAGATCATCCTTTACCCGTTCGGCCATACAGCCCAGTACACCTACAATCAGATGCTTTTTCTTTTTCTTCAGCGAGTGGAAAAACTCCAGGCGATTCAGAATCTTCTGCTCCGCATTGTCGCGGATGGAACAGGTATTCATAAACACGGCATCGGCTTCCTCCAGCGTTTCGGCTACGGAATAACCCGCCATTTGCATCACCGAGGCAATCACCTCACTGTCGGCTACGTTCATCTGGCAGCCATAGGTTTCGATAAACAACTTTTTGTTGTCATCCTTCATTTCAGTTGCGGATTTAAAGTCCGCTCCCGTTAATTCGTTCATACTCAAATCTTAGTTTAAAAATTCGGATGCAAAGATACGGCTTCGCTTTCAATAAGTAGTGAATTGATATCAAAATAACGCAAAAACTTATGATTTGGCAAGCAAATTTGTAATTTATGTTAAGAGAATAAACATTTTTAGGCGATATGCTTGGCATATTTAAATTTATTTTTCACATTTGTGCAATGAAAGAAACATTAGATTTTTTCATAGTTAAGGTTTAGGTTAAAAAAATTAAGGGGAGCTGTGAAGCTGCCCTTTTTTCATAATAAAATGTTAGCCTGAACCAGATAAAATACGTAACTTTGGCAGATAACTAATTAGCAGTGAAACACAATGGAAGATTTTTTGAAATTTCTCTTGATAGCAGGTGTCATTCTTGTGGGAATATTCAAAGAGGTGAATAAGAATAGTAAATCGAAAAAAGCTAAGAATAAACGCCCCGTTTCCCCGATGCCATCCCCCGTTGAAGTAGCTCCGGATGCAGTTCCTATGCCCGAGGCATGGGGTGGCCCCAAGTCGCTGGAAGAATTATTCCAGCCTAAACCCCTGAAACAGACGCCACCGCAACAGTCTCCCAAACAGACGGCGAAACCAGCGGCGCAGCAGAAAAGAAAAAAAGAAGAAATATCCGTTTCCGCATCCCTGGCAAACAGTGCCGCGCAAGATAAACGAAATTCCCAACAAGGTTCTCATTATAACTCTCATACCGAATCAACTGATAACGAACATGATTTCACGATTCACTCCGCAGAAGAAGCCCGCCGCGCTATTATCTGGGGAGAGATACTTCAACGGAAGTATTGAGAGAGCCCGTAAACTCATTGAGTTTCGAATCATTATGTGACGAGTCATTGCCAAGCATTGGTACAAGGCCGTACAAACAGAGAATTAATTATCAATAAAAATATCAACTGTATTTAACACGAAATTTACTATTTATGTCACTCAATCGTATTTCGGCAGCGGAAGCTGCAAGCCTAATCAAACATGGCTACAACATCGGCCTAAGCGGATTTACTCCCGCCGGAACGGCCAAGGCTGTAACAGCCGAACTCGCAAAAATTGCTGAAGCAGAACATGCGAAAGGAAACCCGTTTCAAGTAGGAATTTTCACAGGCGCATCGACAGGGGAATCCTGTGACGGCGTACTGTCACGTGCCAAAGCCATCCGCTACCGCGCTCCTTATACTACCAACGCCGACTTCCGCAAAGCTGTGAACAACGGAGAGATTGCCTACAACGACATACACCTCTCACAAATGGCACAGGAAGTGCGCTACGGGTTCATGGGCAAAGTGAACGTAGCCATCATCGAAGCCTGCGAAGTAACTCCGGACGGAAAAATTTATCTGACTGCCGCCGGCGGCATCGCCCCGACCATCTGCCGTCTTGCCGACCAGATCATCGTGGAGTTGAACAGCGCACACAGCAAATCCGGTATGGGTATGCACGACGTATACGAACCGCTCGACCCGCCTTACCGCCGCGAAATACCGATCTATAAACCGAGTGACCGTATCGGACTGCCTTACGTTCAGGTAGACCCGAAAAAGATTATAGGCGTAGTGGAAACCAACTGGCCGGACGAAGCGCGTTCTTTCGCTGCCGCTGATCCGTTGACCGACAAAATCGGCCAGAATGTTGCCGACTTCCTTGCAGCCGACATGAAACGCGGTATTATCCCGTCCAGTTTCTTGCCTTTGCAATCGGGTGTAGGAAACATCGCCAACGCCGTACTCGGTGCATTGGGACGTGATAAAACGATTCCTGCATTCGAAATGTACACAGAGGTAATCCAGAATTCCGTGATCGGATTGATTCGCGAAGGACGCATCAAATTCGGTAGCGCCTGTTCACTGACTGTTACAAATGACTGTCTGGAAGGCATCTACAACGATATGGATTTCTTCCGCGACAAACTGGTTCTCCGTCCGTCGGAAATCTCAAACAGCCCGGAAATAGTACGCCGCCTCGGTATCATTTCTATCAATACAGCCATCGAAGTTGACCTGTACGGCAACGTAAACTCTACCCATATCGGCGGAACAAAAATGATGAACGGTATCGGTGGTTCGGGAGACTTTACCCGCAACGCTTACATCTCTATCTTCACTTGTCCGTCTGTGGCCAAAGAAGGGAAGATCAGCGCGATCGTACCGATGGTATCCCACCACGACCACACGGAGCACGATGTCAACATCGTTATCACCGAGCAAGGTGTTGCCGATCTTCGTGGCAAGAGCCCGAAAGAACGCGCACAAGCCATCATCGAAAACTGTGCACATCCTGACTACAAAGAGCTTCTTTGGGATTACCTCAAACTGGCCGGTAACCGGGCACAGACTCCACACGCTATTCAGGCTGCACTTGGTATGCACGCAGAGTTGGCTAAGAGTGGCGATATGAAGAATACTAATTGGGCTGAATACTCAAAGTAAATATAATATATATAGTATAGAATTTACAGTATTCGATTCAAAACAAGTATAATTGTATTCTCTGGTAAACAAAATCCTACGATTTTTGCTTATTAGAGAATACAATTGTCTTTTTATAGAAGAATCAATAAAGAGCCCTCCATGGAAAATAGTACCTGCCCCTTGACAACATAGAAATCGGATTCAACAACGGAATTCCACTTTGGTTGTACGGGCTAATGTATTCATATCAGCCTATTTCCCAATAATCACCTCACACACCTTATCCTGAAATGCTCTCGCTTTAGCCGCCGAAAGTACATTCTGGTTCATAATGGCAAATGCCACTTCATGTCCGTTCTTCATCTTCAGATAGCCCGCGAGCGCATTTATTGCCGTAAACGAACCTGTTTTGGCATGAACATTCCGGAAGGCAGGAGTACCTTTCATCCGGAATTTCAATGTTCCGTCCACCCCGCCAACGGGAAGAGATTTATATAACATCTGAAACACCTCTGTTTGCGAGTACGCATATTTCAGAAAGTCCACCAGCAGGGCAGGAGAGAGGTAATTATAATTGGACAGTCCGCAACCGTCGGCAATCTTATAGTCTTTCGGGTCATGCCCTAGGCGACGGATCAATTTCATAATCTCGACAATACCATCTTCGGCAGCTACCTGCTTCTTTCCCGTAGCCTGCGCCCCCAAGCGACAAAGAAATGCTTCCGCATTGAGATTATCACTCTCTTTCATCAACTGGTTCAGCACTTTCTGCACGGAAGTATTCCAGCAAGCCATCCGTTCTACAGTCACACTATCGCGAGGCAATTCGGCAAAACCATACGACTGGGGAGTCGTGATTCCTTTCCCACGAAGACGCTCCAGGAAAGTATGCATAAAAAAACGGGGAGAGTCGTAGATGTTTACATCGTCCTTTCTGATCGAAGTGACATTGCCCGAAACGAGGAGATTATTGCCATTCGTCAGCCAGTCTCTCGTGAAAGAGAATCTTCCGGCAGAAGAGGTACGTGTTTTCGTCTGATTCGTCACTGTATAATAGGAGGATACAGGTTGGCAGGAAACACTCGCGGTATCTCCCTGCACCGTAGAAGGAACGACAGAAACCTGTACAGTCCCCTTGCAAAACATCAGTGGAGACAAATAGGGCTGATAGCCCGCAGGGGTATCGTCCCATGCCCATCCACTACCCCAATAAAGAGAGTCTTTCATCGAAACATCGCCGTACACCTGTCCGTTAATCACCGAAAAAGGGAAAGTGATTACCTCTTCTATCAATGAATCCATCGACTGGCTGTTAAATTCAGGATCGAATCCGCCTACCACATACAGGTTGCCTTGCAAAGTATCATGTTCTATCACGCCATCGTGCCATACTTCCGTGCGGAAAGGTTCGGCAGCTTCGGGGCGGGAGAGTGCGGTAATAGCCGTCAGCAGCTTCATGGTAGAGGCAGGACGGGAAAGTTTCTCCGCACGATAGTTATAAAGTGATTTCTTAGCCGTCAGATCGTAGACGGATATGCCGACCTCGGATGCTTCGGGGAGCATCTTCTTGATAAGCGAATCTATCCGGGAGAAATTTTGTTGTCCCCAAAGTGGCAACAAACAAACTGAAAGGGTGACCAACAAAAGACTTTTTTTCATACAATACAGTTTATGACATCAACAAATGTACAATGACACATCACCATACAAACTATTGCCAATAAGGCCGGAGTGATTATATATTTTCTCATCATATATTTGATTTTATCAGTAAGATACCCGCATCAATGAACGATCGCAGATATCAGAATCCGTTTATAACACTTCCCGGAAAATTTCTCCTACCGTGGGATGTGGGAAAACAATCTTTTTCCATTGCGCTGCCGTCAATCCGAGTTCAATGGCAGTTCCCGCAAGAGTGATAATCTCCGAAGCCGGATTTCCCAACACATGAGCGCCAATCACCCGCTGCTGTTCATCCAGCAATACTTTGCAGACTCCGTTCACGCCTTCATTCTCCGCCACAAAACGGCCGGAGTAAGCCATCGGAAGTTTGATAACCTGATAATTGATTCCTTTCGTTGAGGCCGACTCCTCCGTTTCACCCACTCCGGCAATCTCCGGATTGGTATAGACTACGCCCGGAATAGCCCGATAACTCATGGCATCTTCCTTTCCCAAGATGGAATGTACGGCAACTTCCGCTTCACGAACAGCCGTATGGGCGAGCAAAGAGAATCCTGTCAGGTCACCACAAACATACACGTCCGGCACAGAAGTCTGCATCTTTTCATTAACTCTGATAGCACCACGCTCCGTCTGCTCCAAATTCAGGTTTTCGAGCCCGAAACCTTTCGTCACAGGACGGCGACCGACGCTCATCAACAGCTTTTCTGCAATGACACTGCCGTTTCCCTCTGCGTTCTCATAAGAAACAACAGCTCCTTCTTCCGTTTGCGACAAGCCGACCACTTTCGTACCAAGCAGGAATTTAATACCTCGTTTTGCATATTCCGCACGGAGCAAAGCGGAAAGCTCTTTATCCATTCCACCCAGGATTTCGTCCATCATCTCAACCACCGCCACTTGTACTCCCAAACTGTTGAAGAACGATGCAAACTCCATCCCGATCACTCCGCCACCTACAATAGCCAGAGAGGCCGGCAATTCTTTACTGTCCAAAGCATCCCTGTGCGTCCAGTAGTTCACCGCATCCACTCCCGGAATAGGGGGAATAAAAGTTTCCGAGCCTGTACAAAGTATCAGGTTCTCCCCTTCGTAAATTTCCTCCCCGCAGCGAACCGTATTTTTATCAATGATCTGCGCTTCTCCCGATACGATTGTAACATTGTTGGCAGTCAGCTTCGCTTTCACTCCCAGCACCAGTTTACGCACTACCTTACTTTTACGCGCTATTATCTTAGGCAAATCGAAAGAGACTTCCGGGATATTGACTGCATACTTTGACGCATGTTTTGCACTGTCATAAGTCTTTGCCGAATACAACAACGTTTTCGTAGGAATACAGCCTTCATTCAGACAGACGCCACCCAGACTATTCTTTTCGATAAGCAATACGCTCAAACCGCCTTTACCGGCAGCTTCGGCAGCCGTATATCCCGCAGGACCGCCACCGATGATAATCACTTGATATTTCATAGTATATAATCAGTTACTCTTTTATCTTCTTTTCAAACATTCTCTTTTCGAGTAGTTCTGCAAATTCCTGTTCCTTGACAGGCATCACCGAAACAAACTTCCCTTTTCCGTATTCTATCAAGATATAATCCGTCACCGAGAAACTACCGAACTTCATGGAATGGTATTTCCTGACTGTGGTGATTTCGGAAAGCGGAATAACCTTCTTACGAATAAAACGGCCGCGTGAAACCTCCAGGTTACCGTCTGTAGTCAACGTATAAGTAGTATGTATAATCTGTTCGATCACTGCAATCAGCATCAACATAAACAGTACCGCCACCAAGATATATTTGCACCACAATGCGCCAACAGCATTTACAGTAAGCACCACCAACAGGAAATATTGGTACCAGGCGATGCGCGCATGAAATATTCGATTCATTTTGTCAGATTTTTGCCTGCAAGGTAGCAATTTTATGAATTAGTGACAACGAAAAGTACAACGAAGTAACTTATTTTGTAGCTTTGCGGTGAGAAATAACAAAATTATGGTAAGAAAATTCGATTTCCTCGTTATCGGCTCCGGAATTGCCGGTATGAGTTTTGCGCTGAAAGTGGCGCACAAAGGTAAAGTTGCTCTTATCTGTAAAAGTGGGCTGGAAGAAGCCAATACGTACTTCGCCCAGGGAGGGGTAGCCTCCGTCACCAACCTTCTGGTGGATAATTTCGACAAGCACATTGAAGATACGATGATTGCCGGCGATTGGATCAGTAACCGTGCCGCAGTAGAAAAGGTAGTGCGCGAAGCTCCCGCACAAATTGAAGAACTGATTAAGTGGGGAGTGGATTTTGACAAAAACGAGAAAGGCGAATTTGACTTGCACCGCGAAGGCGGACACTCGGAGTTCCGTATTCTTCACCATAAAGATAATACGGGAGCGGAAATTCAGGACAGCCTGATTAAAGCCGTACAACGCCATCCGAATATCACGGTCATCGAAAACCAGTTTGCCATTGAAATCCTGACACAGCATCATTTGGGTGTAACCGTAACCCGTCAGACACCGGACATCAAATGTTATGGTGCTTATATCCTCGATCCGAAAACGGGAAAAGTAGATACCTATCTTGCTAAAGTGACGCTAATGGCTACCGGTGGAGTAGGAGCCGTTTATAAAACAACCACTAACCCGCTAGTCGCTACCGGAGACGGTATCGCCATGGTTTACCGTGCCAAAGGTACGGTGAAGGATATGGAGTTTGTACAATTCCACCCTACCGCCCTGTATCATCCGGGAGACCGCCCTTCTTTCCTGATAACGGAAGCAATGCGTGGTTACGGAGGTGTACTGCGTACAATGGACGGCAAAGAGTTCATGCAGAAATATGATCCCCGTCTTTCGCTCGCTCCCCGTGACATCGTGGCACGCGCCATCGACAACGAGATGAAGAACCGTGGAGACGACCATGTATATCTGGACGTCACCCACAAAGATCCCGAAGAAACAAAGAAACACTTCCCCAATATCTACGAGAAATGTCTTAGCCTGGGCATCGACATCACGAAAGATTATATCCCGGTAGCCCCGGCCGCCCATTATCTCTGCGGAGGTATCCTTGTCGACCTGGACGGACAATCTTCCATCGAACGTCTTTATGCCGTGGGAGAATGTTCGTGCACCGGATTGCATGGTGGAAACCGTCTGGCTTCAAACTCATTGATAGAAGCAGTGGTATATGCCGACGCTGCCGCCAAGCACAGTCTACAAGTGGTCGATCAGTATTCTTATAATGAAGATATTCCCGAATGGAATGACGAAGGAACCCGCTCGCCGGAAGAAATGGTGCTCATTACGCAAAGCATGAAGGAAGTGAATCAAATTATGAGTACATACGTAGGCATCGTCCGCAGTGACCTCCGTCTGAAACGTGCTTGGGACCGACTCGATATTATCTACGAAGAGACTGAAAGCCTGTTCAAACGCAGTGTAGCGTCCAGAGAGATTTGCGAATTGCGTAATATGGTGAATGTGGGCTATCTGATTATGCGTCAGGCGATGGAACGCAAAGAAAGCCGCGGACTGCATTATACGATTGATTATCCGCACGTGAAGAAATGATTATGAAAACATTGATTCGGACCTTTATTCTTTTCTTCTGCATAACGGGACTAGCTTCCTGCTATGCAGGTATTCCACTGAAAAGTGGAAAATCGGAAAATAACCAGACTTATGAAGTCAGTTATCTGTTCGAGCACGACGGAGTGAAAGTGTACCGTTTTCTCGATTTGGGAAACTATGTGTATTTCACGACCCGGGGAGATGTAACCAGTATCAAGAATGATTCAACAAGAAAAAGGACAATTACTATTTATAAAGACAGTATACCAAACCGATAACGAAAAGAGGCTGTCTAACAATTTTTTTTAACGGCTTCACCTCTATCAAACAAACTCTGACAGATTATATACGATAGATTATCCGTACGTGAAGAAATAGGATTTACAGTATTATTTTTATTAAAAAGAAAAAAACAAGAGGCTTCCTCAAATTATATTTTTGAGTTTGGCCTCTTATTTTTTTATCTTTATATGTTTCTCTTGTACTCCTCAAAGAAACTATACTATACACTTATGAGAATATAATACACTTCAATACACCGCATATTTATCTATAAATCAAACATTTAAATAGTAACAACATATAAATACGAATATCACTGCCTCTTCTAAAATCATTCCCTAATATCATCCTCTTAAAAACATGTTCTTGAGCATGTGTACACCTCTTTGAGAATATAGTAAACGCTTTCCTGTCTTTCATCTCATACTTTTGTTCACAGAAATAATCACTAATCGAAATATTATGGATATAGCTAAAAGATGTGAGCAGAACCCCCTACTGGCTCCAAAAGATTTAAAAGCGGGAATCAACGGAATGGAAATTACATGTTTGTTAAATCCCGGAGTTTTCAAATATCAAGGCAAAATTTGGTTACTTTTGCGCGTCGCAGAGAGACCTATACAGAAAGAAGGAATTATCAGTTTTCCTATATATAATGAAAAAGGAAAAATAGAAGTGGTTTCGTTTTTAAAGAATGATCCCGATTTAGATGCTTCAGACCCACGCGTTATCGGTTACAAAGGAAAGAATTATCTGACTACGATGTCTTACTTACGATTGGTTTCAAGTACCGATGGCATTCACTTCAAAGATGAACCGGAATTTCCACCCATTTTCGGAAAAGGAGAGCTGGAAGCATTCGGTATTGAGGATTGCCGTGTTGCAACAACCGAAGATGGTTTTTACCTTACTTTCACAGAAGTATCGTCGGTAGCTGTAGGGGTTGGACTGATTCACACCAATGATTGGAAAAACTATACACGGCATGGAATGATATTCCCACCGCATAATAAAGATTGTGCATTGTTCGAACAGAAGATAGGTGACAGGTATTTCGCTCTTCATCGCCCAAGCAGTCCCGAACTTGGCGGCAATTATATATGGTTGGCAGAATCGCCCGACCGCTTGCATTGGGGAAACCACAAATGTGTGGCAACCACTCGTGACGGAATGTGGGATTGCGCACGTGTAGGGGCAGGGGCAGCTCCAATAAAAACAGAAGAAGGGTGGCTGGAGATTTATCATGGAGCCGATTTTAATCACCGTTATTGCTTGGGGGCTTTATTACTCGATTTAAATGACCCGTCAAAAGTGATTGCAAGAAGCGAAGAACCGATCATGGAACCTATCGCCGCTTATGAGCAAACAGGTTTCTTCGGAAATGTAGTTTTCACTAATGGGCATTTGGTGGACGGCGATACGATAACCATGTATTATGGAGCAAGCGATGAAGTGATTTGTAAGGCAGAGCTTTCCATTTCAGAGATATTAAACGTATTAAAACAGACACAAAAGAAGTAATGAATAAACTGAAAAAAGAATATCTGTTCTTTAAGCAACAGGAACCTAACATGAGAACACTGTTGGTTACCAATATGCTTTATGCATTGGTACTACCGATAGTAGAAATCTTTGTGGGAGCCTATATCATGAGGAACACGAGCGATCCGGTGATGGTTGCTTTTTATCAGCTGGCAATGTATATAGGCATCATTACTACCTCTCTTGTTAACGGTTATCTGCTAAAGAAATACAGTGTGAAGACGCTTTATTCGATAGGAATCCTGGTAAGTGGCATTTCCATGTTCGGTATGATGACTATCAAGTCACTTGGCTTCGTCGAACTTGGTCTGGCCGGCTTTTTAATGGGAGCAGCTTCTGGTTTCTTCTGGACCAACCGATACCTGCTGGCTCTCTATAATACCAACGACAACAGCCGTAACTATTTCTTCGGATTAGAGTCTTTCTTCTTTTCTATTACCTCCATCGGTGTTCCTTTAATTATAGGCGCATTTATCAGCCAGATAGATGGAAAAGAAGTTTTCGGATTCCTCTTCAATATCAATACCTCTTACTGTGTAGTTACGATGGCAGCAGTAGTCATTACCGTTATCGCCTGCATGACCCTGTGGAAAGGTAAATTCGAGAACCCTAAAGAAACGAACTTCCTCTATTTCCGCTTCAACATACTTTGGAAAAAGATGCTGTGGCTAGCCGGATTGAAAGGAATGGTTCAAGGTTTTTTAGTAACGGCACCGGCTATATTGGTATTGAAGCTGGTAGGAGATGAAGGAGCGTTAGGACTGATTCAGGGAGTTAGCGGAGCACTGACTGCTGTCCTGGTGTATGTATTAGGACGTATGGCCCGCCCGCAAGACCGTTTGAAAATCTTTGTAGGAGGATTAATCGTATTCTTTGTCGGTACACTATTCAACGGTATTCTCTTCTCTGCTACAGGAGTGATCCTTTTCGTTCTTTGCAAAGTGATATTCCAGCCTTTGTTCGACCTGGCTTACTTCCCCATTATGATGAGAACAATTGATGCAGTTGCAAAGATTGAGAATAGAAACGAATATGCATATATCCTAAGTCATGAGTTCGGCCTTTTCCTTGGAAGAGCTTTCGGTTTACTACTGTTTATCTTCCTTGCTTATTGTGTATCGCAGGATTTTGCATTGAAATATGCGCTGGTGATTGTTGCCGGATTACAATTAGCGGCATATCCTTTAGCTAAGAATATTACTAATCAAACTGATACTATTGAACATGAAAATGACAAGTAAAGGTGTTTTTGCACTTATAACCGTTTGTCTCCTGGCATCTTGCTCGGGCAACGGAAATAACTTTGGTGAAAAGGTAAAACAGGTTTCCATCCATAGGGTAGACTCTATGCCTGATATGCCTGAAACTTATAAAATGCTGGACTGGAAGCAAAAAGCCCAAAAGTATGACCAGTTTATCTTTGACTGGAATAATAAAAGCGAAGTCGGACCATTAATCTGGTTAGATGATGCCCGCAGAAATATGGACCAGACTACATTTGGCTTATATACTGCCATTAAAGATATTCGTCAGGGAAAGAATGCCAATAACGGAGAGTTCCATGAAAGTCTGAACTCATTGGCAGCTATTCTTGGTGCCGGCCTTGTAGGAATTGACAAGACGAATCAAGACGGATATAACTATGTAAAAATGGTGCAGAATTATTTCAATTCTGATAACGGCTGGAATATAGTCATGAACAATACGACTCCGTCAGTAGCCCTTTTAGGAGGAGGTTATGGCCGTGACTGGTGGTATGATGTATTACCCAATGCCTTATATTATGCTATTTGCGATGTTTTCCCCAATGTAGACGGGGCAGAGAAGATACAAAAAAGCATTGCGGAGCAGTTTGTTAAAGCAGATTCTGTATTGAATGGAAATTACGACTATTCTTATTTTGACTATGCACAAATGAAAGGAATGGTTAATAATATTCCATTGCAACAAGACGCCGCTGGTGGGCATGCTTATGTATTGTTGTGTGCTTATCATAAGTTTGGTGATCCACGTTATCTGCAACATAGTAAAAGTGCCATCGAAGCCCTGCTTGCCCAGAAAGAAAGCCGTTTTTACGAGGCTCTTTTACCACTCGGAGTTTATACGGCAGCCTATTTGAATGCAGTAGAGGGAGCCAACTATGATGTAGCCAAACTTCTTGATTGGGTATTTGACGGATGTAAAAGCCCTACAGGAAGAACCGGTTGGGGAATTATTGTAGGAAAATGGGGTGACTATGATGTAAGTGGTCTGCAAGGAAGTATCACAGACGGCGGAGGATATGCATTCCTTATGAACAGTATCAAACCCGCCTGGCCTTTCATTCCGATGGTGAAATATCAGCCTCAATATGCAAAAGCTATCGGCAAGTGGATGTTGAACAATGCAAGTGCATGTCGTTTGTTCTATCCGGGAGAAATAGATGAAACACATCAATGGGCTCCGGAATTGAAGGACATTACTTATGATAATGTTTCTTATGAAGGTTTACGAAAAACGGATGACTATGGAAAAGCATCATTAAAAGGGGTTAGTCCGGTTGCAATCGGCGATGGTCCCAAATGGATAAAAGGTAATCCGACGGAGAGCATGTTCAGCGTTTACAGTTCTTCTCCTGTTGGTATTTTGGGGGCCATTGTTTGTCAAACGAATGTGGAGGGTATTCTCCGGCTGGATTGTAATGTCACAGACTTCTATACAGAGAAACCTTATCCGGTCTATCTCTATTATAACCCTCATAAAGAGACCAAAGCCATTACTTATCAGGCTACTCAACCATGTGATTTGTTTGATATTGTTGCCAAAGAATATATAGCAAAAAATATAAAGACAAATGGTTCCGTTGAGATCCCGGCCAATGACGCAAGAGTAATTGTGGAACTTCCCGCCGGAACAGAATTAGAACTGAAAGATGGTAAGATTATTGCGAATAAACAAAATATCATTTCATATAATTAAATCTAAGTGTATAAACTATGAGTAAGCATTTATTATTCATTCTTATTCTTGCTGTTTGCACAAATGTCTTTGCACAGCAAACCAAGAGTATTTCGGGTGTGGTATACGACAGTAATACCGGAGAGGCTTTAATTGGAGTTTCTGTTCTTGAAGTAGGAACGACCAATGGTACTATCACTGATTTTGACGGTAAATATACATTAAAAGTATCGTCAAATAAAGTTTCATTCTCGTATGTAGGTTTTAAAACTGAAATTGTAAACGTAACAAATAGCGGAACGTACAATGTAAATCTAGTGTCCGATAATAAATTGGATGAGGTTGTAGTTATTGGTTACGGTACTCAAAGAAAGAGTGACCTTACCGGTGCTTTGGCTTCTATAAGTAGTAAGGATATTAAGAACTATGCAGTGTCCAATGCATCCGAACTACTAACAGGTAAGGCAGCCGGCGTATTTGTTGCCGCCAGTTCCGGCCAGCCGGGATCGGATGCAGTGATCCGCGTGAGAGGTTTAGGGACCGTCAATGACAACAATCCATTGTACGTGGTTGATGGACAGTTCATGGATAACATCAGCAGCCTGAATCCATCTGATATTGAACGTATGGAAGTATTAAAAGATGCTTCAGCCTGCGCTATCTATGGTTCGAGAGGTTCTAATGGAGTAATCCTCATTACTACCAAGGGAGGGGTGAAAGGTGAAACGACTGTAACATTGGATGCTTATGTAGGTGTAAAAAACAGTTATAAAGCATTGAACATGATGAACAGCGACCAATACTACAACTTCATCATGAAAGCGTATGAAAACGATGCAAGCTTTCAAAACTCAATGAAGGATAAGTTTACCAATCAGTATCAGAAAGGTTATAATACCAACTGGTGGAATGAAGTAACCCGTACAGCTTTCAACCAGAACTATAATCTAAGCATCCGTAAGGGGACAGATAATTCGAGATCTTCTTTAAGTTTAGGATATGTAGACGATCAGGGTGCAATCATCACTACTGAATTCAAGAGACTTTCACTTAAAGCGAATCTTGAATATGATATCAACAAATTTATCACTGTTGGCGCCAATGTCAATCTGGCAAAGATAAGAAAACGTGACGCAGGAGCAATTCCTTCATTCGATTTCATTCAAAAAGCTGATCCTTTTACCCCTGTTATCAGCCCGTTGGTAGATCCGTCTTCTGAAAATTACGAATATAACAAATATGCGCCTACCGAATGGTCTTACGACCCTAATCCGGTAGCCATGCTCGAACTTCCTAATAGATACAATGACATATTCAATGTATTTGGTAATGTGTTTGCCCAAATCAAATTGTATAAAGGATTGAGCTATCGGGTACAGTATAGTTTCGAAAGATACCATGATACTTTCAAAGACTTCCGTCCTGTCTATTCGTCTACTTTTTCGGAAGATAACTTAGCGAATCAGGAAAGTAAATATAATAAAGAAACTCAATTGAATAATAATAGCGCTGTTACTTCTAATTATCAGGTGGAACAACGCCTTAATTACAACACGATAATAGGCAGACATAAACTGGATGCAATGGTTGCCATGACTTATGAGAAGAACAGCAGCGAAGGCATTAATGCATTTAAGAGAAAGGCTTTAGGTAACGATGAAATCTATCAGATACTTGATGCACAAACAGCTGGAGATAACACCTCGGGAGGTAAAGAAACATCTTCTATGTTGTCGTACCTGGGACGTATCAACTATGTATATGATGATAGATACCTTGCTACGGTCAATTTCCGTGCCGACGGTTCTTCAAGATTTGCCAAACGTAACCGTTGGGGCTATTTCCCATCAGTCTCATTAGGTTGGAGAGTGAGCAATGAAGAATTCTTCAAAAACCTGAACATTGAAAATACAATTTCCAATTTAAAACTGCGTGTAGGTTGGGGACAGAATGGTAACCAACGAATCGACAGAGACGCACCTCTTACGTTGATTGGTACCAATAATGAAAATCAATGGTACTTTGGAAACGGGTACTCACAAGGTTACGTTCCGACTTATGTGGGAAATGCAGATATTAAATGGGAAACCAGCCAACAAACCAATGTCGGTTTAGATATGTCTTTCTTTAAAAACAGCCTTGATGTTAGCATGGACTTTTATGTAAAGAAAACAAGTGACATGTTGCTCAATATGCCTATTCCTTCTTTTGGCGCCTTCCCTAACAGCCCCTTCTTTAATGCGGGAGACTTGAAGAATACCGGTTTTGAAATAGTAGTCAACTACCGTAACCAGATAGGAAAAGACTTTAATTACAATGTAGGGCTGAACATGTCTACTTATAAGACAGAGGTAACCAAACTTACATCGGAATATTTGAGTGGAAATACTAGCCGTACGTATGTAGGAGGTCCTATCGGACGTTTCTGGGGGTACAAACAAATAGGAATATTCCAGAATCAGGAAGAGATAGACAATTATGTGGATAAGAATGGTACCAAGATTCAGCCTAATGCACAACCGGGTGATTTTAAGTTTGCCAAATTAGGAGAATCAGGCGAATTGAACGATGATGATGACCGTACTTTTATCGGTGATCCTAATCCGGACCTCATTTATGGTTTCAACTTAGGATTTAGTTATAAGAACTTTGACGTAAGTATGGCATTCCAGGGAACTATTGGAAATGACATCTGGAACGTTGCTAAAGGAAGCCTTGCTTCAGCAGGACGCCAGAATGCGTTGGCGGATGCTTACACAAAAGCATGGACAAAAGACGGGGATTTGGATGCTGTATATCCACGCATAACCAACTCTGACTCTAACAATAATATGAGAGGTTCTTCTTTCTATGTGGAGAACGGTTCTTACCTGCGTTTGCAGAATATGCAAATAGGTTATACACTGCCGAGTCACATTTGCCAGAAGAGCAAACTGTTTTCAAGTTGTAGATTCTATGTGAGCGGTCAGAATATATTTACTTTAACCGGTTATTCCGGACTTGATCCGGAACTGGGTATCAATAACCCATTGGATATGGGAGTGGATACTACACGTTATCCGTCTTCACGTACATTCACTTTTGGAGTTAATTTGCAATTTTAAATCTAGCTAAAAAGACATTACATTATGAGAAAAATATTATTTATAATATGCTGGGCTCTTGCCGGAGTGGGGTTGTATAGCTGCTCTCTCGACGAACCAAGTTATGGTAAAACCACAAGCGATAATTATTATCAGAAGGAAAGCGATATTGAACAAGCCTTGACTGGAGCTTATCTTCAATTACGTACAACTTGGAATGAATATGCATTAAATCATTATTTTGTAGGTGATTGCAGCACTGATGATGCTCTAAAAGGAGGAGGAAATGACGGTGACCGTGCCGAAGTACGCGACTTGTCCGACTTTACGATCTACACAACCAATGGTGAAATAGGACGTCGTTGGGAGATTCTGTACAGATTAATCAATCGCTGTAACGATGTGATTTATTATGCTCCTGATGCAATAGGAAACGAAGAACTATTGAAACGTTATGCAAACGAGGCTAAAGCATTGAGAGCATTCGGGTACTATTGTCTGGTCACTACATTCGGAGAAGTGCCTCTAATCACTACGCCGATGCAACCCGCTGAAATACTGCAAATACCCCGCTCCCCATTGGAGAAGGTATATGAATGTATTGTGAATGATTTAACCGATGCCTCCGCACTTCCTGCAAAAGGAGATTACTCTGAAGATGATGCTTATCGTGCAACACGTGGCTTTGCTAAAACAATGCTTGCTAAAACATACATGTTCAAAGGTGATTTTACCTCTGCCGAAACGGTACTTCATGATATTATTGAAGTGGACAAAGACTATACATTGTTGAGTGATTACGGCATGAACTGGCGCACTGAATATGAAAACAGTTCGGAATCAGTATTTGAGATTGCCAACAAAGTATATGATAAAAACATTGCCACAGGTACCAATGTTCCCCACTTCTTCACAAGCAGACGCATCTCCGGTTATCAGGGATATGGATTTCATGTACCGACCCAAGACCTCTATGATGCCTTTGATGCAGATGACCCGCGTATTACTTATGTATTCACACAAACTGGTGACAGATATAAAGGTGATACTGAAGCGCAAGACAACGCTGAATCTCCAAGCGGTTATCATGATTACAAGATGACTGTGCCAGCAGTAGAAAAAACTGGTTTCGACGTCTGGATGATTAGTTACAACATTCGTTTGATCCGTTATTCCGATGTTCTCTTGATGTATGCCGAAGTATTAAACGAAAACGGAAAACCAGGGCTTGCACTTCCTTACCTGAATGATGTAAGAGAAAGAGCCCGAAAAACTAATCCGATAGATCCGAGAAGAGATCAACAGGCGTATATCCCTGCTACAACAACTAATACACTGCCCGACATAACAGAAACCGACCAAGAGCGTCTGAAAGAAATCATCTGGAAGGAACGCCGTTGTGAATTAGCGATGGAAGGATGGAGACGGGATGATCTGATGAGACAAAAACGTTTCGGAACCGTTATGCGTGCTTATGCAACCAAATATAATACATCGAAAGGTGCCAATTTTAGGGACGACAGAGATTATCTGTTTCCGATACCGCAAGGTGAAAGGGATAAGAGCAACAATATTCTTTCCCAAAATCCGGGTTTTTAATATGAATAAAATGAGGGGGCGGATTATAAAATCCGCCCTTTTTTAACAACCAACTGACCATGAAAAAGACATTATTATTTCTCGTAGCAGGTTTTTTCTTTCTCAACAACCTGCCGGCACAAAAGCCGATAGAACAAAAAGAGATCCGTTTAGTACAGTATATGCCCAATATACCTTTCCCCTATAAAATGAAAAACTGGAAAGATATAGCCACGAAACAGGACAGACTATTTTACGATTTCAACGCCAAAGGACAGAACTTACCTCTTATCTGGTGGGACGATTCGCAAATAAACTTTCCATTCCGTACTTTCGGACTTCCAAGCTACGTAGATAAAAGACGGTTAGGAGGAAATTCTTATGAATCTCTTCCCACTATGGGCTCACTCATTAGTGCAAGTCTGATAGGAGTAGACAAAAGCAATGATGACGGAAAAGATTATGTATCAATGATACGACAATTCTTCAACAAGAAGAACGGAACCAATCTTATATTGAACGGCCTCGACAGGAAAGCCGGAGAAAGTTTCTGGTACGAGATATGGCCGGCAATGGCTTATTCGATGCTGGTAGATTTATATCCTCAAAAAACAGAGATGCAGGAGCCGATGAAGATCACTGTTGACAATTGGTATGCTGCTATCCAGGACTTGAGTGAAGGTAGAGAATATCCGGACTTCAACTTCACCGCCTTCAACTTTAAGAACCGTAAAGGGTATTATAATAAAGTATGGCGTGAACCGGATGCAGCCGCAGGACTTGCTTGGTTGCAATACATCTCCTGGATTAAATACGGAGATAAAAAATATCTGAATGCTACACGCCAATGCATGACATTCTTGCAGAACCGTCCCGAAAAAGAAGGAACTTTCTATGAGATAATGATGCCCTATGGGGCTTATCTGGCAGTGCGCATGAATGCGGAACTTGGAACTGCTTATGATGAGCTGAAAATGTTGAACTGGTGCTTCGACGGTAATAATTCAGACCGTGACGGATGGGGAGTGATGTGTGAGCGTTGGAACAAATACGACGTACACGGATTGGTAGGACAAAAAAAGGATGAACAATATGCTTTTGCCATGAACACCTTTTCACAAGCTGCCGCACTTGTCCCAATTGTAAAATACAACCCGGCTTATGCTTCCACAATAGGCAAGTGGATGTTGAACTTGGCAAACGCCTGCCGTTTATTTTATGCAGATGAGCACCCCCGCAACCGTCAGTCGAGTTCTATCTGGGAAGGTGATCCTCAACACGTCATTTGCTATGAAGGATTGAGGAAGGATTTGTATCATGGCAATCACTTTGAACCGTTCCAGGGATTATTGTCCGATGAGGGTCCCTATGCTATTGGGGATCAAGTAAAAACCATGTCTTCAGCTACAGATATTTGTTTGTATGGTTCGGCTTGGGTGGGTATGCTAGCCTCTATTGTAGATACTACTAATGTGGAATGTATTCTTCAACTGGATTGTAATGCCACAGATTTTTATTCCACAAGAAAATATCCTACTTACCTTTTATTCAATCCTTACTTTGAAGCCAAAGAGGTAACCTTGAATCAACACTTTACGGAACCTACGGACTTGTACGATCTGGTATCCAAAAAATACATAAAGAAAAATTGTACCGGCGAAACAAGCATTATCCTGAACCCGGACAATGCCGTAACTATTGTTTGTATTCCTGCTTCCGCTAAAAAAACAAAGAAACATGGTAAATTGATTGTTGACGGTGAAATCGTAGATTATCGTTTGTAATTTTGACTATTCCACAATTGTATAAGTCCTCCGTTACCGATGAAAATATGCGCGGAATAAAATAAATTCCTTATATTTGCTATTATCCTAACCGTATAAATAACATTCATTTACATGAGAAACATCTTATACGCACAATTATTTTTTATTCTGATTATTGCATTTGTCACTTCCACAAAGTCTTATGCTTTTAATGTGGCAAAACACATATCAAATGTTAACGGACTGACAAATAATTCAGTAAACTGTATTTTGGAAGATGCAGAACATACAATCTGGATTGGGACATGGGATGGACTGAATGCATATAATGGAAGAGAAATTACGACATTCAGATATAGCAAAAACAATCCGAATTCTATAAGTAATAACGTTATCCGCCAGATTATCGAATGTAAGGGCAGTTTATGGATAGCAACAGATAATGGAATCAATCGGTTAGATAAACGAACCCGTCAGATAACAAGGTATTATTTAAGAACAGATAATAAAGTACCCAATCAGGAAAAGTCTTTTATTTTAGGAAAGAGTGCGGCAGGAGATATTATCTGCCTCATAAAGGGGCTGGGATTCTTTGTCTACAATGATTCTGAAGATGAGTTTAATCCGATTAACACAGACTTTGCAAGTCATATAAAGGATTATTCCGTGAGTGATTCCGATCGTATGCTTTTCCTTTTAAATAATGGAAATACCGTGCATCTGACTTACAATCTACTCGTTAACGGAGGAAAACAGAGTGATTTACGCACAGTCGACATACAGACGCCTGTAGATAAGATATTTCTGTCGAAAGATAGATTTATCTTAAACAAAGACAACAAACTTTTCCTTTTAAATCCCGACTTTACAATTTCCCAATACATTGAGCTGGATAGTAGCAAACCTGTATCGCAGGTTATTTTAGCAGAGAACAAGATGTACGTCAGCTTTATAGAAGGGGGATGTATTCATTATGATTTAAAAAAGAATACTTTTACCTACCTGAACGAACTATCCAGTCAGTTATCAGTCTTCACTCTTTATTCCGGTAGTCAGAACATATTGTGGATAGGAACGGACGGACAAGGATTAATTCAACTTTATCATTACGACTCTTTATTTGAAACCGTTCACACCAGTCACCCTGTGAGATGTTTTTGTGAAGATGAAGATGGTAATATTCTGATAGGAACAAAAGGAAGCGGAATAAAACTGTTAAATCCTGCAACGAAGGAATTGACAGATTATCTGAATGAGAGTAAAGGATTGATTTCCAATTCTGTCTATGCCTTGAGAAGAAATAAAGCGAATGACATTTTTATCGGAACGGAAGGAACCGGAATCAATATATTGAATGCTGCTACAGGGCGACTGGAAAAGCTTGAGATACCTGATAAATATCCGCCTTTCAAGGCTGTGTACAACATTTATTTTACGAACAATGATTCTCTTTTATGGGTGGGAACATCAGGATATGGTTTAATCAAAATAAATATTTCCAGAGAGCAAGGTCGTTATCACGTTAAAGGATTCAGGCAATATAATTCGTCGGATAAAAATATCTCATTGAATAACGATGTTGTTTATGCCATTACATCCGATCCGGAAGACAATATGTTATGGTTTGGTACACGTGGCGGAGGCTTGAACTGTATCAATATGAAAGATAACAGCATAAAATCATTGGAGGATATGGACAGTCGGATTTTACTCACCAATAATGATGTATTGTGCTTACTGCGTGATGATACCGGTATATGGATAGGAACAAGTTATGGACTGAACGAATTGAAAAAGGAGGAGAATGATTTTCACCTGATACAATATGCCGACGAGAAATTGAATAATAAAACGATTCATGGAATATTAAAAGACCACGAAGGAAAGATATGGATCAGTACCAACCAGGGATTGTCTAGCCTGAATGTAAAAAACAATAAAATAGATAATTATACCTTGAATGACGGATTGCAGAATGATGAATTCTCTGATGGAGCTTTCTTCAAGGATCATCGTGACTTCTTGTACTTTGGAGGAGTAAGCGGGTTTAGTTATTTCAATCCTCGAAATATACATTTGCGCGAGTTTAATCCTCCACTTATATTAAGTAGTTTGAAGATATATAATACGGTACAGGACATTAATGAACGTATCAGAAAAGGAGTGTTGAAACTTAGCTATGAAGAAAGATTCATGACTTTCAATTTCATAGCCAAAGACTTTATTAATAATGAAAACTGTGAATATGCTTATCGCTTGAAGAACCATTCGGATGATTGGGTGGAAATGGGTAATAATCCGAATATTATCTTTACCCAACTTCCTCCGGGTGAGTACCAGCTTGAAGTGAAGAGCACAAATGGCGACAAAGTATGGGGAGATAACATTTATCGCTTAACTATAAAAGTAGGTTATCCGTGGTGGCTTAGCGTTCCTGCATTGATTATCTATGCCATATTGTGCATTATTATCTTCTACATCACAAAGTCTGTTATCAAAAATCGCATACGGTTAAGCCGCCAGGTTCTTATAGCCCAGGTAGAGAAACGGCATGAACAGAAGATTTATGAATCCCGGCTCAATTTCTTCACCAATGTGGCACATGAATTCTTTACCCCCCTAACTTTGATTTATACACCTGCACAGCACTTGTTGGAACAGGACGGGTTAGATGGTAGTACAAAGAAATATCTCCAAATAATAAAGAATAATGCCGAAAGGATGCAGAAGCTGATTAGTGAGTTGATGGAGTTTCGTAAAACTAAATCGAGCAATATGGATTTGCATCCTGAAAATGTGAACGTAAAATCATTGATGGAATATGCTTCCAACAATTATGTGGATATCCTGAAAGAGAATAAAATAGACTTCAAGGTAGAGACTCATGATACGTCAGAGATCTATTCCGACCGCAATGCTTTGGAAAAAATTATATTCAATTTACTGTCGAACGCTTTCAAATATACTCCTCGTTATGGATATATTCATGTTGAGATATCACAAAATGAGCCTGATAAAACCTTATACTTGCTCGTAAGAAATTCCGGTAAGGGATTAACAGAACAACAGATGGCAGAGATATTTGATAAGTATAAGATATTTGATACTCCTAAATTGGGTAACTCTGTCAGCAATGGCATAGGTTTAAATCTAACAAAGAGTCTGGTTGAATTATTAGGCGGGCAGATAAGTGTAAATAGTGAACTGGGAAAAAGTGTTGAATTTTCAGTCGTGATTCCTTCTTTGCCATCCGATCATTCACTTGTTGTAACGGATGAAAAAGATTCGTTGCAGAAAGAAAAGAACGGGCAGGATCACTTATCCCCTCGCAAAGATACTGTCATACTGATAGTGGAAGATGAAAAGAATATCAGAGACCTGCTGAAAGATGTCCTCTTTGATTATGTGATACACGAAGCAAAAGACGGCGTAGAGGCTTTGAAAGAGATAGAACATAATCATCCTGATATTATTATAAGTGATATTGTCATGCCCAACATGGACGGCTTGAGCTTGATTAATAAATTGAAATCCGATTTGAAAACAAGTTATATTCCAATCATAGGAATATCGGCAAAGGCTTCTGTAGAAGACCAGATTAATGCCTTTAACCATGGTGCGGATGCTTATATCGTCAAACCATTTCACCCGAGGCAGGTGATATCCACCATAGAGAATCTGCTGTCGAGACAAATGCTTTTAAAGGACTATTTCAATTCCAGCATGTCTTCTGTGAAAGTAAAAGACGGGATTGTTCTTCATCCGGAAGACGAAGAGTTAATACAGAATGTAACAGACTTCATAAAGAATAATATAGATGATGAGTTATTAAGCCCTTCTTCTATTGCCGAATTTGTAGGAGTGAGCAAAGCTACCTTATATCGGAAGTTCAAAGAAATAATAGATAAGACTCCGAGTGAATTTGTACGAGGCATCAGACTGGAATATGCAGCCAAGTTATTAAGGACAACCAAGTTGACCGTATCCGAGATTATGTTCAAATGTGGATTCTCTAATAAATCTTATTTCTATCGGGAGTTTTTAAAGCAATACGGTGTATCTCCCAAGGATTACCGGAATCAATAGATAAATCCTGCCAATCTGTCATTCAGATAGCAATTTGTATTTCTCGTTACCAAAAAATGCCGCTTGTAGATTACTGCAAGCGGCATTTTCTTTATCTAAATCATCCGAGATTTATCTATCCATCCGTAGATTAATAGTTTTCCTTCTTCACCTCGAAATAAGCCTGTGGATGCAGACATGCCGGACAAACTTCGGGAGCTTCCTTACCGATTTCAATGTAACCGCAGTTACGGCATTGCCATACCACTTCGCCTTCTTTAGCGAATACAGTCATATTTTCGATATTGTTCAGGAAGGCAAGATATCTTTCTTCGTGACCTTTTTCTGCGATGGAGATATTGCGGTACATAGCAGCAATCATCGGGAAACCTTCCTGTTCTGCCACATCAGCAAAGTGAGGATAATCCAGTGACCATTCTTCATGTTCACCCGCTGCGGCAGCGCGAAGATTTTCAAGTGTATTACCAATTACACCGGCCGGATAGCTGGCAGTGATTTCTACCATACCGCCTTCGAGGAACTTAAACATACGTTTTGCATGTTCTTTTTCCTGATCGGCAGTTTCAGTGAAAATAGCTGCAATTTGTTCGTAGCCTTCTTTTTTAGCCACACTTGCGAAATAAGTGTAACGCATTCTTGCCTGTGATTCTCCTGCGAATGAAGTCAACAGATTTTTCTCTGTTTGAGTTCCTTTAATACTCTTAGCCATAATTCTATATATATTTTAAATTGGTTGATTACCAAACGTAACTTGTCGTACTATTTATAACGCAAATATAAACGATTTGTTCACAATAAACCACCTTTTCTTAATGAATAAAAACTATCACCTCATTGATGAAATCTATCAACAGACAAATAGTATGTTCAAAAACATACTTATTTCGATTATTTTATCTAATTTTGCAACCTCTACTTTGCAAAAAAGTACAGAGTACACGTATAATAACATCTAAAAATGAAGCTATTTGAATTTAAACCCAAACTGGTTTCTTGTCTAAAGAATTATTCGAAAGAAACGTTTATGGCGGACCTGATGGCCGGCATCATCGTAGGTATCGTAGCGCTTCCACTGGCTATCGCTTTCGGTATCGCTTCGGGAGTTTCGCCCGAAAAAGGTATTATCACCGCTATCATTGCGGGATTCATCATTTCCCTGTTGGGAGGCAGCAAAGTCCAGATCGGCGGTCCTACGGGAGCATTTATCGTCATTATCTATGGCATCATACAACAATACGGCGAGGCCGGACTGATTGTAGCCACGCTAATGGCGGGCGTACTCCTTGTATTATTAGGAGTGTTCAAGCTGGGAGCTGTCATCAAATTCATTCCTTATCCTATCATCGTCGGATTTACCAGCGGTATCGCCGTCACTATTTTCACGACCCAGATTGCCGATATTTTCGGTTTATCTTTCGGAGACGAGAAAGTGCCGGGAGACTTCGTCGGGAAGTGGCTGATTTATTTCCGACACTTCGACACGATCAACTGGTGGAATACCATCGTTAGTATTGTCAGCATTATTATTATCGCCATCACTCCGAAGTTCTCAAAGAAAATTCCCGGCTCGCTGATTGCCATCATCGTAGTCACGGTAGCCGTTTACCTGATGAAAACTTTCGGAGGGATCGACTGCATCCAGACAATCGGCGACCGCTTCACCATCAAATCGGAGTTGCCCGATGCCGTTGTGCCTGCGTTGGATTGGGAAGCTATCAGGGAACTGTTTCCGGTGGCTATCACCATTGCCGTATTGGGAGCTATCGAGTCGCTGCTGTCTGCCACGGTAGCCGACGGTGTGATAGGCGACCGCCACGATTCCAATACAGAACTGATTGCACAGGGAGCTGCCAATATCATAGCTCCTCTGTTCGGAGGTATTCCTGCCACCGGAGCCATCGCCCGTACCATGACGAATATCAACAACGGGGGTAAGACACCGATAGCCGGAATCATCCATGCAGTAGTATTGCTGTTGATTCTGCTCTTCCTGATGCCACTCGCACAATATATCCCGATGGCATGCCTTGCCGGAGTACTGGTCATCGTATCTTACAACATGAGCGGATGGCGTGTATTCAGAGCTTTACTGAAGAATCCGAAATCGGACGTTACCGTACTGCTTATCACGTTCTTCCTGACCGTTATCTTCGACCTGACCGTCGCTATCGAGGTAGGATTGGTGATTGCTTGCGTTCTCTTTATGAAACGTGTCATGGAGACTACCGAAATCTCGGTGATTACCGATGAGATTGACCCGAATAAAGAATCGGATATTACCGTACACGAAGAAAACCTGATGATTCCCAAAGGTATAGAGGTATACGAAATCAACGGCCCTTATTTCTTCGGCATCGCTACCAAGTTTGAAGAAACAATGACACAACTGGGAGACCGCCCGAAAGTACGTATCATCCGTATGCGCAAGGTTCCGTTCATCGACTCCACAGGTATTCATAACCTGACTGCTCTCTGCGAAATGTCGCAGAAAGAAAAGACTACCATTATTCTTTCGGGAGTCAACGAGAACGTGCATAATGTACTGGAAAAAGCCGGATTCTACGAGTTGCTGGGAAAAGAGAATATCTGCCCGAATATCAACGTAGCATTGGAAAGAGCGAAAAGTCTGGTAGAATAACGCTGTTTATCAGTTACTTGCAAGCTATATATACCGTGCGTATTGGACATATAGATCCAATGTGTACGGCATATATGACCTGCGTGTTGGATCTATATATCCAACACACAGCATCTATATCTCCTGCAAACAGGATATTATCATCATTTATTCTATCATGCTGACCTCTATTTGATACAGTCACAACCTCTTTTATTTCAGAACCATGTTCTTGTTTTCTTTATAATCAAGCGCACGATTCATAATCTTCAACTGTCCGAGAGTATTCTCTAATGAAGCATTTACAATAACCGGAGTTGCTTTAATATTCGGATTCACTATTGCCACATCATAAACCGACTGCTCCAATTCACCATTCAGATAGATTTTCAACATTCCATTCTTCTCACGGCATAAAGACACAATGCGCTCTTTATCATCATCAACAGCCTGTCCGGATACGACTTTCAACCCTTTTACCACGAATACAAGCCGCCCTTCCGCATCCAAATCCACCAAAATGTCTTTTCCCTGACGCAACAAGGAAACAGCGTTCTTATCGGTTTTCAAACAGAAAGACAGATTAAAATCCCCGCTGCCACTGACTCCTGTCAAAACAGGTATCTCCTGATTCTCGAAATAGAAAAAAGCGGTGCGCAATGCTTCCGTATTTCCTGCGTCATCTGTCACTCCCGAAATATTCAGGCGGTATTTATCATCTTCTCTCATTTCACGAGCCAATGTTAGTGTCACGACACGCCTGTCCGCTGAAAGCGAAGTAGCGGTTACCTCATTTCCCGAAACGGAAAATATTCCGTCTTTCAGTATCACAGGCTCATTAAGCTCGACCGTCAGGGAAGTCGGAGAGGTGGTCTTCACTATCCGCAGAGCAGGGGCTTCCTTATCAGGCACGGTACTGAATTTCCAAATCCGCACTTCACCCGGCTGCAAACTAAGGGAGATTTGTCCGCCATAATCAAACAAATGGTTCTCCGTGTCCTCTGCCTTCTGTTCATCCGTCCGGTACGCCCACACATAGGTACGATGCAATCCTTTCAATCCTTCAGGCATTCCGATAGTGCGGTCGAGCGGGAAGGTAAACTCTTTCACTTCATCGGACGGGTTGCGGACAGAAATAATCCCTTCCTGTCCCGACCATGCCGAATAGCCGTAAGGAGTTCCTTTTGCGGGAGTCTGTCCTATCAGTTTAGCATGTTTCAGAGTCTCATAGTTGTCGTTAATCCAGTGCAGTACATCGGCATTTATCACCCATTTCTGCCCCTCGTTCATCATGTTATAGCTATAATAAAGTTCCCAGAAAGCACTGCCGCGGGTAGCCATCATCATCAGGTAAGTGCGGAATTCATCATCATCCATCTTTCCGGCGAGATTGGCGGTATTGCCATAAATCGGGTCGTGGTTATAAAGATGCGCCAAAGGGAACTGGAACGCGCGTGTCTTCACAAAATCGAAATAACGGTCGTCCCTGTAAGACAAAAGTTGGTCAAGCTGTGACGGGCGTTTTACGTTCAACCGCCCGATGTCCTGCGAGTTCTGCATCCACACGGAGTTTCCCCATTGCAAGAACCACGGGCTGGGGTTGACATAACACGTCAGGTTAATCCACAAATCATTCCTTTTCGCCCCGCGCTGGTCGCGCATCGCCTGAAATATATCAATCCAACGTTCCCAATGCTCGGTGACATAACACATTCCCTGATAACCGCCGGAGATATAATTCCCCTGCGGGTCGGGTTGCGGCGGACGAACCAGAAAACCGTCCAGTTTCCAGTAATTCATGTCAAACCGTTGCTGGCAGTCCAGAAAAAACATTTTCAGTTTCTCGCAGTACACCTTATGGTTGGTGCAAATATCACTTGAGTTGCAGTTCAGTTTTCCATTCCCGTTTTCTTCCAGAAACCGCGCGAACTTGATATAATAATTATAACCTCCGCGGGGGCCCAGCCACAATCCGAAATTAGAGGACAAACGGTGTGACAAATCCGAAGGGGTGGACAGTTCGTTCGGGAATTTGCTGTTGAACGACCAGAATTTGGCCTTGTTCTCTTCCTGCCACGGACCGTAAGCATTCCAACCGTCGTCCACCACATAAGAGTCAATCGGACGAACTCCGTTCTGCGTCAGTCCGCGTTCCACTTCACGGAAAGAGTCGAGGATATTGTTCTCGTTGATGTCGAGCATAAAGTCATACCATGAATTGTACTGGATACGGAAGTCGACCGGAACGGAAATATCATGGATATAACTGAAAAAGTCCGTCTGAATGACATCCATATCCGTACTGCGGGTGGCACCGGTCACTTCTTTCCAGGTGGTAAACGTCCCGCTGTCCGCCAGACGGCCTTCCGAAGCAAGCATCTCAAAGCTCTTTCCCGAATAATAGCGGATACGTACTTTCCGATCACCCTCAATCTCCGTCTCCGAAGCCGGAAATTCAAGTCCGAAGAACATGCCCTGTATGTACACCGGTTGCCCCAAAGAGATGTAATATCCGCTGACACCGCCCACTCCCTGTTCCATCACCGGATGCGTCCAGACAGCATATCCTTCGGGAAGGCTCATCGGCTCGAAATCAATATAATCCAGACGCGCCAGATGGCGTTGCGAATCGGGGACGGTAATCTCCAGATATTTCCTCATATAGTGCTTCCCTTCCTCCAATGTAAGAACCATGTCCACCTGCCAGTCCACCTCCTGATGGCGGAAGCCCTTATAATGGAAAACCAGCTTCTTGCCGTTCTTCCCTTCATCCGTGACCTGTACTCTCTGCAAGAAAAGATCAGAAGAATGAATATCCGCAACGACCGAATCCGCACTCAACGTACGGATGATAAAATCCTCCGAAATGGTTTCGGGAATAATACGGGAAACTTCCTTCCCCATACGCTTATTTTCAATCATGCACGTGCGGACTTTATCATTCTTCACCAGAAACTTGCGAGCGAGGAATTCATTGCCAATCTCCACAGTATCTGCTATATGATTGACATAAATCTCTTCCTTTACAGCTGCCCTCATGGAAAACAAACATCCTCCAAACAACATCAACAGCAAATATATTCGTTTAATCATACTATTTTTATTCTTTCATTTATCAAACCTTTAAAAATAATCCGCGCTTATACATCACCCTCAACAGGAGAAAGACAATCAGATAATTGGCGAAGGTAAGCCATACGGAGTAATAACCACCCAGATATTGTTCGAGCCCGTAACTGACCGAAGCGGCAACGCAACGGAAATTCACAACTTCGCCCAGCAGATACGCCGTAATGGAATTCATGCCATACACTTTCAGCCAGTTCAATCCCCGGGTATATCCTTTATAATCAATCCAGTAATAGAACAATGCCATCAGCAGAAAGCAATAGCCGCCGGAAAGCAGGGTCATGCTGCCTGTCCAGATACGTTTGATAACAGGCATCTGCAAACTCCACAGTAACGCCAGGCCAACAAGAGCAAGTCCGACAACTAGCAACGTCTGCACCACCCTTTTCCGATTTGCCTTGCCCTCTTTCATTATCTTTCCGGCAAACGCTCCGAGCATGACGGTCACTCCGAATGTCAGGCTGCTCCACATCCATGTATAGTTGTAGGATGGCGAGAAGCTCCAGGTTCCGTCCTCATTCCAGAAAACACCGTCACGGAATCGCCCTAAAACGCATCTGTCCACTTGTTCCGCAAAGTTCCCCGCCGGTGTGAAATCCCCCAAAAACGTCATCGGAACCCAGTAGACGAGAAGGAGTAGCAACGTTATCCCTACCTGCCACTTGAACGGGAAGTGCAACTGAATGACCGCAGCAATAAGATAACCGACAGCAATAGACTGCAATGTATTGGAATACAAATAAAGATGCGTGGCGTCCAGACCGAGCAGGTTTCCCTGAACAATCATTCCGAAGATAAACAGGAGAAAAACACGCTTCAGGATTCTCCGATACACAGGCCAATAACTTCCCGTAGTCCCTATATACTTCGATAGTGAGAACGGCATGGAAGCTCCCGTCATAAAGAGGAAAAGCGGCATTACCAAATCCCAGAAACGGAATCCCTCCCAAACCTCATGGTCAAACTGATAAAGTATGCTATCGAGAAATGACATATTCATCTGCCGTGCCAATGCCACGAATACAGGTTGAAAAAAGACCAGGAGAAATAAATCGAAACCTCTTAGAATATCCAATGAGGCAAGACGGATGGAATTGTTTTCCGGTAATTTGTTTTTCATAAGTATAGCTTTTGTATAAACTTGATTATCGTTTTATCCAATGTCGCTTTATTCATGTTTGTACCCTTTGCCTTATTCCAGTATCATTTCGTCAAAAAGGATTCTCGACACCTGTCCCGGCCGTACATGAGATGCCGGACAAACTCCCGGGCCTTTGGCTGTCACACGTACGTAACGCGCTTGTGTACCTCTCAGCTTCAACGGCAAGTTTTCTATAAAGTTTCCTTCACGAAAAATCTCTTCGGGCGTGAAACTCCGCATGGCAGCTTCGCAGAAACTAGAGTTGTCATCCGAAACTTCCACTTTCACGGACGACGGCTTATGGATAGCCATCCCATTGTTCGTGATGCAGCCCAATGTCAATGTGTTCAGCGTTTCCGGCTTCAGCAGGTCAATTGTAAAAGAGACGGAATCATTATCATTCCAAGTGCACCATTCGGAATCCGAATATTTCAAGCTTCCACGTATTCCGTTCGTCAGGAGCTTTACAGACGGACTGTCTCCCGATACAGGTTTGGCGGTAGCCAGGTTCCACCGGACAGGGAGTATCAATGTTTTTCCCATCTGCCTGCCTTGCGCAAAAGTAGCACTTTTCAGTGTAAGCGGCTCTTTTACAGGCACTATTTTTTCGTAGAGCGGTGAAGTTGCCGTAGGCTCGCTTCCATCCGTCGTATAATGTATCTCCATGTCGGGGCGGATACATTCCAGTTTCACTTCGAGCATCCCGTCGTTTGGAGTGACCGTATGCTGGATGTTGTACATCGAACGGGCGTAGACGATACCTTTAGCTGTCAGATGTTCATTATAGACATCCAGTCCTTTCAGGAATGAAGTCCAATCCTTGCGTTCTTTCTTCGTCCATGCCACTTCCGCAAGGGCGGCCAGACGGGGAAAGAGCAGATAGTCCACATCTTCCGGTTTGTTGCAGAACTCCGTCCATAGGGATGCCTGTACGCCTATAAGTAAGGAAGCATATTCCGGTTTCCAGTCCGCCTGCACAGGTTCGTAATCGTAGACGTCCTTCAGTGTGTTATTGCCGAAATAGGTCTGGGGTTCAAACCATTGCGGGCCCTGATAGCGGATCAGGTACATGATGCGGGCAGGAGTCATAATGAACCGGTGTCCTTTTTCAGCAGCTTTCAAGGCAGCCGCGCCGAGTCCGCGCCAACCTTGAATAATAACGCCTTCGGGCAGGAAACTGCTGTTTGTCAGTTCGTCCCAACCTATCACTTCGCGTCCCTTGCTGCGTACATAGTCGCTCATCCGTTTCATGAAATAACCTTGCAGATCTTCTACGTCGGCAAGATGCTCTTTGTTCATGCGCTGCCGACAAAGCGGGCATTTCTTCCAGAATCCTTTCTGCGCCTCATCTCCTCCCAAATGAATATATCGCGAGGGGAAGATTGCCATCACTTCGTCCAGAACATCTTGCAGAAATGTAAAGGCGCTGTCGTTTCCGGCACAGTAAATCACTCCCGAACTTCCTCCGCCCAAGCCCGGAATGACTCCAATGTAACTATTCACCACAGGGCAAGCCAGTTGCGGATAGGCAGCCAGTGCGGCGTTGCTGTGGGCGGGCATATCTATTTCGGGGATAACCTCTATCTGGCGGTCGGCAGCGTATGCCACCATTTCCTTGATGTCTTCCTGCGTATAGAATCCTCCGATAGGGGTCGGTTCTCCCGGTTCGGCGTTACGGCGGAAATAGAAAGGAACATCCATGCGGTTCACTCTCCATGCACCCACTTCCGTCAGGCGGGGATATTTCTTGATTTCTACCCGCCAGCCGTTATCATCCGTGAGGTGGAAATGAAGCGTATTGATTTTGAGCATGCCCATGCAGTCGATGATACGCAACACGTTCTCTTTGGGAATGAAGAAGCGGGCGGCATCCAGCATCAATGCCCGATAGCCGAAGCGCGGTTCATCCTGAATGGTTACCGCGGGAATGCTCCATTGGATATTCTCAACCCGACGGTTGCCTTCGACAGCCGACGGCAACAGCAGGCGGATGGTCTGCAATGCATAGAAAAAGCCTTTTATATCCGATGCTTTTACTTGTATCTGCTCCGGAGTAATCTCCAACTGGTAGGCTTCGCTTTTTAAAGAAGAGTCAGTCGTAAAACGGACATGACTCTTCTCACTGCTACCTATTGCCAACTGTGGGGTTATTCCCGAACTTCTCTTGAATAAGTTTATAAAGTTGCGGACGATGACAGCCTGCTCATGGTTCTCTACCGAAAACAAGGTTCGGGCGGAGAAGGTGAAGTTACCCTCGCCCGGCACGACCTGCACCGGACGGGGAACTATTGAAACAGGGGGTGATGTCAAGTTGTCCGCGCATGCACCCGATATGGATGCAAACAGCATACAAATGATTAAGATGTATTTCGTCATGGTTTGACAGTCAGTTTATTTATTAAAAAAATCGCAAGTACCTCTTTGCCCCTTTTTATTGAAGACTGAATAAGGCACTTGCGAAATTTGATTAAGGCAACTAAGAATTAATAAAACTTCGTTCCTGTATGCCTATTTCTACCTTGGTCATACTCTGCTACTGAAGATTTATTTATATAAGTACGAACCCAATCTATTTCCAAACGAGGAATAGCATTATTATCACGATCCCGTTCATAATTATCATAGCTTGCAAAACCAGAATCCCAGCCGGCATCAGGAGACCATACACCATTAACCTCAGTTCCACCTCCAAGCCCCCATTTATTAGGTGCTCCCATGGTAAGAATAAATTTCAACCCATTTAAGTTTTGTTCATCTGTAAAAGTCCAATAGCCTGCAGGACAATCAGCTTTTTTATAGCATACAGTCTCTTGCCCATTAATGCCCAGTGCGACTTCCGAATCAGAACGCCACTCAAACCAATAAATGTTCCATTCATTTATATTTATCGTATGATTTGCAGTTTGAGTTTTTTTATCGGTTCCTGAAATTCCCGTATGGAATGTCTGATGCGCTTTATTTCCTGTAACAGGACCTGTCGGATTTTCGAGAATATCAACTTCCGTGTAAGTATTATATTTACCCGACTCATCAGATATCAGCCAAATCCCCATGTTAAAGCCATTTTTCTCACCACGAAGCCGGGCACGAATTTCCATTCTGCAACCTTCTGATATTAACTGACTATTAGCTTTATATGTAGTATTAACTCCACATCCATAGAAAGCAGCAGTACCATAATCCCTATCTTTTCCTGCTGCCGGCCCTGTACCCTTCGACGGAACTTTCATTTCTATCATCTTCAGATATCCTTGATCGGTTATATTAGAGAATTGCACATTGACACAAGCCGCATGATTCTGTACAATCACCGTATTACGATCTGCCAAAAACAGAGGAACTTTATTACCCCATGAATTACCTGCACCATTAGTATTCCACATATCACCTGTATTTCCGAAACTATGGAATTCCCATGCATTGTAGAACTTCCAGCCTGCCGTAGCTAAATCTGTATTGGGATGCGGATCCAGTTCTTTCATTTCAACAACCTTATCATCTCCATATTGTGTCTTGGCTGCTGCCAACCTGCCACTTGAAGCAAATGCAATTCCCGGACGTTCGTAACCCCAACGCTCATCAAGAATCCCATCTCCCTTTTCAGCTTCGAGGTCCTTCATCGTAATTTCCAATGTTTCATTATCCAACGGATGAACTGCAGAAACGGTCGTAAAATTCAAAGTCAACGTTTCCGTTTTGGTAGGTTCCATATTGTGTTTAGTTTTAACTTTCACTTCTGCAGATTTTTCTCCTGCCTTTATCGTCAATGTGACGGGGGGTAACGTTACATAGAAATCTTTTTGCTCATCAGGTACAGTGATATGGATATCCATATCATCCGTGACCGGCACAGGAACTTCTGCCAAAATAGTAAACTCATCACCTTCGTCAATAACCCTGTCCGAATTATTTTTTATTGATACAACTGTGTAATGGAGATCAGAAATAACAATCGATTGAGTTGGATTAGTCACCGTATAGCCACGTACAAACGACATTACATTCACATACAACTTTTGTTTGGGCTTAATTCCACTTTCTGTAATCGGTAGTTTTATATCAAAAGAACTGACTCCCTTCGGGAAGGTAACCATTGAAGGAAATGCTTTAAAGGCTGTCTTTGATACATCTTTTTCTCCGTCCTTAGCAGTCAGATAAATATCAAAATCTTCGTTTGTCACACGTTCCGGATTCTTAGCGTCATTCACTTTCAAAGTAAGGGTAAGCTCTTCACCCATTACAAAGCTCTTGGCACTTGATTCCACTATTAAAGGTACAGTTTCCGGCAGTGGTTCTACCGCATCGTCCTCGCACCCTGCAAAACCTATTGAAAGCAGGCAAACAGGTAAAAATGTATATAGTATTCTTTTTATCATAATTGTGTAATTTATTAAATTGAGATACTTATTCGCTAACATCTCCCCAGCCCGGATTCTGTTTCAATTCATGGTTTAATTGCAGTTCATCCGGTGGTATCGGTAATAAATAATCCCGGTTCAGGTCGAAAAGGTAACCCTCAGGCAAATATTGCTGTAACGGATCCATCCACCCGTCGTTATCTTTCAATACCAATTCCAATGATTCGCGCCCTTTGGGTGAAAAGCTTTTGTAAAGGACACTCTCTTCGCCCAGATATGCACCCCTGCCACGACCGTTGATTCCTTTCAATGTTCCGGCTTCCGCCCAACGCATCAGATCGTCCAGACGGAATCCCTGAAGTGCCAGTTCCGAACGTCTTTCACGACGAATTTCCTGTATCAAGGGAGTAAGCCCGGTAAATGGGAAATTAGCATCTGCTTGCGGCTCTATCCATGTCACGCCTGCTCTTTCGCGCAAGGGTTTCAATGTTTTGTTCAATACATCGTCGCTCCATTTGTCCAATTCTGCCGCTGCTTCAGCATAACAAAGTAATCCTTCCGCATACCGGAACAGGATAATGCCAGTCTGCGTATTCCCTTCCACATAAGTAGTGTCAATACCTAATCTGATATGGAATCCGGTAACACTCTTGCTATTACCGTCGCCGTTCAAGTTAGGAGAGACAATATCTTTATTCTTTTCTTTCATTTCATCATCAGTGCCTGTCGCATCATAAGCCCTCACATTCATCGGCTTATTGGAAGAAGAACCTGCATTAGAGCGATATTTACATCCGGTATGCATTACTGTAACGAGAAGTCTCGCATCCCGTCCCTCAAATGTTTCATTAAAATCCTTGAACTTCTCGTCTTTGGGATTAATAAAAGTTCCATCGGCATTTAAATAGTTATCCACCAATGACTTTGACAGGCCGGACGGTCCCTGGCCATCTACTGCTCCTGAAGCGAGTAAACCACCCAAATTATGAAAGACACCATCAGCCACTGAATACTTTTTCCACAGAACAGCTTCCGGTATTTGAGAAAGATCTTCCTTATTAAATAAGTGTGCAAAAGCATCTTCGGTATTTACATACTCCTTATCAGTGTCTTTCGTATTCAATGTCAAGCCAGCAGTAAAAAGTTGCTGGTCTCCCCAGTTCAATACTTCCTGAAAAAATTCCGTAGAATTGTCTTCCGTTGCAAACTTAGTACCTTTGTGGTATTTCTCCCACGAACCTTCATAAAGCGCCACCCGCATAGCCAAAATAGTAGCGGCCTCCTTACTGATACGCAGTCCCTGATATTTACTACGCGTAAATAAATTTGCACGTGCTTCCGGAATTTCACCGATAGCGGCCTTCAAGTCATTCAATATAAAACGGGCAACATCCGCACGCTTGGACGCAGGTTTCTGTAAGCCGGCTACCGTAGCGTTTTCATCCCAAAAATCATCCATTATAGGTATATCTCCAAAACGGGTGAGCAGGTAGAAATGCCAATAAGCACGCAAAAAATAGGCTTCTCCTCTAAGCGAGAGTACTTCAGCAGTCTCAAGTCCTGCATCAACTTTATAATAGTGAAAGAAGTAGTTGACATTACGCAGGTTCTGATAGCCTTTTTCCCAATCGGTCGAGCCACTGAACTGATTATTCTCACCATTCAGGCGTCTGTCATATTTTTCAGCCAAAATGTTATCGCTGTTCACCTCTTCACCACGGACACTCATTCCATATTGCGTCGGAGCCGGCAATGAAGTATATAAAGCATTGATATAGTTCTCTACTTGTTCGCGACCAGCCAGGAAGCCTTCGTTTTCAGGCATTGTCAACGGTTGCCGATCCAAAAAGTCGGAACAAGCGGACAACACCAGCCCTATAAAAGCAGTCAGTATAATTATTTTCTTTTTCATGATGTTCCTCTCTAATTAAAATGTGATGTCAATTCCAAATACAAAGTTCCGGTTCAATGGGTAAACTCGCCCGTTACCATTTGCAGTCAGCGGTGAAGTAAGGGCGGGAGCAGAAGCATTACTACCTCCTACCCAACCATTCACCTGATTCAGTGTTTCAGGGTCAAACTGTTGCGGCAACTTGGAAATTGTAAACAGATTATCGCAAGTGAAATATACTTTCAAATTACTCAAGCCAATCTTTTCCACCAATTGTGGTTTGAAAGAATAAGAGACTGTCAAGTTCTTCAGACGCATATAAGCTGCATTGAGTAAATAACGAGTTGTATTATAGCCTATATTCACTTCTTTGTCTTTAGAATTATCTGTCAGGCGTGGTAAATATCCATCAGGATGCCATGCATTGAAATAATCAAGATGCTCTTTGAAGTAACAATTTCCTCCATACAGGTAAGTAGCACCTGCCATCGGGAATTGTCTCTTGGCTACTCCCTGGAAAAGAGCTGATATTCCAAATCCTTTATAGCCTGCATTCAGATTAATACCGAAAGAATATTTAGGGGTTGTATTACCGATTACTTTCAAATCACCATGATCCGCCAAAGTTCCTTTTCCCGGGTCTACCTTCCCGTCACCATTGGAGTCGATATATTTTACGTCACCGCGTTGCCACTGGTTGTCAGCTTTAAAGAAGCTAAGGTCTACCGTTCTCAAATATTCATCCACTTCACGGTTAGTCATGAAAAGATCATTAGCTTCATATCCCCAAATCTCACCGATGTCCATTCCCTCATAATACCCTCTGTTACGTGCCAGACCGGTATGGTTATTGAATATCAGTCCTTCAGGATTATTATACTTCGTGACTACTGCCTTGTAATTGGATATATTAAAACCGACACCATAACTGAATCCGCATTTCAATTGATCCTGCCAATTGACGGACAACTCCCAACCACGATTACGGAGAGTCGCATTATTTACTTTTGCACGGTCGTCTTTACTGATACCTCCGATAGCCGGAATTGCTTCAGCCGGACCAATCATATCATGCGTTGTACGCTGGTAAATATCAGCAGTTATTGTCAGACGGTTATCCAATAACAGCAGGTCAAGACCTAAATTGGCATTATCCACCTTCTCCCAGGTAATATAAGGACTGACCATTTTCGGAGTTTTGGCAATCATTCCTTTGGCAGGAGTGGCGTTTACTCCCGGCAGTAACCAAGCATTGGATGAGTTTGACACCAAATCCATCACTCCAAGATAATCATACAATCCGGCGCCATTCTGATTACCCAAGCGTCCGTAAGAAACACGCAACTTCAACTGGGAAAATGGAAGATTCCATGATTTGAAATAGTTTGTGCGAGCTATATCATAACCGGCAGAGAAGGAAGGAAAGAATCCCCAACGGTTTCCGGGAGCAAAACGGGAAGAACCGTCATAACGTCCACTGAATTCCAGAAAATATGTCTCCTGATAATTCCAGTTCAACTTGGCATACATACCCATTGTGGACCAATGAGTACGGTCTTCACCGGCAGACAATGTACCATTGGAGTTCGCAAATGAATAAATATCACTACCTAAAATTCCATCCTTATAAGTGAAACCATTGGAGTTTTCCTGCAACTCCATCTGAAAACCTGCCATAGCCTTGAAGTAGTGTTCTCCCCATGTATGGACGTAAGATGTCGATACATTCGGAGAAAGATAATAATTAAATGCATTACCGCGAGTATAAGAACCCCATTTGGAATTCTTCCATTCCATACCCGGATATACATATCCCTGCTTGGTACCTATGTCAACCTTTAACTCTCCATCAGGTTTTTCTACTGTAGGGTATCCACGTTTGAAACTGTTGTCTTCTACATCAAAACGTACTTTCATTTCCCCTACAATATCCCAACCCGGTAACGGGGTAATGGTAGCAGCAAAAGACATTGCATCGGATATGCGGTTCTGTACATAATGGGATTCTTTTAGATAACGGAACTCAGAAGCATCATTATATTCCGAATCAATCGGATAATGAGTAGGAGCATTTGGTATTGTTTGTCCAAGAGTTCCATAAAAGATGGTCTGGTTGGCCATCGGCCTTTTAAGGATACTCAATGTTATATTATTATTGAAATTGAACTTCAACCATTTATTGGCTATAATCTGGAATTTCGTATTTACATTATATTTGCTCAGGTTATCATCTACCTTGTCAAGTAAACCATCCTGATAAGTGTAACCCAAACCTACATAATAGTTGAACTTTTCCGAACCTTCGGTTACACTCAGGTTATGTGAATGACGAATAGCAGTATCTTTAAAATAATAATCAAACCAATCTGTATTCGCATATACCGCATCCATTGAAGAAGCCCAGTCTGTCCCGTTTTGATTGGGACCTATACCTGGAAATTCTGCTGAATAGGGGTTCTTCATGAATCCTTCCATCTTCTCTATAAGAGCGTCAGAAAATTTATGATTCACGCCATCATTATCATTCCGTTCGTTCACATATTTAGCAAACTCAAGAGAGTTCATCATCTCCGGCATATTGATAGGTGAACTAAAACCTACTGTGCCTCGATAAGAAACCCGTGTCTTTTCCTGCCGACCGCTTTTTGTAGTTACTAATACCACACCATAAGCGGCACGTGCACCATATACGGCAGCGGCAGAAGCGTCTTTCAATACACTAATTGTTTCGATATCATTTGGATTTACGTTCTGAAGGCTTTGTTCCACTCCGTCCACCAATACATAAGGCTCGCCCCCGTTACCATTAATAGAACCGACACCGCGGATATTGAACTTGATTTCCGCGCCTGTTTCACCACCAACGCCGTCAGGAGCTGCGTCGGTCACAAAATTCAGACCGGCTACATTACCTTGAAGGGCACTGGTCAAATCGGTTACAGGACGATTGACTATAGCATCGGAAGCTACAGTAGACACAGCAGCCGTAATGGTATTACGTTTCTGCTTGTCCATACCCACCACAACGACTTCATCAAGAAGTTTCGAGTCTTCCTTTAATATGAAACGATTACCTTCAAGTTTTGTCACTTTTACTTCGAGAGGAGAAAAACCGACATAAGAGATAGATAAGGTATTGCCGACTTTACCTTTGACAGAAAAGTTACCGTCAATATCGGTCAACGTACCTTCTTTTGCCCCTTTTACCATGACCGTAGCTCCAATAATGGTTTCCCCCTTATCATCCACCACTTGTCCTTTAATCATTTGTTGCTGCGCAAACGCTCCCGAAGGAAATAACAGGAGCATCATCAAAAGAACAACAAAGCAGCTTTGTTTCTTCATAAGCTTCTTTTTTTTCATAATACTACATTTAATAATAAAGATTCATATTTCTATTAGCGAACAAAATAAATCTCACAGGCATTAGATTTAAGAATGAAGAACCGGGATAACTTTTCCGACTAACATTCTTGTCACAAAGGTAGGGTAGCTTTTAAAAAGAGTTATTTTAAAAATAGCCATTAAATATTCACTTTTCACCAAATCAAACCATTTCATCGGGGGGAATGATTGTTTTTCAAAAAATTAGTTTAAAATCGGTACCATACTCTATAATATTACATTTCAGATGCAATAGGGTAATTATGGGAATATATATTGATGCATATATCTATGGAATAATCCATAAAATAGAAAAAGACGGACGATTTGTTTATTCTATACTCCGAGCCTTATCTATCGATTTGTTCGACACCGAGAAACGATGTGTTTCTCGGTGTCGAACACTTTGTTTCTCGGTGTGCAACAGGTCGTTGGTTTTAAAGGGAAAAAGATAAAAGATAAATATTTATATATCAATATATTACAGAATCATACTCTTCGTTTGGAATGTTTAAGAAATCTGTTTATCCATTTTAATAGGTTGAGTCATCTTTAACACTTATTTTATTACAATAATAATTACACATAACTGCTTTATCTTTTGTTCTTATGTTCTTCTGTCTAAAATATTTCCAGTCCACAGGTAAGCAACCATAAGCCCACGTGGTGAGTATATATGCCTACCAAGCTAAATATATAGATTTAGCGCATAAATTAGTTTATCATACAAAGTCTGGCAATCAGACAACTCTTTGTTGAAATAAGGGAATTACAGATATATTTTGCCTAAAATGAGAAATGACAGTATAAATTGAGCTTATTTCTGCATGACTTCCTCCACCCGTTCCAGTTCCCATCCGCGAAACTGCATCACAATACAATGCAACTCGGTTCCGTGCACCATCTGACGCACCTTAGCACCAACGGCATAACCTTTTATTTGCTCTACAGCTTCTTGCCATTGGGCTTCGGCTTTCGCTTCGGAATCCTTGGTGGAGAGGTATTTCAGTTCGATGATATAGCTGTGCTTCACGTCATAGCGTATCAAGTCAGGCATAAGAAACAGGTCACAATAACCGTGATTCAATTCTAGTTCCGGAGCTATCAGGTAATAGGCATTTGTACTCAGGTAAGCAGTAAAGAAGCCTTGCAAGTTGCGCTCGCCTTCGATGGAGCTTCGCACGGAAGAGTTTTCCTTGTAGGCATGAGCAATAAATTCCATCGTTTCACGCCAATGACCTTCGTAAGCCATTTCATAATACATCAAGCCAAGGTCATTCAGATTGATATGCCGGTTATCCTGATATTCTTCCAACAGAAATTCGTAATACTGCTTACGCACGTTATTATTGGGAATACTCAACACCAGATAGTTGCCCCGAGTAGCAGTGATGGTAAGCATACCGTAATAAAAGAGCAGACTGGGAAAAATCTCCGGCTTGGTGATATCAATAGCGGGAAAGGTAGTCGTCAATGTGGTGATAATCTGCCCCTCTTCGGTGATTTTGCGCAACACGCCTTTGCGATTACCGTCCAATTTGTCCAAACGGATGAGTTTCTTCATCTTGTTGTAGTCAGTACGGGTGTTGGGGTCTATCATCTCTTTGGGTGATTTGCCCAAATCCATATAGTTGCGCAAATAATAGAGCACCATGTCACAATTGAACATCTTCGGGTCACGTTCCAGACTTTCTTCGGCAAAACAATAATTGTCATACCACGGACGCATTTCCTCTATCATCGCACTTATATCCACATTGCCCGGCAACTGTCTGGCATCCTTATAGTATTGGAGCATCTCACGCACATCCGTTTCACTGAATCCCAGCATCATATTAAACTGGTGCTTGGTACTGATATTCCAACCGATATTAAATCCGCTAGTCAAGTCATCCAACGTCACGGGGCTGACACCGGTCATAAAGATGCGCTCAAACATACCTTTGAACTTCTTGAAGATTTCACGGTAAAAGCCGCTAGCATGGGTCAGCGCATGATAGACTTCCTTGCCCTGCTCATTCAACACCACATTGGTGAAGTTATCATATTCATCAATGATAAGATAAAGATGCGCTCCGGTTTCAGCCGCATGAAGATTCAGATAATTCAGTTTACTTACAAAATCGGGCTGTGCTTTCATCTCCTGAGCAAATCCCGGAAAATAATAAGATTCATAGGACATACCGAACAAATCCATGACCATACAGCAGTAACGGTCGAAGTTCTCGGCCAACGTACCACTACCACCGCTGGCACGGGAAAAGTCAAGAAAGAGTATCTGGAAAGTCCCTTGCAGCCGTGTAGGGCGACTGCCTATCCATAGATTGCCGAAGCGTTTATCGAACTTTTCTCTTTGAGCGATGTCATAATAAGCCCGGAGCATACTCAGAAAGATGCTCTTGCCGAAGCGGCGGGGACGGATAAAGAACAAATTACTGGGTTGCTCTTCCAACAAAGGCAGATAGATCGTTTTATCCACGTAATATTGGTTCTGCTCCACCACTTCCACAAAGTTGGAAACTCCATAAGGGATTCTTTTTACTTCTTCCATGATTTGTTCCTTTCTTTAGTTCTCATATCTATGAGGATAATACAAAAGTAGCATATTTCAGCAGAAAGAACAAAGAAAGGGAAAGAAAGTTGAAAGATTGCCGCATTGAAGTGACAGACATAAATCCTTTTATTTTTTCATGCTATTAGCCGGATGAGATTTATAGCAGAAACTGTTTAGGTAATAACTGTCATAAAGAAAGTTGCATTATTGAAACAAAGCGGGCTGCCACAGGAAATGGATTCATCATCGTTGCTTTCTTACGGACCTTATCTATAAACATGTTCATTTTGGTCGATATTACAATGAGGTCCTTATGCCCTTCGTCATACAGTTTCTCATTAGAAACATCTTACTACCTACACAAAGAAGCACTTTTGGTGATTTTTAAAAGCTTATTGGTTATAATCGAAAGCAGGCCGTTCGCTGAAATCCTAAAAAAACAATACCTTTGCACATCACATTCCTTATAAATAATACATCTTATGAAGAAACTCTGCTTCCTTATTTTTTGCACTCTCTTTTCACTCACTGCATCATCAATAGAAACGGTGGATTATACACAAGGACTTTCCATATGGTTCGACACTCCCAACAATCTCGACGGACAAGCTGTCTGGCTACGCGCTTCGGGCACAGGGGCGAATCCGGACAAGACATGGGAAAGCCGTTCGCTACCCATCGGGAATGGTAGTCTGGGAGCAAATATCATGGGCTCCATATCCGCGGAACGAATCACACTGAATGAAAAGACGCTTTGGAAAGGTGGACCGAATACTGCCAAAGGCGCCGAATATTATTGGAATGTAAACAAACAGTCGGCAGGTGTATTGAAAGAAATACGACAGGCTTTTCTGGACGGAGATTCCCAAAAGGCGGGGTATCTCACACAAGAAAACTTCAACGGGCTGGGAGCTTATGAAGAAAAAGACGAGACTCCGTTCCGCTTCGGTGCTTTTACCACGATGGGAGAACTTTATGTGGAAACCGGACTCAGCGAAATCAACATGAGCAGTTACCGCCGCATCCTGTCATTGGATTCGGCTATGGCCGTGGTGCAATTCGATAAGGACGGGATACGGTATCAACGAAAATATTTCATATCCTATCCGGACAGTGTCATGGTCATGAAGTTTACTGCCGACAAAGGCGGAAAACAGAATCTTGTGCTTAGCTATTGTCCCAACAACGAAGCAAAAAGCCATCTGGAAGCAGATGGAAACGACGGATTAGTATATACCGGAGTTCTCAATAACAACGGAATGAAATTCGCTTTCCGAATCAAAGCTATCCACAAAGGGGGAACACTGAAAGCAGAAAACGACCGGATTATTGTGAAGGATGCTGACGAAGTGGTATTCCTGCTTACGGCAGACACCGATTATAAGATGAACTTTGCCCCGGACTTCAAAGACCCGAAAGCCTACGTCGGCAACGACCCGTCACAAACGACTCTGGCTATGATGAACAATGTCCTGAAAAAAGGTTATGACGAGCTTTATCGTAATCACGAAGCCGATTATACCGCACTGTTCAATCGGGTACGTTTTGAAATTAATCAGGAAATCGGCAGTCCCAACCTGCCGACCTACAAACGACTGGCTAACTATAAGAAAGGTACGCCGGACTATCAGCTCGAACAATTATACTATCAGTTCGGACGTTACCTGCTCATAGCCAGTTCACGCCCCGGCAATATGCCCGCCAACCTGCAAGGATTGTGGCACAACAATACCGACGGCCCGTGGCGGGTAGATTACCACAATAATATCAACATTCAAATGAACTACTGGCCTGCGTGCCCCACCAATCTTCCGGAATGTACATGGCCTTTGATAGACTTTATACGTAGTCTGGTAAAACCTGGCGAGAAAACAGCGCAAGCCTATTTCAACGCCCGCGGGTGGACAGCGTCCATCTCTGCCAATATCTTCGGATTCACAGCTCCCTTATCCAGCAAATCTATGGCATGGAACCTGAATCCTACTGCCGGTCCGTGGCTGGCAACGCATATATGGGAGTATTATGATTATACGCGTGACACGAAATTCTTAAAGGAAATCGGCTACGACCTTATCAAAAGCAGCGCACAGTTTGCGGTAGACCACTTGTGGCACAAGCCCGACGGGACTTACACCGCCGCGCCTTCCACCTCTCCCGAACACGGTCCGGTGGACGAGGGAGTCACTTTCGCGCATGCCGTAGTACGTGAAATATTACTGGACGCTATCCAGGCAAGCAAGGTACTCGGAACGGACGCCAAAGAGCGCAAGCAATGGGAAAACGTATTGACCAAACTCGTTCCGTACCGCATAGGACGCTACGGCCAGTTACTGGAATGGTCTACCGACATAGACGATCCGAAAGATGAACACCGGCACATCAACCACCTGTTCGGATTGCATCCGGGACATACCATCTCTCCCGTGACTACCCCCGAACTTGCACAGGCAGCCAAAGTGGTACTGGAACATCGCGGAGACGGCGCTACCGGCTGGAGCATGGGTTGGAAACTCAACCAATGGGCACGACTGCAAGACGGAAACCATGCGTATAAACTGTACGGCAATTTGTTGAAAAACGGTACGTTGGATAACCTCTGGGATACCCATGCGCCTTTCCAGATAGACGGAAACTTCGGCGGTACGGCAGGAATAACCGAGATGTTATTGCAAAGCCACATGGGATTCATCCAACTTCTTCCCGCTTTGCCGGATGCCTGGGCAAACGGCTCGATAAGCGGAATCTGCGCCAAAGGGAATTTTGAGGTTTCTGTCTCCTGGAAAGAGGGACAACTGGAGAAAGCTATCATTCATTCCAAATCCGGGGTTCCCTGCAACGTAAGATACGGAGACATGACGCTCAAGTTCAAGACCGTAAAAGAGAAGAAATACGAAATCACTTTAAAAGGAGACAGGTTGACCGTTCTATAAAGAAAGCATCTGTCATCACAAACAAACCTGCTTCACATGAAAACAAAATACGCTGTTCTGTCAAGCCTTTTCTTTATCATACAGTTAGTCGGTGTTCTCCCTCTCCGGGCAGAACACTATTACTTTAAACAAATCTCTCTGAAAGAAGGGCTGCCGTCCAACGTGCGCTGTATTCTCCGGGATGAGCAAGGTTTCGTATGGATAGGCACCAAATCGGGACTGGGAAAGTTCGACGGGCACGAACTGAAAAGATACAAACACCAGGCAAACGACCCGAACTCGCTTCTCCACAACCTGATTTATCAGATTGCCGAAGACAAGCAACACAATATCTGGGTACTGACTGAAAAAGGTATTGCCCGCTACCAGCAGCAGAGCAACGACTTCACGTTCCCCACGGACGAGGACGGGAAAAATATCACCGCCTATTCTTTCTGCCTTGTCCCGGACGGAATCCTCTTCGGCGGCAAGGACAGGATTTACAAATATAGTTATGACGATTCTTCTCTCCGGCTTCTGCAATATTTCAACGCCAACTCTTTTAAAATCAACGCTCTCAGTATGTGGGATTCAAAGACGTTGCTCTGTTGCAGCCGTTGGACAGGCATATACCTCGTAGATCTGCATACCGGAGAGCACAGACGCCCCCCTTTCGACTGCGGGCCGGAAATTACCACCATGATGACCGACAGCCGGAAAAGAATATGGATTGCTCCTTACAGCGGCGGACTTCGTTGCTACTCATACGACGGCAAACTACTGGCTTCGTACTCCACCCGCAACTCCGCCCTCAGTAACGACATCGTCCTAAGCCTCGCCGAAAGGGAAGGGCAACTGTGGATAGGAACGGACGGCGGCGGAATCAATATCCTCACCCCCGAAACCGGGGAAATCTTCCAACTGGAATATATCCCGGGACGTGAAAACTACTCTCTCCCCGCCAACTCTATTCTCTGCCTGCACAACGACCACAACAACAATATATGGGCAGGAAGCACCTGCAACGGATTGATCAGCATCCGGGAAGTGTTCATGAAAACCTACACCGACGTAGTCCCCGGAAACGACCGCGGACTAAGCAACAGCACCGTGCGAAGCCTTTACCGCCAATCGCCCGACAGTATCTGGATTGGTACGGACGGCGGCGGTATCAACCTCTTTAACCCGCGTACCGAGAAATTCACCCATTATCTTTCTACCTGGAACGATAAAATAGCGTTTATCAGCGGATTCACTCCCGGAAAACTACTGATTTCCCTTTTCTCCAAAGGAGTATTCATATTCAACCCCGCAACCGGGGAGAAACAGCCTTTTACCATTGTCGACAAAGAAACTACGACACAACTTTGCAACCGGGGTAAATCGGTCAACTTATATCAGAACACCCCCAACACCGTGTTATTACTGGGCGACCATGTCTACCAGTATCACCTGAAAGAAAAGAAATTCGACAAGGTCACCAGAGAAGAAGGGAAAAGTATTGTCGGCACGCTCGTCCCCTTCAAGCACGAGAACAACCGGACTTACATCAACGATTTCAAACATATCTACGAACTGCACGATGGGGATTCCTTGCTGCAAACAACCTTCGAATGTTATCAGGATACCGTAATCAGTTCGGCGTCACACGACGAGCACGGCGATTTCTGGATAGGAAGCAATTTCGGCCTTATCCACTACAACCCCGTTTCCCAAAAGCAGACGCACATCCTTACCAACCTGTTTACCGAAGTCAACATGGTGCAATGCGACCAGAGGGGCAAAGTATGGATAGGTGCGGATAATCTGCTTTTCGCCTGGCTCATACAGGAACAGAAGTTCGTTCTCTTCGGAGAGTCGAACGGAGCTATCCAAAACGAATATCTGCCCAACGCCCGGTTGGTAAACAATGAGGGGGATGTCTATATCGGCGGTGTAAAGGGTATGCTGCGCATTGACGGCCAGTTGCTGCTGAATACATCGGAAATGCCGGAACTGCAACTGTTGGATATTATCATCAATGGTGAGCCTGCACAGAACAAACTATATAGTCATCCGGCAGCAATCTCTGTCCCATGGGACAGCAATATCACCATCCGAATCATGTCGAAAGAAGAGGATATCTTCCGTAAGAAAGTCTACCGCTATCGGATAGAGGGGCTGAACGACCAGTATATCGAATCGTACCAGCCGGAATTGGTAATCCGGTCATTGCCGCCGGGCAATTACAAAATTATGGCTTCATGCACAGCGAAAGACGGCAGTTGGATTCCCAACCAGAAAATACTGGAACTAACCGTACTCCCACCGTGGTATCGCACGTGGTGGTTCATTCTTGGTTGTGCCATTCTCATTGCCACCATAATCATCGAAACTTTCCGCAGAACATTGAAGCGTAATCAGGAAAAACTGAAATGGGCGATGAAAGAGCATGAGAAACAGATGTACGAGGAAAAGGTACGTTTTCTTATCAATATCAGCCACGAACTACGGACTCCGCTGACGCTTATTCATGCGCCACTCAATCAAATTTTGAAGTCGCTCTCTTCCGGAGACAGCCAATATCTGCCGTTAAAAGCCATCTACCGGCAGGCACAACGGATGAAGAACTTGATTAATATGGTACTCGACGTACGGAAAATGGAAGTAGGGGAGAGTAAACTGCAAATTCAGCCTCATCCACTCAATCAATGGATTGAACACATTTCGCAGGATTTTATCAGTGAGGGGGAAGCAAAGAATGTGCATATCCGCTATCAGCTCGACCCACGGATAGAGAAAGTCAGTTTCGATAAGGACAAATGCGAGATTATCCTAAGTAACCTGCTTATCAATGCTTTGAAACACAGTCCGCAGGACACGGAAATAACGATTGCTTCGGAACTGCTGCCCGAAGAAAACCGGGTGCGTATCTCCGTCATCGACCAGGGATGTGGACTAAAGCAAGTGGATACGCACAAGCTCTTTACCCGCTTCTACCAGGGAACGGGAGAACAGAGCGGAACAGGAATCGGCTTGTCTTACTCCAAGATTCTGGTGGAACTGCACGGCGGCTCTATCGGCGCACAGGATAATGAAGAAACCGGAGCCAGCTTTTTCTTTGAGTTGCCGTTGAGGCAGGAACCGGAAGAAATCATCTGCGAGCCAAAAGCTTATCTGAACGAGTTGATGATGGATGATAACAGCGGGCAGCCGTCCGCGAAAGAGGTATTCGACACCACTCCATACACTATTCTCGTAGTGGATGACAATCCGGATATGACAGACTTTCTGAAAAGAACGTTCGAAGGATACTTCAAACGGATAATTATCGCCGGAGACGGGGGGGAAGCCCTTCAACTGGTCAGAAGCCATGTCCCTGATATTATAGTCAGTGACGTGATGATGCCTCGGATGAACGGGTATAAACTTTGTAAAACGATTAAAGAGAATATCAATATCAGTCACATCCCAGTCATTCTGCTAACTGCCAGAGATGACAGGCAAAGCCAAATAAGCGGTTACAAGAATGGAGCGGACGGCTATTTAAGCAAACCTTTCGAAGTGGAAATGCTAATGGAACTTATCCGCAACCGGTTGAAAAACCGGGAATATACCAAGAAAAGGTATCTGAATGCAGGATTAATCCCCACACCGGAAGAAAGCACCATCAGCCTGACAGACGAAACATTCCTGATTAAACTGAATAGTATCATCCAGGAAAATATAGAAAATTCCAATCTGGGCATTCAGTTTATTTGCCAGGAAGTAGGATTGGGCCGTTCTTCGCTTTATAACAAACTGAAAGCACTTACAGGCATGGGAGCGAACGAGTATATCAGTAAGCTCCGTATAGAAAAAGCTATTACATTGATATCCGGCACGGATATGCCCTTCTCTGAAATTGCAGAGAAAACCGGGTTTACCACTCCGAGTTATTTCAGTACGGCTTTCAAGCAATATACCGGGGAAACACCCAGTCAATATAAAGAAAGAAAAAAGAAAGGTCTGGCTGGTAAATAATACCATCATTATTCTTTATGCTGGCTGAAGTTTCCGGCTGCAAGCCAATTCGCCGCATATTGACCGATATTGACCGATTAACAAACGGGCTGCCACAGAATCACTTCTCCGGCAGCCCTTCTTTCATTAAATTAGAAAACAGAGAGTATGATACAGTTTATTCCTGACCTCCTCCTAAAGCACGGTATAGGTTAATTAAACTTTGTATTTCAGTAAAATGATTGGCCGTCTGCGAGAGTTGCGCACTAAGCAACGACTGCCGGGAGGTAAGCACTTCCAGATAGGTTGTATTACCATGCTCCATCAACAGAGTAGTGCTTCGCAGAGCCGTTTGCAGGGAAGTGATCTGTTTATCCAGCAAGATTCTTTTTCCCTGACTGGTTTGATAGGCAATCAACGCATCATTCACCTCACTACCGGCATTGAGCAACGTTTGCTGAAAACCAAGCGCCGCTTCTTCCTGTTGCGCACGGGCAATGCGGTATTGTGCCACCACCTGTCCTCTGTTAAAGAGCGGCTGCGTAAGCGAACCTACCGCCGACGCGAGAAACTTGCCCGGATTGATAATCATCGCCCCGGCGGAGTTTGTCCATCCGGCACTCCCGCTCAAAGTGATGGAAGGATAGAAAGCCGAACGTGCCGCATTGGTGCCATAGAACGCCGCTTCCAGCGTCCGCTCTGCCGAGCGGACATCCGGACGGGAAGAAAGCATCCGTACAGGAATCCCTATCGAGAAGTCGGCAGGAAACTGTTGCTTTGCCAATACACCACGCTCATAGTTGCGTGGCGTCTCCGCCAATAATAAGGCAAGACTGTTCTCCACCTGATTGATCTGCTGCTGCAAATCGAGAACCGAACCCTGCACCTGATAATAGGCCGCCTCCATCTGCGACACAGCGGATTCGTTCGCCAGTCCGGCATTCATCAGAGCGCGGGTGGAGGCCACGGTTTCTTTCCATGCCGTCTCCGTCTGACGGGAAAGGTCGAGTTGCTCATCCAGCATCAGCAGGGTATAGTAAGTATTGGCTATGCCTGTTATCAACTGGGTACGGACAGCCTGACGATAATCCTCGCTTTGAGCATAAAGTGCTTTCGCCTGTTTTTTGGCATTGCGCATACGCCCGAAAACGTCCAACTCCCAACTGGCAGTAACGGGCAACGAATAAGTCTGCGTAGCCTTCTGCGTATCGAAACTGCTCACTGTTCCCTGCGGAGCAAGCGCAAAAGCGGGCAGAAAAGCAAGTTTGGCGGACATCAGTACGGCCTGTGCTTCTTCCACACGGAGCTGGGCAGACTGATAGTCGGTATTGGTCTGCAATCCCACTTCAATGAGGGATTGCAGATAAGGGTCGGTGAAGAGTTCCCGCCAGTCCATATTACCCAGACCGGCAGTGTCTTCG
>OAWP01000014.1_pt1 | contig 193310 bp, 150 predicted proteins | sample 1517081 | NCBI WGS metagenome assembly OAWP01 (sample SAMEA2580167, study PRJEB22360) | human gut metagenome | biome: human gut; feature: human-associated habitat; material: faeces | place: Denmark | collected 2008/2010 | reverse complement strand
ATTACACGCGTTTGGTTGCAGGTGGCAGATGTTTTTATGTTTTTCAACTTTATAGTAGGAAAAACTTTCGTTCATTTCTGCACCGTTTCATTCTTTTTTATACTGTTTTGAAACAAATAAGTCGATTCTAAATACTTGGTTTACTGCTGGACCGTTTGCTCCTGTGTCGCTGTACTTTCATTTCCATAGCGGTCAATAGCCGTCACTGCGAAGTGCTTTTTTGCATTCCAAGGCAGGATAGGGGCATATACGTAACTCGTCTCTCGAATATTTTGTGCAACGATATTTTCTGGTCGGTTGATATCTACCGGATAATCATTAGAAGCATAAATAACATACATGGGCTTGTTGCGCTGATCGTTATCAGTAGCAGCCTGCCAGGTTAATTCCGTATATCCATTATCAATGTGAGTAACTTTCAGTACAGAAGGAGCAGTTGGCGCAACATTATCTAACCATGGCATCGGAGGCTGTAAAGCAGGGTATGCATAAAAATTCTCGGATAATTCATCATAAATCCCCTGCGTGTTCTCCATCAGGTATTTCACCCGGTAATGCCCTTCACCCGCCATTTTCTGCTTGCGGATAAAGTTCATCTGACGATCTATTTCGTCGCGTGTCCATTTACCTTCATCGGGATGGAGAAAATAAATGCCGAGTCCCGGAATCACCTGCCGTCCGTTGCTCTGTTCCTGCCAGTCGAGGGCGAAAGGGTAGAAATTGTTTCCCTGGAAATACATCATCGGATAAATTTGATCCATAATACCTTCTCCCATCCAACCTTGCGGGTCCTGATAAACGGTAAAGAAAGCATTCCATCCCCGGGAGGGGTAACGAGAAGTATCACGGTATTTACCTACCGGGCAGGTACTAACTTTCACCCAAGGTTTCATAGCTTTTACACCTTTATATATATAACGTACAATTTCGGAGATATTATCCCGGCGCCACTGATCCAGTGTGCGTCCTTTATTGTATCGTCGGAAATCATATTTATCAGGAAAAAGAGGAGCATTCTCCGGATAACGCAGATAGTCGAAATGCACTCCGTCCACATCATAACCGCTAACGACTTCCCGCACCAGTTTCATCAAATACTCCTTCGTTGCCGGATGTCCCGGATTGAGGAAATATTCGCGCTTGTAAGGAACGCATATTTCTTTCATCCGCTTGGTGACAGACTGACTGCCGAGCGAAGCAACATGCTTCTTATTCCCTAGTGGGATAGTTACCATCCAGGCATGACATTCCATCCCTCGCTTATGACATTCTTCAATGGCAAAAGCCAGTGGATCATATCCTGGATTTCCTCCTGTTTTTCCGGTCAGGATCGAATTGAAAGGTTCGATTGCTGAAGGATATAATACATCTCCACGAGTACGGGTTTGAAATAGGACAGTGTTGAAGTTGGCAGCCTTTAACTTATCAAGAATATCTATTAACTCTTCTTTCTGCTTGCGGATTGTTTGAGGGTTTGTCGCACGTGTGCGAGGCCAATCCAGTCCGTACACCGTTGTCACCCATGCGGCACGAACTTCGTGCTTGGGTTGCGCAACAATTGAGAGGAAAGGAAACAAAAGTGAAAGAATGAAAATAGTATAGCGCATATCCTTTATTTTTTGTTTTAAATCCCTGCAAAGTTAGTAAAAGTGTCGGTATTGTTGGGCTGTTTCGTGAGATTATGTTACATTTGCCAAGTTAAAAAAACGACACGCTATGATTACATTTACTCTATGCCTGCTGGCGTTGATGGTAGGCTATTTTACGTATGGACGCCTGATGGAACGCGTCTTTGGTCCTGACGACCGTAAAACACCGGCTCTTACCAAGGCGGATGGAGTGGACTATATTCCATTGCCCACCTGGAAGATTTTCATGATTCAATTTCTCAATATTGCCGGATTAGGTCCTATTTTCGGAGCAATCATGGGAGCGAAATTTGGTAGCTCTTCATACTTGTGGATTGTGCTGGGAAGTATTTTTGCGGGGGCAGTGCATGATTATTTTGCCGGAATGCTTTCTTTGCGTAATGGAGGTGAAAGCCTGCCGGAAATAATAGGGCGTTATTTGGGACTGACTACCAAGCAGGTGATGAGAGGATTCACTGTCATTTTAATGATTCTGGTGGGGTCGGTTTTTGTTGCAGGTCCTGCCGGATTGTTGGCTAAACTGACACCGGAAAGTTTGGATGCTACGTTTTGGATTATCGTTGTATTTGCATATTATATTCTGGCTACTTTGCTGCCTGTTGATAAAATAATTGGTAAAATCTACCCATTGTTTGCGGTTGCCTTGTTGTTTATGGCAGTAGGCATTTTGGTGATGCTCTATGTTAACCATCCGGCTTTGCCGGAGTTATGGGACGGATTGCAAAATACGAACCCGGAAGCGAGCGAACTTCCTATCTTCCCGATTATGTTTGTGAGTATTGCTTGTGGTGCCATTTCAGGTTTCCATGCTACGCAAAGCCCATTGATGGCCCGTTGTATGACTTCGGAACGGCATGGACGTCCGGTATTTTACGGTGCAATGATTACCGAGGGCATTGTTGCTCTTATTTGGGCTGCTGCCGCTACTTATTTTTTCCATGAAAACGGAATGGAAGAAAGCAATGCTTCTGTTATCGTTGATGCTATTACAAAAGAATGGTTGGGAGCAATCGGCGGAGTACTTGCCATTTTGGGAGTGATTGCAGCTCCGATAACTTCGGGTGATACGGCTTTCCGTTCGGCACGTCTGATTGTGGCAGACTTTCTGGGAATGGAACAAAAAAGTATGCGCCGTCGTTTGTACATTTGTATTCCGATGTTTGTAGTGGCTATTGGTTTGCTTTTGTATAGTTTGCGTGATGCAAACGGATTTAATATGATATGGCGTTATTTTGCCTGGGCAAATCAGACATTGGCTGTGTTTACCTTGTGGGCTATAACAGTTTTTCTGGCGGTATCCAAGAAACCTTATATCATTACTTTGGTACCGGCACTGTTTATGACATGTGTATGTTCTACTTATATATGTATTGCTCCTGAAGGATTAGGACTCTCGCATACAGTCTCCTATGGCGTTGGTATAGCGTGTGTAATGGTTGCGACTGTTTGGTTCTATATCTGGATAAATAAGCAAAAAACAAGAAAATTATCAGAATGAAGAAAATAAGAAAATCAACAGGAGTGGCGCTTGCATTCCTTATTTATGTATCCGTAACAGCGGCTTATTTGTTGCCTCGTAATACGGAAGTCAGCCTGACAGAGAAAATAATTACGGTGGCAGTTTCTTATGTCATCGTCCTCCTTCTTTGGCTGGTGCTTCGGAAAAAGGAACAAATGCGTGAACGCCGCAAAAAAGACGAACAATATATTCACTTAAAAAAGTAAGTTTATGAAGAAATTAGCTTTGGCTCTTTGCTTATTGGCAGTCTCTTTTACTGCACAAGCGCAATTTGAGAAAGGAACTACGATTATTAATCCTTCATTGTCGGGGTTGGACTTTTCGTATAGTAAAAACGATAAAGCAAAGTTTGGAGTTGGTGCACAGGTCGGTACATTTTTTGCCGAGGGTATTGCCTTGATGGTAAATGCTGGAGCCGACTGGTCGAAACCAGTAGATGAGTATACACTGGGTACAGGAGTACGTTTCTACTTCAATAAAACTGGTATCTATCTGGGTGGCGGACTCGACTGGAACCGCTTCCGTTGGAGTGGTGGAAAACATCAGACAGACTGGGGACTGGGCATCGAAGCCGGATACGCTTACTTCCTTTCGCGTACGGTGACCATTGAACCTGCCGTTTATTATAAATGGCGTTTCAATGATGGAGATATGTCGCGTTTCGGTGTGAAGATTGGATTCGGTTTCTACTTGTAAGAGAGATTGATTTTTTTCATATATTAAGCCCTGCAGATATAGAACTTCTGCAAGGGCTTAATTACATAGATGTATTATTATAGTTTTGACGATTGCTTATCCTAGTTTTTCTTTCAGAAACTGCCCTGTATAGCTTGCTCCGCAGGCAGCAACTTCTTCCGGGGTACCCACTGCTACGATATTTCCACCCTTATCTCCACCTTCCGGTCCGAGATCGATTACATAATCGGCACATTTGATGACGTCCATGTTATGCTCGATGATAACGATGCTGTGTCCCCGGCGAATCAATGCGTCGAAAGCATCCAGCAGTTTGCGGATATCATGAAAGTGTAATCCTGTAGTCGGTTCGTCAAAGATAAACATCGTTGGGTCAGCTTTCTCCTGACTTAAATAAAATGCGAGTTTGACACGTTGGTTTTCACCACCGGAAAGGGTAGAAGAAGCCTGTCCTAATTTGATATATCCCAGTCCTACGTCCTGCAAAGGAAGTAACTTCTTCACAATTTTCTTCTGTCCATGTTCGTTGAAGAACTCAATCGCTTGGTTGACGGTCATCTCCAATACATCGTAGATGCTTTTATCGTTGAATTTCACTTCCAGCGTGTCGGATTTGAAACGTTTTCCGTGACAAGATTCACACTCCAACACCAAGTCTGCCATAAATTGCATTTCTACAGTAATGGTTCCTTCTCCTTTACACTCTTCGCAACGTCCGCCTTCGCTATTGAAACTGAAGAATCCGGGGGTATATCCCATTTGTTTCGCCAAAGGCTGTTCGGACCATAGTTTGCGGATTTCGTCGTAAGCCTTGATGTAAGTCACCGGATTTGAGCGCGATGATTTGCCAATCGGGTTCTGGTCTACAAATTCTACATTCCGCAGGTCACGCAAACTTCCTCCGATTGAAGTGAATTCTCCCGGTCGGTCACTACATTCGTCTAATTCACGTTTCAATGCCCGGAAGAAAATATCTCTTACCAATGTACTCTTCCCGGAACCGGAAACACCCGTAACAACTGTCATTACATTGAGAGGGATACGTACGTTTACTCCTTTCAGATTATTCTCACGTGCGCCTTTCAATTCTATATAGTTATTCCATGGCCGGCGATGCTTCGGAACGGGTATTTCATCTTCTCCTAAAAGATAACGTACCGTATAACTGTTGCTTCCCTTCTTTAAATCCTTCATATCTCCCTGGTAGACAACTTCTCCACCTAGGCGTCCGGCATTGGGACCTATGTCGATAATGTAATCGGCTGCACGGATAATTTCTTCATCGTGCTCTACCACCACTACCGTATTTCCTAATTGTTGCAGTTGACGCAACACATGGAGCAGACGGTCTGTGTCACGGCTATGCAGTCCGATACTTGGTTCATCGAGAATATAAAGACTACCTACAAGGCTACTTCCCAGCGAGGTTGCCAGATTGATACGCTGGCTCTCTCCACCCGATAAGGAATTACTAAGCCGGTTCAAAGTCAGATAGCCCAAACCTACATCAATTAGAAAACGAATCCGGCTATTTATTTCAACCAGGATACGTCGGGATATGTTGTTGTCGTGTTCGTCCAGTTCCAAATGATCGAAGAATTCCTTCAGCTCTGTGATAGGCAAATCTACCAGTTCGGAAATGTTTTTTCCACCCACTCGTACATATCCGGCTTCCGGTTTCAGGCGGGTGCCGTGGCATTTCGGGCAAAGCGTCTTTCCCCGGTAACGCGCCAGCATCACCCGGTATTGTATCTTATATTGATTCTCTTCCAGCATCTTGAAAAAATCATTGATGCCGTGGAAATATTGGTTGCCCTCCCAAAGTAACCTGCGTTGCGCGTCTGTCAACTCATAATAAGGAGTGAAAATGGGGAAGTCGAATTTCTCCGCATTATGAATTAATTCTTCTTTCCATTCACCCATCTTTTCGCCACGCCAGCATACGATAGCTCCTTCATGCACCGATAATGAACGATCCGGAACGACTAAGTGCTCGTCGATGCCGATTACTTTGCCGAATCCTTCGCACGCCGGACAAGCGCCGATAGGCGAGTTGAATGAAAACATCTGGTCGTTCGGTTCTTCAAAGATGATGCCGTCCGCTTCGAATTTAGTGCTGAAAGTATGAAGTTTCGTAGTTCCATCCGATAGAAAAAAACGCAGCATACAGGTTCCGTCGCCTTCATACATGGCTGTTTCGGCAGAATCAGTCAGCCGGCTGATGGCGTCTTTGCTGTTGGCAACAGCCATACGGTCCACCAGTAGATATACTTCATCACCTGCCACAGGCGTATATTCATCAATACGCTTCATCTCACCGTTCACTTCGATACGGTTGAACCCTTGTTTCAGGTCTATCTCCAGTTGCTGTTGCAAGGTGCGGTCTTCACGCAGGCGGATGGGTGTCAGTACCGTATATCTTGTACCTTCCGGGTATGAGAGCATGCAGTTGACAATGTCTTCTGTAGAGTGCTTCTTTACTTCTTGTCCGCTGATGGGGCTATACGTTTTCCCTACCCGTGAATATAACAGGCGTAGATATTCGTAAATTTCAGTCGAGGTGCCCACAGTAGAACGGGGATTGCGGCTGTTCACTTTTTGTTCGATAGCAATGGCGGGAGGAATCCCTTTGATAAAGTCACATTCCGGTTTGCTCATTCGCCCCAGGAACTGGCGCGCATAGCTGCTTAAACTTTCCACGTAGCGGCGTTGTCCTTCTGCGTAGAGCGTATCAAAAGCAAGAGATGATTTTCCCGAACCCGATAATCCGGTGATGACAACAAGCTTGTTGCGGGGAATATCTACATCGATGTTTTTTAGGTTGTTGACGCGTGCGCCTTTGATCGAAATATAGTTGTTTTCTGACATAAAATACTCCTTTTTTATGGTAGTCGGCAAAGTTAGCGAATTTATCGGGAGTTTGTATTATCTTTGCGTCACATTATTACGATTTAAGAATATTATGAAGCTGAAAAACTATCTTTTACTTTTAGCTCTTCTTCTGGTGGTAGGAGTGAGGGCACAGGTGCCATCAGGCAATAAATATCCTAAACGTGAATTCCGTGGAGCGTGGATACAAGCTGTAAACGGTCAGTTTCGTGGCATTCCCACAGAGAGGCTGAAACAAATATTGATTAGTCAGTTGAACTCTCTTCAGGAAGCTGGTATTAACGCAATCATCTTTCAGGTACGCCCTGAAGCGGATGCATTATATGCTTCCCAGCATGAACCGTGGAGTCGTTTTCTGACAGGAACGCAAGGTCAGATGCCTTCTCCTATGTGGGATCCGATGCAGTTTATGATTGAAGAATGTCAGAAACGGAATATGGAGTTTCATGCCTGGATCAATCCTTACCGTGTGAAGACCTCATTAAAAAATAAGTTGGCGCCGGAGCATATTTATCACCAGCATCCGGAATGGTTTGTTACTTATGGCGATCAGCTATATTTCGATCCGGCACTTCCCGAAAGCCGGGAGCATATCTGTAAAATTGTGACCGATATTGTGTCTCGTTATGATGTAGATGCTATTCACATGGATGATTATTTCTATCCTTATCCGGTTAATGGATTGGATTTTCCGGATGATGCAAGTTTCGCCCGTTATGGTGGAGGTTTCACCAATAAGGCAGATTGGCGTCGTAGTAATGTGAATGTGTTGATAAAGAAGCTTCACGAAACGATTCGTGGCATCAAGCCTTGGGTGAAGTTTGGTATCAGTCCGTTCGGTATTTATCGTAATCAGAAGAGCGATCCATTGGGAAGCAACACCAATGGTTTGCAGAACTATGATGATCTTTATGCCGATGTACTCCTTTGGGCACGTGAAGGATGGATTGATTATAATATTCCGCAAATTTACTGGGAGATTGGCCACAAAGCTGCCGACTATGAGACACTGGTGAAATGGTGGGCTACTCATTCGGAAAACCGGCCGTTGTTCATTGGTCAGTCGGTGCCAAAGACAGTTCAGTTTGCCGATCCGCAGAATTCTTCTATCAATCAGCTTCCCCGCAAGATGGCTTTGCAACGTGCTTACCAAACAATCGGAGGTAGCTGTCAATGGTATGCAGCAGCTGTTGTTGAGAACCAGGGTAGATATCGCGATGCTTTAATCAGTGAATATCATAAATATCCTGCTTTGATTCCAGTCTTTGATTTTATGGATGATAAAGCTCCGGGCAAGGTACGTAAAATGAAAAAGGTATGGACGGAAGATGGCTATATCCTTTTTTGGACAGCTCCGAAAGCTGATACAGAGATGGATAAGGCAGTTCAATATGTAGTCTATCGTTTTGACAGTAAAGAAAAGGTGAATTTGGACGATCCTTCTCATATTGTAGCTATCACGCGCAATCCATTCTATAGACTTCCTTATGAAACAGGAAAAACAAAATGCCGTTATGTAGTGACAGCTTTAGATCGTTTACATAATGAATCGAAATCCGTAAGTAAGAAGTTAAAACTGTAAAGGTATAGAATAAACAACGATAAAACGGTGAACACTCTGCTGAATGATAACGCAGTTTATTCACCGTTTTTTTGTTTACTGTTTTTTTGTTTACTGTTCAGCCGCTCGTTATTAATAGAGCAGCAAACCTGCAATACCACAGGCGATAATCATTAATATCGGATTGGCTTTATATTTTCTTGTTCCGATGAATGCAATCAGAAAGATAATGATACTGATAACGAATGAATAAGTATCTTCCGTAGGCGAACCGAAGTTTTCTGCGTTCATTAATACCAACGCGGCGGAGGCGAGTAATCCGACTACTGCCGGGCGTAATCCATTAAAAATAGATTCTACTATCGGATGTTTCTGGTATTTTAGGAAGAATTTACTGATGGTCAACATCAAGATGAAAGAGGGAAGGACTACGGCAAAGGTAGCAATGATGGAACCCCATACGCTACCCGTAGAAGTAAACCCTACATAAGTAGCTGCGTTGATACCAATAGGTCCTGGAGTCATTTGGCTGATTGCGACAATATCCGTGAACTCCTGCGAACTCACCCATCCATAGCGGGTTACCACTTCGCCTTGAATCATGGAAAGCATGGCATAACCGCCACCGAAGCCAAAGAGCCCGATCTTGAAAAATGTATAGAATAACTGTAGGTAAATCATGTGATTAATAATTTATTATATAATAATTTTAGGCATGGATTACACGGATTTCCCGGCTTTTAGAATTATGAATCTGTAAAACAACAGCGTTAATCCGCGCCTTCTCAACTCTCCATTCTCAACTCTCAACTTTTCTAAATTTCCCCCACAGGAAACCTCCTACACCGGCCGCAATAATAATCCAGATAGGGGAGAAGCCCAACAGCCAGATTAATATTGCCGAGACAACAGGAATCCACAGATTGTAGCGGTTGATTTTTGCGGATCGTCCCATGGTAAAGGTCGGCGCCGCGATGAGTGCCACCACTGCCGGGCGAATTCCTTTAAAAATACGTTCCACTATCGGATTGTCTTTGAAACTATGAAAGAACAGGGCGATAGCCAATATAATAATGAAAGACGGCAAAATTGTTCCCAATGCTGTGATAATACTTCCCCGGATTCCACGCAGCTTATATCCTATAAAGATAGAAATATTGACTGCCAAAATTCCCGGTGCGGATTGGGAGATAGCCAGCAGATCGATAAAATCTTCCTGCGCAATCCATTTCCGTTTGGTGACAATTTCATTTTCAATCAGTGGCACCATTGCATATCCTCCTCCAATAGTAAAGGCGCCTATTTTAAAAAAGATTCCAAATGCTTCGAGATAAATGTTCATTCTTTCTTTTCTCCTCCTTCCTTACTAACTGCTTTTTTCTCTTTGCCATATTGACTGGGACTTACATTATAATGCTTCTTAAATACTTCGCGGAAGTACTTGGCGTCACTGAATCCCGTCATTTCTGCAATTTCTGTTATGCTATGTGTGTCTTCTTTTAGTAATTGTACGGCACGTTTCAGACGAATCAGCCGGATATAATCTCCCGGTGCCTGATCGGTTAATGCCCTTAATTTATTGTAAAAACTTGTGCGACTCATTCCCATCAGGCTGCATAATACATCTACCGTGAGAGCAGGATTGTCAATGTTATCTTCCACGTTCTTTTTGACGTTTGCTATGAATTTCCAGTCAATGTCTTGCGAACAGTTGATGCAGTCTTCATCATTTTCCTCATCATTCAGATCTAAATTTGCGAATTTGCTGCGCAATAGTGCACGGTTAGCCAGCAGATTGGCAACATTAGCTTTCAATATACCAATATTGAATGGCTTCACAACGTATTCATCCGCACCAATCTGAAGTCCCGAGAGAATATCTTTCTCATTATTCAAAGCAGTCAGCAGGATAACAGGAATGTGGGAGGTTTCGATATTATTCTTGATAGCTTGGCATAATTCATCCCCCCGCATTTCAGGCATCATAATGTCTGAAATAACCAGCTCTGGTTTGTACTCGGGAATAATCGTCAATGCTTCTTTTCCATTGGAGCAAACCTGTACGAAATACTCCTCGGATAACGTTTGCGACAGATAGTTGCGCAACTCATCATTATCTTCCACAATCAAGATGCGACGATGATTAATGTTCTCTTTCTTTTGTGCATTTTCGTAAATTTCAGGTGATGGAGGCGGAACGTTATCAATCGTATTTTCTATACGCTGTTTGCTCGGAGTTGCCAGATGTGCTTTCCGGAAGCGCTTGCTGTCTTTAGGGAATGTTATTTTGATAACCGATCCCTGGTTTTCGATGCTTGACAGATTAATCTTTCCTTTATGCAGGCGGACTAGCTTCCATACAAGCATCAGTCCGATACCACTTCCTGTTACTTTGGAATTAATAGCATTGCTGCCACGGAAATGAAGTTTGAACAATTTCTTTTGTTCATTGGCCGGGATGCCGATTCCTGTGTCTCTGACTTCCACGCTCCATGAGTCAGATGTTTCTGAAACGAAAACCTGTACATTTCCATTTTCCGGAGTATATTTCAGTGCGTTCGAAATGATGTTCTTAAAGATAGATTCCATCTTTTCTTTATCAAACCATACGTTCATATACCTGAAATTACTTTCATAAGTGAAGTTGATATGTTTGATGTTGGCGTACTGCTGGAACGCGTTGAATATTTCATTCATAAACGTGTTTAGCTCATGCTCTGAAATATATAATTCGGAAGAATATACGTCCGCTCTTTCAAAGTTGATAAGATTGGTGGTAAGACGTAATAGGGCATTTACGTTTCGTAATGCCGTATTCATGTTCGAAATACCTTCTTTACTCAACTCCTCTTTCTCGCGTAGTTCTTCCAAAGGTGCTTTGATAAGCGTCAATGGGGTACGGATATCATGTGCCGTATTGATAAAGAAGTGTATTTTCTCATCGGAGACTTTGCGTTGCTTCCTCAAAATCAGTATACGCAATAGGACGATGGCAATGAGACAAAGGATAGCTGTATAAACCAGCATGGCCCAGAATGTCAGCCAGAAAGGTTGGGCTATGATAATATCCATACTTCTTTCTTCAAGCATGATGCGTTTGTCTTCATTGGAGATGGCACGTACCCTTAGCGTATATTTGCCCGGGGCAAGATTGGTGTAACGAATCGTGTTCTCTGTTCCGGGTTTGCTCCATTTATCATAGAAACCTTCTAGCCTCCAAGAGTAAAGAATATTGGAAGGATAGTCATAGTTGATGGAAGAAACCTGCAAAGAGAATCTGTTTTGATTGTATTTTAACTTTAGTACCTTTGTATCATTGATGCTTGCTTTCAACGGAGAATCCTCATCACCCGGATAGATTGTTTGATAAAAAAGCTTGAAATCGCTGAAAATCATTTTAGAAGAATAACTTCTGGGCAATTTCATATCCTTGTCAAATTCCACTGCTCCGTCAGAACTGCCTAAAATGAATTTATTGTTTTTCCGTAACGTACCTGATAGCGCATTGAAATGGGTGGTCATCAATCCCATATCTTTGGTCCAGTTATAGAATTTTTTCTCATTGGGATAAAAACTTGTCAATCCGCTTTCTGTACTCATGATTATATCTTTGTCCGCATCCGATAATATGGTATAGATATTATTGGATATCAAAGCACAGTTTTCCGTGTGGTAATGAGTGAACAGTTTTTTATTAATATCGTAAATCAATAGTCCCGACCCGCTGGTACCTATATACAATGAACCGTTTTTTGCTTGGTACAGGGAATAGATATAGTTCGACTCTACCGGAAGTTTTATGCGCTCGAATTTTCCGGATTCTTTATCTAAAAGACATAGGCCGGTGGCACTACCGATCCACATACTTTTTTCATCTTTCTCAACGATGGCGGTAATGGAATTTAATCCATCATAAAACCGTACTTCCTGCGTCTTCAGATTAATACGCTTGAGGTTGTAGAATCCTCCCGACCAGATATAACCCTGCATATCTGTACGAATATCACGTATATATTTATCCGGTCGCTTGTTTGTATGAGTGTACAAAGGCGGCATGAAATAGCTGACACTGAACGTTTTCTTATCTATCTGGTAAGCACCGGAAGAGTACCCGCCTGCCCAGATAATTCCGGGAGCCACTTCGCATATAGTAAGAAAGATATGGCTTTTATTACCTTGCGACTCTTCAAAAGCACTAAGCACCGATCGCCATTGTCCGGTCTTTGAATTAAAAAAACTGATGCCATTGTTCGTTGCAAACCATAAATCTCCCTCTCTGTCTTCAATAATGGCATTTACTTGATCGTTGATTAAAGACTGTTTGTTGCCGATGGAGTGCTTAATCCATTTGTAGCTCGTATAACGGTTGTTTTGTATCGTGATTCCGATGGGATAATTAGCCAGCCATATCCGTTCTTCATCATCCACAAAAATGTCATTGATACTGTTACCGTTCATGCCACAATTACTGTTATAATCAGCCACAATTTCGGGTACTATTTGATAAGTATCCATATTTATTTTGTGTACTCCTCCGCCATCGGTAGCTATTAATAACTCTTTGTCATTTAGCGGCTTGAACCGTGTGATACTGATATCTTTCAGGTTATAATCCGGTCGTATGACGGATTTGGTATTCATATCATAAACCATAATTCCCCGCAAGAAAGTGCCGATGAATAGTTTCCGAATCTTTTTGTCGAAGTGTAAATCGCTTACTTGGGCTTTCACGCTCTCCAACTTATCGCAATTGATAAGTTTCAATGCGTTGTTTTCTAATTGGGCATAATGAATCCCCATTTCCGTACCGATGAAGAAATGCGATTCGTCTATTTGTTCAATATCAGTGATTTCTTCACTTATATCATTCTTTATATGGGTGACTTGTTTGGTGTCCGTATTATAGAGAAAGATAGTATCTTTATTGCATAGCCAGATGTGTTTATTCTGGTCGAGCCAGGCATAAGTGACCGGGTCCGGCTGTTCGCTGAAACTTTCCATCGGTAATTTATATACAAGACTGAAGCAGTCGTGAATCTGGTCATACCGGAATACTTTTCCTTTTTTCCCGATTTCCCATAAGACTCCTTCCTGATCAATATAAAGCCAGTTTAGATTTAACAGAGAGTTCACTTCTGCGTCACCATCCATTAACTTATATCGTTTAAACTCTTTTCCATTGTATCGATCAATACCTTCGTGCGTGAGGAACCACATGTATCCGGTTTTATCTTTTTGAATGCAGTAAACCCGCCGGTTACTTAACCCATCCTCCACTCCGAGATATCGATACGTCTGCGCGACACAAATTAGAGGAAACAATAAGATTAGAAAAAGCCATTTTTTCATACAAATAGGACTTTTAAGGGTTATTGAATCTTTTATGAGGGGGAAAGTTTGACAAAATTAAGAAGATTTTTTGATATTACAAAATTTTGATGAAAGATAACAGCGCTCCAAAAATGAAGAAAATAGACTATTTTATAACTATTTGTATATACTGTTTGTTTTCGGTATTTTGGTATCTATCAGAAGTCTTCCGGTAGAATGGAAAGTTCCGTAAAATAAGAGGCTGGCACTATTTAAAGTACCAGCCTCTGTAAAATATGGAAATGATTTATTTCATTTTCGCTTCCACCCACTTGCGGGCATTGACAAACGCTTCTATCCATGGAGTAACCTGATCGCTGTTCTTGCGGTCGGCCGGATAGCAACCGTTCTGCCATGGGAAGATGGAACGTTCCAAGTGAGGCATGATAGCCAAGTGGCGTCCGTCTGCGCTGGCCAGTGCTGCGATAGAATAATCGGAACCGTTCGGATTGCCCGGATATTCATCATAGCTATACTTCGCTACTACATTATATTTATCTTCGTCATATGGCAAAGAGAATTTTCCTTCTCCGTGAGCTACCCAGATACCCAGTTTGCTTCCACTTAAAGAGCCGAACATCACACTGCGGTTAGTCGGGATAGTAAGACCAAGGAAGCGTGATTCGAATTTGTGTGAATTGTTATGTAGCATTTTTCCTTTCTTCTTCAGTTCCGGGTTGATAAGATTGAGTTCCATCATCAGCTGGCAACCGTTGCAGACACCCAATGACAATGTATCTTCGCGTGCATAAAATTTATCCAATGCTTCTTTAGCTTTCGGGTTGAACAGGAATGCGCCTGCCCATCCTTTAGCAGAACCCAGTACATCGGAGTTAGAGAAACCACCGCAGTAAACGATCATGTTTACGTCTTCCAGTGTTTCGCGTCCGCTGATGAGGTCGGTCATTGTAACGTCTTTTACGTCGAAACCTGCCAAATAGAGTGAGTAAGCCATTTCGCGCTCACCGTTTGTACCCTTCTCACGGATGATAGCCGCACGGATACCGCTTGGGGTACGACGATCCGGAGTGATACCGTATTGAGAAAGCTTACCTTTGAATTCCGGCATGAAAGCGAATTCAACAGGTTGCATCTTATAGTTTTCAAAACGTGCTTTTGCGCAACCGTTCATAGATTGTTTGCGGTCGAGCAGGTAAGAAGAAGAATACCATACGTCACGCATATAATCGATACCAAACTGGTAAGTAGCACCGTCTTTAGATACCAAAATGTGGCGTTCGTCAGTCGGTTTACCCAGCTTTATATAGCCTACGCCTGCATCTTCCAGAATCTTCTTCACTTCATCCTTATGCTTGTCGCTGATCTGGATAACGATACCCGGATTTTCAGCAAACAGAATCTTAACGATATCCTGTTCTTTCATCTTGTCGAGGCTGATTTCCATACCGCCTTCTACATTAGAGAAGCACATTTCGAGCAATGTAGTGATCAAACCACCGGCAGAGATATCGTGTCCTGCAAGAATCAATCCTTTGTTGACAAGTTCCTGTACGGCAAGGAAAGCATCACGGAAATATTCGGCATCTTGTACGCAAGGTACTTCGTCACCAACTTTACCCAGAGATTGTGCAAAAGCCGAACCACCCAGTTTCAGTTCATCGAAGCTGAAGTCAATATGATAAAGCGTAGTCTTTTCATTGTTAACCAATACCGGAGATACCACTTTCTTCACGTCGGAAACTTCACCACCGGCAGAAACAATCACAGTTCCCGGAGAAATCACTTTCTCGCCGTTCGGATACTTCTGTGTCATAGATAGAGAGTCTTTTCCGGTAGGAACATTGATCTGCAGCGCGCAACAGAAATCGCTTAAAGCTTTTACAGCTGTGTAAAGACGGGCATCTTCACCTTCTTGAGAGCGGCAAGGCCACATCCAGTTGGCAGACAGTGAAATGCTATCCATACCTTCCGCCATTGGAGCCCAAACAAGATTGGTCAGCGCTTCGGATACAGAAAGAATAGAGCCGGCAGCCGGATCAGCCAATGCTGCTTGCGGAGCATGTCCGATAGAGGTAGCGATACCTTTCTCGCCACGGTAGTCGAGTGCTACGACACCGCAGTCGCTCAACGGCAACTGAAGTTCACCCTGACATTGCTGACGAGCCACTTTGCCTGTTACCGAACGGTCTACCTTGTTTGTCAACCAGTCTTTGCAGGCTACAGCTTCAAGCTGCAATACATTCGTCAGATATTCATGTAGTTTAGACAATTCGTATTTCGGCATTTCATAATGACGTTCTACGGTCTTGTCTACCATATAGGTTTTGGGAGAAGAACCGAACATCTGTTCTACGGCAAGGTCGAACGGACGTACACCGTCAGCCTGTTGGAAAGCGAAACGATGATCACCGGTTGTTTCACCGACTACGTACATTGGAGCGCGTTCGCGTTCGGCAATCTTACGTACATGTTCAATAGCCTCTTCTTTAATCAGCAGACCCATACGTTCCTGACTTTCGTTAGCGATGATTTCTTTGGCAGACAAAGTCTTGTCACCGATAGGCAACTTGCTCATATCGATCAAACCACCACATTCTTCCACGAGTTCGGACAGACAGTTTACGTGTCCGGCAGATCCGTGGTCATGGATAGAAACCACCGGATTCACCTCTTCTTCACAAAGAGCGCGTACTACGTTATTGGCACGTTTTTGCATTTCTGCGTTGGCACGTTGCACGGCATTCAACTCGATGCCACTGCTGTAACGACCGGTATCAACAGAAGATACGGAACCGCCACCCAGTCCGATACGGTAGTTGTCACCACCGATAACCACTACTTTGTTTCCAGCTTCCGGTGTGCCTTTCAGGCAGTCGCGTTGTGTACCGTAACCAACACCACCGGCAAGCATGATTACTTTGTCGTAACCATAAACTTCTTTGTTTTCTGTATGTTCGAAAGTCAGTACCGAACCGCAGATCAGCGGTTGGCCGAACTTGTTACCGAAGTCGGAAGCACCATTGGATGCTTTGATTAGAATCTGTTCCGGAGTCTGGTATAGCCATTTGCGTACCGGAAGAATCTCTTCCCATTCGCGTCCTTCTTCTGTGCGTGGATAAGAAGTCATGTAGACTGCAGTACCTGCAATCGGCCATGAACCTTTACCACCACCCATACGGTCGCGGATTTCACCGCCGGTACCGGTAGAAGCACCATTGAATGGCTCAACAGTAGTAGGGAAGTTATGAGTTTCCGCTTTCAGTGAGATAACACTCTTGATGTCCTTTACTTGGAAGAAATCAGGTTTTGAATGATCTGCCGGAGCAAATTGTTCCACAACCGGACCTTCAGCGAAGGCTACGTTATCTTTATAAGCAGAGATTATTTTATTCGGATTTTCCTGTGTAGTCTTTTTAATCATCTGGAACAGGGAAGATTCCTGCTTTACGCCGTCGATGATAAACGTTCCGCCGAAAATTTTGTGGCGGCAGTGTTCGGAGTTGATTTGTGCGAAACCGAATACTTCAGAGTCGGTCAGCTTCCGTCCGAGGTCCTTTTCTACTTTCTTCAGGTAGTCCATTTCTTCTTTGGAAAGAGCCAAACCTTCTTTTTCGTTGTACACTTCGAGATCTTCAATGTAGATGATTGGTTCCGGCTGACGGTTTGTCGTGAATACGTTTTGGTCGAGTCCTTTGTACATGCGTTGGAGCATCGGGTCGTAATCGGCATTTTCGTCCTTAACAGGGAAGTACTCCTCGATGCGGCTTATGCCTTCGAGCCCCATGTTTTGGGTGATTTCTACTGCGTTTGTACTCCAGGGAGTGATCATTTCGCGGCGTGGGCCAACGAAACAGCCTTTCAGGTTTTCTTCACTTTCCATCACGGCTTCGCCAAAAAGCCAGCAGAGTTTATTACTTTCGTCAGGGGTGAGCTGATGGTTGCTCTCTACGGCAATCACGCTCTTGGAAGGGGTTCTGAAAAAAAGAATCATGTTGTATATTTACGATTTTACGATTTACGATTTTACGATTGAAGTTCCTGCAGGAGAAACTCTTCTCTTTTTCTGTGGCGCAAAGATAATCAATTTCGTTGGTGGTAGGAAAAAAATAGAGAATAAATTCCTATACCTTATTTAATATGTTTATTTTCGATGTACGTTTTACTTATTATCGCTATATATAGTGATTCTTGTGTGGAAAAAACGTTAATATACTATCCCCATATCACAAAAAAGTGCGATATTTGCGACATGATTCAGATAGAGACAATATTCGATATATTAGTGAAAGGCTTTATTATTGGCGTTGTTGTGTCCGCACCCCTCGGTCCGGTGGGCGTATTATGCATCCAGAGGACTTTGAATAAGGGGCGTTGGTATGGATTTGTAACAGGTCTGGGAGCCTCTTTGAGCGATATAGCATACGCTTTGCTCACCGGCTACGGGATGAGCTTTGTGTTCGATTATATTAATAAGAATATTTTCTATCTGCAATTATTGGGGAGCATCATGCTACTCCTTTTTGGTATATATACCTTTCGTAGCAACCCGGTGCAGTCCATTCGTCCGGCTTCCTCCAGCAAAGGTTCTTATTTCCATAACTTTATTACCGCATTTTTCGTCACTCTCTCCAATCCCTTGATAATCTTTCTGTTTATCGGACTTTTCGCCCGTTTTGCCTTTGTGCAGCCGGGGGTGCTGGTCTTTGAAGAGATCACGGGATATCTTGCAATTGCTATAGGAGCATTGACCTGGTGGTTGGGTATCACTTATTTTGTGAATAAGGTGCGCACTAAATTCAATTTACGTGGTATCTGGATACTGAATCGTGTTGTAGGAAGTATCGTAATGCTGGTATCTGTTGCCGGATTGATTTATACTTTGTTGGGAGAGTCACTTTATTAAGAGATAACATAATGAATCAGATAGCACAACAACTGAAAGAGAAGAATATTGCCGAATACCTTATATATATGTGGCAAGAGGAAGACTTGATCCGTGCCAATCATTGTGAACCGGAAGAGATGGAGGCAAATGTAATTGCCCGCTATCCGGAAGAACAGCGGCCTGCCATGCGAGAATGGTATACCAACCTGATTACGATGATGGGCGAGGAAGGAGTACGGGAAAAGGGTCATCTGCAGATTAATAAAAATGTAATTATCAATCTGACAGAGTTGCACAACGCATTGTCCTCTTCTCCTAAATTTCCTTTTTACAGTGCTGCTTATTTCAAGGCATTACCGTTTATCGTAGAATTACGGAATAAAAACGGTAAGAAAGATGAACCCGAACTGGAAACCTGTTTTGAAGCGTTGTATGGAGTACTCCTGCTTCGTCTTCAAAAGAAGCCTATCAGCGAAGGAACTGCCAAGGCAGTGGAAGCTATCACTAGTTTCCTTTCTATGTTGGCAAATTATTATGATAAAGACCGTAAAGGTGAATTAAAACTGGATGAATAAATGAGAATTTTAGTAACGGGTGCCAACGGTCAGCTTGGCAATGAGATGCAGGTGCTTGCGAAAGAGAACCCGCAACATACGTATTATTTCACAGATGTGCAGGAACTCGACATCTGCGACAAGCAAGCTGTGTGGACTTATATGGCAGAGAAGCAGATTGAGCTTGTTGTTAATTGTGCTGCTTATACAGCTGTAGATAAAGCTGAAGATAATCAAGAATTAGCATACAAATTGAATTGTGAAGCACCGAAACAACTGGCAAGTGCGGCCCAAGCCAATGGTGCTGCCATGATACAAGTATCTACTGATTATGTATTTGACGGTACTGCGCATACTCCATACACGGAAGACTGCAATCCTTGCCCGGATTCTGTATACGGCACCACTAAACTGGAAGGAGAAAAGGAGGTAATGAATCACTGCGAGCAAGCAGTCGTTATCCGTACCGCATGGCTCTATTCTATTTTTGGCAATAATTTCGTAAAGACGATGCTTCGTCTTGGAAAAGAGCGTGACAGCCTGGGAGTTGTTTTCGACCAGATCGGGACTCCGACGTATGCCAATGACCTGGCACGGGCCATCTATGCTATTATTAATAAAGGTATTGTTCGCGGTATCTACCATTTCAGCAATGAGGGAGTTTGTTCCTGGTATGATTTCACGGTAGCTATTCATCGTCTGGCAGGAATAACCACCTGCAAAGTGAAACCTTTGCATACAGCCGAATATCCCGCGAAAGCAAACCGCCCGGCATATTCCGTGCTTGATAAAACAAAAATAAAAACAACGTTCGATATAGAGATTCCTCATTGGGAGGAGAGCCTCAAACAATGCTTGATAAAATTAGGAATGAAAAATGAAGAATGAAGAATTTCGATGCGGCTTTATAGATAGCGTAACAATTCTTCTTTCATCATTCATCATTCATCATTCATCATTCTTCATTCTTCATTCATATTAATATATGGCAGATAATACAGAAATTTTGAGACGGCGAACGTTCGCCATTATTGCGCATCCGGATGCCGGTAAGACATCATTGACGGAAAAGCTATTGCTTTTCGGTGGTCAGATACAGGTAGCAGGTGCTGTAAAGAGTAATAAGATAAAAAAGACGGCTACGTCCGACTGGATGGAAATCGAGAAACAACGTGGTATTTCGGTAACGACTTCCGTGATGGAGTTCGACTATCGGGATTATAAAATCAACATTCTCGATACTCCGGGTCACCAGGACTTTGCTGAAGATACATACCGCACACTGACTGCTGTAGACAGTGTTATCATCGTTGTAGACGGTGCGAAGGGGGTGGAAACGCAGACGCGTAAACTGATGGAGGTATGCCGCATGAGAAAGACTCCGGTAATAATCTTCGTCAACAAAATGGACCGTGAAGGAAAAGATCCGTTCGACTTGCTCGATGAACTCGAAGAAGAACTGATGATTCAGGTTCGTCCCTTGTCCTGGCCGATAGAGCAGGGAGCACGTTTCAAAGGAGTATACAACATCTACGAACAGAAACTGGACTTGTACCAGCCATCCAAACAGATGGTAACGGAAAAAGTGGCAGTCGATATTCATACGGAAGAACTGGATCAGCAGATTGGCAAGCCATTGGCAGACAAGCTGCGTGGTGATCTGGAACTGATCGAAGGTGTTTATCCCGAATTTGATTCGGAATCCTATCTCGCAGGAGACTGTGCACCTGTATTCTTCGGATCAGCGTTGAACAACTTCGGTGTGCAAGAGCTGCTGAACTGTTTCGTGGAGATAGCTCCCAGTCCTCGTCCCGTACAGGCAGAAGAGCGTGAAGTGAATCCCGACGAACCGAAATTCACCGGATTCATCTTTAAGATCACAGCCAATATTGATCCCAATCACCGTTCTTGTGTGGCATTCTGTAAGATTTGCTCCGGCAAGTTTGTCCGCAATGCTCCCTATGTGCACGTTCGTCATGGAAAGACCATGCGTTTTTCATCGCCCACCCAATTTATGGCACAGCGTAAAACAACGATTGACGAAGCCTATGCAGGAGATATTATCGGTCTGCCGGATAATGGTACCTTTAAGATTGGCGATACGCTGACAGAAGGTGAAATGCTTCATTTCCGCGGATTGCCGAGCTTCTCGCCGGAGATGTTCAAGTATATTGAAAATGCCGATCCGATGAAGCAGAAACAGTTGGCGAAAGGTATCGATCAGTTGATGGATGAAGGTGTGGCACAGTTGTTTGTCAATCAGTTCAATGGCCGTAAGATTATCGGTACGGTGGGACAGTTGCAGTTTGAGGTCATTCAGTACCGTTTGTTGAATGAATACAATGCGTCCTGTCGCTGGGAACCGGTAAGTCTTTATAAAGCCTGTTGGGTAGAAAGCGATGATCCCGCAGAACTGGAAGCCTTCAAGAAACGTAAATACCAGTATATGGCAAAGGATAGAGAAGGGCGCGATGTGTTCCTGGCAGACTCCGGTTATGTACTTCAGATGGCGCAGATGGACTTTAAACACATCAAATTCCACTTTACAAGTGAGTTTTAAAACATATTCCGTTGATTTTAACTAAAAAATCAGGTAAAAAAAGGAAAAACATATCTCATATAAATGAGTGAATAGAAATGAAGACACTATCCTGGGATAAAATTCAGCAAGGGGATGAAGAGGCATTCCGGCAGCTTTATGAGCAATATGCAGATTTACTGTATGGATATGGCATGAAGATAGCCGGTGATGAGACTCTGGTAACCGAGGCGATACAGTCGTTGTTTGTTTACATCTTTGAGAAAAGAGAAACTTGCACGGCTCCTCAATCCATACCCGCTTACTTATGTGTTTCGTTGAGACACATGATAGTGAACGAACTGAAAAAGGAGAATAGTGGCTCATTAAAATCACTGGATGAAGTAGGCACAAATGAATATCAGTTTGATCTGGAGATTGATATTGAAACTGCTATTATCCGTTCAGAGTTAGAAAAAGAACAGCTAGAAGTTTTGCAGAAAGAGCTGAACAATTTGACAAAGCAACAGCGGGAGGTATTGTATCTTAAGTATTATAAGAAGATGAGTCCGGAAGAAATAGCCCAGGTGATGGGACTCACTTCACGTACGGTTTACAATACTACTCATATGGCTATCTCCAGTTTGCGGGAGCGTATGAGCAAATCTTTCTTGTTGTTGGTAGCAGCTAATTTGTGGATTTTTAATTGAGGTGTGAGATATGGAAAAGTGGACAGAATCTTTAGATAAATACTTAGAAGAAGGAAAACTTCCTCTGGTTGGCGAAATCTTTTCTCGTAAAAAAGAAATAGGTGATAAGCTGAAGTTGCAACGTGAGGAGAGCCATAAGATCGCCTTAAGCCGGGGAAGAAAGCAAGGTGCGGGGAGAAGTTTCTCTTTCTCATGGGGAGTGGCAGCGGCAGTTGTCCTTCTTTTGGGGATAGGCGGTTACTTCCTGGCAGAAGAAAAGGTGGTGACTGATAACACTGCTATGAACTATGAATTGCCGGATGGCAGTACTGTGCAGGTGATGGAAAATTCCCGCCTGACTTACAATCATATCACATGGCTTTGGGAGCGCAAATTGCAACTATTGGGTAAAGCCTCTTTTAACGTAACCAAAGGCAAGACATTCACGGTCCGTACAGAAGCCGGCGACGTAACCGTACTGGGAACGAAATTCCTCATCGATCAGCAAGGAAAGAAGATGACCGTCAACTGTGAGGAAGGAAGTGTGCAAGTCGAGACTGCTGTAGGTAAGCGTACATTGCTTGCCGGGGAAAGCGTTCATTGCGATGAGAACAAGATTGTGCCGGTAGAGAAAAAGGCAGAAGAATCGGAGTTCCCCGAGGTGTTGGGGTATGAAGACGATCCGCTAATAAATGTAGTGGCAGATATTGAGCATATATTTGAAGTAACAGTCGTCGGACATGAGAAATGCGAGGGGCTGACCTACAACGGGACGGTCTTAACAAAAGACCTGAACGCCACACTGGAAAAAGTCTTTGGATCGTGTGGAATCAGTTATCAAATTCGAGGGAAAGAAATTATTTTAAAATAAAAAAAAGCCTCTTCTGACTATCCAGAAGAGGCTTTTTTGTTTTTCTTCAAATTTTCTTCATTTTTTCTTGGTAAAAAAACAACGGATGCTTCTCTTTCTAATAGATGAGCTATTTAATGATATTTGAAGAAAACGGTAGAATTGATTAGAAGATTAAATGTTGTAGAAGAAATTAGAAATTATCCGGCAGAAATAAGGCCGGGATTCAGAACAAACAATAGATGTTTTATAGAGAATTACAAGCTAAACTCAAAACAAACAATAGATGCTTTTTATAAAATTTAAATTTAACCCAAAACAAACAATGTTTTAAAAGAAATGCAAACTAGGGCTCAAAGCAAACAATAGACAGCGGCAGATGAATTATTCCTGCCACAAACGTAAGCCGGAAAGATTCCCTCATCGGACGTGATATGAGCTTTAGAGGCTTGTTTTTTCCGATTAAACAGACTTAGTTGGCTTAAAAAAAAGGGTTTTTCAACTAGACTGCTACGCTAATTAAAAGAATGAAAGCCGTGATGGCCCATGAGAGGTTTAACAAGACCGGTTTTTTATCTGGTAGTTTAATAGTAGGTTAAGAGGGTATGAAACCAGAAAAGGGCTGAACCGGTCTATCATTGAGTATTTTTATTTAATAATTGTTTTATCAGAGTGTGAGAGAAAGTTGAGGGGCTTTCTCTCACATTTTTTGTAGGAACAATAGATAGGACGATTTACTATTGGACTATTTACCATTTACTATTTGGGTTATGCAATAGAAGCAGATAGTAAATAAGATAAATGGGAATTTAGTTTAGATGTGGATGGCACGCTAAATCATAAATCATAAATCATAAATCATTAAACTTCCCCAGTTTTCCAATCAGAGAAATGACGTTTTTATACATTATATTCCTTTCTTAATTTATTTTATAATAAAAATTTGGTATTTTCGGACGCTTTTTAGACGAACAACTTAAAATACTAATAGTTTATTATATGGAAAATATCGAAACAGCGATCCTGCTGATGGTGGTCGGAATGGCTACCGTATTTGTTATTCTGCTGATTGTGATTTATTTAGGTAAGTTGTTGATTACATTAGTCAACAAGTATGCTCCTGAAGAAGTGGTTCCTGTGAAGCGGGAAGCATCGCAAGGTCCTGCCCCTGTTCCGGGAAACATCTTAGCCGCCATTACAGCTGCTGTAAATGTGGTGACACAAGGTAAAGGAAAAATCACTAAAGTAGAAAAATTATAAATCTATAAAGAATATCACTGAAAGACATGAAAAGAGAAGTAAAGTTTAGTTTGGTTTTCCGAGATATGTGGCAATCTGCCGGAAAATACGTACCTCGTGTAGACCAACTCGTAAAGGTAGCTCCTGCCATCATTGAAATGGGCTGTTTTGCCCGCGTAGAAACAAACGGCGGAGGTTTTGAACAGGTAAATTTATTGTTTGGTGAAAACCCGAATAAAGCGGTACGCGAATGGACAAAACCGTTCCACGAAGCCGGTATTCAAACCCACATGCTCGACCGCGCACTGAACGGACTCCGTATGAGCCCCGTTCCGGCAGACGTCCGCAAATTATTCTACAAAGTAAAGAAAGCACAAGGAACAGACATTACCCGTACGTTCTGCGGATTGAACGACGTGCGTAACATCGCTCCTTCCATCACATACGCAAAGGAAGCAGGCATGATTTCACAATGCTCGCTTTGCATCACTCATTCGCCTATCCATACCGTAGAGTACTACACCAATATGGCGCTGGAACTTATCAAACTGGGAGCAGACGAAATCTGTATCAAAGACATGGCAGGTATCGGTCGTCCCGTATCGTTAGGTAAGATCGTAGCAAATATCAAGGCGGCACATCCCGAAATCCCCGTTCAGTATCACAGTCATGCAGGTCCCGGATTCAATATGGCAAGCATCCTCGAAGTATGCGAAGCCGGTTGCGACTACATCGACGTAGGCATGGAACCGCTATCCTGGGGAACAGGCCATGCTGACTTGCTTAGTGTGCAGGCGATGTTGAAAGACGCCGGATATCAAGTGCCCGAAATCAATATGGAAGCCTACATGAAAGTGCGCGGCATGATTCAGGAATTTATGGACGACTTCCTCGGCTTGTATATCAGCCCGAAAAACCGTCTGATGAATTCCTTGCTGATTGCTCCCGGACTTCCCGGCGGTATGATGGGTAGTTTGATGGCCGACCTCGAATCCAATTTGGAATCAATCAATAAATATAAGGCAAAACACAATCTGCCGTTTATGACACAAGACCAGTTGCTCATCAAGCTCTTTGATGAAGTAGCTTACGTATGGCCTCGTGTCGGTTATCCTCCATTGGTGACTCCGTTCAGCCAATACGTGAAGAACCTCGCCATGATGAACGTGATGGCAATGGAAAAAGGAAAAGAACGTTGGGGAATGATTGCCGATGATATCTGGGATATGATTCTGGGTAAAGCCGGACGTCTGCCGGGCAAACTTGCTCCCGAAATCATTGAAAAGGCAGAACGTGAAGGCCGTAAGTTCTTTGAAGGTGATCCGCAGAATAACTATCCTGATGCTCTCGACAAATATCGCAAACTGATGAAAGAGAACAAATGGGAAGTGGGACAGGACGACGAAGAACTCTTCGAATATGCTATGCACCCGGCTCAATATGAGGCTTACAAGAGTGGCAAAGCAAAAGAAGACTTCCTGGAAGATGTAGCCAAACGTCGTGCCGAAAAAGATAAATCTCCGGAAGAAGATGCCAAACCGAAGACGCTGACTGTACAAGTGGACGGACAGGCCTATCGTGTGACGGTAGCATACGGTGATGCCGAACTACCTGTTGCTTCTGCGGGTGCTGCCGCTGCTCCGGCAGGAGAGGGAAAAGAAGTACTTTCTCCGTTGGAAGGCAAGTTCTTCTTAGTGAAAGGTGCGCAGGAAATTCCTTTGCAAGTAGGTGACACTGTGAAAGAAGGTGATGTAATCTGCTATGTAGAAGCGATGAAGACCTACAATGCCATCCGTGCAGAGTTTGGCGGTACAGTGACTGCTATCTGTGTCAACCCGGGAGATGCTGTTTCAGAAGATGACGTATTAATGAAGATAGGATAATGAACGAAATATTTGAGAACTTATATGACATGACTGCGTTCAGTAATATCATTGCCGAACCGCAGTTCCTGATAATGTATGCCATCGCGTTCGTTCTGCTCTATTTGGGTATTAAGAAACAGTACGAGCCGTTGCTGCTTGTCCCCATCGCTTTCGGTGTGTTGCTAGCCAACTTCCCCGGAGGAGATATGGGCGTGATTCAGGCCGACGAAAATGGTATGGTGATGGTAAACGGAGTGTTGAAGAACATCTGGGAAATGCCTTTGCATGACATTGCCCACGAACTGGGAATCATGAACTTCATCTACTATATGTTGATTAAAACAGGTTTCCTGCCTCCGATCATCTTTATGGGTGTCGGTGCGTTGACGGACTTCGGGCCGATGTTGCGTAACCTGCATCTTTCTATATTCGGTGCAGCCGCACAGTTGGGTATCTTTACCGTATTGCTGGTAGCCATCCTGATGGGATTCACTCCACAGGAAGCCGCTTCTCTGGGCATTATTGGTGGTGCGGATGGTCCGACAGCCATCTTTACCACCATCAAACTGGCGCCGCATTTGCTGGGCCCGATTGCCATTGCCGCTTATTCGTATATGGCGCTCGTTCCGGTGATTATTCCGCTGGTAGTGAAACTGTTCTGTACGAAGAAAGAGTTGAGCATCAACATGAAAGAACAGGAAAAGAAGTACCCTTCGAAGACTGAAATCAAGAACCTGCGTGTATTGAAGATTATCTTCCCGATCGTGGTAACTACTATTGTTGCCCTCTTCGTGCCAAGTGCAGTGCCTTTGGTGGGTATGTTGATGTTTGGTAATTTGGTGAAAGAAATCGGAACCAACACATTCCGCTTGTTCGATGCCGCTTCCAATAGCATCATGAATGCTGCCACCATCTTCCTCGGACTGTCTGTAGGAGCAACGATGACAGCCGAAGCATTCCTCAATTGGACAACAATCGGTATTGTGATCGGTGGATTCCTTGCATTTGCACTTTCTATAACCGGTGGTATTTTCTTTGTGAAGCTGGTAAATCTCTTCTCAAAGAAGAAAATCAATCCGCTTATCGGCGCCACTGGTTTGAGTGCCGTTCCGATGGCGAGCCGTGTAGCCAATGAGATTGCTTTGAAATACGATCCGAAGAATCACGTATTGCAGTATTGCATGGCAAGCAACATCTCCGGAGTAATCGGTTCTGCCGTAGCTGCGGGTGTGTTGATCTCCTTCCTTGCGTAAGGTAATTCCTGCCTGAAAAAGACTTTTTATACATTCACACTTGGAAGATTCGTTTGATAGCGTTATCTTTGTGTGAATGTATAACAGTAAAAATAGCAAGCGTATGAGTGCAATGTCATTGGAAGCCGAAAAGAACGAACTGATTCGGCGGATTCTGGATGTGGATGATGTCGCTATTCTGCGGAGAGTGAAATCGATGTTGAGTTGTGAAGAAGAGCAAACGAATGTTGTCGCAGAGGAAGCAGCTCCCTACCAGACAAAGGCGGAGATTCTGGCAAGCTTAGATCAGGCGTGTAAGGAACTGAAACTGAATCTGGAGGGTAAGTTGGAGTTTAAGTCATTAGATGATGCCCTTAATGAAATATAGAATAAGCGTTACCCTCGAATTTTTAAGGGAAATGAAGCATTTGTCAAAACGGTATAAATCGTTGAAAGAAGATCTTAGGAATTTTGGAAATGATTTGTTATTAAATCCTGAACAAGGAGTCAGTTTGGGCAATAATCTTCGTAAAATACGTATAGCGATAACTTCGAAAAATAAAGGTAAAAGTGGAGGTGCACGGGTGATAACCTATACGATAATCTGGACAGAAATAGATACAGAGATAAAATTGCTCACTATTTATGATAAGTCAGAACGTGCAAATATCACAGATAAGGAAATAGAAGATATCCTGAAGCAAAACGGTATTTTGTAGTCCTTATGATATAAAAAGAAATCGTCCTGTTTCACGGTTGCGTGATGGCAGGACGATTTTCTTTTATAAGACTAAGACTTTGTGAACAAGTTTCTTTTGTTTCTAAATTTATTCACTGATAACCTTTCTGTATTCCGCTACCGCCATCTTTTCCGACAGATACGCATTAATCAGATTGGTGTGCGCCTGCGTCCATGACAATTGCGCGGAGAGCACATCCACCATGTTTGCCTTTCCTTCATTATACGAGAAAGAAACCAAATCAAGATTTTCATTAGCCAGATTCATAGTCTCTTTGGCGGTTTTCACTTGATATTCCGTTTCCGTCAGTTTGGTTAGGGCGGCAGAAAGTTCCTCGTTGATATTATCCGTCACATAACTTTGTTGCAGTTTCTGTATGCTGATATACGCTTTCTGCTGACGGTTTGTTTTGAACCGGGCTCCCCAACGGAAGATCGGTATATTCAGGTTAATGCCGACGATGGGATTGAAAGAAACATCATAACCGAGGTTAGGTGTAGCTGTAGCCCATCCACCGCTGAAATACATATTCAATTGCGGGTTGAACTGGCTAAGAGCCGCTTTGCGTTGCGCCTGACTTTTCATGATGTTTACTTCCGTACTTTCGTAATCCGCGCGACGTTGCAGTACATTCTCCAGAGAAAGTATCTGCACCGGAGCGGAAGCCGTGTCAATCGTGTACAGACTGTCTACGGGATTGTTCGGCTCTTCTCCCATCAGGATATTCAGCTTTTGCAGCGCCAGCGTATAGTTCTGACGCGCCTTGATATATTGCAATTCCGCTTCTTTCAACCGGGTGGAAATCATTAATAAGTCCGTTCGACTAATCATCCCGTCGTTGAAACGATCCTGAATGATGTCATACTGTTGCTTCACAATACTTTGATACTTGTCCGCCGCCTGCAACATAGCCTGTGAAGCGGAAGCATTCCAATAAACTGCATCGCTCTGATAATGAATCTGGTCGATGGTAAGCTCCTCATTTAGTTGATTCAGCTTTTCGTCCGCTTTGGCAATCTTGTGCTGGGCGTTGAGTGCCCCGCCCGTGTACAACGGTTGCGAGACGATAAATACACCTTGATAGGTGTGGTTGCGGTATTCGCCTACCGGTTCGTTCCAGGCATTAAGGTCGCTCATGTTGAGTGTCCCGTCCGCATTGACATCAATTTTTGGCAAGAATCCCGTGTGAGCAATCTTTCGTGCTTCCGTACTTGCCATCGTCTTTAGTTTCTGTTGCTTCAGAATTTGACTGTAAGCTTCCACTTTATCCCGGTAAGCTTCCCGGCTAAGATAGGGCTGCTGTGCTCCGGCTGTGAGGCCAAGGAGCAGCAGAGACAGAGTTATAAGTTGAGTTTTCATTTTATTCAATCTAAACAATAAATTCAAGTTTCATATAAGAGAAGGCAATCAGCCTTTGATTCTTTGAATGGCACAATAGGCTACCGGAAGAACAAACAATGTCAGTGCCGAAGCCACTAACAAACCTCCCATAATCGTAGCCGCCATACCGCCGAACATCGCGTCGAACAACAATGGCAACATACCCAGAATGGTAGTGCCGGACGCCATTGCTACGGGGACAATACGACTCGTTGTAGCACTGACAACAGCATCCAACGGCTTTTTGCCCGTTTTAGCCTCCAGATCAATCTGTTCCACCAGTACAATCGCATTTTTGATATTCATCCCAATCAGTCCGAGCAAACCAAGGATGGAGAAGAAGTCGAACGACTTGCCTAGCAACACCAATCCCAAAACGATACCGATAAAAATAAGCGGTAACATCAACAAGATCACTGTCGGCTTACGATACGTTCTGAACAGGAACAACAGCGTGACGAACATCAGGAAGAACGTCAACGGTAAATTCTTGGCCAACGCCTCGTTAGACTCCACCTGGCTTTCCTGTTCCCCGAAATACTTCATCGTATACCCCTCCGGCACTTTTATCTCTTTCTGCACCAGCGGCCAAACCTCATTGAAAGCAGCAATCGCATTCACTCCGCGACGCGGATCGCATTGCGCCATCATCACCATTTGCCGGTTGTAATCCTTCACATTCGAGAAACGATATTGGAAATCAAATTCCGATACCACCTGTTCCAGACTGGTCGTTTCATTCCCCGTGCCGAACACGGGCAACGTGCGCAGGTCATTGATGCGGAACGAATCCACTGTGTTATCCTTCAATAAGATAGGAAGCACCTGATCGCCCTGCCGGTACTCTCCAAGTGTCATACCTGTGGTTCCGATCTGTATACTTTGTGCCATTCCCTGACGCGATACCCCTAACGGTTGCGCCCGTTCGGGACTATATACAGGCTTCCATACAGGAACTTTATTTCCCCACGAATTGCGCACATTGATTAAATCCGGATTCCGGTGCATAATCTCCAAAGCCTGGTTGGTGAGCGCCACAAGCGTGTCCACATTCGGACCGATAAATCCGATTTCGATAGCGGCATCCACCGCAGGCGACAGTTTGAACAGACTGGTACGGGTAATCGCATTCGGATAATTCGCCTTCATGTACGCGTCGAAATCTTCTTCATACTCTTTCGTATATTTACTGTCCGTCAATTCAACCAATACATTGGCAAAATTCGGTTTCGGCCCCACCGAAGTAGAAGCCAGGTAATACCTTAACGGCGTGCTACCGAAAGTGATCGACACTTTCTTCACTTCCGGCTGCTTTGCCAGATGCTCTTCCACGGATTTCATCTCTTTCACTACATCATTGATGCTATACCCGTCGGGATAGAACACGTCCGCCCGGAAATAAGGCTTATCGAGAGAAGGGAAGAAGTTTTGCGGCATCATTCCCATGATAACCAGCGAAGCAACAAAGAGCACTACCATCGAACCCAGTGTCAATGTTTTCTTGCGAATCAGCGTGCGGAGGATGGAGGCGAATTTGTGATAGAACGGTTTGTCATACGGATCTTTCGTGCCGTCCTTTGCTTTCGCTTTCAGGATGAAATTACCGAAAACGGTGGTCTGTGTCAGCGCGAGCACCCAGCTCAATCCTAGCGAGATGGCAAGCACCACAAAAAGCGGTTTCACGATTTCCGCCACGGCAGAAGGAGCAAGGTAGAGTGGGAGGAACGAACAGATAGCGATGAACGTAGCCCCAAGCAATCCCCATTGCGGACCGGTTGCTCCGTCTATCAGCGCTTTCCGCCGGTCTACTCCGCGGGCGATGGCAATCTGTGCGTTGTCCGTTACCACGATGGCGTTATCCACCAGCATCCCCATGGCGATGATAAATCCCGCCAATGAAGTACGGTTCAGCCCGACACCGAAGAAAGACATGATAAGCAATGTGCCGCCAATAGAGAAAATCAGTGACGAGCCGATCAGCACACCTGCGCGCAAACCCATCACCAACATGATAATCACAATAACAATCAGAATCGATTCGATCAGATTGATGATAAATCCGTTGTTGGCTTCGTTGGCAATTTCGTTCTCCAGATACAGGCTTTGCAGTTCCAGTCCCACAGGCATCAGTGGCAACAATTCGTCCAGTTTGGCTTTCACGTTCTTGCCCGTCTGCACCACGTCCCGTTGCGGGTCGGTGGAGACGCCGATGCCGATGGCACGTTTGCCGTTCACGTGCATGATGTTGGATGGAGGGTTCATGTACCCTTTTTCGATGACGGCGATATCGCCCAGTTTCACTTGTCCGGCTTTGGTGGTAATCACCTGGTTGCGGATATCGTCTACGGTGGTATACATACCGTTGGCAGTCACCCGGAGCTGTTGCTCGCCGGCACGGATTTCTCCGGTATTGATAATCTGGTTCTGCGATTGCAACAGACTGGCAAGCTGTTTCGGGTCGATGCCCATACCTACGAGCTTATTGGTGGAAATAAAAATATTGACCACCTCCGTCTGCGTCCCGAATAGGGCGACTTTCATCACCCCGTCCGCCGTCACTACCTGTGTCTTGATTCGTTCCGCCCAGTTGCGCATCTCTTCGTATGTGTAACCGTCGTCCGCCGTCAGACCGTAATAGATGCCGAACACGTCGCCGAAATCATCGGAAACCGTCGGTGCGGAAGCACCGCTCGGCAATTGTGGCTGTATATTTAGCACCTTCCGTCGCAACTCATCCCACTTCTGCGGAATGGAGCTTGCCGACAAGGAAGGTTGCAACTCGAATGTGATTTTTGAGAGCCCGTACATCGATTCCGATTTTATCTTGTACACACCGCTCATACTTTGAATCTCACGAGAGATAGGCTCGGTAATCAACCGCTCCACTTCTGCCGGTTCAGCACCCGGATAGCGGGTCATAATAACCGCCGACTTTATGACGAAAGGAGCATCCTCTTTCTTACCCAGCTTGCCGAAGGAAGTGATTCCCCCAATCAGCAATACAGCAAGAAAGAAATAGATGATTTTCGTATTATCTAATGAATATTTGGCTAAACTCATAATAAATGATCGTTGATAATTGATGAATGACAGCGGATAAATGATTACATAATCATTTACCAACTATCACCTGTCAACAGTTGTGATAGATTCTCCTTCTACTAGTTGGTATACGCCTGCTATGACGATTTTTTCACCGGGTTTCAAACCTTCCGAGATGAGCGCCTGTGCTTCTCCGGTCGGGGCGTTGACGGTTACTTCCCGTTTGTGGACTTTATTGTCTTCTACCACCCAGACATACATTTTATTCCCTTCGCTTTCGCCGAATACGGCACTAAGCGGTACAATCGTCCAGCTATCCTGCACCAACGGACCTACATCTGCCGTGAAACGGATGCTGCACGTGAAACCGGGTTTCACAGCATACAGATCGCGGTCGAATGACGGATCGTCAATCGTGATGCTGACCGGAATTCCTGTGCCATCCGTAGAAATATCAAGATATTCTTCCAGTTTCGCTTGAAACACGTGTCCTTTAAATGTGTCGAACTCTACAAGGAAACGCGGCTCTTTGGCACGCAACAAATAAAGATACGCATCCGGAATGGTGAATTTGATACGCAGATTGTGCGTATTGACAAGCTGCACGATACCCTCACCGGAGTTGATACGCTGATAGTTTTCCACCAGTCGTTTTTCGATAGAACCGTCGAAAGGAGCTGTCAGCTTGGTGTCGCGCATATTGTTGGCAGACAGTTCGTATTCAGACTTCGCCTTCTGGAAGTTGGCGAGGCTGATTTCATATTCCTGCACGGAGATCGCTTGCCGGGAGAGGAGCCGTTTGTTGCGTTCCACTTGTGCCGAAGCCGTTTCGTATGCCGATTTTGTGGCGGCATATTGCAACGCGATGTCTCTGGGGTCGATAGCCGCGATGAGTTGTCCTTTTTTCACTTTCTGTCCTTCGATGACAGGAAGCTGGATGATTTGTCCGTTGACCCGGAAAGCCAGCTTCACATATTCCACCGCTTCCACGATTCCCGAGAAATCTTTTCTGATAATCGATCTTGACTCGACAATCGTAGTCTTTACAGGACGTGCAGTTGTCGTTGTCGTTTCTTTTTTCTGTCCGCAGCCAGCCAGCAAGATTGCAGCCGCCAGGACGAATCCAAATTCCTTTTTCATATACCACGTTGATGTTTAGAGGTTTTGCGTTGATAAATAGCGAATAATATACTAAAACAACTCCTGTTTATTTATGTTCAATATTCCTGTCTTTTCATATCCTGCCTCTTAACCTTTATATGGAATACAAAAAAACGGGAACTTTACCGTTTCTAAGGTAAAATTCCCGTCCAACTCTTTTGTTTCATTTTACATCATCAGGTTCTGACCTCCAATGACGCCTGCAATAGCAGTAGCAACCGCAATGACGACTTTTAAAATCGTATTCCAAATGGATTTCTTCATAATTCAACACCTCCTTTCCATACCACATTATCCTCTATTACCTATTCTATCACGCTGCCGGATCGGGCGCTTCCTGACCACCGCCGCTTGGTTTGTCATCACCCGAACCTCCGGCGTTTCCACCGCCTCCCGCTCCCAGTGCTTTCGTCAACTGGTTGACGTGGATATATGTCGCTCCCTGAATCAGCGCACGGGTGATATTTCCACCGGCATCCCGCGTATATTCCGGGGTAAACTGGCAACGCAATCCCGTGATTTGTGCCGGACTAACATCGGCTTCCTCATCCACCCCCTTGCAGCGTGACTGGCACACCAGGGTAAATGTGCCCAATCCTTCGAGCTTCACTGTCCGGCTGTTGAGCAACTGCTCGCGCATCACTGCCATCAGGTTTCGGATCACGTTGTGCACGTCACCGGCCGTCAGTGATGACCGTTCGGCAATCGTTTCGCCAATCATTTGCGTATCCACTACGTTTCCCATTTTAATCAGGCAGGGATGCCATTTCTTCTTTTTGTCCTTCGATGCGATATTGGACTGAACCGCTTTGTAAATCAACATACTGATTTCCTCCTTTTTAAGTGAATAAATAAGATTTTATTGAGTCAGTAAACGAACGTTTTCTGTCTCTTTTACAGTAGCAAAGATACCCCAACCGGCAGGGGAGGAAACATGAAACGGTATCTGCCGGTAAGTGAAGGCAAACGCTTGAATATCTGTGTATTTGCTTGCATTTCTACGCAAAAAACAGTATCTTTACATGACGTAAATAATAAATTAAAAGAAGAAAATCTATGAAGAAAACGGAATTGGCATTACTCTATATGCCGTATGCAAGTGCCGATGTGGCAAGAAGACATTTAAATAAATGCATCCGCCGAAACCGGGAGCTGCTGGAGGCTCTCGAAGCTACCGGCTGGGCGTTTTGGATACATTGGCTCACACCGTTGCAGGTGGAGCTGATTGAGAAGTATTTGGGAGAGCCTTAATCCCTAAATCCATCCCTCTGACGAGAATAAGTCTTTGGCTCCCTTCCACGGTTGCACCTGCATGCCCGGTTCGGGTGGCGGCGTACAAGGGGAATATCTTCCGTTGGTCACATCGTAGCAGAACGCTGCGTTTCCCTTTGTTCCGAAATTACGGAAACGGGTTTTCTCGACGTGTATATACACGATCCCCATTTCATCCTGACGGTCTACCACTATTCCGTAGTCCGTCATGTTGAAAAAGTTGGCCGAGCCGTTGATGTCATACATGGTGGGAACTTCCGTTTTCTGCGTGCCGTATTGCTTGTTCATCTTTCTCGGATGCGCCACCAGAATGACGAGGCAGGAGTTGAGCCGGGCAAAACGTGCCAGACTATTCATGAATGAACCGATATACCCTGTCTCCGTCATGCCTGCCGGGATCTGATGGTTGATGTAATTGTACGGGTCGATGACAAACACACGGATGCCGTGACGGTGTACCAGTTCGCGTGCCTTCGACAAGACGTTGCCCAGTGTGAAATCCCCGTCCGGAAGAATGTGCCAGACGCGTTGCGAAAGATAATCCACTACGCGGGCGAATTCCTCCTCCGTAGAGAAATCTTTGCGGAAACGGTGTCCCAGCAGTTTTTCCGCCAGTTTGGCATGATGATACTCGATTGGCGTGTTCTCCGGGCTGAAATATCCCGCTCGCCAATCTTGGCGGGTGCAGAGCCGGAGCACTATCTCATCCACAAAGTCCGATTTGCCATGTCCGGGAATACCGGTGACGGTGAGCACCCGCCCCGTTTCCAGCCTCATGATTTCGTCCAGATTCGGTATTCCCAATTCCACGCCCGAAGTATACCCCTCTTCAAACAGTTGGTGCAACCCCTCCCGTAAGTCTTCTGCCGTAAACGTACCTTCCAGGCGGGGGATGGGCGCGTCTTCCAGTGCCTTCAGTAGTGCGTCCGGGCCTTCCGCCACGAGCAGTTCGTTGGCGTCCTTGTATGCTTCGCCGTAGGTGACGATACGGCAGCGGTCTACCCCCAGCCGTCGGGAGAGTTCCCGGCACAGTTCCCGTCCCTTGCGGTCGGTGTCCACCGACAGATAAATCACTTGTTTCTGCTCGAAATGAGATTCCGACAATTCGTCCAGCCAGTCCAGTTGACTGTTGGCACCGTTCGGCACGGAAATGACATCCGTCCGGCCGACAGCCATGTAGGAGAGGGCATCAAATTCCCCTTCCACGAGGATGCACTCCGGCGTGTCGCGGATGGCGTCGATGTTGTAAGGGATGGTGCGCGCTCCTTGCAGCAATTTGAAGTGCTTTTGTGAGTCGCGGAACTTTGTGTTCACCAATTCCCCGTTTTCGAAAAAGTTGAAGCAGAGACAGTCCCTCTTTTCCCAGCCTTTCTCCTTTCCGGATATAGGCATCGAGATGGAGGCGAAAGCCACGCCAGCTTCCACCAATACTTCCGGCGGAATGTGGCGGACGTCACGACACCATTCAATTTGCTTCTGTGTGAGTGCCCCTTGCTCTGGGTCGCCGTGCGGCTTTTCAGTGGGCGGACAACTGGAGTTGCTACCTGTTGCCGTTGGAAATTTGACCAACGGATCACCCAGCTTTCTGCCTTTTCCGGCATATATGGCTGCCGAACCGTGTGCGCCGCAGTAGTGGCACAAATACAGTTTGGTATCGAGGTTGACACTTAGTGATTTATCACGCTTATCCGTCCGTTGGGCATGACACCAGGGACATTTTGTTTTCATTTTGCCGCTTGTGTGACCGTGGGTATCAATACCCAGTTCTTTGAATCTATCCATATTTAGTAAATGATTGAGAGATAATATGCTATCGTGTCCATTCGTTCGTCACCGGATTCCAGATATGTGCCGCCGAAGGTCGCGGCTTGGCATAAGCGGGGATGGGATGCCCGTCGTAGGTACGTATTCCGTTGGTGATGGTTTCGTAGGGCGAACATTGCTGTTGCTCTTGCCGGTTTTTGAGAAACTTCTTCAGTGCCACCTGCGTTGTGGATGACACATGGCTTCCCTGCCGGGTGAGATTGGCGAAATAGTTTTTTATTTCGTGCAGGCTGTTCATCGAGCTTTCATTCCCCCGTAAGATGATTTGCTCCCGTAAATAGTTGAAGAACCATTCTTTTTCTTCCATCATCAGCCGGGGGATGCCCGACTGAATGGCTACGACTTCATACCAGGATGTGTCGTTCATTGCCTCCTGTAGATTTTCTTCCCATGCGTTGGGGCGCATATCGGGTGTCACAGCGTTCAAGTCCGTCACCTTCAAACCATTTTCTTCTTCTTTTTCTTTTCCGCTTTCTTCAGAAGAAGAATTTTTTTTGTTTATTTCTTTATTTATAATGGGGGATGGATTTTTCTGTATATTTGACGTATTTTTCATTTCCCGAGTGTTAAAATCCTCTGCATTTCCGTTGGCTTTCAGAGAGTTATTGACGTGCGGTTTCGTGTTGCGCTTTTTTTCATCTTCCATGTTGTCAAGTGCTTCCCTATAATCGTCTATTGCTTTAGAATGGAGGTTCATTTTCTCATCCAGATAAAAGAGTCCGTAATTGTATAATACACTTTCCATCAGTTCGTCGCTCACATCATAAAGGTTCTGGATGAAGGAAGCAGTTTGCGGTGCCAGAAAATGTTGTGGCTGTTGATAGAGCTTTTCCATCACAAGCCAATATAGTCCGTAGGCTTTTAGTCCGTCTTGCATAATCATCCGCAGCAGTTCGTTGTCGGTGTATGCCAGTAGGGGGTGCGGGAAATAACTTCTGATGGCAGATTCTTCGCAAAAGTCGGCATAGAGTATATGCGAGTTGTATCCTTTGCCGGGACGCCGGAAATAATGGTGGTAGAGGAGCTCAAGATGTTCGGGTTGGGCATGGAATATATTGGCGATGATTTCCATTGTCTGGATATTGACGCAGCATTTAAGCTGTGCATGAGCTTCTTCGAGCATCACCCAGTATAGTCCGTATATTTCCAGTCCTTGTTCCCGTATCAAAATACTCATGGGTATATTGCTGGAAGAAGAAGTGGGATGATTGAAGTAACCGTTATGAATCGGTTTTCTCTTTTGTGATGCGTTGTTCGATTGTTTGGTATTTGCTGAATTAGATGTTGTCATAATAAAATATATTAGTTTCTGTTTTAAATTCTATTTTTCTGAAAATACAGATACGAAGAATCCGGCCACTTCTTTGGAAAGCAGCAAATATCGTACTCATTCTTCATGATGGAATCGGAGTATTCTCTTCGTGTATGTAATCTGTAATATAGGGAATTTTCGGAGCAGGGGAGATTTAATTCCGAAGTTCTGAAAAAGCAATGCTGGAAAAACAGATAACTGCCTCTGTCAAAAAACAAGGAAGCAGCATTGACATGATTTTTTCTCTTACTTGCGGTTGCAAAGTAACTACTTTATTTCGTATATGTCCTACAACTTTCCTTATTTAATCCATGAAATTAATTTTTTTTCACAGAAGAGCCGAATACAATCCCTGCCACTCGACACGTAAGCCATTTTCTACAATGCACGTCATAGTATGGGAGAAACCTGTTGGAGGGGTTTTCGTAGTAGGGGCGGCCGAAATAGTGTTCATATTCTGTCAGTGTCCCTGTAATGGAAAGGCAGGTTCCGTCTGTTCGTTGCAGGCAGAAATCGGCGTTGTCCCATCTCATCCGGTCTATCAGTTCTTCTACTTGGTATGCACGGCGCATAGATTCTCCCAGTGTCAACAGTGTGCCGTAATTCTCTTCCGCATCTTGGCGGATAATAGCTGCCCGACGGGAAACCGTCAGGCAACTGTCATTCTTCATCGTTTTTTTCATACAGATTTCTTTGTGCTGAAATGCTCACATTTCAGTTCTTGTTAGTGGTATAAATGTAGTGAATTTACTTGACTTTACAAAGGATAAAATTACTTATATAATGGATGATTAGTTAAATAAATGGAATAAAATATTTTGTATTTTTCATTGTTTGAATATAGGCTTTAAAGAGCTTATGGAGGAGTTTAAAGAAAGCTGTGGAGGGAATGGGAATAGGCTGCAAAGGGCAAAGGACGGCCCTCTTTCACCATTGAAACCTTTTGCGCAGCCTTTTTATCCAACTGTCACTACGTATAACGTTGTTATTCTCTCCAATCGCTTTTTTCAAATCCCGGATCCGTTCATTTTGTCTCTTCATTGCTGCCTGTATTTCGTTTATCAACGTCTTTATTTCCTTCTGCAGCTGAATTTCCTTTTCTTTCAATTGAATAATGTGGGCGTATTTCTCGCAGACCATTGTTTTGTCTATGCACAGTTGTTCCAGCGTATCAATATATTCTGCTGTAATGCCGGCTTTACTTCGGCGAAAGAGTTCCAGAATACATTCTTCGTCAACGTTCGGAACATTGTCTATGTATAACATAGGAAATTGTCCCATTTCCACCCAAAGCAGGATCGCTTCTTTTTCGATGTGATACTTAATCACTGCTTTTTCTACACTAATCCATTTTGGCATATTGCTTTTGTTTTAATGTGTTATAAAAAAAAGAGTAAATAACGTATTGTCCGGAGAGGTGCAACGAACACCCACGATTTTTATGATTTCGGTCGGCTGGGGAATTGGTTGGGGTATAAGGATTGTTGAAACCGACCGGATACAATAAAAGCGTGAGTGCTGTTGTACCATTATCTAAACTTGAGGCTTAGCAACACCCTTGTAGAAGACAATGATAACAACAGACACCCACGCCAAACGTTTATATATAACACATCTCTAATCGATATGTTGATATACGACTATCTACGTGGAGTATCTGTTGTATCATCTCTCTCTACAAAGAACTGCTAATTTTCAAGTTTGAGAGACAATACGTTATTTACTCCATTAAGGAATAAAAACCGCTTTTGCCTGTTTCATCACGCTGATGGGCAGAAAGCGTGTGACAAAGATATATTTTTTTTTCGGAATAGGATGGAAAAGAGGAAATAAATGCAGGAAATATGGTATGAGAATAGAGAGTATGGTATAAAGATGGTAAATATGCTATACGGGTGGCAAATATAATGTGATGATAAAAAGGAGGGAGCCAAAAATAAAACCATCTATTAGATTGATATTATTTAGGCACGGATTACACGAGTTTCACGGTTTTAGTCTAATGGAACCGTGAAATTCGTGTAATCCGTGCCTAAATGAAAGCCATAAAAGTCTTTTGACCTCGCATTGTCTTTCCGTGCAATTCTTTTTTTAGCTGCGATTTCTTTTGGGCTTTCCGGAGAAGATAGTCAGTTCAAGAATTGCAAAGATGATTTCCGTTGTGGTATATCCGGTAAATGTATATTCCAAATTTTCATTTTCGGAGAAGTATTTGAGATAAACGGTTGGAGTGCCATTGTGGAAGTCGAGAAAAAGATAAGAAGTATAATCATAGATGCCAAGATCGGCAAACTCGTTCAGAATCGCTGTGTTGAAAATCGTGCATTGGCCTGTCTTTGATTCATTTCCGGACATTTCGAATCTGCGATGTTCTTTTGCGAGATCGTCTTTATTCACATGTCTGAATTGTTCTTGCAGCTCTTTACTGAAAGAAAGGCGTTGTCTGATGAAATTAAAAACTTCTTCCTTTGTCATTTGTTTTAAATCGGTTATTTCCATTTTTTTATTAATTAGTCGGGTAAAGGTACTTTCTTTATTTGGTAATAAATCGGATTTAGTCATATTTCTTTTATTTATTTTTCGGCTTGTAACCCTAAAAGAATCTGAATTTATGGATTTATTTAGGGGTATAACCCTAAAAACTTTCCGAAAATAGTATATCTTTGTGCTTATAACCCTAAAAACTTTTGAATATGATTAATCGTGAACAGTATATGGAACAAATCGTTCCTTTTATAGATAAGCCGTTTGTAAAAGTGATAACGGGTATTCGTCGCAGTGGAAAGTCGGTAGTGCTGCGTCTGATTCGTGACGAACTGTTGAGGAGAGGAGTTCGTGAAGAACGTATCATCTATCTGAATTTTGAAAGTTTTCAGTGGATAGATCTGAAAGAGGCGAAGGCTTTGTATGCTTATATTCGGGGACAGGCGGGAGATGCGGGTAAATATTATATTCTCTTGGATGAAATTCAGGAAGTGGACGGTTGGGAAAAAGTGGTCAACTCACTTCTGGTAGATTTGGATACGGATATTTATGTGACCGGCTCCAACTCACGTATGTTATCGTCCGAACTGGCAACTTATTTAACGGGACGGTATGTCGCTTTCCATGTCATGACCTTGTCTTTTAGAGAATATCTGACTTTCCATGACTTGCAGGCCAATGATCCGACGCTCAACCGGAAGGAGGAATTTCAGAAATATCTCCGTATGGGAGGATTTCCGGCCATACATACTGCCGATTATGGATATGAGGCTATCTATAAAATTGTCTACGACATCTATTCTTCTGTCATTCTTCGTGACACGGTGCAGCGTCACAATATCCGGAATGTGGAATTGCTCGAACGGGTAGTGAAGTTTGTTTTTGATAATATAGGCAATAAGCTGAACGCTAAAAATATAGCTGATTACTTCAAAAGTCAGCAACGGAAGGTGGATATGAATACCATCTATAATTATCTGAATGCATTGGAAAGTGCTTTTATCATTCAACGTATTCCCCGGTATGATATTAAAGGAAAGGAAATTCTGCAGACGAATGAAAAGTATTTTGTAAGTGACCTTTCTTTGATTTATTCCGTGATGGGCTATCGTGACCGGTTGATTGCAGGTATGTTGGAGAATCTGGTCTGTCTGGAGTTGAAAAGAAGGGGTTATGAAGTGTATGTAGGCAAACAGGATGATAAAGAAGTGGATTTTGTAGCCATCCGTCGGGAAGAAAAGATTTATGTGCAAGTAACGTATCAGTTAGCTTCACAGGCCACTGTTGAGAGGGAGTTTGCTCCTTTGCTCGCCATTAACGACCATTATCCTAAATATGTAGTTAGCATGGACAGCTTGTGGCAGGATAATGTGGAGGGTGTCAGGCATCGTCATATAGCCGATTTCTTGTTGGATGATGCTTGACGTTAAGGAATATAGAAAACGAAAAAGAGGAAATTCTCTGCGAGAATCTCCTCTTTTTTCATCTTTCACGAAAGATCGAATTATTTCTTCTTACGGTCACCGTAACGGCTCATGAACTTGTCAACACGACCTGCAGTATCTACCAATGTAGATTTACCTGTATAGAACGGGTGAGAAGTGTTTGAGATTTCAATCTTCAGCAACGGATAAGTTTCACCTTCGAATTCGATGGTTTCTTTAGTTGCTACAGTTGATCTAGACAAAAACATGTCACCATTTGACATATCTTTAAATACTACCGGACGGTATGATTCTGGATGAAGGCCTTTTTTCATTTCAGTATCTGTTTTTTTAATTTATATTCTGTTACTATTTTGGTAAGAAATAGTGTAATGGTCATTTTCAGAGCGCAAAGATAATGCTTTTCTGTGAAATAGAAAAAGGTTTTCTAAAATTTCTGATTTCTAATTTATGATTTCTGATTGGCTATGCAGATTTTGGTGATTAAATGAATGAAAAATGAGGTATAAATAAGGTATAAATAAGGAGATATAAATCCGAAGGCATCAATCAGAATTCAGAAATCATAAATCCCAAAGTTTGCAAGGTAGACATTACAATCTAATGTCACACTCATATTCCTGCAGAAAAATGGTGTCTGATTTAAACCTTTTTCTACTATATTTTTCTTTCCGATGTTCGTTATTCGATGGATAATGCTTACTTTTGCGTAGAATTTTTATTCACTAACAATAAACTTTAAACAAAATGGTTAATTACAAAGACTTAGGATTGGTAAACACTAGAGACATGTTTGCTAAGGCTATTAAGGGTGGATACGCTATCCCAGCATTCAACTTCAACAATATGGAACAGATGCAGGCTATCATCAAGGCTGCTGTTGAAACTAAATCTCCTGTGATTCTTCAGGTTTCTAAAGGTGCTCGTCAGTATGCTAACGCTACTTTGTTGCGTTACATGGCACAGGGTGCTGTAGAATATGCTAAAGAATTAGGCTGCGCACATCCGGAAATCGTTCTTCATCTTGACCACGGAGATACATTCGAAACTTGCAAATCTTGTATCGATTCAGGTTTCTCTTCAGTGATGATTGACGGTTCTCATCTTCCTTACGAAGAAAACGTAGCATTGACTAAGAAAGTTGTTGAATACGCTCACCAGTTCGACGTAACTGTAGAAGGTGAACTTGGCGTATTGGCTGGTGTAGAAGATGAAGTTTCTGCTGACCACCACACATATACTGACCCTGAAGAAGTAATCGACTTCGCTACTCGCACTGGTTGCGACTCTTTGGCTATCTCAATCGGTACTTCTCACGGTGCTTACAAGTTTACTCCGGAACAATGCCACATCGACCCGAAGACTGGCCGTATGGTTCCTCCTCCATTGGCTTTCGAAGTATTGGACGCTGTAATGGAAAAACTTCCGGGATTCCCTATCGTTCTTCACGGATCATCTTCAGTTCCGGAAGAAGAAGTGGAAACTATCAACAAATATGGTGGTGCACTGAAAGCTGCTATCGGCATTCCGGAAGAAGAATTGCGTAAAGCTGCTAAGTCTGCTGTTTGCAAAATCAACATCGACTCAGACTCTCGTCTGGCTATGACTGCTGCTATCCGTAAGACTTTCGCTGAAAAACCAGCTGAATTCGACCCACGTAAGTATCTTGGCCCGGCTCGTGACAACATGGAAAAACTGTACAAGCACAAAATCATCAACGTGCTCGGTTCTGACAACAAATTGGCACAGTAATAATCTCCGGATTATTCCATAAATAAAAGAAAGAGGCTGCTCCGGTTTGAACACTGGTAGCAGCCTTTTTTATGACGTTTAATCGTTTCAGAACGGAGAGAAGATAACACTATGGCTGTAATAAAGAACACCCGTGTCACAACTGAATGTAACACGGGTGTTCTTATCTATTATATAATGTTTCTTACATCAAGAATCCAAGCAGAATACCGGCAGCAACAGCTGAACCGATCACTCCGGCAACGTTCGGACCCATAGCGTGCATCAGCAAATAGTTGGTCGAATCGTATTCCAAACCAATCACTTGCGAGATACGTGCAGAGTCGGGAACAGCAGAAACACCTGCATTACCGATCAACGGATTGATCTTATTACCTTTCTTCAGGAAGATATTGAAGATCTTAACGAAGATGACACCGGATGCCGTTGCAATAACAAATGACAATGCACCGAGAGCAAAGATCTTGATAGAGTCGAGCGTCAGGAATTCGGATGCTTGTGTAGAAGCACCTACTGTCAGACCCAACAGGATAGTGATTGTATCAATCAACGGACCACTGGCTGTATTAGCCAAACGGCGGGTTACACCACTTTCTTTCAACAGGTTACCGAAGAACAGCATACCCAACAAAGGCAGACCGGAAGGAACCAGGAAACAAGTCAGCAACAAACCGATGATCGGGAAAATCACCTTCTCCGTGTGAGAAACGGCACGCGGCGGTTTCATGCGGATGACACGTTCGTTCTTGGTGGTGAGCAGACGCATGATAGGCGGCTGTATCACCGGAACCAACGCCATATAGGAGTAGGCGGACACCGCAATGGCTCCCATCAGGTTAGGTGCTAGCTTGGAAGAAAGGAAGATGGCCGTCGGGCCGTCTGCTCCACCAATGATACCGATAGCACCGGCTTGCATCGGGTCGAAGCCCATTTCTAACGCGATCATATAAGCACCGAAGATACCGAATTGTGCAGCTGCACCGATCAGCATCAATTTTGGATTAGAGATAAGTGCCGAGAAGTCCGTCATGGCACCGATGCCCAAAAAGATGAGCGGCGGATACCAGCCGGAGGTCACTCCCTGATACAATATATTCAATACAGAACCTTCTTCATAAATACCGACTTTCAGCCCGGCATCCATATTAAAAGGTATGTTACCGATCAATATACCGAAACCGATAGGAATCAGCAGCATCGGTTCGAACTCTTTGGCTATTGCCAAATAGATGAATACCAAGCCAACGAGAATCATGACTACATGCCCTACCGTAGCATTGGCAAAGCCTGTGTATGTCCAGAAGTCGGCTAGGTTATTTCCTAAAAAGTTTATAAAGTCTCCCATATTATTCAATAATTACGAGGTCATTACCTTCAAGAACAGAGTCTCCCTTGTTGACGTTGATGGCAGTAATCTTACCGTCCTTATCCGCATTGATATTGTTTTCCATCTTCATGGCTTCCAATATGATAATGGTCTGTCCTTTCTTTACAGTATCGCCTACATTCACTTTGATGTCGAGGATCACACCCGGCAGCGGAGATTTTACTCCTGATTTTCCGGTAGACGGAGCGGTCGGTTTCACTACTTGAGTAGGAGCAGCAGGAGCATTAGGCATCGGGCGTACTGTCACGGGTTTCGCAACAGGCTTCGGCTGTTTCTCCATTTCTACTTTATAGTGTGTACCGTTCACTTCTACATGAGCGATGTTGTCTTCAATATCTCCGATGGTTACTTTATATGAGTTACCGTTGATTTTATATTTATATTCTTTCATCGTTTTTACTTTTTAAAAGGTGACTTACTTTCTGGGAGGAGTTTCACGCAAAGTGTAAATCTTCGAACTCCATGGTGAGTAGCTGCGTTTTACGCGGGTGATGGTCAGCACCGTTTCTTCTACGTCGTGCACCTCATCCTGCATTTCGTGTAATGCCATAGAAATAGCAGCGTATACTTCGCCCGGAGCCTGTGACAGTTCCTTAGCTTCATGCTTGTCAATGCCTTTAGATTTCATAGCGTTGCGCTTGCTCAAATTAACAGCTACTTTTCCTACAATCTTAAAAGCAATAAAGAGAAGAATCAATCCGCAGAATACTACGCTCATGGCAGAAATGGACATTCCAACGCCATCAGCATCGTGTTCTTCAAACTTTTCCATCTTGGAATTGCTGTCAAGAGTCTTGTTGTTGGTGCTCGGAGTCACGTATTTGTCACCGCTTCCACTTTTTACTTCCCATTCAGCTGCCCCGTCGCTTACACGAGCGTATGATTGATTGGGACCGAGAGTGCCTGCGGGCACTACAATCTGGTCGAGCAACTTTTTGCCGGAGTCGAACAGACCCACCCAATTAGCTGTTTCCGGATTCAGCTTGAAGCTGGTATGGAAAGTACCACGGTTAGGTTCGCCATCTGCCCAGAATAGTGCATGTTGGCGTGGTTTCACTAAGGTGAGTATATCACCTTTCGGGATAAAATAAGTAACTGTATCGCCCGGTTGGCTGCTTACTTTCAGCAAGCAAGCTGCCAGGTCGGCGCTACCGAATGATTTATTGAATATTTCAATCCATGCGCTGTGCAATCCGTAATCGTCCTGAAAATTACTCTGATTGTCTATCAGGATTTCGTTTAGCACCAGCTTATTGTTCGACTTTTGCTCTCCACAAGAAGTCAGACCAATCAGCAACAGCAAAGAAAGGAATATTCCGATTTTGGTTTTGTTCATAATCGTTCTTGTTTTAATGTGAAAAGTAGGATTACAACGGAATATTACCATGCTTCTTAGCCGGATTACTCAATTTCTTAGTCTGCAACTGCTGCAAAGCACGGATCACACGGAAACGTGTGTTGCGCGGTTCAATCACATCGTCGATGTAGCCATATTTAGCTGCATTGTAAGGATTGGCGAACAATTTCGTGTATTCTGCTTCTTTCTCTGCAAGGAATTGAGCAGGGTTTTCCTGATCTTTGGCTTCGCGTGCGTACAATACTTCTACTGCTCCTGCACCACCCATTACTGCGATTTCGGCAGTAGGCCATGCGTAGTTCATGTCACCGCGAAGTTGCTTACAGCTCATTACGATGTGAGAACCACCGTAAGATTTACGCAATGTAATAGTAACCTTAGGCACAGTAGCTTCACCGTAAGCATACAACAGTTTAGCACCATGAAGGATAACGCCATTGTATTCCTGACCTGTTCCCGGAAGGAATCCCGGTACGTCTACCAACGATACGATAGGAATATTGAATGCATCGCAGAAACGAACGAAACGTGCGCCTTTACGAGATGCGTTGCTATCGAGTACACCAGCCAGATACTTAGGCTGATTAGCAACGATACCTACCGATTGTCCGTTGAAACGGGCGAAACCGATGATGATATTCTTTGCATAATCTTTCTGGATTTCAAGGAATTCACCGTTGTCCACAATAGCGCCGATCACTTCGTACATGTCATACGGTTTAGTAGGGCTGTCGGGGATAATATCGTTCAAAGAATCTTCCAGACGGTCGATTGGGTCTGTGCAATCTACATAAGGAGCTTCTTCAAGGTTGTTTTGAGGAATATAGCTCAACAGTTTGCGAATCAGTTCGAAACCTTCTTCTTCTGTTTGGGCGGTGAAATGAGTCACACCCGATTTAGTGGAGTGAACGCTTGCGCCACCGAGGTTTTCCTGGCTAACGTCTTCACCTGTAACGGTCTTCACCACTTTCGGTCCGGTGAGGAACATATAAGAAGTGCCTTCCATCATCAGTGTAAAGTCGGTCAGAGCCGGAGAATAAACAGCACCACCGGCACAAGGACCGAAGATACCGGAAATCTGCGGAATAACACCTGAAGCAAGGATGTTGCGTTGGAAGATTTCTGCATAACCTGCCAAAGCGTTGATACCTTCCTGGATACGTGCACCACCCGAGTCGTTGATACCGATACAAGGAGCACCCATCTTCATGGCCTGATCCATAATTTTACAAATCTTCAATGACATTGTTTCTGACAGTGAACCGGCAGAAACAGTGAAGTCCTGTGCGAACACATATACCAGACGTCCTTCGATTGTACCGCAGCCGGTTACTACACCGTCTCCCGGGTAATGTTTTTTCTCCATGCCGAAGTTCGTGCATCTGTGCTCAACGAACATGTCCATTTCTTCGAAGCTACCCTCGTCAAGCAGCATAGCCAGACGCTCGCGTGCTGTGTATTTCCCTTTTTCGTGTTGCTTCGCAATTGCTTTTTCACCGCCTCCGATACGTGCTACGGCACGGCGTTCAATAAGCTCTTTAATTTTTTCAAGTTGATTACTCATGAGTTCTTGTTGGTTTTAGAGTTTATGATTAATGTTCGCAGAGTTCTGTCAACACGCCCAAAGTTGATTTCGGGTGAAGGAAAGCAATATTCAAACCTTCGGCACCTTTGCGGGGAGCTTTGTCGATAAGGCGGATTTCTTTGCTTTCTGCTTCTGCCAAAGCATTGGCTACGCCATCTTCTACAGCAAAGGCTACATGATGAACACCTGCACCTTTGTTTTCAATGAATTTGGCAATAGTACTCTCCGGGCAAGTCGGCTCCAACAGTTCAATTTTGGTTTCGCCTACTTTTAAAAAAGCAGTTCTTACTTTCTGATCTTCCACTGTTTCAATGTTGTAACACTTCAGACCTAATACATTTTCGTAGTAAGGAAGGGCTTCTTCGATGCTTTTTACAGCAATGCCCAGATGTTCAATGTGTGAAATCTTCATAACTATACTTTTTTTATTTGGTTTTAATCATGTGCTTATATGGCATAAAACAGCACAAAGAAAGACATTTCTTACCTAATAAAGAAATATTTCTGCATTTAATTATTGGATTATTAAACAGAAAAAATGGTAGGGAAGGAGCATGAAGAGTCGTTTTGCAATCTTGAGATTACATTTAGACATAAAATTTGACTAAGAGTTTGTTCAGCCAATTCCAATTGACACGGAACCAGCGGCGGGTACTGCTTTGCTTTCCTCCGAATCGGAGAACGAAATCACGATAACCGTGTTTGCGGAACGGAAGTCCTACATCCATAAATTCCATGTGACGGAATCCCCGTTGGTGGGCGTCTTCCAATGCCTTCCAAACGGCCAGCACTCCCGGATACTGAAGTGCGTATGTCTTTTTCATTCCTCCGGAAAACCAAAGGTACGCGTCATCTCCCGAGTAGATACAGACGGAACCGCCAATGATTTTCTCTTTGTATTTTACTACGAATATTTTTGCCTGTTGTCCTTTGATTAGCATATCGTTCATGTGACGGAAAAAGTCGTTGGCAGGGAAATATCTGCGTATGCGGGAGGAATAAACCTTGTGCAGCATCCGTGAGAAATCGTGTATTTCTTCCACGGTATGTGCCTCCTCTACTTTGGCTCCATTCTTGAGTCCTTTTTTTATCTGACGGATGCGCGACGGGCTGAACCGGTCTTCCGTCTTTTTCATACTGTGCAGCGAATTGCGTACCCGCAGCCAATTGACAGGGAAATAATCATTGGCACGGAAAACCCGATAGCCGAACATTGAATTGTTTAGGTTCCGGAATTCGATCAGGACACAGCTGCGCGATGCTTCTTGTGTGAGATGTTCGAGCATATCGCCAAAGATTTCTTCTGCCTTTTCTTTGTTGGTCGAAAGCGACTCATCCAGAAATTCACCTTCGCTATATACTACGCAATGTTTCACTAAAGAGGAGGGAAGCCACTTTTTCGCTTTGCGGATGGCGGCAAGCAGGCGTGCCACAGGTCTGCCGTCTTCTGTTGCCACTATTAATAAAGGAGTATAGCCCGGAGTTGCTTCATAAATCTGAAATAACTCTTTGGAATGGAAGGCGTTTTTTCCAGGCAATTCAGGAATGTCCTTCCCATGATAATATGTGGTTAGTTTAAGTGGCATCTAGGTACAAATTTACACTTTTTATTCTTTATTCAACAACAAAACAAAGATTTTGTTGGAACTGCCTGAAGTAAAGTACAATATATCTTTGCATATTTAATGGAAAAAATGTATTTTATAGGAGAAATATGGTATGAAAAGTGAGTACGTATTAAAATTAGGTTCGTCTTAAATTAAGATTATAATCGAATAGTTTTTGCAAAACAACGAGAATTAATATTAACTTTAAATTAGAACGAATGAGATGTAATGCATTTGTTGAAGCATGGAAGAATCATCATAGACGCGCTTCCATGATTTTAGGGTTGTCTTTATTGGCTGCCCCTCTGTCATACGCTGTTTATGCAGAAGATGGAGTTTCTAATACTATGGTGCAAGTTGTCACACAAACGAAAACTGTGAAAGGAACTATCATTGATGAAAGCGGGGAGCCGCTGATTGGAGTTTCTATCGTTGTGAAAGGAACAAGTACAGGTACGATTACCGATTTTAACGGTAACTTCTCTATCGATCTTCCGGCGGGAAGAAAAGAACTGGTCATTTCTTATATCGGTTACAAAGAACAAACGGTGACTGTGACAGGCAACGGACCGGTCAATGTGAAAATGGTTTCGGACACACAGGCATTGGATGAAGTGGTTGTTGTGGGTTACGGTACGATGAAAAAACGCGATTTGACAGGAGCTATCACTTCTGTAAAAAGTGAAGATGTAGTGATGAATCCAAGTTCAAATCCGATGCAGGCTTTACAAGGTAAGGTGGCAGGATTGGATATTACGCGTGAATCGGGACAGGCCGGTTCGGGAGTAAAGATGCAGTTGCGTGGTAACCGGTCATTCCAGAAGGATTCTGGAAATCCTTTATTTATAATTGATGGTATGCCGGGGGATTATTCTACATTGAATCCGAATGATATTGAAAGCATTGAAGTTTTAAAAGATGCTTCTTCGACAGCTATTTATGGTTCAAGTGGTGCGAACGGTGTTATTTTAATTACTACTAAAGGTGGTAAGGAAGGCAAAGCAATTGTTAATTTTAATGCATACGTAGGCGTAAACGGCTGGTCAAGGACTCCGGAGATGCGTAGTGGAGAAAGTTATATACAAACCTTGAGAGATGCATCTGTTGGTGCTGGCGATGGACGTTGGAGTTCGGTTGCTGATGATAAAAATCTGTTTACTACTGATGCTGAATGGAATGCACATCAAAATGGCCAATATATAGATTGGGTGGATGCTTTGTTGAAAACCAGTGTAACACAGAATTATTCTGTTTCTGTGGCTGGTGGAACGGAAAAGACAAAGGCATATTTTTCTCTGAACTTCTCTAATGAGGATGGGCAGTTTGCACAAGATAGTTATAAACTTTATTCATCTAAAATCCGGGTAGATCATAAGATTAAAAAGTGGATGAAGGTGGGCATTGATGCTCAACTGTCTTATGTACATCAAAATAAAGCTGATTCTGATTTACAGACTTTGATGGCGTCAAATCCTCTTGGATCCTTGTATAATGAAGATGGAAGCATCAATCCGCAACCTGTTGCCGATCCTTCATCTACAGTATATAATTATCTTTTAAATGAGGATAAAAGTTTGTACCGCAATCAGGCTCAAAACCTTAAGGTCTATTTTAATCCTTACTTGGAAATCACTCCTCTTAAAGGGCTGACTTTTATTACTCGTGCTGGTGCTAGTTTGGGATATTCACGTAGTAACACTTTCACAGGAGAGGGGTCTGTTCAATGGTATAAGGCAAATCAAACGGCAGACGGCATTAAGGCGCAAGTTAAGGACAACCGTTCGTATAATTATAAGTGGGAAAATATACTTACTTACAATTTCCAAATTAAGAAAGTGCATGATATAACTCTTACTGCAGTTACATCTTGGAATCACAATCGTAGTGATGTCACTACTTTGTATCAAAAAGGTGTTTCTGATAATAAATTCTTATGGCATAATATTCTTGATGGTAATTCCTCAACTTCGGGAAGTACTTCTTATAGTATGTCTAAGGGGATGGGATATGTCGGCCGTTTAAACTATTCATATATGGGTAGGTATTTATTCGCTGCATCTGTCCGCCATGACGGCTCTTCCAGACTGGCAGAAGGTAATAAATGGGATACTTTCCCGGCTTTCTCTTTGGGATGGAGAATTTCTGATGAAAAATTTATGGAGAGTACGACTAACTGGTTGAGTAATCTGAAAATTCGCTTCGGATATGGTGTTACGGGTAGTACAGCGGGTATTGATCCGTATTCGTCTGCTGCATCATTGGATGCTACTGCTGTAAATATGATATTAGGAGGTGTTCTGACACCGATTTATAAATTCTCACAGAATATTCCGAACTATTTGCTTACATGGGAAAAGTCGTATAACACGAATATTGGTATTGACGCTGCATTCTTAAATAATCGCATTGATGTCAGTATGGAATATTATAATACAAAAACAAAAGATGTTATATGGAACAAGGCACTTCCTGTTATTAATGGAGCATTCTCCCCGGATGGCGGACCTAAAGCGAATTATACTACTAATTTAAATATGTGTGAGACTAGCAATAAAGGTTTTGAGTTGGCTCTTAATACACGTAATATTATAACAAAGAACTTTACTTGGAGTTCAAGTGTAACTTTCAATCATAATAAAGAGAAAATAACCAAATTGTCCGGTGGAGATTCAGATGTGCTTAATAATGGTGACACCGGTTATGCATTGGCATTGGGAGAAGCTATTAACTCTTATTATCATTATAAGTTGGATGGTGTATGGCAAAAAGGTGAGGAAACTGATGCGGCGGTATTTGGTGCTGCACCTGGTGATTTGAAAATCAATATACCTAATTTAGTAAAAGAATCTGATGGTAGATTCTATAAAATAGATGAAGAAACGGGTAGTGCTGCTGTGGATGAAAATGGTAATGTTATTTATTACACTTCTGATAATAAATATACTCCAAGTGATGCAGATTATCAAATTCTGGGTCACAACTCTCCGGATTGGTCTTTAGGATTCCAGAATAATTTTACCTGGAAGGATTTTGATTTAAGTGTGTTTGTTTATGCACGTTACGGACAGATGTTTGCTTATGATATGTTGACGTCTTATGACCCGAAGGGTATACGTAACTTCCCGACCTATTTCAATTATTGGACTGAAAACAACCCTTCAAATGATTTTCCTGCCGCCAATGCTAATAAAGGTCTCGAACAATATACGGGATATTACGCATTACGCTATGTAGACGGTTCGTTTATAAAGATTAAGAACATTACATTGGGATATAGTCTGCCGAAATCTATCTTAAAATCAGCCGGTATAGAGAAGTGTCGTTTCTATGCTACCATTACAAATCCGTTTGTATTTGCGAAAAGCCATTTGCTGAAAGACTATGATCCCGAAATGAATGGTTCTTTGAAGTACCCATTGACCAAACAATTTGTATTTGGTGTAAATGTTACATTCTAGTTTTTCACTAAAAAAAGTATTGAAATGAAAAGTACAATCTATAAAATAGCAGCGCTTACATTCGCTGTGGCTTCAATGTCTGCCTGCTCGCTTGATGAGTATAATCCAAGCCAAAAAACAGGAGATGAAATTCTTGCAACGTTCGATGGGCTTAAAGGATTACAGTCTTATTGTTATTCATCACTTTACGGGCAGTTATTCAGTGTCTATGATTTCTTGTCTGTGGCTGAAGGTGGTACGGACTGCTGGATTACTCCTGCCGGTAATCCGGATTATGCCAAGCAGGTGATTTATTATGATGGTTTAGCTACGAATACGAATGCTACAAATAAATTATTCGGTCAGGCTTATTCTATGATCGGTAATTGTAATGCAGTAGTAAACAGGGCTGAATTACTAACGGATGGCAATGAAAAAGATATAACGACTTTAGTGGCTGAAGCCCGCTGTCTTCGTGCGTTTTATTATTCCATATTGGTGAATACGTATGGAAATGTAACGTTAACATTGGAAGAATCGTCTCAAGATCCTATTTTGACTCCGCAGCGTAACTCTATTGAAGAACTATATACGCAGATAATTGATGATTTGAAATTTGCGGCCAATAATCTTGAAGATACTCCTTATGATAATAATCGTGCGCGTGTGACTAAGAAAACCGCGTTAGGACTTTTGGCTCGCGTTTATGCTCAAGGTGGTGGCGAATATGGGCTGACAGAAGATGGAGTATCTTATTGGCAACGTGCTAAAGAAGTGGCAGAGGACATGATTTTAGCGTATGGTGACTGTCTGTATGATGATGTGGAAGATGTTTGGGCTCCGGCAAATAATCGAAATAATAAAGAAGCTTTATTTATTGCTGCCGGTCCGGATGCTACGAATTTGGAGAACTGGAATGCTGGAACACAATGTAATAACAACTTTACTTATATGTATCCAAAGCCAAATACTCTCACTATTTATCCTACTCCGGATAATCAAAATTATTGGTATGGACGTACTAATAATAATACGTTGGCACCTTCCAAATATTTGCTGGATTGTTTTGATGCTGATTATGATAAGCGGTGGGAAGTAACCTTTACTACGGCTTTTGTACAGTTTTCTGCCGTACAGTCAGGAGGTAGTTATTTATTTACTAATAAGAAGCAGACATTGGATGATGGTACAAAACCAAAAATTGGAACAAAACATGGCGTAAATGATAATATTAGTTCATTTACAATTCTTACTCAAAATATAATCGATACTTATGGATTGGATGCAAAATTCCATAATGAGTATATTTATCCTTATGGTGATTTGAATTATACATATTATGATGGAACTTGGGCGCCCAAAATGATAGCCAAGGTTTGGCCGAAAGGTGAAAATAGCGGTGATCCTTCCAAATTGCAGGAAGTGAAGAACCCCTATGTGATACCTTACCCTGTAGCTGAAGATGATGATAGAATCTGTTTCTACTTATCAAAGGAAAGACTTTCGGATGCGGAGAAAGCGAAACGTAGATATTATGTAATCAATATTGATGATTTGTTTGATAACGGACAATATCGTAAAACAGATATAAAAGTTACTAATGACAAAAATATGTACCCTGGTTTCAACAAATACAATTGGTTGTCGGAAGATTCATATAGTAGCAATTTGCAACGTAAGACAGGTGATGTGTTCATTATGCGTATGGCTGAAGTATATCTGATTGCAGCTGAAGCTAACCAACAATTAGGAAATGGCGGAAAAGCTGCTGAATATTTAAATGTACTGAAAAAGCGTGCCGCTCGCAATGATGCATCTTACAATGCTATGAAATTGAGTAATGCTACACAGAATGATGTTATGGACGAATATGCTCGTGAATTATGTGGAGAATATCAACGTTGGGTATTGATGAAGCGTCACAAAGATTCTTTCAAACAACGTCTTGCTGTTGGTAATCCTCGTGCAGCTGAAAATTTTGATGAAAACAAGCATTATTTGCGTCCGATTTCTTTTAACTTCTTGAGTCAGATTGATAATGCAGAAGAATATGGAAACAATGGGTATTAGTACTCTTACAGATTAAATTTAGATTAAAGAGGGGATATGTCGTGATGATATGTCCCTTTTTTCTATATCTTTGTGTAATCGAACAGAACTTTTAAAAAGCGGAACTATGTTAGAAGAAATTTTAGCTTACAACAAGCAATTTGTTGAGAACAAGGGATACGAATCGTATATTACCAATAAATATCCCGATAAGAAAATAGCTATTCTTTCCTGTATGGATACCCGACTGACTGCTTTGCTGCCAGCAGCATTAGGAATTAAGAATGGCGATGTGAAAATGATAAAAAATGCAGGTGGCGTTATTTCCCATCCTTTCGGTAGCGTGATACGTAGTTTACTTGTAGCTATTTTTGAGTTGGGGGTAGAGGAAATAATGGTGATTGCTCATTCTGACTGTGGAGCTTGCCACATGCACAGTGAAGTAATGCTCGAAAAAATGAAAGCACGCGGAATCAATCCGGATTATATTGATATGATGCGTTTCTGCGGAGTTGACTTTCATTCGTGGCTGGATGGTTTCGAAGATACAGAAAAGTCGGTGAGAGGAACGGTAGATTTTATTGTGCGTCATCCTTTGATCCCTTCAGATGTGACAGTCTACGGGTTTATTATTGATTCTACGACCGGAGAATTAACTCGGATTGTATAGATTATTAGATAGATAGGTAAATAGATAAACTTCTTTTTTAATCCCCTAAATATAGTGACGCTATCCTATCATGATAGTGACGCCATTTCTATTGTATAGTGTCGCTATGTCTGGAGGATAGTGACGCTATTTTGAAGACAAAAAAATAAGGCAGCTTTTTGTCGGCTGCCTTTATCTTTCTGCGGTTATATACTTTCTTTGACTGGTGCACTCGTTTGTGACAAATAGGGTGTCCGTACATCTCAATTTCTGCCTCACGGCTAGCTTTACGATTCGCTTTAACGTAATCGTCCTGTGTAATTCGCTTTTTCATAATGAAATTATTTCTCTGTGCAAAGATACAATATATTCTTCATTTAGTATAAACTTTTATTTCCTATTACGCTCGGTTTGCATTATCTTTGCATACATTAATCAAATGAAACCGGAAATAATATGGAAAATTTCAGTGAATTGATAAAGAACCGTCGTAGTATGCGGAAGTTCACCGATGAAGAATTGACACAAAATCAGGTAGTTGCGTTGATGAAAGCAGCTTTGATATCCCCTTCTTCCAAACGTAGTAATAGTTGGCAGTTTGTAGTGGTTGATGATAAAGAGGTATTGAAAGAATTGTCTCATTGCAAAGAACAGGCTTCTTCGTTCATTGCCGATGCAGCTTTGGCGATTGTTGTAATGGCCGATCCGTTGGCCAGCGATGTTTGGATTGAAGACGCTTCCATTGCTTCCATCATGATACAGTTGCAGGCTGAAGATCTTGGCTTGGGAAGTTGTTGGGTGCAGGTTCGCGAACGTTTCACTGCCACCGGAATGCCTTCCGATGAATTTGTCCATGGAATTTTGGATATTCCCTTGCAACTTCAGATTCTTTCTGTCATTGCTATCGGACATAAAGGGATGGAACGTAAACCTTTCAATGAAGAACATCTTCAATGGGAGAAAATTCATATTAACAAGTTCGGAGGAAAATAAGTATGGGAGCTGCTAAAGCGAATAATAGCAAAGATACCTATCTGGCTACTGCTGTTACCTTTATCGTTATCGGAGCACTTTATCTGATTGATAAACTGATTCATTTCTCTTCCATTGGACTGCCTTGGGTGATGAATAAGGACAATATGCTATTGTACGCCTCGATCTGTTTCCTTATTTTCAAACGCGATAAATCAATTGGTTTTGTGTTGCTTGGGCTTTGGCTAGTGATGAATATCGGTTTGGTCATGTCCTTATTGGGTTCGTTATCCGGATATCTGTTGCCATTGACACTGCTCATCATCGGAATCGTTTTATTCTGGTTTGCAAAACGATAAGAGAATAATGAAAAGAAGTATAGAAGATACACCGATCGTGTTTATCGGTGCAGGTAACTTGGCTACTAATCTGGCGAAAGCTCTTTATCGTAAAGGTTTCCGCATTGTACAGGTATATAGCCGGACTATGGAATCTGCCCGTACCTTAGCCGAGAAAGTAGAAGCTGAATATACAACAGATTTACAGGCAGTCTCCAAAGATGCAAAATTGTATATCGTATCGTTGAAAGATGATGCTTTAGTAGATTTGTTACCGCAGATAACAGAAGGAAAGCAAGCGTCTTTGTTGGTGCATACGGCAGGAAGCATTCCGATGAGCGTTTGGGAAGGGCATGCAGAACGTTACGGAGTATTTTATCCGATGCAGACATTCAGCAAACAACGTGAAGTTAAATTTCAGGAAGTGCCTTTCTTTGTTGAAGCGAAAAGGCCGGAAGACGTGGAATTGTTGAAGGCTGTTGCCGCCACACTTTCGGAAAAGGTCTACGAGGCTTCTTCCGAGCAACGTAAGAGCCTTCATTTGGCTGCTGTTTTTATCTGTAACTTCACCAATCACATGTATGCATTAGCAGCTGATTTGCTTGAAAAATACAACTTGCCTTTCGATGTCATGCTTCCGCTGATAGATGAAACAGCACGTAAAGTCCACGAATTGGCGCCACGTGATGCACAGACCGGACCCGCTGTTCGTTACGATGAGAATGTGATGAGTAATCATCTTGCCATGTTGGTAGATTCTCCGGCATTGCAGGAAATATATAAACTAATGAGCAAAAGTATCCATGAGCACCATCAATTATGATTTATCCCGTATCAAGGCTTTAGCTTTTGATGTAGACGGAGTATTGAGTTCGACAACCGTACCTTTGCATCCTTCCGGAGAACCGATGCGCACGGTGAATATCAAAGATGGGTACGCCATCCAGTTGGCTGTGAAAAAAGGACTTCACATAGCTATCATCACCGGTGGCCGGACAGAAGCGGTACGTATCCGTTTTGAGGGACTGGGAGTGAAGGATTTATACATGGGTTCTGCTGTGAAGATACATGATTATCGTGCTTTTCGTGATAAGTACGGATTGACCGATGATGAAATTCTATATATGGGTGATGACGTGCCGGATATTGAAGTGATGTGTGAGTGCGGACTGCCATGCTGCCCGAAAGATGCCGTGCCGGAAGTGAAATCCGTTGCAAAGTATATTTCTTATGCAGACGGTGGTCGTGGATGCGGACGTGATGTAGTGGAGCAGGTGCTGAAGGCTCACGGTCTATGGATGGTGGAAGACGCCTTCGGTTGGTAACTTAATCATAAATAATCGTTGTTTAATAACGAATAAAACCATGCTTGATAACTTAAATAAATATCAGATTATATTAGCTTCCAATTCTCCCCGTCGGAAAGAACTGATGTCGGGACTAGGAGTAGACTATGTAGTCAGAACATTGCCGGATGTAGACGAGTCATACCCGGATACATTGGTAGGTGCTGAAATACCTGAATATATTGCCCGTGAAAAGGCGGATGCCTACCGTACCATGATGAAGTCGGGAGAATTATTGATTACGGCAGATACCATAGTCTGGTTAGATGGGAAAGTACTTGGGAAACCGGAGGGTAGGGAAGGAGCCATTGAAATGCTTCGCGCTCTCTCGGGAAAATCTCATCAGGTTTTCACAGGGGTTTGCCTGACTACTACTGAGTGGCAAAAAAGCTTTACCGCTTCCTCCGAAGTGCTGTTTGATGTCTTGTCGGAAGATGAAATCCTGTATTACGTAGATCGTTATCAGCCAATGGATAAGGCAGGAGCTTATGGCGTTCAGGAGTGGATCGGGTATATCGGGGTTAAATCAATTTCCGGTAGTTTCTATAATATTATGGGGCTTCCCATACAGAAACTGTACGGAGAGTTGAAAAAGCTGTAGTAAGTATCTTGAATATATCTGAATATATCAGTGTAATAAACTTATTGATTACATGAAATACATAAGATATACTTAGTCCAATAATGCACAAAGGCTACCTCAAAATAGAAAATGAGGCAGCCTTTTTCTGTATTTTTAAGCAGGAACATTTACTGAATATCCCAAACTGAAAGATGTGGAAGACTATAATAAATCCAACATCAGAGGAATATCTTCTTCCCGAATTCCTTGTGTGAGAAGAGCTTCTTCATCTTTATGGAACATTTCCAGGAATCGTTCCCGGTTTCCACTAGCCGTAATGGCTTTTCCATAGAAAACGGACGCTTTCTGAATATCTCCCATCACCCAGGCAACATGTCCTGCATTCATATAGTCAATAGCCAGAGGCTTTTGTTCTATTATTTTTTCATAATACTTCATCGCCTGTTCATGTTTCTGGCTGATAAATGAACACCATCCGATACCACGCCATGCCTTAATACAGTTGTTCTCGATGAAATCCAGTTTGAAGAAATAATTCAGTGCTTCTTCATATTGCCCCAATTCGGCCAGACAGCTACCGATATGGAAAGTCACATTGGTATCTTCCGGAGCAGCTTCTTCTACCTTCTTATAATAGGTGATTGCTACCTGGTAATTTCTGTTCAACCGATAACAAATAGCCAGATGGCGATTGTTCCAGATATTATCCGGTTTCAACGTGTCTGCTTTCAGGTAAGCCTGGATAGCTTCTGCATATTTCTTTCTTTTCTGCAATGCATAGCCAAACTTCTGGTAATATTCAGCACTCTCTCCTTCGAATCCGCCAATCGTTTCCAACTCTTCATAAATTTCGATAGCCTCGTCCCAACGTTCCTTTGACAGGTAGAAATCGGCAATGGGGAATAATACATCTTCCCAGTGCAATATATTGTCGAGTGCAGGGACATGATGAAGATCGAGCTTCTCTTTAAAAATATCTCTGAATTCACTCTTGCGCACACTAAGTTTGAAGAAACGATACAAATCGTGCAGGTACTGGTTGCTGACCGTTCCCGGACGTTCATTGAATTTCTTCATCGTCTCAACATTCGATTTCTCCGCCAATTCTGCAACCTGTTGTTCATTCAGTTGGCTCAACATCATATCCTGTTGTGACTGTGGCAATTGATGGATCGTGAAAAAGAGAGAGTACTTATCACTGTTACTGAAAAATCCCGATTGAAGAATTAAATCCAGTAGACTGCCTCCCTGATTTCCTGCCTGCTTCATTGCCTTGAGCACATTAGACTGTTGCTTGCTGAATGGATAAAACCAGTTATGCACCTCGCGGAAGAACGGATAGTTTTTCAAAGCCGCAAAAGTACTCATATATACATCTGCACCCTCCAACTGCAATTCGTTCATTTCACGCAATTTATCCCCCAGTCCGGATTTCTCGAATGCATCTTCCCAATCCGGATTCATGTCGTTGTTCTCTTCATCGCTTTCTTCAAAGCCGAACCGCATATTTTTCATGGAGGAAACATTCTTCAGCATTTCGGGAATAATCTCCTCCCTCATCTTTTTGTCAATCTTTTCCGTTTCCTGACATAATAGCATTTGGCGGTAAATGCGAGCGACATCTTCTCTGAATGAAGGAATTTCTTCCATGAGATCCACCCTTTTTATCAGTTCCGGATAGAAAGTAAGTCGGCTTCTGTAAATGTGGAAAATAATCATCGCACCAACCAATGCCCGTTGGCTGACGTTGACGTTGGGATGCTCGTAAGCATCAAGCAACCACATTATTTTTCGTAAGTCGAAACATTCCATCAAGCTCAATGTGAGGGCACTGACAAATAAGCATAAATCATCTCCCGGAAGTAATTCCGAGGCAAGCATGGCTTTTGCATCTTCCTCGTCTTCGGGAGTCCAGGCACTGTTTGTCCATGTTCTGATAAACATAAACTTGAGCGTGTCCTCATGCCGCTTTAATACTTCATCCATCTTTTCGTCAGACAGTAATCCACTGACTGCCAAGTCGTCATTAAAAGACTCCAGTATGTGTAATATGGTTTTAAGACCATAGTTTGACAAATCTGGCGATTTGGGAGTACGTCGTACTTCATGATAGTATCTTGATGAAGCGTTATCCAATATGAGCAAACGTGATTGGTCGGCAATTCCCCACGTGTCTGATACCATTTTCTGATACAGATTCCATCGTTCAGGGTCATTTGCTCCCTGTTTCATGTATTCCAGCATATATTTGTAGGAAGTCTGCAATTGTTCCAGGCGAGTGCGTAGATCCCAGTCAGGACACTGCCACAGCAGAGATTCCAACTGCATCAGAGCTTCCTTGAGCCTTTTCTCTTCAAGTAAGGTACGTATATATGCGTATTGTTCATTAATCGTTTTTTCGTTCATCATTATTTAATTATTTATTTTTTCCAATCCAGGTCAAACGTTTCCAGAGACCCTCAAAAGGACCATGTTTATGGTGTCGGAGCCACCACGAACAGAATACCATTTGTAATAGAACAAAAAGGATGCCAAAAAGGAAGCTATAGGTGATTCCTAAATATCGTCCCAATTCGAATCCCCAATGATAGAACAAAAGAGAACCGAAAATGGATTGCCCGAGATAATTCGTTAAACTCATTTTACCATAAGATGTGAAACGCATAAAGAAACTGCGGTCTTTCACACGGTAGAAAGTCAACAGTAATCCTGTCACCAGTAATACCATGAAACTAAGGCTGCTGAATGAACTTAATATCAACTGTAGAGGAACAAGGACGGCACTCCGTTCGATGAATTCCGGCAACATATTGTTCAATCCGTAGATGGGGAAGAAGCAGAGAAGCGAAATGGCTAATGCTTTTAACCACAAGCGTTCGTTCTGTTCGCTATACAGGAAATATTTGCGGCGGCCAACCAGCATTCCGAATAGGAATAATCCCGGTGTTTGTAAGATACGTCCATGTTCCAAAGCCCAGGTCATGTTAGCCATTTGTCCTTCCCACATATTCATGCGGACTGTTTCAAGGAAGTTGCCATGTTTTTGTACGTCGAAAGCGATGCTGAAATAATAACCTGCCAAACTTTTACCTGCCACATAGTCAGGATTGCACAAGGCATAGATCAGTTTTGCCCAGTCGATAGGTTGAAGGATTAATAAAGTAGCAAAGATGGCAACTGTACGGTCACTCATCCGGCAGAATATCGGCAGGATAATTCCTAAAATCGCATACATGGTTAATATTTCGCCGGTAAAGAAAGCGGCATTGAATTGTCCTATAATGAATAGGATGAATAATCTCCATAAAAAACGCAGGCGGAAATCTTTCCCTCTCCGTTGTTGGTTATTGTCCTGAATATAGAAACTGAAACCGAAGAGCAAAGCAAATACAGCGTATGCTTTATTACTGAATGTGAAGAATAATCCTCTCCAGATAGCCTGATCGGTAAATTTCATCCATTCAAAAGGGACTTCTTCCGGGAAAGAATAGAAATTAAAGTGTTCGATGCTGTGCAAGAGGATGATCCCCATTACTGCCAATCCTCTTAATACGTCGGCCACGTCTATTCGGGCGTTGGTTTCGGCGATTTTGTGTTCCATGATTTTTGTTCTGTTATTAATAAGGTTTATATTTTATAATTATTTGATTCGGCTGCTTCAACTCTACTGCTTTAATCCTATTGTTAAGGTACTACTTACTATAGCCTTGATACTTTACCTTGGAACTTAACCCTGATGCTTCGGCTCTAATACTTGATACCTAATACTTAAATTTAGTCCTTGAATTTAAAACCTCACTTGTACCTGTGCTTGTATCAGGTTGGAATCTTTTTGTCCATCTCCTTTCTTATTACAAAAGGTGTATTGTGCCTGTAACCGGCATCTGGGATAAAACCAGTATTGTACGCCTGCAATATAGTTATTTTGTTTGAAATCTGCACTCTTGTTAGGGTTGAAATAATCGAACGAAGCGATGAAATCGAAATTCCGGGCAAAACGCACGCTTCCTGTTGCATAGAAACCTTCGCTTTTCACACTCCGATCTTTTCCGGCAAGATATTCCGTACGCAGATTAAAAGTGGAAGTGGTGACAACCCCTCCTGCACTCCAGCGTCTCTTGGCGTAATTTTCTCCTACTTTGATTCCGGTATATTCAGAGTCAGCTATGGCGTGTCCTGTTCCGCGGATAAACGAACCACCTACGGACAACCATTTCAGCGGATTAACCATCAGATTACCGACCACATCTTTTTGACTGTTTTTGTCTTTGGTGTTCAGTCCCTGTCCGTTCATTACAGCTACTTTATATTGTAGGAAGTCACGAAATAATTTCCCGTGAAGCATCATACCGATATCCCGTCCGGAAGTCATTCCGTAACACTTATCGCTACCGCTTACTCCTGCCAGATAGCAGACAGACTGTGAATAGCAATTGATAAGTTCTACTGTAGTAGGAGACAATTCGTTTTCTATGGTATAAGGAACCTTGAATTCACCGATACGTGCCGTAAGTCCGGGGAGAAACTGATAATCGGTATACACTTCGAGTAACATGCCCCCGTTGTAGAAGTCGTACATAAAATCACAAGTCCACCGTTTGGTGATCTTTCCGTGTGCCATGAAAATGATTCGTTTGATGTCGAATGTGTTATCCGGATTCGCTGCATCGTCATAAGTGTATCCCAGTTGGGCATATCCGGAGAGACTAATCCGTTCTTTCAGTGTGTTGACAACTTGATTTAATGGTGTCTGCTCCTGTGCCAGGAGAGGATTTTGCATACTTGTAATGCATACTACAAAGGTTAAGAGTTGGAGTAGTGTTTTTCGCATGAGTTAGTTGTTATTTGATTTTGATTATAGTTGATACTGTGGGAATAAATGTAGTGTCAATCAGATTCTTTTCAGAGTAGGTTTGGGGTATTCGGTGGTTTTCTTTCAACCAGTGTATAGCCTTGTCTATCGCTTCAGCGGAGGGGCGTTTTGCTTTTTGATAATTGGGGAGGGCGACGAGTCCTGTCAGATTTTCGGGTACACCTATTTCTATCAATACTTGCTCCCATTCTTTCTGCGGGTGCATTTTTATGTAATCTACTCCCAGGTTATATCCTGTGATGAGTAGCTCGATTTCTTCTCTCTTCTCGTTGAGCGCTTTTCGTGAAAAAGCGGTAGCGGTGAAATCGATACCCAACTCTTGCGTACTTACCAATGAACGATGTTTACTGTTCATGGCGATGGATGCGGCAGGGTCGGGTAGGAAAGAGGCATCAATTTGATTGTACTGCAACATTTGCAGACGGAGAGGAAGCTGGCCGATTTCCGGCATGTTTATTTCCGCATGCTTGATTCCGGCTTTGCTTAATAGCTGGTCGGTGGCATATTCGATAACTGTGTTGCGCGACACGGCGATATTCTTTTCCTTGAGCTGTTCCAGTTGGTTGATGTTACTTTCTTTGGAGACAATGAAGCAGAAATAACCATCATTCTTCAGGATGAATCCTAAATCAGTATGATGAATAGCTTGTAATGCTACCGCACTGGGATAGTCAGTAATCATGCCATCCATTTTCCGGGTTTGGAAAGCGGCGTCCCGGTCGTTGGCAGAGTTGAATGAAAGAATGGTCAAATCCAGTCCTAATGAGTCGTAAATGCCTTGCGTTTTGGCTATATGAAAAGGAAGTCCGTCCAGTGTAGGCATCATGCCCAGGGTAAGTGGTTGCAGTTCGGTTAGAGGTAAAAAAGAGCTGTCTCCTTTCTTACTCTGACAAGAGTAAAGGAAGAAAAGGATGAACCAAAAGAATAGTATCGGTCTTTTCATACCTCGTTTTTATAAATAAGAGGAATTCTGTTTTTATAAATAAGGGCAACTCTTTTCACAAAGAACTGCCCTTCTAATAATTAACTATGTGATTTTAACAATTATCTTATTCTTGAATAGCAGCGATACCCGGAAGAACTTTTCCTTCGATTGCTTCGAGCAATGCGCCACCACCAGTTGAAACATAAGATACACCGCTAGCCAAACCAAACTTGTTAACACAAGCTACAGAGTCGCCACCACCAACAAGTGAGAATGCGCCGTTCTTAGTTGCTTCAACGATTGCTTCACCTACTGCACGTGAGCCGTGAGTGAAGTTGTCAAATTCGAATACGCCTGTAGGACCATTCCAAAGAATAGTCTTAGATTCTTTGATAACGTTAGCGAAGATTTCTTCAGTCTTAGGACCGATATCAAGACCTTCCCATCCGTCAGGAATTTCGTCAACAGCACAGAATTTAGTATTTGCATCGTTAGAGAATGCGTCAGCAATCTTAGCGTCAACAGCCAATACCAGGTTTACACCTTTTTCTTTTGCTTTTTTCATCAAATCCAAAGCCAGGTCAAGTTTGTCGTCCTCACAGATAGAGATACCGATTTTGCCGCCCATAGCTTTAGTAAATGTATAAGTCATACCACCAGCGATAATCAGGTTGTCTACCTTGCTCAACAGGTTTTCGATGATTTCGATTTTAGAAGAAACTTTAGAACCGCCCATGATAGCAGTGAACGGACGTTTGATATCGTTCAATACTTTATCAACAGCTTTCACTTCTTTTTCCATCAAGTAACCGAACATCTTGTTGTTTACATCGAAATATTTAGCGATCAATGCTGTAGAAGCGTGTGCACGGTGAGCAGTACCGAATGCGTCGTTTACGTAGCAGTCAGCGTAAGAAGCCAATTTCTTGGTAAATTCTTTCTGGCTTTCTTTTACTGCTTTCTTAGCAGCAGCTTTTTCTTCGTCAGTTGCATCTTCTGCCAAACCTCTTGGTTTACCTTCTTCTTCAGCGTAGAAACGAAGGTTTTCGAGCAACAGCACTTCTCCCGGTTGCAGAGCAGCAGCTTTTACAGCAGCTTCTTCGCCCATGCAGTCGTTAGCGAACTGAACTTCAACGCCCAGCAATTCAGACAGATGCTTGATGATATGTTTCAAAGAGAATTTATCGGCAACGCCTTTCGGACGGCCCAGGTGAGAACCGATGATGATGCTACCGCCGTCAGCCAAAATCTTCTTCAAAGTAGGAAGAGCTGCACGCATACGAGTGTCATCTGTAATGTTGAAGTTTTCGTCCAGGGGTACATTGAAGTCCACGCGAACAAATGCCTTTTTACCGGCAAAATTGAATTTGTCAATTGTCTGCATAATACTCTATTTTTATTTAAAAGTGTTTTTAAAATTCTTCTTTTAGAACGACCGCAAAGTTACTATTTATTTCGGTTCCTTGCTATTAAATCGTTATTTATTCTTGGCTTTTGGTTCCTCTTTTGTAACTTTATAGGTGTTACAGAAATATTTGCACATCATTTGCAAACCACAGGTGTCACATTTGGGAGTACGTGCCTGACAAACGTAACGGCCGTGCAGGATGAGCCAGTGATGGGCAATCGGTATGAGCTTTTCCGGAATATTCTTCACCAGTTCTTTTTCCACGCTGAACGGGGTGGTGCAACTGTCCGGCACCAGTCCGATACGGTGGCTGACACGGAACACGTGTGTATCTACCGCCATTGCCGCTTTTTTGAATACAACCGACTGAATCACATTGGCAGTCTTTCTTCCTACACCGGGCAACTTTATCAGATCTTCCAGATTATCCGGCACCTCGCTATTGAAGTCATTCACCAGCATCTTTGCCATACCGACCAGATGTTTGGCTTTGTTGTTGGGATAAGACACGCTTCGTATATATTCGAAAATCACTTCCGGCGTAGTGGCAGCCAATGCTTCCGGAGTCGGAAAATCTTTATACAAAGGAGGAGTGATGATATTCACCCGTTTGTCCGTACATTGTGCAGAAAGAATAACAGCGATCAGCAACTCATACGGATTGTTGTAATGCAGTTCGGTTTCGGCTACAGGTACATTGTCCTGAAACCAGGCGATTACTTTCTCATAACGTTCTTTCTTTCTCATCGTAGCTTGTTTTTATGGTAATGAGGCGTCACTTTTAGTTTGAAATAGAGGGTGGAAACTACCGTCAGGCAGGCTCCGAAAAGATAGGCCTTATCAAATGTACTTATTTCTGCGATATATCCTCCCGTCAGCATACCGATACCGATTCCTACATCCCAGGAAGTGAGGTAGGTGGAAGTCGCTGTTCCCCGCTGACTGTTGGGGGCGAGGTTGACAAACAGCGTGTTAAATGCCGGAAACATAATTCCAAACCCGACACCCATTAATAATGCGATGCCAAAAAACAGTAGGGTACAGGCTGTATCATTCCATTGAATCAGATATACACAAGTTGAAAGCAGGAAGAAGCTGAAAACAACCAGGTATAATCCGGCAGCTATTACTTGCGTTATTTTTCCGCGATCCACCAGTTTTCCTGAAAAGATACGCGAGATGGCCATACCGACTGCCATAAAGGTGAAGAAGAATCCGGTTTGTGTGTTCAATCCTATTTGGCGGGCGTACATGGCAACATAGTTGGTCGTCATTCCGTAAGGGATGGAAAGTAACAGCAGACTAAGTCCGGCAGGCAGTCCTTTCATCAGGATAAAGCGGTCGAGCGAGATCGGTTCCCGTTTCACAGGAGGCTTGTAGGGCGTTTTAACCAGACTTGCGCATAGAAAACCTAAAATACAGGAACCGAATGCATAGCAGAATATCGTAGCAAAAGAAACTCCCGCATCATGCAGAAACAGTCCGAACATCGGTCCGATGGACATGGCTATATTGTTGGTAAGCCCGTAATAACCTAAGCCTTCCCCTCGCCGAGAAGAGGGCATAATGTCTATTACTACCGTGTTTCCGCCTACTGTGACCATTCCGAAAGAGACGCCATGAATGATTCGGAATATAATAAATAAGGTAAGGGAACCGGCAATTAAATATCCGCCGAACATCATCATAAAGATGAAGTAAGCAAACAGATAAAGAGGTTTTCGGGCAAACGTGTCGAGCAGATAACCGGAAAATGGACGGATACAGAGAGCTGCCACCGTGTAGCAGGAGAGGACAATGCCGATAGTGGAATTTCCAGCCTGGAAGAATTCGGATAAATAGAACGGCAAAACAGGAATCAGCAACCAGAAACCGAAGTATAGCAGGAAGTTGGCTGCCAAGATGAAACAATAACTGGGAGTAATGAGTCTATCCTTTGCCATAATGAATGATCGTTCAATCGACCGATTCGCGTTGATTGGAAACCAACGCCGTTGGCCTGATTGGTCTGTTGATGAATATGCCAATGTCCCGATCACCGTCCGACGGTTTCATTGGGAACATTGGCATACTGGTAAATTTAGCACATTATTAATATGCCGCTTCGAATTCTTTTAGGAAGCGTGTATCGTTTTCAGAGAACATACGGAGGTCTTTCACCTGATATTTCAGGTTTGTGATACGCTCGATACCCATACCGAGGGCATAACCGCTGTATATTTTGCTGTCTATACCATTTGATTCAAGTACGTTCGGGTCTACCATACCGCAACCGAGGATTTCTACCCAGCCGGTGTGTTTACAGAACGGACATCCTTTACCACCGCAGATATTACAGCTGATATCCATTTCCGCACTTGGTTCGGTAAACGGGAAGTAAGACGGACGCAGACGGATCTTTGTATCAGCACCGAACATTTCTTTGGCGAAGAGCAGCAATACCTGCTTCAAGTCGGTGAATGATACGTTTTTATCTACATACAGCGCTTCTACCTGATGGAAGAAACAGTGTGCGCGATAGCTGATAGCTTCGTTACGATATACACGTCCCGGACAGATGATGCGGATAGGAGGCTGTGAAGTTTCCATCACACGAGTCTGTACAGAAGAAGTATGTGTACGCAATACTACGTCCGGGTGAGCTTCGATAAAGAAAGTATCCTGCATATCGCGTGCCGGATGGTCTTCGGCAAAGTTCAGTGCCGAGAACACGTGCCAGTCATCTTCAATTTCCGGACCTTCGGCAATGCTGAATCCCAGACGGGCAAAGATATCAATGATTTCGTTCTTTACAATGGTGAGCGGGTGGCGTGTACCGAGTTCCACAGGATAAGCCGAACGCGTCAAATCCAGTCCGTCACAATCGTTGTCCTGACTTTCAAACATTTCTTTCAGCGCGTTGATTTTGTCCTGCGCTTTTGTTTTCAGTTCATTCAGTCTCATGCCGACTTCTTTTTTCTGTTCGGCAGCTACGTTACGGAAATCCGCCATCAAATCGTTAATGGCTCCCTTCTTACTCAGGTATTTGATGCGGAGAGCTTCGAGTTCTTCGGCATTGGAGGCGTGCAAAGCTTCCACCTCTTTCAGAAGTTGTTCAATCTTAGCTATCATATTTTTGATGTATTGTTATTCAGTTTCTTAGTAAAAACCGTGCAAAGATATAATTTTATCACGAACCATCGAAATAATTTGTATCTTTGTTGCCGATATGTACCGAAAATCCGGCAACTTATGAAAAAGATTGTTTTCTGTCTTCTGCTTTTAACCTTTTCTTTTCGCCTTGCGGCCCAGATTGACTATTTGGAGCCGGTGAAACCTTTTTCCACTTATACAGGCGAGTTAGGCGAATATTATCGTAGTGTGTTTTCTTTACTTAATACGGGCTTCCAGAAACAGCCTTATGCGCGTTTTGCAGCTATCCCTTCCTTTTCGCCGGAGTATGCAATGTCGGTAGAGAAGAGGAATGGACGTTATACCCTGGTTTCGAACACATTATCGCGTACTTATTGGCAGGCAGAGAAGGGGACGGTGACGGTGGATACTAAATCGGTTGTCATTAGTGCTTCCCTATATCAGTCTTTAGGGGCTATCTTTCGTTTGGTGACAGAGCAGGTACAGGATTTGGACGGTTCTACGGCTGGTTTGGATGGAATTGTTTATTTTTTCTCTTCTACGGATGCTAAAGGTAAAGAGCAGATGGGACGTAAATGGTCGCCGGAAAAGGGAACGTTGATGGAACGTCTCGTGTTGGTTTGTCAGTCGGCTTATATGTTATCCCGAGGGGAAAATATTTCTGAACAGACGTTGGCAGTGGAGGCTGCTGCTTTATTAAAAGCATTGCAACAGCGCACCAAGGAAGAGCCGGATGCTTATAAGCGGTCGATGTATATCGGAATTTATCCGGTGGGTCCCCGTTCAAAGACACTTTCCGGAAGACAGGTGGAGGAACCTGCTCATTTCTCTGCGATGACTCCGGAAGAATATATTGCCAGTGAAATGGTTTATCCGTCAGGGCTTTTGGAGAAGAATGTTTCGGGTTATGCTTTATGTGAGTTTACTATTGATAAAGAAGGGGTTATCCTTCGTCCTCATATTCTACGTTCCACTCATCCGGAATTTGCAGAGGAGGCTCTCCGCATTGTCAAAGGAATGCCGAAATGGTCACCTGCATTGGTGGGAGGAAAGCCGGCGGATAGTAATTACACTCTTTATGTTCCTTTCCGTCCGCAACTCTATCGGAATAAATAAGCAACTTTGCATCTAAAGTCCGATTAATAAAAAAGAAATATTGCATTTATAAGTTGAACTTATACTCTCTCCAATAAATAAAAAAAATAAATTTGCTGTCATCTGTCACAGATTGTAACTTAACTGTTTGATTATGAAAAGTTAATGGCGTGACAGCAACATGGTGACAGCACTGTGACGGCAATAATGCTGTCACTGCAAAGCAAAGAAGAGATAAACACACTGCAAAGACGGTATGGTAGAGATGCATACCCAAATCAAGTAAAAATCACAGATGAAGTTTCATTGCCTGAATAGTATTAACCACAGGCAGATAAGCTATTTTATTTATTACCCCTGTACTTACGGGGCGGGACCTGCCTTGTAATCGATAGTTTCAAGCCTTGAAACTATTGGTTTTGCGGTTCGAAACTACAGTTTCATCGCCTTGAAACTGTAGTTTCTCTTGCTTGGAACTATTAGTTTCTTACTGATGAAACTATAGTTTCACACTGATGGAACTTTAGTTTCTCACCGATGAAACTATTCTCCCGTGTAGTTGTTTACTTATTTGTCTTATATAAAATTCTATTGTAACTAAAAAGCTTGTCATTTATTATCTTTCTTTTCAGAAAAAAGAAGTATATTTGCAATCAAGGACCGGACCTTTGACAGCCGGACTTGTATTTATAGGACATTTAATTTATCTAACAGGAAACTAGCAATTTTCAAACAGATGATAAATCAAATGTCCGTGCCAAGCTTATATCCCTATCGATATATAAGTTCTGGTGCGGGCATACTGTATTTTCATCTGTCGGTTTTGCTAGTACCGCTGTTGGGAAATATATGTATCGTTCGCACCTTTTTTATATCCGGTTGCGACGTATACATCTAAAAACAAACGAGTTATGGCAACAAAACAATGGATTGGTATTGAAGAAGCGGCAACCAAGTATCAGGTATCTACCAGACGTATTATTACTTGGTGTGAAAGGCAAGAGATTATTTATTCAGAAATCGGTGATTATCTGATGCTTGATGAAAACAGTCTGACGGATTGTCTTGAACGAAATATTCGGTTCAGTCTTTCCGAAGAAGAACACAAACGCCGGATGGATGAGAAGATGAAGGAAAATGAAGAGGAATTTTTTCTACTTCAATCACTGAAAGAGTTAACCCCATTGATCCGGTTAATAATAAAGGAGCTTGCCGGAATGATAAGGAATGATGAAAGACGGCAACTATTTCTTTATACCGTCTTACAAGGAAATATTAAGGATTTTAGTGTCCGGAAACGCATGAAATATCGTCAAGCGCAGAAAGCATTTGAGGGACTTGTACAGGAAATAAAATCTCAAGCGGGATTCCTTAGGACTTATAAGGAAGAAAATATCCGTCTTAAAGCAACAGTACGGGCGTATGAAATGAAATTCCGCCAAAATGGCTTTGATAATGATATGCTCATGATAGAGGCGGAAGAAACGAATCCGGAAATTTTTATTCCCGAAGATATAAAAGCGGCAAAGGCTTTACTTGATACTCCTATCACAGAATTGAAATTCGATATTCGGTCGCAGCGGATCATTTCTGAAGCTGATATAAAAACACTCCGGGAACTGCTACAAATCACTTCTCAATATGGGTTTAGGAAGTTGCGTGATATGTTACGGAATTTCGGGCTGGTTTCACAAAAGAAAGTGGAAAAACGCTTGAAAGAGCTGAATGTACTGGACGTTGCCGGCAACTGCAATTTATATAGGTATCTGGATGAATGACACAGATTGGGCTGGAGTGTTTCTTTGATAGTATAATAACATGGCTGATTTCTTCAAAAATCATTAAAATAGAAAACTTTTCTTCGTTTGTATTGTCTTATAGCCATAAACTTTTAAAACGAAAACTTATGGATGATATGATTAACAGGCATGATTCGATAGCCGAGGAAAATATCGAGCCGAATGGTCGTCCGGCTAAGGACCAGTTTGAGGAATGGAGCGGCGAGGTTGCCGACCGTGCCGATGACGCATTTAAGAATGACAAGAAAGACGGTCCCATTAAAGATCGTGAGAAACGTATAAAAGAAATGGACGAAGTGATTAAAAAGGACCTTGAATAAAGGTCCTTTTTTTGCTATTTATGCAAAAAAAAGGAAGTCTGATTTGTCGGGATATTATTTGATTGTAATTTCTATTTGTATATTCTTGGGTATAAGCTCTACTCCATATTTTTTCTTGAACATAGCTTTAGCTCTTTGTACCGAAGTGTCATTGGAGGGATTACGGCTTGATACAATAATAGCCTTTTTTTTAATTGTATGGTTGGGGGCTGATAATTGCTGGATACTGGCTTCCAGTTGTTCAACAGCATGAGGCAGATCTTTCCCCTTTAATTCAACAAAATATTCGTTGTGACAATGGTCGAGTATCAGGTAGTCACATCTGATGCCATCAGTAATTTGGCAACCATCAACCTTTATTTTTGTGAGTAGATGCTGATTGGGATTTGAGAAAACGCATTTGCATTTATTTTCTTTTACTACCAGCAACTTATCTGTTACTTCCCATGTGCAGGCTTGTTTGAATATTGCCATATTATTCTAAATCTAATAATGAAGAAAAAATCCTTCCCTGTTCATCTGAAGTAGAGTCTATTTGGTCGGCGACAATGATGTTATATTCTTTATCTAAGATAGAAATGATATGTCCTTTTTCTATCTTATAGGCAGTAATTTTATTAAAGTCAACCCAACTGCTTTTAGGCATGAGTGCTGCAATCTCTTCTTCTTTTTCCGGGTGTAACTTAGATACGTTACCGGCTTCTAGCATATTGTTTAAAGCCGACAGTAGATATGGGCTATGAGTTGTTATTGTCAGCTGATGACATTCTTTTACTATGTGTTGGAGCAAAGCAATTTGAGTTTCAGGAAAGAGATTAAGTTCCGGTTCTTCTATTACGAAGTGAGTGTCCGATTGCTCCTTGGTGATGTAATCAATAACCATGAGTAAGGGTACGACGGATTGAATACCCGACGATGCGTCTTTGAATGGAATGATTTTATCATAATTGCTTAAAACTAGATTCTCACTAGCCTCACGGACTTGGAATATTATATTGAAAATAGGAACTTGATAATTTACGAATAGGTTCTTTGCTTTTTCATAGAAAGAGGCAAATTCCAACAATGTGACTGGTATAGGTGCTTTGGACAACACCAAAGTAGCTATGGAGCGGGAGAATGTACTAATGAAGAAGCGTTCTGCCGGAATGTATAAATTATGGCTTGTCGAATGGTACGAAAAAGTGAAATTGAAGGAACCATCTTCGTAGGTGATATCTCCTTGTTCTGAAGAATAACTAATATAGCTGTCCGGATTAAAATACGAAATAATATTGTACTCGGAGAACTTAGTCATTAAATAGTCGGAATCAACCTTCAAAACTTTATCCCTACTATTCTCGAAGATAGTAATTAGTTTGGCCACTGTGCTCTTTCCGGCTCCTTGTTCACCTATGAAGATATTGAAGTCTTTCAATGCAATATCTGCTGAAGCGATAGCTCCAAAATTACGAATGATAAGTTTGCGCTCCATAATTATCAAATAACTTGGTTCTGATTCGTACAATATAATTACTTCAAGAAGGCTATCAAAAAAGAGCAACTCTTTTGGAAATTGCTCTTTTAAAAAGTGGAGCGTATCGGACTCGAACCGATCACCTCGACACTGCCAGTGTCGCGCTCTAGCCAGATGAGCTAACGCCCCTTTTCTATCTTATATGATAACGTTTGTAAACGAATCTTTTTTGTTGCCGCAAATATAATGCATTATTCTGAAATAATTGCTATGTTTGCGGTAAATAATAGTATGAAATTAAGATATGCTGATTTATAATACAACTTTTCAAGTGGACGATGACGTTCACGACAATTTCATGATTTGGATAAAAGAGAGTTATATTCCTGAAGTACAGAAACACGGTGCGTTGAAGGCACCCCGCATTTGCCGGATATTAAGTCATCGGGAAGAAGGAAGTGCGTATTCTTTGCAATGGGAGGTGGAAAGCAGTGGGTTACTGCATCGTTGGCATTTGGAACAGGGAGTACGTTTGAATGACGAACTGGCAAAAATATTTAAAGATAAAGTGATCGGATTTCCGACCCTGATGGAGGTGATAGAGTGATTCAACCGGTAAAAGAAAAGATAATCCTGGGGATTGACCCCGGTACGACAATCATGGGATACGGTGTTCTAAGAGTGAAAGGAACCAAGCCCGAAATGATTGCGATGGGGATTATCGACTTGCGTAAATTTGCCAACCACTATCTGAAACTTCGCCATATCCATGAACGGGTATTGAGTATTATTGAAAGTTATCTGCCTGATGAGCTGGCTATTGAAGCGCCTTTCTTCGGTAAAAATGTACAATCGATGTTGAAGTTGGGCCGTGCACAGGGGGTAGCGATGGCAGTGGCGTTGAGCCGGGATATTCCGATTACGGAATATGCTCCTTTGAAGATAAAGATGGCTATCACCGGAAACGGGCAGGCATCAAAAGAACAGGTAGCGGATATGTTGCAGCGGATGTTGCGCTTTCCCAAAGAGGATATGCCTACTTTTATGGATGCAACAGATGGATTGGCGGCAGCCTATTGTCATTTCCTGCAAATGGGGCGGCCGACCATGGAAAAAGGTTATAATAGCTGGAAGGATTTTATAGCGAAGAATCCGGATAAGGTGAAGTAAAGCGACTGATTATAGGGATAGATATAAAGGAAATATCTAGGGGAGGTTTAAATGAAGATGGGAAGTAATTATTTAGCAATATTAGGGGTGACTACAGTGACAACAGTAATGAGCTGCTCCCCTGCGAAAAAGGAATATGCTTCTTTTGAGCTGTATCCGGTTCGTACGGGAAGTCTTACGGAAATGGAATATACGCCGTTGGCAACCAAATTTTATCTTTGGTCACCAACTGCAGAAGAAGTACGCCTGATGCTATATGATGCCGGTGAAGGCGGACATGCTTATGAAACAGTAAAGATGGAGCCCACAGAAGATGGAACCTGGACAACTTCAGTAGATAAGAACCTACTTGGTAAATTCTATGCCTTCAATGTAAAAATCAATGATAAATGGCAGGGAGACACGCCGGGAATCAATGCCCATGCTGTCGGAGTGAATGGGAAACGTGCTGCCATTATTGACTGGAAGACTACAAATCCCGAGGGATGGGAGAGTGACAGGCGTCCTTCTCTGAAATCTCCTGCTGATATGATTATCTATGAAATGCATCATCGTGACTTCTCGGTTGATTCTACTTCGGGAATTAAGAATAAAGGTAAATACCTCGCATTGACTGAACACGGGACCATGAATTCAGATAAGTTATTGACCGGTATCGATCACTTGATAGAACTGGGAGTGACACATGTACATCTTCTTCCTTCCTCTGATTATGCTTCTATCGACGAAACAAAACTGGAAGAAAACCACTATAACTGGGGATATGATCCGGCGAATTATAATGTGCCGGATGGCTCTTATTCAACTGATCCTTATCAACCTGCCACTCGTGTGAAAGAGTTCAAACAAATGGTACAAGCACTGCATAGAGCTGGTATCCGTGTGATAATGGATATGGTTTATAATCATACTTTTAATACCGTTGAAAGTAATTTTGAACGTACTGTTCCCGGTTATTTTTATCGTCAGAAAGAAGACGGGACATTGGCAAATGGTTCCGGATGCGGTAATGAGACGGCAAGTGAACGCCCTATGATGCGCAAGTTTATGATAGAGTCCGTTCTTTATTGGATAAAAGAATATCATATTGACGGTTTCCGTTTTGACTTGATGGGAGTGCATGATATTGAAACCATGAATGAGATCCGGAAAGCGGTGAACAAGGTTGATCCTACCATTTGTATTTATGGAGAAGGTTGGGCAGCCGACACTCCCCAATATCCGGCAGATTCGTTGGCAATGAAAGGGAATGTTTCCCACATGCCGGGAATTGCCGTATTCTCGGATGAATTGCGTGATGGGCTTTGCGGACCTGTGTGGAAAAAGGAGAAAGGGGCTTTCCTCGCCGGAGTTCCGGGAGCAGAAATGAGTGTTAAATTCGGTATTGTGGGTGCTATTGAGCATCCGCAAGTACGGTGTGATTCTGTTAATTACAGTCAGAAACCGTGGGCGGAGCAGCCTACCCAGATGATTAGCTACGTTTCCTGCCATGACGGTTTGTGTCTTGTTGATCGCTTGAAAGCAAGTATGCCGGGAGCTACTCCCGAGCAACTGGTCCGGCTTGATAAGCTTGCGCAGACGGTAGTCTTCACTTCGCAAGGTATTCCTTTTATCTATGCGGGAGAAGAAGTGATGCGCGATAAACAAGGGGTGGATAATAGTTATAAGAGTCCGGATGCAGTCAATGCTATCGATTGGCGACGTAAAACGACGAACGGAGATGTTTTCATGTATTATAAGCGACTCATAGATCTGCGTAAGTCCCATCCCGCTTTCCGTATGGGAGATGCGGAAAGGGTTCGGAAACATCTGGAGTTTCTTCCGGTGGAAGGACAAAACCTGATTGCATTCCGCCTGAAGGATCATGCGAACGGAGATAGTTGGGAAGATATTATCGTGGCGTTTAATTCTCGTATGACTCCTGCGCGTTTGGAAGTGCCTGTTGGTAAATATACAGTGGTATGCAAAGATGGCGTGATAGATGTGCGTGGATTAGGTACGCAAACCGGGTCGGAAGTAATTATTCCCGGACAGTCTGCATTGATTATGTATAAATAGCTTTAGTCATTATTTGTCATATCAATAACGGTTTTCTTTCTAATTTAGATTCTTGTTTGTAACAAGTCTAATTCTGTTTGTTACATCTGTTGTTCTTTATATTCACTCGGTGAAATTCCGTAAAAGTCTCTGAATGTATTGGAGAAATGAGAGAGGTTGGAGAAGCCTGTAGCGTATGCAACTTCCGAAACGCTTAGATTCTTCTCACGTAGCAGATTGGCAGCTTGTTTCAGTCTGATAGAACGAATGAAATCTCGTGCTGACTGATTAGTCAACTCCTTTAATTTGCGGTGCATATGTACGCGGCTCATTCCAACGTTGGCTGCCAGCATCTCTACATTAAGGGTAGGGTCGGCAAGATGGTTATTGATGGTTTTCATTACTTTACTCATCAAGATCTCATCATTGGACTTCATTTCTATCTTTGTTATTTTTTCTTCTACTTGTTGTTCACCTACCAGTTTGCCGCGCAGTCTTTCCCGATTGGCTATCAGATTACTGATAGTAGTTCGTAATAATTCAGTGTTGAATGGTTTTACGATATAAGCATCTGCTCCAATTTCAAGCCTTTCGATTTGGCGGTTAATAATATAATCGGTATATGATTGATATTGATATTCTGTTTTATTTTCCGGCAGAGAGTGATCCCATCCATTTCGGGCATCATAACATCACTGATGACGAGATCGGGTTTCTCCTTCAAAATGGTTTCCAGTCCTTCCCGTCCATTTGTACATTCATAGATACGGAAATCACTATCCAGTTCGCTACGTGTGTAGCGGCGTATTTCTTCATCATCTTCTACGATTAAGACGCGATAACGTGTTTTTGCTTTGGGTTTCCTGTACTCGTTAGTTTTGTTTTCTTCTTCCGTTTCATAGATCGAATCTTTGGGAAGTTGGGAGATTGTTGGTTCGCTTCCGGTTTCTTCAGGATTTTCCAGTTCTTCTGCTTTCAAGTGATTACTACCTAACGGCAGGCGGATGATGAAACGGGTTCCTTGTCCGTCTTCGCGGTTTTCTGCTTTGATGATGCCGTGGTGCAGTTCCACTAACGACCGTGAAAGATGCAGTCCGATTCCTGTACCGAAATTAGATTGTGTCATGTCGTTGTCAATCTGATAGAAACGTTCGAATATTTGTTCTATTTTGTTTTTGTCAATACCGATTCCGTTATCGGTGATATCTATCTCGAAATAATCTTTCAAAGCACCCCGGTAGGCATCGTTGTGACCGGTTTTCAATAACACTTCGATATTTCCTCCCTCATGTGTATATTTGAAAGCATTGGAAAGGACATTCATCAATACTTTGTCAAAGTTATTTAGATCAATCCATACTTTCAGAGAATCAGCACCTTCCAGTTCTTTTTCGAAAGTAAATGTGATGTTCTTTTTTTGCGCTTGATAATTGAATGTTTGCATCAAGTCATTGATAAATCCTACGATGTCTGTTTCCCGGAATTTCAGATGCATTTGTCCTTTGTCCAGTTTTCGTATGTCCATCAGTTGATTGATCAGACGTAGAATACGTTGGGCATTCCGGTAAATCATGAGATAAACCGGTTGTTTCTCGGAATGTTCGGCTAACAGTTTCTCTAACGGGCTGATGATAAGAGTCATCGGGGTACGTATTTCATGTGAGATATTAATGAAGAATTGTAATTTGGCTTCGTTAATCTGTTCCATGTGTTTTTGTCGCATCACTTCTTGCCGGTGGCGGATACGTGACAGAATATACATGGTAAGAGCATAGATTAGTAATGCTCCGAGGCATCCCCAGATTACTTTTGCCCACCAGGTCTGGTACCAGGGTGGAGTGATGGCAATAGTAACTGTGCGGATATTAGAGAAATTATTATGGTCGCGTGCCTGTACGGAGAAAGTGTATTTCCCCGGTTTCAGACTGCTATAAGTCACCCGGTTTGTTCCCGGTTGCGTACTGATCCATTCATCGCCTAATTCTTTTATCTTATATTGATAACTAATCCGGTCGGGATTGCTGAATTCCAAAACAGAAAAATCAATGCTGAATGTATTTTCATTATATGCCAGTGTAAATTGCTCGGTATCCATGACAGCAGTATCAGTGATGACATTGTTGCCGGATTTATCCCCTTTTTTCACAGGGCGGTTAGCAACGTGAAAGCCGGTAATCAATACATTCATTTCTTTTTTGATTTCGGTGATATCCTGGGGGTAGAAAGCTGTTACTCCATTGGTACCTCCAAAAAATATCTTGCCGCGTTTATCTTTAAATACAGCAGTGCGCGTAAACTCATTTCCTTGCAGACCGTCGCCTGCATAATAGTTGATAAACTTCTTTTCCGGAGGATTCAGTTTGGAGATTCCCTGATGGGTACTGATCCATATATTTTTTTTCTCGTCTTCAGCCAGGCCGCAAATAATATCACTGGGGAGTCCATCGGCAGTAGTGAAAAGTACAGGTGTTAGTCTGTCTTTATTCAGGCAGACCAATCCTTCGGAAGTACCAGCCCAGATCTCTCCATTACTACTTTCCAATAAACTGTAAACGACATACCCGGGGAGGAGATTGTTTTGCTTTTTATAATTGATAAAATTGTCCGTTTGAGGATTGAGTACGGCCAGACCTTTATAAGTGCCGATCCATATCATTCCCTCTCTATCTTCCAGTAGGTAGCTGATCCAATCGTTTGGAAGTCGGTTGATGCTCCAGTCATCGTTTTCGTTGCGGGTAGATTCGTAATAGGTGACATGTTGAGTTGGTAAATTGATTTTGTATAAGCCCGAACCATAAGTACCCACCCAGAGATTCTTGTTTTTGTCTTCAATGATGCAGGAAACTTTGGGCTTGCCTGCGTTAAGATTTCCTTGTAAAAGCGAGGTGGCATCTTGACATGTTCCGGTTTGTTTGTTCATCCGTGCCAGACCATCGAAGTAAGATCCTAGCCAAAGTTCCTGATTGGAATCTTCATAGAGACATAGGATAGTGCCGGGGACAGATTGGGGATTACCTGCCTGATGGGTGTAATGGCGTAATTGTTTTCCCTGATCGTTTATGGCATATAATCCGTCGTTATCCGTACCTATCCAGATTGTAGCTTGTTCATCTGTATGAATAGCCATAACACAGCTGGAACCAATGGTGTTGTTGTGTATTGATTTGTAGCCGTAGTAGTCGAACTTATTTGAAATGCCGGGCACTAGTATCAAACCTTTCTGAAAAATGCCCAGCCATAAATTGTGATCTTTATCTTCGATTAACGAGTGAACCTTGGATTTGGAGAAGTCAAAGGGACCCGCATTAATCTCACTGTCCACAATAATATCTTGTTGAGGCTGATATTCTTTTACTCCTTCACCGTCTGTTCCTATGATAAGTTTTCCACGGGTATCAATGATGAGAGTCCGGATATTCAAATTCATCCGGTTTTGGTAGAGGACAGGTTCGAAGTTTCCTTCCTGTCGGGATGATAGTCTGAAAAGACCTTTTGTCAAGGTTCCTACGAAAATTTGTCCGTGTGCATCCTCACAAATGGCAGAAACGTCATCACCTGCTATATGATAAGGTGCTTTATAGCTTTTAAGCTCTTTATTTTCCGGAGAATAACGGTAAAGTCCTTTTTCTTCTGTAGCAATCCATAAATTTTGCCGGGAATCTTCGAAAATGACATTCAGGTAGTTACTACCTATCCGGTCTGTCAGTTCGGTTTCGATATGGAAGGAGGCGGGATTGCTGTTCTTTTTTAGGGATATGGCGCCTTGTCCGGAAGTTGCTATCCAAAGATCTCCGTTCCGGCGTTCAATAATGGAAGTGATATGAGGATTCTTTCGTCCGTCTTTCCGAGAGATGAATAATTCGTGAAAGTTGTCTGTGGCGCGGTCATATCGCTGTAAGCCATTGATGCATCCGATCCAGAAATTACCGCGACTGTCTTCGAATAATGTCCGTACATAGTTGTTTTTCAAACTGGTGCTATCCGTAGCATTATGTCGATAGATCGAGAAACGTGTCCCGTCGAATTTATTAAGTCCGTTTTCGGTAGCTATCCAGATAAATCCTTTCCGGTCCTGATATACGGCATTGATCAGACTGTTGGAAAGTTCTTTGTCTGTTGAATAGAATTTGCCGGTCTGTGCTTTCATAACAGGAGTGCTTCCTATCAGGAAACAGTATATGGAAAAAAGGAATAGGATTTGTGCTTTCATACTCATTAATATAAGCAGGGTTTATTGGTGCTTTTTATATAGACAAAGATACTATATTAAATTAAAATAGCATTAGCTTTGTTACTTTTCCTTTTACTGATGTTACGTGCAAACCCTTTAGGGATGCTTCTGGGAGGGGTATGTAACGGGTGTGCAATAGCTTGTAACGTACATGCAAGTGTATGTAACCGCCTGTCAATTGCTTGAAACAAAATCTCCACCTATGCTTGATATATTATCCATAAATTTGCATTAACCAAAAAAATGAATTGTCGGACACCTTAAAATAATAACTGCTTATGGAAACATGAATTCCTTACTCTATTCCTTATTATAAATAAGAAGAGAAAAACCTATAACTTGGATTAACCACTATCATTATTAATTAAAAAAATGATTTTATGGAAAGCACAAATCATTATTTTCGACCGTTAGGTCTTATCATTCTTTTCTGCCTCTTCCCTGTATGGGTATTGGCACAGACTGTTTCCGTGACGGGGATGGTCAAAGATGCATCGGGCGAACCGATTATCGGAGCCAGTGTAGTAGAAGCTGGCACTACCAATGGTATAGTTACCGATTTGGATGGTAATTTTAAGTTGAATGTATCAGCCAAAGGTAGCTTGAAGATTTCTTTTATCGGATATCAGACACAAACGATTCCTGTAGCCGGGAAAAAGCAGTTTGATATTACCCTCAAAGAAGATGCAAAAGTATTAGACGAAGTAGTTGTAGTTGGATATGGTCAGATGAAACGTAGTGACCTGACCGGTTCTGTTGTATCGGTCAACGATGAAGCCATTAAGAAATCTGTAGTGACTTCCGTTGACCAGGTACTGCAAGGACGTGCTGCTGGTGTGCAGGTACAGGCTAATAGCGGTATGCCCGGTGGTAGTTCTTCCATCCGTATTCGTGGTATCAACTCTTTGAATGCCTCCAATGAACCTATCTTTGTCATTGACGGTGTTATCATCGACGGTTCCACAGGTTCGGGAAGTGATAATGCACTGGCATCTATCAATCCTTCGGACATCGTCTCTATGGACGTATTAAAGGATGCTTCCGCCACTGCTATTTATGGTGCGCGAGCTGCAAACGGTGTGATTATGATTACTACCAAACGTGGACAGAAGGGTGAGGCGCAAATAACTTATGACGGATATATAGGATGGCAGGAAATGCCTAAAAAACTGGATATGCTGAATCTGCGTGAATATGCGGAGCATAAGAATGTTCGTTCAGGAAAAGACTATTCGGGAAATGATTGGGGAATAGTGAACAAGGATAATAACTTTGTTCGTCCGGATTTACTAGGTGAGGGTACAGACTGGCAGGATGAGATGTTCTCTAAAGCTATGATGACCAGTCATAATCTTTCTGTGACCGGAGGTACTGATAAAAGTAACTATGCATTGGGAGCAGGTTACCTCAATCAGGATGGTATTGCTGTTGGTTCAGGGTTCAGGCGTCTGAACTTACGAGGTAGTTTTGATGCCCAGGTGAAGAGCTATTTAAAAATGGGTATTAACTTTGCGTTTAGTAATTCCCGTCAGAAATTGACTGTATCTGACGAGTCGTTGATTAGAACTGCTTTATTGCAGAGTCCGAGTGTGGCTGTTCGTAATGCTGAAGGCACATTTGACGGACCGGATACGGACGAATGGGTACAAACGAATCCGGTGGGTCTTGCCATGATTAAGGATAACCGCAATGAGAAAATGGGTATTCGGGCAAACACCTATGCTGAAGCTACTATCATTGACGGACTGACGTTTAAAACGGAATTGTCTTTCGATTATGGGGTAACTAATACTTATAAATTTGATCCCTCATATACTTTTGGTGCGATTGAAAATACGGACCGTCAGGGGACTTTCTCCAAATCATATAATAAGTTCTGGAGTTGGAGAAATATCGTGAATTACATGAAAACTTTTGGAGTGCACAATGTGAATGCAATGATTGGCCAGGAAATGCAGGAGAGCAAATGGGAATATCTGATGGGAAGCCGTATGGGATATTTGTCCAATGCCGCAACCGACCTGACATTGGGAGATGCCGCAACAGCCAAGAATAATGGTAATAGTGGAGAAAGTTCGATTTTATCTTATTTCGGCCGTCTGTTCTATTCATACGATGACAAATATCTGTTGACATTTACTCTTCGTCGCGACGGTTCTTCCAAATTCTACAAAGATAATCGTTGGGGATGGTTCCCGTCGGCTGCTTTGGCTTGGAAGGTTTCCAATGAATCTTTTTTGAAAGACAACAATATTATTAATAATCTGAAATTGCGTTTAGGATGGGGTGTTGTAGGTAATCAGAATGTGCCTAATAATGCATATAAAGCCATTTATTCATCTGTTGCTACCGTTTGGGGAACAGGATTGCTGGCTGGCAATACTCCGAATCCCGAATTGAAATGGGAGTCTACTTATTCAAGTAATCTGGGACTTGATATTAATCTTTTCCAGAACAGGATTGAATTGATAGCCGATATTTATTATAAGAAAACAAATGATTTGTTGTTGCAAGTGCCTCTTCCTGCTTACGTGGGAACTTCAGGTCAGGGCTCTACTTCCGCACCCTGGAAGAATGTGGGTTCTTTGGAGAATAAAGGACTTGAGTTGACTTTAAATACAGTGAATATTGATAAAGGCGGATTTCAATGGAGAAGTAACGTGGTATTCTCTATGAACCGTAATAAAGTAAAATCGCTGGATACGGCAACCAGCCTGATAGATAAGAGTAATCAGACAGGCGAAACAATAACCGTACTGACACGTACATCAGTAGGAAACCCTATCGGACAGTTTTATGGTTATAAAGTGATTGGCCGCTTTGAAAAGGCTACTGACTTTTACTATAAAGATGCTTCCGGAGCAATTAAGCCGGTAGCATTGCCTGAAGGTATGTCGATTTCCAAGAATAGTATCTGGATTGGTGATTATATTTTTGAAGATGTAAACAAAGACGGTGTTATCAATGAACAGGACCGTACTTATATCGGTAATCCTGAACCGGACTTTACTTTCGGCTTCGGTAACTCTTTCTCTTATAAAGGCTTCGACTTGAGCATTAACCTGACCGGATCGGTGGGAAATGAAGTTGTAAACTGGGGGCGTCGTGAACTTGAAAATCCACGGGGCAATAATAATATCCTGAAATCGGCGTTGGATTATGCACAACTGGCTTTGATTGATCCGAATGGTCCGGATGATTATCGGAATATACAGATTGTAGGCGGTGACCCTTATGCTTGCCGTATGGCTATTGCCAAAGGGACAGATGATTCCAATTATCGTTTCAGTGACCGCTTTGTGGAAGATGGTTCTTTCCTGCGTATTCAGTCTATCTCTTTCGGCTATACGTTCCCGCGTAAATGGTTGGCACCGATTGGTATTCAGAATCTGAAACTTTATTGTAACCTGCAGAATGTATATACATTCACAAAATACAAAGGGATGGACCCGGAAATAGGTTCTGCCAATCAGGACGCTTTGCTTACAGGCTTTGATAACTATCGTTATCCTTCTCCGCGAATTTATACATTCGGTCTGAATTTAACCTTTTAATCATTTAAAGTGACTAAATATGAAAACAAGTAAATATATATACTCTTTCATGTTGGCTGTAGCTTTGGCGTTTGCAGGATGCAGTGACTTCCTCGATTCTGAAGATAACTCCAATATCGCAGGAGATAACTTTTATCAAACGGAAGATGATTTCCGGGCAGCAACAGCTCCTTTGTATAATAAGGTGTGGTTCGACTTTAACGATAAGTTCTATTATGGACTGGGTGATGGACGCGGATTCAACCTTTGTGCGACAACCTCTAATTATATCTATCCTTTTGCCGATTTGACCGAAACCGGATTGACGGGGCCGTTAGTTTCGGCTTGGGGCTCATTATACAATATAGTACAGCAAACTAATAAGATTATTAACGGGATCAAAGGTAACTCATCCAATAGCGAAGAAGTGAAGAACCCATATATTGCTGAAGCACGGTTCATGCGTGGAGTTGCTTATTCCTATCTGGCGATGTTATGGGGAAATGTTATTATAAATGAGGATACGGATGAACTGGTGGCTAATCCAATTGTCAATACTAGCCCGGTAAGTGATGTCTATGAATTTGCGATGCGTGACTTGGAATTTGCGGCAAAATATTTGCCGGAGGTTTCTTCTGCTGCCGGACGTGTCAATAAATACAGTGCCTTTGGCATGTTGTCGCGTGTTTATCTGACGTATGCCGGTTATAGTAGTAACCCTAATAGTGCGACCCGTAATCAGGACTATCTGGATTTGGCAAAGAAAGCGGCTTTAAAAGTGATAGAAAACAGAAATTTTGAACTGATGACTGATTATGCCGATTTGTTTATGATTGATAAAAATAACAACTCGGAAACACTATTTGCTTTACAATGGGTTAGTAATGGTACGTATGGGGAATGTAATACGATACAGGACTATTTTGCTTGTGAGTCGGCTATTACCGGTAATGACCGTGCATGGGGCGGTTATGTTTTTGCACAACCGGACGTGATTTGGGAGTATGAAAAAGGAGATAAACGGCGTCAGCCGACTTGGATGGCTTATGGCGATCATTATCCTGAAATACAGAAAGCAAACGGAGGATATACTTGTGAGAAGAAAGCATCGGGTACTGTTTCCGGAATTTATTGTAAGAAATATGTTTGTGGTTCTAGCAAAGATAATGCGAAGATCACTTCCGGAAGTACTCCTATCAATACTTACATGTTGCGTCTGGCAGAAGTATATCTGATTTATGCAGAAGCTATATTGGGAAATAATCCTTCAACAGATGATGCCGATGCAATGGAATACTTTAACAAAGTGCGCAAGCGTGCCGGTTTGGAACCCCAAAATTCGATTACTTACGAAGATATTCGTCGTGAGCGTAGACTGGAACTTTGTCTGGAAGGACAGTATTGGTATGACTTGGTACGTAGAGCTTATTATAAACAACAGGAAGTACTCAATTATATCACCGGACAGGATAGGGGTACTGCTATTCCTGTAGTATGGGATGCGGATACACAGACTTTGAAGAGAGACGAGGATTCGGATGAAACGAAGCGTGCCATAGGTGACGTCGATTCCAGTATATTCCTTCTTCCTTATCCGGAATCGGAGACTGTGCAAAATCCTTTGTTGAAAGCGGATCCTATGCCTTATGCATTTAAGGAAGACAGAATAACCGATTTGTTTAACTAAAAACGAGAATACGAATGAAAAGCTTGATATATAAAAATAGTATGAAAGCATTTGGCTTATTGGTGAGTCTGCTCATCTGCTCTTGTTCATTTGTTTCGTGTGACGACGATGACGATAATGGCGGAAGTTCTGTGATGAACATAACAGGGATCTATCTGGAAGACGCGAAGTCGAATGTTCCTGACCGTTTGGTTGATTTTGCCCGTTTGGGACAACTGATCCGAATTGAAGGTGAAGGATTCAACGGATTGAAGAAAGTGTATATTAATGGATATAACTGTTATTTTAATCCGGTATTTGTTTCGAATAAATCTTTTCTGGTTAGTGTGAACAGTAAAGTTCCGACTACAGAAGCAGACGAGAATGTACGTAATACAATTCGTTTGGTAAAAGATGGCGGTGAATACGTTTATGATTTCCAGATTCGTGCTGCTGCACCGTCTATAACGAAAATCTCCAACTGTATGCCGAATGTAGGTGAACCTATCATTGTTTATGGAAGTGGATTGACGGAAATAGCAAAAGTCGTTTTCCCCGGAAATGTGGTGGTGACAGAAGGTATTATTTCTGATCTTGACGGTGAATATTTTATGGTGGATATGCCTGCCGGAGTTTCTGAAGAGGGCGGTTCTATTTTCGTAGAAGGTTCGAATGGTGGTGCTTATTCTCCTGCCTATTTCAATTATAAGAAAGGCTTGTTGTTGAACTTCGACGGAGTGGGTGCACAAGGGGCATGGGGCGATTCTGAAAGTATGATTCAAACAACCGAACTGGAATCAGCTTCGATTGGTGAAGGTAATGTGTCGCAAGGTGCTTACTGTCGTTTGCCATTAGAAAGACAGTTGCCGGTGGCAGCAGCGAAGAATCGTTGTGCTGAAGTTTGGACAGCTGGTAATGGCACTGATCCTGACTGGTTGACGCTGGGTGTCCCTGCTGAAACTCCTGTTGCCGAATGTGCTATTCAGTTTGAAATTTATGTGCCCGAACCTTGGTCTGAATCCGGATTCCTGAAGATTTGTGGTCAGAACGGATTCAACGGTGGAGAATGGGAGAGAGACTGTTATAATTACGTACCGTGGCTTGTAGACGGAAAGATTGTTCCTTTCCAGACAACCGGTTGGCAGACTGTAACTGTTCCGTTTAGTGAATTCTACAAATCGAAAGCATCCAGCGGAGCTTGGACCACTTTTGCCGATGTGGCCGCTACCCGTGCATCTGCTTCTTATGCCAACTTCGGTTTCTATTTTGAGAACTCTGATATTACATTGGATAAGATCACAGGTGCGAGCTCGGATAAAGAAACAGAGTTTCTATCCAAAGCAACTTCCGTGAAGATTTATATTGATAACTGGCGTGTCGTACCTTTGACGAAGCCGGAATATACCGATTTCCCGGACGAAGAAGAGGATGCAGAATAATAATGACTTTAAATTGAAAAGATTATGAAATACAGAAATATGCTTCCGTTTGTTGCCTTGTCGGTGCTGATATTGACATCGTGTGACGATAATAAGATGGAGTGGTATAAAGACCCTACACATGGAGCGGTTACTTCTTCCGAACTGCCTTTACAGTTGGCTGAAAAGATTTCCCGTTACAAGCCGTTGAAAGAATATTTATCCGATCCCAACTTTAAGTTGGGTATCGGAGTGGGGATGGATGAATATCTTGGTGACGAGACAACGACTACCATTGTGAATGAGAACTTTAATGATCTGACGATAGGATATGCCATGAAGCACGGTCCTATGGTCGATTCTAAAGGGAATTTGAAATTTGATAAGGTAGATCAATTGTTTACAAAGACTACAGAAGCGGGTATAAGCATTTATGGACACTGTCTGATTTGGCACACTAATCAGAATGCGAGTTATCTGAATAGTCTGATTGCACCGGAAGTTATTCCGGGACCGGCGGGCAGTAATTTGTTGGATCTGTCAGGCATTGAAGATGGAACCTTTGATGGCTGGAATCGTAAAAATGGAAGTGATGCGATGTCCATTGTGGAAGGGGAAGGACTGACAACTACTTCCAAAGCATTGAAATTTACAGTAGGATCTTCTGTAACGGCTGCTCATTCTGTGCAATTATATACTCCTGACATTTCAGCAGTAAGTGGGCATAATTATGAAATTTCATTTTTTGTCCGTTCGGATAAAGCTGGTAAAGCCCGGTTGACTTTCGCTGGGTTAGGAAATAATTATCCATATAAAGACTGGTATGCTACAGGTGGCAGTTGGACGGAAGCTTTTGAGACAACGTCTCAATGGCAGCAGGTGAAGATCACAGTGAATGATTTTGTTAGTACTACATTTCAGATTGCATTTGAATTTGGTTATTTGCCGGATGTGACTTATTATGTAGATAATATTGTTGTGACAGACAAAGATGCCGATCCTACTGTGGTTAATCTGATTTCTAACGGAGATTTTGAAAGCAAAGCTATTACTCCTTGGGGAGCTTGGAGTAGTGGAAAAGCCGCGATTTCGGAAGAAGGTGAAGGATATGGAAGTTCATATTCGATGAAGCTGACTAGTTCTGTTGACGGAGGGGCGGGCAATGCATATAAGGCACAGGCTGGATATGGCTTTGATACTCCTTTGGAAGTCGGCAAGACCTATGAGTTCTCTGCTATGATTAAAGCAAGTGTCTCAACTACTTTCCAAATTCAAATTCAGAACTCAACGAGTTATGCAGGTGAATGCTATGTAGATGGAAATGTGAGTACGACTTGGACAGAATTTAAGAAAGAATTTACAGTGTCTAAAGAGGATATGAATCGATTCTGTATCAATTTCGGAGTTAGTGCAGGCGATTATTATATAGATAATATCGTATTGTCGGAGAAAGTGGTGGAGACACGTGCAGTCACTCGCGCTTCCGGTCCTACTATCATTGAGAAGACCGACGAAGAAAAAGCCGAGATTATCAGAGATGCTATGGAAGACTGGATTTCAAAGATGGTTACCCATTGCAAACCTTATGTTCATGCATGGGACGTAGTCAATGAACCAATGGATGACGGAAAAACATCAGACATTAAGACTGGTAAAGGCAAAACTGATCTGGCTTCTGATGAATTCTACTGGCAAGATTATTTCCTGACTCCGAAAGACTATGCAGTAGAAGCTTTCAAACTTGCCCGTCAGTATGGAAATCCGGATGATAAACTATTCATCAATGATTATAATCTGGAATATAACCTCAATAAGTGTGACGGTCTGATTAAATATGTGGAATACATCGAAAGCAAAGGGGCCATAGTGGATGGTATTGGTACACAAATGCATATTGCTATTGATTCCAATAAAGACAATATTGCTCAAATGTTCCAGAAACTGGGTGCTACCGGCAAGTTGATTAAAGTATCCGAGTTGGATATTAAGGTTAACACCTCGTCGCCTACTACTGAAAATCTGGCACAACAGGCAGAAATGTATCAGTATGTTATTGATATGTACAAGAAGTATATTCCGGTGGATAAACAATATGGTATTACCATCTGGGGAGTATCGGACAATGAAAAAGAACATGTGAATTGGATACCGAATGACGCTCCGAACCTTTGGGATGCTAATTATGCACGTAAACATGCTTATAAGGGAGTAGCCGATGGTTTGGCTGGTAAGGATGTCAGCGAAGACTTTACCGGAGATTTGGAATAAATGATTTTATAATAATTAAAGAGGGGGAGAGTGAGGGTTACAGTAGTTGTTATCATCCTGGAGCGGATCGAATGAATAACAATAACTACTGTAATCCGCTCTTTCTAAAACTTTCGTTTTCCTCCTGTTCATCGGTGGTTTCAGCTTGAATGTAACATTGCAACAAGTTTTTGTAACATACGTAAACGATGATGTAACAAGCGAGTAATGATTTGAATCAGAATTTCTGGGTAAGTGGGAAGAAACTTCCTAAGTTTGCAAAGTGGAATCCCGATGGATTTCTTCTCTTGCTAAATTATCATGAAATAAAGACATATAAAAGAAAAGACAGAATGAATAAGTATTGGTTTTATAAGGTAGGGTTAGTAGTTGTGTTCCTTTGCTTCGCCTTGTTGGGCGGAGCAAAGGTTAAACTTCCGACTCTTGTTTCCGACGGAATGGTACTTCAGCGTGGGGAACCTGTCAATATCTGGGGAACGGCTGATCCTGATGAAACCGTTGATATAACTTTCCTGAAAAAGAAATATAAGACTGTTGCTGATGTACAAGGTAACTGGAAAGTGACTTTGCCTATATTGAAAGCTGGCGGACCTTATACGATGGCCATTAATGATATCGAATTAAAGGATATTCTTATTGGTGATGTTTGGGTATGTTCGGGACAGTCGAATATGGAATTGCCTGTTTCACGGGTTACAGATCGTTTTCGCGATGAAATATCTACGGACAGTAACTATCCGATGGTACGCTATATAAAAACACCTCTGCTCTATAATTTTCATGCTCCGCAGGCAGATATTCCGGGAATTTCCTGGCAAGCGATGACTCCTGAAAATGTGATGCCTTTCTCTGCTTTGGCCTATTTCTTCGCTAAAGATGTCTATCAAAAGACAAAGGTTCCGGTAGGAATCATAAATTCCAGTGTCGGAGGTTCACCGGTAGAAGCGTGGATCAGTGAGGGAGGGTTGAAGCCTTTTCCATTTTATTTGAATGAAAAGCGTATCTATGAGTCAGACGATTTGATGGAGTCGATGAAAAAAGAGGAGAGGAAGAAAAGTCATGCCTGGAATGTGGCGTTGTTTCAGGGAGATAAAGGGATGCATGAGGCTACCCCTTGGTATGCTGCCGATTATGATGATAGCAATTGGACAGAAACAGATTTGTTTACTTCCGGCTGGGCAACAAACGGACTGAATACCGTCAATGGCTCCCACTGGTTCCGTAAAGACTTTCAGGTGTCTGCACAACAGGCGGGAGAGAAAGCGACTCTTCGTTTGGGATGCATCGTAGATGCAGATTCGGTCTATGTAAATGGCACATTTGTGGGGACTGTCTCTTATCAGTATCCTCCCCGTATCTACACCATTCCTGCCGGATTGTTGAAAGCCGGAAAAAATACAATAACCATACGCCTTTTCAGTTATGGCGGTCGTCCTCAATTTGTAAAGGAAAAGCCTTATAAAATCCTTTTCGGAAAAGGTCAGCCGGAAAAAGGAGAATCGGAGATCAATTTGGAGGGGAGTTGGAAATATCATCTCGGTGCTCCTATGCCCGCTGCTCCGGGACAAACGGCTTTTCATTATAAACCCACAGGACTGTATAATGCAATGATTGCTCCTTTGCTGAACTATACGGTATCCGGTGTCATCTGGTATCAGGGAGAATCGAATGTCTCACGCAGAAATGAGTATAAAGACTTGTTGACGGCTATGATTAGCGATTGGAGACAACGATGGAATAAGTCGGATATGCCTTTCTATATCATTGAGCTGGCGGATTTCCTTTCACCCACAGATAAAGGAGGACGCACTGCCTGGGCGGAATTCCGGAAAGCGCAGGCGGAAGTAGCCGATACAAATAAAAATGTTACTCTGATTAAAAATAGTGATTTAGGAGAATGGAATGATATTCATCCATTGGATAAAAAGACGCTAGGGCAACGAGTGGCAGCAGCTATCTTGATAGAAATGAATACGAAAAACAGAAAATGACCAATTTATCTATTTTATGGAGAATACAATAAAGACCAATGAAGCGAAAGGTTTCTATAAACTCTCTTGGCTTCAACGTATAGGATTCGGTTCCGGTGATTTGGCGCAAAACCTTATTTACCAGACCGTATGTATGTATCTGCTGATTTTTTATACCAATGTATATGGACTTAAACCGGAAGTGGCAGCCGTGATGTTTCTTATTGTCAGGATAGTGGATGTCCTTTGGGATCCTCTGGTGGGTGCTTTCGTCGATAAACACAATCCTAAACTAGGTAAATACCGTTCATATCTTATTTGGGGAGGAATTCCGCTGACTGGTTTTGCTATTCTTTGTTTTTGGAACGGCTTTTCGGGTTCACTGTTCTATGCCTATTTCACTTACGTTGGATTATCCATGTGTTATACATTGATTAATGTGCCTTATGGAGCACTGAATGCGTCACTTACCCGCGATACGAATGAAATCACGGTGTTGACGTCAGTGCGTATGTTTCTTGCCAATTTGGGTGGTTTGGCTGTGGCATACGGTATTCCGATACTGGTGAAGGTGTTGTCTCCCGATGGTAAAATCAATACTACTGCATCTGCTAACGCATGGTTTATTACGATGACTATTTATGCTGTTATCGGATTGGCGTTATTGATGTTCTGCTTTAGCCAGACGAAGGAGCGTGTGGTTATGGATCAGGAGGAGACATCTAAAGTAAAAGTGTCCGACTTGTGGGTAGAATTTTGTAGAAATAAACCTTTGCGTATTTTGGCGTTCTTTTTCATTACTGCTTTTGCAATGATGGCGATTGGTAATTCTGCCGGTTCATATTATATGATTTATAATGTACGTGCACCGGAGATGTTACCTTATTTCATGGCCTTGGGCTCGATACCCGCATTCATTTTCATGCCGATGGTACCTGCCATTAAACGTGCCATTGGAAAAAAGCAAATGTTTTATGTATTCCTTTCAGTCGCTATATTGGGTATGGCATTGCTGTATATTATTTCTGTGGTTCCGGTACTCAAAACGCAGATATGGTTGGTCTTTGTGGCGCAGTTCATAAAATCGACGGGAGTCATTATTGCGACAGGGTATATGTGGGCTTTGGTTCCCGAAGTAATTTCGTATGGCGAATATACTCATGGTAAACGTATTTCGGGTATAGTCAATGCTTTGACTGGTATTTTCTATAAAGCGGGAATGGCTCTTGGAGGAGTTGTACCGGGACTTGTTATGGCTTTTGTCGGATTCGACCAGACAAATGAAGTGTCACAATCACCTTTTGCCGAACAGGGAATACTGTGGCTCGTAGCCGTTATTCCGGCGTTGTTGCTTTTGGTCGCTATGTTCATTATTTCTAAATATGAATTGGAAGATAATGTGATTGACAATATAAATGAGGAGATAGAATCGCGCTGTAAAAAAGGCGAATAGATAAGATAGTAGAATGTTTATTACTCAAAAATATAACGTATGAAACTCAAACGAATAATTCTGTTATTATTGACAGTGATGTTTTCTTTTTCTTATGGAGAAGTTTTTGCGAAAGATGGAAATTCGCTGAAAAAGGCTTTGAAAAACAAGTTTTTGATTGGCGTGTCAGTGAACACACATCAAAGTTCCGGTAAGGATGTCGCAGCTGTTGAAATTGTAAAGAAGAATTTTAATTCCATCGTGGCGGAAAACTGCATGAAGTCTTCTGTCATTCATCCGAAAGAAAATAAGTATAATTTTGCGCAGGCAGATGAATTTGTCAGTTTTGGTGAGAGCAATCAAATGGCTATCATTGGTCACTGCCTGATTTGGCATTCACAATTGGCTCCTTGGTTTTGCGTAGATAAGGACGGGAATAATGTTTCTCCGGAAGTCCTGAAGAAACGGATGAAAGACCATATCACTACCATCGTGAAACGCTATAAAGGCCGTATCAAAGGCTGGGATGTAGTAAATGAAGCGATTGAAGATAATGGAGCATATCGCAAGACAAAGTTTTATGAGATTCTGGGGGAAGAATATATCCTATTGGCTTTCCAATATGCACACGAGGCCGATCCGGATGCCGAACTTTACTACAATGACTACTCAATGGCCCAACCGGGGAGAAGAGAAGCCGTCGTGAAAATGGTGAACGATTTGAAAAAACGTGGAATCCGTATTGATGCCATAGGTATGCAAGGACACATCGGCATGGACTACCCGAAAATCAGTGAATTTGAGAAGAGTATGCTGGCCTTTGCCGGAACAGGAGTGAAGATAATGATAACAGAACTGGATTTGACGGTGATACCATCACCGAATCCCAATGTAGGTGCAGAAGTTTCCGCTTCCTTTGAATATAAGAAAGAGATGAATCCTTATCCGGATGGATTACCGGAAGAGGTATCGAAAGCATGGACTGAAAGAATGAATGACTTTTTCCGTCTGTTCCTGAAACATCATAACCTTATCACCAGGGTTACTCTTTGGGGAGTAGCCGATCAGAACTCTTGGCGTAATGACTGGCCGATGAGAGGCCGCACGGATTATCCGTTACTTTTTGATCGCAATTATCAGCCGAAGCCGGTAGTCGACCTGATTATCAAAGAGGCTGAAAAAACAAAATAAGTTTCTAACAGAAAAACCGAAAAAGCATGAAAACAGAAAAAAGATATTTAGTTCCCGGTGATTATATGGCTGACCCTGCCGTACATGTATTTGATGGCAAACTGTATATTTATCCCTCGCACGATTGGGAAAGTGGTATTGCTGAAAATGATAATGGCGATCATTTCAATATGAAAGATTATCACGTGTATTCTATGGATGATGTGATGAACGGTGAAATAAAAGATCATGGAGTGGTGCTTTCCACAGAGGATATTCCTTGGGCGGGCCGTCAACTATGGGATTGTGATGTGGTTTGTAAAGATGGTAAGTACTATATGTATTTTCCATTGAAAGATCAGAATGATATATTTCGTATCGGGGTAGCTGTGAGTGATAAACCTTATGGTCCTTTTATACCGGAAGCTAATCCGATGAAAGGAAGTTACAGCATCGATCCGGCTGTATGGGATGACGGAGATGGTAACTATTATATATATTTCGGTGGATTGTGGGGTGGACAACTTCAACGTTACCGTAATAATAAAGCCTTGGAATCTGCCATTTTGCCGGAAGGAGAGGAGGAGGCAATCCCGTCGCGTGTTGCTCGTTTGAGTGAAGACATGATGGAGTTTGCCGAAGAACCCCGTGCAGTGGTAATTCTGGATGAAGACGGTAAGCCATTGACAGCAGGGGATACGGAACGCCGTTTCTTCGAAGCTTCGTGGATGCATAAATATAATGGTAAATACTATTTTTCCTATTCTACGGGAGACACTCATTTGCTCTGCTATGCAACAGGTGATAACCCTTATGGTCCGTTTACTTATCAGGGAGTCATTCTGACTCCGGTGGTAGGATGGACTACTCACCATGCTATTGTAGAGTTTAAAGGTAAGTGGTATCTGTTTCATCACGATTGTGTACCATCAGAGGGAAAGACTTGGCTCCGTAGCCTAAAAGTCTGTGAACTTCAGTATGATGCAGACGGGCGAATCATTACTATTGAGGGAAAAGATGAATAATAGAATACATTAAAACAACCGCTTCTATCTGAAAAATATGCCTAGAAATATATTTGCATTGATATTCACTATCCTTTTTTGCTTTTCTTCTATTTGGGCAGAAGATGGAAGTGCCTTGTGGCTTCGTTATGCATCGGGAGCGAAAGCGGAAATTACCAGCAAGAAACAATCACCTACATTACGTATTGCGGTTTCCGAATTACAGAACTTCTGGCAGGGAGGAATCCCGGTTACTTTGGAGGTCCGGAACAATAAAGAACTTCGTGCACTTGGAAATGAGGGATATACGATTCAGACCTCCAAAGGTGGCAGTCAAATAACGATAGCTTCTTCCGGTGAACAAGGAGTACTTTATGGAACGTATCATTTACTCCGTCTGCAAGCTACCGGACAACTACCGGAATCAGCTTTGCAATCCCTCAATATCTCCGAACGACCTGATTATCGAATTCGTATCCTGAATCATTGGGATAACTTGGATGGTACAATCGAACGCGGATATGCCGGACATTCACTTTGGAAATGGGACGAACTTCCGTCTGTTGTCTCTCCCCGTTATGAAGCCTACGCTCGTGCCAATGCTTCTATCGGCATTAATGCCACTGTAATAAACAATGTCAATGCAAGTCCTAAGATACTATCTAATGATTATTTGCAGAAAGTCAAAGTCTTGGCCGACGTTTTCCGCCCTTATGGCTTGAAAATATATCTTTCTATCAATTTCTCTTCTCCCGCAGCTTTAGGCGGTTTATCCACTTCCGATCCGTTGAATAAAGAAGTGATAAACTGGTGGAAGCAGAAAGCCAAAGAGATTTATTCTCTGATTCCCGATTTCGGAGGTTTTCTGGTGAAAGCGAATTCCGAAGGGCAGCCCGGTCCGTGTGATTACGGACGGACTCATGCCGAAGGAGCCAATATGCTTGCCGATGTGTTGAGGTCCTATCATGGCATTGTGATGTGGCGCGCTTTCGTTTATTCTCCTACCGACAGCGACCGTGCCAAACAAGCCTATCTTGAATTTGAACCTTTGGATGATAAGTTTCGGGATAATGTTATTGTGCAGATCAAGAACGGTCCGATAGATTTCCAACCCCGTGAACCATTCAGCCCGCTGTTCGGAGCCATGAAAAAGACGGCAGTTATGCCCGAATTTCAAATCACACAAGAGTATCTTGGTTTTTCCAATCATCTTGCATTCCTTGCTCCTATGTGGAAAGAGTGTTTAGACAGTGATACTTATCTGCAAGGTAAAGGCTCTACCGTTGCCCGTGTGACAGATGGTTCTTTATTCTTTCATCCGCTCACGGCTATTTCCGGAGTGGCAAACATCGGTGATGATACTAATTGGTGTGGACATCCTTTTGCTCAAGCCAACTGGTATGCTTTCGGACGATTGGCATGGAAACATTCGCTCTCTTCCGAACAGATAGGAGAAGAATGGTTGAAACAAACTTTTCTTCCCGTTACCGGTGCGCAAACCGATACTCCGGCAGGAGAAGTCATTCAAAAAGAGCAGATCGACGCTGAACTCTCCCTTCTCAACTTCCAAGTGCTTCAGAAATCGAGAGAAGCAGTAGTAGACTACATGATGCCTCTCGGCTTGCATCATATCTTTGCATGGGGACATCATTACGGACCGGAACCCTGGTGTGATATTCCCGATGCCCGCCCGGATTGGCTGCCTCCTTATTACCACCGTGCCGACAACATGGGAATAGGTTTCGACCGCAGCAGTACAGGAAGTAATGCTACCGGACAATACCATTCTCCATTATGCGAGCAACTGGACAATGTGAATACTTGTCCGGAGAATCTGCTCCTTTGGTTTCACCATGTCCCTTGGAATCATCAGATGAAGAGCGGACGTACACTTTGGGCAGAACTGTGCTACACGTATGATCGTGGTGTAAACGAAGTGAGAAACTTTCAAAAAGTGTGGGACAGGATGGAACCGTATATTGATTCCGAACGTTTTCGTGATGTGCAACACCGCCTGAAGATTCAGGCACGGGATGCTGTCTGGTGGCGGGATGCTTGTTTGCTTTACTTCCAGCAATTCAGCAGACAATCGATACCTTACGAATTGGAACGTCCCATACACGAGTTGAAAGATATGATGGAATACAAATTGGATATTACCAATTTTGAATGTCCACCTTATGGGTTTAGTAAGTAAATAAAGATATTCCTTCTACGGAACGAATAAGAATATGTTTGCAATTTGGCGTCTTTTATGATAAAATTGTTACCTTTGCGGGCAATAATAAAACAGAATAAAAGAATATGAACCAAAATACATTCTGCATGGCGGGGGGCGTAGCACGCAACCCGCTTGTGCGTTTAGCCAAACCCATCACGGCAACTATCGGAGCGAATGAACACATAGCTATTGTAGGTCCCAATGGTGGCGGTAAAAGTCTTTTTGTAGATACCCTGATCGGAAAATATCCATTGCGTGAAGGAACCGTACAATATGATTTTTCCCCCTCTGCCACCCAGACTCTTTATGATAATGTGAAATACATTGCTTTCCGTGATACCTATGGAGCTGCCGATGCCAATTACTACTACCAGCAGCGTTGGAATGCTCACGATCAGGATGAAGCTCCTGATGTTCGTGAGATGTTGGGAGAAATCAAGGACGAGCAACTACAACGCGAACTGTTTGAACTCTTCCGTATCGAACCGTTGCTCGACAAGAAAATTATTCTCCTTTCCAGCGGTGAATTACGTAAATTCCAGCTAACCAAAACCCTGTTGACTGCTCCCCGCGTGTTGATTATGGATAATCCGTTTATCGGACTGGATGCTCCTACGCGTGAACTGTTGTTTTCTTTGCTCGAACGTCTGACAAAAATGTCGTCCGTACAGATCATTCTGGTACTTTCCATGCTCGATGATATACCTTCATTCATCACTCATGTCATTCCTGTGGACAAAATGGAGGTCTTTCCTAAAATGGAACGTGAAGCCTATCTGGAAGCTTTCCGCAGTAGAGATGTGGTTACCTCTTTGGATGATTTGCAGCAACGGATTATAGATTTGCCATCTGATGGCAACAATTACGATTCGGAGGAAGTAGTAAAACTTAATAAGGTCAGTATCCGTTATGGCGACCGAACTATTCTGAAAGAACTGGACTGGACAGTCCGTCGTGGTGAGAAGTGGGCGTTGAGTGGTGAGAACGGTGCTGGGAAATCGACTCTGTTGAGCCTTGTCTGTGCAGACAATCCGCAATCGTATGCCTGTGACATCAGTCTCTTCGGACGGAAAAGAGGGACGGGAGAAAGTATTTGGGAAATCAAGAAACATATTGGTTACGTAAGTCCGGAGATGCACCGTGCTTATCTTAAAAATCTGCCCGCTATTGAGATTGTAGCCAGTGGTTTGCATGACAGTATCGGTCTGTATAAACGTCCTCAACCGGAACAGATGGCTATCTGTGAGTGGTGGATGGATATATTTGGCATTGCAGATTTGAAAGATAAACCATTCCTGCAACTATCCAGTGGAGAACAACGTTTGTCCTTGTTGGCAAGAGCTTTCGTCAAAGACCCGGAACTGCTGATTCTGGATGAACCGCTTCATGGCTTGGATACTTATAATCGTCGACGGGTAAAGAAAGTGATTGAGGCTTTCTGCCGACGCAAAGATAAGACGATGATTATGGTGACACATTATGAATCGGAACTTCCCAACACTATAACAGATCGTATTTTCTTAAAGAGAAACCGGTAAACATTGTTTTCTGATATTTATTTTGAATTTAGATTTTAGTTAATCGGATGCGTAAACCAGAAACAAGAACCTTTCCCCGGTTCTGATTCCACTCCGATTTTGCCGCCTAACTGTGTGACGATACTTTGACAGATAGGGAGTCCCAGCCCTGTGCCGGCAATAAAATTATTCAATTTCACGAATCGGGTAAAGATAGCTTCCTGCTTTTCCGGTTCGATGCCCATTCCCGTATCTTGAACCGAGAATCTGACTTCATTTCCGTTGATTCGGTAATCAATAACAATACTGCCCTCGGAAGTAAATTTCAGAGCATTCGTTACAAAATTCAGCAATACCTGATACAACCTGTTTTTGTCGCTGGTAAAAGTAAGCTCGGGCAGTTCCGGTGCTAAGAGAATCTCTACTTGCTCTGTAGCCCTTACCTGCATAGATTGTAGCAGTTCGTTGCAAAGTTGTTGTGCATCCACTTGTTCCGGGATAATGTCGAAAGTCCCTGCCTCAATCTTTGACAAGTCAAGAATATCCGAGATCAGTTGTAACAAGAGCTTGTTGTTTTCTTCAATAATCGTTGCATACAGATGTTTTTCTTCTGCATCCTCCGCTTCCTCAAGCAAACTGGAAAAGCCTACTATCGCATTGAGCGGGGTACGTATCTCATGACTCATATTCGCAAGAAAAGCAGATTTTAGCCGGTCGGCTTCTTCAGCTTTCTCTTTGGCGCCAATCAGCATCCGCTCTGTCTCTTTCAGTTCGGTAATATCAAAGTTGATACACAGCATTTCGATGATATTGTCCTGGGGCTGGTAATTCCTTACTAATACGTTAACCCGTGTCCAAGTGTAATTTCCATCTGCTCTGCGAATCCGGACATCGCGGGATAGCTTGGAACTTTCTCCTTTTATCACTTTATCCAGGAAGTCGATCATCACAGCCCGATCTTCTGGATGGAAATGGGAATGAATGCCGATGATTTCCGGCAATGGGGTACCCTCTTCTTCACCTACATTCCTGTACCAGCTTCTCAAAGCATACCCATCCCGACTCAAAGCATCGAAGTGCGCGTAACCTACTTTGGCATAATCTCCTACCAGGTCGAAAAAACTCTCGAATTCCTGAATCTTATTATAAGCAATTGTATCTTCGGTCTTGTCTACATTAATTAAGAGGTAGTTGATAGGTTCGTGATTGTGATCGTATAGAGTGGTGACTTTGGTTGTTAAGTCAATGAAACCGGTTGTACTGTTAGGCTGATAATATTTGTTGATTTTGGAAAAGTCGTACCGGAATGTAAAATCTGCGTTCTCATTGTCTTTTATTTTCTGTTTTATCTCTTCCGGCAATATAGGATTCTCGAAAATGTTGACTCCCAAAATATCTTCTTTATTGGAAATACGGAACATTTCCATATCTTTTTTATTCAGGTCGACCATTTGACCGTCCTTATCATATAATTCGATGCCTACCGGAAGATTCTTATATATATTATGAAGGATCCGCTCGCTATTTTGTAGAGCCTGGTGTGCAGATGCTATATGAATTCCCTCTTGGGTTTCGGCAATTCCATATACTTTGGTGTTACCATTTTCGTCTGTTTCCTGGAAGCATGCCTTGCTACGAATCCATACATGACCTTTGGGAGTATCAAACAAGTATATTTCTTCTACAGTCTGTTGTACTTTGTCAAAAGACGGAAAAGTTGCGTATCCCTGATCTTCTTTTAGAATACGCTTGTTGAAATCTTCGAAACTGATGAGCCCGTCTTCTCCTATTCCGAGTAGTTGGGAGATAAGTTCCGAACACTTGTAAGTCTCTGCTTTCAAGTCAGCTTCCCACCATCCTATATTCGCTTTGTTCATAAGCTTTTGTAGGAATTCGCTTTCGTTTTGTTCGTTTATTTTCAAGGTATGTCTGTATTATCAGGTAGTTAGACAATAATTTGCTCGTAAAAATAATCATTTTTGTTGAATTCCACCTTAAAAAAGTAAAAGATAGTATGATTGTATCACAAGGAAAGTATGTATTACAAAGAAAATGGGCATATATGAGCAGAGTATCAATAAATTATCTTCGTGTAAAAAAAGTAATCGAAGCATTCTGTACGCGTAAAGATAAAGCGAAGATTAAATCAATGTCCAGATGAATGGAAACGGCTGGATATAGTTGTGAATCGTATCTTTCTGGAGAGAAACATAGTGTCAAAATATTAAGAGTCAGACGATGGGAATAGAATATGTCTATAACAACAAATGTATTTATATGAATTATAATCTTTTTTAATAAATAGAGTGTTTTTTGCTCCAATTGGTTATCTTTGCGCTCTATGAAACGCAAAAAGTAACTATAAATACATGAATAATAGTCAAAATGCTATAACTGTTATATACAGGGAACATTGGCAAAAACTCTATATTCATGCATATAATCTGCTGAATGATGAGGAAAGCGCAAAAGATGTGGTGAACGATGTCTTTTGTTCGGTGCTTGAGAGCAACGAACGGTTGACAACGGAAGAGGATCTGCTGCCGTTATTCTTCGTCATGGTGCGAAATCGTTGTATTGACCAAATACGTCATCAGAACGTGGTGCATAAAAATGCGGAAAGATATCTGGAAGAACTTTACAGTGGCTGGACTGTGAAAGAATACCGTGAGTATGAAGACAAGATAAACCGGATGCAGGAGAGTATTCGCCAGATGGCTCCACAAATGCGAACCGTAGTGGAAGAATTCTTCTTAAATGAAAAGAAATGTGCGGAAATCAGTGAAAAGTTACGTATTAGTGATAATACCGTTAGAACGCACATTGCCAGAGCTTTAAAGATACTCCGAAAACAATTAACCATCTTTTTTTAAAAAAAATCCTATCGGGGTGTCATCAGTTTCAGTAACCTTTACGTGTTTAATGAAACTATTGACACTATGATAGACCATTCAGATAAAAAATTAGATTATGCACTTCGTGCCATACAACATCCACAATTAAGAGAAACTGATGAATTTCTTCAGTGGATAGGTATACCTGAAAATAAAGAACTTTTCTTGGAATTAATGGCTTGTAAGGAAGCTGTGATACGTGAGAATCTGCAACGGAAACGCAAGTACAGAAAGAAAATGCGTATCTTGGCAATTGCTTCTTCTGCTGCAGCTGTCTTGATACTGGCTTTTCTGATTCCTTCTTTGCTTCCTTCCACTTCTTTACCTGCAGAACAGCCGATACGTTTTTTTGCTGCGAACAACAATGATGAACATGTGGTCCTACAAATGGATGGTCGTAGTGAACAGCAGTTATTGACAGACAGTGTGATGGATGTGAAAGACTGGAAAACTGTCTCGGCAGACACTGTATGCTGTCAGACTTTGACTACACCACGTGGAAAAGATTTTCTGCTGGTACTGGCTGATGGGACTAAGGTATGGCTCAATGCTGAAAGTCGTTTGCGCTACCCTGTGGCATTTCATGGAAAAGAACGACGTGTGGAACTAGAAGGGGAGGCTTGCTTTGAAGTGGCAAAAGATGCCGAACATCCGTTTATTGTATGTGCTAATGGCATGAATACCATGGTGCTGGGAACTAAATTCAACGTGCGTTCCTATACTGTTGAAGATCGTCATGTAACTTTGGTGAATGGTAAGGTGCAGGTTACAAACACAGTTAACAATAAGTCGGTAACATTACGTCCGGGACAGGATTTGACCTATACGGAAACCGGAGAGGAAAAAGTATCAGAAGTGAATATCGCTACATATACAGCCTGGACAGAGGGAATGTTCTACTTTGAGGATGTGCCGTTGGAAGAAATCATGGGTGCTTTGGGAAGATGGTATAATGTGAATATCGATTTCGAGCGGCGCGAATTGTATCATATCAGGTTGAACTTCTGGGCTAATAAAAATACCCATTTGGATGAAGCATTGGAACTGCTGAATAAGTTGGAGAAAGTGCAGGTAGACTATCAGGACGGAACCATTACGATCAAACAGATTTAACTATACAAATACAACTCTTATGAAAAAGCAACAAATTACATTATTAGAAAAAAGAACTAAAAGAAAGCTTGTATGGATGAAAACTGCCTTTCTATTGCTGGTGCTCACAGCAGCAACCTTGCAAGGATGGGCGCAGAATGCAGAAAACAGGCAGATTTCTTTAGAGATGAAAAACGAACCGCTCGGTTCGGCCTTGAAGCAGTTCAGCAATGTATCTGGTTATAAGGTGAATTTTCCCAGTGAAGACGTTGCACCCTATCGTGTAACTGTGAGTATATATCAGATGTCTCCTTTTGCAGCACTTCAGAAGATGCTGGAAGGAAAGCCTTTTGAGTATGATGTGAAACAAAATTTCATCACTGTCCGTAAAGTGAAAACTACCTCGACAACTGCTTCAGGCAAGTTCAGAAATGTTGGAGGTCAGGTAGTGGATGAAAGTGGTGATCCCTTGCCGGGAGCAAATGTAAAGGTGCTTAACAGTCCCTTTGGTGCTATTACGGACGCAGAGGGAAACTTTACTTGTAGAGTTCCGGTCGATGTACATACATTGGAAGTGTCTTTCGTTGGTATGCAGTCGGAAAAGGTTTCTGTTAAAGACCGTAACAACGTCAGGGTGATAATGCATGAGGACAAGCAACAGTTGGGTGATGTTATTGTGACGGGTTATCAGCGTATTAGCCGTGAACGTTCTACTGCCGCTTTCGGTTTTGTTGATTCCGAGCAACTGAACAGACAGATGCACAGTGATCTGGCCTCATCTCTAGAAGGGCAAGTAGCTGGTTTGCGTATGAATATCAATTCGAATACGGGTGATATGAGTCCTATTCTTCGTGGGGTAGGTACATTCTCGCATGATGTGGGAACAGAACCACTGATTGTTGTGGACGATATGCCAACCAATTTGAGATTGAGCGAGATAAATCCGTATAATGTAGAGAGTATCACTGTTCTGAAAGATGCTGCCGCTGCCAGTATTTATGGTGCTTTGGCAGCCAATGGCGTTATTGTGGTAGCCACGATGCGGGCTAAAAAAGAAGGTGCGCACGTGAGCATTAATGCAGACTGGTTTATCACTACCAAACCAAATTTCAAGAGTTTGAATTTAGCTTCAACAAGTGATATTATTGATTATCAGACAGCTGTTTTTGATGCCAATGTAGCGGAAAAAGGAAGTGCGGCGAATTTTTTATCTTCTTTTGAGTATAATTATTACAATCCCTTGTTTCAGCTTTATCTGGATCAGGCCAATGGGGATATTACCAGTGGTGAAGTAAATGCTACGTTGAGGCAATGGCGCAATAATGATTATTATAAAGAATATCGTGATAACGCTTGGCGTACGGCTATAACCCAGCGCTATAATGTAACCGTATCACAGAAAGCCGGAAATAGCAACCATCTCCTTTCTTTCAATTATGAAAAGGATAGTCAGCGCGTTATCAGTGGCAAAAGTAATAAAATTTCTTTATACTATAAATCGAATTATGCGGTTACAAACTGGCTGAACCTGAATGCCGGAGTGGATGTACGTATGGGACGTAGTTATACCCCGAATAGCGGTTATACTAGCTACACCCTGCAACAGCGATATGAACGGATATTGGATGCCGATGGTAACCATTATACTTCTCCTTACGTGAATGTGGATACATCTCCTTCCTATAATGGGAGTGTTGTAAGAAAAGCTGAAGGTGTCTCACCTTATAGAACGTTTGGTTTCAATGTACTTGATGCATTGGAGGAAAGCATAACAAAGTCACATGATGTTAGTATTCGTCCGTTTGTAAGTTTACAGGCTCGTTTCCTGAAAATGTTCAAATACAACTTCATGTATCAGTATGAATGGAATAAAGATAAGAGTGAACTATTTGAGTCGGAAAATACTTATGTAATGCGTATGCTACATAACAGTATGGTTGATACAAATGGAAAAGCACAATTGCCGCAAGGGGGACGTTTTTCTCAGACAGAAGTTGAAAGTAAGCGTTACACGGTACGAAACCAAATAGACTTTGATAAAACTTGGAAGGACCATGCAGTAACTGCCATTGCCGGTCTGGAATTTCGTGAAAATAAGATTCCGACACCTGCCCGCCAATTGTTGTATGGCTACGATCCGCAAACATTAACTTCTGATTTTATGAATTGGCAAGCCTATCGTGACGGTGTAGGAACCAGTGCTCTTTCTGACAGAACGATTACTTTATCGGGGCTGTCTGCTACTTTGCACGAGTCACGCCATCGTTATGCGTCTTTTTATGCAAATGCAGGATACTCTTATCTGTCACGTTATAATCTTTCCGGAAGTATTCGTTGGGATCAAGCCGATTTGTTCGGGCTCGATATACGTAATCAGCGCCATCCTTTGTGGTCAGTCGGTGCGTCTTGGATTCTGTCGGAAGAATCATTCATGAAAGAGATTTCCTGGCTGGATTACCTTAAACTACGTATGACGTACGGTATTAACGGTAATGTAGATCAAGCTTCGACTACCTATTTTGTTGTAAAGAAAAAAACACAGAGCAATCCCATCAAAACGACTTATCTGACTTACGAGGATGATGATCTGCCGAATCCGAAGCTTCGCTGGGAGAAAACGGCTACTTACAATATAGGATTAGATTTCCGTCTTTTCAAGAATCTGATAAGTGGTACTCTGGAGTATTATAATCGTCACTCATCTGATTTGTTGGTACGCCGATATATGGATCCGACTTTAGGAGCTGGCTCACGTGTAGTAAATAATGGTGAGATGCGTAATCGTGGTGTAGAGCTTTCCCTTTCAGCCAATATCATACGTAAGAAAGACTGGAACTTCGCTGTAGATTTTAACTTTGACTATAATAAGAACAAAATGTTGAAAGTCGATCATAGTGAATCTGATAATGCGAGCCTCTTTATAAAGAGTCCGCTGAATTATTTTATGGAAGGTACTAGTTATAATACGTTATGGGCTTACCGTATACATCGTATCGAGAATGGATATCCGGTAGCAGTGGATAAAGATGGAAATGATCTGGTGAAATTTAATGAAGACGGCACGGTAGCCAGTATCACTTCTGGTTCTTCGCTCAAAGGTACTGATGACTTGGTGAACCTTGGTTCGCTGACTCCGAAATTCAGCGGGTCAGTGGGGTTAAGATTCAACTATAAGAATTTTGATTTGAATGCATTCTTTGTGTATGCTGGTGGTAATAAGCTGCGTAACAGTGTATTAAAAATGGATGACCAGTTAGGTACTCAAACCTTGAAAGGAATTGCCAACCGTTGGACTGCGGATGATTCGAATGCACAGGTACGTATGTGCCTCGATATACCGGCACAGGTGAAAACTTATGCCAGCACTTTCCAAGATTGGTGGCAATACGGTGACATCAATGTGAAAGATGCAGGTTATGTAAAATTGCGTAGCTTGAGTGTAGGGTATAACTTACCGTTTACGGTTTGCCAACACCTCCGCCTCTCTTCTCTGAAAGTGAAAGTGCAGGTAAATAATCTGTTTACCTGGTGTAAGGCAGGAAGTGATATTGATCCGGAAAGCTATGGAATGAATGACGGTACACGTGGCATCGCTTCTCCCAAGACTTACTCCATCGGATTATCAACAAGTTTCTAACCATTTAAAAGATATAAGATATGCGTAAATTACTTTATATATTGCCAGTTATTCTCATATTGGGTTTTGCAGCCTGTGAAAACTATGTGGATATTACTCCTACAGGCAAGAAAACGGTGGATTCTACTGATACTTATTATGAATTGATAGCCCTGCCCAACCGGGCCTACCATCCGGCAGCTTTTGCCTTGTTGAGCGATAATGTCTGGTCGAAAGAATCGAATATCATAGGTAATGAATTTATTTCATGGGATGGTATTAACATGACTTTTAATGAGGCAGCTAACCGGAAAGAGCTAAGTGATAACAATTTATATGAAAATTGTTATACATATATCCTACGGTCAAATATCGTAATTTCATTGGTTGATGCTAGTCTGGGTGATAAAGATGTTAAGGAATTGGCAAAAGCGGAAGCAAAGATCATGCGTGCCTGGGATCACTTTATTCTGATAAATACATTTGCGAAAGCATATAATCCGGAAACTGCAGCCACTGACGGTGGAGTTGCTATCATTGATAAATATGATTTGGAGGCTACTCCAACCAAATCTACGGTTGCTCAAGTATACGATTTTATTATTAAGGATATAGAAGAAGCGCTTCCTTATTTACAGGAAGAGCCGGTGAATGTATATCATCCGTCAAAAGCTTTTGGATATGCGTTGGCTGCCCGTGTTTATCTGTTCCATCGAGATTGGAAAAAAGCGAAAGAAGCTGCCGAAGAATCATTGAAGTTGAATAATACCCTGATTGATTATATTGATTTGGGAGCTAAAGGAGGTCCGACTAAGGTTACTACTTATGCCAAAGGCGGTAACCCGGAAGTGCTGAACTATGCTTATATGGGTGGTCCTACTGAAGTTTTGGCCTTTTGTTATGGTATGCTTAGCCCGGAGATGGTACAACTTTTCGGGCAGAATGATGAACGTTTGAACCAATTCTTTAAAACGAGTGACAACAGTATATACTACTTTGACGAAGGTTCAGGAGCTGCTTTGTGGAATACTTCGATTACTTATTCTAAGTTTCAGCCTATGTCTGTGGGAATGCGTACTGCCGAAGTTTACCTGATTCTGGCAGAAGCGAAAGCACGGCTGAAAGATATACCGGGAGCTGTTCAAACATTGAATCAGTTGCGTGAAAAACGAATCAAGGGAGCCGAAGCTGTATTGCCGGAACCTGCTACCGAACGTGCGATGGTGCAGGCAGTCATTGATGAGCGCCGTAAGGAGTTAATCTCCGGATTTAGTCGCTTCTGGGATTTGAAACGATACAATACGGAAGCTGATTACGCAAAGACAATCACCCGTACTTTTCCGCTGGTATCTACGGATGTCGAGAAAAAGACATATACGTTGAAGCCGGATTCACGGTTGTATATCATTCCATTCCCGTTGGCTGCCCGTGAAAAAAATCCGAACCTGACAATGAACACTAACGAATAAAAAAAATAAAGAGAAAACTATGCGAAAGATTTTGATGATGGCTGTGTTGGCGTTCCTGTCCTTGCAAGGTGTGGGAGCTCGTGCCAGTGGTATATCTCTTCTGGAAAGTGGAAAGAAGAAACTGGTAGCACAGGAAGATACGGTCAAGAAAGACACTGTTAAGAAAGTAACGGCTTATGAAAAACTGTTGAAAGATGGAGGAAGTGAATGTGAGGGTATGTTTACGGTACGCCACATCAAAGATAACTGGTATTTTGAAGTGCCGGATACTCTTTTAGGACGGTTGTTGTTGGCTGTGACCCGGTTTAAAGCAGTGCCACAGGGTTTCAAAATGCTTAGCGGAGAAGAGGTGAACCGGAGCGTTGTTTATTGGGAACAGCATGATGATAAGACTCTCTTTTTACGCGAATATGTGCAATCACAGTTTGCCCGTCCGGGTGATAACATTGCCGAGGCATTGAAACAATCGACTGTAGATCCTGTAATCTATAAATTTGATGTAATCGGTAGAAATCCGGAGACTCAGGCACAGCTCATTGATGTATCAAAACTCTTTTTAGGTGATAATAAATTGTGTGGCTTTACCTCAAGCGACCGTTCCATTCTTGGCATCGGTACTTTAGCCCAGGACCGCACATTTATGGATACGATAAAAACTTATCCTATCAACGTGGAGGCAGTGACTTTGCGTACTTATAGTATTAGTGCTGGTAGACTACCGGCTGCACAGACTGGTTCGGTGACTGTGAAACTGAATACAAGCATCGTGATGTTACCCAAAGAACCGATGCAGCCACGGTTTGCCGATGACCGGGTGGGATTTTTCCAAAACTCGTTGACCGAATTTTCGGACGACCAGCAGACTACCGATCGTGGAGCCATCATCCAGCGCTATCGGTTGGAACCGAAAGATCCGGAACGTTACCGTCGGGGACAACTCTCCGAACCGAAAAATCCCATTATCTACTACATTGATCCGGCAACACCGAAGAAGTGGATACCTTATCTTAAAGCAGGTGTCGAAGACTGGAATACAGCATTTGAAGCTGCCGGATTCAAGAACGCTATAATAGCTAAAGAATGGCCGAACGATCCCAATATGAGTTTGGACGATGCGCGTTATAGTGTGATACGTTATCTATCCTCCGAAACGGAGAATGCTTACGGTCCGCGTATTGTCGATCCGCGTAGTGGAGAAATTATGGAAAGTCATATTTGTTGGTATCACAACGTAATGAACTTACTCAAAAAGTGGTATATGGTGCAGTGCGGGCCACTGGATAAGCGCGCACGCACGATGACTTTTGACGACAAATTAATGGGCAGTCTGATTCAGTTTGTCTCTTCACATGAAGTGGGGCATAGTATCGGCTTACGGCACAATATGGCAGCCAGTTCGGCTACTCCGGTAGAGAAACTGCGTGATAAAGCTTGGGTAGAAGCCAATGGTCATACGGTATCAATCATGGATTATGCGCGGTTCAATTATGTAGCCCAACCGGAAGATCGGATTTCCGAAAAAGGATTGTTCCCTCGTATCGGTGTTTATGACAAATGGGCTATCCAATGGGGATATCGCTATCGTCCGGAATTTAAGGATCCTTATAAAGAAAAAGACGTATTACGTGCCGAAGTAACCAAAAAACTGCGGGGAGATCATCGCTTGTGGTTTGTTGGTGATGAAGGAAAGGGATTTGATCCCCGTAGCCAGAGTGAGGACTTGGGCGACAATAATATGAAAGCCAATGAATACGGTATAAAGAACCTGAAAAGAGTGATGGAAAACATACTGACCTGGACAGCACAGCCTGACGGAGAGTACACTGACTTAACCACCATTTATAATTCGGTTCGTGCCCAACATCTGAAGTATACCCTGCAAGTGCAGAAGAACATAGGAGGACGCTATACCAATAATTTGCCGGATCTCAAAGTGCATGATTATCTGCCACGCAGTTTGCAGAAAGAAGCTGTTGAATGGTTGGGACGCAATTTGTTTGTAGCTCCGCTCTGGCTCTATCCTGATGAAGTGGTGAGTCGTACCGGAGTCAAGCCGGTGGATGAGATTCGTGACCGCCAAAGCTCTGTTGTAGCTTTGCTACTTGCACCGGGAATGTTGTATAATATTTACTCAACCTCATTGTGTTCTTCGGAATCGTATGCACTCGATGATTATTTGAACGATGTATTTACTGCAATATGGAAACCGTTGAATGATCCCAGTGAACTGGAGAATAATTTCCGCCGTCAGTTGCACCGGACTTATCTGGGGTTTGTCGAAGGAATGATTAAACCTAGTAGCAAAGATGGTGCCAATGCAAATCTGGCAATCAGCCGTTCTGATATTCAGCTTTTTGTAGAACAGCATTTAGATAAGATTGAAGAGTCAGTAAAAGAGCAACTTGCTGCTTCTAAGGAGGGAGATCTCAATTACCGGCATTATGCGGCATTGCTGCGCAACGTTCAGAAAATAAAAGAAGGATATTATGGAAAAGATGCTGATACGCGGTCTTCTGATAAATAGCTTTGAGGAAAACGAAGAATAGAAAAAATAGAAAAGTAGAACAGATTTTCTTGTATATATAAACTCTCTCTTATTACTTTTACAGACTTACTCTTCTCTAATGATAACCTTGCTTTGATGAATCATCATCCATAATGCAAGCTTAGAATTAGAGGAGGGTATTTTTTTATATCCCTGATTACTGCATCCCGCTTCTTTGTAGAAAGAATCATTATTTCTGGGTATTGACAACTATTTATTTTCTAGTGAACTTTGTGAAGAAACAATCTGTTGTATATATAAAAAGAAGAAAGGAGAATTTTAGAAATGAAAAAGATAGTATTACTTCGTCACGGAGAGAGTGCATGGAATAAAGAAAATCGTTTTACGGGCTGGACAGATGTAGATCTGACAGAAAAGGGAGTTGCCGAAGCTGAAAAAGCCGGAGAGACATTGAAAGAATATGGTTTCAATTTTGATAAGGCTTATACTTCCTATTTGAAGCGTGCGGTGAAAACCTTGAACTGTGTTCTCGATAAGATGAATCTGGACTGGATACCTGTAGAGAAAAGCTGGCGCTTGAATGAAAAGCATTATGGTGAATTGCAGGGATTGAATAAAGCCGAGACTGCCGAGAAATATGGAGAAGAACAAGTGCTAGTGTGGCGTCGTAGCTATGATATAGCTCCCCATCCTCTTTCAGAAAGTGATTTGAGAAATCCCCGTTTTGATTACCGTTATCATGAAGTACCCGATGCGGAGTTGCCTCGTACTGAATCGTTGAAAGATACCATTGAACGTATTATGCCTTATTGGGAAAGTGATATATTTCCTAGTCTGAAAACAGCTCATACGCTGTTGGTGGTCGCTCATGGCAATAGTTTGAGAGGCATCATCAAGCATCTAAAAAACATCTCCGATGAAGATATTGTCAAGCTGAATCTACCTACGGCTGTGCCTTACGTATTTGAGTTTGATGAAAACCTGAACGTTGCTAATGACTATTTCCTGGGAAACCCGGAAGAGATCAAAAAACTGATGGAAGCAGTAGCCAATCAGGGAAAGAAAAAATAGAAAAGTTACACATTAAAAAAAGAAGTTATGAGTAAAGTAGTAGAATTATTAAGAGATAAGGCCTGTTATTACCTGGACCACACTTGCGAAACCATTGATAAATCATTGATTCATGTTCCGTCTCCCGATACAATAGATAAAATCTGGATTGATTCGGACCGGAGCATCAGAGTATTGAACAGTCTGCAAACGTTGTTGGGACATGGCCGCCTGGCAAATACCGGTTATGTGTCTATACTTCCTGTCGATCAGGACATCGAACATACTGCCGGAGCATCGTTTGCCCCCAATCCGATCTATTTCGATCCGGAAAATATCGTAAAACTGGCTATTGAAGGAGGCTGTAATGGAGTAGCTTCTACCTTTGGGATTCTTGGATCCGTAGCACGTAAATATGCCCATAAAATACCTTTTATCGTTAAGTTGAATCACAATGAATTACTTTCTTATCCTAACAGTTTCGACCAAGTATTGTTTGGTACCGTTAAAGAAGCCTGGAATATGGGAGCAGTAGCGGTAGGCGCCACTATCTATTTCGGTTCGGAACAGAGTCGCCGTCAGCTCGTGGAGATAGCCGAAGCTTTTGAATATGCTCACGAACTGGGGATGGCAACCATTCTTTGGTGTTACCTGCGCAATAATGATTTCAAGAAAGGTGCTGTCGATTATCATGCTGCCGCCGACCTGACAGGACAGGCCGACCGTTTGGGAGTGACTATCAAAGCTGATATTGTGAAACAGAAACTTCCGACTAATAATGGTGGCTTCAAAGCTATCGGTTTCGGAAAGATCGACGAGCGTATGTATACCGAACTTGCTTCCGAACATCCGATTGACCTTTGCCGCTACCAGGTAGCCAACGGCTATATGGGACGCGTTGGTTTGATTAACTCCGGTGGAGAATCTCACGGTTCTTCCGATTTGCGTGATGCCGTCATTACAGCTGTAGTCAACAAACGTGCAGGAGGTATGGGATTGATTAGCGGACGTAAAGCGTTCCAGAAACCAATGAACGAAGGGGTGGAATTATTGAATACTATTCAGGATGTATATCTTGATTCGTCAATAACGATTGCATAATCAGAGATGAATGGAAATAAATTATTATCTTTGACTATTAGATCGTTAACCATTAAAAATTAAGAATATGAAATTTTTTATTGACACAGCTAATTTGGAGCAAATTCAGGAGGCTTATGACCTCGGAGTACTTGACGGAGTGACTACCAACCCTTCGCTGATGGCGAAAGAAGGTATCAAAGGAACGCAGAATCAGCGTGAACATTATATCAAGATATGTAAGATTGTCAACGGAGATGTCAGTGCCGAAGTGATAGCAACCGATTATGAAGGAATGATTCGTGAAGGTGAAGAACTTGCCGCGCTCAATCCGCATATTGTAGTAAAAGTCCCCTGTATTGCCGATGGCATTAAAGCGATCAAACATTTCACGGAAAAGGGAATCCGTACTAACTGTACATTAGTCTTTTCAGTAGGACAGGCATTACTGGCAGCTAAAGCCGGAGCTACCTATGTTTCGCCTTTTGTCGGTCGTCTGGACGATATTTGTGAAGATGGAGTAGGGCTTGTGGGAGATATTGTACGTATGTATCGTACCTATGATTACAAGACACAAGTGCTCGCTGCTTCTATCCGCAATACGAAACATATTATCGAATGTGTGGAAGTGGGAGCAGACGTTGCTACTTGTCCGTTGAGTGCTATCAAGGGTTTATTGAATCATCCGTTGACGGATTCGGGATTGAAGAAGTTTCTGGAAGACTATAAAAAAGTCAATGGTTGAGTAAGTAATGAAACTTGCAGTATATTAAAATTTTTAGGCACGGATTATTTGCTCAGGTCTTAGAATTCCGTGCCTAAAGAATATTTGTTTTTTCGGGTAGCTGCTCATTACTCTTTTTTCCGTTCCTGTTTTCTCTTCTCCTTATATTGAGTTGGCGTTTCTCCTGTATATTGTTTGAAAGCCGTACTGAAATAGCGTGAAGTAGTGAAGCCGACCTTCTCGGCAATTTCCGTGAACGACATGTCCGTACTGGTGATTAATGTGATCGCTTTCTCCATCCGGAATTTATTAATGTAATCATTGGCTCCCATATCGGTCAGAGCTTTTAGCTTATTGTAAAGGGAAGCCCGGCTCATACCTATCTCCTTGCAGATAAAAGTGACGTCCAGATTGCTGCTATCCAGATGTTCCTGAATAATTTTATTCAGTTTCAGCAGAAATGTTTCATCTGCCTGGCTGAAAGTGCTCTCTTCCGGCGCAGGGACTAATCCTGTATTCAAATATCTTTTCTTGATAGATTCGCGGTTTTTCAATCGGTTGCGAATGATTTCCATTAGCATTTCTATCTCAAAGGGCTTAGTCAGATAAGCGTCCGCCCCGTTCTTGTAGCCACTCAACTGACTTTGTTTATCATCTCTTGCTGTCAGCAGAATGATAGGAATGTGACTGATCGTAATATCTTCCTTTATATTTTTGCAAAGTTCATATCCATTCATTCTCGGCATCATCACGTCACTGACGATAATATCCGGAGCATGATTTCTGGTCAGTTGAAGGGCTTCCACACCATCGGAAGCAATCACTACCCGTTTGAAATATTCTCCCAGTGACTTTTTCAGAAAATCCGTCAAATCCGGATTGTCATCCACCACTAGAATACTGTAAGGACTCGTATCGAACGTATTTTCCTCCGGTAACTGTTCTTTGCTATCATCGTTCATCAATTCGTTCAGATATGCCTTCGGCTGACAGACGATCTCTTCCGATTGTTGTCTCAAGGGTAGTTCAAAGAAGAATGTTGCACCAGCTTCCTGATTATCCCGTGCACCGATGGAGCCTCCGTGTAGTTCTACCAGAATCCTGGAATAAGATAATCCGATACCTGTGCCGCTTTGCTCTCCTGTACCTTGATAGAAACGGGTGAAGAGTTTTTGTGTATTTACTTGTTTCAATCCGTTTCCCCGGTCAATGATGGAGATACGTACGCTATTTTTCTCGGAAAGCAACTCCGATGTAATTGTTATTTCTGCATCTTGTGGACTGTGTTTCAAGGCATTGATAAGCAGATTGCTTAGAATAATCTCACACTTATCTTTATCGAAACTTACAGTATTGACCTGTGGGTCAAGCTGATAGCGGATACGGACGTTTTTAGCTTCACCTTCGCTGACGAAATCTTGGGATACATGTTCAATCCATTGATTGAGAGCATACGGCTGTATCTGCAATTTACTTTCCCCAACCTCCATTTTGCGTACATCGAGTACCATATTAATAAGGTTTTTCATTCGCTGTGACTGGCGATAGATTGCTTTTATAGGTAAATATTGTGTATCTTCGGCAGAAAGCGATTTCAGTATCCGGCTAAGCGGTGCGTGTATGAGCGTTAAAGGTGTGCGCAGCTCATGACTGATATTAATAAGGAAACGTACTTTTTCTTCATATACCTGTTGTTCATGTTCCTTCATTGCCCATTTCAGTTTTTCTTCCTTACGCTTTAGAGTTCTTCGGAAAGTTTCAATAATAGCGGCAGCAGTAAGAACGGTACAGCTAAGAATAAACCACCATGTCCGATACCAGGGAGGGAGAATGGTTAGTTCCAGTACTTCCTGACTGGGAATCCAACTGCCATCTTTAGCTGTACATGAAGCCATAATCTTATAACTTCCCGGAGGAAGTGAACGTATAGCCAGTTCGGGATTGTACGATTCGATTTGCTGGTCATTCAGCCCTTCTATCTGGTATCTGTACACTTTCTGTCGGAAAATGTCCTTCTCTTTCGACATGATCCGGATAGTGATATTACTGTTCCAGGGAGCGGAGATCCCTGTTGGTCGATTGGTTAATTCGTTATTCACGGATTCTCCATTGATGATGACATCGGATAATTGGAGTTGGGGAAGTTCAGAAGTTGTTAATGGTATTTTGCAGTTAATGTGCAGTAAACCTTTTACTCCACCCATATAGACGTCTCCCTGCATACTTAACAGGCGGGGTTTGGAAAGATATTCGTTCTGGATTACGCCGTCTGATTCGCCGAATAGAACGAACTTTTTTTCTTTGATAAGCCAAGCGAAAAGCATGCTGTCAGCTCCTATCCATACTTTTCCTTGCTGGTCGCATACGATCAAAGTGATTTCACTAAATAGAGAGGTCGGGATCGGAGTCTGTATTTTGGTGGCGGGATTGTAGTGTACCAATCCGTAATTGTTCCCAATCCAGAAGTTTCCCTCTTCGTCTCTTGAAACGGAGTTGATGGTCGTGTCTTTCCAGCATCTGTATAGGGCTTTCAGCCGGTTTGTATGGTTGTCCAGTTCATATATGTGCTTCGTATCATTTAGATAAGTGGTGTTCCTATAATTGCCGATTGGCAGGAGAGCACCGATAATATCTTGTTCTTCCTGTTCTATAGCGGTACTGAAAGTACGTGTATTCAAATCATATATATAGATATGTTCTCCAAGGAACAGAATGCTGTGATGAGTGTTCCGGAGTAGATTTACAGCCTTGCCTCGATTGCATAAGAGTGCTGTTGTTTCAGCGTCGACAATGGTGAAAGGTTGTTTTTCTCCAGTTGCCGGATTGAAAATAAATACTCCTTGTGAGAAAATAGAAATTAATAATTTACCGGGAGTAAACTGACAAATAGAGGCAACTTTGTCTTCCCAGGTTGAGGGATAATGAGTAAATTTCTCTGTGAGCGGATTAAAGTTGTTGATACCTCCTCCGTCCGTGCCTACCCAGATTTGATCTTGAGATTCCTGGAAAAGACTTAGAACGGTATTGTTGCTAAGTCCCCGGTCGTTGCCGGGTGGTACGTCTGTATATGTTTTCATGGAAACTTCCCGGATGCTGATTAGTCCGTTGCGGATGCTGCCTGCCCATATATTGTTGTTGTAGTCGTTGTATAGGCATAAGATAGAGTTGGCGGGAAGTGAATAGTTGTCACTTCCGGGCACATGTTCCAGCAGAGAAAAATGTCCGGTTTCCGGGTCGAGAATATTAATGCCTCCTCCGTCTGTTCCAATCCAGATTTCTCCTTCCCGTTCGGCGAGACTTAGTACAACATTGTTACTTAGAGAAGAGTTGTGGGTAGTATATGTAGCCAGTAGTTTACCGTCGTGTGTCAGGCAGTTCAGCCCTCCGTTGTAAGGGGCTACCCAGATTCTTTTTTGTGAGTCTATGAGTACGTTCATTATTTCCTTTCCGCAATCGAAAGGAGGACGGCGGCATTTTCCGGTATTCAGGTCGAGCAGGAGTAGTCCTTGCCAGCGACTACAACAAAGTAATGTTCGTTTATCCCATAGACTTAGCAGAGTCACATTATAATTGGGCTCTAGGTCAAACGTTTGCAGGAGGCGGAAAGTGGCATCCTGATAATTATAGAAAAAGATTTTATTTTTCGAACCGAATAACACTCCATCATCAGTCAGGCAGACGGAATAGGCGATGATATTATTTCCTGTTTCATCAGTCGGTATAAGAAAGTCATCGCTTTGCCGCTGATAACGTGCCACTCCCTTATCTGTCAGAATCCATATATTGTTTTGTACATCTTCTATCAGCTGGTAGATTAAATTGTGAGGAATGGAATGAGGGTTGTTTGACTGATGGACATACTTTTTAAGTTCATGTCCGTCATATCGTCCCAGTCCGGAGCGGGTTCCAATCCATACAAAACCTTGTTCATCCGTTAAGATGCATCGTACGGTAGAAGGCAGTCCGTCTTTTAGTGAGATTTGCTTATAGTAATAATGACCGGCTTGAAGAGGGGAGATGCCGATAAACAGTGCGATAAATGCGATGCATAGTAGTAAAAAGGTCTTTCTTCTCATGAGATTAGGTCAGTTAAACTAAAACAAAGATAATACATTCGGATGAATGTTTGTTGAAAAGCAAACTTATTTTGTATTCCTTCAGGTAAAAGAGTTATATATAGTTGCTTTTTTCTATTTAATTTTGTATCTTTAAAGCTTTCCGTCCTTCTAAAGATAAGTTGTCCCCTTGTAATGGGATAATAGTCATCTTATAGGGTGCTATTTATCACTTTACAAAATGATTATTGTCACCTTATAAGGGGATGACTACTCGACTGCATAAACTATTATAAATTTCTGTACTGAAAATCTTTAATCTCTGCACTGAAAATCCTTGAATACAATGAGAATTGCTAATTCTTCATCTTATATTCATAGGGAGCCATTCCAACAACTTTTTTAAATAACCGGCTTATTGGAAGTAAAGGCCTGTACACAGCAGATTAGGTAAAGTAGCCGGTTTTTATCAGCGGGAAGATAGTATTATTTAGCTAGATTCTCTATCTTTGCTCGAAAATATACGACTATGATTACCGAAGAACTACAGAAACTTTATCAGTCATATACGGGCGTTCCCGCTGAAAACATAACAGAATTACCGTCTTCCGGTTCCAACCGCCGTTATTTTCGGCTGACGGGTATAGAAACATTGATTGGAGTTTACGGAGCTTCTATCGATGAGAATGAAGCATTTCTTTATATGGCAGGACACTTCCACAAATGTGGACTGCCTGTTCCCGAAGTGCGCATCGTTTCGGAAGATAAGACCTATTATTTGCAGGAGGATTTGGGCGATACTCTGTTGTTCCATGCCATAGAGAAAGGACGTGCTACCAGCGTCTTTTCAGAAGAGGAAAAAGAGTTGCTTCGCAAAACGATTCGTTTGCTTCCTGCCATTCAGTTTGCCGGGGCCGATGGATTTGATTTTTCCCGTTGTTATCCTCAACCGGAGTTCAATCAACGTTCCATTTTGTGGGATTTGAATTACTTTAAATATTGCTTCCTGAAAGCTACCGGTATGGAGTTTCAGGAGGATAAACTGGAAGATGATTTCCAGAAAATGAGTGATGTCTTGCTTCGTAGTTCTTCCGCTACTTTTATGTATCGTGATTTTCAGAGCCGTAATGTGATGATAAAAGATGGCGAACCATGGTTTATCGACTTTCAGGGCGGACGCAAAGGCCCGTTCTATTATGACATAGCCTCTTTCCTGTGGCAAGCGAAAGCGAAATATCCCGATAGTCTTCGTAAAGAACTGCTGCAAGAGTATATGGAAGCTCTTCGCAAATACCAACCGATTGACGAATCCTATTTTTATAGCCAGCTTCGTCACTTTGTCCTTTTCCGTACGCTGCAAGTGCTGGGAGCTTATGGTTTCCGTGGTTACTTTGAAAAGAAACCGCATTTTATCCAAAGTGTTCCTTATGCCATCGAAAACCTGCGTGAATTGTTGAAAGAAGAATATCCGGAATATCCGTATCTCTGTAACGTTTTGCGAGAGCTTACCGGACTGAAACAATTTACGGACGATCTGAAAAAGCGGCAGTTAACCGTCAAAGTAATGAGTTTTGCCTATAAGAAAGGAATTCCTGATGACTCTACCGGCAATGGAGGAGGTTATGTATTCGACTGTCGCGCCGTGAATAATCCCGGTAAGTATGAGCGTTACAAACCTTTCACCGGACTGGATGAACCTGTAATCACTTTCTTGGAAGAAGATGGAGAAATACTCCGTTTCCTCGATCATGTCTATGCTTTGGTGGATGCCTCCGTGCAACGTTATATGGAACGCGGATTCAGCAATTTGTCCGTCTGCTTCGGTTGCACCGGCGGACAGCATCGTTCTGTTTATTCTGCCCAGCATCTGGCAGAGCACCTGAATCAGAAATTTGGTGTGAAAGTCGAACTGGTGCATCGGGAACAGAATATCGAACATACGTTTGAGGCAACAATCTAAGAAGAGTAAATATTAAAGAAGAAAGTAACCGAAAGAATGAAAGCAATGATATTTGCAGCCGGTTTGGGTAGCCGGCTGAAGCCGCTCACCGATACCATGCCGAAGGCTTTGGTTCCCATAGCCGGACATCCGATGTTGGAACATGTGATCTTAAAACTGAAAGCTGCCGGATTCACAGAAATAGTGATTAATATCCATCATTTTGGCGAACAAATACTTGATTTCTTAGAAGCCAATGAGAATTTTGGGCTTATCATACATATTTCCGATGAACGCGATCTGTTGCTCGACACCGGTGGGGGAATTAAGAAAGCCCGTTCTTTCTTTGAAAACTCCGATGAGCCTTTCCTGATACACAATGTCGATATTCTTTCAGACGTGAATCTGAAAGAATTATATGACTACCATTTACGAAGCGGTGCTGTTGCCACTTTACTGGCCAGCCAACGTAAAACCTCCCGCTATCTTCTTTTTGATACAGATAAGAGACTTTGCGGATGGATAAACAAGGATACGGAACAAGTGAAACCGGAAGGTTTTCAGTATGATTCTTCCCTTTATCGGGAATATGCATTCAGTGGCATCCATGTACTTTCGCCCGCCATTTTTCAATGGATGACCTCTCCCTCATGGGATGGAAAATTCTCTATCATGGATTTCTATCTTGCCACTTGCCGGCAAGTAAACTATGGTGGTTACTTGACAGAAAAGTTGCATCTGATTGATATAGGCAAACCGGAAACATTAGCGAAAGCAGAAGGCTTCTTATACCAAAATGCGAAATAAAGATACTGAAAGAGGCTAAAAGGCCTCTTTCTTTCTATGTAACAAAATATTAAAGTAACTTTGCTTGGATAAACAATCAATATTGTAATACTATACAAATTTTGCTGCATGGAACAGACTTTGGTAAATGGGATAGCTGATAACTTATTGCATAATATCTTTAATGACTTGTCTGTAGGCTTGGAATTGTATGATAAGGACGGTCTCATGATAGATGTCAATTATTCACGGTTGAGATCAATGGGGATAAAAGACAAAAAGGATATTTTGGGCTATAATCTATTCAACTACACCAGTTTCTCTGATGAAATCAAGGAACAGATCAGAAAAGGAGAAACAGTGCGTTTCATGGCAAAATATGATTTTGATGACTTGTGCCGTCTTTTTCCTACTAATCTGTCCGGTATAAAATTCTTCGAGATTACCGTTTCTTTTGTACATAATGATAAGTCTGAAATTACCAATTATATGGTGATAACTCAAGATATCACCGAACGTGTTTTGTGGCAAAACAAATATGACAATCTTTACGAAGAGGTTGTGCGTTCGAAAAAAGAACTTCTTGAGAGCGAACAAAGAATGATCCATTTGATTCGTCAGAATGAATTGGTATTGAACAATATTAATTCGGGATTGGCATATATTGCGAACGACTATATCGTACAATGGGAGAATATCTCGCTTTGTAGTAAAAGCCTTTCTTATGAGGCTTACAAAAAAGGAGAACCTTGCTATCTGACAGCCCATAATCGCACCACTCCTTGTGAGAATTGTGTGATGCAACGTGCCCGGAAATCCGGTCAGGTAGAGTCTATCTTGTTTAATCTGGATAACAAGCATGTCATAGAAGTCTTTGCTACTCCCATATTTAATGAACAGGGAGATGTTGACGGTGTCGTGATTCGTGTAGATGATGTTACCGAGCGGCAGCACATGATTGGTGAACTTGAAAAGGCAAGGAGCCGCGCTGAACAATCCGATAAGTTGAAATCCGCCTTTCTGGCAAATATGAGCCATGAAATTCGTACACCGTTAAATGCTATCGTTGGTTTTTCCGACTTATTGATGGTGACGGAAGATCAAGAAGAAAAAGAAGAATTTATTCAGATTATCAATGCCAACAATGAGTTGCTTTTGAAGCTGATTAACGACATACTGGATCTTTCGAAAATAGAAGCCGGCTCGGTAGAACTGAAATACGAAAATTTTGATTTGGCTGTTTATTTCAACGAATTAGCTGCTTCGATGCATCGTCGTGTAGTAAATCCGCAGGTTCGGTTAGTTCCCGTGAATCCTTATGAAGCCTGTACCGTTCGTTTGGATAAAAACCGGTTAGCGCAGATTCTCACTAACTTTGTAACTAATGCTATCAAATATACCTCCAAAGGAACTATTGAAATGGGGTATGAGAAGATAGACGAAAATATTCGTCTTTACGTTCGCGATACAGGTATCGGCATACCGGAGGATAAAAAAGATAAAGTATTTCATCGTTTTGAGAAACTGGATGAATTTGCACAGGGAACCGGATTGGGATTGTCCATTTGTAAAGCCATTGTTGAGGCTTGCAGAGGAGAGATAGGCTTTGAGTCAGAATTTGATAAAGGGTCTTTATTTTGGGCGGTTTTGCCATGCCAGTTCGAATCGGTTAACAGCGAACCGACTTCTTCACGTCGGAACAATGAGAAGGATGCGAATAAAGAAAATATTCTTGACTCCGAAGAAACAAAAAAAGTACCTAAAAGAGTACTGGTCGTTGAAGATATACAAAGTAACTTCTTTTTGGTATCTTCTATCTTGAAAAACAAATGCCAGTTGTTACACGCACCGAATGGACTGGAGGCAGTTGAGATTGTCCGTACCCAACCGGTGGATTTGGTACTGATGGATATGAAGATGCCTGTTATGGACGGACGTACTGCAACCTCGGAGATCCGGAAGTTCAATGCTGAAATTCCAATTATCGCCCTGACTGCTCATGCCTTTGATGCTGACCGGGTAGCTGCGTTGAAAGCCGGTTGTGATGATTATCTGGTGAAGCCGATCAATGGCGCGAAGTTGATGCAGACTCTGAAAGAGTATGGTTGTTGAAAGGATGGGATTAGAAATGTGCTGATCTGAAAAAGGGTATATTCTATTCTTTCTGTTTTTAATATATCAGTCACTTGTTTGTGGTGAAGGAAAAAACGCTCTGCATTTTGGATGAAAGAATGTAGGATTGTTTGTTATCCTGGATAATTCCTGTCTAAAAATAAATAATTCCTCTGTATTGCTATCTATATGCTTACTGTTTGCCCGTATGTAGTTTGTTTTATCATTCTTTTTTGGTGCGTATATGATGATGAACTAGCCTATAAACAGGCTTTTCCGAGGGCTTTTATAACTTGGTCGGTGAGTATGGAAGGCTTTCTCGGTGAGGAAGGATGTGTTCCTCACCGAGGAATGGCTTATTGCTCACCGAGGAAAATCATTTATTTCTTTAAAGAAAACGCATATCATCTGAAAATATATGCTGTATTGTGGTAGTAATATGCATATATATGTGATAATATGGATGCTTTTAATTCCGGATTACCATCTTCAATAGTTTTGTTTTCTTTCTTAATCTGAAAAATAGAACATTTCTCTTGTTTGTTTGGAGGAATTGAAAGGGAGACGGCTTACTATAAAAGGCTATAAATCCGTAAAGTTTGGGATTGTTTTTTATGTTTATGGATTTAAATAGTTATCTTTGTACAAGAAAGGAGGTATATAATGACTGCTACAAAGAAAATAAAAACTCGGGAAGAACTTAGAGTTGAGGTAGTGAAGAAAATTACAGCTAATAAAAGGAATGCCCAATCTTTTCTAAAAAAAGCTGGAATAGTCTCTAAATCAGGTGAACTTACCAAAATTTATAGATGAAAGAAACATTATACTCACGTCGTTCTAATCTTGTTGTTGGCTTTCATGGTTGTGATCAATCAATTAAAGAACAAGTGTTTGAACATCTGGCGAGATTGGCAGCAGTTGCCGATCTTTCGGAAGAAAATCGTATCGCTTATGATAAGGCATTAGATCGATATAGAGTCAATCAAATCGTAGAGGAGGATGAACGGCGCAAAAACGAAGAGATGCGGAGAAAAGCGGCTGAAGAAGGGATGAAAGAAGGGCTAAAGGAAGGGATAAGAGAAGGAATAAAGGAAGGAATGGAGAAAGGGATGGAGAAAGGAGAGCAAAAGAAGCAAATTGAAATTGCTCGAAAGATGAGGGAGGACGGAATATCCATTGATACAATTATCAAATACACGGGTCTTCAATCTTCTGATATAGAAAACCTATAATATATCTTCGTAGGAAAATTGTTGTAGTTATATTAGGATAAAATATAAAAGAGGCGGGAATATTCAGGAATGAATACTTCCGCTTTCTTTTTTTGATTCGTAAGATGTCCAACAATGTCTATGATGTTTAGATATATCGATGAAATGGACGATTTTAGACAAATTTGGAAGAATCGTAGCTAAAATAGAACATTCTTTGCCTTTAATATAGCCTACATTTGTGATCGTGATTGTCAAAAGGGACAGCACAATTATTAAATAAAGCTAATCTTAATTATTAAATTTATGAGAAACAAATTCCTATTTCTTTGTCTCTTCCTTTTTGGAACGTTGACAGCTTGTAAAGACACAAAATGGGTAGACGTTCCAACTGGTACTCCTCCTGAAGGTGCAATCACAGGAAAACCTGGTGAACCGGAAGAACCGGATGATCCTACTGTAAAATCATTCATTAATTGCTCTTACATTCGGGGGGATTTTTTTGAAATAAACCGTATTTCGGCAGCCAGTATGGGTGCTTGTACGGATTTGATTTATTTGGCAGCGCGTCCTTATGCAAATGGTGAGGTAGCTTTTGAATTGCCGTTGAATGATGCGACGATGACAAACGTATCTCATACAGGCACTTTTCAAGGTCGTAATGGAGTGGTTAAATTTGAAGGAACAAGTTTTATGAATGGCGGTGATGGATTACTTCACTCTGCTGATGGGGCCTTTAATAAATTCACCTTTGGTACCTATATATATATAAGTGAATGGGTGGACGGAGCTTTTCTCTTTAAGAAAATGGATGGAAACTCCACGATCATTGCTTTTCAAATGGGTGCGACAGCTAATAGTTTGAAACTGTCTATTGGAAGTTCGGTTGCAACCGTTACCACTCCTGATCTGGCAACAGGCTGGCACTATATTGGGCTGACTTATGAACAGGGAACGGCGAAACTTTATGTGGATACAAACAATACTGCAATAAGTTTTGTAGGTGCTCTCCCTAATGAAGTACCTAATACACGTACTGATTTTTTGATTGGAGATAAATTTAAAGGTTATTTAGATGAAACTTTTGTAAGCAGTCTGGTAGTAGGTACATCAGGTAGAAATCCTATCACCTTTGACAATTGGAATAATTCCAAAATACTTGCTTACTGGAAATACGATGATGCCACGAAACCTGGCAAGGATTCACATTCCTGGCTGGGGCGTTTGAATAATATACGTACCGCTTTACAGGGACAACAGGGAGATAGAAGATTGCGCTTGGGCATTGCCGGTGGAGAATGGAAAAAGATGATGGCTGATGCCACTGCTCGCACAAGATTTGCTTCCGAGGTGAAGAAGATTATCGAACAATATGATTTTGATGGAGTTGATTTTGATTTTGAATGGCCTACAAATACGAATGAATTTAATAATTATAGTGCAACAGTTATCCAAATGCGTTCTACATTAGGAAAGTATGTTTACTTCACTGCGTCTTTGCATCCGGTTTCTTTTAAAATATCTCCGGAAGCTATTGATGCACTGGATTTTATCTCTTATCAATGTTATGGCCCTGCAGTGATGCGTTTTCCTTATGAGCAATTTGTAAAAGATGGAGAAATGGCTATAACATATGGAATTCCTAAGAATAAACTAGTGATGGGAGTCCCTTTCTATGGTTCTACGGGTAGTCTGATTGCTGCCTATTATGATTTCGTGAATGACGGTCTGGCTACTACGATTGAGGATACATATACATATAAAGGAAATACATATACTTTCAACAGTGTAGAAACGATTCGCAAGAAAGCGAGATATGTGTGTGAAGAAGGCTTTGCAGGTATTATGAGTTGGGATTTGGCAACGGATATTGACGTAACCAATAATAAGTCTTTGTTGAAGGCCATAAAAGAAGAGTTTGAATATTATGCGAATCCGACGGAATAAAAGAGAATCTAAATTAATCAAATACAATATTATGGAAAAAAAGAAGTTCATGCGAGTACAGAAATTTTTGATTCTGTTTCTGATACTCCTGCTATCCTTTCCTTTGAGTGCGTTGGCACAGCAACAAATGATAAAAGGACAAGTGGTAGATGATAAAGGTGAAACCATTATCGGCGCCACAGTGATGGTGAAAGGTTCTAAAGATGGGACGCTGACTGACATTGACGGTAACTTTTCCGTGAAAGGGAAAGTAGGTAACACATTGGTTATTTCTTATGTCGGTTTTACTCCCCTTGAAATAAAGGTGACAAAAGCAGAAGGCAACCGATTTACGTTAAAAGAGGATACAAAAGTCTTGGATGAAGTGGTAGTAGTAGGTATGGATAAACAGAAACGAAGCACCATTACGGCGGCGGTGGCTACTGTAGGTTCCGATGCTATTGTCAACCGTCCGGTTACTGACCTCACGAGTGCCCTTCAGGGTAATGTAGCCGGTTTAAACTTCTCTTCTGATGCGGTTGCTAATGGGGTAGGCGGTGAGACCGGTGCCGAAATTAAATTCAATATTCGTGGTATCGGTTCTATCAATGGAGGCGAACCTTATGTATTGGTAGACGGAGTGGAGCAAAGTTTGCAGAATGTGAATCCTGCCGACATTGAAACCATCAGTGTTTTGAAAGATGCTTCTGCTGCTGCCGTTTATGGTGCACGTGCCGCCTATGGTGTGGTTATCGTCACTACCAAAAGTGGTAAAAAGGAAAAAACACGTATATCATACAGTGGTACTGTAGGATTCAGTTCTCCTATTAATATGCCCCAAATGATGAATTCTATTGAATTTGCCAATTATCTGAACGAACGAGATGATAACGATGGAGTAAAACACTCGATTCCTGATGCGCTCATCGAAAAGATGCAGGGCTTTATGGAGAATCCTTATTCGGAAAAGTTCCCGGGCATAGGACCTAATGCGGATGGTACCGGTTGGGCAGGTTCTAAAGATGCTGTGTATGCCAATACCGACTGGTATGATTACTACTTTAAAAAAGCTTCCATCCGTCATTCTCATAATCTGAGCGTAACGGGAGGTTCTGATAAATTTAATTATTACGTAGGTTTGGGATATATTTACCAGGAAGGATTACTGGATCAAGTGGACGATAACTTGAGTAAGTACAATGTAAACTCGAAGTTTCAGATCCGAGCCAATAAATGGTTGAAGTTTAATTTCAATAATAACCTTTCGCTGAATATACTGAAGCGTCCGATGGCTAACCAGACCATTTTTTATGGAACTATCGGAAGCAGCTTTCCGAATTCTCCTACCCATCTTCCTGTAAAGTCGGAATATAATGACAATTCCGAATACCGTTATCTGAAACAATCGCATTATGTGCAGAACAGAATTTCTGATGCGATGTCGTTTGCCACTACGATTACTCCGCTGGAAGGTTGGGATATTGTAGGTGAAATGAAAGTACGCTTCGATGTGGAAAACAATGACTTCAAACGCGGATATCCCACTGCTGAAAAGCCTGACGGAACGTTGGATATAAGTAAGGGAACCAAGCAGGGGTATCAATATCCGGGCATGAACTGGAAAAACTCTAATTGGGGCTCTTATACACGCGGTAATACTTTCAACTACTACCTGTCTCCAAACGTATCGTCATCCTACACACATGCTTGGGGCGACCACTTCTTTAAGGCGATGGCGGGTTTCCAGATGGAACTGCAAGAAAATTCGAATGGTTATACTTATAAAGACGGATTGCTGACTAGTGATATATTCTCTTTTGTGAATGCTAACGGGCAAGTATTGGCAGGTGAAGACCGGACGCATTGGGCTACAATGGGTATGTACGCTAAACTGAATTGGAATTACAAGGAGATTTATTTTCTGGAATTCAGTGGACGTTATGACGGTTCTTCCCGTTTTGCTCCGGGAAATCGCTGGGGATTGTTCCCTTCTTTCTCAGCCGGTTATGACATTTCTCGTACCGACTATTTCAAAGCTTTGAATCTGCCGGTTTCTCAGTTGAAAGTACGTGTTTCTTACGGTCGCTTGGGTAATCAGAACGGAGCGGGACTCTACGATTACCTTGGGATTCAGAGTTTGACCTCCGATTCACCCAATGCTTGGCTGTTGCCCGGTGTGCAAGCTACTCCTCAAAAAGGAACTTTAGCCACTACGCCTAAGATGATCAGTTCGTATATTACGTGGGAGAAGGTGGATAATGCCAACTTAGGTATCGACTTGATGTTGTTGGATAACCGACTGTCTATTACTGCCGATATTTATCAGCGTACCACGCGCGACATGATTGGACCTGCTGAAGCTATTCCGAATCTCGGAGGTATTAGTACGGATGACCGTGCGAAGGTCAATAACGCTACTTTACGTAATCGTGGTTGGGAATTGTCTGTAAACTGGCAGGACCAGTTGAAATGTGGTTTTAGCTATGGCATAGGATTCAATGTATTCAATTACAAAGCTGTTGTCACCAAATATAATAATCCGGAGGGGTTGATATACAACAATCATACCGGTTTGGCAACTAATAAAGGATATTATGAAGGAATGGACGTTGGTGAGATTTGGGGATATGAAGCGAATGATCTCTTTTTGTCCAATCGTGAAGTGGATGCATACCTCAGACAAGTAGATCTTAGTTTCTTTAAGTCCGGTGACAAGTGGCAACGAGGCGACTTGAAATACATTGATTCCGACGGTGACGGTAAAGTGGGTCCGGGTAAGGGCACATTGGCCGACCATGGTGATTTGAAAATTATCGGTAATGCTACTCCCAAATACAGTTTCGGTATCAATCTAAACGTAGGATATAAGGGATTTGAAATATCCACTTTGCTGCAAGGAGTTGCCAAGAGAGATTTCCCGATGGCCGCCAGTACTTACCTATTCGGTGGTAAAGAATGGTTCAAGGAGCATCTCGATTATTTCAGTCCCGAGAATCCCAATGGATATCTGCCTCGACTGACGACCGATGCCCAGACAACGAATGCCAATACGGGATACAATACTACCCGCTATATGCTGAATGCGGCATATATGCGTATGAAGAACTTGACAGTATCCTATACTTTTAAGCCTCAATTGTTGAAGAATATTGGACTAAGTAACCTGAAAGTATACTTTACATGCGATAACCTGTTTACCATCAGTAAACTGCCGAATCAGTTTGATCCGGAAACCCTTAATCAGGTGAACGCGTGGGCAGGCGGAAGTAATGCGGCTGCTCCGGGACTTACCTCGGCTCAAAATCAGAATGGTAACGGAAAGGTGTATCCGATGAACCGTAATTTCGTGTTTGGACTTGATTTTACATTTTAATTAAAGAGGAACGCTATCATGAAAAATAAAATAATTATCCTGACTGTTTTTGCAGGCTTACTGTTGTCGGCGTGTTCCGACTATTTGGACCGTAAACCCTATACGCAGCCTAACAATGAAGATTTCTTGAAAACCAGAGAGAATGTAGAGAGCTATATAAATAATTTGTATACTTCTCTACCGGCTCCGGCTCAATATGGTATTGGTGTCAGAGGAGAAGAGGTGAACAGTGACAATATCCTTTCGGAAAAGTATGATATGCGCCTGAATGGAGAGAATAATCAATTCAGTGGTTCTGACGATTGGAATAAAGGCTATAAAAACTTGCGTATGGTGAATTACTTTTTCCATTATTACGCAGTTTCCGAGGTGGACGAGACGGACGAAGTGCTTTCATTGAGAGGGGAAGCGTATTTCTTCCGTGCTTATTGGCACTTCTATCTGCTCACACGTTTTGGTAATATTCCCATTATGGATGACTTCTGGGATGGCAATGCTACGTTGGGCGGTTTGCAAATTCCGGCGACAAAACGTGCGGATGCAGCCCGTTTCATCCTGAACGATTTGAAAGCGGCTATTGGGTTGATACCGGAGGCTCGTGCTAATTTACATCCCCGCAGTAAATACAGTGGATTGCGTGTCAACAGAGAAACGGCCATGATTCTGGCTATGCGAGTTGCTTTGTACGAAGGTTCGTGGGAGAAGTATCACAAAGGAACTGATTTTGCAACGGAAGATAACTCTGAAGAGTTTTTTAAGGAAGTGATGAACTGGGGAGATCAATATTTGTTCCCGGTCGGACTGACTTTGCATATGACAGCAACCAATCCGAAAGCTACCAATATAGATGACGCTTTTTCGGAGCTATTCAATTCAAACGATCTTTCCAACATTAGCGAAGTGACTTTTTGGAAAAAATATTCAATAGCTGATGGCGTGTTCAATACCGTTACTCAACAGCTTAGCGGTGGAGTAACAGATAATGTGAAGCCTTCGGGACTATCCAAGTCTTTGGTGGATAACTTTCTGAATGTGGATGGTACGCCGGTTGACCCAACCGATGAAAAGTATAAGGACTTTAATGAGGTATTTAAAGATCGTGACGGAAGACTTTTGGCCATGGTGATGCATACCGGTTGTAAGTTCAAATCTAATAGCTTGATGAATGTGAGAGCGTATGACGAGACAGGTACCGAAGAAGAACAAAAGGAAAAGAATAAAGATATTTCATCTCCGCGCTTGAATGGGGATGGTATTTACAAGAACGTGACCGGGTTCCATACTCGCCTTGGCATTGATACGACCTATGTAACCGGCAATTGTGAAACGGCTCATGTCATGTTCCGCTATGCCGAAGGATTGCTTTGTTATGCTGAAGCTGCCGCCGAATTGGGGCTGTATAACGATGGCGTGGCAGAGAAAACATTGAAGCCATTGCGTCAAAGAGCCGGTGTGGCCTATGTTACTCCGGCGGCTGATCCTCACTTCCCTTTCCAAGGCCTGCCGCCGGCAGTGCAGGAGGTACGTCGGGAAAGACGCTCAGAGCTATCTCTGCAAGGTTTTCGTTTGGATGACTTGATGCGTTGGAGGGTAGCCGGAACGTTGAAAGGTGTGGAAGGACGCGGACGTGGAGCTTATCTGGGCAAAGACGGTGTGCTTTATCTGAGCTTTTCGCCTGCATTGCGGAAAGAAGGACTGAATCATGTACTGACAGATAATGAAGGATGGATGGATCCGTTGAAAGAGTACTTGCCTGAAGGCTACAAGTTTAATGAAGATCGTGATTACTTGTTACCCATACCACCGGATGAAATCCAGATGGACCATGAGCTGAATCAGAATCCGGGATGGCCGACTAAGTAAGGGAACTGAATAAAATTCATTTATGATAATTAGATAGATAAAGATATGAAGAACATATTATATAAAATATTTCCGATATGCTTGTTGACCATGGGGTTGACTGGGTGTGAGGAAGAAACGAAATACCGCCCTCTGCCGGAAATCGTGCCATTAACGATGAGCATCAATGACAACGCATTTGCGATGGGAGAACACTTGAAAGTGAATATTAATGTGGAACCGGATGCTGATGGCAAGGAGGTTGTAGCAAATGAAGATTTTGATATTTACTTTACGGCGAAAGCCGGAACGGAGGATGCTTCGAATGTATTCGAACAGTTCAATGGAATCGTTACTTTTCCGAAGGGGGAGAAACAGATTCAGGTGGATTTTCCGATAAAGGCATCCGGACTGACGGGTAGTACTGCTATAAACTTTACGGCTTTTGCCCGTGGTTATAAGATGGAAGGCTCCAGTCAGGTAATTAAGGTTTCCGATTATTATCGGATAATGGCATCATTGGAGAACAATGCGGAGAATGTAGTAATGGAAGGTGGTAAGTTTGTATTAGTTGCAAAGATTGAAAAACCAAGTTCCGTACCTCTTAATATGAAAATTACTCCGAAAGAAGGGGAAGGAGATAGGTATGAAAATTTACCTTCTACATTAACAATTCCTGCAGGAAGAACTTCGGCAAAAAGTGATGCTGTAACTATTAAACAGGATTTTGAAATGACAGGGGATTTGCAACTGGTATTGAATCTGGAGAGTGATTCTCCAGCGAATCCGATGATAAATTCTACTCTGACTATAACTATGACTGATTTGGAATCTATGGGAGATCCTAATCTGTTTGATATAACGAAGGTGTATGAATTCCCGGATAGGCCGTTTATGTCTGATAAAAATAAAACTGCAATTGAAAGTTGGTTTACGGGAGATAAAATAGCTATGAATAAGAATAGCGCTCATCCCACTTCAGCTTTGAAAGATAAAGATTGGGTATTATGCAATGCGATAGAGTTCCATTATATTAATAATAGTTTTAGTGGCGGAAATAATACCCCTAATGCTTTCGGACATCGTATTTCTTGGGCCTTTTCTGATATTAATGATGCACCGTCACAGAAAATACAAGCTGTGAATAATGCAAAATGTACAAATATAACCAATGAAGGTATTTTAAATATGTGGGTGGATAAAAATGTTCAGGGGACTGGTGCCATGACTGCTACCAAGGATTACGGTGTCGCCGCATTGCAATGTTCTAAATTTGGTGGTATTTTTGCCCCACAACATACTCGGTTCTTTCCTGGTATGAGAATTGAAGTGAAGGCGCGTTTGAGAGGAATACGGACTGGTTTTGTTCCGACAATCGGACTTAAAAATCAGAAAAATTCCCTTCCGAACACGAAAGATGAGATCGATATTCTCAAGAACACTCAAGGTTCTGTAATTACTCAGGCTGTAACTGTTGATAATGAGATAGGTTCAAAGAGTGTAGCAATACCTCAAGCGAATGAATGGAATGTATATTGGGTGGAACTTGTGGATGAAAATATAATCAATTTAGGAATTAATGGAGCAACCAATCTGACTGTGAATCGTACACAATCTCCTGACAGGTGGCCATTCGACAAGGCTGGAACTCCTGCTACTGCTAATCCTGATCCTGCTACTGCTGCTGGTGGCAGTGCCGGTCTCTACTTCTTTATGAGATTGGCTGAAAGCTCGGAACGGGCTGCTGGTAAAGCGCCTGAAGGTTGGGATAATGTACTGAAAAGTATTGCCAATTGTGAAACGGATGATAATACGCCTCGAATGGAAATTGATTGGATTCGTATCTATACAAATAAGAATTATGTACAGACTGATGCTGAAAAAGTCTGGGCTAATCAGTTATTTTATTAATGCTATCTCTTTCAATTAGCTTTCAATAGTGTGAAATGAATTTTATGCCGGAAGCTATCGTTAGAAGGCGATATGCTTCCGGCTATTTATTAGTCAATTATGCAGAAATGGAGATTATTGGAAATTAAATGGTAATTTGTGGAAGTTAAATAGATGGCTGTCCTCTATCTTTGCTGACACAATCTTATACAAATTAGTATTTATGGAAAAACTGCAACCAAACTTATTCTTTCCTTTAGCAGGAGTAGCAGCTGTAGCTTCCCTTGCTTCCTGTTCAAACAAGCAAAAGCCTGTGGAGCAGAAACCTTTGAATATCGTCTACATTATGACAGACGACCACACAGCTCAAATGATGAGCTGTTACGACACACGCTACATGGAAACACCCAATCTCGACCGCATTGCTGCCGATGGTGTACGCTTCACTCAAAGTTTTGTAGCCAATTCATTAAGCGGTCCCAGTCGTGCCTGCATGATAACAGGTAAACATAGTTGTGCTAATAAATTCTATGATAATACCACTTGCGTATTCGACAGTTCGCAACAAACTTTTCCGAAGCTGTTGCAGAAAATCGGTTATCAGACAGCACTGGTAGGTAAATGGCATCTTGAAAGTTTGCCTTCCGGTTTTGATTACTGGCAGATTGTCCCCGGACAAGGCGACTACTACAATCCGGATTTCATCACACAGAACAATGACACTATCCAAAAACATGGATATATCACGAACCTTATCACTGACGACGCCATTGACTGGATAGAAAACAAACGCAATCCGGAGAAACCTTTCTGTCTTTTGATTCACCACAAGGCTATTCACCGTAACTGGTTGGCAGATACTTGCAATTTGGCTTTGTATGAGGATAAAACTTTCCCATTGCCGGATAATTTCTTTGACGATTACGAAGGACGCCCTGCCGCTGCCGCACAAGAGATGAGCATTATGAAAGACATGGACATGATTTATGACCTCAAAATGCTTCGTTCTGACAAAAAGACCCGTCTGAAATCCTTATATGAGAAATATATCGGTCGTATGGATGAAGCACAACGTGCTGCATGGGACAAATTCTACACCCCAATAATAGACGACTTCTATAAACAGAACCTGCAAGGCAAGGAACTAGCCAACTGGAAATTCCAGCGTTATATGCGCGATTATATGAAGACGGTGAAGTCGCTGGACGACAATGTAGGTCGTGTACTCGACTACTTGAAAGAGAAAGGATTACTGGATAACACACTTGTTGTCTATACTTCCGACCAAGGATTCTACATGGGCGAACACGGTTGGTTCGACAAACGTTTCATGTATGAAGAATCCATGCGTACACCGCTTATCATGCGTCTGCCGAAAGGATTCGACCGCAGGGGAGACATCACTGAAATGGTGCAGAACATCGACTATGCACCTACCTTCCTCGAATTGGCAGGAGCAGAGATTCCTTCAGACATACAAGGTGTATCTCTCGTCCCCTTGCTGAAAGGCGAACATCCGAAAGATTGGCGGAAGGCTCTCTACTATCATTTCTACGAATATCCCGCTGAACACATGGTGAAACGTCATTACGGTGTACGTACAGACCGCTATAAACTGATTCATTTCTATAATGATATCAACTGGTGGGAACTCTATGACTTGCAGGCAGACCCGTCGGAAATGCACAATCTCTACGGACAACCTGAATATGAACCGGTAGTGAAAGAACTAAAAGAAGAAATGCTGAAACTTCAGGAGCAATACAATGATCCTGTCCGCTTCTCACCGGAGAGAGACAAGGAATAATACCAATGTACATACGCCATGAAAAAATACATCTTAATCATTCTCATACTGCTTTCGCCACTGACAGCGTTTTTGCAGGCTGATAACTTAACATCCCCTTTAATTTCAATAGTACCACGCCCGACACAGATTGTGCCGGGCCGTGGTAACTTCACCTTTTCAGCCCAAACGGTGTTTGCGGTAGAAAGTCAGGAACAAGCCGTGATTGCTCGCAATTTTATTGACTTGTTTACTCGTGCTGCCGGAATAACTCCTGCTTTGAATGTCGGGCGTGAAAAGGGACAAGTCCGTTTTGTGACGGATTCTTCTTTAAAAAGTGAAGCCTACTTACTGGAGATTACGCCGGAACAGATACTCATTAAAGCTTCGGATACAAAAGGCTTTTTCTATGCCCTGCAATCTATCCGCCAACTTCTGCCGGCTGCCATAGAATCGGAACAACCGGTCCGGAATGTCGATTGGAGAGTTCCGGCAATGACGGTTCAGGATGAACCCCGTTTCGGTTTCCGCGGATTACTGTTGGATCCGGTACGTTGTTTTATCCCTAAAAAGAATGTACTGCGAATCATTGACTGTATGGCGATGCTGAAAATAAACAAACTTCATTTTCATCTGACAGACGATAACGGCTGGCGGATTGAAATAAAGAAATACCCCCGTTTGACGGAAATAGGAGCGTGGAGAGTAGACCGTACAGATGTGCCTTTCCACTCACGTCGCAACCCGGAACGGGGAGAACCTACTCCGATAGGCGGTTTCTACACGCAGGAGGACATCCGGGAAATTGTAGCTTATGCAGCCGACAGACAGATAGAAGTCATTCCCGAAATAGATGTACCGGCACACAGTAACTCTGCTCTGGCTGCTTATCCCCAGCTTGCCTGTCCGGTTGTGAAAGACTTTGTCGGTGTACTTCCCGGACTGGGAGGACGAAATTCCGAGATTATCTACTGTGCGGGAAATGATAGCGTATTTACATTCTTGCAAGATGTTTTTGACGAAATTCTAGAGCTTTTCCCTTCTCGCTATATTCATGTTGGTGGAGATGAGGCGCGAAAGACAAACTGGGAGAAATGCCCGCTTTGCCAAAAACGGATGAAAAAACAGCGTTTGGCCAATGAAGAAGATTTGCAGGGTTACTTCATGAAACGTATCAGTGATTATCTGCGTAAGAAAGGTCGTGAAGTGATTGGCTGGGATGAGTTGACAAACAGCTCTTTTCTTCCTGAAGAATCTATTATCCTAGGCTGGCAGGGAATGGGTACGGCTGCTCTGAAAGCTGCCGAAAAGGGACATCGTTTTATCATGACTCCGGCGCGTGTCTTATACTTGATTCGTTATCAGGGACCGCAATGGTTTGAACCGGTAACCTATTTTGGCAACAATACCCTGAAAGATGTTTTCGATTACGAACCTGTACAGAAGGATTGGAAACCGGAATATGAGTCTTTGTTAATGGGAGTACAGGCTTGTATGTGGACAGAGTTCTGTAATAAACCCGAAGATGTGGATTATCTTTTGTTTCCCCGCCTGGCCGCTTTAGCAGAAGTGGTATGGACGCCCGCAGGAACGAAGGACTGGTCTGGATTCTTGAAGCGGATGGACGCATACAACGCGCATATTGCGAAAAAAGGAATTGTCTATGCCCGTTCAATGTATAACATACAACAGACGGTGACATCAGTGGACGGACATTTGGAAGTGAATTTGGAATGTATCCGCCCGGATGTAGAGATTCATTATACACTGAACGGAAGTAATCCGGCAATGTCTTCTCATCGTTACGACGGACCTATCCGTGTGACGAAGACACAAATGGTGAAAGCCGCTACCTTTATGAACGGCAAGCAAATGGGAGAAACTTTAGAGTTGCAACTCACATGGAACAAAGCTACGGCAAAACCTTTGCTTGGCAATAAGAAGAACGAAATGTTATTAGTCAACGGATTGCGGGGAAGCCTGAAATATACTGATTTTGAATGGTGTAACTGGAATCAAAATGATTCTATATCTTTCACGATAGATTTGCAGGGGCGGGAGATTTTGAATAAATTTGCCATCGGTTGCATTACGAATTATGGAATGGGAGCACATAAACCGAAGATGATTCGCGTAGAAGTTTCCGATGACAATCGAACCTACCATACTATGGGAGAATTGAACTTCTCTCCGGAAGAAATCTATCTGGAAGGAACTTTTAGAAATGACTATTCGATAGATATGGGCGGAGTATCTGCCCGTTATGTCCGAGTGACGGCGGAAGGTGCGGGGATATGTCCCGACGAGCATGTCCGTCCCGGTCAGGAAGCGAGAGTCTATTTTGATGAAGTGATTATAGAATAGTAATCAAATAGTTAAAAACAGCAATTAAGTGCTCTTGCAGAATAATCTTATATTATTAGAGACGGATTACACGAATTTCATGGTTTTTAGAATGATGAGTATATAAAATAATAGCGTCAATCAGCTTAATCTGTGCCTAATTTATTATATAAACCAATTATGATGACATGCTTATGAATATTAGCTTAAAGAAACGAACTCTTTTAGTTCTATTGTCAGGACTGACTGCTACTTTCACTTTAGCGCAGCAACAACCGTTGCCCGAATGGCAAAGCCAGTATGCGGTGGGACTGAACAAGCTCGCTCCTCACACATACGTATGGCCTTATGCCAACGCTTCCGACATTGAAAAGCCGGGAGGGTATGAACAGTCTCCTTTTTATATGAGTCTCAATGGAAAGTGGAAATTCCATTGGGTGAAGAATCCTGATAATCGTCCGAAGGACTTTTACCAACCTTCTTATTATACAGGAGGATGGGCGGATATCAATGTGCCCGGTAACTGGGAACGCCAGGGGTATGGCACGGCTATCTATGTCAACGAAACGTATGAGTTTGATGATAAAATGTTCAACTTCAAGAAGAATCCGCCGCTGGTGCCTTATGCGGAGAATGAAGTCGGCTCCTACCGACGTACCTTCAAAGTGCCTGCCGACTGGAAAGGACGCAGGGTAGTACTGTGTTGTGAAGGAGTCATTTCTTTCTATTATGTATGGGTGAATGGAAAATTACTTGGATATAATCAGGGATCAAAGACGGCTGCCGAATGGGATATTACAGATGTCCTCAATGAAGGCGAAAATGTGGTTGCTTTGGAAGTGTATCGCTGGAGTTCGGGTGCTTATCTGGAATGTCAGGATATGTGGCGTTTGAGTGGTATCGAACGTGACGTGTATCTTTACAGTACTCCCAAACAGTACATTGCGGATTATAAACTGAATGCTTCTTTAGAAAAAGAGAAATACAAAGATGGTATTTTCGGACTTGAAGTGACCGTAGAGGGACATTCTGCTATATCTGGAGCTACTTCTATTGCTTATACCCTGAAAGACGCCAATGGTAAAGCTGTCCTGCAGGATGCTATCCGGATAAAATCCCGCGGATTGAGCAATTTTATCACGTTTGATGAAAAGAATATTCCCGATGTAAAGGCTTGGAGTGCAGAGCATCCTCATCTTTACACATTAATACTCGAACTGAAGGATGAACAAGGCAAGGTAACCGAACTGACTGGTTGTGAAGTCGGCTTCCGTACCTCGGAAATCAAAGACGGACGTTTCTGCATCAACGGCGTTCCGGTATTGGTGAAGGGAACCAACCGACACGAGCATTCTCAACTGGGACGTACCGTGAGCAAGGAGCTGATGGAACTGGACATCAAACTGATGAAGCAGCACAATATCAACATGGTGCGTAACTCGCATTATCCTACACATCCTTACTGGTATCAACTTTGCGACCGTTACGGTTTGTACATGATTGATGAGGCAAACATCGAATCTCACGGAATGGGATATGGTCCTGCTTCCCTAGCCAAGGATAGTACCTGGCTGACTGCACACATGGATCGCACTCACCGGATGTATGAACGTTCTAAGAATCACCCGGCTATCGTTATCTGGTCATTGGGAAATGAAGCAGGAAACGGAATTAACTTCGAACGTACTTATGACTGGCTGAAATCGGTAGAGAAAACTCGCCCTGTACAGTATGAACGTGCCGAATTGAACTATAATACGGATATTTACTGTCGTATGTACCGCAGTGTAGACGATATCAAAGCATACGTAAAAGAGAAAGACATCTACCGCCCTTTCATTCTTTGTGAATATCTTCATGCGATGGGCAACAGTTGCGGCGGACTGAAAGAATACTGGGACGTATTTGAAAACAATCCGATGGCACAAGGTGGCTGCGTTTGGGACTGGGTGGATCAGTCATTCCGCGAAATAGACAAGAATGGTAAATGGTACTGGACGTATGGCGGTGATTACGGACCGGAAGGAATTCCAAGTTTCGGAAACTTCTGCTGTAACGGTTTGGTGGGCGCCAACCGTGAACCGCACCCGCATTTGCTCGAAGTAAAGAAAGTATATCAGAACATAAAAGTAACGCTGGCGAATCAGAAGAATCTGACTATCCGTGTCAAGAACTGGTATGATTTCTCTAACTTGAATGAGTATGTACTGAACTGGAATGTGACGGCAGATAATGGCAAGATTTTGGCGGAAGGTACAAAAACGGTTGATTGTGCACCACACGCTACTGTTGATGTTACTTTGGGGGCTGTAAAACTTCCGAATACAGTCCGTGAGGCTTATTTGAATATCAGCTGGACCCGTCGTGAAGCTTCTTCAATGATAGATAAGGATTGGGAGGTGGCATACGACCAGTTTGTATTTGCCGGTAATAAGAACTACACAGGCTACCGTCCGCAAAAAGCAGGTGAAACGACTTTCACCGTTGATAAGCAAACAGGCGCGCTGACTTCATTGAACTTGAACGGCAAAGAATTATTGGCTACTCCGCTGACATTGAGCCTTTACCGCCCGGCAACGGATAATGACAACCGGGATAAGAACGGCGCACGCTTGTGGCGTGATGCGGGATTGGATTGTCTGACCCAGAAAGTAGTGTCATTGAAGGAAAGTAAGACTTCGACCACTGCCCGTGTAGAAATTCTAAATGCAAAAACGCAAAGGGTAGGAATTGCTGACTTTGTTTATTCACTGGATAGAAACGGTGCACTGAAAGTACATACAACTTTCCAACCCGACACGACCATCGTGAAATCAATGGCACGCTTGGGATTGACGTTCCGTGTGTCGAACGCCTACGATCAGGTTTCTTACTTGGGACGTGGAGATAATGAAACCTATATTGACCGCAATCAGTCCGGTAAAATCGGTGTATATCAGACCACACCGGAACGGATGTTCCACTATTATGTTGCTCCGCAATCTACAAGCAACCGCACCGATGTACGTTGGGTGAAGTTGGCAGATACTTCCGGCGAAGGTATCTTTGTTGAGTCGGATCGTGCTTTCCAGTTTAGTATCATTCCTTTCTCGGATGTATTATTAGAGAAGGCCCGCCATATCAATGAACTGGAACGCGATGGATTGCTGACAGTGCATCTGGATGCTGAACAGGCAGGTGTGGGAACGGCTACTTGTGGTCCCGGAGTATTACCGCAATACTTGGTTCCATTAAAGAAACAGAGTTTTGAATTTACCCTTTATCCGGTGAAATAGATACTAAATCAATAGGTTATTTAGATTATATATAAAGGTGGGGGTTACACTGATTGGATGGAATGTCGTAAGAAAATATTCCATGAGAATCGTGAAATCTGCACCTTTATTTTATCTTTGTACGATTGCAATAATTAATAGACCATGAATAAACTACTAACCTCTCTTTTATTGTCTGTTACTCTCATGAGTGGAGCGCAGGCGCAGAAAAAAGAAAATTACTATGTGAAGCATGTTGAATTTCCTCAAAGTGCAACTATCGAACAGAAGGTTGATATGGCAGCGCGGCTGGTACCTACTCCACAGCAATACGCTTGGCAACAAATGGAATTAACAGCTTTCCTTCATTTTGGTATCAACACCTTTACAGGACGTGAATGGGGGGACGGGAAAGAAGATCCCGCGCTCTTTAATCCTTCGGAACTGGATGCTGAACAATGGGTACGTACCCTCAAGGAAGCCGGCTTTAAAATGGTGCTTCTGACTGCAAAACATCACGACGGTTTCTGCCTTTGGCCAACGGCTACTACCAAACATTCCGTGGCCTCTTCTCCCTGGAAAAACGGACAAGGCGATGTAGTGAAAGAACTTCGTGCTGCCTGTGACAAATATGATATGAAGTTTGGAGTATATCTTTCTCCCTGGGACCGGAATGCGGAATGTTATGGAGACTCTCCCCGTTACAATGATTTTTTTATTCGGCAATTGACGGAATTGCTCACCAATTATGGTGAAGTACATGAAGTCTGGTTCGACGGGGCGAATGGAGAAGGTCCGAACGGAAAGAAGCAAGTGTATGACTGGGACGCTTTTTACCAAACCATCCAACGCCTCCAACCCAAAGCTGTGATGGCAATTATGGGGGATGATGTCCGCTGGGTCGGAAACGAGAAAGGAGTAGGCCGTGAAACGGAATGGAACGCAACTGTGTTGACTCCCGGTATATATGCCCGTTCACAAGAGAACAACAAACGTTTGGGTGTTTTCAGTAAAGCAGAGGATTTGGGAAGTCGTAAGATATTGGAGAAAGCTACGGAATTATTCTGGTATCCTTCGGAAGTCGACGTATCTATCCGTCCGGGATGGTTCTATCATGCGGAGGAAGATGGTAAAGTGAAATCTTTGAAGCATTTATCAGATATTTATTTCCAGTCGGTAGGATATAATTCAGTGCTCCTGTTGAATATTCCACCTGACCGGAGGGGACTGATTCATGAAGCTGATATCAAGCGGTTGAAAGAGTTTGCTGATTATCGGCAACAAACGTTTGCTGACAACCGGGTGAAAAACGGAAGAAAATACTGGAGCACTACTTCGGGCGGTGAGGCTGTCTATGCCTTGAAGTCCAAATCGGAAATCAATCTGGTCATGTTGCAGGAAGATATAACGAAAGGGCAGAGGGTAGAGGCTTTTACTGTGGAAGCCTTGACGGATAATGGCTGGAAAGAAGTAGGAAAAGGTACGACGATAGGATATAAACGTATGTTGCGCTTTCCGGCAGTTAATGCCAATAAGCTCCGGGTGAGAATAGACGAGTGCCGGTTGACTGCTTACGTTAGTCAGGTTGCCGCTTATTATGCAGAACCTTTGCAGGAAGAAACAACGAAAGAAGACTGGAATAATTTGCCGCGTTCCGGATGGAAACAGGTTGCTGCTTCTCCATTAACGATTGATTTGGGGAAGACGGTAACATTGAGCAGTTTCACGTACGCGCCTTCAAAAGCGGAGGCAAAGCCGACGATGGCATTCCGTTATCAATTCTTTGTAAGCATGGATGGTAAGAGCTGGAAAGAAGTGCCTGCCAGTGGAGAGTTCAGCAATATTATGCATAATCCGTTGCCACAGACGGTTGCTTTCAGTCAGAAAGTACAGGCACGTTTCATTAAACTGGAGGCCACTACACCTGATGCTACCGTTGCTAAAGTAAATATGAATGAAATAGGGGTGATGGTGATTCCCTGATGGAGCCCTCATCGAAAAATGATATGCTTAGAGAGTAGCAGTGGAGACCGGTGTCTTGATTCTTGATAAATCGGATACTAGTCTCTTTTTTTCTAAACCAAATGAATATTTTACTGTTATTTATAAAAAAAGACAGAAGTTATGTTAGTAGTAGATTTAGGAAAATGGATGAATAAAACCCTCATTAATTGGGGAATAGATCCGGCAGTTGCCGATCGTTTTGATGAGACTATTATGGCTTTACTGATGATAGTGGTTGCTATCGTTTTGAATTATCTTTGCCAGGCAATTCTTATTGGAGGTATGAAACAGTATACGAGACGTAAACCTCATCAATGGAATACATTGTTGATGAAGCGTAGGGTATTTCATAATTTGATTCATACCATCCCGGCTTTTCTGGTTTATTCGTTGTTGCCGATGGCTTTTATCCGTGGAAAAGAGCTGTTGCTGATTTCCCAGAAGGCGTGCGTCATTTATATTATTTTCTCTTTACTATTGGCTATAAATGGGATTCTGTTGATGATAATGGATATCTATGACGGAAGAGAGTCGATGAAAGACCGCCCGATGAAAGGTTTTATCCAAGTGTTGCAGGTGCTTCTTTTCTTTGTTGGCGGGATTGTAATCATTGCTATTATCGTGAATAAGTCTCCGGCTACTTTGTTTGCGGGCTTGGGCGCTTCAGCGGCTATTTTAATGTTAGTATTCAAAGATTCCATATTAGGTTTTGTGGCGGGTATCCAGCTTTCTGCCAACGATATGGTTCGTCCGGGGGACTGGGTGACGCTTCCTTCCGGTGACGCAAATGGCATTGTACAGGAAATAACGCTGAATACAGTCAAGATCCAGAATTTTGATAATACCATTTCCACTATTCCTCCTTATACATTAGTGAGCAGTCCTTTTCAGAATTGGCGGGGAATGACACAGTCGGGAGGACGACGGGTGATGAAGAGTATAACTTTGGATTTGACTACACTTCAATTCTGTACTCCGGAAATGTTGGACCGTTACCGGAAAGAAATTCCGTTAATGGCGGATTATCAGCCGGAAGAAGGAGTCGTTCCTACCAATTCTCAAGTGTACAGGGTATATATTGAACGCTATTTGTGTAGTCTGCCTGTGGTCAATCAGGAGTTGGATTTGATTATCAGTCAGAAAGAAGCTACGATGTACGGAGTACCTATTCAGGTTTATTTCTTCTCCCGCAATAAGGTCTGGAAAGAATACGAGCGTATTCAGTCGGATATCTTCGACCATTTGCTGGCAATGGTTCCGAAGTTCGATTTGAAGGTTTATCAGTATTCGGACTAATTCATCATTTGCATCATAGAGGACATGGAGAAATAGAAGTTCGGAACTCTTGTTTGATAATTTAATTTATGAAGCTATGATGAGGCGTTATATTTCTCAAGTATTCTCACTACGATGAGAAAAGATTCTCATTATAATGAGAATCTTTTCTCATGGCGATGAGTATTTTTTCTCATCGTAGTGAGAATAGTCTCTTGTCAGAGTATGCTGTAGCGGCGTTTGTACTTCTCTGATAATGGTTGACTATCTTTATTTGTAATAACCTGATAATATTGGCTACTATCGTTTGCCATAATTAATATACAATCAATTCAAAGTCTGTGTAGATAGGAAGATGGTCACTGATGCCTCCTTGATATTTCATTCCCTTATAAGTGCGGAAAGGTTCTTTGTCACCATATTTTTCGTCGTCTTTCAGTAAAAAAGGGAGAAGGCATACATTTGCTTTTTCTTCGCTAGTGAAAAAGTGATTTGATTGATTTAATAGCGTGCCTGATACAATCAAGTGGTCGAGTAATCCCCATTCACCACGAAATTTGTAAGAACCGAAGTTTTTTGATTTTGCTTTTCGGGCAAGTAGATGATATAGTTTTAGTGAGGAGGGGGTAACTGTTGAGGCGTTGGCGGAGTCGGTTGTTGAAGCTAGGTCATTGGTTTTAACAGGAGGCGCTTCGGCTTTCAGTATTTTCAGAATGGACTGATTCGTCGGGTAATCGTTGAAATCCCCCATGATAATGGCTTGCGGATGAGAACGAATATTCATAATGCTATCGACTTCCGTACGCAGTATGTGAGCTACATATAAACGATAAGGTTCCGATTCTTTGGCTCCACCCGAACGGCTGGGGAAGTGGCAGACAAATACGTCGAGTGTATCTCCCGCCAGTAGAAGCCCGCTGACGTGTAGCAAATCTCTTGTCGGACGGTGCTGCTTAAACGGAGGAATGGAGATGGAACGGGAAGATAATAGTTTGAATAGATCCCGTTGATAAAGCAAGGCTACGTCAATTCCTCTTAAATCAGGGGAGTTGGTCATTACATAACGATAGCTGAGCTCTTTTAAAGGAGAACGACGGGTAAGGTCACGAAGCACTGTATCATTTTCTACTTCACATAATCCAACTAATGCGGGAGGATTCCATTCGCCAATAGCAGTAATTACACGGGCAACATCAGCCAGTTTTTTCTTATATCTGCTATAATTCCAATGACGTATCGCATCGGGAAGATATTCATGATCGTTCTTCAGACTGTCGTGGTGTGTGTCGAACAGGTTTTCTATGTTCCAACTTACAACACGGAAAGAGATTCTTTCTTGTTGAGAGGAGGCTTGTCTGCTGTGAACCTCTTGTGCAATGATATTGGAAGGAGCGAGGAAACTTACACCTGATAAAATCATAGTAAAAAAGAGTACGATAACAGCTATTCTTTTTTGACTGTTACCATACTCTTCTTTATGTTGACTTATTTGCCCGCTACTTCTTGGCAGGTACATGTGCCAGGATGTCCAACAGGTGTTTCCAGAACTTTTCTACAGTAGGAATAAGCATTCGTTCGTCAGGAGAATGAACACCTGTCAGTGTCGGTCCGAAAGAGATCATATCCAGCGTTGGATATTTATCAAGGAACAGACCACATTCCAATCCTGCATGGATGGCTTTAACTTTCGCATCTACACCAAATAGACGCTTGTAAGATTCAACTGCCACTTCGAGGATAGCCGAGTGCGGATTCGGTTTCCATCCCGGATAACCTTCACCGAACGTAACATTAGCTCCTGCCAGTTGGAATACGGCCCTAACCGTGTTCGCCATATCGTTGCGTGCGGATAGTATCGAGCTTCGCTGACTGGTTTCAATACGGATGATATGATTCGGTTTCATCTTGACAGATGCCAGATTGGTAGACGTTTCCACCAGTCCGGGAATATCCTGGCTCATAGCATATACACCGTGAGGAGCTGCATACAGAGCTTTTAATAAGCGGGTAGTGGTATCCTGGTCGATAGCTATCTTACGGGGAGCTTCCGATTCGAGTACCAACTTTAAGTCAGGTTCTACAACAGATAATTCGTCTTCCATTTCGCTGGTGAAAATATTCAGTTCGGTGCGGACATCATGCTTGGCATCTTCGGGAACTGCACAAATTGCATAAGCCTCGCGGGGAATAGCGTTACGCAGATTACCTCCGTTGATTTCACAAAGGTACAGATCATGTCTGCCAGCCATGCGTGAAAGAAAACGGTTCAGTATTTTGTTGGCATTGCCCCGTCCCAAATGAATGTCACCACCGGAGTGACCGCCTTTCAAACCTTTCACTTCCACCTTGAAGAAGAAATATCCGGCGGGAACTTCTACCTCTTTATACGTAAATTCTGCAACGGAGTCAATACCTCCGGCACATCCGATAAAGATTTCTCCTTCATCTTCCGAATCAAGGTTCAGAAGGATGTCACCGCTCATAAAACCTTCTTGTAGGGCAAAAGCTCCGGTAAGCCCCGTTTCTTCGTCTACAGTAAACAGACATTCCAACGGACCATGTTCAATGCTGTCGTCAGCCAGGATAGCCAGCTCGGTAGCTACACCGATACCGTTGTCGGCTCCGAGGGTTGTGCCTTTGGCTTTCAGCCATTCACCGTCAATTTCAGTTTCGATGGGATCGGTGAGGAAGTCATGTTGAACATCGTTATTCTTTTCGCACACCATGTCGATATGCGATTGCAGAACGACGGTTTGAAGATTTTCTTTTCCCGGAGTAGCGGGCTTTTTAATCAATACATTACCGGCTTCGTCCACCTTGGTTTCGAGATTATGTTTTGCTCCGAATGCCTTCAGGTAGGCAATCATTTTCTCTTCCTTCTTCGAAGGGCGTGGCACTTGGCAGATTTCTTCGAAATACTTGAATACGCCAGCCGGCTTTAAGTCTTTTTTTTCCATGCTGTTTCTATTTTATAATAGGAATAGAAGGGTTGTTTTCGCTTCTTCTATTGCTAAATATGGTTAATTTGATTGACTTATCTGAACTCATATCTCATTAAAGCCTATCTTTGCACTCACAAAATTAATAGAAATGGTTGAGACTATACTGATAACTTTGTTAATAGTTGCTATTTCCCTGGTATTATTAGGGGTGAAAGTATTCTTTACGAAGGGTGGGAAGTTCCCGAATGGTCACGTGAGTGGGAATAAAGCGTTGCGTCAGAAAGGAATCGGATGCGCACAGTCGCAAGATCGCGAAGCACAAAAGAAGCCGCGTTTTTCTATTAACGAGTTGGAAAAAGCCTTGAACGATAGTATGAATTAAATTTATTAAAAACAATACTTATTAATTATGAATAGAATGAACTACCTCATGAACGGTTTGGCTGCTCTTGCGTTTATCGTTTTATTTTCACAATGTGCTGGCAAAACTGACAATCAAACTACCAATGCTCCGGCTCAGGCTAATGCCGAACTGTCAGGAATGAAAATTGCCTATGTTGAAATAGATACGCTGCTTGCCAAATACAATTTCTGTATTGACTTGAATGAGGCGATGGTAAAGAAGAGCGAAAACGTTCGTATGACATTGAATCAGAAGGCTACCTCTTTGAACAAGGAAAAGCAAGATTTTCAGAAGAAAGTTGAAAACAATGCTTTCCTGTCACAAGATAGAGCGCAGCAAGAGTACAACCGTCTGGTGAAGTTGGAACAAGATTTGCAAGAGTTGAGCAACAAACTTCAGAATGGTTTGATGGAAGAGAACAACAAGAATAGCTTGCAGTTCCGCGATTCTATCAACGCTTTCCTGAAAGAATATAATAAGACTCACGGATATAGCCTGATCTTCAGCAACACTGGTTTCGATAACCTGCTTTATGCTGACAGCACTTTCAATATTACAAAAGAAATTGTTGACGGGTTGAATGCAAGATATTCACCAGTGAAGAAATAAATGATATAAAACTGTTCCGTTCTTTATAAAAGGACGGAACATTATCGAATTAAAAAAAGTGATGCCTGTTCAAGACTGAAAAGCTATGAACGGGCTTTTTTATGACCTTTCTTTTTCTTCTTCCTGTGGAATACGGAAAGCGGTGTAAAGTTCGAGGATGGCAGCAACTGTGAGGCAGGCAATCCATTCATTGCCTCGTGTGGTAAACATAAAGGCTCCGGTCAGGATAAGTGCCAGTGCGCCGAATATCTGCTGAATACGCAGGCGTTTCAATGTTTTGCTCTTTCCTTTGACGGGTGTGTTCACTTGTGCCAATGCGATACATCCGGCTCCAACAGTATATATGTAAGGAGCGTATATCCATCCGGTAATAAACACAGCTGCTCCGGTGAGAGCCATTATGGCGCCTGCGGTGAAAAGGGCGGGTACTAATTGTTTCATTCTTTAATCTTCAAAAACGTAAATATCTTCGTTGGGTTTCTTCATCAGATACTTTTCACGGGCGATCTGTTCGATGGCGTCCGGATTGGTACTTATTTCGTTGAGACGTTTGGTGTTCTCTTCGTAATCTGCCCGGTACTTTTCTATCTCTTCTTTCAACTGGCTGATTTCCCGTTCATATCCGAAACGACGAACCAGGCTGTTCTCGTCCAGAAAGCCAATGATAACAGCAAATGCAACGACCGTAATGAGGTACTTGCGTCTGCATATGAAACTCCAGATACTGATTAGTTTACCCATAATTTCTCCTTTTAATATCTGCAAAGATAAAACTAATAACTTAAAAACTTATCGCTTCGGCTTCAAAACTTCTCTCTTTATCCCTTATTACTTATCACTTTTTTTGTGTACATTTGCAGAATAAGCGAAATTTCAAAAACAGAGAGAATCCCGGATATGGAAAACTATATTGTTTCAGCCCGTAAATACCGTCCGTCCACGTTCGAATCGGTGGTGGGACAGCGGGCGTTGACTACTACGCTGAAAAATGCAATTGCTACCCAAAAACTGGCTCATGCTTATTTGTTTTGCGGACCGCGCGGGGTAGGAAAAACGACTTGCGCGCGTATCTTTGCCAAAACCATTAATTGTATGACGCCTACCGCTGACGGAGAGGCTTGCAATCAGTGTGAGTCATGTGTAGCTTTCAACGAACAGCGGTCATATAATATTCACGAACTCGATGCTGCTTCTAATAATTCGGTGGATGACATTCGCCAGTTGGTGGAGCAAGTGCGTATCCCGCCACAGATTGGTAAGTATAAGGTATATATCATCGACGAGGTGCACATGCTCTCGGCATCTGCTTTCAATGCGTTTCTGAAAACGCTGGAAGAACCTCCCCGTCATGCGATTTTTATTCTGGCTACGACGGAGAAGCATAAGATTCTTCCTACCATTCTTTCACGTTGTCAGATTTATGACTTTAACCGGATAAGCGTGGAAGATACGGTGAATCATCTGTCGTATGTTGCTTCGAAAGAAGGAATCACGGCAGAGCCGGAAGCGCTGAACGTGATAGCCATGAAGGCGGACGGTGGTATGCGTGATGCATTGTCTATCTTCGATCAGGTGGTTAGTTTCACCGGAGGAAATATCACCTATAAGAGTGTGATTGATAATCTGAACGTACTTGATTATGAATATTATTTCCGTCTGACGGATTGCTTCCTCGAAAACAAGGTGAGCGACGCATTGTTGCTTTTCAATGATATATTGAATAAAGGTTTTGACGGAAGTCACTTTATTACCGGATTGTCGTCTCATTTCCGTGACTTGTTGGTCGGGAAAGACCCGGTGACATTGCCTTTACTGGAAGTGGGAGCGAGCATACGCCAACGTTATCAGGAACAGGCGCAGAAATGTCCGTTACCTTTCTTGTACCGGGCTATGAAGCTGTGTAATGAGTGCGATTTGAATTACCGCATCAGCAAAAATAAGCGTTTGCTGGTAGAACTGACCTTGATACAGGTTGCACAGCTTACCACCGAGGGGGATGACGTGAGTGGTGGGCGTGGCCCTAAGAAGACTATAAAACCCGTATTCACTCAGCCTGCCGCAGCACAGCAGCCGCAGGTAGCTTCTGGCACTCAGGTTCAGCAGGCTCCAGTTCATTCGTCTCCGTCTTCAGTTACAACACAGGCTGCTAATGGCACTACTGCCCAGCATCCGCAGGCTTCTGCGGCTGTGCAACCGGGAGCACCGGCTTCTCCTGGTGCGGCTTCGTCTGCTCCGTCACAAGGAGCGGGAGTTGCTCAGACTGCCAAGGAAGAACGAAAAATTCCCGTGATGAAGATGTCCAGCTTGGGGGTATCTATCAAGAATCCGCAGCGTGACCAAGTATCGCAGAATGCGGCTACAACTTATGTTCCTAAGGTGCAACAACCGGAAGAGGATTTTATGTTCAATGACCGGGATTTGAATTATTATTGGCAGGAGTATGCCGGCCAGTTGCCGAAAGAACAGGATGCTCTTGCAAAACGTATGCAGATGCTCCGTCCGGCGTTGCTTAACAACTCAACTACTTTTGAAGTGGTGGTTGATAATGAGTTTGCTGCAAAGGATTTTACAGCTTTGATTCCCGAATTGCAGGATTATCTTCGCGGCAGACTGAAGAACAGTAAAGTGATGATGACAGTGCGGGTAAGTGAGGCAACAGAAACAGTACGTCCTGTGGGACGTGTCGAGAAATTCCAGATGATGGCTCAAAAGAATCAGGCATTGATGCAACTGAAAGATGAGTTCGGGCTGGAATTATATTAATGTACTTACTTCTATCAGATTACCATCCGGATCTCTGAAATAAATACTCCGGATGGCACCCTGCGCGCCTTGACGCTGGACTATACCGACTTCTATTTCTATTCCTTTGGATTCTACTTCGACTTTTATTTCCTCTATGTTTCCTTCTGTAAGTAAACAGATGTCCGCACTTCCGAAAGCAGGATGCTTGGCAGTAGGAAGGAACTGTGCTTTTCCTACGTGAAGATTGATTTTCTGATTACCGAACTTGACGGCAAAGCGTTGGTTGCTTGTATCGGCTTCCATTCCCAGGACTTCTGTGTAGAAATGTAGGCTTTTATCTATATCGGACACCGGTATGACGATATGGTCGATATTCTTGATTTTCATATCAATGTAGGCGTTGATTCATGCGGTCTTCATATCCGTCTGAAGGTTTTCTTCCCGGCATGACAATCCACAAGATAATATATATAATCACTCCGGCGAAAGCAGTGAAGAATGTAGCCAATATATATACTATTCTCAATAAAGTAGCATCCCATCCGAAATATTCGGCTATTCCGGCACATACACCTGCAATCATTCGATTGGAAGAGCGGGTTAATTTCTTTTCATTTTCCATGATATACTATGTTCTTTTAATGCAAATGCTACACAAATATAGAGAATATATTTGGTTTATGGGTTAAACGGAAAGATTTATGTATTATTTGTTAGCATTTTAACTTACTTAATTGGGGGTCAACAATAGACCAACAACAAGGAATATTAGGTAGGATTTAGCATGATTTGCTCTCTAAGATGCCTATTTCCTGAAAGCAGAAAACCCTCATAAGTATTTAACTTACAAGGGTTTTTGTTGGGTGGAAGACCGGACTCGAACCGGCGACATTCAGAACCACAATCTGACGCTCTAACCAACTGAACTACATCCACCATGTTTGCGTTTCTCTAACGCGGTGCAAAGATAGATATTATCTTCTAATTTCCAAAAGATTCTGCTATTTTTTTTCGAAAAAAGTATATTCTTTTATTCCCCGATTGTGCTTGCTGAAAAGGGTTCGCGCATCATTTACAAAGATTTTCAGAGAGTTACGTGCTTGTAAAGGAATTGAATCAATCGGCAAATAGACTGGGAGCAATTGATGATTTTTTTTTCCTGATTGAATGGGACGGGCTGTCCATACCAAACTATAATCACAATTATTGAGGCGGACAGTGCTGTCTTTTACTAATTCCATTCTTACCATCAGTCCTCCGTTAGTGCGGCGGGCGGACATATTGGAAATATAATTTCCCAGCGAATAGACTACGAGATGTTTGTCATTCGTCAGGCTGTCTGTGCGAACTTCGATGGGCTGAACTACGTGAGGATGGGAGCCGATGATATGGTTTACTCCTTTTTCAATCAGCCAGTCGGCGAGGAATTTTTGCTCTTTGTCCGGGAGTGACTGGTATTCGATTCCCCAATGCATACAAGCTATGATGGCATCCGGCTTCATTGCTTTACTCTCTTCAATATCTTTGGCGATGATGGCTGTATCGATATAGTTCACGATATTAGGAGGGGTAACGGGGATGCCGTTTGTTCCATACGTGTAGTTGAGCAGGGCGATGCGGAATCCGTTCTTTTCTAATAAAAGAGGATATTTCTTTTCGCGTTCATCAGCGTTGATATACGTGCCTGCGTGTGGAACCTTTAAAGAGTCTATTAATTGAATGGTTCTCTCCAGTCCGGATTTACCACGATCGAGACTGTGGTTGTTGGCAGTCACTAAAACATTGAAACCTGCATCGTGAATTGCGGTCAGAAATTCGTCCGGCGCGCTGAAAGCAGGATAACCTTTGTAAGGTTTGCCTCCTAATGTCACTTCCAGGTTGGCGATGGAGAGGTCGGCTTTCTTTATTTCTTCTTTGACATACGCAAAGCATGTGGAGTAATCATAGCCGGTTGATGTTCGTGCAGCGTTGATTTGTCCCTGATGTTGCATGAGGTCACCTACGAAAAGGAGGCGTAGGGTGTCGGTGGGGAAGATGCTGTCGGAAAGGCTGTCCGACAGGGTGTCAATGATAGAATCTCTCTTTGCCTGCGACCGGGAGGTGCAGGACAAAGAGAGAAGCAAAATCATCAGAAACAGGGTATGTCTCATTGATAAATAGCTTTCTTACCAGCTAAGAGTGTATTTTTCATTAACGATACAATCGTCATTGGTCCAACACCGCCCGGTACGGGAGTGATGAATGAGCATTTCGGTGCAACTTCGTCAAACTTCACGTCGCCGGTCAGTTTAAAACCTGATTTCTTGGTTGCATCCGGCACACGGGTAGTACCTACGTCAATAACTACCGCGCCTTCTTTCACCATTTCGGCTTTTACAAAGTTCGGTTGTCCCAAAGCAGCGATAATAATATCAGCTTCCTGACATTCTTTTACCAGGTCTCTGCTACGGCTGTGGCATACGGTTACTGTGGCATCGCCCGGATAGGCTTTCTGCATCATCAGGGCAGCCATCGGTTTGCCGACAATATTGCTGCGTCCGAGTACGACGCACTTTTTTCCGGAAGTTTCTATGTTATAACGTTTCAACAATTCGAGGATGCCGTTGGGAGTAGCGGATACATAACACGGAAGCCCGATGGACATACGGCCTACGTTGATCGGATGGAAACCGTCTACGTCTTTACGGTAATCAATTGTTTCGATTACTTTCTGTTCGGAGATATGCTTGGGTAAGGGAAGTTGTACGATAAAGCCGTCCACGTCGTTGTCTTCGTTTAGTTCACGTACTTTGGCAAGCAGTTCTTCTTCGGTCACGTCACTTTCATAACGGATGAGGGAAGACTTGAATCCACATACTTCACAGGCTTTTACTTTGGCAGCTACATAAGTCTCGCTACCACCATCGTGTCCTACAAGAATAGCGGCCAGGTGCGGGCGTTTTTCGCCATGAGCCACCATTTCGGCTACTTCGGCTGCAATCTCTTGTTTTACTTGTTCGGAAATTGCTTTTCCGTCTATCAGAGTCATATTTTCAGAGTATTTATTGGTGATGGACAAAAGTAAAATAAATAACTGAACTCTCCAAAGGGATTGGAATTTTTGTCAAGAGATGGGGGGATAAAAAAAAGAGGGAGCCGAAACTCCCTCTTTTTACTTATCATTAGATTTGGATCTACAGAATGATTACTTTTTCATCTTAGGCATCATCTTACCCATTTTGCTGCTAGTCACCATTTTCATCATTTTGCGTGTCTGGTCGAACTGTTTCAATAGGCGATTCACTTCTTGGATAGTCGTTCCGCTACCTTTGGCGATACGCGTACGGCGTGAACCGTTCAGTATTTCCGGATTGGAACGTTCTGCCGGAGTCATGGAATAAATGATGGCTTCGATGCTCTTGAAAGCATTGTCGTCAATATCAATATCTTTGATTGCTTTTCCTACTCCCGGAATCATGGAAGCGAGGTCTTTCAGATTACCCATTTTCTTGATTTGTGCAATCTGGCTAAGGAAGTCGTTGAAGTCGAATTGGTTTTTGGCAATTTTCTTCTGTAAGCGTTTGGCTTCTTCTTCATCGTATTGTTCCTGTGCGCGTTCTACCAATGAAACGATGTCACCCATACCGAGAATACGGTCGGCCATACGGGCAGGGTGGAACTGATCGATTGCTTCCAGCTTTTCACCTGTACCTACGAATTTAATCGGTTTGTTCACTACCGAACGGATAGAAAGAGCCGCACCACCGCGGGTATCACCATCGAGTTTGGTCAGTACCACACCGTTGAAGTCCAGACGTTCATTGAATTCTTTAGCTGTGTTTACAGCGTCCTGACCGGTCATGGAGTCTACCACGAACAGAATTTCGTCCGGGTTGATTGCTTTTTTGATAGCGGCGATCTCGTTCATCATCTGCTCGTCTACTGCCAGACGTCCGGCTGTATCGACGATAACGAGGTCGTATCCTTTGGCTTTGGCTTCCTGAATGGCGTGTTGTGCGATTTCTACCGGATTCTTGCTGTCCAGTTCGCAGTACATCGGTACTTCAATCTGTTCTGCCAATACACGTAACTGTTCGATAGCTGCCGGACGGTAAACGTCACAAGCCACCAATAATGGCTTACGGTTCTTCTTGGTTTTCAGCATCCGTGCCAGTTTACCGGAGAAGGTGGTCTTACCCGAACCCTGCAAACCTGACATCAGGATAACTGCCGGACGGGCGTCGATGTTGATCTCGGCTGTCTCTCCACCCATCAATTGTGTAAGTTCATCATGCACGATTTTCACCATCAATTGGCTTGGCTTCACAGCCGTAAGAACGTTCTGGCCAAGCGCTTTTTCTTTCACTGTATCCGTGAAAATCTTTGCCACCTTGTAGTTTACGTCGGCGTCGAGAAGTGCTTTACGTACGTCTTTCAGCGTCTCCGCCACGTTGATTTCGGTGATTTTGCCTTCACCTTTCAGAATCTTGAATGACCGTTCTAGTCTTTCACTTAAATTATCGAACATAGTTATTTAATTACGAATTACTAATTACAATTTACTTGGCCGAAAGAGGGACTTTTCCGTCTACTCTTTATTTGAGCTTGCAAATGTACAAAAATCTCTTGTATTTATATCTTTTTATTCTGCCATTTTGCTTTTTTGAGATAAATATAACTTGTTATCAACAGCAAGCTATAATACACAATCTCAATCGTAAAGCAAATTTCGATCGGTGCTTTCAGCCACATTCCGATGAAAATGATGTATGATCCGTAGATGATAATTGTAATCGTTTCGAGCAACAGGGCTGCCTGTGTATTTCCTGTTCCGGAGATACCGTTAAACACCACGTTGGCTACGGATGCGATAAGCATGGCGCAACAAATTATATATACCGAGGATACGGATTCCGTAATGAGCGCAGCTTCACTAGTGTAAATGGAGAGCAGGAATTGCGGAAACAGTGCCGATACCGCTACTAACCCCAGCATGATGAAAAAGGAGAAACGCGCAATTTTATTAATGAGCGGCATCACGTGCTGGATGCCTCCTGCACCAATAGCATTGCTGACAAGACTGTTGGTAGTCGTAGCCAGTGCGTTGACCGGAATCAGCAATACGACATAAATACTCCGGACGATATTGGCAATCGCCAGTTCCCGTTGTCCCAACCGTTCTACGGCTACGAAGAAAACGAACCAGGTAGCCATCGACAGGAAATATTGCAGCATGGTGAAGCAGGAGATACTAAGAATCCGCATCAGCAATGCTGGGTCGAATGTGCGCAGGCGGTTCATACCGTATTTCTTTAAATCGACCGTGGCATACGTATAGATGACGAAAAAGAGAATGGAGGAGGCTTCTGCCAATACGGAAGCAATAGCAGCCCCTTTGATACCCATTTCCGGCAAACCGAACTTTCCGAAAATTAATACATAGTCCAGTACGACATTAGTTAATGCCATGACAATAGCATTGATGGTTAGCACTTTAGTGCGTGTAATGCCGATGTACAATGCCCGGAACATGACATTGATAAAAGAGAAAAAGAATCCGTAAATACGCCAGTTCAGAAACTCCATTGTTCCTTCGTAGATGGATTCTGAAGAAACTAGCAAACGCATGATGTTTCCACCGAATGCTTTGGTGAATCCGAATAGCAGCAGGGCCATGACGAACAGGAACATGATTCCTTGAATCATGACGGGACCGACATCCGAATAGCGTCCTTCGCCATTGCGTCGTGCGATGACTATCTGCGAACCGGTACTGAATCCGAATGCGATGGTGAATACGCATATATAGAATAACCCGCCCATAGCTGATGCTCCAAGGGCTACTTCACTCACGTGTCCGAGGAATGCTGTGTCGGTGACATTGATGACATTTTGTGCCAGCAAGCTTAGTAGTATCGGATAACTGACACTCCAAATCTGTTTGTTGGTGTACATAATTAAGTGTTTAAGTTTACACTTTGCAAAGATAGTGCTTTATTTCGATTCGGAAACGATGGGGTAGATGAAAACAATTTCCGGACCTCCGGGAGTTTTATCGTTGACGAGATAGTTTCCTCCGAAATGTTTTAGTAACAACAGGTTGATATCATGCCGGATGATGGTTTCCTGTGATACGAATGCATGGTCTGCCAAAGGTGAATTAGTGATCCGGAAACAAAGCATGTCTTCATTCTGGCTTAATGTGAACCGGATGATTCGTGCTTGCCGGTGTTCTTGTGGGTACACCAGTACGCTAATCAAGGCCTGTGTCAGTCGCATTATATCGGTATGAATTTGGGCGTCCGTTTCGCTGGAAAATTCAATCTGGATACCTGTTTCTTCGTTCCTCATCTGCGCCATGCTGCATGCTTCCTTGCATAGGGTAGTGGCATCATAGTCTTGCAACTGGAACTTCATCATCTGAGCTTCCAAACGGGATAAGTCGAGAACGTCATTGACAAGTCTCATTAACTTCTCCGAACTTTTGTGGATGATGTTTGAGTATTCTTGCCTTATTTCCTTGTCTATATTGGGTTCGCTGGCTATGAGTTGTGAGAAACCGACCACATTGTTGAGTGGGGTACGGATGTTATAGCTCATGTTGGACAGGAAGCGATTTTTTATTTCATTGGTCTTCCGCACGTTTTCTGTTGTTTTCCGGATTTCGTTTTCCGCGTATTTGAGTGCCTTCCGTACCATAAAGAGTCGTGCCATAAAGATAAAAAGCAGAATCAGGATAACAAATATAAAGATCAGATAGGTGAGCTGGATCCGGTTGTTTTCCCTTTTTTGATCCAGTTCTGTTTTTTCGATATTGTATTTGCTTTGTATCTGTGCCATCTGATTGTTTGAGAGTACAGTGGCTGTCGAGTCTTTGATGGCAAGTGCCTGCTCATACAGGGGGATGGCTTTTCCGCTTTGCCCTGCCTGTTTCCATATTCTGGCCTTTTCGAGTAGCTGTTCGGCATAGTCGCTTGTGAAGTCTTTCTTCAACATCGTCAGTGTCGTGTCGATATAATCCGATGCCTGTTGGTAGGCTCCAATTGCCTGGTAATATTTGGCAAATGTGTCGAAATAGAGTACTTTATACATGAAATAAGTATTCTCGTCCAGATATTCTTTAGATTTTACGAGATGTTCATAGGCTTGTTGCGGCTGATGGGTATTCAGGTAATAATAGCTGTAGAACAGTTCATTGAACAGGTATACATCGGCAAATCCCGCTTTTAAGGATGGGTTTGCACTGATGTGGTTATGAAGAGTGTTTTCCAGTTCCTGCAAATATTTGAGTAGTTTTTTATTATCCTTCTTTTCTTTGACAACGGATACTAACTGTGACAATACCGAGATACGGACCACCGGATTTTCTGTCGGAGTGAGTAGCTGGTAGGCAGCCTCCAGTGCTTCTATTCCTTTATCCCAGCGCTGGCTGCCGATATATGCATTACTCAAGCATTGATAGGCAGCCATACTACCCCGGTTACTATTCATTTGGGAGGCTTGCTGTTGCATCTTTTGAGATTCGTTGATAGCAAGTTCGTATTGTTCGTTGAATGTGTACAGGTCTATCTGGAAACGTTTGGCATCAAAGAAGTAATTCCATAAATCTGATTTCCGGGCATGAGGCTCCATTATGGTGAGCCATTTGGCTACACTGTCTTGATTATTACGATTGTAATAGTATAAAATATGGTAGTAAGCAGCCAGACCGGCATATTTGTCATTTCCCAGTTGCAATGCTTCTTTCATTAATACATCCGAATATTGGATACATTGCTGGTTGTTTTGTTCTATTCTGATGATTTGATTGAGAACATTCAGCCGTGTCGTATCGTACGGTAATGTTTCCAACACCTTTATCAGGCTGTCGGATTCCAAAACAATCTCGGTGCTGGCTTTTCCGGTGAGGGTGCAGCATAATAGAAGGATCAGGAGCAGGACTTGTTTCATTCGGCTTCCTCCTTTCCTTGTTGCTCATGGTAAATGGGGTGTGTGAACAGGAAACGGGCTCCTTCCTCATAATTGGAGTCAATCCATATTTTGCCGCCCAGCTGCTCGATAATGAGTTGGCAGATAGACAGACCGAGTCCTGTCCCTTGAGCATTTTCATTCAGTTTCTCAAAACGGTTGAATATTTTATTCTGATTCTCCGGAGAGATACCGCAACCGGTGTCGGTCACGGAAAACAGTGCTATGTCTTCTGTCTGTTTTTCCAGTTCCATGGTGATGGAACCTTGCGGAGTAAATTTGGTTGCATTGATGAGAAGGTTGATTAATAATTGTTGTAACCTTGCATTGTCTGTCGTCAATTCTAATGAATGGAGAGAGGTCGAAAAACGGACGTTAGCATTCGTTTGTTTTATTTTCTCAACCATGTCGATAACGTTTCTGCATATTGCCACTGCATCACATCGCTCATATTTGAATTTCATCTTGCCTACTTCGAGACTGGACAAGTCGATTACGTCGTTAATCAGCTTGAGTAACAGTTCTGAATTTTGCTGAATAATATCGCTACACTGTTTCCGGGTCTCGTTGTCGATGGATTCTTCCGTCAGGATGGAGGAGAAGCCGGACAACGCATTGAGCGGCGTGCGAATTTCATGGCTCATGTTGGAAAGGAAAAGGCTCTTTGTCCGGATGGAATTTTCTTCTTGCTTTTTCACTTTTTCCAGTTCCTGCTGTGATTGGCGCAGTTTTTTATTTCCTCGTCTGACCAAAAGGATGAAAAATACAATCAGTATGACTATGAATAGGATGGTGAACCAGCTCCAGTAGAGGATTGTCTTCTGTCTGTTTAAGTTGTCCAGTTCATTTTTATCTATTTGGTAGAGGGTGTGCAATTCATTGATTTGGCGAATATAATTCATTGCGTCCAAAGAGTCTTTGTACGTATTGAATATTTCATAAGCTTCACATGCTTCCTTGCTGTTTCCCATTAGTGTAAGTATGTGTGCACGATCTTTCAGTACTTGCAGGGATCTGTATGAGTTGGCTGCTTTGGTATGCGAAAGTAATTCGTCAAGTGTGGTTAGTGCCTGCGTGTATTCTTTGGATTCAGTGTAGTAGCGTGAATACAGGTATTTAATCATTAAATGAAAATATGGGTACTGGTGTTGCCGGCTGATTTGTTCGGTTTGTCGTATATAGTTTAATGCTTCCGGAAGATGATGCATCTGGATGCGATAGAATGCCTGACAATAAACAAGGTGGAAATCGTCTTGGGGATTCGTATCCTTGTTGATAACAGATTCGAGTTCCCGGATATTGTCTTCTATATCTGTCATTTGGTGATAGTTGAGCTTCGTCAGGATAAATTGGGACAAGATCGTTTTGATATATTGGTTGGCATGAGGGAGTTTCTGAATGATTTCTAATGCTTCCTTATACGATTTGATGGCAACTTGTGGTGTTGACGAACTTAAATAGGTATTTCCAATGGCGTGTAATGCGAGTGCTGTTCCCAAAGGATAGTCCATTTCTCTGGCTTTCTGGTACATCTGATTGGCCTGGTTGATGGCGAGACTGATGTTGCCTTCTGTGATTAAGGCTTGAACGGTCAGCAGATTTATCTGGAATAGGAGTGGGTATTGTTGTTCCTTTTGTAATTCCGGTTCTAAAAGTTTTTCCCAGGCAATGATGCTGTCGACAGGGGCGTCCGGACTAAATGGATGATTGTATTCAAGTAAAGGTTGTAATAAAGAAAGACGATCTGAATTTGTACGTGCAGCATATAAGGTGACCGATATTAATGCGGTTACGACTATTGCAATTATATGACGTCTGTGTTTTTTCACCTGATATAAGAATTGCTTGCTTGTAAGTTTATCTGCAAAAGAACTAAAAAGAGTGAAGATTACAAAGAAATCTTCACTCTTTTTTATAATTTATTTTCTTTTGAGTATCTCTCGTACCCCAGGGCCCTCGTGGTTGGGGTAGCCGGGAGTATGGTTTCTGCATCGTGGATCGGCATCTACTTTCAAACTCCGGTAATCGTCTTTGGTGCGGGCGATGTAATCATCAAGCATGGCACGGTGTTCGGCGAGGACTTTACTGTATTTAGGGTCTTTGGCGAGATTCTTGCGTTCTCCCGGATCCTTTTTCATATCATATAGCTCTTCTCCGTTACCTTCCAGATAGTGAGTGTACTTGTATCTCGGTCCGCGTACCATACGTCCGGGAGTAACGACATATTCATATTCGCTATGCCATTCGGAAACGACATAAGGGTGAGTTTTTTTCTGTTTCTCTCCTTTTAATATAGGTGCAAGGCTGATTCCCGGTTTTTCGGCCGGAACAGGAATTCCTGCCAAATCACAAAGGGTAGGCAGAAGATCCAGTGTAGGCTGTGTCAATACTTGGTCTATGGGCTTTTTCTGTTGTTTGATGCCGGGACCTGCAAAGATAAACGGTACGTTGGTCATTTCATCGTAGAAGCTGATGTGTTTGGTCACCATGCGGTGTGAAGCCATCCCATCACCATGGTCAGCCATGATAATAACGATTGTGTTTTTTCCGGCAGGAGTGGAGTAAAGTGCTTTCAATACGCTGTCTACTTGCTTGGAAACCATCTTGGTATAGTGTTGGAAAGCAGCAATGTAATGACGGTAATTCTCTTCATTCCAATGAGAGGCCTGGGTCATGCGGCGATGACTGCAGCAGATGTATTGTACAGGTTTAGGGATATTGCTCCAGTCTTCTACATTGAAATTGGCTGGTAGTTCCGGAAGGGTTCCGCTAATGGGGCGGTCGGTATGTACTCCTTCGTTCGCTCCTACAAATCCACAGATATTGTGAGGGTTCTGAAAATCTGCGATACAGATGAATGGTTCTTCCGGCGGATTACTTAGATAAGCAACAGCGTCTTCGCATGTTCCTACATCCAGGAAGCTGTCGTTATTGACCGGGAATTCCGGATCAGTGAATGGCTTGGCTACTGGTTCTTTATGCTTGAATCCTCTAAGTGAACCCATGTCATGCGTTTTTCCGAAGTGTACGGCTTCGTAACCGTTTTCAGAAAAAAGACTTCCTAATGTCGGTACATTTTCGGGAATACGTGGGTTGATAGGTTCGCTGGAGTTGGAACGTACATTGGTTTGATGAGGCATCATGCCACTCCATAAAGCAGCGCGTGAGGGTTGGCTGAGAGGGCAGCCTACATAAGCATTGGAGAAGATAACTCCTCGTGAAGCGACTTCGTCAATAGGGAGGGTGCAGCCTTGTGTTTGTCCGTAAGCTCCCACAACGCGTTGTGTCAGATGGTCGCACTGGATAATCAGGAAATTGGGCTTTTCTTGGGCCTGCGCTGTCACGCTGCACAGGGCTAATCCCATGAATGGATAAATAGTTTTCATTACTGGTTAGAATTAAGTAATATTTGATTTGGAAGCAAAAGTAGGAAAAAAGGAAACGTAAAAAAGGGCGAGGTAGTAGTTTTGGACGCAAATGAAAGTATTTTGTACAAAAATGAAAGGTGTGGCAAGCGGTTAGGGGTAACTATCGGTGATGGGAGTTGAATGATAAGTGATAAACGGCAGGTGATAAGTCATAAAATGGGTTACCGAAAAAGAAAACGGTGAATAAACTGCACTTGTTATGGCGCAGTTTGTTCACCGTTCATTTATAAGTTTGCTGTTGATTAGCTGTTCATGCTCATCAGGAATTCGTCGTTGTCTCTGGTTTTTTCCAGACGGTCTTTAACAAAGTCCATTGCTTCGATCGGATTCATGTCGGCAAGATATTTGCGCAATATCCACATGCGGTCAAGGGTTGTTTTATCAAGCAACAGGTCGTCGCGACGAGTGCTGGATGCGGTAATGTTGACTGCCGGGAAGATGCGTTTGTTGGACAGGTTGCGGTCGAGCTGCAACTCCATGTTACCTGTACCCTTGAATTCTTCGAAGATAACTTCGTCCATTTTAGAACCGGTATCGATCAATGCGGTAGCAATAATAGTCAGTGAACCACCGTTTTCAATATTACGGGCAGCACCGAAGAAGCGTTTAGGTTTATGAAGTGCATTTGCATCCACACCACCGGAAAGAACTTTACCGGATGCAGGAGATACTGTATTGTATGCACGAGCCAGACGAGTAATAGAATCAAGGAAGATAACTACGTCGTGACCACATTCTACCAGACGTTTTGCCTTTTCCAATACGATACCTGCAATTTTTACGTGACGTTCTGCCGGTTCGTCGAAAGTAGAAGCAATTACTTCTGCATTAACGCTGCGCGCCATGTCTGTTACTTCTTCCGGGCGTTCGTCAATCAGCAGCATAATCATGTAAACTTCCGGGTGGTTGGCTGCGATAGCGTTTGCGATATCTTTCATTAAGATGGTCTTACCTGTCTTTGGCTGGGCAACGATCAATGCACGCTGGCCTTTACCGATAGGAGCGAAAAGATCGACGACACGGGCAGACATAGAGTCTGAATAACCGCCTTTGCAAAGTTTAAACTTTTCATCCGGGAAGAGAGGTGTCAGATGTTCGAAAGGAACACGGTCGCGAACGAAAGCTGCATCACGTCCGTTGATCTTCGAAACCTTTACCAATGGGAAATATTTTTCTCCTTCTTTGGGTGGACGGATAACTCCTTCTACTACATCACCGGTTTTCAGACCAAATAGTTTGATTTGAGATTGTGATACGTAAATATCATCCGGAGAAGAAAGGTAGTTATAGTCGGAAGAACGGAGGAATCCGTATCCATCCTGCATAATTTCCAGAACACCTACTCCGTTGAGAATATCGTCGAATTCATAAGGCTTTTCGCGTTCAATAACCTTACGTTCCTGCTGCTGTTGTACCGGAAGATTTTCACCCGCATTGTTCTGCTGAGCGGCACGTGGCATCGGTGAGCGTTGTTGGTTTTGGTTCTGGTTCTGATTCTGATTTGGGTTCTGAACCTGATTCTGGTTATTGTTGTTACGCTGGAAATTATTATTGGCGTTATTGCCATTATTTCCATTGTTGTTAGCATTGTTATTACCGTTGTTATTGTCGCGTGAGCGAACAATACGCGGACGTTGCTGCTGGGACTGCTGCTGTTGAGATTGTTGTTGCTGTTGAGGATGAGATGGCTGTTCCGGTGCTGTCTGTGCTGATTCTGTTTTAGTAGCTTCGAATTTTCCGAATAATTCGGTAGGAAGCTCTATTTTTTCAGAAGGCAGATCTTCGATTGGAATAAAATCATCGTCGTCAACGCTGGATAAGATATTACTTTCCTCGTCGATAACGGGTGCAGCTTTCTTTTGTGGTTTATCTATTACCTTTTTCTCTACAACAGGTTTGTTAGGTTCAGTAGCCGGTTTATTTGTTTCTGCAACAGGTTTATTTGCTTCTGCAGCAGGTTTGTTTTTTGCTTTCTTCTCAGCTGTTTGCTGTTGTACCGGAGCTGGCTTTTCCGTAGCACCAGTAGCTTTCTCTGCAACAACAGGTTTAGGTTCCACTACTTTGGGTGCTGCCGGTTTTGCATTTTCTACTTCTTTTTTCTCTTCTGCATCAGAGCTCTTACGAGGACGGCCTACTTTACGCTTGGGAGTAGCAGTGTTTTCCGCTTTAGCTTCTACAACAACAGTTTCTTTTTCTTTGTTTGTACTTTCTTCTTTCTTGGAAGGTTGTGGTGCAGCTTTTACAGGAGCGGTCTCTTTTGTCTTGTTAGCCTCTTCACTCTTTGTTGCGGAAACCACTTTGTCTTCTTTTTTGGTAGGAGCTACCCGTGAACGCTTTTTCTTTTGTTCTTCATTTTTGCGTTCTTCTTTTAGCTTATCTGCGGCAACTTTCTTTGTAGCTCCTACAATGGCCTGTTCATCGAGTATTTTATAAACAAGGTCTTCTTTTTTGTATGAGTCTGCTTTTTTTATGCCTAACTCTTTGGCAATAACTTGAAGTTCCGACAGATTTTTGTCGTTTAATTGGATAATGTTATACATATAGTATGGTAAGTTATTAATATTTCTTTTTTGCTGAATTATGGACAGCATTACTATGACTCTCCGGTCACAGATATGCGAGCATACGTTTTGTTTTTATTATGAATTAGGGATGTATATGTTGAATCGTAGAATGTTTCAACGGGGCAAAGATAATAAATTTTTTTGGTTTCATAAACAATCAAACCTTTTTTTCAACGTAAAAGTGTATCTTTGCTACATAAAAGAAAATAGTATGACAGTAAATGAAGCTCATTTAATTTATTTTTCGCCTACACACACATCTAAACAAGTTGCGGAGGCGATTGTTCACGGGACGGGCATAAAAAATATTTTTCCTATTAATGTAACGCAGCAGATTGCGGATGAAATTGTGATTCCTACATCTTCTTTGGCTATTATTGTAGTGCCTGTGTATGGAGGACATGTCGCTCCTTTGGCAATGGAACGTTTGCAGTATATCCGTGGAGTGGATACTCCTACCGTTTTGGTAGTGGTTTACGGAAATCGCGCTTATGAAAAAGCTTTAATGGAACTGGATGCTTTTGCTATTCCTCACGGATTTAAAGTAATTGCCGGGGCAACTTTTATTGGAGAACATTCATATAGTACCGATAAATACCCGATTGCAGTGGGACGTCCAGATGAATCGGATTTAGCTTTTGCTGGGGAGTTTGGGAAGAAAATCATGGAAAAAATACAGACAGCTGATAGTATGGATACCCTTTATCCGGTGGATGTACGTGCTATCAAACGTCCGAGTCAGCCATTCTTTCCTTTGTTCCGTTTTTTGAGGAAAGTCATCAAGTTACGTAAAAGTGGGACACCGCTTCCCCGCGCTCCTTGGGTGGAAGATGAGGATTTGTGTACCCATTGCGGATTATGTGTGGTCCGTTGTCCGGCAGGGGCTATAACGAAAGGGGACGAGCTACATACGGATGAGGCTAAATGTATCAAATGTTGCGCCTGTGTAAAAGCTTGCGTAAGAAAAGCAAGGGTATACGATACCCCTTTTGCAGCTTTGTTATCAGATTGCTTCAAGAAACAGAAGTTGCCTCAAACTATTTTGTAAATCACGATACGCTTAGTCGTTTTATCAATACGAAAGCGGTTGTCTGTTCGTTCGCCTATCAGCCATGCGATATGTTCTCCACAGCAGAGTACCCATTGGCGTTCTTTTTGGCTGATAGAAAATTTGCGGTCGGTCAGATAATCGCTTATTTTTTTCTTTCCTTTCATTCCAAAAGGAATAAAAGTGTCTCCCGGCTGCCATTTTCGGTAATGAATTTCTCCATTCAGTTTGTCGGCATCAAAACAGGCTATTTCCTTTTCACGTGGAATGAGAAAATCCGGGGTGTATTCTCTTTCCTCTTTGATGATTTGAAAAGGAGGAAGAGTCTCATTTTTAGATTCCGCAGTTTCTATTAATAGAAATTCTCTGTCTTTTATCACTCTCCATTCTTTGCTACAGAATTGCTTGCCCGGTTGGCTATGAAGCGAGTGAGCGATATCTTTGATTTGTGCGGAATTGAATCCTAGAGGATGCAGGACTTCGAATAAGATGGCTTCGGGTGCCGGTTCCTTTACCAAATCACAGATTCTGATACCTTCTGCCGTAATGATTTTCTTTTTAGTTTCCTCTATACATTTATTATATATAGTGGCTACATCATTTAGATAATTACTCGTATCTACCAGAGTGTTTTTGACTGACGGATTAATTTCCTGCATGAGGGGAAGGAGGTTGAGCCGGATTTTATTACGGGTATATTCGTCTTCCAGATTGGTGCTGTCTGTCACATAATCTTGTCCGATGTTTTGCAGGTAACGAATTATTTCTTCCCGGTTGATACAAAGCAGAGGGCGTACGATGGCTCCATTACGGGGGCGGATTCCTAACAGACCGGTAATTCCTGTTCCCCGAATCAGGTTAAGTAGTATAGTTTCTATGCTATCATCCTGGTGATGGGCCACAGCGACAACATCTGCCTGACATTTTTTTCTAATTTTCTCGAACCATTGGTAGCGGAGTTCCCGTGCGGCCATTTCAATCGAAATATGTTTTTCCGTTGCATATTGGGTCGTGTTGAAATCAATGGTATGTAAATGGATTTCCATTCTTTCGCAAAGTTGGCGGACAAATAGCTCGTCCCGGTCTGATTCTTTGCCTCGCAGGTGGAAATTACAATGTGCGGCTTCGCAATGATAGCCTGCTGTATGCAGAATATATAGTAATGCCACCGAGTCGGCGCCACCACTCAATGCGATCAGGATTTTATCATCCGGTGAGAACAAATGTTCTTTTTCTATATATTTTGTAACGCGTTGTTGTATCATACCTGCAAAGATACGAGTTTATCAATAAGTTTTTTTATTTTTTCTGAATCTTTTAGAGGATGAAAAAAGCTGCTATTTAAAAACATTCTAAATAATTTGCATGCTCCGAAGTTATGAATTATCTTTGCCGAAAATTTTGAGAGTTATGCGTTTGTCCGAATTAAAAACAGGAGAAAAAGGTGTTATTGTAAAGGTATTGGGGCACGGTGGTTTTCGTAAACGTATTGTGGAGATGGGCTTCATTAAAGGTAAAACGGTTGAAGTGCTGTTGAATGCTCCGCTAAAAGATCCCATAAAATATAAAGTTTTAGGTTATGAAATTTCTCTTCGTCGTCAGGAGGCTGAAATGATCGAAGTTATCAGCGAAGAGGAAGCAAAGAAACTGGCCGAGAAGACCGTTTATCATGAAGGATTGCCTGAAGACCTTTCAGTAAAAGAAGAAGATATGAAACGGTTGGCGTTAGGTAAACGCCGTACCATTAATGTTGCTTTGGTCGGAAACCCGAACAGTGGCAAGACTTCTTTATTTAATCTTGCATCCGGTGCTCATGAGCATGTTGGAAACTACAGCGGCGTAACCGTGGATGCCAAAGAAGGTTATTTTGATTTCGAAGGCTATCATTTCCGTATTGTCGATTTGCCGGGAACTTATTCTTTGTCTGCTTATACGCCGGAAGAAATCTATGTGCGTCGTCATATTATCGATGAAACTCCGGACGTGATTATTAATGTAGTCGATTCCTCTAATCTGGAGCGAAACTTATATCTGACTACTCAATTGATAGATATGAATGTCCGCATGGTGGTAGCTCTGAATATTTATGATGAGTTGGAAGCCAGTGGAAATACATTGGATTATCATCTGTTGAGTAAGTTGTTCGGGGTGCCGATGTTGCCTACTGTCAGTAAGAAAAATCGTGGATTGGATACCTTGTTTCATGTTGTTATCAATCTGTATGAAGGAGTAGACTTCTTTGATAAACAGGGAAATATGAATCCGGAAGTTCTTAAGGATTTGACCGAATGGCATGATTCTCTGGAAGATCGTAAGAACCACGAGGAAGAGCATTTGGAAGATTATGTACGTGAACATAAAAAGACGGGGCGTGTCTTCCGGCATATTCATATCAATCATGGTCCTGATATCGAAAAAGCGATTGAAGCTGTAAAAAGTGAAGTGTCCAAAAACGAATTTATCCGTCATAAATATTCTACCCGTTTCCTATCCATTAAATTGTTGGAGAATGATCCTGACATTGAGCGCATTGTGCGGACATTACCAAATGCGGATGAGATATTCCATGTCCGTGATAAGATGTCGAAGCGTGTTCAGGACACAATGAATGAGGATTGTGAATCGGCTATTACGGATGCTAAATATGGATTTATCAGTGGTGCACTGAAGGAGACATTCACAGATAATCACTTGGAGCAGGCGCAGACAACAAAAGTGCTGGATTCGATCGTAACTCACCGTGTCTGGGGATTTCCTATTTTCTTCCTTTTTATGTATCTGATGTTTGAAGGTACGTTTGTCATTGGAGAATATCCGATGATGGGGATTGAATGGCTTGTCGAGCAGATTGGTGACTTGTTACGCAATAATATGGCGGAAGGTCCATTTAAAGATTTGCTGATTGATGGAATTATTGGTGGGGTAGGAGCGGTTATTGTCTTTTTGCCGAATATCTTGATTTTGTATTTCTGCATTTCTCTTATGGAAGATTCGGGTTATATGGCTCGTGCAGCTTTTATCATGGATAAAATCATGCATAAAATGGGATTGCACGGAAAATCATTCATTCCTTTGATTATGGGATTTGGATGCAATGTACCTGCTATTATAGCTTCCCGTACTATTGAGAACCGGAAGAGCCGTCTTATTACAATGTTGGTAAATCCTTTGATGTCTTGCAGTGCGCGTCTGCCAATTTATTTATTGTTGGTGGGTGCTTTCTTCCCGAACAATGCAAGTCTGGTGTTGTTAAGTATTTATGTGATTGGTATTGTACTGGCTGTGGTAATGGCCCGCTTGTTTAGCAAGTTTCTGGTGAAGGGTGATGATACTCCATTTGTGATGGAACTTCCACCTTACCGGATGCCGACAGCAAAATCGATCTTCCGTCACACATGGGAAAAGGGAGCGCAGTATTTGAAAAAGATGGGAGGCATTATTATGATTGCTTCTATTATAATCTGGTTCTTGGGGTATTATCCGAATCATGATGCTTATGAAACAGTTGCCGAGCAGCAGGAAAATTCTTATATCGGCCAGTTGGGACGTGGTATAGAGCCAGTTATAAAACCACTGGGATTTGATTGGAAACTAGGTATTGGCTTGCTTTCCGGTGTGGGAGCGAAAGAATTGGTAGTAAGTACATTAGGTGTCTTATATGCAGATGATCCGGATGCTGATTCAGTAAGTTTGGCAGAACGAATTCCGATTACTCCATTGGTTGCTTTCTGTTATATGTTGTTTGTATTGATTTACTTCCCGTGTATTGCGGCGATAGCGGCTATAAAACAGGAATCGGGTAGTTGGAAATGGGCGCTTTTTGCTGCTTGTTACACAACGGGATTGGCTTGGCTTGTATCATTTGCTGTTTATCAGATTGGAGGATTGTTTGTATGAATAATTGGCAAGATTGGGTAGTCGGAGTACTGGTTGTACTCTGCATTGCCCGCGTCATATATGGAATATTTCGTTTTTTTCGTCGTACGCGAGAAAATCAGAATCCTTGTGATAGCTGTGTAAGCGGCTGTGAACTAAAGGATATGATAGACAAGAAACGCGGAGAATGCGATGTAAAGAAAAAAAGTACAAAGAAAAATTGCTGCGGATAGTTGGTAGTTTCAAAATTTGTACTACCTTTGCAACCGCAAACGAGAAAAAATGGTTCCTTGGATGAGTGGCTTAGTCAGCGGTCTGCAAAACCGTGTACGGCGGTTCGAATCCGCCAGGAACCTCACGAAGCCCTTTCAGATGTTTTCTGGAAGGGTTTTTCTTTGCTCTTAATTGAAAATGGTACTACATTGGTACTACAAAACATGATATCAGGATGGTGTTTTGAGGAAAGACTGTTTTTTATTCCTCGATTTCTTTTATTCTTTCGATTTGTCTATTCAGGAAGTAGTCAGCATATAGGGAATATTCTCCAGTTTCGCAAAAAAATAATACCCCTTTCTTGTAGTTCAATATATCAGTCTCCCTTAAAGAATAAACGGGGATAATATCAGCATTCATTAATACAATACTTTCTATCATTCGGGAAGCATGCTTGTTCTTATTAGCGAAAGGTTGTAATTGGGCTATGTTGCAATGAAGATAAACGGCTCGTTCCAATGGATTAGTATATTGTTCCTGTTGATGGAGTATTTCGTCCAGTTTTTCCGAGATCTTATGTAATTCCTTTGTTGGCGTGTACTCTATGCCACTAACGCAAACAGGTCTATTTCTTAAATGCTCTGATTCTTCATCAGGAACTAAACCGGCAGATATGGATTGATACACTCTGAATAAAGTGCTTTTATCTATTTCTTTGCTATTTCTCTCTTTGATATATTCCAGTTCTGTAGTGAATGTGTTGTGTAGGGTGATTAGTATTTCTGCATCTTCATATTTCTTTAGAGAGGTGATTTGGTCTTTTAAGAGAGTTTCTGTTTCAACATAAGTGTAACTATTGCCTTCTATCTTCCCGGAATAGTAACACCATATAATAGCAAGATTCTCAACCTCACTACGATAAAGTTCGGATAGCCGAGCTATGGGATTTGAACAAATAAATGCTGCTTTATTCTGCTGTTCCTCGTTGAATATATGCTTCATGTACTCTAAATGCTATTTTGGTTTTAGTTTCATAGATACGAAGTTACTAAAAAGTTTTGATATTCGTGAGTAAGGGCTTGATAAGTCTTTCATATATGCGTGTGATGACCGGGAAGAAATCTTCATGTTTATTTTATTTCCCTTTTTTATAGCATCCACAAAATCCACATTTTTGAGAATTTCTTTCATACGTGCGTAATGACTGGGGAAAAATCTTTGTAGTGTATCAGTTCCAAATAACGGTTATTTGGAGTTATATTTCATAGTTCTGCGTTTTTGAAGGCATTTTAGAATATTCCCTTCCTCAACAGCTTCTATAATTTCATGTAGTTTATAGTATATATGTCCTCTAGGCTCGGTAATTTCGTCACCTTCTTCGTCTACCATTGTTTCAATACCAAATTGATAAGGGAATATAAATTTCCTTTTAATCAACTCTCTAATGACTCCACGTCCAAAACGTCTTTCTGCATCAGACTTGCATATAAGAATTTTTTTGTTTTTGAGGTTTGCATTCCTTTCATTCCTGTATGCTTCAATACCTAATTTAATGCCAATCTCAATGGCTTGCTTAATAATCGGATCTATTTCCATGTCTTTTTCTTTTTGTTAAGTTGACAAATGAACAAAAATAATTGGAGTTATTACGACATTTTAATATTTTTATTTGTGGCGTTTATCTCATTCATATATAAATAGCGATCATAAAAAGAAAGCCCGGCAACCGTATTGTTACCGGGGTGGCTTTGTTGATGGCGTCAACTTTCAATGTGTCGGACCGTGGCCCCTAGCACAAACTTATTTCTTATTATATGCTATTTTATTCGTTGTAACGTATTACGTTGTGATTCAATCACTCTTCCGACCTTAGTAATATTTTTAATTTCTACAAAAGCATCTGGATATTGTCCGGAAACGTTTAAAGAGTGGCATCTTATTGCATCACGGGTATTATCATACTCAATTATTTGCCTAAACAGGTAGCCTTGCTCTATCTCAATTACCCAAAAGCTATTTAGATCATTACTTATATTGTTTCTAAAATCGTCAATGCTAAAGGGCTTCACTATTAATCTATCTCCAGCTTCAAAACTGGATCGTGTTCCATTATTCATGCTATCACCTTTAACTTCAAGGGCTATTGTCTTTCGTATTTCGTTTTCTAATTGCGTGTACATAGTATCTAAAGTTGTATATTAGCGTTATATTTTATATTGTACTCTCGTGTGAGTTTCTGGCTATATCTTTCATGTTTTCGGGCTTTCTTCTCTATTCTCTTACATTCCTTTTCTTTCTTTGCTACCTTCTTCATGATAATGGCTCGATGTTTATTCCATGCCTCATTATTGCCTTCTAATTCAATCAGCCGAGCTGCCACATGCTGGATCGTGGAATAATAAGCATCAATCATTTGCTTTGTACTTATTGCTGGAGTATCTATCATTAACTCTCTTTGGTCTATTGATAAATTACTAAGCTGGTGTACTCTCATTTGCTCTTTGATGAACTCTTGTAATTCTACATTTTTCTCTGTGATTAAATCTTGTAAATCAAATGTTTCCATTGTTATTAAAGTTATATTTATATTGATTGATTTCTGTTGTTATCGTTAAACATTTCATCCCATACGCAGAAAGCAAGAAGGATGATACAAATAATTAGTGTAGCGTTCATAATTGATTAAATATCAAAGAAGTGTTCTCTCTTTCTCCTAAATATCCTATAGCCAGTGTATAGGCATCCAAATACTATCAATATCTCCATCTCGTTATAGCTTAATGGTTGTAACCTGTTGGTATATCGTGGAGGCTCTTATTATCTCTAATGGTGTGCCAGTCACTTCTATTGCTGTGTACTCTTCGTATTCGAATACATTATGCTTTAATCCCTCTATCTTTAGCATGGTGGTAATATCCTCTACTTGCTTGCTCTCATGGAGCTTGTAAACCTTTGTTTCTGTCATTGTATATGTTTTATGATGGGGTTGGGGTGAAACCACCCCATCGGGTTAATAATCAATCACCACAATAAGAACCACACCCGTAGCCCATTGTACGGCTAATACGGTTTTGGTACTCATTATAAGAGATGCCCTCTTTGCGTGCTGCTATCTCGCCTTTCATGCGTTCTGCTTTAGCTTCCGCTTCTCTTCTGATACGGTCGGCTTCGATTTGTGCACGAAGAAGAACCGAACTAATGGCGGCTTGCTCGTTCTCTTCACGTACCTTTGCTTCACGTGCTTTAGTCTCCGCTTCGATTGCATGGCGTTCTTCGGCTACTCTAACCTCAAACTTTGCCATGTTCCAAGATTTACGGAGTGCATCGGCAAATGTCGGGTACTTTACATGAGCGTTTTTATAAAGGTTGTGCGCTCTCTTCATTATCTTGCTTAAATCGTAACGTGCCATATATTTATATCGTTTTGCATTATTATTGCGATGCAAATATATCGTATTAAAATATAATACCAAAATAAATAGCACAAAAATATCATGTATAAGAATATATTTAACCTTTGTTTATACTTTTGTTCGATATAATGTAGTATGTTTGTACTATAATCTAAAACGATATAATATGGAACTAAGAATTAAAGATGTATTAAAGGAAAAAAAAGTGACCGTTGTATCACTTGCAGGAATGATAGGGATAACCCAGCCAAATATGAGTAATATTGTTAATGGTAAATCTACACCTTCTCTCGAAACACTGGAAAGGATTGCCAATGCTTTAGAGGTTGACATTACAGAACTGTTTGTACCTTCTTCTTCCGGTGGTATTATTGGAGTAATCCGCATAAGAGATATCAATTACAATATAAATAGTGTGCCGGACTTGTCCCGGTTGCTGGATAGAATAGAAAGCGGAGAAATTGTTTTATAATATCAAAGTAGAATAGTCATGAATGAAGATTTAAAACTGTTGTTAGATAAAGCCGATACACTCAAAGGAGAGTTATCCGCTTTACGTCCATTACCGGAAGATGCGCTGCAAAAGATACAGGATGCCCTGGATATAGAATATACTTACGAAAGTAACCGGATCGAAGGCAATACCCTTACATTACAGGAAACTGCCCTAGTAGTAAATGAAGGAGTTACCATATCCGGCAAATCTATGCGTGAACATCTGGAGGCTATCAATCATAGCGAGGCTATTGATTATATCAAAGATATAGCGAAGAAGGATATAGAGATAAGCGAACGTACTATCAAAGAAATACACGCTCTTATCTTGCATGGAATAGACCGTGAAAATGCCGGGAAATATCGTACCGTTCCCGTTATGATTTCCGGTAGTACCCACATGCCGCCACAACCTTATTTAATACAGAAGCAAATGGAGGATTTTGTGATAAAGTACCAGCAGATGGAGGAAGAAAAAGTACATCCGGTACTTATAGCCGCATATCTTCACGACGAACTTGTACGTATTCATCCGTTTATTGATGGAAACGGGCGAACGTCACGTTTATTGATGAATCTTTATCTTTTACGGAATGGGTATACATTGGTTACTTTAAAAGGTAGCAATGAGGATAAAATAAGTTATTATAAAGCACTGGAAGAATCTCATACAGAGAATAAGCCGGAAGCCTTTCAAAAACTTGTTGTTGAGGCCGAAATAGCCTCTTTACAAAGATATTTGTCTATAATGCAATAGGGTATGAATACAAATGAAATAGATAAATTGAGCTTTGCAAAAGCTCATGCCTTGTTTGAAACTGGAGATATAGATCGTATTGAGGTGGGAACCGTAAAAGGATTGTGTGACATACACCGTTATTTGTTCGATGGGTTGTACAGGTTTGCTGGACAGGTGCGTACGTTGAATATAGTAAAGGGAAACTTTCGTTTTGCTAATTGTATGTATCTTGATGTGATGCTCCCAGTAATAGAAAAGATGCCGGAAACGAAATTTGAGGAAATCATTGCTAAATATGTGGAAATGAATATTGCCCACCCGTTTATGGAAGGCAACGGTCGTACTATGCGCATTTGGCTCGATATGATACTTAAAAAACGTCTTGGCATGGTGATTGATTGGCAGAATGTGGATAAGGTTCTCTATTTGCAAGCTATGGAAAGAAGCCCGATTAACGACCTGGAACTGCGAACTTTGTTACATCAAGGATTAACCAACCAGGTAGATGATCGAGAAGTTATATTTAAAGGTATTACGCAATCTTATTATTATGAGGGTTACGAACCAGAATAATGAAGAGGTTAGTAATCCATTTTGTTCTTTATTGTGGAAAGGACGTCAATGTAAAAGCAAATCAAATATGAATAAGAATATCAATCTTAAGTATTCGGTCAAAGGATTTTCAGATGCAAAAGCAACTGAATATTTGGAAGAACTAAGAAATAGGATTGTAGTCAATGATTATACAAGACCCCTCATATTTATCAAATATGGTAAACTGAATGTATTAAATGGACTCAAATCTATAATATCAGAAATATGTGATTGTCTGATAATTGGTAATGCACAAGCTGCTATAACTCTAACAAATCACCTATTTGAGAATAGTTTGAAACAAACATTGATAACATGGGATTCACAGGGTAGACGATTTAATGATTCTGAGAGGATAGATGAAACATTCAAACAAGAAGTTGAGGACTATGATAATAGGGATATTGAACCTAATATTAAGAAGTGTAAAAGTAAAGGTTTGATAACCAAAGATGAAGCTGAAAGATTGATAAAGCTAAAAAATATATACCGAAATACCTTTTCTCATGCTTCTTATTCAAAACTATTTAAAGAATCTTCTACTGTTATATACTCTGGTAGCTTGAATGAACCAACAAAAATAAAAGAAGAAATTGTAGATGTCTCCAAAGTTCCATTTTTATATTTATTGGCTCAAGAGCAATTTGCAAAGAAAAATGCTTTGATTTATTTTCTGGAAGTATATGAGTTCATAGATAAAATGGATAAAAAATTATTGGATTTATATCCAGAAGTGAAAGAACTTGTTTTGCAACGGGAAAATCAGCTTTGATTCCCGACAAAATAGTTGTAAATATGTATTAAACATACCCCGTTCCTTGATTGGTTCGGGGCTTTTGTTTATACTTAACCATTAAAACTATAATTTATATTCTTCATTCAAACGCTTTATAGCCTTTTTTATTGTTGAGGCTGATAACTTATACTTGTTTGAAAGAAAGTCCCGAATTTCGGCTTCTTTTCGTCCTTCTGCAAGCATATCTCTATACTCATAGAACATATCAAGATACATTATATCATCTGCGCTCACTCCGTTTCTGTTCATTGTAGCGAGTAGAAAGCGGCTTGATGCTAAAACCTCATATACTTTCATCTGCTTTGGGAATATAAGGTAAGAAATCAAAGCCTTTAAACTCTTTACTGTTGATGGTATGAGTTACCTTTTGTTTATCAGAAAGACCTATAATTCGGGAAACTATATTGGGATTAAACGCACCAACAATAGCACCTTCTAATTGTTGTGTCCTGATGACATTCTCTATGCGTGTAATGACTACGGAAAAATCTTCATGACTACCTTTTTTAAAATCGTTCCAAAAGGACTTACTAACATCTAAATAAGCCATTAACCCGGTCAGAGAGTAAGGACGTTGTGTAGGGCTTTCTTCTTTTTCCTTTATTTCTCCTTTCGTTTTATTCTTGATTGCTTTCCATGGAGTCCTGTCACAATAGGCAAAATACTCACAGGCTGCTTCCCACAACTGTTCAGGAGAAGCAAAACGCTTGCTTCTCCCATGCTTGTTTCTCAACTTCCAAAATTGGTTTCCTTTAGGTGCAGACATAACTAATGTTCTTTTAATTGTTTGATTAAATCCGCTTCTTCCTGATTCTTGACTACAACGGTCAATCCGGTAGAAACTTCTCCGGAATGCTCGGTGTTCTGTTTGTTCTTCCATCTGTCAGGAGCAAGGTTTGTGAGAAGGAATATTCCGGCTCCCACATTAGGTTCAACACGGACATTTTTTCTTACTTCCTTTTTCAACTTCTTTTTCTTGCCTTCCATGTAGTATTCAGAAGAAACCTGTTCGTATTCATACCCGATGGCAGACCTTGCGAGGGAGGAAACGACATTGCGTTCCAACCCGTTTTTGAAATCTTCTTTCGCCTTTTTTATAGCATTCCCGAAAGTTTCATTTTCCATCCATCGGTAATAGGTACTCTTTCCGATTCCCATTACATTACAGAAGTCAATAAGCTTTGCACCGCCATAATCTATAAGTCCGTTTTCACATACCCAGTCAACGCACTTTTGAATTGTTTCTTCATTAAATTTTGCCATATCTTCAGTAGTCTTTTATATTTAATCATTAAATTACAAATCTCCCAGATGATCCAGAGCTTCGTCCGGTATTTCCATATTTATAGCCTCCTCCATAGAGATAGAATGTCCCAAATACTCTTCTAAAAGCATTTTTCTAGTTTGATTGGCCTGTTCGGTAATACTCCGAATCTTTTCTTCTACATTTTCTTCCATGTCATTACAATTTTAAAAGTTTACACTCGCATATATCGTTCTCTTTGGTCTTTATCTCTATGATAGCCAGATAACAACCATATTGAGCCAAATAAACCGGTATATCCATCTCTAAGTCCCGTAACTCGATACTGTTAAGACGGATATACTCGGTCACTATCTTTGCATTATTGATTAGTCCTTTGTACGTCTGATAGTTATTTGCAATTAAGGTAGTCCATTCTAGTCCCTTGAATATTCCCTTTGTGCCATCAAGAAGTAATATTCGGGGATTGGCTTTATTATACTGTAGTTCTCCGTTATCGTTGTAGGAATACAAAGGAATATAAGCAACGCCTCCTTTTGTACTGCAGGCGGAGAAAGGCAAAGTAATGGCATCACGTTCGTACTCAATCGTGGCATCATCAACCTGGATATTTCCGTCATAGTTTCCCATGACATTATCATCTTCTTTATACCGGAACCAGTTGTTTTGAGCAATGTTATCAAGGGTGTACTGTAAGTTTCTTGGCGTTACGCTATTATAAGCCATTATCACACGATTCGTCCAGTCTACAGCTTTAGATTTGTTTGCAGACAGATTATCGAAGGGAATAAACTTGATCCCGTTTTCGCCGTCCGGTAAGGCAAACAAACCGACCATTGAGGCAACGGCTTTAATGAAGTCTATTTGCTTGATGTCCGGAAGATTGGGAACTAGAGGAAATTTCTCACCAAAAGATATTTCACCCTTAGTCTTTAGATACAGATTTATATTACTATCAGATTCAATAAAACAAGAATTTTGATCTATGGATGGTCTTGGAGTAAGACTTAAATCAAATTTATACCCATCTTTTATATCTACTTCATAACTAAATTGAAAATAAAGAGATTTATATCCGTCTTTTTGTTCTATTTGAGGATATATAGTTTTACTTATTACAGGAGATGTATTTGCGCTATCTTCATATACGTTAAGTATTATAGGATAATCGGATGAAGATGTACTATATGTATATTTTATTCCAATATATATTTCTCCACTTATTAGTGAAGCTTCATAATTTGATTTCAAGAAAGTGTTTTCTGAAAGAATCTCTCCATAATTCTGTTGTGTAGCATCTGGGATTGAAAAAACAACATCGCAAGAATTAAATCCGTCATATCTAAGACCTGAAGCCTTTATAATAAATGGGAACTTATCAAAAAGGGGTTGTGAATCATTCCTTGTCAAAAGAGGAATAATCATTTTGTTTATAACAGTAAGCTTGTCAGACGGGAAATTAAATGTCACTCCGCTTTCTTCTTGAATCCTATAAAGTATCCACCATACAGGTACTACTGGATGACGCCAAACGTTTGGATCATTAGAGTTAAACCCGTAGTCAATACGTGGAAATCTTTCCGAATTTTCTCCCCAATTTTCCCAAACAACCCAATCTGTACCCTCAACTGTTCCATATTCCAAATCCGTTAGCTTCTTGCCATCGTTTACTACACTGGCGAAGTTAGTGACATTACCCCAGGTAAGAGCTATTTCTATTGATTCATTAATCTCTAGCAATACTACAATTGCATCTTTGATTATCTCAATGCCATTCCGTAATAACGTACCTTTATGCTTTAGGTACGGATAACGGCTTATTGAACTGGGAAGATGTGCGCACTCAATCAAAGCCAGATTATTTGCTGTTTTAGGCAACCTGATTGTATAACTGCTATTACTTACAATTTTACTAATATCGGTTAGCAGGTTACTTTTATAGCTCAAAGTAATATCCGTCTTATTAAGATCGGCTTTTGTGTTATTGATATATAATTCATCTCTTGTCATAGCATATTTTTTATTTATACCGGGTAGACCATCCGAAGCAGACCTACCCGGTATCGGTTATACAATCTTTGCCAGTGCGGAAATGAGTTTTTCCAGTTCTTCCCCTTCAATGGAAAAGCCGGGTTCCTCTCCGCTATCTTCCCTTATTTGTCTGGCCTCGTCGCTTTCATCAATGGTGATAACTGCGAGGTTGGCCGGTGTTTCGTCCGGGTTTATTCCTCTGTATACCGTGATTTTGTCCACGAAAGATTCGGTTTTAAGGTCTATTCCAGATTTTGGCAGTTCTTCACTACCTAATTTTAGCAACTGAATCCCTAGTTTACGGGCTTCTTCCGCATTTAGGTGTACGGTGTTCTCTTCTGTTATGGATTCCCCGTTTACTGTTTTAGTGATAAGGACCTCGTTGTTATCACCTCTTCTCACATAAAGATGTTTTTCACTATCTTTTCTTACTCCGAAAAATGTTTCTTGTTTCATGACTTAAAAAATTAAATTGGTTAATAAAATATTTGTTCTCTAATTCTTTTGCAACGATTAGACAAACACCTATCCGGTAATACTTTTCCTCGCTTGATGGGCGTTTACTTGAATGGTTCTTTTTAAAATTAGCCTACGAAGGTTTTATAAACCCATTATCTAAATAATATCTCGCTTGCTCATATTTGGGGAATGTCAAAGCCCAATAACCAAAGGCATTGTTACCGGGATAGCTAACACAGTTAAACCGTTTATTTATCTTGCGTTTAAACACTTCATAAATGATTGCTCCTCCTGGGAATATACGTTTGTATAAGTAAACTTCAGTTTGGGGATTATATCCGATTTGGATAAATCGCTCTTTGTTCTTAATGAACTCTTTTCCTAATTCTTTAATTGCTTCCATAACTTTTAAATGTTGCTCTCGCTCATTTTTAGGTGAACGAAAATAATAATCTATTCTTTTTTATACTCTTGCTTATCTAGCAGGTAAAAATGGTATGGTTCGTCTTATTTGGGCTGAATATATTTTTTTGCTCGTTTATCTCTTCCATACCAAACTCTACTCTCGGATTCCGTCGGTCTATCCGTTTCTCCGCATGAATCTCAAAACATAGGCTGTCGTTTGTAATAGCCTCAACCATTTGCAAGCAATCAAGGATCGTTTTTAGAGCATTATCCAGGTCGAAGCGAATATTCCCATGCCAAACACGAATAAATAGCTTGAAACGACCGGAAATGCGTTTCCCTCGATACTTCTTGCATTGTAGGCAGAAGGATTTCTCATACTCCCTGATCCGGTCGTTTTTGATGATCCGTTTCTGGCCGTCTTTGCCCGGTACGGCTTGATAGTTGTTTGCTTTCGCTATCACTTGCCCGTAGATTGTTTCTATTTCCATAGCTAGAAGGGATCAGGTTCAACATTTGCCGAAATAGGTATATCCTGTAAGTCGTAAAAGTGAGTGGTCGGAGCATCGAACTTGCAAATGAACTTCATTATCCCGATGTTTCGGCCTTTGGCAACATCTATCATTGCCGTACTTTTGGTGTCTACATGGGAAAACTCTCCTGGGTATGATTTGCCTTTCACTTCCGGACGATAAATCAACATAACCATATCTGCGGCTTCTGCTATTTGTCCGCTATCTCTCAACCGGGCTATAGAGGGAACCGGGTTATCTTTGTCTCTGTTGAGTTGCGATAATGCGATAATCCAGATATCAAGCTCTTTTGCTAGATTTTTCAAGCGTCGTGCCACGTCGCCCATCTGTTGCTCCTTATTGGCTCCCTTCATGTTTACATTGAGAATCTGCAAATAGTCAACAGCCGCACCGTCTATATCATACTTCCGTTTCATGTACCGGATAGAGTTTATTATACTGTCTATATTGCTGGTACTGTTATCGTCGAAATATATCGGAAGATGAAGCAATCTAGCCAACCCTTTATCAAAGCTTTCTAACTGGGAGCTTGTTAATTGAGAGTACATGATTTGATTTGCCGGTACTCCGCTTTCAATAGAAGCCAAACGGGACGCAATTTGCTCTTTTCTCATTTCCATTGAATAGATTATGCTCTTTGTACCTGAAAGTGCCGCAAACCGCAAAATAGACATTAACAGGGATGTTTTACCCATGCTTTGCTCTGCCGCAATGATTATCAAATCGGATTTTTGCAATCCTCCTGATCTTCTATCAAACTGATCGAATCCGGTAGGCGTTCCGGTTAATGATGTCTGACCGGAAAGATTGCGGTTCACTTGTTGGTGTACTCCTGTCAAACCATCCTTTAGCGTGTATATGTTGTCCGAAGATTGCCGGAACATACCAGATAGGGATTCGACGGCTTTTGTTTGCACCTGTTCAATATCTTCCTCTTCCGAGGCGGAATGTTTCAGAAGAAACAAACCTATCTCCCTGAATTTGCGATGTACACTCAAATCAAACAAGCGGTTTACGTATTGATTGAAATCAAGCGTCATGCCATCCAGGTGTTTTAATAATTCGGCCACATTGAAAGATATTCCCATTTTATCAAGACACCCTTTTATTGCGATTGGTTCGGGATGATCTCCACGGGATATAATTGTAAGAATAGCCCGGAATATGTTGCGGTTAAATTCGTCATAGAAACAATCTTCCGTCAGATTCTCCGGTATCTCCCCATTGGATAATACAGGACTGGTTAATGTGCCTAACACTGCCTTCTCACATTCCAAATCATGCAGCGGGCATATATTGTCTATCAAGATTTTCTCTGTCTTTGCCATAGTTGTAACAGTTTAAAATTATCGTTCTCCGAATTTCTTCTTCAATTCGTCTAATGTGCTACGATATACATTAGTCCGTTTCTTGGGAAAGTCTTTCCAGTTGTTCAAGCTTTCAAGGACATCGCAAATTTCTTTCTTGGTGTATTTGGCAAGAAGCTTTTGATATTCCGGTTCTGTCATTTGCGTTTTTACCTTCAGTACGAAAGGACAATGTTTATCTAGCCATTGATTGAATTTTATAAATTCTTCGGATGGAGATGATAAAGAAAGCTCGTCTTTCTTTGATACGATAGTACTTTCTTTATTAATATCCTTATTCTTATCCTTATTTACATTCTTATCCTTATTAGCTTGTACTTCGGTTGTACTCTGGTTAACTTCCGGTTGTACTTCGGTTGTACTTTTTGAAAAGCGGTTGTTTTTATTCCCTTTGGGAGCACCACCTTTACAACCATTTTTCCAACGTTGTGTATTAGCGTCAAGAAAAGGACGTATTAACGAAAATAAGGCTTTGGGAAATCCGGTTAATTCGGGCTCTTTCATGTCGAGGCTGTAATCTGTTATCGCTTCATACATAATCAACTTATCAGCGTCCGATAAATCGCTCATGCTCTCTTTGAAACTGCGATAGAAAATAAACGTATCTCTTTGTCTTTTACTTTCCATAGGCATCCTCCCAATCAATAGACATTTGCCGTTTATCCGGCTCTAACCAATATAGTTTTCTTCTATCGTCCAGACGAACGTCTTTAATATCCCAGCCTTCATCATTGCGGAGGGTGGAGATTACACGTCTGGCATCATTCGAATTTGTTTCAGCGTTGATTTCTTTTGCTGTTACCTTCCGGCCAGATAAGAAAATAGATCGTACCTGTTGGATGATTCGTGAGGAATGATTATCTTTGCTCCTGTCATTAAGGGGATTGGCAGTTGTGGAGGCTGCTTTTTTCTTTTCTTTCATAGTCATGCCCTCCGATATTTGAATACGACCTGTTTTTTTACAGCCTCATCAATAGCGTCTGCTTCATAAAGGATTCTACTACCTACACGCTTGGAGATAAGAAGTCCGTCTTTTGTTATCCTTGCCAATGTTGGTAAGGTGACATGAAGGATTTCAGCGGCTTCTTTTCGAGTGTAGAATTTTGGTTCTTTCTTTGATGCGGCTAATACTCTCTCTGATACTCTGTCTACTATTTCGTCAATAATAGGGGAGATGAAGCCCATAACGATCTGTTGCGTCTGGGTAATGTTAATGTCTAACTTTCCCATGTCTTTAGGATTTAGATACCTTTTTCAAGGCGTTATTAATATCACTATCAGTGTAATATACACGTGAACCAACTTTTCGGGCGTTAATAATCCCCAACTTAGTCCAGTTATCTAAAGTAACAAGGGAGATTTGTAGCTTTTCTGCTGCTACTTTACGTTTGTAAAGTCCGTCTTTGGGACTTACGTCTACTTTGAGAGTAGAATCTATTATATCAGCCAACTTCTTGTCAAGTAAGCGGCTCAACATACTTTCAAGGTCACTCATTGTTGCGCCTTGAATAAGTATTGAATTAGGGGTAGAAATAAATTGCTCCATAACCTTTCGTTTTTGATTACGGAGCAAAGTTTGTTTGCGTTTTATTGCTTAGGATATCCTAACCATATCCTAAATTAGAGTAGAATCTTAAACTTTTCCTCTTTTTATTTTATCTGCCAAAGAAATCAGCCCCACACTTTCAAAATATGAAGCAACAAAATCACAATCATTATTAAAGCTGTTTTTTTCTTTTTCAGAATCAGGATCTTTCCTTTCAATCAACTTATATGCAGTTGTATTTTGCGGAAGTGATTCAGATTGTTTACCTGTTAAAAATTGGATAAATCCAGCTATGGCTGTTTTATCAACATTTCCTGTGTTAATTCCTAACTTGGATAATAATTCAACAATTGCCATTGTTTGTCTTTTAGTCGTAAATTGCCTACTTCTAGTTGGGCTATTTCCTATTTCGGATTTTATAATATCAGTCAGGTCAACTTCTGAACGTTCCCTTTGTATACCTACAGATTCAATATTAAGACCGAAATCATAAAGGGTATTAAAAAGGATATTTTCAAACGGAATAAGTTCTTCCTTGTAAAAATGGGATAAACGTTTATTCTCATAATCTTCGTTTTTTAGTTCAATAGAGATATCATTTTCTGATTTTATATAATAAATTCCTGAATCAATACCTAATACAATTTTGTCGTTAAAACTATCGTCTATAAGTTCTTCAATGACTGTTTTATGAGCATTGTTGTTGTTTATCAGAAGCTTAGCATATATATATCTATCCTCTCTACAATGTAAATTCAATAATTTATTGGTTATATTATCTAATGATTTATGCATTAAATCATAATCAATAATGCGGCTTGAATAAATATCATATGATTTAGTTTGATAATCCTTTAATGGACTGATATCTGAATCTATTTTTATCTGTATTAGTTTGTTTCTGAAATCGTAATAAAAGGCTCGTATATTTTCCATTTTTACATAACTTTTAATAAACAATCATTTTTTTGTTGCTTCATGAGGGTGTTAAAATGTCACATTCTCATTTAGCTATTCGTAATTTCGTGAAATAATCTTCTTTTGCTGCTAGCATACTCTTTTCTGATTCATCCAGTTTAAGATATGTTTTTAGTTGCTGCTCGCTGCTGTGTCCGGTGATAGCCATTATAGAACTTAATGAAGCCCCGGCTTTATACATATTGGTTGCTAAACTTCTCCGGCAGGTATGAGTTTTAAGAAGGTCGCAGAAACGTTTTTTAGCGGTATACTCCATCGCTCCCCGTTGTTCGTCAAACTCTACTATTTCCGTCCATCCTAAAGCTTCGCCAATCTCTTTAATATGGTCGTTTATCTTTTGGTCGTAGACTTTGGGAAGTGTACCGTTATATTTGTCAAGGATAGTTGCAACACGATAATCAAGAGGAATATAAACGATATTTCCGGTCTTTTCCTGTTTAAGTTTGATGTACTTATTGCCATCGGTAAGGGTAACAATCATCTTTGCATTGATGCGCTTATAATCACTTACACGTTGCCCGGTCAGGCAACCGACAACAAACACATCTTTTATCTTTTCCCATGCCGGACGGTTGGACAAATCGTACTCATAAAGTTCCTGTATTCGTTCTTCAGTCAAATAGACATTATCAACATCTTTATAGATTACATCAAAACCAAACCGGACGTTTGCCGCATCCATAAGTTTAAGCTGCTCGGCTGCATAACATATCGTTTTGCATATCTTCACCATCCGAGCGATAGTATTAGGGGAATATTCCTTATCTGTGAGGAATGATCGGAAGTCATTATAAAACTCTATTGTCAGGTCCTCAAAATCAATAACCTTTAGCCTTGTTTCCTGATACGCTTTAAACTGGGATTGAAAGCCTTTGTAGCTCTTGATTGTTCCAAGAGATATATTTGTGGTTCCTCCTTTCTTTTTCCGTTTTCCGGTTTCACATTCGTGAATGAATTGTGCTATGAAGTCGTTGAAGTTGGTAGCCTGTTCTTCTTCTAGGGCTTTAGCTTCGGCTTCTGCTCGTTCTTTCTCGGCTGCTATCTGTTCAGCATATACTATTTCATGTATACGCTCTTTAGCCATGTCGGAAGTTATGGCTACACCATTTTTTATTAGTGCGTCAATCGTTGATGAAATAGCGTCTAGTTTAAGGTAAAGTTCTTTTCCTTTGCCTGTCCTGAAAGCTGTTAGAGCTTTGGCTCCTGTTAAAGATTTGTTCCACTCTTTTATATCAACCTCTAATCCGGTAGATACTCGAATGTTAATCTTTGGAACCCTGTTTTGTATGCGAGCGTATAAGGTTGCATATCCTTCGCTTTTGTCAGTTCTCAAAATGAATGTTGCACCCATATTTTTACTTTTATAAGTTGGTACTACAAAGATAGAGATTCTTTTTGATTTGGTACTACATTGGTACTACAAACTTTTATCTTATTTTATTCTATTTTCTTTGTGTGATAAATAATTTATTGTATTTCAGTATATTATAAAAATAATGTTTTATCTAATAAATAAGGAAAATAAAGAAAAAGAGGTTCGCCAGGAACCTCAAGTAACACTTTGAATTCCTTGAAAGTCAAGTACTTTCAAGGAATTTCTTTTTGGGGGGACCATTCTGGGGACCAATTAGGTAGTATATTATGGATATACCGTTACTGCATGCGCTAATCCTTTTTATTTTAGGTTTTTCCCTACTGACAATTATGGAATTCACTTATTTATTCTGATTTTCCTGCGTTACTTTTGTTCTAAATCAAAAGAAAAACGCCATGAAAAAGATTTTATTTATCCTGTTTGTTGCCCAGTTTATTTTGGCTCCTTATATAATAAAGGGCTATGGTGCAAATCTTGTTGAAGATAATTATGAGTATTCGGGAGTTGACCAAGGGAGAGAGACTGTTGAAAAGGATATTTTAGGTAATATCATCATCCGTGATGATAATGGTAATAGAAAGACTATTGAAAAGGATATCTTAGGGAATATCATCATTCGTGATGATAAAGGCAATAGAACGACTATTGAAAAGGATATTTTGGGGAACATCATTATCCGTGATGATAGAGGCAATAGAACGACTATCGAAGAGGATATTTTAGGAAATTTCATTGTTCGTGATGATAAAGGTAATAGAAAGACTATTGAAGAAGATTTTCTAGGAAATACCATTATCCGGGACGATAAGGGTAATAGAAAAACTATAGAGAAAGATATTCTGGGAAATACTATTATTCGCGATGACAAAGGTAATAGAAAGACGATTACAAAAGATATCTTTGGGAATACTATTATCGAGGATGATAAGGGGAATAGAACAACTATTAAAAAAGATATTTTTGGAAACGAAATAATTGAATATGGTAACGGTCATGGGAAAATTATTAAAAAGGATATTTTTGGAAATACAGTCATTGAGGAGTATTAAAATGTACTTTTTAAAATGATAATATATGGGATGTCATTTGAGATAGGGGTTATTCACAATATCGTGGATAGCCCCTTATTGTATGTTATAACCTGGCAATAATATTTTCGCTATAAAATCATATTATAATCGTAAAAGTGTATATATTTGCATAGTGCGGAGATAAAATATTTATTTCTAAGTTATTCAAGGATAAAGAAATGGAACACAAACAATTACTAACTGTATTTAATTCACTTCCTGTTGGAATAGGTTTCTTCACAGCCGATGGCACTCTGGTAAGATGCAATGAAAGCTTCTGCCGAATTTTTGGCGCTGACTCGCAAACGCTTCTTGGTAATAAACTCAACATAAATGAAAATTCTGTGGTTCCTGACGTGGTGAAGGAAGCAGTTCGTCGTTGTGTTCCGGTACAGATGAGTTTTTTGTATGATTTCGATAAACAGAGAACCGATAAACGCTTTTTCTCTACGCGTACCCGGACCTGCTATTTGAAATGTAATGGTAATCCTCTTTATGACAATGATGGCAAGTTTGTTAATTACATTTTTATCTTTGAAGATATTACAGAAACGGTGAAAAGTGAAGAGGTACTCCGTCAAAGTCGCCGGAAAACGGAGCTTGCTATGAAGGCAGCCAACATCATGTTTTGGGAATTTGATGCAGTGGCCAAATTATTTTATAGTGATAATGAACCGCTGAATGGATACGATCAGTCTAAGCCAGTTAGTATGGCACTATATCTGGAGACTTTGCATCCGGATGACCGTAGTCAGGTTACTGAAGTAATGGAAAGAATGAGCAATGGGGAAGATTTTTCTTTTTCTTTTGATAGCAGGGTTATGTTACCGGATAGCTCAACCTGGCAATTTTGTACGATAAGCGGTGCTCCTTATGAATTTGATTCTAATAAGAAGGTATTGAAATATGTTGGTACCCGAAAGAATAATACGGAGGTGCAGAAAAAGGAGCAGTTCTTCTATAATATATTAAATAATCTTCCGTTATCTGTTCATATCAAAGATGTAGAGAATGATTTCCGCTATGTTTTTTGCAATGAAGAGAGTAAGCTCATGTTTGGTACCAGCGAAGATAAAACTACTTATGATGTGCTGAGTGAAGAAGAAGTAGAGCGTATTCAGAAGACTGATTTAGAGGTATACAATACTGGGAACCCTTATTTCGGCATGGAACGTATTATACTGAAGGATGGACGCAGCTATGATACTATTGTTCGCAAAAGTATAATTGAAGATGATGGCAAACGCTTTCTGTTAAATACCCGCTGGGATCAGAGTTTACAAAATGAACTGAAGCGTCGTGCACAGCTGCTAACTGTCACTATGGAAGCGATGAATGCCTTCACCTGGTTTTTTGAGCCGGCTAAGAACAGGGTGAGTTTCGGTGAAGGTTTTGATAAAAATGGGAAAAAGGCATCAGAAATTAATTCGGTCGAGAAATATCTGACTCTCGTACATCCTGATGACCGACAAAAGTTTGCTGAAACTTTGCAAAAGGCGGTAGAACTAGGAAGCGGTGTATGGGATGTGGAATATCGCATTGACTTTAAAGGAGATGGCATGTATCAATGGTGGGAAACGCGTGGCCTTGTTGAAACCACAACTTTGAACGATGCTCCTTATAAGTATTTGTTCGGTATGACGCAAAATATCGATTCCTATAAGCAGACTGAATTGACCTTACTAAAGAATAAAGAAATACAGGACGCTTTGGTACGACAGAATGAACTGGTTCTTAACAATACGAATTCAGGGTTGGCCTACATCACGAAGGAATATATGGTTCAATGGGAAAATATTTCGTTATGTTCAAAAAGTCTTTCTTTTGAAGCCTACAAAAAAGGTGAACTTTGCTATAAAAGTACATATAATCGTACTTCTCCCTGTGAAAATTGTGTGATGCAACGTGCTTTTGTTTCATTACAGACGGAACAGATGAAGTTTTCGTTGGACAGTGCGCATACCGTTGAAGTGTTTGCCACTCCCGTAGTTCTTGAAGATGGATCTGTGGATGGTGTTGTAATTCGCGTGGATGATGTAACGGAGCGTGAAAAAATGATTAAGGAATTGCAGGAAGCCAAACATCAGGCAGAGCAGTCTGATAAATTGAAATCTGCGTTCCTGGCGAATATGAGTCATGAAATCCGTACTCCCTTGAATGCTATTGTAGGTTTTTCGGAGTTGATGGCTTATGCCGGAGAAGAAGAAAAGGCGGACTATATCCAGATTATTAATAGTAATAATGAGTTATTGCTAAAACTGATAAATGATATACTTGATTTATCCAAGCTGGAAGCCGGTTCGGTAGAACTGAAATACGAACCGTTCGACTTATCCGAACATTTTGAAAACATGTTTACTTCCATGAAGCAGCGCCTGAAGAATCCGGATATCGTGTTAACTGAAATCAATCCTTATCACTGTTGTCGGGTAACTCTGGACCGTAATCGCGTGGCACAAATTATAACGAATTATGTCACTAATGCTATCAAATATACTTCAAAAGGTTCTATTAAAATGGGATATGCATGTAAGGATGGAGGCGTCTATTTTTATGTGAAAGATACCGGTATAGCTGATGATAAAAAAGGAAAAGTATTCCAGCGTTTTGAGAAACTTGATGAGTTTGCCCAAGGTACCGGACTTGGACTTTCTATTTGCAAGGCAATTGCAGAAGCTATGGGAGGTAAAGTCGGCTTTGAATCGGTACACAATGAAGGATCGCTGTTTTGGGCATTTTTACCTTGTGAAGTCGATACACTTTCTATGGTAGAAGAGAAGAAAGAAGAGAATATCTCCGGAGGAGAGTTTGGTGCGAATGACGAAGTGATGGAGAAGAGTGCCGGTCGGAAAACAATTCTCATAGCTGAAGATATACAAAGTAATTATCAGCTGGTGTCTACTATCCTGAAGGATCATTATGATTTACTGCATGCGGAGAATGGGCAAAAGGCAGTGGAAATAGCGCGTAGCCAACATGTCGATTTGTTGTTGATGGATATGAAAATGCCTGTACTGGATGGATTGAAGGTTACAGCTGAAATACGTAAGTTTAATGCTAGCTTACCTATCGTCGCACTTACCGCCCATGCTTTCGATTCTGACCGGATTGCTGCAATAAAGGTCGGCTGTAATGAATATCTGGTTAAGCCGATTGAAAAAATGAAATTAATGGTGGCATTAAAGAAATATTTATAATCTTTGCATTGTGAATATCTGGAATTAGTTGAATATATCGATGAATCGTATTAAAGGTATACTTTATGCGGCGGTATCCTCCTCCACTTTTGGGCTGGCTCCGTTTTTTTCTATAACTCTGTTGTTAGCTGGTTTTTCGGCTTTCGAGGTGCTTTCTTATCGTTGGGGAGTGGCTGCTATTGTATTGACACTGTTTGGATGGTGTTCGGGATGTAATTTCCGGCTGGCAAAGAAAGATTTGTTAGTCGTTTTTTTATTAAGTTTGTTGCGGGCAACCACCTCATTCAGTTTGCTCATTGCCTATCAGAATATAGCCACGGGGGTAGCATCGACTATTCATTTTATGTATCCGTTGGCTGTATCATTGGCAATGATGTTTTTCTTTCATGAAAAGAAATCTCTTTTGGTGATGCTTGCTGTTTTAATGTCTTTGTTTGGTGCTGCTTTACTGTCATCGGGAGAGTTGGAGGCGAAAAGTGGTGATACAATAGTAGGATTGGTGGCGGCTTGTATTTCTGTCTTTTCTTACGGAGGATACATCATTGGGGTTCGAACAACACGAGCCGCTCAAATCAATTCCACTGTACTGACATGTTATGTTATGGGGATGGGAGCTGTTTTCTATCTGATAGGAGCTATGGCAACTTCCGGGCTTCATCTGGTGACAGACGGTTATATATGGCTGATTATTTTAGGACTTGCATTGCCGGCTACGGCTATTTCCAATATAACTTTGGTACGGGCAATTAAGTATGCGGGACCTACACTGACTTCTATTTTAGGTGCGATGGAACCACTGACAGCCGTTGTGATCGGTGTCTTTGTTTTTAAAGAACTGTTTACCCTGAATAGTGCTATTGGAATTCTTTTGATTTTGTTGGCTGTGGGTATGGTAGTATTTCGTAAGCAAAAATCTTAAAGAAGATATTAATAAAAAATGCTGCTTATCTGATGTGATAAACAGCATTCATTCTGGAGAGCCTCTTGTCGGATTCGAACCAACGACCCCGAGATTACAAATCACGTGCTCTGGCCAACTGAGCTAAAGAGGCGTTTTTCTTTTGCGGGTGCAAAGGTATGAATTTCTTTTAAAAATGCAAATACATCGCATACTTTTTTTATATTTGCAAAGTTACCAATGATTAGATGAAAATGAAAATTATGAATGTATGTAGTGTGGCGCTTTTAGCCATAGGTATATGGGCTTGTTCCGGACAGAAGAAAGGAACGGCGAATGTTGAAGTTGCAACAGATAGTGTAGAAGTAACTGCGGATGCAAAATCAGTTCAGGCAGATAGTACAGGATATATTGTTCGGGTAGGAGAGATGGCTCCGGATTTCACAATTACCTTGACAGATGGGAAGCAAGTGAGTTTATCTTCCCTTCGTGGTAAAGTTGTCATGTTGCAGTTCACTGCAAGCTGGTGTGGGGTTTGCCGTAAAGAAATGCCGTTTATCGAGAAGGATATTTGGTTGAAGCATAAAAATAATGCAGACTTTGCTCTGATTGGCATTGACCGTGACGAACCGCTTGACAAAGTACTGGCTTTTGCAAAATCTACCGGAGTCACTTATCCGTTAGGACTGGATCCGGGAGCTGATATCTTTGCGAAGTATGCATTACGTGAATCTGGAATAACGAGAAACGTGTTGATTGATAAGGAAGGGAAAATTGTAAAGCTAACTCGTTTATATAATGAGGAAGAGTTTGCTTCTCTTGTGCAGGCAATTAATGAAATGCTGAAATAAAAGAGAGCCTTCATCAGATGTTTCCAACGGAACATATATGAGTATATAAAAATAGTAACGCTATCCTGATGTGATGGCGTTACTATTTTGGTTATATAGTGACGCTATCCGGAGTGTATACCGTCACTATATGAAGATGCATTTTCAAGCAATGCTAAGTTTGACCAGGTAATCGTAATGCTTTCCTTCTTTTATCAATTCTGCCTTAAAACCACATTCGGAAGCATATAAGCTAAGAGTCTGGAAATCTACATATAACCAGTCGAATGTGTCTCCTTTTACATCTTTATATTGCATTTGGAAGTCGATCTCTCCGTAGTAATCTCCGGCCAGATCGATGACTATGCTACCGTCTTCCTCTTCAAAAAGATAACGCAAATCACTGGAATCCATAAATATGCATCCACCGGGGTGGAGAATACGTTTCATCCGTTGGAAAAATTCGGGCATATTATTCAGCCGTCCGATGATTCCGGAACCATTCATGAGCATTAGGATTGTATCGAATGTTTCGGAAAATGTTTCATCAAAAAGGTTGATGAGGCGGGGATCGTTCACTCCGCGTTGTTTCATTACTTCGACAGATAAGGGAGAAATATCAATGGCGCATACGTCTTTTCCCATTTCCTGAAGTGCCAGCGCATGGCAACCACTTCCGGCACCTACATCCAAAATCCGTCCAGTAGCCATTTGCAGGGCGGTACGCTCTAGTATAGGCATAGACTGTATACTACGAAACAGTTCTTTGACGGGAATTTCATCTTCTTCGAATTGAGAAGAAAATACCCGCAAACGATCAGCTCTATGATGGTTGAAATAGTCAGAAATAGCGGCTCCCATCGGGTCCTTTTCTGCAGAAAGAATTGTTGTTGCCATTGGTGGTTACGATTGTTAACTTTGCAAAGATAAATAAATCCGTAGAAAAGGGTTATCTTTGCCATCGGAAATGTTGAATACTAATAAATGATTATATGAGTATAGAAGAAGCAATCATGGGTGGTATCGTTTTTAAAGGTAAGAAAGATAAGCCCAAAGAAGAGGAAAAGGTGAAAACGAAAGCGAAAAAAGCGACGTATATTCGTGGACAACATGGTTCGGGTGCAGCGAAGATGAAAGCAGATATCCGGAAGAAAAGAGCTAGCCGACATAAAAAATAAAGGCTGTAGCAATAAACGGATCATCAATCCGGTTGCCTTTTAGTCATTGAGGAGTGGCTTTTTTCTGATTAAGCAACTGGCAAGGTGGTGTTTATTTTCGGATACATATTTATAGTATTTGTTGTTTTAGGTATATATACTATGTGTTTGATAGATCATATATTCTACATAAAAAGTGGGAGGTGTGTCGTAATGCACGATGCACCTCTTTTTTTGTTCATCACTATACAAATCTGTTCACTTTCTTTAAGCTGCGATCTTTTGAAGATTTCTTTGATTTATGTGTTCCCAGCATC